>VOFC01001994.1_pt1 | contig 750000 bp, 655 predicted proteins | sample 5384161 | NCBI WGS metagenome assembly VOFC01 (sample SAMN12384722, study PRJNA508395) | human gut metagenome | isolation source: healthy gut B | host: Homo sapiens | reverse complement strand
CATGGGGAGTGGAAAGTCTGAAGGAATGGATAGACGGCTACGAAAGCACACGCATGACCCCGATAAACGACCATACGGCAGTCATCACTTCCGAGTACAACACGGTGCACGTGGTGGAATGGCTCAGAAAGCATACCCCCATTGCGGAGATGAAAGAATTTTGAGTGCGTGGCGGTGGAAACACCGCCCATTCGCTCATGAAGCGAAAACCCATAAAACGGAAAGAGCATGAAATACTATTTTATACTGACAGACGAAAAGGACGCATGGATGCAGTTCCTTTACCTCCCTACGGGAGATTATGTGTCCGGCTATATCCGTGATTTGCGGAGCGTGGGAATATCCGTACATGACTATGACCTTTGGAACAAGGAAACACAGCCCATTGCCGAGCGCACGCTTGAACATATCCGACAACGGATGAACTCCAAATGAAAAAAAATCGGGGTGGCAGAAGCCACCCATTGACAATAACTTAAATTCACAGACAAATGGTAGCGAATACAATCTTACAGCAGTTGGGCGGACACGGCTTCGCAGTAATGACGGGCAGCCGCAATTTCGAGTGTACTTCGCGCAGGTAACGGGACTTTACACCTGTTTCTGACCCTTTGGCGGGTGGCGAAAATTGCTGCCCGCTACTTTCTTTCATGAGCAGGTCAGCGGATAAGAAAGTAGCAAAGTAAACATCAAGTCAAAAGACATCCCAGACGGAAGGGAGTTTTCTTTATGCCCAGCCCAGATTACGGTTCAGTATAAGAGAGAGCGGATAAATGTACTTGTTGTATGCCCTCAGTTTTTCCATATCCACCCGGTTGCCCGAATACGGGTTGCTCTTTTCGTCATAGAAGAATATGTCCGTTATATCCTCCCTGCGGACGATATGCTATAAAAAACTATCCTCCACATCGAATTTCTCCAGCGGAAGTGTATCCACACTGCCAGGAAGGTCGTTTCCCAGTTCGTTCAGATTGCGGTTGAAAAGGGCAAAGCCCCTGCGTTTGAAGTCCAGACGTATGCCATACGGACGCCCCGTCAGAAAGGCATCCGCCGCTTTTGCCATATAATTTTCCATGATTGTCTTTTCCGTTTTCAAAAGTGATACAAATGTAAGACTTTTACCGGAGCAAAGCAAAAGCTTACGGAAAATACAAGGGAGAACCTCACCGTCAGTGAAGCCCTCCCTCATGGCTATTTTTCATACAGTAGCAGAAATTCCATTTTCCGCCGCCGCTCTATCGAGCGGATTTTCCGTCCCTTATAGTGGCAGTAGGATATGTATTCCTTATAAATGTCCCGGTCGCCCGCTTCCAGCTTCTTCAGCAGCCGGCTTTTCGGACGTTTCCCGTAGCCGAGCAGCGTTCCGTACCCCACATTGTAGCTGAGAACGGTAAGGAGCAGGGCGTCTTTTTTGTACTTGCGGAACAGCCTGTAACGCTCCGTCAAGTCTTTCCGCAGCAGTTCCTCCGCTTCCGCCTCCGTCATGTCGTAGGACAGTTCCTCTCCCTGGAAGTTTACAATGTCCATAACCATAGTATGGATAGTCCGAACGGTCATGGAGTCCCTCGTATTTCTTGACCAGTTCGACCGCCAACTCCGCTTTCGGCTCATCATGGAACGATGCGGACGTTTCATCCGTACCTTGTGCGGGCAGGCTGGCGGAGAAAGCGACCGCCAGCACCGCCGCTGCAAACAGCCGTTTCAATTCCGCCTTACTGATAGACACCTCCTTTCATCATAGCCGAAGTATCAGCCCCGGACGGAACCTCCCCCGTGTCCGTGTCGTTGTTGAACTCCGTTTCCCATTCAAAGGAATTGCCAAGTTGTCCTCCACCGTGATGGTCAGGCTTTGCGACTCATCGCATTTCGAGGTGTAGTACAGGCGGAACTTCCCGTTTTCCAGCAGGTAACGGTCGTTGGGCTGGAGAACCAGACCGTTGCCGAGCTTCAGCGTGCCTTCGCCGTCATATTGGAAATAGCGGATGGTATAGACCGCCCCGTTAAATTCCCCTTCGCGTACCAGCTCACAGCGTATCTCCGCCGTTTCACCCTGTTTCAGTTCCTTCGGCACGGGCATCGTTTCCACCGTGAACGGGTAGGCTTGCATGACATCCAGCTCATCATCGCACGAGGCGAAGCCGAAGGCGAGCAGCCCCACACAGAAGGCTGCCAGAGATTTCACCATGTTTCTTTTCGTTTTTGTTCTGTTGTTCAATCTGTTCATGTTCATCGTTACATTTTAATGGATTTGCTTTTCTTTTCGTTTTCACGTTGTGCCTGCCTTTCGGCAAGCGTCTTTTGCAGGTGTTCGTTCAAGTCCTTGCATCCGCCATAGATACCGGAGCAGTCCGACACCCTTTCCCCATAGCGGGTGCCGAGGGCTTCCAGCGTCCGCCTCCCGGCTTCGTCGTTGTCAAGGTAACAGTTTATCTGTCCGTAGCCGTCCAGATGCCTGTATGCCTTCGCCACGTTGGAAACCGAGTTGAGCACGAGGTGGTCTTCCCCGTTCCCTATACCCAGCGCACGGGCGGACAGGTAGTCCATGAAGCCCTCGTACACGTTACAGGCGGTCGAGCCGGACGGCAGCAGGGTCACGTCTTTCGGTGGCACACACCCCTTGAAGAACGGATTGCGTATCTCGTAGCCACCCCCGTTGCCGAAAAAATACCGCCACGGCGAAATACCGCTTCCCGTGTGTGGTGTAGCGCATCTCCTTACAGTTCGCTACGGCGATGGCGGACGGTATGCCACGCTCTTGCAGATAATGGAGCAAAGCCCGGTTCTGCAAGGGAAGTATCTCCACATCCTCAAAACTCGCCCCGGCAGGTTGCCGCACTGGGTTACTTTGATGTGGTCCGTATTCCGGTGGCGGCATACCCGACACTTCCGCCACATACCTCGCCTGCGTGATGAAGTCGCCGCTTCCGATGAACTCCCCGGCAAGGGCGAAGATGTTGCCGCCCTTGTTCAGTTGATGATGAACTTTAATCCTATCCCGTACTCCGTATGGCATACCCCCGTGCTGCCGCCCCAGAGGAAACGCTCGCTGAGCGTGGCGGTCAGCGCAATGAAGTCCGCAAGGTACACTTCCATGTCCAGCGTGGCGGCACAGCCATAGACGAAGCCGTCCCCGTTGCCCAGCCTTGCCCCGTCATACAGTGTCTTTCTCCCCAGTTCACCGTTTCATACCCGGCAAGGGCTGACGCGCCGGCATAGAGGAACACTGTCTTTTTCGCATCCGAAAGGAAATTGTAATAGTAGCCCCCTTCCGCCGTGAACTGAGCCACGGGAACATTCACGCTCCTGTACGGATGGTTCGTCTGCAGGTATTCCGCTCCGTACACCCACTTGTTGCCGCCCCTTGCATAGCTCGACAGTGCGGCTCCCAGCCAGTAGCCGTCCCTCCGGTCATTCCGGCTTTCATCTCAATGCCCCGCATCTTCGGCAGGCACCGCTGGGCTTCCGCCCGTCCTGCAAGAAGGACGGACAGAAGCATTGCCATAAACAGTACCTTGCCTTTCATCGTACACGCAGTTCGTTGATGGTTTCAGCCTGTACCAAATCCCCGTTCTCCACGACAAACGTCTGGTGGCGACCGCCGTCCTTCTCGTTCATCTCCACTACGAGCTGCTTGCCGTCGGGAATGGTGAACTTCGGAAGGCAGAACACCGTGCGTTCGGACTGTTTCCCGGCTACGCGTACCGCATAGTTGTAGGCACGGAGCGGGAACAGCACCTGTTCCTGAATGGCGGTGCGTTTCGCCACTTTCTTGTCCACAATCTTGAACGTGATGTAGTCCACGTCAAACGGCACGTTGCTCTGGTTCTTTACCTCCGTGTGCAGGTACAGCAGGTCGTTGTGGACATATATTCCTTTCAGCAGGTACTGGATGCCGAAACGCTTGCAGCCGATGTGCTTCACCTTGCGCTTGTTCTCCTTGTACAGCGACTTCATATAAGGTGCACCAGCATCGGGCTTTCGCTGCCCAGTTCCTTCAGGTAGATTTCCTGCGCGTTGTTCGGGCGGTTCACCGTGCTGCCGTCGTGGATGAAGTCCTTCATCTCCACGTTGAGCATCAGCGGCTCGTCGGCATATTTCACGTTGAACGAATAATAGGAGCCGTCCTCCGTGATGACGCTCATGTTCGTTTCCGTGCGGAAGTTCCTTACCGTCGCCTTCACGCGGATGACGTTCTCCGCTCCGTCCGCCTTGCCCGCTATCAGGTTGGGAGACCCCAGGTCCACATAGCGCACCGCCGACGGGAACAGGATATGCACCGTCTTGTCATACGTGACCTCCAGACCGTGCGGCGGTATCATGCGGTCGAACATCAGCTTCTTCGTCAGCCCGTGGTACAGGCCGCCATCCTCTTCTGCCTGCGGACAGACCTCCTTCGTTAGTTTCAGCCCGTCTGCCTTTACGGTGGCGGTGCTGTCGTTCGTCACTCCCTGCGCATAGGTTGCACAGGCTATGCCTGTGAGCAAGGCAAACATTGTCATTACTTTCTTGATACTCATTTTACTTTGGATTTAGTGGATTAAAAAATTGGTTTGTTCATTCTTTTTCTTGGTAGAGCAATACCCTGTACCCTGATTTCAGATGCACCCTGACGGTACGCATCCTTTTCGAGATGTACTGTGACACTCCCTGTATCACACCCTTGCCCAAGTCGGAGGCAGCTGCGCCCCCGCATCGGTCGAGATGTTGATGCTGCTTCCCAGCGAGCTGCCCATGTTCGCCCCGATTTCCTTCGCCGCGTCTATCTCCATCGAGCCGGGGATGAAGATTCCCGCCTGTCCGTCGCAGTCGTACACCTCCAGCTCCACAGGGACGATGTTCCCCTGATGTTCCAGCGAGGTGATGCCGATTTCCAGACGCTCGCCCTGCAGGCGTGCCGCCCCCACAAGGGTGGCGTTCCGTGGGACAGTCCTGCCAGACACCCGCATCGGCTCCAGCAGCCGGAGCTTCACCGTCTGACCGTCCGTTATCGTCTGGTCGCCCTGCACGCAGGCGGCGATGGTGTTCTTTCCCGTCGCTTCCACCGTGCCGATGGCAGTATGAAAGCCGTAGTTCCGTTCGCAGCCGAATAGTCGGCGATGAATGCCGGGTCCGTCAGGGGTTGCGGCAGGGCGGACACCGTTGTCGGACGCACCCCGCTCACGGCTTCTGCCTTCATTCTCTTTTTGCCTCTATGACCGGCGGGCGTTTCCGTTTCTTCGGGCTGCACGGCTTGCCCGGCATTGTTTCCTCCGTTCTGGTATTTCGCAGCCAGCTCGTAGGACTTCTCCAGCAGGGCGACCTGTTCCTCCATTGCCGAGGGCTTTTTCTCCTGCTCCATGACCATGCGCTCCAGCTCGTTGATACGTTTCCGCAGTTCTCTTCTTTTCGTCATCCTCCTTCGGCGGCTCATAGAACGTCCCCAGCGAGGTGTTCAGCCGCTTGTTGGCAGTAGCCGAGGAGCGGATACCTGCATGTTGCCGGCTCTCCGTTTCCTTTCGGGGCGTCGCTACCGGTGTCAGGCGGCAGTCGTCCGGTGCAGCTGTCGTGTCCGGTTTCACGTCCGTGTCGTCCCAGAACGAGGACAGGTCGCCCACCATGCCCCGGCGCTGCTTCTGCCTTTTCTCCAGTTGCTGTTGTTCGTAGGCCTTCGCCTTGTCGCCGATGATTCCGGCGTCTTCCGGCAGGGGCATGTCCGTATTGAAGCCCTGCCCCTGCCGTGCCTTCTCCCTGTCGGCGAGGGGGAGAAGATGAGCCACATACAGCCCAGAAAGGTCAGCCCCATCAGCGGATAGACCAGCATCTTTTGCCGTTGCCTGACGCTGTCGTCCGGTCAGAGGTCTCTTCTCTTTTGTTTCATTCTTCTGTTCTTTTTTCGTTTCCATATACATTATTATATAGGTTATCACTCTCCTGCACAGGCAGGTCTAATTTCTCGATGTGCCGTATCTCCAGTGCCTTTTCACTTTTCCCGAAGCCGGCAATGGCGGTGGCTGTCGTATAGAGGCATCCGGCGGCGAAGGGGACAAGCATCCCGGCAATGACCGCCAGCCTTGCCTTCGGCGGCAGCATGTCCAGCTTTCCGTGCAATTCCGTCCTGAAACGGGTGGCGCACTTTTCAATTATAATATTCTTCTTTCCCATATGCGCCTATCTCTCCATGCTTCTGATGTCCCTGTTCTCCAGTACCGTGAAGCCCTCGATGGTGAAGCCGTTCGGGTTGTCGTCCGAGCGGCTCGCGTTCAGGAGGCGGCAGGAGGTGACAAGGCTGCGTTCCGTCACGTTGCTTTCGCGGATAATCATCTGGCGGGCATACGTCCGCGCCTCGTAGGGGTAGCGGTCGAAGTCGCACACCACGCTGTCCACCTGAAGCACTTGGTTGATGTTCCCCGCTATGATGCGGTTGTAGAAGCCTTTCTCCGCAAAGTCGGCGTAGTAGTTGTACGCGCTCTTGTCCGCCAGCAGCAGCGCGCGTTCACGTTGTGCTCTATCGCGCTTTTCTCCGGCGAGAGGGTGAAGAAAAGCTCATGAAAGCGGCGCACGTGTTCCTTGCTTCCGCCGGACGGTTCTGCGACAGGTCCTGCGAGAGTGCGAGCATCAGGCTCTTGCCCCCGTCGAGGACGTATATCTTCTGCCTCTGCGCTTCGGCGAAGCGGAAGGCGCACACCACCGAGCAGACCACCACGAGGGCGCACGCCGCCGTGTAGATGATTCCGAACAGCCGTATCTGCCGGAAACTCGTTTCGATGTTTTTCAGACTCTTGAACTCCATTTTTCTGTCTTTCTTTTTGGATTGTAAAATCATGTTTCGGTATCTGTTTTCCGGAGCGGCGCTTCGGGACTACCGGTGTCCGCCCCGGAAGTTCAGGCTATTTCCTTTTCAGCAGCCTGCCGGCCTGTTTCTTGATAAACCTGCCCGTGCGTCCCGCCACATTTCCCGCTGTGGCTCCTGCAAGACTGCCTGCCAGAGCTCCGGCGGTGCCGATGTTCTTGTTGTAACTGCCTATGCCGCCACCGGCTTGGATAATCCAGCCTGCCACCGTCGGGATAGTGAAATATCCCACGATGCCGATGATGAGGAACACGATGTACACCCCGTTGCTTGCCTCCACCGAGAAATTCGGGTCAGCCTGCATTGCCTCGATGTCCTGCTGGAGCATCAGTATCTGGATTTTCGCCAGTATGGTGCTGAACAGGTCCGATACCGGAAGCCACAGGTAAATCTGTATGTAGCGGCTGAACCATGCCGAAAGCGTCGAGTGGAAGCCGTCCCACACGGAAAAGGCGAAGACTACCGGTCCCAGTATGGAGAGCACGACGAGAAAGAACGTCCGGAGCGTGTCGATTATCAGTGCTGCTGCAAAGAACACCAGTTCCAGCAGCTCGCGGAACCAGTCACGCACGCTCTTCTTGATGTTGTAAGACGCCCAATCCATATACATCCCCGTCATCGTGACCAGGTCCGACGGCGACCAGCCCAGCTCGTCTATCTGCCGGTCGAACTCCTCGTCCGAAGCAAGGTAGGCGGTTTCCGGGTTCCGCATCATCGCCTCGTACTCCAGCCTGTCCTTCTGCTCCCTGTATCTGTTCATGTCGAAGGTCTGTTCTTCCAGCATCGAGTGCGTGCCCTCCACGACAAGCCCCAGCACGGAATTCATCGTACCCAGCACGACGGTCGGGAAGAAAAGGATGCACAGCCCGATGGCAAACGGGGCGCAGCAGCGGGTACACGTCTATCGCTTCGGCACGGGCGAGCGACTGCCACACGCGCATCGCCACGTAGAACAGCGCGCCCAGTCCGGCAAGCCCTTTAGCCACCCCTGCCATATCCGAGCAGAGCGGCATCATCTCCTCATACAGCGAGAGGAGTATCTGATGAAGGTTGTCAAACTCTCCCATAGGCTACCAGTATTTTTCGTTGGGGTTTCCGTAGAGTGCCGTCACCCGGTCCATGTCGTCCTTCTTCCTTGCCCGCAGGTAGGACACCGAAATGGTCTTGTTCGTATAGTAGCGCACGAGATTGCGGTAGTTCAGCAGGTTGCGGTAGGCATTTTCGATGATGGCGAGCCGTTCCGCGTCCGTGAGCGACATCCCCGTCACGTTCACCACGTTCTTCAGGTCCTGCAGCACGTCCGAGCTTTCGTCTATCAGCATGGCATAGCCCGATGATATGGCGGCAAGCTCCTCCGGAGTGTAGTTCTCGTCCGAGAGCATCTTCTGGTAGTTGTCCACGTAGGTTTCCGAGATTTCCATCACCAGCCCCACGCTTTTTGCCACCTTCGTGCCGCCCCTTATCACGTCATGCACGGATTTCAGCGCGTCGTAATACGCTTTTCCCTGCTCGAACACCTTCTTTCGTTTCCAAGGAAGCCGTTCAGGGTGTTGGCTTTCGTCCCGGCGGTTTCCACCATCTCCTTGGCGGAGTTGATGATGCTTTGGGCAAGATTGCCGGGGTCGGACACCACCCATTGGGCGTTTGCCGTGCCTGCACCCGTGAGGCACAGGCAAGCCACTATCAGCGGCATTTTCAGTCTTCTGTTTCATTTTCATTCACGTTGGATTTAGTGGTACATTCTTATTGTTCTTCTTTCTTTTCGCTTTTAACTGTTTCATCCGTGTCCACCCGGATATAGTCGCCGTTCGGCGAGAAGGTCAGCACGTCCGTCTCCTCGTTGTAGGCCACGTCGATGCGGAATCCCGTGTTCATGTAGAGGTTGCCGTCCGCCTCCCGTTGCAGCAGGTAAGTTTCCGGCTTCAATTTCCTGCGGACTCCCGTCCTGCGGAACAGCGTCACCTTGTAGTGTGCGCCCTCCTTGTACACCAGCACGTCGGGCTTCCCCTCCGCGCTCTCCCAGTTGCCGCAAATCTTCTCGCGGACATCCCCGTTTTCTTTCATCATCGTATCGCAGGCTTGCAGCATCAGCGATGCCAGTCCTATCAGACCGCCGCACAGCAGCAGTCGTTCCGTCTTTGTCATTTTGATATTCATTTTCTTGTCTTTTTAAGTTTTGTTTTTCTAAATAGGTTGCCCTTTCCTGTCCCTTTCCGTCAGAAACCTGGCCTTCTGCCTCCACGCTTGTGCATACGGGCCTCTCTTGCATTGCTTTCGGATGCCTCCCTTTGTGCCGGTACCGCTTTCTGTGCTGCGGACTTGCCGAAAAGCCTGTCCGCATCGGGCTTCTTGCCCGTCATCCGGCAGAATCGGGCATCCAGTTCCCGGTATGCCTTTTCCACCTGCTCCAGCACCGTCCCGCGTGAAGCCCTGTGGTCAATGCCGTATTTGTCAAGGATTTCCGGCTTGTACCACAGCGGGTCATCATAGTCTTTCCGGTACACCATCCCCCTCAGAAACAGCAGTTCCCGATATTTCTCCTCCAGATAGTCCCTTGCCGGAGAGGGACAGATGCGCTCGTATGCCTTTTCCACTGCAAGCACCACTTTCCCATAAGCCTTTCCCGGACCGGGGATTTCCCCCTTGCGTATCTTTTCCATGTACCTGCGGTACTCCGTGCCGTCCGCCTCCTCAAACATACGGTTGTCACTCTCCGCCAGCTCCATGTATCGCCGGTAATCCTCTTCGAGGCCGTACTGTCTTCTGATGGTTTCCGGAAGCTCGGTTCCGAATGTCAGGAACTCGCGGAACCATGAGATATGCTCCCGGACTTCCTCCTCCCTGCGCTGCACGGCATCAGTATATGCATGTTCAGTCTTCATTTTTCCTTTGTCTTATAGATTATATTTTTATTCCTTCTGTCTTTCCGCCACCTGACGGATGGCGGCTTCCATGTCGCCGCCCAGCTTCTCCGCCAGCCCGCGCACTTCCATCTTCTCCGTTTCCTCCGTCGTGTAGGCGAGGTACTCGTGTATCGACACCTCCGTGGCATACACAGCCGAGTGCGTGCCTCCCAGTCCAATCCAGACTTCCTTGTACCGCCTTGACGGGTCGTTGGACTGGTTGATGGAGAGTATCTGCGACTTCTCCTTTTCCGTCAGACCCAGGAGCGACTGTATCTGGTCAAAGCGGTTCATGTACTTGCGCTGGTCAAGCAGTATCTTGCAGTCCGAGTTGTTGATGATGCTCTCCTTCACGATGGGTGAGCTGATGATGTCGTCCACCTCCTGCGTCACCACGATTGCCTCCCCGAAATACTTTCTCACTGTCTTGTAGAGGTACTGAAGATAGGATGCCATGTTCGCCGAGGAAAGGGCTTTCCACGCCTCTTCGCATATCAGCTGCTTGCGCACGCCTTTCAACCGCCGCATCTTGTTGATGAAAGCCTCCATGATGATAATCGTCACCACCGGGAAAAGCTCGGCATTGTCCTTCACCGCGTCAATTTCGAAGACCACGAACCGCTTGTGCAGCAGGTCGATGTTCTCCGCCGAGTTGAGCAGGAAGTCGTACCGTCCGTCCCGGTAATACTGCCGGAGCGTGGTCAGCAGGTTGTCGATGTTGAAGTCCGACTTCTCCACCTTGATGTAGCGTTCCTCCATTTCCTTGCGGTACACGTCCCGCAGGTACTCGTAGAACGTGTTGAATGACGGCACGATGTTACTGTCCTGCTGGATTTTCAGGATATAGGCATTTACCGCGCTTCCCAGTTCCGCCGATTCCGTTTTCGTGGCGGGTTCGTTCTCGCTTTTCCACAGCGTCAGCAGCAGCGTCTTGATGCTGTCCTTCTTCTCCACGTCGAACACCCCGTCGTCCGTGTAGAACGGGTTGAACGAGATGGGCTTCTCCTCCGTGTAGGTGAAGTAGATGCCGTCCTGCCCGTGCGTGCGGCGGTGTATCATCTCGCACAGTCCCTGATAGGAGTTTCCCGTATCCACCAGCACCACGTGCGTGCCCTGTTCGTAATATTGTCTGACCAGATGGTTCATGAAGAACGACTTCCCGCTGCCCGAAGGTCCCAGCACGAACTTGTTGCGGTTAGTCGTGATGCCGCGCTTCATCGGCAGGTCGGATATGTCGATGTGCAGGGGCTTGCCGCTGATGCGGTCCGCCATGCGGATGCCGAAAGCCGAGGGCGAGTCCCGGTAGTTGGTCTCCCCGTGAAGAGGCAGGCTGCCTGTTCGATGAACGTGTGGAACGATTCTTCCGCCGGAAAGTCTGCCGCGTTGCCCGGTATGCCCGCCCAGAACAGCGTCGGGCAGTCTGTCGTGTTGTGGCGCGGCACACAGCCCATCGAAGCCAGCTGGCTCCCCACGTCGTTCCGTATCCGTTTCAGTTCCTCCCCGTCGTCGCTCCACGCCATCACGTTGAAGTGGGCGCAGACGGATTTCAGCCCCTGCGAGTGAGCCTCGTTCAGGTATTCTTCGACCCACTCGCAGTTGATGGCGTTCTGACGGCTGTACCGCGAGAGCGACTGCATGTTACGTGCGCTCTTCTCGAAGCGTTGCAGTTCCTCGTCGCTGTTGCCGACAAACACGTACTGGTTGTAGATGTGGTTGCACGGTAGCAGCAGCCCAGCGGGGCGGCGAAGGACAGGCGGCAGTCCGAACGGTCGGTGGAAAGACGCTCGTAGCGGTAATCCGTTTCCACCGCGGCGGGCAGGTCTTCCGTGTCCGAGAGCGTGTGCAGGCACAGGCGGTTGCTGCCCACCCGCATCTCCTCCGCGCTCATGGCGATGTCTTCCAGACAGTCCGTGTTACCGGGTGACAGGGCGAGGTATCTTCCTATGATGCCCGTTTCCTTCTCCGTGCCGGCAAGCTCGTCATCGGAGAGCCGGCGCAGCCGGATGTGACCCGAATCGTTCAGGATGCGGGCGAACTGTTCCACCGCCTCCATGAACCGCAGTACCGTTTCTCTATCCCGTATCTCTTTCGGAATGATGTGTCCCCGGCACAGCGTGCTCCAGTTGCTCTGCCGCCTCATGCGCTCCCTCGTCGTCTTGGTCAGGAACAGGTAGCACCGGTGATTGAGGAAGGGACGCTCGTTGAAGTGCATCCCGTTGCTCCGTGCCAGGAAGCCCGTGCCCGTCTTCTTCCAGTCGGGACGGTATTCCTCCTTCACGTACCAGTCCTGCTTGTGCAGCACCGAGTAGTCGGGCAGCACCTTGATGGCCTTGCACCATGCCGCATGGACGCTTCATATTCCTCCGCCGTGACGGTATAGACCTCCGGCAGTTCCACCTCGAAGGCGGCGGTGAGGTCCGCGTCCTTGCTGACGATGCAGCCGTGTTCCACCGCCAGCAGGGGGAAACGGCTTTCCAGTGTGGTTGCTTTCATTACGTTTCTCATGTTTTTCCTCCTTTCTTTTTCCGTCTCAACAGATGGAACACCCGTCTGCGGTGGATCAGGTAGCGGGGGCGCATCCGCGCCGCGCCCAGTTTCATCAGCCCGTGTTCCCCGTACTTGGCGTTCAGCCGGAACGTGAGCCAGACGAGGGCGGAAGCCGCCGTGCGCCGAAGCCGATGCAGAGCCACTGGCCCGCGCCTGCCATGTACAGGATGACGAAGAGGATGAAGGCGGCAAGCAGCCCGCCCGCGAACAGGAAAAGATATTGCGCCTTCAGCCCCTTGAACTCCACCGGACGACCGATGCCCTTGTTTACCGGGTATTTTTCGCGCTTAGCGCTCAACAACTCGTCAGTCATTGTCCTTATACCTTATATTATATATGTATGGGAAACGCCTGTTTAGAGGAAGAACGAACGTAGGATAGTCGCGCTAACAATCAGGAAGATACACGCCCCGAACCAGCTTGCGGCGGTCTTGCTCGTGTCCGGGTCGCCCGAAGAAAACTTCCCGTACACCTTGATGCCCCCGATAAGACCCACCACCGCGCCGATGGCGTAAATGAGCTTTGTCGCCGGGTCGAAATACGATGTCACCATGCTGGTGGCTTCGGTGATGCCCGCCATGCCGTTACCCTGAGCGAAGGCGGAAATGCTTGCAGCCAGCAGAAGGGCTGCGAGGATAATCTGTTTCTTCTTCGGTGTCATTGTCATAATCTTTTTTCGTTTTTTGTGCCTCCGGGTCGGATATTCCCTTCGGCGGTTGATACTTTTTTTATTCTTGCGGCTTCGGATAAAGCCGGCTTCCGGATTTAGTGGATTCGGTGGCAAGCCGTCTTTCAGCCGTAGTCGATTTTCTTTTTCGCATCTTCGTTACGTTTTTTACATTGTTATACATAGTCGCGGATGTTGAAATCCTCGTATTCCTTCCGTACAGCCGCTTTCATTTTTGGCTTCTTCTCTGTGGGCTGGGTGCTTGCGAGATAGGTTTCCACCATTTCCGACACCCTTGCCTCGTACCGGGCATTATTGCGCCGGAACATGTCGTAGAATTCCGTGCCTTCCAGCTCATGGAACACCTTGCCCGCCTGAAGGACTTCGGATTCCCTTGCTTCGGGTTCTTCACTGCCCTTGCCGCACGGTCGATTTCGTCAAAGGTACTTCCGCCTGCCTGTGGCTGCTCCTCGTCAAACTCTCCGTCCGTGTCGTGGACGCGGTTGTCCCTGAAAACCTCGTCCAGATCTTCATCGGGCACTTGACGCGAGGGCTTTGTTTCCAGCGTGTGGCCGCCGGCGGTTTCCATTTCGTCGTCAAAGGTAACGTCCTTTTCGTCCACCGCCTCGCTTTGCATTTCCGTGGCAGCATTTGGCATCGGAGTGGCAGCTTGTGGCTTCGTTTCCGGCATTCTGAACTTGCTTTTTCCAATGACATCGGGCAACGGTTCCCGTGCCGGTTCAATGCCGTCCTTGCCGTCAGCTTTTCGTGACTCCTTGCGTTCCCATGTCAGGTAGAGCAGCACCCACAAGTTGCACGCCATCATCAGGATTAGCAGCAGCGTCATCATCGGCTTATCGTTATCTGTCCGACGGCATCGTGGCTTTTCTTCCTGTACAGGTTCTCCAGCTCCGTACCGTGGCGTTCAAGGTGTTCGGTGCCTTCCGGCTTGTGGTACTTGTCCTTGTAGGCTTCCTCTCTCTGCTTTCTTCTGAAAATGTTGATGTTCAGTTTCATTCTTTCCTTAATTTTTTTATGTGATACAATGTTTTCATTAAATCAGATTATCCCTGTTACGGCGGTACAGGTTGTTGATTTCGTCCTTGTTCTCTTCAAAGTGGCGCATCAGTACCGTGTCGATGTAGCCGCCCACGGTTATTTCCTTGTCGGCGATGGTGTTCACTATCTTGGAAACGATGCTGTGCGCCTCCTTGCTGATGTACACGCAGTGCCGGAGTTTCACCTCGTTCCGTTTGAGGAAGGTCGAGCCGTAGTCCGGCTTCTTTCTTTTCGCGGGTTCGCTCCGTGCTTTCGCTTCCGTGGGCTGTACCGCATCTTCCGGTGCGTTGCCAGCATCGGGGTCGTCCGTTCCTTCCCCTGCCGGAGGTCTGCCCATCTGACGGGATTTTCCTATGGAGGCAAGCAGCAGGCTTTCGTCTATGCCCTCCGTATTCAATTTTCGGCTTGCCATGAGGTTTATCCGTTGATGATGGAACATATCTCTTCCGACAGCTCGCGGATACGGCTTCCCTTCAGCATGGAGGCGTCCGGCGGCAGGATGGTCGAGCGGAACACCTGCTTGCGGTCGTCCGACGGCTCGCGGCGGAAACGCTTGCTGTCGGGCAGCCTCGTGTCAAGGACATGGAAGTCGTTTTCGGCGAACAGTTTCCCGTACAGGTCGTACAGCCCGGTCTTTTCCCGTCCGTCCACCATTGTCCAGAACAGGGATATGCCTTTCGTCTTGGCAAGCCCGGTGGTGACGAGGTTGTCGTTGAACATCATCACGAACTGCAACGCGCTCTCCACCACGAAGCGGTCGGCACTGACGGGCGTGAAGATGTAGTCCATCTGCGAGAGCGTCTTTATCACCCCGTCGCTTTTCAGCGTGCCCGGCAGGTCGAAGAACACGATTTCCGGCTGGTATCCCTTTCTCCGAGAGCAGGCTGTCCGCGTCGTCCAGCGCTTGCACGGCGTTGCTTCGGACGATGGGAATCCCTTGCGCCCCGACTTGCGGAAATGTTCACAGGCAACGGCTTTCAGGCTGTCGTTCTTTTCGATGAGTGCCGTTTCCTTGTCGCGCAGCCCGGCGATGCTGTGCTGCGGCTCGTCGCAGTCTATCACGGCGACATCAATCCCCATCACGTTGTGGATGTAGTTGGCTACGAGCGCGGTGACGGTCGATTTGCCGACACCGCCTTTCTGTGTTGCGAATGCAACGAATGTTTCCTTGTTCATTTTTCTGTATGTTTTAATCGTTGTGGGTTTATGACTGTGGCGGTGTGCTTCCCCGCCTGTTCGTTTCTCCGCTTCCGTATATATGCGTATGCGCACTTTCTTGCATACCCGCATTTTTACGGAGGTCTTGGTTTGAGTCTCCACCGGTGTGCTGTCGTACGCCAATACGTCAGTACGTCAGCACGTATGTACGTCAGTGCATCAGTACGCATGTATGTCAGTATGTCAGCGGAGCTGTGTGTCTGTCCGTCCGTGCGGACTTGCCTTTTCAAATGTCTGTTTCCGTCCATGTCCATTTATTTGCCTTGTTGCTTCATCGTTTCTGTCCGCAAAGGAATATACAAATCCGCCGGTCTGTATCGTTTCCCCCTTGCGTGGCAGCATTTGGCTTCGTTCCGGTAGCTTGTGGCGTTTTTCAGCCCCTTCCCGGTGCGTCTTTACCCCGTACCTTTGCCCCCAAGCGGCAGGGCAACGCTCCCGATGCGCACACCGTACCTCGGCTCCGTTCTCTTTTGGGCAGCAGGGGTATCGGGCGCCCGATACCTTTGGGGGTTGTTATAACAGGTCTATCCCCCAATCCGTCCCGGACGGATTCTTGTGTCCTCAAAGACACAGCAAGGTGTCCTTTGAGTTACTCAAAGGGTTTTCGGTTACTCCCGGAAACGCACCTTGCCCCTTTGCGGGGCGGGCTTCCTCTCCGAAGTCGGGAAGCCTGTTTCCTACCTGCGGTATGCGTGCCGGAAGCTGCGCTTGTGCCGTGAAACAAACCACTAAATCCATAATAAAGATGAACAGGAAAAAGAACGGGGATGAAGCGTCCCTCAAATGGGGGCGGCATCCGAAAGAGAGCCGCAAGTCGCACTGCGTGATGGTGCGCTTCGACAATGAGGAATGGCAGAAGTTTCTTGCCATGTATGAGAAATCCGGCGTGTACGCGAGGGCGGTGTTCCTGAAAGCGCACTTCTTCGGACAGCCCTTCCGTGTATTGGTCATGGACAGGACGCTGCTGGACTACTGCACGAGGCTCTCCGCTTTCCATGCGCAGTACCGCATGGTCGGTAACAACTACAACCAAGTGGTCAGGGAGCTTCGCTGCCATTTCTCGGAAAAGAAGGCGATGGCATTGCTCTACCGTCTGGAAAAATGCACGGAGGAACTGGTCGCCTTGACGCGGCAGGTCGTGGAACTTTCAAGGGAGTTTGAGGAGAGATGGTCGCGAAGATAAGCATGGACATCATTGTATGGCGCACTCGCCTACAACGGTCTGAAGGTGAACGAGGGCGAAGGCAGGCTCCTTGCCGTGAACCGGGTCTTCGACGATGGCAGCGGACGGGTGGACGTGGCACGTGCCGAGCGGGACTTCAAGCGGTTCATGCCGGAGCAGGTACGCACGCGGAACAAGGTCATCCATATTTCGCTCAATCCGCACCCCGACGACCGCCTGACCGACACGGAGCTGGAACAGCTCGCACGCGAGTATCTTGACAGGCTGGGATATGGTGAACAGCCTTACCTCGTGTTCAAGCACGAGGACATCAGCCGCCACCACCTGCACATCGTTTCCGTCAATGTGGACGAAAACGGCAGGCGGCTCAACCGTGATTTCATCCACCGCCGCAGCAAGTGCATCACCTCCGAGCTGGAAAAGAAGTACGGGCTGCATACGGCTGACCGCAGGCAGCACCGCACCGACAATCCCTTACGCAGGGTGGACACATCGCAGGGCGACATGAAGCGGCAGGTGTCGAATGTCACCAAGGCGGTCATGGCAGGCTACAAGTTCCAGACAATGGGCGAATACCGCGCCTTGCTCTCGCTCTATAATGTCACGGTGGAGGAAGCCCGCGGCATGGTGAACGGACGCGAGTATCACGGGCTGGTCTATTCAGCTACTGATGATGTCGGCAACAAGACCGGCAATCCTTTCAAGGCTTCACGCATCGGCAAGTCCGTCGGCTATGAAGCCGTACAGCGCAGGTTTGAATACTCCAAAGGACAAATCCGAGACAAGCGTCTGGCGGAGATAACCCGCAAGACCGTCGCCGCCGCCCTTGCCCGGACGTACCGCCGCGAGGAGTTTGTCGCCCTGCTCAAAGCGAAAGGCGTGGATGTGGTGTTCCGCCACACCGACGAAGGACGCATCTACGGGGCAACCTTCATTGACCACCGCACGGGCTGCATTCTCAACGGCTCGCGCTTGGACAAGGAGTTTTCTGCCAATGCCTTGCAGGAACATTTTACCCTGCCTTATGCCGGTACTCTGCCCATGCCTTTCACTGTTACGGTGGACGGGCAGCAACCCGAAGACCGTCCCGTCGTGGAGCACGACGGAGGATATTCCTCCGGTTTGGGCTTGCTCGGCGGTGACACTTCGGGCGCACAGGCGGAGGAAGCCGCTTTCGAGCGTGACCTCAAACGCAGGCGGAAGAAACGCCGCAAAGGGCTGGGGTTATGATTTATTTTACCGACAACTTAAAAGCAGAAACAGATTTATGTCACAACAGGAAGACGATTTGAGGGCACTGGCGAAAATCATGGACTTTCTCCGTGCCGTGAGCATTATTCTGGTGGTCATCCACCTCTACTGGTATTGTTATGAAGCCGTAAGGCTGTGGGGCATCGGCATAGGTGTCGTGGACAGGGTGCTGATGAACTTCGATCGCACCGCAGGGCTGTTCCATCATATCCTCTACACAAAGTTCTTTGCCCTTCTGCTGCTCGCGCTTTCGTGCCTCGGCACGAAAGGCGTCAAGGAGGAGAAAATCACTTGGCACCGAATTTGGGCGGTGCTTGCAGCCGGGCTGGTGCTGTTCTTTCTTAACTGGTGGATATTGTCCCTGCCGCTCCCGGTGGAGGCGGTAGCCGGTTTCTATACCGCTTCGATGGCGGCGGGCTATGTCTGCCTGCTCATGGCGGGCACATGGATGAGCCGTCTCTTGCGTACCAACCTCATGGAAGACGTGTTCAATGTCGAGAACGAGAGCTTCATGCAGGAGACCCGCCTCATGGAGAACGAGTATTCCGTCAATCTGCCTACCCGCTTCTATTATAAGAAGAAGTGGAACGACGGATTTATCAACGTGGTAAACCCGTTCCGTGCCTCTATCGTACTGGGTACGCCGGGCAGCGGAAGTCGTATGCCGTGGTAAATTCCTTCATAAAGCAGCAGATTGAGAAAGGTTTTAGTCAATATATCTATGACTTTAAATATCCCGACCTTTCCACCATCGCCTACAACCACCTGATGAACCACCCGGACGGGTACAAGGTCAAGCCGAAGTTCTATGTAATCAATTTCGACGACCCGCGCCGCAGCCATCGCTGCAATCCCATACACCCGGACTTCATGGAGGACATCACCGATGCTTACGAGAGCGCCTATACCATCATGCTCAATTTGAATAAGACTTGGGTGCAAAAACAGGGCGACTTCTTCGTGGAGTCGCCGATTATCCTGTTTGCCGCAGTGATTTGGTTTTTAAGGATTTACAAAGACGGCAAGTATTGTACTTTTCCCCATGCCATCGAGCTGCTCAACCGCCGTTACGAGGACGTGTTTCCCATCCTTACCAGCTATCCCGAACTGGAGAACTACCTTTCCCCGTTCATGGACGCATGGCAGGGAGGGGCGATGGAACAGCTCGCCGGGCAGATAGCCTCGGCGAAGATTCCGCTCTCGCGCATGATTTCCCCGCAGCTCTACTGGGTCATGTCCGACAGCGAGTTCACGCTTGACATCAACAACCCCGATGAGCCGAAAATCCTTTGCGTGGGCAACAATCCCGACCGACAGAATATCTACGGGGCGGCATTGGGGCTGTACAACTCGCGCATCGTAAAGCTCGTGAACAGGAAGGGCAGGCTCAAATCCTCGATCATCATCGACGAGCTGCCTACGATTTACTTCAAGGGGCTGGACAACCTGATTGCCACTGCCCGGAGCAACAAGGTTTCCACCCTGCTGGGCTTTCAGGACTTCTCCCAGCTCAAGCGCGACTACGGCGACAAGGAGGCCGCCGTGGTGATGAACACCGTCGGCAACGTCTTCTCCGGGCAGGTGGTCGGCGAGACCGCCAAGACCCTGTCCGAACGTTTCGGTAAAATCTTGCAGAAGCGGCAGAGCATCACCATTAACCGCGAGGACAAGTCCACCTCCATCAACACGCAGATGGAGAGCCTTATCCCGGCGAGCAAGATTTCCACGCTCACGCAGGGCATGTTCGTCGGGGCGGTCGCCGACAACTTCAGCGAGCGCATTGAGCAGAAGATTTTCCATTGCGAGATTGTGGTCGATGCCGATAAGGTGAAGCGTGAGGAACAGGCTTACAAGCCTATTCCCGTCATCACGGACTTTACCGATGCCGATGGCAACGACCGCATGAAGGAGATGATTCAGGAGAACTACAACCGCATCCGTGCCGATGTGCGGCAGATTATCGCCGACGAGTTGCAGCGCATCCAGTCCGACGATGCCAATACACATTGTCCAGCATGTAGCCGAGTTCCACGGTATTATTCCCGTCAATCACGCTTTTCATTAAGCCTGCCTGTCCGATAAACTTATTGTTTCCCTTTAATATGACGGCAAAATACCCGTATCCGTCCTTACGGTAACGGGTAAGCTGGCGGTTCAGCCATTGGTGCACTTCCTTCTTTTCAAATCCGTGTTCCCATGCGTACATGACTTCCGGCTTGCTCATAAGGGCGAGTAATGCACCCATGTCCTTGCGGGTGATTTTTCTGATTATAAGCCGTTCGGTTTCCATGACCGTAAGCGATTCGGTATAGGTCTTTATTTCCATACCGTCGTCTTTCCATTCCCTGACCAGCTTCCGGATGGTATCGTCTATGAGCTTGCGGTATGCGTCATTAGGGACGACTTTCAGATAAAACGCAGCGTTGGTTTCTTTCAATACCCAATCCGCTATATCCTGCAAGTCCTTTCCTTCCGGGATATAGTCCTTGTGTATCATGAACTCGTTGATATTGTCCTCCAGCAGTTCTTCAACGGCAATACGGTTGTCTTCATCCAAATCCGAAAAGGGAGTTTCTTCGATTTCGTAGATTTTGCCAGACAATTCATCCGCCTCTTCATCATCCACTTCCGGTGCATAATTGCCCCGTTTCATGTCCAGCATATCCTGCGCGAACTGCCCGGATTCCTTGTCCTTGTACTTCTTGGCATATTTTTCCAGCAGTTCCCAATCCTGCCGCCTCATAGGGAAACGGAATGCGGCACGCTCCACTTCGTTACAGCGCATCATGTCCGCCTGCTCGTCTTTCGGAAGCGACTGGCATTCCTTACAGATATGCCGTGCGTGTCCTTTGCCCGTAAAGCTCTCGTTGGACTTGCGGCAGCCGCATATTTTACAATAGTGTCCGTTATGTCTTTTCTTTTTCTTTGCCATTTTCACGATATAGAAACTCCCATGCAAAATAGACCGCAAATTGCATGGGAGATACGTTCTACAGTTTCTTCTTATCGGGTACGCAGCAGTATCAGGTCAAAGTACATCAGCCGGGTGTGCATGGGCTGCATGGCTGATTGGTCTTCCGCCGTTCTCCTGCCGTGCAGGAAAGTCCATTCCTCTTCCTCTGTGGAAAACAGGAACTTGAAGCCGTTCCGCTGATAAAAATCAAATATCTTCGGATTGTTCAGGGCATCCACCACTATATAGCGGCATCCGGTTTTGTTCAATGGTTCGATGAACCATGACTTGATGGCATCCAGTATCTCATCGCCGATACGCTGTCCCATATAGCCGTCACTGACGGCAAGCTGCCCCACCAGCACCGCAGGATATTGGGGACGGCGTTTCTCGTTGGGGATGTTACGGTTGAGCCTGTTGCGCCGGCTGTTCGGGAGCAGGTCTGCACGGATACTCGAATTGGCTACGGTGAAAGCTCCGACGATGCGGTGCTTGTCCTGCTCCACGAAGCAGTAGGACTTTCCCAAAAGCTGGTAGGCATAATCCGCATACTCTCTCGTGAAGAACTCGGTTATATCCCTGTCCTTGCACAAGAAGCCGCCGCATTCGCGCAGCACGTCTTCATTCAGCTCACGGAACTCACAATACTCCAGCATACCGTCCTATCCCTCCTTATCTATATTGTACAGTCTGGAGCGTTTCAGGATAGCACGCATCTTTTCCACCTGCTTCGTGAAGTCTATGGAACCGCGCCTTTCTCTGGCGTTCCTGTCCGCTTCTTCCACGAAACGCTCCGCAGCCTTGCCGCGAAGTACCGGAATGGGTTTGATTTCTATTGCCATAATCTCTTGTCTTTTAATTATTTCTGCAAAGGTAAGCATTTTTTTGCAGACTACGGTGTCCGTACCTCATTTTCTTGTTATCTTTTCCGCATCCGTTCCCGTTCCTCGTCCTCCTGCATCCGCCGGTTCAGCTTCTCCGCAGCCTTGTCAAAGAAATAGGTGCGGCTCTCATTTTTCCGCCGCTTGATGTCCGCATAGGTGTTATAGCACTGGCTCTCCTTTATTTCCATGCCGAACACCCGGCAGAAGCCCTCCAGCAGTTCCTTGATGCCCGGTTCGCCCTCGTTTACCAGTTTCATGGCATCCAGCCCGTAGATCAACTCCACCAGTTCCGCCGTGCTGCCCGTCCAGCGCATGGACGGGGCATTGACAGGCATTTCATTTTTCTTTTCGCATTCGGAGTGGATGGTTGTGGATAGTGGCGGCACCTGCGGGCGGTTGGAGGGGATATGTTTCTGCATCTTGCGTATGAAAGACAGGGCTTTACGGACAAACAGGGCGGCATGGCATCCCACACCCTCAATATGCTGCATGTGGTGGAATTGCAACTCGTTCTCGGCATACGCCAGCGCAATCTTCGTCCCGTCTGTATCGCCGTCATGCATCAGTTCCACGACCGCCTTGACAAAGCGGTTGTATGCGGCATTCAGATTGGTTGCTTCATTGTTTCCGTCTATAAGACCGAAAAATTCGGTTTCTGTCAGTATGAGGTATTCCATTTTCCTTTCAGTTTTATGTTATTACACTTGGGTTAAAAGTGTGCGCACATAAAACTATGGGACAAATTGCGGTCCTGCGGGAGTGTTTTTCTTTTTGCATGGATATATCACACTGATATTCAGCTAAATATTTACCGAAAATATTTTTTGGAACTTTTCCCGACGCCTCGTTTTTTTGTTCAAAATTTGAACGTGTGTTCACATTTTGAACGTCGGAAGCTCTTGAAAACGTTCATTTTTTGAACATGACCACCGGCTGGCGGGGCGTTTTCCGCCCGTAGGTTACCCGCACCATGCCGTCTTTCCACCCTTTGCTCTCCGTGCATGTCCATTCGCTTTCCGGCAGTGAAGACCTGGAACAGCCTGCTGCCGTTTCCCGCTATGACGGGAAGCAGGTAGAGAATGATTTCATCCACAAGCCGCATCCGTATCATGCCGTTGATGATGCCCGATGTCCTTTCGGTGGCTTCTATCAGATAGGTCAGGGAACTGTCGGTGTCCTCGCTCCGGTCGGAGAGGAGGGTCAGGGACGTGTTTTCATTCAGGATACAGATGGCGGATTCTTTCAGCGCACTTATCCCGTAGCGGTCGGAACCGAGCCATTGTCCGCACAGTGAAGTCGTTTCTGCCGGACAGCCGTCCATTGTCAGGACGGCGAGTAATCGGACTTTTGCCATAGCGGTCGTATTGTTGCGACCGGAAGCCGTATAATAAAAAAGTAGCGTGCAAATTACGCTACTTCTGGTGACGGCTCTGGAAAGCCTGACAGGAATCACGCAAATGCACGCTATGCCAAGGCATAGCATAAGCATCGCGCAATCGTATCCTGTCTTCAAATTTTCCAGATTTTCACCAGAAACGCCTTGCGGTCTTATTCTATACTATATCTTATCGGTACAGGAAACCGTGTTTCTCTGTACCGGATTTCTCCTATGTTTATGCAAATATAGGATTTTTGTTCGAGGATTTTCTCATTTTCCCCTCTCTTTTTCTGTATGATACCGTATTCTTTCATTCTGTTATACAGTGTCGTGCGGCTGACACCCAGCAGTCCGGCAGCCGTTTCACGGTTGCCGCCGGTCTGTACCAGCGCACGGATTATGCGTTCTTTTTCCTCATTCCCGTCTTTCAGCAGGAAGGACGGAGTTGTCTGCAAAGACGGGTATTCCTCCAGTTTGTCTGCACCGACTGCCTTCCCTCCGTGAGCAGCACGGCAGAAGTTACCGCCTGTTTCAGTTCCCTCACGTTTCCTGCCCATGCCCGTGTCAGGAGTATCTTTTCCGCCTTCTTGTCGAAACCTTCCGTATGCCGTCCCAGTTCCTTGTTGGCAAGCTCGCGGAAAAACTCTGCCAGAGCCAGAATGTCCTCCCGACACTCGCGCAGTGGAGGAATTTGTATGACAAACTCCTTCAGGCGGTGGTACAGGTCGCGGCGGAAGCGTCCTTCCTCCACCGCCTTCTCCAGATTCTCGTTGGTAGCCGCCACAATGCGCACGTCCGCCCTGCGCTCGCGGGTGCTGCCCATCGGACGGTAACATTTGGTCTGAAGCGCACGCAACAGTTTCTGTTGTACCTCTGGCGGCAGGTTGCCAACCTCGTCCAGAAACAGCGTGCCGCCGTCCGCCTCCTCCATGCAGCCCGCCTTGTCCGTCACGGCTCCCGTAAACGAGCCTTTCCTGTGTCCGAACAGTTCCGAGGCGGCAAGCTCTCCTGTCAGCATACCGCAGTCCACGGCTACGAACGGTCTATCCGCACGCCGGCTCCTTTCGTGTACCTTCTCCGCTATGTGATCCTTGCCCGTACCGTTCTCACCCAGTATCAGCACACCCATGTCTGTCGGAGCTACCAGCGCGATACGTCGGCTTATTTCCTGAAAGGTCGCACTTCTGCGCTCGAATATGGGGACGGTGCGTCTGATTTTTGACTTTTGAGCCAGTTCCCTTATCATCGGCATCAGTTTTTCCTGCAACAGTTTTTTGGGGATATAGTCCGCTGCACCTTGCTTCATGGAACTGACCGCCGAAACCACCTGTGCGTAGTCGGTCATGATGACAAAGGGATTCCTCATGCCGGAAGCACGCATATATTCCAGCAATGCCGTACATTCCCCGTCGGGCAGACGCAGGTCCGAGACGATGATGTCCCCATCGTCCAATGCCTCCAGCAACTTGCGGGCCCCGGCGCAGTCGTATGCGGTGCGGGTCGTATAGCCCGCCTTCTCCAGCATACCGCACACATGGTCACGAAATACCAGATTATCCTCTATTACTATTATTCTTCCCATTTCGTTTTCTCTATCTCCTTTTTGGCGAGCCGGATAATTTTTCGCCCTGACCGGTTACCTTGCCGGCATTTTCCCTGTATTTCTTCCATTGTCCGATTTTCATGTATTGCCTCATACAGTTCCTGCAATGGCTGTTCTGCCCTTATCAGCATCCATGAACTGCGGATATGATGTATCCAGTCGTCCAGCCTGTCCCTGTCACACCTCTCTGCTTCCTCCCGTATGGCGGCCATTTCCTTCTCCGTTTCCCTTATCAGGCATTCCAGCCTGTGCCGTTTGTCGCCGTATGCGAACAGCGGGCCGAGGTCGATGCGTGGGCCCTGTCCTCGCCGATACATTCTTCCGCCGCTGTCAGCAGCTCGTCTATGGAGAACGGTTTGAACAGAACACCGGAAAACCAGCGCCTGCCAACTCCTTTTCAGTGATGCTTTTCGAGCCGGTCACCACCATCACCGGGGATGGTACGCGAGTTTCCGATGTCGGACGAACGGAGCAGTTCCAGCACCTCGTAGCCACTGATGTCCGGCATTTTCAGGTCGGTGGTCAGCAGGTCATAGTGTCCCTCGCGCAGCTTCTCCGCCATTTCCCCCGTGCTCGTGCAGGTGTCGCAATGCACCCCGTTCTGCACGAATATGTCATGTATCATCCCCAGTATGATGCTGTCGTTGTCCAGCGACAACACCGAACATCCGTCCAGTCTTGTTTGCTTCGCTGCTGCCTTGCGGTCTGTCTCATCGGCTTTCTCCGCCTGGGGCGGCAGTATGACGGTGAACCGGCCTGCCCGTGTTCCGTATGTTCTCTACCGATATGCTGCCGTCCATCAGTTCCGCAAGGCTTCTTACAATGACAGTCCCAACCCAAAGCCGTCCTGCGTGGCGGCATTGCCGAGCCGCTCGAATGGCTTGAATATCTGTTCCCGTTTGTCCTTGTCTATTCCTCCTCCGGTATCTTCCACCGCAAGCGTGAATTTCCCTCCGGCATACAGGGCGGTCAGTGTCACGCCTCCACGCTCCGTAAACTTCAGTGCGTTCGACAGCAGGTTGCTTCCGATGCGCAGTATCAGATTCCTGTCGCCCATGACCACCTCGTCAGCGGAGTTGTTCACCCTAAACTCCAGCCGTTTTTCTTCCATCCGTGCGGCAAACTCCGTTTCCAGCGTTTCCGCCACTCCAGCCAGTCTGAACGGCTTCACCCTGACAGTCTCCTTTCCGTTGTCTATGCGGTAGTAGTCCAGCAGGTTCTCCATCAGTGCCCCCATACGCTCCGCCGACTGCCGTATATGTTCCGCGTGTAGCGCCGTTGCCTTCCGGTTCCCGTCCTTCAGTATCAGTTCCGCATTGCCGCGGATGGCGGTCAGCGGTGAGCGCAGGTCGTGCGTCACCGTCTGCATGATGTTCTGTCTGCTATTTATCAGCTCTTCATTCTCCCGGACCGACCTGCGCAGGGTCTCTATCAGTTCCTCCCGCTGTTTCCTGTCTCTGGTGCGGCGGCGGATGTCCCTCCGGACTACTGCATACAGCAGCACCGCACACAGAACACCTGCCGCCGATATGCCGCATATCAGTACGAATGCTGTCTCTCTCAGTTCCGCCACCCGCATGTGCCTTTCTTCCATGCGTTCCGTCTCGTCCTGTCCGATTTCCCGTATCAGCCGCGAAAGGTTCCGGTTCAGTATGCTGTTGCGTATTTTCAGTGAGTCCGACAGATGGGAGAATGCCTGTTCCTGCTCTGCCAGTGCCGTACGCATCTCTTCCTCAAACCGCCGCATCTCCGCAATGTGCCGGGTGTTGGGTGTCGTGCTCACCCGTGTGGTCGTGCGTGCCGGTTCTTCTTTCTTTTTCTTGCGAAACAGGCCGAACAGCCCGCCCCGTTTCTTTTCCTCTTCCGATTCTGTGCGTTCCGTCACTGTCGTTGTCCGTACCGATGCCGTCTGTTCCAGTCCGGGCAGGTGGCGTTCCAGCAGGCTGTCCATGCGGTACGCCGTGGTCGGCATATCCACCATCCGTTCGATCAGCCTGCGTTTCTCGTGCAGCAGCCTTACTACCGTGTCTATCCTTGCTGTCTGTGCCGGCTCTCCGTAGTAGCCTTTCAGCCGGTCTATCACCTCCATCGTGCGCGATTCCCGCCGGTCGTATGTATCCATGTCCGAGTCGTCCCACAGCATCGCGCGGTCATTGTCCAGAAACAGTGTGATCAGTCCCCGGTATGTTTCGCTGGCGGCAGCACGCTGCATGAGCAGGATGCGTTCCTCTGCCTCCGCCTCCTCGAATACCCGCTTCTCGTACCATACTGCCATGACCAGCCCCAGTATGAGCATGCCCAGTATGACATATCCCGCAAGGATTTTCAGGTGGAGGGGATAATTATCTTTCTCTGCTTTTTCTTCCATTGCATTATAAGTGCTTGTACAATGCAAAGTTAAGCGGGAAACAGGGGTTTGTCTGTTCTGCTTTCTGTCTTATTATTTCAGTTTTCTGTCATTCCGGTGTTTTTCCCGCAGTTTTGTAGGCGGGGCATTGAAGTTTCTCCGGCAATATTCCGAAAATGTGGACTCGTTTCTGAATCCGTTACGCTCGCTTATCTTGGATATGGGCAGGTCCGTATGAAGAATATTTTCCAGTATTTTCTTTTTCTTCTGTTCGCGGAGCCAGTCCGCTACCGTCATTCCGAACGCCTTCTTGAAATGCGTGCGGAAAGCGGTGTTCGACATATGGCATCGCTTCGCCAGTTCCTCTCCGGTCATTTGCGTGGTTGCCCTTGCCAATACCATTTCACGGAATCCCGAAGCCTTGAAGTCTGGAAGGTAGCGTTCCGCTTCGCGGAAGTCGCTCTCACTCATGAAGCTGCCGCCGTTCTGTTTCGGACACAGGAAACGGTCAAATTCTTTTAGAAAAGTTCCCGTCATCAGATTATAGAGAACATTCAGGTGGGGATATTCATCCTCTCTGTCTATTGCCGCATGTATGCGGGCGCACGAGAGCATCCCCCGGCTGTCCTGTACCTTGCAATAGTACATGAAGGTATCCACTACATAGCCCAGCACCTTGTTGTCCGGACAATAGCAGGCAAGGATATAAAAGGCGGCTTCCACCGGGGACACTGGAGACGGGTTTATATGGAAACTGTCAAGTCTGGCTATAAGCCATTGCATGGCGGGTATATTTTTGGAGAGCCGTTCAAGTTCAGCCCATGTCCCGAAACGGTAAATATCCGCGTGCCGTAACGCATGTGCCGTTTCGGTCATCCATAAATGCCAACCGGTTTCCCTTGCGGCATTTTCAAGTCTCTCATATAGATTATTGTTGTCTGTTTTCTTCACTTTTCTGCCCTTTCTTGTCGATATAATACCATTCGTCGCTTTCCCAATAGTGATATTCTCCGTCCGAACCCGGCACTTCTTTCATTTCTCCCTTGTCGGTTACTTTTGCCTTGCCGTTCTCGAATGGGAAGCCGAAGGCGAAGCGGGGCTTGATGACCGTCCTGCCGCTTTCGTCTGCGTACCCGATACGCCCTCGCTTGTCCACGATACGGTACAGTCCCTCGCTGACATAATCGTTGCCGTTGTCACATTGAAACACGCCGTAGTGTTTCATGGAACTGCAACCGCATAATAACATTATCGCAATTATCGTTGGAATTTTTCCCATTGTATAAATCTTAAAATATCAGAACCTGAACTGTTATCCTTCTTCCTGCTCATTGACATACTAAGAAAAGCCAAAGACTTATGCCTAAATCAACTTATATTTCCGTCTGAAACCCATCTCTGCTTTTCATTTTCGCAAAAATACTGTTTTTGCAGCAGATAAAGAGCATACGGCACATTGTTTTTTGGCATAACGTAATGATTAAGTGGGCGGAAAACATTATTTTTGTGTTCGGAATCCTGTTAATTATAAGTATGACGATTACCGATATATACGAAGCTATGAACGGCAAGGCAGAATCTTTTTTCGAGTGGGCGCAGGCTCATCCGAAATACGGACTGCTGTTTGCAGCCGCACTGCTTGTCCTTTGGCTTGCAGGATTGCTGCTCCGTTGGAAATGGGCGTGTCATTGGCAATTCAACAGCACGCTGTGGTTCTTTGACGGTTGCAAGCCTGAAACACGCCGCAAGGTTCAGATGGTATTGGTCGGCATGGCGATAATTGCCTGCCTGACGATGTTTTTTGCATGGAAATAACGGTATGGAAAAGGACAATCGGAAATACCGGTTCTGCTTCATCGACTATATGTGGTATATTGCCGAAAAATGGAGCGAGCGGGAACATAACAATCTCAACGGGAGTGCGCTGCTTTTCCTATGCTGGCTGTTTGCCATAACCATACCGCTTGGAATACCATTGATGTTCCGCTGTTTCAGTCAGATTGTTGCTTTTGCCATAGTAATGATATTCTGCTTTCTTCCCTCTATGTTCTGTAAGCTCCGTTATACGACCGGGCAGTGCAAAACTATACGCGAACATTACCGGGAAATGAAACATCCCGGCAGAAACCTCCGCAAAATCGTCCTTATCTCCATCGCACTGGCTGTGGCGAATACCGTACTGATGTTTCACCTCGGATTTATACATTGGGCATGACAATACCTGCCGCTACAGCCACTGCAATGACAACGGCATAGTACACCGCTATCGCCTTTTTCCAATACAGAGGACGCAAATCAAGTTCTTCCCGGATTTCCATTCTCCAGTTAGAAGGTTTGAGCTGAAAGTCGGAGGTGCACCATACTGCTACAGCTGCCCATCCGATTAGAATGGTGAAAATTATTTTCTGACCGTTATTCGGTTCATCTTTTAACGTAAGTAATGTCACCAAAATTAATGAGAGATAGGGAAGGCAGATTATCCCGCTAGCCCGACGATCCACCCAATCATGCACCCCTTTCTTTCGCAGCATATCGTAGGCAAGGATGTATGCGGTTTTATGTATCATCGCAATCAGACGAAATAAATGAGGTCTTCTTGTTTCTGCTCTTTTCATGCTTTTGTAGGTTTTAAAATTCCATATCTTCCGTCCATTCCAAAGAATCCACCGGACAAAGTTCTACTTTCTTCATTTCGTACCAAACGGTCAGCAATACCCTAATGCTGTCAGGCGTATATCCTTTAATCCATGTACATTCCGCAAATATCCGTCTGCCGTCTCTGATTTCCTCGATGGTGGCATAGTCCTGTAACCCTGCACGAAACTCTCCATCCATGTCCGTCTCCCTTACTTGCATGGTATAGACCGGTTGCCCGTAACGGGTCGTGTGCTCGCCTTGGTCAATCAGACGCTGCAAGGCTTCATTGGGTGTTTCCTGACGGGCGCCTATGGCAAAACGTAGTGAAAGGTAATCCCTCCACCTTTGCGGTACTTCAGTCCGCTCATTTTCCGGCGGCATTGTTTTATCGGAAAAAGCAGGAAACACAATATTCACTGCCACCACCATAGCCACGATAACCGCCCAATAGACCACTATTGCCCGTTTCCAATAACGGGGACGCTCACGGAGTTCCTGCCGGACTTCCTTGCATATCTTCTTGTCGTCCCAAAATCCCAAAGGAATGGCCGACAGCAGCACCGCCAGTCCAGCCAGACCGTAGAAGACTACCTTTTGTGGTACGTTTACCGGATGTACATACCCGTCTTGCCCCTTTGCAGCTAAGAGAATGCCGGCCAACAGGACGAATTCCGGGAGGATGCTCAGGAAGTATATTCCGGCAGCTAATGCTTTTCGCTTCCTTCTATTGTTCCATTCCGTGAAATACGCGTATGGAATTTTATGCAACATCACCAATACACGGAAAAATCGGCTGAAAATATTTTTTTTATTTGTCATTTGAGTATTTCAGTTATCCATTTCAGTGCAGTTCTTAATAATACCATTCTTCCATTTCGCTCAATTACAAATATATATCATAAGGAAGAAACTTCGGAATATTCAGCTTTCTTTTTTTCTATGGTATGCTCAAAAGCAGTTTTTGCGGGTGGTTGTTTGGGCGTTCCCTTTAGGTATGGTTTTCCGTCCTGCCCGAAAGTTTCCCGGCGTTTAACCGTTAGTCAGGAACTGAAAAGCAAAACCAAATGCAATAGAAAATCAGACAAAGCCAATAACGTAAGAATATGATTAGCGACAGCACAAAATGTACCAGCAGGATTTTTCCGTTGTACTTGAATCGGTGGCAGACGGATATGACGACACCGAGAATGTCCCAACCAATCGCCATCCGGCACCCCAAGGCATAGTTCTCGAAAGATTTACAAATCCAACCAAATTCTCCTTCACCTATCGGGTAAAGTTCAGGATGCTTCGCGAATTGTATGTAATCACTGATATGCGCCCATAACAGAAACAAGCAACATAGCCCCCACAATATTCTTAATACGAATCGCAATTTCATCTTGTTTTATTTATCATTTCAAGTTATCGTGAATGGTCTAACTCGATGTACCAGCCTTCCTTGACGGGCTTGTACAACGTGGTGTCGTTGTACGTCCTGCGGTAAATCTCGTTCAGGTCGCCGTGTTCGGTGATACGGACGTTCCGGCGGCTTCTCAATCCGGGATCGTAAACGAAACTCTTGGATGTTCCCGCATCCACGATGCCGTGGGAATAGTACGGCATAACGAGGCTCACATATACCGAATCCGCCGTTTCCCATTCCCTGCGGTCAACAAGGACAAGACCGCATCCAATCTCTGACAACAAGGGAATCGAGCTGGAGTCGGTCTGGCTTCAGCAGCCCATATACCGGAAGGTCTTGTTCGTCATTCGTTTCATGGGATGTATCGCTTTGCTCTGTTGGATCAAGTATAATGACCTCTTCCGGAGAAAGCGGCGGATAGTGGAAACTGCCTTCTGAACTCTCTGACATGATTTCGTACACCTTGCGGAACGCCGCCTCGTGCGTGGCGAAGTGGCGTATCATTTCCTCGTCGCTCGGCGGCATGGGCGGCTCGCAACTCACGACGGATACAGCCGCTAACAACAGTGCTATGATAGATTTCTTCATTCTATTTATTGGGTATGTTGCTGATTATTCAAAATTCCGTATCTCCGTCTATTCCAGAGAGTCGACTGGACAAAGCCCGGTGTTTCTCACCTCGTACCACCCGGTCAGCAGTACCCTTATGCTGTCCGGCGTATATCCCTTGACCCATGTACATTCGACAAACTTCCGGCTGCCGTCTTGGATTTCATCAAAGGTGGCATGGTTCAGCAACCTGCACGGAACTTTCCTCCCATATCTGTCTCCCTTACCTGCATGACATAGACCGGTTGCCCGTAGCGGGAGGTGCGACCGTCCTGATTGATCAGATATTGCAAGGCTTCGCTGGGTACTTCCTGACGGGCTCCTACCGTGATATGCAGCGCAAGGTAATCTCTCCACCTTTGCGGAACTTCCGTCCGTGTGTTCTCCACCGGCTCTGCCTTGCGCCCGTCTATCCGCATCAGTGTGCTTGGCAACAGGTACGCTTCGGCAATCATCAGAAAGCCGAGGGAGAACACGAAGAAGTAACATCTGAAGGGGCTGAACCTGCGTCCTTCATAGTGCTGCATGACCGCTTCCCTTCGTGAAAACGGGTATATCCAACCGCGCCATATCACAGTGGAGGATTGCGACGCTTCCGGCTATCATGGCAACTGCAAACCATTCAAATACCGGGGAGTCGTAAAAGGAAATGAGCGGTTTAAAGAATATCGGCTCATAGATAAATATCATGATGCAAAGCATCAGCATGGACTCCCCGTCGGGGCGTCTTGGCTCGCCCTTGTAATGCCTCTGTGCCATTTCTCCCAACCAGAACAGGTAGTCGAAGAAATAATAGCGCCGTTGTCGTTCTTGCTCCTTATATTCCCGTTTCTTCATTCTAAACATAATATTTGGTGGCTAACCGACCTTTAGGGGAGGTTGAGCCATTTATTATAAACTTATTCTAATTTTATATCACTTATCAGCCAGAAAAGTCTTTCATCAAATACCAACTTTTGGTTAAAGAACAATTCTTTTTTGAATGTCATTCTTTTGTCAAATACCAAGCACCTTTTTTCATTTTCTTCTGAGTTATGATATTTCGTCCAGTCAATAATACCAGTATCCGGCAACGGCAAATTGCCACATTTGATTTTACGATTGCCGGTAATCAAAAATATCGGGGCTGTTCCGTACTTTTCTATTTCGGGGGACATATTTATTTGTATAAACTCACTTATAACATACAGGCTCCCTTTCTCATATTTAATTTGCAAGATTGACTCCGTTTTTCTTGAAGATGCCCAATTTTCGTAATGTATGTAAGCCAAATCAGAATTCAAACTATCACAACTCATAAAATATGATACGGAAGGGTATAATATGTTTTTGAAAAGATAGGTGCTATCTCCATCACAAACAATAATGTCCGTGTCCGTATATGAATATTTTTGACTATATACGGTCTGAAACACAAATAACAGTATAAGTGATATAATTATAGTTCTCATATTGTTTATAATATGTAGTTATATACGTTTTCCACTGTATATTTTCGCTCATTTACAAATATATATCATAAGGACGAAACTTCGGAATATTCGATCTTCCTTTTTTCTATGGTATGCTTAAAAGCAGCTTTTGCGGGTGGTTGTTTGGGCGTTCCCCTTCGGGTCGGGCTTTCCGCTGCAAGTCCTCGCTGTACTGTGGGCTTTACCCTGCAATCCCTAACGCTTTAAAATTAAGATAAAAAAATATATACTTTTCATGGTTATCAAATAATTTTTCTTATATTTGACTAATTGAATTTCAAAACACAAAGAATTTATGGTTGCATTATTTAACAATGTCGTATAAATGATTTCCGAAGGCTTTGGACTGACTTGGAATGAAACCGTTTTTGCATGATCCGACAGCCTTTGGGGTACGAATATGGTATATAATTTAAAAAATATGAAAAATACATTTCCTTTTATTCCTTCTGTACAGGAATCAACACAAAGCTCCTTAAATCGGGATTTGTATGCTCAAAGTCTTGACTTGTACGAAGAAAAGAAGTACATTCAGGCTTTTCATACCTTACTGGATTGCTTGAATCCGGACTGCCGTAAAAAGTTCGGCAATAGTGAGGGTACAGAGTTTCACTTGCCAAACGGCTCTATTGTCATTCATATCCGTATAGAACAGGATATGATACATATTGGGGCTGATTTTTTGGATTTGCCCGAAAAAGGGCGTGTAGCCATGTTGCGGCAGGTTGCAGACTTGAATATCAACAAATTACTTTTGCCCCGGTTTGTAAAAAAAGGCAACCGTCTGAAAATGGAATATTCTTGTCTATTGTCTGAAAGCCATCCGCACAAGATTTATGAGATTTTGCAGAACATCTGCTATATCGGCGACAAATATGATGATGAGTTCTGTTCCAAGTTCCATGCCACAAGGTGCTATAAACCACAAGTTACCGCTCGTCCTGAAGATATACAGAGCCGTGTGTATGATGCGATGCAGACTTTAGGTCATAGTGCGTTGGAGGCTGTGAAAGAATATAACGGACAACGCCGTTACGGTTATTCATGGAATATCCTAAAGATTGTCTTTTATCAGATTTCTTATTTTGCGTGTCCGCAAGGGCAGTTGAGCAATGAGTTTGACAAGGCAGTCGATGATATGAACGAGGAACTTCCCGTGCAGGAACTGGTGGCAAAGGGTACTGAGTTTCTCGAAAAATTGCTTGCCATGCCTAAAGAAAAGGTATTGGAGGACATCTATTCGGTAGATGTGCTTATTTCCCCCAAGCGTGCTTCCTCTTTACAGAATATACAGGAAAATTTTGAAGAAGTTTATGAGGAAGCTACCGGAGCTATCCAGTCGAAAGACTTCGAGAGGGCAGCTGTAAGGATTACCTGCAAGTTCTATGAGGCATATTTCTATAATGATATGCAGGATGATATAAACGCCGTACTTGTAAAGGCTTTGAAAGAAGCCGCCGAAAAACCGTTTGAAGAAGCGGCAAATATACTTTACACAGCCATTGACAATATTATGGAAGGAGAATTGGAACCTGATTATGGCGTGTTTGACGCGATGGATAATCCGATAGCACAACAGATGATGGAGCAGGCTTCTGCCACAGCCGCAGCCATGCAGGAGAAAATGACCGAAACAATGGGCAGCGAAGATATACAGGCTATTCAAAAAAAGATGGCTGAAGCTATGGAGCATGGAAATATGGCAGAATATATGAAGCTGGCTGGAGAACTGCAACAGAAGATGATGGGAGGAATGTTTAACTTTTAAAGAAATATCTTATGGAACAGAATATTTATAGTGTCGTTTTTAAGGTAACACATTCCGGTGGCTCCGGCTCTTGCTTTTATCTGAAAGAATATAATCTTTTTGTTACCAACTATCATGTGGTCGAGGGTTTCCATACAGTTGCCATACATGATAATGAGCGCAATCCTTATCTGGCGAAAGTTATATTGGTAAATCCTTCGCTTGATATAGCGCTAATGGCTGTTGAACACGACTTTTCCTCTTTGCCGAATCTGAATCTGGCTGCTAATGAGTCGCTTGTCATAAGCAATAAAATCAGGGTGGCGGGCTATCCGTATGGGATGCCTTTCACGGTTACTGAAGGTACGGTTTCAGCACCAAAACAACTGATGAACGGACAGTATTACATACAGACCGATGCAGCAGTGAATCCGGGCAACTCCGGTGGTCCGATCATCAACGACAAAGACGAGGTGGTCGGTATTACCGTAAGCAAGTTTGCCGATTCGGATGCGGACAATATGGGATTTGGTATTCGGGTTGAATCGCTCCGCAAACTCTTTGATTCACTCGACAGACTGGAACGCGACAGCTTTCAGGTTCAATGCGACAGTTGCGACAGCCTGATTGCCGAGGAGGAGGAGTTTTGCCCCTCATGTGGTGAAAAGTTGCCGGAGGGCGTGTTTGAAGAACGACACCTATCCCCGTTGGGCGAGTTCTGCGAGAGTGCGATAGACGAGATGGGGATCAATCCCGTGCTGGCAAGAGATGGATATGAGGCATGGCGTTTCCATAAGGGCAGTTCCGAAAATCCGTATGTTCGTTTATGACAGGAACTACCTGTTCGCCGTATCTCCTATAAATCTATTGCCGAAGAAAGAGGTAGAGAAGGTACTGGATTATATTCTTGATACCGACTTGTCCCCCTATAAGTTAGGTATTGAAGGACGGCAGATTTACATTTGCTACCGTATTCACCTGTCCGATATTTCAGATGAATCTGAAGACAGAATACGTGAAGAACTGGTACATCTTGCAGAAAAGGCGGATGAAATGGATAATATGATGGTAGAACAGTTTGGTTGCGAATTTTCCGCATACTCCAAACAAGATAATGAATAAGACTAATGGAAGTGATAAACAAACTTACGGCAATGCTTGGAGGCGGAGCTTGCCCTTCGGAATTTGACGGAAACAGAATTTCAAAACTTGTTGCAAAGGCGAACAAGTTGCAGACACCGAAAGCTATTAAACTCTATGCAATTCGCAATGAGATTTTTGACGGCACATATTACCGGGTTTTTGCCTGTCCGCTGAAAGAACAGGCGATTGACGAACAGACGATTGCGAGTATAAAAAAGAGGATATTGATACGCTTGAACTCGGACACCTGCGCTTTAATGCGGTAGGCGGTGGAACCGTAACACTGAATATAAAGAATGAGTACGGGCGTTTCAGCACGAAAGACAATGATTTGGATGCGGTGCAGACCATTAGCAACAGATACGAGGGCATTGTGCTGTTTACCTATGCTGACAGCAAACTGGCAAATCTGGATTGCAGCACTGCCTTTATCGGATATGACAGCAAGTACGGATTCTTGTCTATCATTCCCATAAAGAACAAGGAGGTCGGATGTCAAAGTACGGTTGTGCAGGACTTTAAGGATGTGAACCCGACAGGCGATGCAGAAGAAGACCGGAATATTCCTGCTGGTTTCAGAATGTATAATAAACTTATGCGCTACCTGCTTTACGTGATGATTGCCGTAGCTATCATCTATTGGTTGTTCTTTAAATAATACAGATGTTATGAATGCAACACAGATTATCATTATTGTTGTCGCATTGTTGGTGATTAAGCTGATTCAGGTGCTAATGAAAATGAAGTACCAGAAGCAGACACCACTAAGTGCCATATTCGGACGCTTTGCAAAACTGGCAATGCTGTTTAAGGGAAGTGGGATAAAGATAGATGAAAACGCACACCTCTCCGAAGAAGAACTGCGCAAATACAGTCTTGGCAATCTTTATGCGTACCAGCAGCAGGGCACGCTGAACACGTTCAGTACGGGTGTCGGTGCGTCTGTCCGTGAAATCATTTTAGGCGAGTATTTCGGCATAAAGGACAGGGATAGTGCGGTAGAGTGTCTGCAATGGCTTGTACAGGCTCCTTCGCAAATGACTTTCCAATATGCTTTCGCAGCGTTGCAAGAAGGAGGCGGCAAGGCAAGTCAGGACTGGATTTATGCGAATGAAGAACTGAAAGAGCATACCGACTTCCGAGAAGAATGTCTGTCGAAGCTCGAAAAGCTCGAAGAACACCGTGCCGATATTATCAACGACGGTGTGGCGGCTTCAGAAGAAGAAATCGGTCGCTTGGGTGTGCTGGCGTGGGATGCGGGACGGCTGAATTTTATCGGTCGCCTGTGCTTCGAGCAGAAGTACATTTCCGAATCCGAATGTATGGAGTGTATCAATGCCGCCTACGAAATGACTAAAGACGCTTATTCGGGCTGGCGTGATTATGCGCACAGCTATGTGTTGGGGCGTACCCTTTCGATGGGTTCTACCAACATGATAAGGCTGGCTAATGATTTGCTGACAAATCCTAAAAGCCCTTGGAATTATATCAAGTGGTAATTTTACAATAAGGCAAGCCTCGTTATCGGGGCTTGTTTTTTGTCTGTATGCCCGTTGCCCTGCGTTCCACCCAGTTTCATACACCTTTTCTCTTTAGCATTTCAAGACTGAGCGTAAAGGCGATTTTGTGCATCATCGTAAAAGCCCACCAAAAGCGTCTTATGCGTGAAATCATGTTCCTTTCGTTTTTTATATCTTATATGTTACCGCATACACGGCAAATCCTATCGTAAGTACAAGATAAATGCCTATCAGCACCTTGCATCTTGACGGATGAAAATAAAATTCCCGGCTGACTTCTTCAAACGTCTGTTCGGTATTGAAGACGGGTTTGTAGTTTACGGCAAGGGCAATATCCGTTAAAGACAGGACAAACACACCGTAACCGATGAAAAAATCCGTAAGGTTGTCGCCCAGTATGGTTGTGCCGTTCTTTACGCACAGGTTCAGTGCGGACAGCAGCCATACTATCTTGGGGAACAGTACACCTGCAAATCCGGCTGTGGCAGGATTGCGCATCTTCTCTTGCAGCAGCCGGTATATATGGATGAAAATTACCTTGTCTATTATCATGTCTTTATCTGTTTTAAAATTCCGTATCTTCCGTCCATTCCAAAGAATCGACCGGACAAAGCCCGGTGTTTCTCACCTCATACCACCCGGTCAGCAGTACCCTTATGCTGTCCGGCGTATATCCCTTGACCCATGTACATTCGACAAACTTCCGGCTGCCGTCTTGGATTTCATCAAAGGTGGCATGGTTCAATAGCCCTGCACGGAACTCTCCTCCCATATCTTCCTCCCTTACCTGCATGACATAGACCGGTTGCCCGTAGCGGGATGTGCGACCGTCCTGATTGATCAGATATTGCAAGGCTTCGCTGGGTACTTCCTGACGGGCTCCTACCGTGATATGCAGTGCAAGGTAGTCCCTCCACCTTTGCGGGACTTTCGTCCGTGTGTCCTCCACCGGCTCCGCCTTATGCCCGTCTATCCGCATCAGTGTGCTTGGCAACAGGTACGCTTCGGCAATCATCAGAAAGCCGAGGGAGAACACGAAGAAGTAACATCTGAAGGGGCTGAACCTGCGTCCTTCATAGTGCTGCATGACCGCTTCCCTTCGTGAAAACGGGTATATCCAACCGCGCCATATACAGTGGAGGATTGCGACGCTTCCGGCTATCATGGCAACTGCAAACCATTCAAATACCGGGGAGTCGTAAAGGAAATGAGCGGTTGTAAAGAATATCGGCTCATAGATAAATATCATGATGCAAAGCATCAGCATGGACTCCCCTTTGGGGCGTCTTGGCTCGCCCTTGTAATGCCACCATGCCATTTCTCCCAACCAGAACAGATAGTCGAAGAAGTAGTATTTCCGTTTTTTGGATGACTGACCTCTCATGTGATTGTTGTCTTTTTAATAAGTCGTACAATATATAACCACTAAAATGATGATTAAAATGGTCATAAACACACCTTTCCAGAAACGGTATGTCCTTTCTCCGAGCGTGTTTACCAGTTCCCACCCGACGGAAGTACGGGGTTCCCAAGCCCATTTCCAGTTGAGTATAATGCCCAAAAGTACAAGCAGGAATACCCCGATAAATATCAGGAAGGCATATTCCGGATGTTCGCCCAGCCATTTGTCTATTTTCTCCGACACATTATCCATATCAAGGCACTATTTCATAAACGGTTCGTTCGTTGTTCCTGAAAATGGTCTGCTCAATTTGTTTTCCGACCTTCACGATACTGTCTATGTCTGCATTGACTTTCAGGCTAAGGACGGGAGCATATTTCAGATGTCCGTAATCGACCGGAGTATTGTTATAAGTTGTTTCGACAATAGGATAATTATGTTCCTTTGCGAACTGTTTCAGTGAATCCAGATAAGGAAGCTGTTCCTTGCTCATGGCTTCAAAATCAATGTAGAATTTCCCGTTTTCCTGCATGAAGTAGATGCAGTCCGTACCATTTCCGCAAATACCTGTAAAGTCAAACTGAGTCCGTCCGGCTTGTACGTTTCTCAATATTTCGGGCAGCTTGTCTATCGTGATGCGTGCGGCTCTCGGAACGGCAATCCCGACGCTTTGCAACTGGGTTGCTTGTTTGCCCGTATTTCTGCATCCAGACGCTCCAAGAGCGAGTGATAGCAGCCCCAATGCTAAAATCTTGGTGTTCATGCACAATATTATTTAGTGTTGTTGTGTTCGTTAATCGTGTCATTGCCTGTTTCTACTTTCAATCGCTCATTTAAAATGGCTCTGTCTGTTGCATTGCTTATTTTTCGGGGTATTGACCGGGTATCTTCTATGTATTCTTCTACCACTTCTCCGAACACCTTGTACATATAAGACAGCACAATCAGTATAGCCAATACTGCCAGTATCTTTTTTATCGGGTTATAGCGTCTAAACAGGAATATGACAAGTGCGGAGAGGATATAGGATATATACAGACCTGCCGTGTAGCGTGTCCTGATACTGTATTCATTGGCGAGTTCACGTATCTCTGCTTGCGTGTCCCATGCCTCGTCTGCATATTGGTACAGCAATACTTTTTGTATATATATCAGGCTGTCCTTGCTTGTTGTCGGTTGCGATGTGTAGGTAAGTTCTACTCCCATACTGCCCAACCGATATTTGTTGGATGCTTCCGCCGCCATCGTATCGGGTAGCATGGAGAGATACATACGGCAAGTGTCCGTAGCGGCATCGAAAGCGTTTTTCAGGGAGTCCAGTTTGTATGTAAGTCTGGCTTTCGATAGGAGCATGGGCATATCATTCTTGATGGTATTAAAGTAGGAATGATACGTTCTGTTATTGTCAATATCTCTTGGAACATTGTCCGTCATTTCCAGTTTCAAGCAGACATACTCCTTCTTCATTTGTGGATAGACGAACCAGTCGCAATAATAGACCATAGCGGACAGCGGAATGACAAGCAGCAGCCCGGCTGCCAGTTTACGGGAAAAGTCTTTCCATGTCTGTACTTTCAGCTTGTCAAAGGCGAACAGGGCGGCAATTCCTATGCTGTATGCTACCGAAGCCGTAAAAGCGCTTGCTCCCAGTATGAAGAAGTATTTCAAAGCCTTGTATGTTTCCAAGACATCGAACACATCGTATTCGATTTTGTGGAATTTATCGACAAGCACAACAAAGGAGCATACAAACAAAATAGCGAGCGTGATGATGAAATATTTGCACAGTTTTTTCAATAAGTCCATATTGTCAGAGGTTTAATTGTTATTTTATCGTTTTCCGTATAAAGTTATCAAATCCCATTGAATTGCAGCAATATATCCTATTTTTTTGTTTAATTTTATAGTCGATAAAAATTCCAAAGGCATATCCCGGAATAAATGCCAGCAGAACAGATACACTTAATACGATAAGCATAAGCAGTCCCCATAGCCAAAGTATCAGCATGGTACTTATAATCTTGCTTTCATACAAGATGAATAAGTTTGTCAGCAAAAACAGACCTCCCATATAGGCTTCTATAATGAGCAGGATGATGTCGGATGCGGCAGAGCCTGATGTTACCCACAAGAGTGAAGAACCGAATATGATTTGAATTATCACATCAGACAGCAGGACTTGCAGAAAGGCTACCAGTATGGCGAAAATTATTTTTTTCATCTTATCTGATTATGAGTTTCATTCTTGACCGCACACGGCGAAAATGCAGATAGCATCATCGGTTTTTCAGGCAAATCATAGTTGATTATCCTGCTATCCAAGTCGGGATGTTGCCTGTCAATGGTTTCTTCATTATAAGCAACCAAGACGAAATCATCCAGCTCATTGGGAGTAGACAAACCGGGCTTCACCGATACGGAATAAATATTCGTCACAGTATGGGATTCTGATTATAAATCCCTGTCAGAGACTTCAACGCCTATATCCTCTTCAATCGGGCACTTTCCTGTTAATGGAAAATTTCTTTCACCGATAAGCCTTCCATCCCTTGCTAGCCTTACATGGAAGGAAGAAGGTACCGTATCATGTATGACTGAATCAATGGATGTTGTAAGTTCATAAACCTGATTGTTGACATGAACGGTTACTGCATCTGTTGCATTTTTCCCGACATAACGATACTTTATTTTTTTTAATGCACTTTTCCTTTTACCTGTTTCAATCAATCCGGTTTCACATATGAGATATTTGTAAACAATATCATGTTCCAAGGCTTCTTTTCTGTTATTCTCCCATGCCGGATAGGTAAAGCAGAGAGTTTGTCCGTCATAACGGCTTTGTACCCTTGGCGGAAATAAATCGGACACTACATTACAGACAAGCGTGTCTTTGTTTACATTCCATGTCCCGGTAAGATAATTTCCACCTTCCCCATCCAAATTGAAAATATTACTGATATATTCAAAGGTTCCATCAGGGACAAGTTTCATCATTGCCCATATATATTCCTCTCCGTCAAAACACAACGTCTGCTGATAGGTTCCTGTCAATATTGAAACAAGATTTTCTTTTTTGATTGACAGCCGTTCTGTCTTATTATTGTCAAAGCGGTGCCAGCCATTATATGACTTGGGAAAGTTCCAAACATGAATATTGGTTGGAGTATCGCTCTCAGCGATACACTCTACTTGAAAGCGGAAAGGAGAAGCTGACAATACCTCTAAAACGATGGTATCTCCCCACAAACATTTGATTGCAAAATTAGCCGTGTCTAACAAAGTTTTATTTTGCGGGTTATTTTTGCCAAACAGATTGTATCTATACAGCGTTACAATATCCTCCTCTTCCTTCATGTCATTCGTTATATTGCCATGAAAGATGATAGAGTCCCTGTCGGTTTGCCCTTTTATCATTAGAAAGGGGGACAACACCAATATAATGCAAAAAAATATTCTCATCAAAAATAGATATGTAACACTATCTGCAATTATCTACGGTTTTCACGATCTGTATTCTCCTCATGTCTTGACAGGCAGTCCTTCCATTCCGCTCGATTACAAATATATATCATAAGGACGAAACTTCGGAACGTTCGGTCTTCCTTTTTTTCTATGGTATGCTCAAAAGCATTTTTTGCTGATGAAATCCACCCTCCCTTTAGATATCGGGTAAAATTCAGGATGCTTTGTGAATAATATGTAGCCTTCGACATGCACATATACACAACAGCAAGTAACATAAGCTCCACAATATCCTTAATACCAATCTTAATTTCATCTTGTTTTGTTCATCATTTCAGGTTATCGTGAATGGTCTAACGTTCTGGTCGCCGTGTTCGGTGATACGGATGTTCCGGCGGCTCTCAATCCGGAATTGTAAACGAAACTCTTGGATGTTTCCGCATCCACGATGCCGTGGGAATAGTACGGCATAACGAGGCTCACATATGCCGAATCCGCCGTTTCCTATTCCCTGCGGTCAACAAGGACGGGCTATAAATGTTAAATCCTGTCCGATTTACCGAAAAAAGTACAGCGTGCCGTTCGTAATGTACCGCACTTTTTTTATATTTGCCTAAGAGACAACTGAATGTAGTGTGTATCTATTGAAAATGAAAGTGAAATAATCATCCATTCCAAAAACAAAAAATATGAAGATGATAAGAATAGCTTTTGCAGTTTTATCGGCAGTGTTTTGTCTGGTAAGTTGTAATAATGAATCTCAACGAATACCCATTTATGTTGAGCCGTGGTATAATTCTGAACCTTTTACAATTCAAGTGGGGAAGTTTAGCGATGTGCTGAAAAGTGAAGATGTAAAGAAACTGCAAAGCACGGCTGATGTAATTCGTGCAGAAATAGATAATACTCCCATTGAAACGCTCTATGTATTGGCGATTAGATTTTATGACTTAGGGCAAAAAGATGATGCCGTTTATTGGTTTTATACGGCACAGTTCCGCCGAAACCTTTACGCCCGTATGATAGAAAATGTAGGGGGTGTAGGAGAACCTGCATTTGAATGTCGGCAGGCGCAATTGGCATTCAATAAACTGTCAGGGAAATGGATTAACGGTTATGCAGGTGGTGTACCGGATAAATGGCTTGAAATTCTTGCTCAAGTTATTGATGAAGGTCCCAAAAGCGGCTATGTCGGATTGGCTTATCCTGAACTTACCTTTAAGCCGGAAACAGAACAAGCTGCGGTAGCCGAAGAAATAGCGAAAGAATTATCTGAACTGCGACAATATATTATAGACAATCGGGAAGAAATGGCACAAGCCCGTAAAGAAAATGGAATAGAAGGGAAATATTGATTGAATCTGAAAATAGGATATAGATAGACGACCATAAGATGAATATAAACTGGAGAATAATAATTCCTATCGTTCTTTTATTGATTTATGCTTTAGAATTGGCTAATAAATTAATGAAGATGAATATGGAAAAAGCAATCATGGTTGTAGTCAGCTTATTGCTTTATATATCAGCATGTTGTGCCAACGTGTTTGCTGGCGGTGACAGAAATCCCGGATGGGCATATTTGCTCGGAGGATGGATTGAAATCTTTTTGGTAAAATGGCCTTCAAAGCTTTTTTATATGGCATGGCTGGCTAATATCACTTATGGATTTTCTATTAATATGTACTTGTCGGGAAAGAACACTTCATTATTATATGTACTTATTATAGTCAGCATATTATTGGCTATGCTTCCGTTGTTTTTCAATAATCCGACATTCGTAGACCCGGAACGGGGCATTGAAAGCACTCTTGGAGTTTTTCATTTGTCAACAGGTTATTATCTTTGGATAGGTAGCTTTTTGACTTTGTTATTGGGTGAAATCGTATTGTTTGTATTAAAAACAAAATAGGATGACTCACTATAATCTACTTCGTATTTTTCCATAAATGCAATCCTTGTCAAAAAGCAGTTTTTGCGGATGGTTGTTTGGGCGTTCCCCTTCGGGTCGGGCTTTCCGCTGCAAGTCCTCGCTATGCTGTGGGCTTTTCCCTGCAATCCCTAACGTGGATGAAAGGGCTTTCACTGTCTTGCGCTTGCACCTTGGCGCACGGGCTGTTCCGTCCCGGCGTCCGTTTCCGACCACTCCGGCAGCCGACCTTATTCAACGTAGTATTCTATAATATCTTTTATCAGCAACTCTTCTCCTTGTTTCCATAGTTCCCAGCCTTGTTCACCCTTTATTGTATCGCCTTGTACCTCAAACGGTTTTCTGACTTCCGTATTGTCCTTGAAGCAGACTACTGCCACCATGCGAAGATAGTCTTCCCAAGAGATATAGTAGGTGTCAAAGTCATGCGTTCTTTTCGCTGGAATACCATTTATCCGCATGAGGCTGCGGTTGCGTTGCATCCTGTTTCCATGCACCATAATCTGCCCGGGGAAACAGTTGATCCATGCCGTTTTTCCGCTTTCCTCGTTCAGTACAATTTCAGCCCTTCCCGCCGTTAAGCCCAATACTCTAAAACGGAGCATGGGAAATGTGTAGATCAGACTTTCCGTCTCTTCTAAGTATTCATGTATGTTGCTCCCGGATCTCCATGCCAAGGGCATTAACGTGTCTGATTCCGAAGAGTAACGATAGTAATATCTGCCATCTTTGCATGAAGCGTTATTCTGTCCGTCCTGCCATTCCTGCGGATGGTCATCCTTCCTTTTCCGCTCGGCAATATCCTTGTCAAACGGATACTGATGCAGTGTAATGCTATCTTCCGGCTCCTTGCACGTTGCTGTCCGGTATAATGGTATGACGGGGTTCTGCTCGGCTATGACCTCCATGAATCCAATACCCAAAGGAGCATATAATCCATTCTTGCGTTGGAACTGGAAGTGATTGCCTTGTATGAAAAGGGAGGGAAAATCATCGGAAGCATTCCCCGTTATTATATCTGCTTCGCTGATAGCATCCGCTGTCCGTTGGTTTTGTTTGCAGGAAGATATGCAGACGGACTCATTGTCTGTCGGAGACATAGGCGGCTTGCAACTCATGACCGATGCAGCCGTCAAAAGTAGTGTTATGATGATTGTCTTCATTTCAGCTTAAGCCCCACCTTCTCCATGCCACGTGCAGGTTTGGGTATTATCTTGATAGTTATGCTGTATCCATTGCCCTGATTTCTCACCGTCGGTGTATTGTCCCTCAATGGTTATATAGGGTTTGCCCTCCCATGTTGATTCTACACGATACGAACCGTTGAGTTTTCCATTACGGTAGTGGCGTGTAGTCTTGCTGCGTATTGCGCGGCCATCCTCGAAGATTTCCCATTCCTCGCCATCTTTTTCCCCGTCGATATAATGAGATTCAAAAATCTGTTCACCCGTCTTGTTGGCAAAGCGACGTTCCCGCCCGTTCTCCACACTCTGTTTGTACTCCTTTTCAATCTCTATTTTTCCGTTACGGAAATAGGTCTTTACAGTTCCGTCTATCTTGCCTTGCAGCATGGGTGTTTCCTTTCGGGGAGTAACGCCGTCTTGGTAGTATTCCGTGAATGTTCCGTTACGCTTGCCCTTGACATATATGCCCGACTCACGCAATACCCCGTCACGGTAGCGGCGATAATCGCTGTTTATCATGCCGTCGGAAAGTTTCACGTGTTCCTCGTCAAGTCCTCGTATAATGCGATATTTTCCCTGCAACGGCCGTTTACTGTCTTTTTTATAATATACCGTGCGCCGTGCGTCATCCGTTAGGGTCTGCAAATCATTCCATTCTACTGTTCGTTGTGCGGAAACCGTGCCGCAAAGCAACAAAAAAATGTATAGTGTCAATATTCTATTCATTGTATTTTTACTTTTCGAGGTTGATAATGTCTGGTAGCTAACCGACCTTTTTAGGGGAGGTTAAGCTGCTTGTTAATCGTTTTCATTCTTCTTGCCATATTTCTTTGCCCCAGTTAATCCATCGCCAAATTTTAGTTGTCAGGAAACTCCCAAGAGTATATGTGATACGAAAATCGTTATTGGTATTTACTATATCCCATTCTCCTGCCACATTTGTTTGTAAAATATTAAAGCCTAATTTCTCTATATGATTAATAGTTGCAAAATACAAATATTTGTCATTTATCAACCTGAATTGTTCTATTGGCAACAACTCAAATTGGCGTGGATATATGATTTGTAGAGAGTTTAACTTGCAATATAAATCGCTTATACCTTGGGGGATATTATTGGCAAAAGGTATATTTTGATATTCAAATTTTGAATTGATTTTGATTATAGCACTTATTTGGTCAGTACTTATCATTTTTTCAACTCTATGTATGAAGTCATCTACATAAATCATATATTTAATTATTTCAAGCGATTAATGTTTGTCAGCGTTCCGCTTATTCAGTCGGTTTGCTGTTTGTTATCAGAACAAAATAAATGATTTTATAAAAGCATAAATTCATTTGCTTCCACGTCAATAGCCCTGCAATTCCAATGCGAGCATAATTGTTTCACGAAGTGCAAGATTGCTTCTTCATTTTCACCTCCATGAAAACATAGATGTATATTTTCAATACTTTCATTATCGTTCCAAGAAATCTCCACGCCACACTCGTTGTCTAATTGCAGTATCTCTGTGCCACACAATAAAATAAGCAACATGGGTACAAGAAAAAATGACAAAAAACTATATATACTATTATATCTGATTACTGGGAAGTAGTTCAGAAACAATGTGAATGTCCCAACTGAAAACATTATTACTCCAATTATAGCCCAAGTTAAAAAGATCCCTTCATAAACAATGTTTATATCATTATATGATGATTGTTTTGTATTTTGAAACAATAACCATACGGCGCAAAAGGTACATAACAAACTAAAGCATAATATACCCAACCATGTTTTCAGCAACAATTTAATTATATAGTTTTTCTGTTTCATATTCTTTGTCTTTTTACAGCTAATGGGTTGCAGCTTGCCGCCGTGAGGTGGCACAGGTGTTTGTTATCAACCTTTCAAAAATTCAGAATAACGTTTATCACAAATTTCTTTTATCTCATTATAGTTCGCTTCTGAATTTTCCACATAAAAATATGAAGTGTCGGCATTATATTGACTGCCTAACTTATTCTTTACCCAATTATCATAGTCGGCTAAATAGTAACCAAACTTCTTTGCAAATTTGGTTTTGTCTGAATGATAATAGGCTGCTGCAAACTGTTTACCTTTGGTATTAAGGTCATCTGATGTAAGAACTCCGTCCATATCATCAAAGAAAAAATCTCTACAATCCAACTCTTTATTTTTAATTTGTTGGAGTTCTTCTGCACAATCTTCTTCGATTTCTCGTGACATTAAATCATTTTCAATACACCACCTTACGAAGAAAGAAGAAAGCAATGTGTGTTGCACCTGCTATTGCAGGTAAATCTTTAGGCATATCTTTTGAGTCATAATGCCATTTGGCTTTGTCATAAACTTCAAACTTCATATTTTGTTTTTTTAAGTTGGTTGATAATGGGATGCAGATAGCAACTTGTTACGGTTGCTTATCTGCGTGTTAGTTGCCTTATTCCATCAAATTCCCGTCAGGCAAAATAATGTCTCCGTCATCGTTGCTCACATCGTAGAAGCCGACACCATGTTTCTGTGCCAAGGCTTTTACCTTTTCGTATGCTTCTTCTGCCACCGACCACGCAAATGCTGCATAAATGACATTATGTCCTATGCTGTATTCGGTCAAGTGCGCTTCTGCATCATCGTCTTCCACCTCTGCATCGGGAGAATCCATATTGGGAAATGTTTTAATCATTTCTTCATACCAATTCCGCAAAGCCGGTGATGTAACGGCTGAATCATCGTAACCGTGTTCTTCTGACCATTCTGTTTCTTTGTCATACCATACAAGGAACTCCTTACGCTTTTGCGGAGCTTTTGTCCGCTCAAAAACCATTAAATCGTAACTCATAATTTATTTTTCTTATGTTTCTATTATTTTGTTATATTGGCAACTAATGTTTGGTGGCTAACCGACCTTTCAGGGGAGGTTAAGCCGCTTGTTACTAACATTTTATTGTGTCAATTCATTATTAGTTTTACAACAGACCAATGACATTTGCAACAATATATATTGTCGCTATGTTGTTCTATACCTTCTATATCTATCATTGGAAGTTGTAATTTCTTTCCTTTCATCACAATCTCAAACTCATTGAAATGCCAATCTTTAAGTTCTTGTTTTTCTATTGTGAAGCCACAACTCTGTAAAAGTGTTGTAAGCTCTATTATAGGATTGCATATTGATTTGTATTGACACATATTATTTTTTCCTTGTTAGTAATGTTATACTATCAGCCGATTTGGCTGTTATTTTCTTTAAGTATCAGACCTCGTCTTCCTCCATCAACAGATCGTCCAACGGGCTTTTGATATTGCTTTTGAAAGTGTCGGCTATGTGGACATACCTTTCCGTTGTCTTGATGTTGTTATGTCCCATAAGCTCTTTCACAATCTTGATGTCGGTTCCTTGCTCCAGCAGGTGGGTGGCGAACGAATGGCGCAAAGCAGGTGCGGATAAATCCGTTTCGTGATTCCCGCTTCCCGGGCCGCGCCTTCAGCCGTTTCGACACGATACTCTCGGTGAAAGGTTCGCCCGGTCTGTATTCAAAAAGCCACACTTTCGGTTTGTATAGTCTGTTATATTCCGTCAGCTTTTTCATCAACGGTTTTGACAGCAGGGTGTAGCGGTCCTTCTTGCCCTTTCCCTGACGCACCCGTATCAGGGAGCGGGATTCGTTGATGTCGCCGGGTTTCAGTTCCAGCAGTTCGCTGATGCGCAACCCTGCGGAGTAGAGTATGGAGAACATACAGAAGAAACGCAGGTCTGTCACCGTCACGTCGAGTATTTTCTTTATTTCCTCCTTGCTCAACACGTCGGGCAGCGTCTTCTCCCGTTTGGCACGGTTCACCTTGTAACACCGCCGTTCCTGACCAAGAACTTTCTCGTAATAGAACTTGATGGCGTTGATACGCTGGTTTTGCTGGCAGGAGGATATGTTTTTCTCGTGGATGAGATACAGCAGGTAGTCGTTTATCTCGCCGGGAGTAACCGTTTCAATCTTACGCCCCTCGAAATGCTGTTGGAAATCGCGGAAATAGGAGGTATATACCCTTACGGTATGGTCACTGTAACGCACTTGCTGAAGTTTTTCCAGATAGCCTTCCGGCAGTGGCGGCCGTTTGTCTTCCTCTTTACGGGGTGCGGTTTCCTTGATAGCGGAATAGTCTATAAATGCCATTTTCACATAGCGGTCGAAGAACTCGGCAAGCACGAAATTCTCTGCTGGCAGATAGGCGGTATCGCCTGTCATGATTGCACCGGGTTCGCGCGACAAATTTTGTCGCAATGTGTCATCGCCACCATAGGCGGCTGCTATGCAGTTGCGCCCGTTCCGCTTGGCGAAAGAGAGCGTGATGCGCTGCTTGGGTCGATATGCGTCCATAATACTTTTGATTTAGGGAGAACAATACCCTCCAAAAGCAAAAGTACAAAAATAACAGCATATTACATACATGGATACAAGTATTTTATGCGTTATAGAATACTAATTTAGACAAAAAACCGGCAAAGGCACATAAACAATGTCTTTGTCGGTTTTTCAGTTTTAGATACACGGGCTTCCTTACATTTTGAAACCGCCTATTTTCCTGTCTTTGGAAATTTCCGGCAGATGGCTGTTCACTTGGATGGCATTCTCATCTTCTTGCTTGTTTTCGGCGGTTTCCGGTGTGGGAGGTGCAAGTTCCAGCTGTATCTTGCGGTCCAACGCGGCGAGTTCGGATTTCAACTGTTTCAGCTCGTCCTCCTTCTTCCATGTCTTGCCGGCTATCGCTTGGAGCTGCGGGATTTCCTGCTCCAGCACTTCGTTTTTCTTTTTATACTGGTCGATGATGCCCGGTATCTTCTCCAGCGCGTTCAGGAAGTTCGTGGCGGCGGCGTGCGTGTCAGCCATCGCCAGATGCCCGTTGTTGTAGTTGTACCTGTAATTGCCCGCCACCACAAAACGGTTGTCGGTAAATTCCAGTCCGTCCCTTAGTGTCGGCTCGCTGATCACCTCGATGGGGAAGCCGTACAGTTCGCCCACGCGCTTGTACTGCCCGCCGGTCGTGGCGTTCTTGGCTATCTCCTGCAACCGCTTTCCGATTGTCTTTTCGTCTGTCGAATCCAGCCCGTCAATCTTTATCAGGTTGAGCCGGTTGCCCTCCTTGTCCGTCTGTGCTATGGCGGTGAATTTCTCCCAGTCCTCTGTCATGGCGGCTATGGTGGCTTGGTTGTTCCTCAGTTCCCCGGTCTTGCACTCCAGTTTCAGTTCCGACTCGCGCTTGCCCTTGTTGAACGACTTGCGCTCTCCCTCCAGCGAGGCGATGCGTTTCTCCAGCTTCGCCTTGTCCAGCAGGTCGGTGTTCCCTGACAGGATAGCCATGTACTCCGAGAAGTTCATGCCCGACTTCTCGTCCATCGCCCCCTCGTCTATGGTTCGTGCGCCCATCGCACCGCTTTTGAGCTGCGAGATGAACGTCTGCTTACAGTGCAGCAGGTTGAACTTGTACGAGTCCAGCGATTTCTCCACCGCATAGATGATGACATCCACCCGGTTGTCGGCATACAGCTTCGCTATCTCGTTGCCCTTTCTCACCGCCCGTCCGTCGCGCTGGGCGAGGTCGGACGGACGCCACGGCGTGTCCAGGTGGTGGATGGCCACCGCCCTGTGCTGGGCGTTCACGCCCGTGCCGAGCATCGAGGTCGAGCCGAACAGCACGCGTACCCGTCCCTCGTTCATCGCATCTATCACCGCTTTCCTTGACTTCTCGCTCTTGCACTCCTGAATGAAGCGGATTTCATGGGCGGGTATGCCGTAGTCCTCCACTAATTTGCGCTTGATTTCGGTATATACGTTCCACCCGCCCGGCTGGTAAGTGCCCAAGTCGGAGAATACGAACTGAGTGCCGAGCTGCGCGTCATACTTTCCGGTAATATTCCGCTATCGTCCTCGCACAGTGGCTCGCCTTGTTGTCCGGGTGGTCTTCATATTCCGGGTCTATCATGCGCATGTCCAATGCCATCTTCCGGGCATAGTCCGTAGCGATGAGCATCTTCGCCTTCTCCTCCGTTTCCGACAGCTGTCCGCGTCCCAGCAGGTGGCGTCGCCCGTCTTGGCAAATTCCATCAGTTGCTTGATGAAATGTTCCTGGTCGGGCGGTGGGCGGTATGTGGTGCAGCACTCGTTCTTGTGCGGTCTGTCCACACCCACGTCCTCCGCCGTGCGGTAGTCCGTTATCTCGTTGTAGAACGCCGCCAGTTCCGGCACCTTGATGAAGTAGCGGAAGCGTTCCTTCTGCACGATGTTGTTCGTCACGTTGAACTCGAAGTCCGTCGTCTTCTTGGCGAAGATTGCCGCCCATGCGTCGAAGCATCGTATGTCCTGCCGTTCCAGCTCCTTTGGGCGGAGGTACTTGAAAAGCAGGTACAGCTCCGTCAGCGAGTTGCTGATGGTCGTGCCCGACAGGAAGGTTGCCCCCAAGTCCTTTCCCGTGCGCTCCTGAATGGTGCGGATGGCGAACAGTAGGTTCAGTGCCTTCTGGCTGCCTTCGGAGTTGCCCAGCCCCGCCACGCGGTCGTGCCGGGTGTTGAACGTCAGGTTCTTGAACTGGTGCGACAAATCTGGAATTTTGGATTTGAGCCATTATCAGAACTTTTAGGAATTTCATAAATTTTGCATTATGATATTGATTTTCATTTTATTATATCTTATATAGTTCTGATTATTTATTGAGCGAATTGTTCTTGAGTGAGGCATTGTACTTATTACAAACACAATACCTCACATTTCTCATTTATATAAACCTGAGAAAGCTTCAAGTTCCATTTTACCTTTTGCCGATTTCCATTTCTTACCAACGATCCTCTGGTTTTCATCCTCAAGCGTTTCCAAAGCTTTTTCCTCTTGTTCAGTAGTTATGTCAAGATATACCATTGTTGTTTGGATATTCTCATGCCCAAGCAAATAAGAGATTTGGGCAATGTTCATACCGTTTTCAAGCCAATGGGATGCTTTGGCGTGTCTAAACTGATGAGCATGTAGGTCCAAAGGAACGTCACTGCATTTGTCATGTGCCATCTTTGCGTACCTTTTCAGCATCTTATTAACATTTTCCGCAGACATGGGCGTGTATATACCTTTGCTTTTTGAATTGAAGAGTAACGCTTCAGCATTGTCAGGATTAGGATGATATTCGGTAAGGTATTTCTTCAAATATTGCACAGGTTTTGCCAGAAGAGGTATTGGGCGTTTCTTTCGTCCCTTTCCTATGACAATCATGTGAGGCTTTGAACAGTCCATAGTAATATTGTGAATCTTCAACGTCAAAAGTTCATTGATACGCACAGCAGTCGAATACAGAAGGAGCATAAGCATGTAATCACGAAAACCAATAGCAGTTCTTTGGTTTGGCATGGATAGAAGCGTGTCAACAGCCAATTTACTGATACCTACTACTTTCCTTTTGGGAGTTTTTTCGTTCGGCACATTCTCTGCCTGAAGGAACACTGAAACGAATGATATATCACAATCCGACAAGTATTTCAGGAAGGCGCGCAAGGCGGATAATCTTACATTACAGGTCGCCGGGCTACAATTCCGATTTTTTTTCATCCAAACAATCCAATCCTCAATGTTTTTCTTGCAAAAGCAATTAGCATTCAATGTTTCGGGTGTTATACCTTTTACCGTTCTGAGGAACTCCGCATAAAGCGTCATGGAAATATGATAGTTCCTTTGAGTATGCTTACTGCACGCCTTAATGGAAGGTACATGATATTCAAGCCAGTCATGCAGGCACGCAGCAATCTGCATGGCCTGTGAGTTAATCTTCTTTTTCATAAACGTCTTGCATTAATTGTTTGCTGGTTTCATTGTCGGTACACGCCATTATGTCCGAAATCGCAGGTGTCAAGGAATAGTATGCCATTGTACTTTCAATTTGTCTGTGTCCCATACTCTTGCTTAGAGCTAATAACTTGTCGTGTACAGCAAATCCTTGGTATGTCCATCCGTTTATGTTCTCGATAGCGTAGTTGTGCCTTAGTTCGTATGGGATGGCATGGGAAGAATTACAACTTTGCCATAACACCCTGAAGTGATATGTCACCCATACAGGAGGATGCGGCCTGTCATCCGGTGTCGGGAAAAACACCATGCGATTCGGCACCAACTCATTCATTCTTCCGTCATAAGTACGCATCAGGTCCAGCATTGTATCATGGAGGACTACATAATGTTGGTCATATCCTTTGCCGCGTCTGATGGAAACCACGCCATTTTCAAGGTCTACATCATTGCGTTCCAATAGGATGGCTTCTGTTGTCCTCATTCCAGAACTATAAAGTAAACGGAAGAACACCGGTAGGGTTATGCGCTGGATTGCGGCAAGCTTGCCACATCTTGGTTTTATGTTGTCGCAAGCGTCAAAAAACGTTTCAATTCATCGTGTGTGAAAGTATGCGGTGTATAAGTCCTCGGCACAGACCTTGGCACTTGCGGCAACACTATTTTCGTCATTTCACGCCTATTCATGTATTTGATGAAGTCCAGAACAGGATAGACACGTGACACGCAGGAGTTCGGACATTCAGATGGACGTTGCCTGCACCATCTGTCTACGATTTCTTGAGTAAGTTCGGTTTGTCCAGGATATTCCCTTACGCAAAAATGAACAAACTGTATTATGTTCTTGATATAGCTATAATCTGTAACGTCCGGAAGCCTTGCGGTATTTTACATATCCTTCTATAGCGTTGGATAGGAATGAAATTGCCTTCATACGTCAAACACCCCCTTTCCTATGGGAAAGTGTTCTATGCTCAATGAACATTCCTTCAGTCGCTTGAATTCCGCACTAAGGTAACGGTCAAGAGAATCTGGGGACGCATGACCGAGGGTGGCACTTATGACAGGTTGCTGTACACCACCTTGTAACAGAGTCGTCGCCACATTGTGGCGGAACAGGTGCAGGCTCTTTCTCTCATTTCTACCTTGTCTTATACCTGCTTTGCACATGACTTTTGAACATATGGCATCGAGATTGCTAGTATGAAGCCTTCTGTATGGAACGTGTATTGTGAGAAAAACATATGGTTCAGAACTTCGGGGACGTTCTTTGAGCAGGTAATCAAATACAGCGTTCCCTACCACGGCACGGAGTGGCAATGTCAGTGGCTGTCCAGTCTTTACCTGAGTGATTTTTATCAGGTCATGTTCCCAATCGAAACTGTTAAGCGTGAGTGCAGAGATATCACACCCACGCAATCCAGTATACATGGCCAAGGTTATGATGGCTTTGTCCTGTAGGGATATTGTGTCATCATGTTCTAAAGTATGCTTGATAGCAGTAAGTTCTTGTTCCGTAAGGTATTGAATGTTCTTCCGTATGTTGGGTATGGCTGGCAGATATGCGATTATACGTTCAACGGACTTGCCATAGTGGGGCAAACAGGCTTTCAGCCCATATTCCACCGAATATTTGAGTGAATGGCCCATATTCGGTTTTCCGTCTTTGGAAAACACTTCCAATACCGCATTTTCTGTTATTGACTCTAATGAGTACACCCCCATTTCCTGTAGCCGGAAGAAGAACGAAGATAGTGCATACTTCACATTTGTTGAAAATTTGCGACATCTGCCTACCATATTGAAAGCCATGTCTGTTACATCCTTATATTCTGCGCTGAGCAACTCGTAGTGGTGCGGTTTACTGTAGTGTTTACGACCATCGGGTAATAATCCATCCTCGATATATTGACAGATTATACGTAACAGGCGTACCTTGTTCCTATAAGTATACTTGTTTGACCACAATTCTTTTAGTGTCGGTTCAACGTCGGCGAGACTCTGCCATTTATAATGGTTAGCATTTCCTGATAGCCACTCAGCCATTTTCTTCACATAGTCTATGTACATGGCTGAATAACCAGTGTCTTGCAAATAAGAAACGAGTTCCTTGACTTTTTCATTTAGATTAAATATGTCCATAATCGCATTTAGTTTGAAGGTTATTACAATTATAGACGTAATATAATCAGAACTGTTTATGGTGCAAAATAAATGATTACTAAATAATTAAGTAATTTAATAGGAAACTTATAAAAGTTCTGATAATGCGACTCGTCCACGAAGAGGTGGTCGATGCCCATCTGCCTGAAGTCCGCCACGTCGTCCGTCCTCGACTTTATCGCGTGTTCCACCTTGTCCAGCTTCGCCGTCAGGTTGAACTTGCGCTTCTCCAGTCCCCTCAGCATGGCGCGTGACACGTCCTTGCCCTGCGAGCGCAGCACCTCCAGATTTTCCTCCACCGTGTCCAGCTCCGCCTGCAATATCCGCTGTTGCAGCTCCGGCGACTGCGGTATCTTCCCGAACTGGTCATGGCTCATGATGACGCAGTCCCAGTCGTTGTTCCGTATGTCGTTGAAGAAGCGCACGCGGTTCGCCGCCTCGAAGTCCTTCTCCGATGCGTACAGCACACGGGCATTCGGGTACGCCTTGCGGTAGGTCTCCGCTATCTCGCGCACGTTGGCTTTCAGCCCGATTATCATCGGCTTGTGTACCAGCCCCAGCCGCTTCATCTCGTGTGCTGATACGCACATTATCAGCGTCTTGCCGGTTCCAACCTCGTGGTCGGCTATCCCACCGCCATTCTGTTTCAGCATCCAGATGCAGTCCTTCTGGCTGGGATACAGGTCGGTGATTCCCAGCCCTTTCAGGTCGAGTCCGGGAAAGGTCTGGTGCGAGCCGTCGTACTTTGGGCGCACGAAGCAGTTGAACTTGTCGTTGTACATGTCCGTCAGCCGCTTCTTGAACTCCGGCGACTGTTCCTCCAGCCATTCGGTGAATCCGTTGCGGATTTCGTCGATCTTCGCGTTGGCGAGCTGTATGCCCTCGCTGTCGCGTGCCTTGATGTCGTTTCCGTGCTCGTCCTCGCCGACTTTCTTCATCATGTCTGGGCAGGTGTTGTGCAGGGCGTGCTTCAAGAGGTGCATCCCGTCGTAGTGGCGGTAATATCCCTTGACCAGAAACTCGTCGGTGATTTTCATCGTCCTGTGGCTGCACGCCACCGAATACTCGTCGAGGCTCTCCGAGTAGCTTATCCGCACGTCCGTGTCAAACAGGCGGCTCATGTAGGCGGCATACACGCCCGTGGGTATCCAGCGCTCCCCGAAGTTGAAGTCCAGGTCCTCAAACGGGATTTGTTCGGGGATGTTCTCGCGCAATGCCGCCAGAGCCTCTTGTGCCTGCGGCATCATCTCGTGCCCCTCGTGTCCCTTTACCCATTCCTCCACCTCCCTCGCTTTCACCACCACGTTACCGGCGATGAAGCGGTCGGCTATCTCATAGTTCTGCCAGCGGGTTGTAGTACACCCTGCCTTTCAACGCTTCCAGCATGTCCGCCCGTGGCATGTCGCACAGGGATTCCATGTACGGCAGGTTCACCCCGCCGTAGCGGTTGAGCGAGGCGGACAGGGCTTCCTCCGGCGATTCCGCCGTGACGGTCGTTTCCTGCGAAAAGGAAACGGGATGGTCGAATATGTCCGCCTTCACCATCGTGCCGCCCTCGCTGCGTTCCAGTGCCAGCATGTTGCGCCCGGAGGTGTCCATCATCAGCAGCTTCACGTTCTGTCTGGCGTTCAGGCAGCCGTACCGCATCACGAACTCGTCATAGTAGGTGTTCAGGTGGCGGCGGAGCATGTCGTTTGCCTCCTGCCGTTCCGCCTCCTGTGCGTAGAGCCGCTCGTAGGTGTCGCGCATCGAGATGTACAGCTGCGCCTTCTCCTTCTGCATACCCTCCATGTCCAGCGGCTGGAAGGTCGCCCCGTAGCGGGTCACGTCCTTCAGCACGCCCACCTGATAGCGCACGCCCTGCGTGTGCCCATGCCAGCGAGCCGTCCTTCAGGTGCGGCTCCAGCGGTCGGCTGTACGGGCGGGGCATCATTTCCTCCTCCCGCTTGCGCTGCCTCTCTTCCGGTGTCAGGGCGGCTTCCTCCGCGCGTAGGGCTTTCTCCACTTCCGCTATCCGCCTGTCGTGTCTCGCCTTGAATCCGTCCTCTATCGGATAGACCGTATCCGTAGCAGCAGACCTTGCGGTTCTGCCGTTTTCCCCACATGGACCTTTTCTCTTTTGGCTTCCGATATTCCGACTGTCTGTCTGGCGGCATTGGCTTCCATCTTCGCCTTTCCGAGCCGGCGCAGTTCCGCCCGTCGCTCCGGTGTGAGGTCATCATCATTTCATAGAATCCGTTGATGGGCGGATTCGTTTCCCAGTCGAGGCTGCGGTAAACGGCATCCTCAGGGTCGACGTCCTCCTGTGGAGGTGCCGTGTCCTCTGCTTTCGGTGCGGTCGTTTCCACCGGAGGCAGCTTCCACCTCTGCTGTGCCACGGATGATTTCCTCCATTTCCTTTGCTTCTTCCGGGGTAAAGGCGGCACCTGCCTCCGTCTTTCCTTTGTCCGCTTTCGTTCCTGTACCGTCCTCCGGCAATACGAACAGCGATGCCTGTACCGGCTTCTTCGGTTTGGACTTGCCGCCCTTCTTCCTCTCCGGCTTCAGTCCTCGCTCTGCCAGCCGCCTTTCCTCCTGCGTGTAGCCGAACAGGTCGTACAAATCCATCACCGGGGCTTCCGGCTGTCTGCTTTGCGCTTCTTGCGACACGCCGGTCATGGCTTGTACTTTCGGCTGCACACTGTTTGCTTCCCTTTTTGTCCGGTCCGCTGCACCTGCATCCGGCAATCCGCTTTCTTTTTTCACCTCCGTCCGTTCTTCCGCAACCGAAGCGGAGTTTTCTCTTTTCGCCTTCGCCGGTTCACCCGCAGCCGAATGGATATTTTCTCTTTTCGTCTCAATACCCTCGGTCTGTACGGCAATGTTCTGCCGCATCTCTTGCCGTGCTTCCTGTCTTTCGCCCTTGATGCCGTTGTAGCGTTCCAAGTCCAGCCGTACCGACAGGTCTTCCGGCAGCATTTTATACAAATCCATTGAGATACCTTCCACACCGCCACTGTGCGTATATACCATCGCGGGCTTGCCGTAGGGGTCGGTATCCCTTTTCGCTTCGGTATGGATGATGCGTTCCGGGTGGTCAAGGAAATATTCATTGGTAACGACTCCGGTGTGGTTGCTTCTGACTGTCCGGGTAAACCGCATGTCCTCTTCGGACAAATCCATTGTTGATGTTCTTTTGCAGGATTATCAGGTCGCACCCCACTTCCGTGTTGGCGTTTTCCGTGAACAGGTTGTTCGGCAGACGTATGGCGGATAACAAGTCCGCCTGCTTCATCATCAGGTAGCGCGTGCCCCCGTTGCCTTCCGTATTCAGTACGCTCTGCGAGGTGATGAACGCCACAACACCGCCGTCACGCACTGCGTCCAGCCCTTTCAGGAAGAAATAGGTATGCACTTTCTTCGCCGCTATCCGGTGCATGACCGACTTTTTCTCGTATTCCGCATCGAACACGGCAATGTCCCCGAAGGGTATGTTGGAGATGGCAAGGTCGAAATGGTTCAGGAAAGGCTTCTCTATCTTCTCGAAGCCCTCCGTGCGTATCTTCTGCTGCGGGTACAGGTGTCCGAGCATCTTGCCCGTCAGCAGGTCTTTCTCGAATGCCATCACCTCCGCCTGCGGGTTGTTCGACAGCACCGGGCTGATGAACGCGCCCATGCCGGCCGACGGCTCCAGCACCAGCCTTGGGCGCACCTTGCGGTCATGCAGCACGTCCGCTATGGTGTCCGTAATGGCTTGCGGTGTGTAGAATGCCGTCAGCACCGAGGCTTTCAGCGAGTCCGTATAGCGCTTGTACTCCCTCTCGTCCCGGCTGTTCTCGCGTATCAGACGGTGCAGCTCCACCGTCGGGGCGAACAGTTCGAGGTCGGATTTCGCCCAGTGCACGGCATCCGTCAGCTCCCGTGCCGGGTTCAGTATGCACTTCAGTCCCCCGAAGCCGCAGTACCGCTCCAGCAGCACACGCTCCCTTTCGGTGGGCGTGCGCCCTTCCCGGTCGAGTGTGAATGCCGTCCGTACCGCCTCGATGTTGTCCCTCAGCTTCTGTTTCCTATTGAACGCCATAGGACTCCAGATAAAGCATGACGGTTCCGGTCAGCTCCGTGTAGAGCAGGTCGTGTTCGGGCGACAGGGCGAAGGTGTCGTCCGACATGTCGTAACCGCCGAGCAGGTTTTTCAGATAGGGGAACAGTTTCCGGCAGAACGCCTCGCGGTCGGATGCCGCCACCTCGTCGGCAAATTCGTTCTCCACCACTTCGCGCAGCAGGGCGTAGGGGGAGAAGTGGAGTCCTTCGAGCAGGACGCGCATGGCTTCCTCCTGTGCGGCTTCCGTGGAGCTTCCCTCCAGCCTTGCCTTCTCGAAGGTTTCGGAGGCGGCTTCCTCACGCCCGGAGATAAGACCGGTATCGGATTACTTTGTCGGGATGGTATTTTCTCAGGTAGTCCAGCAGGTACAGTCCGTAGTAGGACAGTTCCGCCGGAGCGGTTCTCTTGTTCTGTTTCATTTTCTTATGGATTTAGTGGATGAATAAGATTGATTGTCGAAAGGATAGAAAAAGGCACCCGGTATCCCTCCGGGTGCCGCCACTAAATCCATGTGAATAAGGAGTATCAACGAATTGAAACAGATTATGACATGAACCAGTGGCGAAGTTACGCATTATTTCCGTTTTCCTTTCATGTTCGTGCCTTTTCTTGCGCCTTTGGCTTCGGGAAAGATGAAGTTCGTGTTGAAATCCGCATCGAAGGCGACCGCCGCGCTGAACGGCTTGCCCTGCCTGCTCTTGAAGCCGCCGAGGACTTCCGTCTTTCCTTTTGCCAGCAAATCGGTCATCTCCCCGTCGGTAAGTGTCTTTCCGGCTATCTGGCGGAACACCGGCAGGGCGCAGTCCGGATTGTCGCAGCGCACCACCTTGCCGTAGAACTGCATCGTGCCCTTGCCGCACTTGGGACAGGCGCAGCCCGAAGCCTTGTGCCCGAAAATCTTGTCCGAGGCGAGCAGCTCCGTGGTGATTTTCCGTGTGTAGGCTTCAATGTCCCTCATGAAAGCCTCGTGCGCTGTCTTTCCCTTTTCTATCTTTGCCAGCTCCGCTTCCCACTGTCCGGTCATTTCCACGTCGGCGATGTCCATCTCCTTGACAATGGAATACAGGGCGAGCCCTTTCTCCGTCGGCACCAGCGACTTCTTCACGCGCGTCATGTATTCCCTTCTGAGCAGCGTTTCGATGATGGCGGCACGGGTGGCGGGTGTACCGATGCCGCAATCCTTCAGGGCTTGGCGCACCTCCTCATCCTCCACATCCTCGCGTCCGGCGGTTTCCATCGCTGCCAGCAGCGAGCTTTCTGTGTGCAGCGGTTTCGGTCGGGTCATGCCCGAACTCATCGAGCATCCCGCCATCACCAGTGTGTCACCTTCCGTCCAGTCCGGTAATGCCGTATTCCCGTTGTCCTCACCATACTCTCCGTACACGCCGCGCCAGCCTGCCTTGCGCACGATGCAGCCTTTCGCCTCAAACGTCAGGCCCTCGCATCTTTCGCCTGCGTCCGGCACCACCTCCGCTACTACGGTAGCCGTATCCTTCACACATTCCTCCGAAAATGCCTCTACCATGCGTCCGGCAATCATGTCGTAGATAATCTGCTCGTTCTTATAGAGGGCAAGCGGTCGGTTCGGCGTTACCAGCAGGGCATGGTGGTCGGTTACTTTCGAGGCGTCCACGCTCCGGCGGTTCAGTCCGTCCAAGTTCACGATTTTATCCGAAAGTGCGGAGTAGCTTGCCAGCCGCTCAAGCAGCAGGGGTACTTCGGCGAACACATCTTCCGGAATATGGCGGCTCGATGTTCTCGGATAGGTGACGAGCTTCGCCTCGTAGAGTTTCTGCACCAGTTCCAGCGTCTGCTCCGCCGTAAAGCCGTGCTTCGTGTTCGCTTCCTTTTGCAGTGTGGTCAGGTCGTACAGCAGCGGCGGGTTCTCCACCTTCTGCTTCTTTTCGACCTTGGTCACGGTGGCGCACATCTTCGCCTTTACCTTATTATATAGTATAGCTGCCTCGTTCTTGTCCTGCCATTTCTTCACGGAAGCGAATTTCACCACCGTACCCGCATTTGCCGATGGCACGGAGAAATGCAGCTGGTGTACCGGCTCCGGCGTGAAGCGTCTGTTTTCCCGGTACCGCTTGCAGACCATCGCCAGTGTGGGTGTCTGCACGCGCCCCACCGAGTATGTGCCCCGTCCTGCGGCTACGGTCAGTGCCTGTGTGCCGTTGATGCCCACCAGCCAGTCGGCTTCGCTGCGTGCTTTCGCTGCCAGATACAGGTTGTCATACTCATGTCCGTCCTTCAGTTCCTTCATGCCCTTGCGGATGGCGGCATCCGTCAGCGAGCTTATCCACAGGCGGCGGAAGGGCAGCGTGCAGCCCGTATAGGCATACAGGTATCTGAATATAAGCTCCCCCTCGCGGGCGCAGTCCGTTGCCACGATGATGCCCTCGCTTTCCTGCCACAGCTTCGTTATCACCTTTATCTGCTTCACCGCTGCCGCGTCCGCCTTGTAGCCCTTGTCCGTCCTTACCTGTCGGGGTATCAGCATGAACTCCTCCGGTATTACGGGCAGGCTGTCCTTGCGGAAGCCCTTGAAGCCGTAGCCGTCGGGCAGGGCGGGTTGTACCAGATGCCCCAGTGCCCATGTCACATGGTAGCCGTTTCCGGTGTAATATCCTTCTTCTTTCTCATTGCTCCGGTGACGCGTGCTATCTCACGCGCCACGCTCGGTTTTTCTGCCAGTATGGTAATCATATATTTCCTGTTTTAGTCGTTGATACTATTGTTTCTTGTGGAATGGAACGGGGTACGCCGGTGTCCGTGGGATATGCAGGGCATGGCGCATGAAGCCCCGTTTCATTCCGTTGTTTATTCTCTTTTAATTTTTTATGGATTCAGTGGCGGCACTCAGGAAACCTTCATGCCTTTGGATTTCTTCGTTTTTTCCTGCTGCTTCTGCTGGGCTTCGTCCTTCGGGGCGGTCTGTCCCTGCGTGAGCGGCTCCTTCAGGTGCTCTGGTCGCCTCGTTGGTCTTGCCCTCGTTGTTCACCGCAAGTTGCGTGCGGCTCTCGTTCGAGGGGGCGACGGTCTGCGCAAGGTCGGGGTTTTCCGAATAGGTCAGCGGTCTGCCTTTCTCGCGGTTGAACTTCAGGTACTTCGTGCAGGGCTGTCCTTGGTCGTCCTTCGCATTGGCGAGCACCACGGTCTTGCCCGCCACGTAGTCGGCTTTCTGTTGGTCGGTGAAGATGTCATCCTTCCATTTGCTTATCGGGCGGATGCTGCCGTCCTCGTTCGCCCACGAGCGGTTGCGCCGTTGTCCGTTCTCCTGACTCCCGGCTTCCTTCTGCTGCTGTCCGGGAGCATCCGGGGCTTCCGGGCTCTGCTGTTTCTTCTCCTGTCCGTTTCCACGTCTCTGCGATTGCCCCTGCCACAGATATTCCGGCACAAACTCCACGTCGCGTTTCTCCGCACTCACTTGCAACACGGCTTCAAACTTGCGCCCGTTCTTCAGCGTTACCTCCTTGGGCAGTGCAAATCCCGCACGCAGGATGTCCTTTTCCGGTTTTGACAGTTCCGTCAGTCCGATCCTGTCAGGAATGCGCACCTTGCTTGCCGGAACGTCCACGATTTCATTCGTCAGGCGGTCGATGCTGATGTACGACGGGCGCATCTCACCGGTTTTCGTGTCCGCCACGTCCACCAGCCTGCCCAGATTGCCCGTCTGCTTCAGGTTCTTCCTGTCCTCATCCGTGAAGGTATAGCCGTTGTGTGGGAGGTCAAGCCGTGGCTCACGGCGCACGAAGTGGGGTGTGAGCTTCATCTTGCCCCGTCTTCCGTCTTCTGGAACGAGAGACGGGCTTGCAGCTCGTAGCTCTCGCCACCGAAGGTCGGGTTCACCGTCACCAGATCCGTCTTGCCGTAGTTCATCAGGGCTTTCATGTCCTTCTCGGACAGGTTCTCCCTTTTCACCCCGAACTGTTCCAGTTCCTTCCAGTCCACGTCGCCGTCCCCTATCAGGTTCGGTCTTTGCGTCTTCGCCTGCGGTTTCCCGTCCTGTGCGGGTTCTTGCCCCTGTGCCGCCTGCGTTTCCGCTGCCTGCGGCTGCTGTTCCTGATTTTTCGGTTTCATTTCTTCCATTTTTTCGTCAGTCTGTTGTTCAACATTGTTTTCTTCCGTGTTTTCTCTTTTTGCCTCCTCCGTAGCCTGCTGTTCCACAGCCTCCGTCTCGGCATTTTCCTTTTTCACCTCTTCCTCAGCCTGTTGTTCCTCAGTCTCCGTTTCGGCATTTTCTTTTTTCACCTCTTCCGCAGCCTGCTGTTCCTCAGTCTCCGTCTCGGCATTTTCCTTTTTCACCTCTTCCTCAGCCTGTTGTTCCTCAGTCTCCGTTTCGGCATTTTCTTTTTTCGCCTCTTCCGCAGCCTGCTGTTCCTCAGCTTGCTGGTACGCCGATGTATCCACCTTGTGCGGAGCGAGCAGTTCTGCGTTTGCCGCAGGGTCTCTCAGCAGGTCCTTGATAACCGGAAGCAGTGCTTCCACCGTGTCCGCTGCCACCCGGTAGAAACCGAATCGAGTCGGCTCCTTGCACTGGCGGTAGAAGTTCCTGAAGAAATTGTCTATCGCATCCCCGTGTCGGTCAAAGCGCAAAAACTCCTGCGAGTGTTCCGCCTTTGCCTGTGCCCTCTTGGGATAGCCTCTGGCATCCAGTCCGGCAACCACACTGATTTCGCCCGTCTTCTCGTCGCGGACGACCAGCACGTCCTCCTGTCTTTTCCTTTTTCTGTTCCATTGATTGATTTTTTTAATTGGTTATTGAACAAGCCTGTCGGCAACCACCCATACAGGCATTTTTTCTTTTCGTCTTGAAAATGCCCTTTCATCGCGGCTTGCCGTGCGCTTGCCTCCTTTCTTCTCTTTAGTTTTGCCCGGTGATTTCTTTCCTGTGCCTTCCTTTACTTTCAGCACCTTCCCGCCGTCCAGTACAACTTCTTCCATGTTCCGGCTGATAAACTCCAGCACGTCCGATTCCTTATAGTAGCTCTTGCGGCTGATACGCCGGCTTTTGAGTCCGTATTCGCTGCGGAAGCGTTGGAGTGACCGCTTGCTGGTACGCAGCATCTCGCACAGGTCCTGATTGTCATACATCCGTTCCCCGTCCAGGTATTTCACCCCGGAGGCATCCTTGTTTATCAGTACTACCAACCGCTTCCATCGTCTGCCTCCTTTCTTGTCATCAGGTAGTTATGCTTGAACTCCTCCAGTGTCTTCGGATTGCAGCGGACAATTTTCCGTCTCACGCATTCCTCCAGATCCGTCAGTCTGTACCGGCACTTGCTTCTTGCCATCATGTAGGGAATAGTCTTGTCCTTGCGCATCCGTTGCAGTGTCCTCGTGCTGATTTTCAGCAGGTCCGCCGCCTCCTCGCTTGTCAGCAGGATTTCCGCTTCTTCCTTCGGCACGTTGTCTTTCTTGAAAACATAGTCCGCTATCCGGTCTATCTTCTCCATCATCGTTTTCACGACCTCGTTGTCCATTGTTACTATTTCCATATTATTCCGTATTGGTTACGCTGCAAAGGTGCGCAACTCCGTGCAGGCACAATCCATAGTATTTCCATAGTAGGGAATGATTTTCCCGAAATTTCCTGTAATTCTTTCCACAAGTGCCCTGTTTCTTCACATACGGGCACAAGAAAGGCGGCTCCGCCCGGCATGAAGCACGGATGAAGCCGCCTAATCGGTCAGTCATTAAATATGTAATAGAATCAAGCTATACTGTTTTCCCCAGAAACACTCCGATAACCGACAATGCCCCCAGTTGTTTCATCTTTCGTTGCAGTTGTCTGAAGCTCTCTCCGGTTGTGAACACATCATCCAGCAAGAGCACGTGTCTGCCCTTGATATACCTTCGTGTGAATTGCAGGTTTCCGAGCGTGTCCTTGCCTTTTCCCCTGCCTTTCATCTGTTCGCGGTCTTCCGCTATCCATATAGCCTTGAATCCGTCCGTAATGCCCAGCCATTCCGACAAGTAGTAGCACACCACCGGAAAGCGTTTCCGCTGTCTTTCCCTTGTCGATGCGGGTATAGGTATCAGTACCGTGTCTTCCTTCGTGCCATTGAAGCCCGCATGTTTCAGACACAATGCCAGTATCCGTGCGACCAGCTCGCCGCAGTGTCCACCTTCCTTGAAGCGGAAAATCAGGTTGCTTACCCGTTTCTGGTGTTCGTCCGTCTTTTCAATTTTCGTTGGGTAATAGTCATGCAGGTAGTGACACCTGCATCCGTCTATAAGGACTTCTCCCTTGAACATCGTTTCGTACGGATAGAAGTCCATTTTCTTCTCCCTTTCAAACGTGAAGTTCAGCACATCCCTCATCATGGCATTCCATTCCTTCGACCTGCCCAGCGAATACCATCCCGCATGTTTCCCGGCTTCCATCAGGCACATGCCGATTTCCATCGCCTCGCTGAACCGCTGGTGCGAGACGATGTACCACCCGTGTTTCCGGCACAGGCCGGCAAACTCCTTCATGTCAGTAGCTAGAAAGTACATCATGCCTTCCTCTTTGATGACTACCGTCAGTTCCGACTTCGGTTTCTCCCGGCAAAACAAGCTTTCGCTGTATTCCACTCCGTGCCATACTGTGCCATACCGACTCCGTGCATTCCTCATCGCAGAACTGCACTTCCACCTCTTCAAGCAGGTCAAATTCCTCCACCATACCGTTTCTATCTTTAATTACAGGTTTAAGATGGAGATAAGTTACACATTATTATCGGTTTACAGATAAGTATGTTTTACAGTTTCACATTTTTTAGCTTATATAAACACGCGTCGGGACAGCCTCCTGCAAAAAAGACTGCCCCGACACGCATATCCATCATATCCGGCGGTTTCAGTTCAAACCCTTTCTCTTTTCACCGGTCATACAGAGAATGACCATATTCTTTTTTGCCTCAAATGACTCTGCCAGCCTCCGTGCCGCCCATTTTCTGAATGCCTCGCACTTCAATCCTTTCATGCGGAATCCCAGTGCGACGATGGTTTTCAACCCGTAAAGGTCAGTGCTGCAATTCTTTCCGTTATAGATGAAATGTTCCACTCGTACATCCGTGTATTCGTCAAAATCCCCTGTTTTTGCCAGAGATTTCAGTCCGGCATTCACTGACTGTACGAACACATCGTATGCCCGTGCGATGTCACATTTCGAAAGCCATACTTCTCCGTTCTTGTCCGTTTCTATTTTCACGGCAACCCTTTCCGGAGCATTGCGGTCATATTCGATTTCAAAATTTCCAATCTTTACCATAGTATATCTTTTGTTCTTACCGTTAATCAGGAATGTTTGAAACAAGAACAACCAATAGTCTATATTACATTACTCTTCAATGCAACATCTTCTATACCGGTAAGTTTACTTGCTAAAACCTTCATATCTTCACGTATCTTTTCATTAGTTATACGCGCGTATATTTGGGTAGTCTTTATATTCGTATGCCCTAATAATTTTGATACCGTTTCAATCGGCACACCTTTAGACAATGTGGTTGTTGTCGCAAATGTGTGTCTTGCCACATGAAAGGTAATATTTTTTTTAATTCCACACAAATCAGCAATCTCTTTCAGGTAAGAGTTTGCTTTCTGATTGCTCAATACAGGTAACACACGATTGTTTTTTAACTTTCCTTCGTATTTTTCCAATATCGCCAGCGGAATTTTCAGAAGTGGAAGGTTTACCGGAGTGGCAGTTTTCTGACGATGTAGCTTCAACCATTTGCTACCGTCAAATGATGTACAAATATTTTCTTTTTTCAGGTTATAAACATCAATGTAAGCAAGCCCCGTAAAGCACGAGAATATAAATATGTCCCGTACCTGTTCCAGCCTTTGTGACTGAAAATCCTTTTTCAGAATGCGTTCCAATTCTTCTTCCGTCAGATAACCGCGGTCCACAGCTTTCATGTGGATATGATAATTGGCAAACGGGTCAACTGTTATCCATCCGTTATTTTTGGCTATTAAAACAATTTTACGGAATATCTGCATGAACTTTCCTGTCGTGTTTTCATTACATCGGCTCACTGTTCTTAGATAGAACTCAAAATCTGTCACAAACTTATGGTTTATTTCCCGAAGCGCTATATCTGATATTCTATATTTTACTTTCATGAACTCTTCCAACCGCCTGTAAGTTCGGTCATATTTCACAAGAGTAGCAGGAGCCTTACTGATGCCGCAAAGTTTTTCTGCATCCTCATTGTGTTGTTTGAAAAGCTCCAGTAAGGTCTGTTGCTTCACCTCATATCCGAGAAAAGCGTTTCTTACCTTCTCGGCAGTTACAAAGGAATCCCTTGATTCTATATAGCGGTAGTGGTTGTTCAATGCGGTACGTATGTCATCAAGCATGTTGTTCACCTGCCTTGCTTTCGCTCCGTTCCCTGACAAACGTCCCAGTTTGGTGTCCCACAGACGAGGCTCCACATCCAGTTTTGAACTGAATTGTGACATTTCCCCGTTTACGGTGATACGAATCATAATGCTCGCCTTACCTTCTTTGTTTACGTAGTTCTTTCTCAGATAGAAGAGAATTTTGAATGTACTTTTGCTCATAAATGCATCTGTTTTTATATCCTTTGTTACAATCGTTACACAATGCCACAAAGGAAAGGTTATTAATTGAATTATGAGCAGACAAAATTGAGACAACAGCGGACAAATCAGTGAGTTAGCATGAAAATCGTTACAATAATCAGACGGTAATTTTTCTGTAACGATTTGGTAACGGAACTTTGTCCGAAGTGGGCTATTTGATGTCCTTGGATTGGCACTTGCAGAATACAAAAAAAAGTCCACAATTCATTGAAATTGTGGACTTTGTCGCTTTCAGACTCTCAGTTGTCCTTGAGTCTCAGCGGTGCGTACGGGACTCGAACCCGTGACCCCATGCGTGACAGGCATGTATTCTAACCAACTGAACTAACGCACCATTAAGTTTTTGTTTTGTTGCTTTCTCTCTCGATTGCGGTTGCAAAGGTACGACTATTTTTCAAATCTGCAAACATTCTGCGAACTTTTTTCATTCTTTTTTCGCAATTATTTTTCATCAGAAAGCTAAATACCTTATTATCAATAATAAAAAAGTACGGATAAAATCTCTCAAAATTGAGATTATTCTTATCCGTACTTGCAGAAACACCAAATATGACTTATTTACCCAATACTACTGTTTGATACGCTGATAACCATAAACAGCCAAACTACCCAATTCTTCCTCAATACGAAGAAGCTGGTTATATTTTGCCATACGGTCGGAACGGCTCAAAGAACCTGTCTTGATCTGTCCGCTGTTGGTAGCCACGGCAATATCAGCTATCGTTGCATCTTCCGTTTCTCCCGAACGGTGTGAAGTCACTGTGGTATAACCGTGCCGATGGGCCATCTCAATGGCGTCTAACGTTTCGCTCAGCGAACCAATCTGGTTGACCTTGATCAGAATCGAGTTGGCACATCCCTGCTCAATGCCTTTAGCCAGGAATTCCACATTGGTAACAAACAAATCATCACCAACAAGCTGACAGCGGGAACCGATACGGTCTGTCAGTTTTTTCCAGCCTGCCCAGTCGTTTTCACTCATACCGTCTTCTATGGAATCAATCGGATATTTGCTGATCAATTCTTCCAGATAAGCAACCTGTTCATCAGATGTCCGCTTTTTCCCGTGTTCTCCTTCAAAAATTGTGTAATCGTATACTCCTTCTTTATAAAATTCAGAAGAGGCACAGTCCATACCGATCATCACATCTTTTCCAGGTTTATATCCCGCCAGCTTAATTGCAGCCAAAATAGATTCCAGAGCATCTTCAGTACCATTCAAAGCAGGAGCAAAGCCTCCTTCATCACCGACAGCAGTGCTTAGTCCGCGGTCATGCAACACTTTCTTCAAGGCATGGAACACTTCAGCCCCCATACGCAAACCTTCCCGGAAAGAAGGTGCTCCTACCGGACGAATCATAAATTCCTGAAAAGCAACAGGTGCATCACTGTGTGAACCTCCATTAATAATGTTCATCATCGGAACCGGCATGACAAAGGTATTTACCCCTCCGATATAACGATACAAAGGAATATTCAAATAATTGGCTGCTGCCTTAGCTACAGCTAACGAAACTCCCAGAATGGCATTGGCTCCCAAATTGGATTTGGTCTTTGTTCCATCCAGTTCCAGCATCTTATGATCAATGGCGCGTTGTTCTAAAACTGACCATCCCTGAAGTGCCGGTGCAATCACTTTATTCACATTGTCTACCGCTTTCAAGACTCCTTTACCACCATAACGTTTTGAGTCCTGATCGCGCAATTCCAATGCTTCATGCTCTCCGGTTGAAGCTCCGGAAGGTACCGAAGCTCTTCCTATAATTCCAGACTCCAGTCTGACTTCAACCTCTACGGTAGGATTACCTCGCGAATCGAGTATTTCACGACCTATAATAGCTTTAATCTTCATATTAATATCTGTTTATAAAGTTACTTCTTATTTCTGCTACAAAGATGACAAGTTCTGATAAACAGCACAATACCTTAATTTAGGTATTTTTCCACACCTGTTGAAAAAGTAATGCGGAGATCCTTCCGACATATAGAATGTCTTTCTGGATTATCCGCCACTACATTTCCCTAAAAGGGATATTGAGATTGATTAGTAGTTGTTTTTCTTCACTTCAAAATAAGCCTGAGGATGCAGACATGCCGGGCAGATTTCAGGAGCTTCTGTACCTACATATAAGTAACCACAGTTACGGCATTGCCATACAGTTTCTGTATCTTTCTTGAATACTTTACCTTCTTCTACATTCTTAGCCAAAGCCAGGTATCTTTCTTCATGTCCTTTTTCAGCAACTGCAATTTCACGATACATCTTTGCAATAGCCGGGAATCCTTCTTCTTCAGCAATATCAGCAAATTTAGGATAATCGAGTGACCATTCTTCATTCTCTCCGGCAGCAGCAGCTTTCAGATTTTCAAGAGTCGTACCGATTACGCCGGCAGGGTAGCTTGCTGTAATTTCAACCATTCCGCCTTCCAGCCATTTAAACATACGCTTTGCATGTTCCTTTTCCTGGTCTGCAGTTTCAGTGAAAATAGCTGAAATCTGTTCAAAACCTTCTTTCTTGGCAGCACTTGCGAAATAAGTATAACGCATTCTTGCCTGTGATTCACCTGCAAATGAAATTGCCAAATTCTTCTCTGTTCTTGTACCTTTAATACTCTTTTCCATAATCGTTAGTTATTATTCGTTGAATCTTTATATTTTCATTAATCACATTGCAAAGGTAGTAATTTTATTCAAAATTGTAATCATTACAACTTTCATTTATAATCTATTAATAAATTCAATCTCTTACTATGAATATTAACCTTAATAATATAGTTTATGTTCGCATTATTATATACTTTTGCACTTATTTTTATAAACTATAACATTTAGGTAAATGAAAGCTTTTGAATTTAAACCCAAATTATTCACAACCCTAAAAAATTATACCCGTGAAAACTTTATGACGGACCTGATGGCGGGTATTATTGTAGGTATTGTAGCACTTCCTCTGGCCATTGCCTTTGGTATTGCGTCTGGAGTTACTCCTGAAAAAGGTATCATCACAGCTATCGTAGCTGGTTTTATAATTTCCTTTTTAGGAGGAAGCAAAGTACAGATCGGAGGACCGACCGGCGCCTTTATTGTTATCATTTATGGTATCATTCAGGAATACGGTATCGAAGGACTGATGGTTGCTACCATGATGGCAGGTATTATACTCGTACTTTGTTAGGCATTTTTAAATTGGGAACAATTATTAAGTTTATCCCCTATCCTATCATTATCGGATTTACCAGCGGTATCGCCGTTACAATCTTTACAACTCAGATTGCTGATATATTCGGATTAAATTTTAACGGAGAAAAAGTACCCGGAGATTTTATTGGTAAATGGATCCTTTACTTCCATCATTTCGATACTGTTAACTGGTGGAATGTTGTTGTCAGTGTTGCCAGTATCTTCATCATCGCTATTACTCCTAAATTCTCAAAAAAAATTCCCGGATCGTTAGTAGCCATCGTTCTGGTAACTGTTGCAGTCTATTTGATGAAAATGTATGGAGGAATCCAATGCATTGATACCATTGGAGACCGTTTCAGTATCAAAGCCCAGTTACCGGAAGTAGCCGTACCTTCACTGGACTGGGAAGCCATAAAAAATCTTTTCCCGGTAGCTATTACGATTGCTGTATTGGGAGCAATCGAGTCATTACTTTCAGCAGCCGTCGCTGACGGTGTTATCGGTGACCGTCATGATTCAAATACAGAATTGATAGCCCAGGGTATCGCCAACTTTGTATCACCGATATTTGGAGGTATTCCGGCTACCGGAGCTATTGCCCGTACAATGACGAATATCAATAATGGAGGTAAATCTCCTGTTGCAGGTATCGTACATGCTGTTGTCCTGTTGCTTATCTTATTATTTCTAATGCCACTGGCACAATACATCCCGATGGCATGTCTGGCAGGTGTTCTGGTTATTGTTTCCTACAACATGAGCGGATGGAGAGTATTTAAAGGTTTGCTGAAAAATCCGAAATCAGATGTTACCGTATTGCTCATTACTTTCTTCCTGACCGTTATCTTTGATCTGACAGTAGCAATCGAAGTTGGATTGGTTATTGCTTGTGTATTATTTATGAAACGAGTCATGGAAACAACTCAGATTTCTGTTATCACCGATGAAATTGACCCGAATAAGGAATCAGACTTAGAAGTACACGAAGAGCATCTGATCGTTCCTGAAGGCGTAGAAGTATATGAAATCAACGGTCCTTATTTCTTTGGTATAGCTACCAAATTTGAAGAAATTATGGCTCGCTTAGGCGATCGTCCTAAAATCCGTATTATCCGTATGCGTAAAGTTCCCTTCATTGATTCAACCGGCATTCATAACCTGACAACCCTTTGTAAAATGTCACAGAAAGAAAATATTCACATCATTCTGTCTGGTGTCAATGATCAGGTACATGCCGTACTGGAAAAATCCGGATTCTATGAATTATTAGGTAAAGAAAATATCTGCAGCAATATCAATGAAGCACTGGAAGTGGCTGCAAAAGAAGTAAAAGAACTCTAATCAAAATCCTTTCTTTATAATAATAACATGTGCAGATGAAAGATTCACCATCTGTACATGTTATTTTTTTATATCTTATTCCATCAATAGGAGGCACTAGCCTGAATTCCGGCTTGCCTGATTAAATTCACAATACGATCCAACTCTTCGTGAGTGGCTTTTCTCAAAGAGAGATCCGGGGTTTCTCTGTCAATCGTATAAATCATCACTTGCTTAGGAGCTATTTGTTTCACCACTTTCAACCAAGGCAATACATACTGATCGGAAGTATTATCTACATCCACGCCTTCGTCTGTTGTCCCTTTCATAAACATGGTCTGGATAATCAGATTTCCCTTAAAGTCTTTCATCCTTTCAATTAACCGGTTTAAATCATAATGTCCGGTTGGACGATCTACTCTATGAATGTAATCCAAATCTACCGTATCAAGTTTCAGAATGTTATTATCTATTTTATTAAGCGCATCAAACACTTCTTTTTTATGAATAAAAGTAGAATTGCTCAAAACACTGACTTTGGCAGCAGGAAAATATTGATTACGCAAAGCCAAAGTATCTTCTATAATTCCTGCAAACTCAGGATGAGCAGTAGGTTCTCCATTACCTGCAAAAGTAAGAACATCAGGTGCAGGTCCATTAATCTGCATATCTTTCAGACGATTTTCCAATGTTTCCCTTACTTCTTCACGTGTAGGTAATTTCTGATGAGGACGATGATCTTTGTTATATCCACATTCACAATAAATACAATCAAAAGTACAAAACTTACCATCGGCCGGAAGCAAATTAATTCCCAACGAAACTCCCAGACGCCGGCTATGAATTGGTCCGAATACCGGAGAAGGATAAATCACTGTTGACATAAATACGTTCTTTTTGATTAATCAACACAAAAATACGAATAATTTATGGATTCACCATTTGACACGTACCTGAAACTGAAGATCAGCCTTATTACTGCCCATAATCTCTTCTGTGCCTGAACTGATACGATTTCTGTCCATGTAATGTGTCCATCCCCATTTGGCCTGTATCGTTAACCAACGATGATAAGTATATTTTAAATTAACAGCCAGCCGTGTTCCTTTTCCATAAAAAGAGAACATAGAAAAAGCATACAAGACACTCGGTTCATAAAAATAAACCCTGGAATCATAATTATCTGTATAAAACCAGGCCGCTGCAAGAGATGCCTGAATGGGAAAAGCCGGTAATTCTCCCTTTAAAGTTTCTCCAACCAACACCCCCTGCCCCATCCGTTGTTTCCAAAAACCTGCACGGATATATTCAACTGTTGTTTTCAACAATGTATTCTCAATAGGAACATAAGAAAGTTGATAATGTAATCGCTGTCGAATATAAGGCAATACATATTTTTGTTCATTAGAAGAAGTATAATTCTTTGCATAATGTTTATAGCTATACTTTACTAACATAGACAGTGAATTATTATGTGAATAACCTAATTGACAAACTCCCTCTACTCCTGTAGTCCGACGCCGATCTACCTGATATCTTTTCCAGAGAAAATAAAAGAAATCACCATAACATAAAATCTTTAAAGGGCTGAACAAACTGCTTTCCAGGCCAATATAAATACCTGCTTCATTTTGCAGACGAGAATTCTCACTAAAAGAGCTTGCATATAAACTTTGATAACGCTTATCATAATACCTGTTGATAAAAGTAAAAGTAGTATTAACATCTGGTGAATAAGTCAACATATTCAAGGTAGATACTGCTCCTTGTTTATCAATAGCTGTTTCTCCTGAAAAGATAAACCGCTTCATATATACTTTATAATGTACTCCAGCATTATAAAAGTTTTTTCCTCGAGGATAATAACGATTATAATCTCGATAATCCGGATTCAACATCTTGTTAAAATGATTATAAACAGCAGTTAATCCATATTCGACATACTTCCCGTTATAACTTAAATTACACCCTATCAAATGATTATTAAAACTATTCTTCTTTTCCAGATCTTTAGTTAACCGATGATATCCATCCGTTTTCAACGATTTTATGAACTGATCTTCTACATTACCATCCATTTCTCGAAAAGAATAACAGGCAGATAAATCCCATCGTTTTCCCAAAGTATAAGTAGCTCCTACTCCTTGTAGATAAGATCCTTCGTCTACAGAGGTATGTTTGATAAAACCTTTACCTTTTCTGTTCATACTTGAAAGAGTCATTGATTTTCCCATACTGAATCCCATATTCATAACTAAACCGTATCCAAAGCTTGCCCGATAATGTCCTAAAGCCAGTGTCTTCAAGCGCCCCAGATTTTGAAGAAAAAGATATCCAGTATAACTGTCATATCCTTTCCGATTATATTTAGTAAAAAAAAGGTTCTCCTGCATCTTTTTCAGCTGTTAATCCTGCAAACACCTGATTACGGTATTGGAAACGGTAACGAAGATTATGATATAAAGCATTGCCTTGGTATTTTTTATTAGGCTTTTCTTTTAAAATCTCCGGAGAATATTCTGCATATCCAGCTTTTACATTTAATGGAATATCTAACCGAGTTATTAACTCCTGTTTATTATATTTCAACATATGGTTAATAGAGAACTTATCTTTCTTATTATCAGCAGGTCCAATATAAATAAAGTCTTTCAAAAAATGTCGTGTCTGCCAATCCATCCCCTCAATTCCTAACAATTCGTTTTTACTTACCATCGGACCATATTTATATAAATAATAAAGAATATTCTCTATTAATTTATCAGAGAGAAATGGAAGCTGCTCTAATTGTTCTTTCGTTATTGTATTAATATTAAAAGGATGTTCAGCCAATTCGCTCAATTCTTCATATTTCTCTTGCCAATAAGTGAGGTCTTCAACTTCCAATGTATTTTCCTCCCATTCCACCCAGTCCGACTGTGCCGATATATTAACAATACAACAAGCTAATAAACAGGATAAAACAGACTTCTTTAACATCATATACCAACCTTTATTCACAACTTATATACGTTAATTTTCACTTTAGAAGAATACTGGATTCATTATTATTTCTATTTTTGTAAACATGAAGAAAAATGAATTCATACTTCTGATATTACTATGCTGTTTTTGTATCCGTCCAGTATACTCACAGCACCAACAACAGCTTGGTCAAAAAGGCTATATGGTACCAGTTTGTGTATATGAAGGAGATACTATACCCTCAATAACGTTAAGAACAGTATATGTATACCCTAAAATGAAATTTAAAAACAAAAAGCAGGAAAGATATTATTGGAAGATTGTTCGTGATGTGAAAAAAACTCTTCCCATTGCCAAAGAGGTTAAAAGAGCAGTTATAGAAACATATGAATATCTGGAAACACTTCCCGACAAAAAATCTCGGGAAAGACATATTAAGCTAGTTGAGAAGGGATTAAAGGAACAATATACTCCCAGAATGAAGAAATTGACATTTTCACAGGGAAAACTGTTGATAAAGTTAATAAACCGCGAATGCAACCAATCTTCCTACCAGTTGGTCAAAGCTTTTATGGGGCCATTTAAAGCTGTTTTTTACCAAACATTTGCAGCTTTATTTGGAGCCAGCTTAAAAAAAGAATATCACCCAGAAGACGAAGATAAACTGGTAGAAAGGGTTATTATTTTAGTAGAAAACGGACAATTATAACGAAAGATATCTTATTAATCTTCGAGCACATTCCCACAAAACAATTCCTGCAGTAACAGAAACATTCAGAGAATGTTTAGTACCATATTGAGGTATCTCAATGCAACCATCACATGAGTTAACGACTTCTTGCTGGACTCCTTTTACTTCATTACCAAAAACAATAGCATATTTTTTATCTTTCTCCAGTATCAAATCATCAAGCATTGTACTTCCCTCACATTGCTCTATGGCTAGAACAACATATCCGTCTTTATGAAGATCATTTACAGCATCTTGAGTATTCTTAAAATATTTCCAGTCAACTGTAAATTCAGCGCCTAAAGCTGTTTTGTGTAATTCCGGATGAGGAGGAGTCGCTGTAATACCACATAAATAGATCTTATCAACCAAAAAAGCATCAGCCGTACGAAATACAGCCCCTATATTATGCAAACTGCGTACTTGATCGAGTACTACTACCAAAGGAATCTTTCTAGCTTCTTTGAATTCCTCCACCGTCTTGCGGTTCATTTCTGTAATCTTTAATTTTCTCAACTCCGTCATAATTTCTAGCTTTATTTGACAACAAAGATAAAAACTATCTTCATAACCCTGTTGAAAACGGTGGAAAAGCTGTAAAAAAAGAAAGAAAAGAAAATGAAAACTATTATTTGCATTATTCAAAGAAAGCTTTAATAATCCCTCTCAGCAAACAATCCAAAAAACTTAGCATAAAAATTTCATCTGATCTTTAAACATATTTTTAGTAGAAAAGAGCAGGTTTATAAATGGAAAGTTTTTAACTTTGCTTATTATCAACAAAGTGTTAATAGAAGAGATAAATAAGGAATTATCAATATGTAAGCTTGTTGATGTATTACTAATATCCTATTCTCTCTATTTAATAACGAAACGAACAAAGGAAACGGTCTTATTTTTACTAACACTATTAACGAACTATTATAAGTATCATAGATTTCCTTTTAAAAAGAAGAAAAACTATAATTTAATAAGTGATGAAAGAAGAATGGTTGAAAAAGGGCTATGTGTCAGAGCCTGTAGACAAGATGCTGGATTTAAAAGCTGAAATCCGTAATTTATGCAAGGAAAAGAAAGCTGTTATCTTGGGACATTTTTACCAAGCTGATGAGATTCAGGAAATAGCGGATTTTATAGGAGATAGTTTGGCCTTGGCTCAATGGGCTGCTAAAACGGATGCAGAAATTATAGTAATGTGCGGAGTACACTTTATGGGAGAAACAGCAAAGATACTTTGTCCGGATAAAAAAGTATTGATACCTGATTTGAATGCTGGTTGTTCACTCGCTGATAGTTGCCCTGCTGATAGTTTTGCTCAGTTTGTGAAAGAACATTCTGGTTATAAGGTTATTTCATATGTTAATACCAGTGCAGCTGTAAAAGCTGTGACTGATGTTGTCGTAACTTCCACTAATGCACGTCAGATTGTAGATAGTTTTCCTAAAGATCAGCAGTTGATTTTTGGTCCGGATAAGAATTTAGGTAATTATATAAATTCTGTAACGGGAAGAAATATGTTGTTATGGAATGGTGCTTGTCATGTGCATGAAAAATTTTCTGTAGAAAAGATCATAGAACTGAAACAACAATACCCTGATGCTGAAATTTTGGTTCATCCTGAATGTAAAGGAGCGGTTGCTAAATTAGCTGATAAGATTGGATCTACAGCTGGTTTGTTGAATTATGCAATAAACAGTACCAGTAAAAACTTTATTGTAGCGACAGAAAGTGGAATTCTTTATGAAATGCGTCGCAAATGTCCGGATAAGAATTTTATTCCTGCTCCTCCTGAAGATAGTACTTGTGCTTGTAATGAGTGTAATTTTATGCGTTTAAATACACTTGAAAAGTTATATAACACTTTAAAATATGAATGGCCAGAGGTTCAAGTTGATGCTGAAATTGCCCGTCAGGCTATCAAACCTATTCGAAGAATGTTAGAGCTTAGTAAATAATGCGAATCAGCAGTTGGCTTTCTGATTCAAAAATTAAAAATTAACAAATGTAAGTAGAGCAATAGCCAACTTTCCAAAGGTATGTACCAACATCCCTTTGGTAGCTCTTACTTTAGATGCTCTTTGAATTTCTGTTTTTTCATTCAGCCAGTTGAAAAAGGATTTGATAGGTTGTCTGACTTTAGAAACGGCTTGCGAGAAAAGGTCTCTTGCAGCTTTCTCCCTCTGTTTGAGAACTTCCGGTTCCCCTTTAATCTCTTTATGCGGAGTAAGCACTTTAACCGGATTGTTCTCATTAAAGAAAGAGAAATCGCTGTAAATCTTGTCTGCAAGCACCGTCTTTCCGGATAGGTATGGCACGCATCGCTTTTGAATACGGTCAGGTCGTTGTCCGAAGCCGGTGTCAGAGTTATCATTTCCGGAAAAGGCAAGGTTCCCTCCCTACGCTGTCCTACCATATGCAGTTTCATGCCATAGTAGTACATGTTCTTAGTGGAGCAATACCCTTTTGATGTTATCTCCGTAGCTACTTTCCCCTCCCGGTTTTTCCCTTTACAGGTCACTATCGGCATAGAATCGACAATGGATATAATGGAGTCGCAATCCTTGGGCTTGAATGATTGTATCATGGTTTCCACCAGCACATTAAATGTTTCTGAAAGCATATTTAGGCGTACGCAAAACGTTTGATAAGACGGCAATTTTGGAAACCATGATGACAGATACTCCTTAGCGAAGGTATGTATCTCCTTGATGTTGAAGTATCTCTGGCAGTACCCGCAGAACAGATAGATGGTAAGAACCTCCTCATCCGTAAACTCAGGATTGGAATTGTTACTGAATCTCTGGCAGTGGAAACGCAGAGAAGACTTATGGACATCACAGATATACATATACAAACCTATTAGTATTAACTTCTTCTCCTTGGGAATCATAATTAGAAAAATGAGTGGTTTTATTCTTCTAATTTACTGATTTTCAAGGAGATTACAAAATAAAACAATGAGATAATTAACTGAATTACAAACTTTTAAATCAAGAATCAGAAGATGTTTTCAACTGCTGATTCGCATAAATAACAATGTGTTTATATCATTGTTTTTGGTTACTTTGAGGATAAGATTTGAGTATTATTTATATAATAATGTGTATTATAAATTACACTTTAGAGAAGTATTGAAAAATATGCTTTAAAACATAATTGATTTACAGTTGATTATAAAAATAATTGAAAATTGTTTGAAAAAAAGTGTTTCATAGAATTTGCAGGAAAGGGAAAAAGGCTATACCTTTGCAACCGCTTTCGGGAGAGAGGGCTCAGGTAACTGAAACGACATGCTGAAAAATTCTGTTGCGGATCCGCTGGACTGTGCAAGTATCTTACCTTGGTATTGTCCAAGGGAGCGAGAAAGTCATCCTTCCGGTTTTCCTGAAAAAAACTTTTTAGAAAAAAACTTCCGAAAAGTTTGGCAGAATGAAAAAAAGCATTTACCTTTGCATCCGCTTTCCGATAAAAACGGAAGCCGAAAAGAAGAGAGATCTTTGATAGACTTTAGATAAACAAACGAGATGTAGTACAAGAAAAAGTCGTCTGAAACAGTCTGATATGCAGGCTGCAAAATGAGGATGGCGGGAAGAACCGTCAGTAACCTTAAATATATAAAGGTGCACTGAAAGAGAAAACGGAAACCTGAACAGAGCAAACAGAGCCTGCAGCAATGCAGGTTGAAAAAAAGATATTTTACAATGAAGAGTTTGATCCTGGCTCAGGATGAACGCTAGCTACAGGCTTAACACATGCAAGTCGAGGGGCAGCGGGATTGAAGCTTGCTTCAATTGCCGGCGACCGGCGCACGGGTGAGTAACGCGTATCCAACCTTCCGCTTACTCGGGGATAGCCTTTCGAAAGAAAGATTAATACCCGATGGTATCTTAAGCACGCATGAGATTAAGATTAAAGATTTATCGGTAAGCGATGGGGATGCGTTCCATTAGGCAGTTGGCGGGGTAACGGCCCACCAAACCTACGATGGATAGGGGTTCTGAGAGGAAGGTCCCCCACATTGGAACTGAGACACGGTCCAAACTCCTACGGGAGGCAGCAGTGAGGAATATTGGTCAATGGGCGAGAGCCTGAACCAGCCAAGTAGCGTGAAGGATGACGGCCCTACGGGTTGTAAACTTCTTTTGTGCGGGAATAAAGGAGCCTACGTGTAGGCTTTTGCATGTACCGTAACGAATAAGCATCGGCTAACTCCGTGCCAGCAGCCGCGGTAATACGGAGGATGCGAGCGTTATCCGGATTTATTGGGTTTAAAGGGGAGCGTAGACGGGTTTTTAAGTCAGCTGTGAAAGTTTGGGGCTCAACCTTAAAATTGCAGTTGAAACTGGAGACCTTGAGTACGGTTGAGGCAGGCGGAATTCGTGGTGTAGCGGTGAAATGCTTAGATATCACGAAGAACCCCGATTGCGAAGGCAGCCTGCTAAGCCGCCACTGACGTTGAGGCTCGAAAGTGCGGGTATCAAACAGGATTAGATACCCTGGTAGTCCGCACGGTAAACGATGGATACTCGCTGTTGGCGATAGACTGTCAGCGGCCAAGCGAAAGCGTTAAGTATCCCACCTGGGGAGTACGCCGGCAACGGTGAAACTCAAAGGAATTGACGGGGGCCCGCACAAGCGGAGGAACATGTGGTTTAATTCGATGATACGCGAGGAACCTTACCCGGGCTTGAACTGCAGTGGAATTATCCGGAAACGGATAAGCGAGCAATCGCCGCTGTGGAGGTGCTGCATGGTTGTCGTCAGCTCGTGCCGTGAGGTGTCGGCTTAAGTGCCATAACGAGCGCAACCCTTGCTGCCCAGTTACTAACAGGTCATGCTGAGGACTCTGGCAGGACTGCCATCGTAAGATGCGAGGAAGGTGGGGATGACGTCAAATCAGCACGGCCCTTACGTCCGGGGCTACACACGTGTTACAATGGGGAGTACAGAGGGCAGCTACCGGGCGACCGGATGCGAATCCCGAAAGCTCCTCTCAGTTCGGACTGGAGTCTGCAACCCGACTCCACGAAGCTGGATTCGCTAGTAATCGCGCATCAGCCACGGCGCGGTGAATACGTTCCCGGGCCTTGTACACACCGCCCGTCAAGCCATGAAAGCCGGGGGTACCTGAAGTACGTAACCGCGAGGATCGTCCTAGGGTAAAACCGGTAATTGGGGCTAAGTCGTAACAAGGTAGCCGTACCGGAAGGTGCGGCTGGAACACCTCCTTTCTGGAGCGTTTCCGTAAGAGGTTCTCCCTCTGTACTATGTCGGATTTGTTTAACGATATAAAGAGAAAGATGAAGCCGAGTCGTAACGGACTAGGTTGAACTGAATCACAAAGCTAGTCCTATAGCTCAGTTGGTTAGAGCGCTACACTGATAATGTAGAGGTCGGCAGTTCAACTCTGCCTGGGACTACCTCGAAGGGGAGGCGAAAAAAACTTCCCTGAAATTTTGGCGGAACGGATGTAAATGCTTACCTTTGCAGCCGCAAAAAAAACGGGGGATTAGCTCAGCTGGCTAGAGCACCTGCTTTGCACGCAGGGGGTCAACGGTTCGAATCCGTTATTCTCCACAAGAAAAGAAGTTCTATGACATGATGTAACAAGCAAATAAAAAAGTACGAAAGCTTGAAGTATATATCATCCCGCACTGCAAGTCAGTGTGACGTGATAAGGAAAGTAAGCAAGGGCGCATGGCGGATGCCTTGGCTCTCGGAGGCGATGAAGGACGTGATAAGCTGCGAAAAGTCACGGGGAGGTGCAAATAACCCTTGATCCGTGAATCTCCGAATGGGACAACCCGGTATTCTGAAGGAATACCATCCATCCAAGATGGAAGCTAACGCAGGGAACTGAAACATCTTAGTACCTGCAGGAAGAGAAAATAACAATGATTCCCCCAGTAGTGGCGAGCGAACGGGGAAGAGCCCAAACCATACGTGTTACGGCATGTATGGGGTTGTAGGACCGCGCTGTTGCAAGAAATTTCGTGAGAAGAACAGCCTGGAAAGACTGACCACAGACGGTGACAGTCCGGTATTCGAAGCGAAACGAAGCATAGCGGTATCCTGAGTAGCGCGGAACACGAGGAATTCTGCGTGAATCTGCCGGGACCATCCGGCAAGGCTAAATACTCCCGAGAGACCGATAGTGAACCAGTACCGTGAGGGAAAGGTGAAAAGCACTTCGAACAGAAGAGTGAAATAGTACCTGAAACCGTGCGCCTACAAGCGGTCGGAGCTCCGCAAGGAGTGACGGCGTGCCTTTTGCATAATGAACCTACGAGTTGCCGTCTCTGGCGAGGTTAAGGAACACGAGTTCCGGAGCCGAAGCGAAAGCGAGTCTGAACAGGGCGTCGAGTCAGTGGCGGCAGACGCGAAACCAAGTGATCTACCCTTGGCCAGGATGAAGTCTGGGTAACACCAGATGGAGGTCCGCACCAATAAGCGTTGAAAAGCTTCTGGATGAGCTGAGGGTAGGGGTGAAAGGCTAATCAAACTTGGAGATAGCTCGTACTCCCCCGAAATGCATTTAGGTGCAGCCTCGTGGGTTACTGACGTGAGGTAGAGCGACTGATAGGATGCGAGGGCTTCACCGCCTATCAAGTCCTGACAAACTCCGAATGCGCGTCAGTTTTACCGCGGGAGTGAGGGCATGGGTGCTAAGGTCCTTGCCCGAGAGGAGAAGAATCCGGACTATCAGCTAAGGCCCCGAAATGACAGCTAAGTTAAACTAACGAAGTCTGATTGCTAAGACAGCTAGGATGTTGGCTTGGAAGCGACCATTCATTTAAAGAGTGCGTAACAGCTCACTAGTCGAGGAATCGGGCGTGGATAATGATCGGGTATTAAGTTGTCTGCCGAAGCCGTAGAATCAGCAATGATTGGTAGGGGAGCATTCCATTCGGCGTTGAAGGCGCAGCGTGAGCTGATCTGGAGCGTATGGAAAAGCAAATGTAGGTATAAGTAACGATAAAGGGGTGGGAAACCCCCTCGCCGAAAGACTAAGGTTTCCTGATCAACGCTAATCGGATCAGGGTAAGTCGGGACCTAAGGCTCAGCCGAACGGCGAGGCCGATGGCAGAAACGGTTAAGATTCCGTTACTACCTTCAGGAGTGACGTGGGGAAGCAGTAGTGACACCATCGCGGACTGACGGAATAGTCCGTTAAAGAGTGTAGGCGTTGATTTCCGCAGGCAAATCCACGGAAAGAGTCGAACTTGACAAGTATGGAGCGTACTTCGGTACAATCCAATAGCATGGGTAATCAGACTGCCGAGAAAATCCGCTAAACATAATTCTGAAGGTACCCGTACCGCAAACGGACACACGTAGTCGGGTTGAATATACTAAGGCGCTTGAGTGAATCACGGTTAAGGAACTAGGCAAACTGACCCTGTAACTTCGGGATAAAGGGTCCCTACCCAGAGATGGGAGGGCGCAGAGAATAGGTCCAGGCAATCGTTTAACAAAAACACAGGGCTGTGCCAATATGAAAGTAGACGTATACAGCCTGACACCTGCCCGGTGCTGGAAGGTTAAGAGGAGATGTCATCGCAAGAGAAGCATTGAATTGAAGCCCCAGTAAACGGCGGCCGTAACTATAACGGTCCTAAGGTAGCGAAATTCCTTGTCGGGTAAGTTCCGACCTGCACGAATGGTGTAATGATCCGGACGCTGTCTCAACCGTGAGCTCAGTGAAATTGTAGTATCGGTGAAGATGCCGATTACCCGCGATGGGACGAAAAGACCCCGTGAACCTTTACTATAGCTTAGCATTGAATTTGGGCACGCGATGTGTAGGATAGGTCGGAGGCAATGAAGCAGGCACGCCAGTGTTTGTGGAGCCGCTGTTGAAATACGACCCTTCGTTTGTTTGAGTTCTAACTTCCGGATGGAAGGACATTGCTTGGTGGGTAGTTTGACTGGGGTGGTCGCCTCCAAAAGCGTAACGGAGGCTTCTAAAGGTGCCCTCAGGACGATCGGTAACCGTCCGCAGAGTGTAATGGCAGAAGGGCGCTTGACTGGGAGACAGACAGGTCGATCAGGTAGGAAACTAGAGCATAGTGATCCGGTGTTTCCGTATGGAAGGGACATCGCTCAAAGGATAAAAGGTACTCCGGGGATAACAGGCTGATCCCTCCCAAGAGCTCATATCGACGGAGTGGTTTGGCACCTCGATGTCGGCTCGTCACATCCTGGGGCTGGAGAAGGTCCCAAGGGTTGGGCTGTTCGCCCATTAAAGTGGCACGCGAGCTGGGTTCAGAACGTCGTGAGACAGTTCGGTCTCTATCTATCGTGGGCGTATGAAATTTGCGTGGCTCTGACACTAGTACGAGAGGACCGTGTTGGACCGACCTCTGGTTTACCGGTTGTGCCGCCAGGTGCATCGCCGGGTATCTAAGTCGGGATCGGATAAGCGCTGAAAGCATCTAAGTGCGAAGCCGGCCGCAAGATTAGATTTCTCAGGGTCGTCAAAGACGATGACGTTGATAGGATGCAGGTGTAAAGGTGGAGACACCAAAGCCGAGCATTACTAATTGCCCGTTCACTTTCCTTACAGGATGGTTGATATATACTTCAGGTTTTCGTAGGTATTGCTTGTACATGAGATATTCAGGTGACTATGGCACGAAGGTTCCACCTCTTCCCATTCCGAACAGAGAAGTTAAGCTTCGTCACGCCGATGGTACTGCGCAAGTGGGAGAGTAGGTAGTCGCCGTTTTCCGATCCCCGGTTTCCTTAATGGATGCCGGGGATTTTTTTTGTTGTTCCTTCACGGTCAGATCTCCCGGGAATAACCTGTTGATGGTAAGTATTCGGCCAACTACAGGTATTAAACCTTTATATACAACAATAGCGACTGTCACTATGAACCTAATAGTATCAGCCGCTATTGTTTTGTTGAACCCATATGTTACAGTTTATATCAGTTACAAGATTCCTCCTTTTGCCTTGTCAGTACACATTCCGGATGTTTCAACTTCCATTTATGTGGAAGTAGATTCAAAAGTTCTTCTTGGGTTGCCTTTTTGTGATAAGGCATCTGGGCGATTACATCATTCAGGTACTCCCTTGGGTTTACATCGTGTGCCTTACAGGTAGCCAATAGGGAACAGATAACAGACATATTAACTGCTGCTTCGTGGTTGCCACAGAAGAGATAATTTTTCCTTCCCAGAGTAATTGGACGTATGACATTTTCAGCCAGATTGTTATCCCAAAGCAGGCGTCCGTCCTCCAGGCATGTCATCATGACGATAGCGCTGAATCGGTACCGTCATGACGCTGCAAACGGTACCGCATTCAGTTCTGTAAGATTCTTTGCAAATGTATATTATTTTTTCTTTCGCTGTCTCATAGACTCGCCTTTTAACTCAATTTTATTAGCGTTGGCCACGAGACGGTCCATAATGGCATCCGCCAAGGTTGGGTCTCCTATATAATCATACCATTTTGAGATAGGAAGCTGTGATGCGATGATCATTGACTTTCGTTCATATCTCTCTTCCAGGATCTGAAGCAGAGCCAACCGGGTATTGGTGTCCATCGGCTGCAGACCGAAGTCGTCCAATATAATCAGGTCATTCTTCTCCAAGGAAGTAATCATCTTGAGGAAGGTGTTGTCCAGTTTGGACAGTGTGATTTTCTCGATGAACCGGTTCATATTAAGATAGACGGTTCTGAAGCCCAAGGTGCAGGCTTGTCTGCCAATGGCGCATGCCAGGAAGGTCTTTCCACAGCCGCATTTACCTTGTATCAGCAGATTCTCATGTCTGCGTATGAAGGAACAGTCGGCCAGTGCAGCCAGCTGTTCAGTTGTAATGTTGCGTTCTGCCCCACAGGCAACATCCTCAATCATGGCACTGTAGCGGAGTTTGCTGGTTTTGAGGAACATTTCTGTTTTACGTTCCTTCCTTTCCAGTATTTCTGCTTCTACCATCTTGGCTATGGCAAAATCAAATGAGGGACGGCTTTGCACCGGAAGAGTCATCAGGGATTCCAGCGTATTCTCCATTCCCTTCAGTTTCAACTCCTTGAGTTGTATGACGGTTTCTTGTGTATTCATATAAATAAGAGTTTAAATGTTGGAAAACGCTTCTGCACCCCGTACATATTCATTGGTGGGGATGCAGCATACATTGGATCGGTTTTCAGCTTTATCCAGATTGTTCTGAAGGATATTCTTGAGCATGCTGTAAGTTACGGTTCCGCTTTCAGACACACGCTTGCAGGCATTCTCAAGCCTTTCCTTACCATATTTTTTACGCAAGGACAATATACCTTCGCAAGAGCGGTAGGCATGGCTTACGTACTTTGGTGAAGCCAATACCTTTTCTACGGCTTTCAGTGTATACATGCCGATAACCTCTGCCTCTTCCAGGTAAAAGGCGGCATTCCGTCCTTTGCTGTGCTGGTATTCCAGATGATTCTCAGGCATGTGCGCGTCCTCTGTAGAACGTCCGGCTATGAAGCTTTTTTTATGCAGGGCTATTCGTTGGGTGTTCAGATATACTTCCACGGTTTCTGTATCCCAGACCACGGTTACTCTTTGTCCTACATAAATGTATGGGACGCTGTAAAGATGTCGTTCTTCAAGCCGTCCTACGGTGACATGGTAATCACCGGTCAGTTTCACTTCCTTGCGGTAACGGAAGCGGAAAGGGGTGATGGGGAGCGGCCCAAGACAGCCTTGTTCTTCGGCTTCAAACACACTCCTGCGGCTTTTTCCGGTAGTTCTGGAAGGACGGTCATTAAACTTGTCTGTCAATTCAAAGATACAGCTGTTGAGTTCATCCAAAGAATGAAAGGTTTCATGTCGGATGGCGGCATATATAAACTGGTAGAACTTGTATACGATTCCTTCTACAGGACCTTTGTCACGTGGCTTCCGTACACGGCAAGCCTCCAGGGTAGTATTGTAGTAGCTTGACCATTCCAGCGCAGCATTGTTGAATGTAGGCTCGTAACGGTCTGACTTTTTCACCCATTGGGTCATGTTGTCGCTCTTGCACACCTCAGGACATCCTCCAAAATAGGTGATGGCATCCGACAAGCCACTGAAAAAGTATTCCATGCTTGCATGATACATGGCTTTGGCATAGCCCATACCGCTGAACGGCAGCATACAGCAGAGGACAACAACAGGTATATGCTCCTGGATTTTCCGGTCTGTAACATAGAGCTTGTCACCAGCAAAATCAATCTGCATCTCACATCCCGGGATGTAAGTGTTGTGGTAAGACAGGTTGTTGGCATACTGATAATCACGGATATGCTTCTTGAACTGCGTGTACGCATAGCCGTTGGGATGCTCCTTGAGATATTCCTCGTGTAGCAACTGTATGGTCAGGTGGCGGTGTCTGGCAAGATCTTCCGCATAGTCTGGCAGCAGCTCTTTCAACTCGTTTTTCTGTTCAGAAGGTTTGGGAGTTGGTGGAGACTGCAGCAGACTGTGGATTTGCTCTTCACTCATTCGGCCTATTGTGCCGTAATCAACTTTGGCTTCATCAGCCAACTTCTTGTAGCGGTTTAAGACTCCACGGCCTATGTGCAGTTGTGCACATATTTCCCGTTGAGGAGTGGAAGCCGACAGCATTTGAAATGCTCTTTTTAATTTTACCATATTCAACGTTCTGTTTGCCATATCTTAAAGGGTATTGATTGATCGGACCTTTAAGATATGAAGTTTATACAAACTACAGAACTGAATTGTCAACCTTTTTGCTGGTACCGATTCATGCGCTACGTTGGTACCGATTGGAGCGCTGAGGTGGTACCGATTCCTCCGCTACGTTGGTACCGATTCATGCGCTATGATGGTACCGTTTCGCCGATACTATCATCATCATGTTGTCCCATCGGGTATAGGCATATGTGATAGCCTTTCCGGCCAGAGAGTTGGGGCTGTACTTGATACCTTCCGTTTCCATCCACACTTTCATAGCTTCCATTACGGGTTTGGCCAGTTCCAGGCGCTTCGCCTTTCGCTCTTCATACGAGAAGCCTGCTTTATCGCAGCAGTGATCAATCTTGTATATATACTGTATCTGAGTCAGTGCGTGTTGGGCCATCTCCCTGTTTTCATCCAAAGCCTGCTCAAAATGACGGCGTATATGCACCAGGCAGTTGAGTAGCCGCACGTTGGGGCTGGTCTTGAAGGCTGTTTCATAGCCTGCAAAACCGTCACATTGAAGATATCCCTTGAAGTGATAGTGATTTGCCAGGGATTCGATGACCGCTCCGGCCCGTGAGCCCCCGTCGTAATGGAAGATTACCAGTTTCTCCATGACTGACCTTACCATCCAAAGATATTCCTTGTCTGCCTTGTGCTTTTCCCTGTTAATGACCGGAACTGTAGTCTCATCCGCCTGTACATAGTCACAGGAGAAGACTTCACGTTTGAGTTCTTCATACAGAGGCTTAAGCAGTTCCACGGTTTTCCTGAACCAGCCGTCCAGTGTACTTTCGGTAAGGCCTTTCATTCCAAGATGGCGGTATTGTTGTATCTGTCGGTAGAACGGAATATGGTATTCATACTTCTGAAGCAGTATCTCGGCAAGCAGGCTGGTGTCAGCGATACACTTGTCGACCGGCATCAGCGGCATGGGAGCTATCTCCACGCCTTTCTGCCCTGTGGGAGGAAGCTGGGCGCTGTCCTTGAGCGCATATTTGGACGGATGATTTTCTTGACGTAAAGCATGCCAGGCTTGTGTTTGACGACTCTTGTTACCTCTTCGCCTATTCTGCTGTATAAAGACAGGTCAACACCTGTCGGTTCTATTGTCTCGGTCTCCAGTACAGGCAAGTCCTCTATCATTTTGCGATTCCAACGATTCTGCTCCGTACTTCCGCTGATTCCTTTTCAATCTTCTCTACGGCTTCATCCCGCTTTTCTTCCGCCAATTGACGGACTCCGGAGAACTCGTCGGCAAAGAGATCGGGCATATTAGAATCATATACGCGAAGCTTTTTCAGATTTACGTCCAAAGAGCTGACGGTTAAGCCATGCGACCTGAGCTGTCAACTCCTTGATACGTTCCTGTAGTTTTTCATTCTGCTCCGCTTGTTTTTGTTGGTGGCCGACAATGAAGCGACAGAGGCATTCAGCCCTTCTATCGTCTTGAGTAAAATATCCTTTTCTTCCATTGTCTGCTTGTTTTTTGTTTATGTAAAGATACTAAATATTGGCTGATTACATAACAAAACCAGCACTTTTATTCAATCCGAAAGCATCTTATACATGGTATTCCTTACGTTCGGCCCTTAACCTTCGGAGTCTCTGTTCCGGGTTTTCCTGTATGCCTTCAACCATCATCACCAGGTCGCGCCATTCCATAGGATAGCTGTTTGATTTGGGATCATACTCCGGCAGCTTGAAGTGACCGGCCTCCAGACGTTTTACATACATTACCATACCTCCGTCTTCGGCATGAAGCAGTTTCATGAGCCTGCGGCTGGAACCGATGAAGATGAAGACATCACCGTTCCTCACTTCACTGTTCATCTTCTCATGTACCACTCCGCATAGCGAACTGATACCTTTGCGCATATCTGTCCTGCCAGGACACAGGAAGTAGCGCATTGTGTCGTTCAGGTTAAACATGGCCGCCTCGAAGACTTTGGGTCAATAATTCCATTAGTATCTCTTCAGAACCGTTCCCGAAGTAGGCACGAAGGCCATTAGGAAACAGCAGTGCAACACCATGAGGTACTTGTTCTTCAAGGGAAGATTCCGTAGCTGCCTGTTTGAAACTGATGGGAGCCAACTCTTGCTTGATACCGTTCCTGTCAACGGAACATTTTCTACGCCAGTAGTGATAGGTTGAATAACTTACACCTATCTGTTGAAGGTACGACTTCAACGGCAGGTCGCTTTGTTGCACCTGTAATTCTAATTCTTCAAATTCTTGTCTGTTCATAATAATTGAGGTTTGATTGTATTCACTGCCGCAAAGCTACAACCAAACCTCAAAGTGTAAAAGGTGCATTTCTTCGAATGCTTACTGTTGATGTAGGGTGACACTGATATCTGCTCTTGGATGTTCGGGATTGACAGATAATCCGTTTCACGGAAAGATAGGAATATACCTTAGATGCTTGAGGTTGACAGATAACCAGCTTAGTGGAAGCTGCAGGCTTTTGGGAGCTCTGTCCGGTTCGGATGGTCAGAACGGAGTATTGAGGTTCGCCCAAGAATTAGTGGGCAGTTGAATAAGCTCTTATGTTTACATAATGGAAGATATCAGCCATAAAATATCTGCTATGGCGTGGGATAATGTCCTGTTATCTCCGGTAAGCCTGATGCTTCTCAAATAATTTTTCCCTTTTTCATCCCCTGACAGAAACGTAAATAGTAATGTCTGGAACTGTTGTATGGATGAATTATGGTCGTGCTGATGTATAGTTGAGATTTGTTTTTCATCAAAGATGGTATATATTTTCCTTGTAAGGGTCTGTTGTGGCAAGAGCCTGTCTTTTTTGATTTCCGGAAAGAATGGGATGTGAATGTATAAATCCTTGTTTTTATTTAATTAAATGTCTCTAAGGGAAAAATGAAGGCAAATCAGACGGCTTTATTCATAGTGGGTTATTCAGCATATTAAAAATAGATCCAATGTCAGTATGTTGGTAGCTTCTTATTTCATGGCGGAGACTGAGGAAATAATATAGAAACAGGGGCCATCTCAAATTTGAGACAGCCCCTGTTTCTATATTGATTTTCTGTTTAATCCTTTTTTTCTGTTCCGGCATGCGGATAATCAATTGTATAATGTAATCCGCGGCTTTCTTTCCGTTCCATGGCCTGTCGGGTTATCAGATAACCTACATTGATCATGTTTCGTAATTCGCAGATCTCACGCGAAGCTTTTACGCGCTTAAATAGGCGTTCTGTTTCTTCATACAAGATGTCAAGTCTGTTCCAGGCGCGAACCAGTCGGAGATTGCTTCGTACGATACCTACGTAAGATTCCATGATCTGGTTAACTTCTTTCATGCTTTGAGTGATCAGAATACGCTCTTCGTTGGAAATAGTTCCTTCCTCATTCCATTCAGGAATATCTTCATTGAAATCATAGCGATCCATGACACTGATAGCATGCTTGGCAGCAGCATCCGCATATACGATGGCTTCTATCAGTGAATTGGATGCAAGTCGGTTACCGCCGTGCAGTCCGGTGCAGGAACATTCGCCCAGGGCGTACAGGCGCTTGATGCTGGACTGACCGTCCAGATCCACTTTGATACCTCCGCAAAGGTAGTGTGCTGCGGGAGCAACCGGAATATAATCCTTGGTGATATCGATACCCAGACTCAGGCATTTTTTATAGATATTCGGGAAATGCTTTTTGGTTTCTTCCGGATCTTTGTGCGTTACATCCAGATAAACATGATCTTCTCCGCGCTGTTTCATTTCACTGTCAATGGCACGGGCTACGATGTCACGTGGAGCCAGAGACAGGCGTGGATCATATTTCTGCATGAATTCTTCTCCGTCCAGATTCTTCAGAACGGCGCCATATCCGCGCATGGCTTCCGTTATCAGGAAACTGGGACGGTCGCCCGGATGATAGAGAGCTGTGGGATGGAACTGAATAAATTCCATGTCTTTAACAGCACCCTTTGCACGGTATACCATGGCAATACCGTCACCTGTTGCTACCAGAGGATTGGTTGTGTGATTATAGACAGCTTCACATCCTCCAGTTGCCATTACGGTTATCTTGGAGAGGAACGTATCTACTTCACCGGTTTTTTCATTCAGAACATAAGCACCGAAGCATTTGATTCCCGGAGTGTGTCGGGTAACAATGATGCCCAAATGATGCTGCGTAATGATTTCAACAGCATAGAAATTACTGAAAACCGTAATGTTAGGATGCTTCTTGACTGTTTCAATCAGGCTGGTCTGGATTTCAGCCCCTGTATTATCCTTGTGATGCAGAATACGGAATTCAGAGTGTCCGCCTTCTTTGTGAAGATCAAATTCCCCGTTTTCCTTTTTATCGAAATTGACTCCCCATTTGATCAGTTCTTCAATTTGGGAAGGAGCATTCTTAACTACTTTTTCAACAGCAGCAGGATCACTGATCCAGTCTCCGGCTACCATCGTGTCGTGGATATGTTTTTCAAAATTGTCCACCTTCAGATTTGTTACAGAAGCAATACCACCTTGTGCATAGTAGGTGTTGGCTTCTTCCAGTCCGGCCTTGCAGATCAGTGCAACCGAACCTTTATGCGCCACTTTCAGCGCAAAGCTCATTCCGGCAATTCCTGAACCGATAACGAGAAAATCGAATTTTCTTACCATGATTAATGCGTATTTTCGACAAAACTACAAAAAAATTACTATCTTCACGAGAAATTATTAAATATCTGCATAGATAATGAACAGAACTTTTCATTCAAGGGTAGGAGCGGGGTACTGGTTACTGATGGCAGCTACCGCCTTTTTGCTATTTGACTTCTTTTGGTTTCACGAGCTGCTGCTGACTTTGTTGCTGGCCATTGTGATGATTTTTGAGATTGAGATGCTGATCCACACGCAATATGTGGTAACAGCAGAAGGAAATCTGCAAATCGAAACCGGCCGTTTTGTACGGAAAGCCACGATACCGTTGGAAAAAATTATGTTGATTCAGCATGTAAAAAGCTGGGGAATAGCTCCCGCTTTATCTCCGGTACGCCTGAAGATCAGTTATCAGACGGAGAAAGGAAAAGCTTCTGTACTGGTTTCCCCGAAAGGAGAAGATGATTTCATCCGCTGCCTGATGAAACGCAATCAGGCCATTCGGATGGAATAAACAGATAGAAAACTCAAAACAAATAAAGATATGGTACGGAATTTTAAGATGCGCAAGATCGCCATCTGGAACTGGCTGTTTGCGCTGGTTATTATGATTGCCATCGTATGGACTGTCTGGGAAACTAACGATTACTGGAATCTTTTTCCCCTGGTTCTTCCGATTCTGATTGTTATCGATGAACGTATGACCCGCATTCAGGTACGCGACAACGGAGACATCTGGATCCGTCGCGGTTTGAGCGGCAGTGTCAAGGCGTATGGAGTAATGCGTATCATCAAGCAGAAAACCAAGAAACCCTGGAGCCGCGGCAGGGTGCTTATCTATTACACCAAAGGATTCATCAATGTAGATCCGGCCGATCTGAACGGTTTCATCCAGTGTGCCCGTGAAAGAAATCCGCACGCAGAATATTTTGAAGAATAATCTTTATGCATAACCTTATGTACTATCTTATAACCTTATGAAATACCAAGTTGCAATTATTGGCGGAGGACCAGCCGGATATACGGCGGCCGAAGCAGCCGGAAAGGCCGGGCTTAGCGTGGTCTTGTTCGAGAAAAGAAGTCTGGGAGGTGTATGCCTGAATGAAGGATGCATACCGACCAAAACCCTGCTGTATTCAGCTAAAGTCTATGATTATGCAAAGCATGCTTCCAAATACGCAGTCAATGTTCCCGAAGCGTCCTTTGATCTGGCCAAGATCATAGCCCGGAAGTCAAAGGTCGTGCGCAAGCTGGTTCTGGGCGTCAAATCCAAACTGACAGCCCATCAGGTGACACTGGTTCAGGGAGAAGCCTGCATTGTTGATCCGCATACCGTCCGTTGCGGAGAAGAAACTTATACTTGCGATCATCTTCTGATCTGTACCGGAAGTGAAACATTCATACCTCCCATTGCCGGCATTCAGGAAGTAAACTACTGGACTCACCGTGATGCACTCGACAACAAGGAAGTTCCCCGTTCGCTGGTCATTGTAGGCGGAGGAGTAATCGGCATGGAGTTTGCCGCTTTCTTCCAGACCCTTGGTGTGGAAGTGACCGTCGTTGAAATGATGGATGAAATTCTGGGCGGAATGGATCGGGAGCTTTCCGGTCTGCTGCGGGCCGAATATACCAAACGCGGCATAAAATTCCTGCTGCATACGAAAGTGACCGGAGTCAGCCAGACCCCCGAAGGCATAACCGTGACTTATGAACAGGACGGAACGGAAGGAACCGTATGCGGTGAAAAACTGCTGATGAGTGTGGGAAGACGTCCGGTGCTGAACGGATTCGGACTTGAAAACCTGAATCTGGAACTGACGGAACGCAGAAATGTCAAGGTCGACGAGCATTTGCAGACCTCTGTTCCGGGCGTATATGTATGCGGTGACCTGAACGGAGTATCCCTGCTGGCACATACTGCTGTCCGTGAAGCAGAAGTGGCCGTCAATCATATTCTGGGACGGAACGATGCGATGAGCTACCGTGCCATTCCCGGTGTAGTCTATACCAATCCGGAGATTGCTTCTGTGGGCATGAGTGAAGAAGCCCTGCAGGCATCAGGTGTTTCATATCGGACCGTGAAGCTTCCGATGGCCTATTCCGGACGTTTTGTTGCCGAAAACGAAGGCGTCAACGGCGTGTGCAAGGTGCTTCTGGCCGACGATGATACCTTGCTCGGAGTACATCTTCTTGGAAATCCGGCATCCGAACTGATTGTCATGGCCGGAATGATGATTGAAGACCGGCGTAAGCTGTCTGAGTGGAAACGTTACGTCTTTCCGCATCCGACGGTAGGTGAAATATTCCGTGAACTGATTTAAGCAAGGAGGCATTATGAGGAGACGGATAGAAATAACTTTACTGATGTGGATCTGTACCTGTTGTCTGCTGGTGGCCCGTCCGCTGGCCGGACAGCTGGACTCGTTATTGTCCGTCACTCCTCTGATGCGGACTTCCGAGGCAGGAATAGCCGTTTATGACCTGACGGCGGGTACTTCCGTGTACTGTCATCAGGCCGACAAACTTTACCGTCCGGCTTCCGTTGAGAAAGTCATTACTTCGGTAACGGCTCTGTCTGTTCTGGGAACCGGATATACATTCCGTACGCAACTGGCTTATACCGGAACCATTGAACAGGACACCCTGAAGGGCGATCTGTATGTGATCGGAGGTTTCGATCCGGAATTTATGGAGAGCGACCTTGTCCGACTGGCCGATGCAGCCGGACAAGCCGGAATCCGCGTCATCAAAGGCCGTCTGGTCGGCGACATATCACTGATGGATTCTGTTTACTGGGGGCCCGGATGGTCGTGGGACGACACGCCGGAATCCTTTCAGCCTTATCTGTCTCCCCTGATGCTGAACCGCGGATGTGTGGATATTACCGTTTCTCCGTCGGCTAAGGGAAAGCCAGCCAAGGTAACGGTTCTTCCCCAGTCTGACTATTATGAACTGGACAACCGTACGCTCAGCCGTACTCCTTCTGCGGGGAAACTGCGTATCACCCGCAACTGGCTGACCAACGGCAACCGGATCATCCTGACCGGTAATGTGACCGGTCCCTATACACGGACTTTGAACCTGTTTGATTCATCTGCCTTCTTCATGCAGAGTTTCTGGAAGCGCTTGCAGACAAAAGCCGTAGAGATCAGTCCCGACAGCATCGCCTATGGGGTATGTCCGGACGAAGCTTCCCGGCTGTATATCCACGAACGTCCGCTTGATGCAGTTCTGAAGCGGGCCCTGAAGAAGAGCGACAATCTTTCTGCCGAAGCCCTCTTCTACCATGTCGGACTGAATGCTTCCCGGGATAAACGTTCCATCAGCAATGCCGACGGACAGCGGGCCATCCGTCTTTTCATGGAAAAGTCAGTGGGAATTTCTCCCGAAGACTTCCGGATTGCCGACGGAAGCGGTGTTTCTTTATACAATTATGTATCTCCCGATCTGTTGATGGCCTATCTGCGTTATGCCTACGCTCATCCGGAAGTATTCCGTCCGTTCTACGATGCTTTGCCGGTGGCCGGAGTAGACGGCACGCTGAGCTACCGCATGCGGGGAGGAAAAGCCTTCCGGAATGTACATGCCAAAACCGGTACCGTGACGGGAGTCAGTTCACTGGCAGGCTACGTTCATGCTTCGAACGGCCATCTTCTGGCCTTTGTAATCATCAACCAGAATGTATTGAAATCCCGTGAAGCCCGTACGTTCCAGGACCGGTTCTGTGAGATACTGGCGCGTTAAAGGTTGCCGACAGAATAAATGATCAGGCAACAGCCTCCCCGGCTCAGGATATCTTCCGCTTCCGGACTTCCTTTCTGGAATCCGTATGCAACGAGATTCCTGTAAAGCTCATAATTGTCATTTATGTAGCCTACAAAATGATTTCCCATCGTACCTATGATGTTGATCGGAATATTCTTCGGACATACTTCTGAATTGCCGAATATCTTGTTGCTGGCGTTGACGGCAAACATCTGCTGGCCCTGACCGGCGATACTTATTTCTACGATATTATAGCCGTCAACCACAAATGGGGTTTCAGCCAGCAACTGCCATTGGCCGGAATTGGCTTCTTTCAGACGAGACTCGTTGTCGCGGGGAAACGGACGGGAGAACAGGATGGGATGAAAAACGGGATCTTCTTTCCGGGAGAAAGTAAAGAAGCCATCATATTGAAAGGAATGGAAAACAATGTCGTGTTTGTACCGGGTAAAATACCGTGACTTGCCATAAAGTTCCGTATATTCTTTTTCCACTGGCAGATATTTGTCTGTAATTTGCCAGTGACTGTCCGTACGCCACACGGCAAAGTCTACGGGTGACGGTGAAACCTTTACGTCAGGATTGTTATTCAGACAGGTGAAAAGAAAGTCATTGTCATCAAATGCTTCCATATCCCAGGCTACGAAAGGAACTTCCGTTTTTCCCATGAAAGTTCCCTTTTCAAGTGCATAGCGGGATATTTTATGAGAAAAGTTATCAAGAATATATATGGAAGTAGGAGTGACAGTAAATGTTGCGATTTCAAGATATTCTTCCGGTCCCTGTCCCTTTTCGGAAATCTCATACAAGAACTTACCTTCGGTGGAATAAACCTGCAGAACAGCTTGCCGGCGGCTTCCTATGACTATAAAGCTGTCAACAACAGACAATTTTGAGATTTCGTCGATAATTCTTTGGTCGCTATTCTGCAAGGGAAGCCAGCTGACCGAACTGATCACTCCGTCCGGCAAAGTATCAAGCGGCTCTGTAAATAGAAGAGAATCGGCAGTCGTTACATTGGATAAATTGTTTCCGTCTTTGCGTACGGAGCAACCTGCCATAGCTGAAATCATGACAGATATTAGTGTCAGTTTGCTTAATGTGTTCATGGTTGTTAGGATTTTAGTTGGTAGAATATGATGACAGGGTTATCATTCTCTTTTAAATTGCATATTATGTTTTTTCATTGTATAGCAAATTACAATATCTTCTTCTTCATTTCTATCGAAGGCATAAATGCGCATGGAAGATTCATCTACCAATATTTTCTCAATGCTTCTTCCTAAATCAAAAGTATGAAGATGTGTTCCATCATAGGAATACACTTCTATCTTGCTGTTTGCGGAAGACAATTCTTTTACTTTTACACCTTGATAAAGAGCATAGATTTGATTTTCTCCACAAACTATGTCAGAATAATGAAAAATCATTTCATTGTCTTTGTCCAGACGATATAAATCATATTGATTATTTGCCTCTCCTATAATGGTCTTGAGTTGAAATTTCTGAGCAGATAGTCGGTAAATCTCCAAACGGTTGATATAACGATAAGCTGCAACCATAAAATTTGTTCCGGTTGCGATTTTACATTCGTAAGGTCCTGAGTATTCTTCTTCCTCAGGTTTTAAAGGGAAGTCTGCACAATCCACTACTTTTTCTGTCTTCAGATTCATAAGTTCCACCGAAATTTCTTTGGGCATAAAACTTGTACCAATGAACAAACTATCATTATACTGAACCAAACGAGTATATGCTTTAGGTATTCCTCTTTGTTTATTCCATAATGGAAAGTGAAAGGTCTTGACCAACGATAATGTATCAGATTTAAAATGAAAGACATCTAGTTTATTCATGCTGTTTGAATAAATCCCAATCTTTCCCGGGTCTTTCATTTCACATAATGATGGAGCAATGAATTCTCCAGGACCGTTACCTATATTCCCATATTGTATATATGAACTGTCTGACAGATTGTAAATAGTCAAAAACGGGCTGATCCGACTGTTTAACACATACAAATTATTACCGTTCAGGCACCATCTTTCAGGATAGAATAAAAAAGGAAGCTTGATGGCAACGGAATGGAGAGTTTCATTCTTTAAATAGGTCTTAGTGTATTCTTTTACTTCGTTCTGAACTTTTATGGTTGGCTGGCAGCTACAAAAAATCATTGCATATACAAGAAACAGTATATGCAATGATTTTAAGGATATAGATTTATTACTCATCACAAATTTATTCTAATACAATCTTCACTTTGTAAAGGTCTCCTCCGATTCCATCCTTATATTCAAGAACACCCTCTTTGACAATGGGATATTCCTTACCATCCAGAGTAAATCCTGTACATTTATATTTGTAATCAGGTAGATCTTCCCAATAAGAAACAAGTACATGCTCATTGTTATCTCCGAAGATATGCGGGCAAACCAGTTTCTGGGTAACCATAGGATATATATTGTTATACATCATTGCAGTGAAAAAGAAATTTTCTTCTCCATTTTCATCTTTCCATATACCTGGTTCGTTTACTCTGTAAAGATTCGGTTTAAAACCGGATTCATCTGGTGATACAGATATAGTCTGTTTGTACTCCGTATTCAGAATACTGTTGGAACTTTCGTCGTAAGGAATTCCTTCAACCAGATTTTCACCAGACTGGTTCTCAAATGCTATTGCTATATTGTAATAGTAGTAATAACTTCTTAATATGGGATCCTCCTCTTCCTTACATCCGTAGAATGTAACCAAAAGCATTGAAAGGCATAGTAAAATAATCTTTTTCATATTGATTCGTTTTTTAGTTTAGACTTACAAATATATCTTTTCTTATGGTTGAATACTTTATGTTATTATCTACAAACCAACCATCATCAGTTCCTTTCCACCCCCAGTTTATATGAAAATAATAATAAGACGTATATCCAAAAGATCCTGGATTGTCAATTAAAGTATATCCAAAATTATCATATTTTCCATTATTCACATACTCTACATAATATTCTTTCTTCGAATTTCTTTGTTCTACTCCATCGCATACCCAAGCATGACCAGAAGCTGTTGAAGGATTTACTCCTGTCATGCATACTGGCCTTTTAAATTTAGTGATTTCAGAAATTACATCATTGCTATTATGTCCTTTTATAGAAGATTGATATCCATAGGCTATGAACCCATTCGGAATGTCATAATCCTTAGCTTCTGACCCTCCAGAGCCATAGTTAATTCCTATGGTTTTCCAATGTCTGCTATCAAATATTGAGAAGCATATGTAGCATAGTCATCAGGCATACTATTCCAATCAAAAGAAGATGGATATTTGTGAAACTTCATTATCTGTGCCATTGCAATAGCTGCACAACCAGCCGGATGTTTATTAGGACATAACTCATTAAATCCTTTTTCCTGATCCCATTTTGTTGTAAGCAGTGGTCCGTTGGTAGTTTTTGAACTGACGTCTTTAATCCCCACTATCGTATATTCATAGGGTGATCTTACCTGATCAGCAATACTATATACTTGATCTGGTATAGACATACCGGTGAAAGAAGAAAGAGTTCTGAATGACCATCCATCTGTATAATAAGTCTCATTAAGTTCTTTCATTCTGTTTCGGCACATTACCGCTTCTGGAGAATTGCCCCCAGGAGGACCGGATAATTGTTCAATCTGTATCTCAGATGTATATTGAAGCCATTCGGCGGCAATGATAGAAGAAGTTTCATTGTCCAATTTGTCACTTTCTTCAATAGCCAAAATAGTTTCGTCAATCCAATCCTTCAAACCATCATTCTTATTTGAATCAAGCGTAAATTGCCCACTTTCTGAGAAAGCTAAAATAGGATAATAATCAGTAGTGGCACTTACTATAACCCAACCGCCATCTGCATTATTAACTACATAAGCAACCGGAACATTTTGATCATTATTTATAGGACTGACATTTGTACTTCGGCTTTTCTTCAGAAAAGTATCACCGAAAGCTCGAGAATAAAAGATGTCGGCAACCTCCTGTGCCTCACTTGGAGATAATGAATTTACACTCGTTTGAATCAAATCATTTAAACCCTCTGCCTCTGCGTTAATAGGAATAACATCATCCTTGTTGCAAGATAACAAACAACAAGAAAGGCCTAAAAATAACAAGATTTTTTTCATAACTTTAATTTTTTAAGGTTGCTTTTATAAGTCTTGTAAAGTTATAAGAATTAAACGATTATTCCAAATTTTCTATACTCTTTCTGTAAATATACTTTTATTTGAGCGCATGATTGGGGAGTATCGAAAGAATAATGCTTAACCATTTTCTGACAGGTTCGTCGTAAAGTTTCAGGCAGAGCCAGGCCGTCAGGATGCTTCCGAAATATACCGCTGCTGCAACCGGCCAGGTTTCTCCGAGGGTATATTGTCTGGTCTCTATCAGCCAGGAATAGAATACATACATGATCGGGTAGTGTACGGCATAGAGCGGATAGGAGATATCTCCGAGGAATTTGCAGATGCGGGTGGACTGCTTGTCGGTTGTCTTGCCGGAAGCACCGATGCATACCAGAACGGGGAATATGACTGCAATACAGATCATTTCGAATACACCGTTCAGGCAGACGGGAGATTTTCCTTCAATGTAGGGAACACAGAAAAGAACGAGCAGGACGATTGCGCAGATCCAGAAAGCGCCTCTTATCTGGAACGGACGGAAGTTTCTTGATATCAGCATGCCCAGAGTGAAAGGAAACAGCATCCGGAGCAAGCCTCCCAGGAAGTTCAGTCCGTCGAGTGTCCATCCCACTCCCAGCATGCCGTATCCTACGACATCGAACAGTGCAAATCCTGCCAGTCCCAGTCCGAGCAGAACGACCAGAACGGTCAGTGCCTTGTTGCCCAGACGACGGATGAAAAGTGCATAAAGCAGGTTGCCGATGTATTCGAAGAACAGCGACCAGCTTGGTCCGTTAAGCGGAAACATTTCTCCGTTGCCCCGGATGTCGTAGCCTGCTCCCGGATAGGCGGGGATAAAGAACAGAGACAGCAGCAGGGTCAGCATGACCATGGAGGTTGCAACGTGCGTTCCGTCCCATTTCATACCTCCCTGTACAAAGAAGGCAATGACACCGATCACGGCGCCCATTACGATCATGGGATGAAGGCGGATCAGACGTCGCTTGAAGAAATCTTTCATTGTCAGCGTCTTTCCCCATCTGTCGTCGTAGGCATAACCGATAACGAAGCCGGAAAGTATGAAGAAGAAGTCTACTGCCAGATATCCGTGGTTGATGGTTGTGATCAGTGTTCCTCCTCCGGCAAAGGAGAATCCTTCGAAGATGTGATAGAATACGACCAGCAGGGCGGCTACGCCTCTCAGTCCGTCAAGAAGTTCATAGTGCGGCTTTGTATCTGTGAAAGCCGATGAGGAAATGACATTTTTCATATTTGTTGTAGCTGTTGTGATTTTCTTTGCAAAGGTAGGCAATCGCAGTCAATAATAATTTGTCGCAGATCAAATTACGCTGTTCTTCTGTCTGTTGCATTGATTTTTTCTGATCTGGGATTTTCCTGACAGAATGTTTCTTTTTCCGCTTTTGGGCTGACTCCCTGTTGAGGCATTTTGCTTCATTGGGGAAGAGGTATGAATGGAAACCAGATAAACATACAGGTCTGTACCCGCAAAAAAGGATAAATATGCGGATTTTCCCGGTTCTGACTGCATACCTTTGCTGAAACTTGCAGACGATTCAATGAAGATGACTATTCGTTTTGCCGATAATGTTTAGACGTTTCGTCTGAAACGTGCAGACGAATTTCCGGAAAGGTCTGCAAACGGATGAAAAAAGGAAGGCAGACCTTTCCGGATTCGTCATTTTGAGCTGGAAGGAGTCTCCCGGAAGTGTTAAAATTTGATCTAATCGACAATGGTACAGGGAGATATCCGAAAAATCGTTCGCGAAATCAGAACGGCCCGTCCTTCAGGACGTGAATTCCTGATTCTCACGGGCCGTAAAAAGCAAAATGTCAAAATGAAATCATTTCCCTTCGTCATCCCATGATCCACCTTCCTATGTTGCCTGATTTTCTGACTGCATAGACAAATATCCAGGTTACGGACAGCAGCAGGATTGTGCAGACTATCATTTTCAGCATGGTATGTATCGGAAGTGATTCAACCAGCATGTAACAGGGGCCCAGAAACAGATAGTGTGACATCCAGATCCCCAGCGTGCACGTCGAGATGTTTACGGCAAAACGCCTGGTTCTTTCTGATCGTATTTTCACTTTCTGCATGGCAAGAAACAGGGGAAGTGTCATCATCAGTACGTTCGGGCTGCAATAGGTAAAAAACAGTTCTACCAGTTCCATCGGTTGTCCGGGCACTGCAGTAACCGATTTGAAGCCCAGAAAAGTGATGCAATATCCTGTGATAAAGACGGGCAGGCCGAAAGCAATGAGTCTGCTCCAGCTGATATTAACAGGGTTGTTGATAAGATAATGTCCCAATAGCAGGTAACCGTTGAATCCCGCAAAGTAATAAAGAAGCCCGAATTCATTCCATGAACAGGTTCCCCACAGGTCTTTTGTGAGATATTCTCTCAGATAGGGAATGAAGAGAGAAACAAACCACAGCAACAGGAAGAATCTTTGTTCCCGGACAGAGGCTTGTCGGACCCAGGCAGAGAATATAGGCATGTAAAGATATAAACCGATAAGAAGATAGACATACCACATCTGAACCGCCAGGAGAGAGAAGTTGAAAGGAATCATCAGAATGTGATGCAAGGCTCCGGAAAATGACTGATCGGGTTCGGCCCAGGCAAAGAAATCGTTGATGACGGTTGGTGACAGCCCCAGCAATCCGGTTATCCAGGGGAAAAGGTTATAAAGGACTGACCAGATCAGAAATGGAACGACGATCCGGGTAAGACGCTTGCCGTAAAAGGTGGAGAGATTCTCTCTGACAGGCAGGAGCAGGGCGCCGGTAACCATTACGAACAGTGGAATGGCGGGACGCATGAAGGAGCCGTAAAAGCTTCCCCAGAGATTGTACCAGGGTTCTGAACGTTCGGCCGGAGTCACATTGTCGGTACAGTGGACAGCTATCATCATGAAGATAGCGATGAATTTCACAAGATCAAGCCATATAATTCGCTTGTCGCTGTTTGCATAGGATGGTTCTTTCATTGTTTTTTGCAACAAAAATAGCCACTGCCGGGAAGTGTTTTTTTGACATAGGTCAAAATCTGTACAGGAAATTATTTTCCGGCTCTGATTCTGCTTAACGTAGATATCGATATGCCGAGGAAGGAAGCGATGTAGCCTAGATTGACTCTTTGGCAGATATCCGGAAATGTGCTGAGCAGTGCTTCATATCTTTCTTTTGCGGTCATTGTCAGATTGTCTATCCGTATGCATTGCAGCGACAGCAGGCATTCCTGGTGGATGACTCTTCCCCAATTGGCAATTTCGATGTTGGTTTCATATAATTCATTGAGGATGCTTATGGGAATGGAGTATGCCAGAGTGGGTTCGATGGTTTCTACATATTCAAATCCGGCCCGATTGTGATACAGACAGAGCAGGCCGAAAGTAATGTCTCCTTCCTTTGAGAACCAGGTCGTATGTTCGTTTCCGTCGGCAAGACAGTAGGAACGGGTCAGGCCTTTTTCAATGAAATAGACATTCCTGTCAATAATTCCTCCTCTGATAATCAGATGCTTTGCAGGGAAAAGGTGTTTCCTGAAATGCTTCCCGAGCAGGTCGATGGATTCATCAGAAACGGGATAATGGCTTTTGATGCTTTTTCTGATGTTGCTTATTTCCGGATAATTGTCCATGTGTTTCCGTATATGATAGGTTATGCTGTGACCGGTCTGAATGGTCTTCCCGGTCTGTCAGGCAGACAGTGTCAGTCGAACACCTTGAATTCATAGCCTTGTTCCAGCAGCCATTCGATGGAGCGGGGCAGGGCATATTTCATGTTCTTTTCCGATTTCAGGGAATCGTGGAATGTGATGATGGAGCCGTTGCGTGCATATTTCTTCACCTTGGCAAATACTTGCCGGCCGTTCAGCCGTTTGCTGTAGTCGCGGGTTACAAGATCCCACATCACGATGCGGTATTTCCGTTTCAGGACCATATATTGCAGCCATCGCATGTGTCCGTGCGGCGGTCTGAACAGATCCGTATGGAGATAGGCGTCGGCTTTGTCGGCATTGGCCAGATAGTTCCGGCTCAGGTATTCGAATCCGCGGATATGATTGAAGGTGTGGTTGCCGATGCGGTGCCCTCTTTCGACTACCATCCGGAACTCTTCCGGATGCTTGCGTACATTGTCTCCCACCATGAAGAAGGTTGCCTTGATGTGATATTTGTCCAGCAGGTCCAGTACCCAGGGAGTTATCTCCGGGATCGGGCCGTCATCGAAGGTCAGGTAAACGGCTTTTACCTTCTTGTCCATGCGCCAGAGGGCACGGGGATAAAGCCAGCGTACGATTTGAGGGGGTTGTTCTATCAGCACTTTATTTAAAATTTAGGGCACAGCGCATTACTCCGCAGGGAGAACGCGCTGTGCCTTCTGTTCTTTTATTTCTTGCCTACACGCTGTTCCAGCAGCTTGTAGAGCTGTTCAAATTTCTGTGTATAGTGTGCAGCCGAATCCATGACTTTGCCGGTCGACGGATCTTTCAGCAACTCCATTTCCTTGCATACATCGTCCAGGATGTAGAAATAGCGTGTGCAGTCTTCGTATGCACCTGTGAAGCGGACATCGTCCAGGCTTATGTACCAGGAAATGTATTCCACGGCATTGTCAGCCAGCTGTCTCAGGATGTTGTCGGCTTTGGCATGTTCGCCCAGCTCGATGTAGTCATGAGCCATTTCCTTTGAGCTGCTCATCACGTAGTCGTGACGGACAGTCGTACTCGGGATGACCTTCTCGCAGTAGTCCAGAGCCTTCAGGGCTTTGTCCTTCTTGCCTTCGCGGATCAGCTGGGTGGCCAGCTGTACGAACATGCGGCGGTGAGTGTCGCACATGCGCAGGACGGTTTCATCCAGATAGATGTCCGGATTGTCGATTCCTCCGAACTTGAACTTGTTCATCAGGTTGTCGTACATCTTTTCGCTGTCCAGGCGGCGTCCGAGCTTCACGTTGTCAAACGGAGTGATGCGGTAGGCCAGACCTTCCTGCAGGAAGTTGTTGGTCAGGTTCAGATGGTTTTCCGAACCTACGGTGATGGCCATGTAGATGGGACGTTCCCAGTTGGCATTGGCCAGCATTTCCAGCATCATCAGCTCACTCTTGTAGAGCACGTGCTTGCCTTTCAGTGAAATGTGCATGTATTCCGGAATGGAATCCGGTGCCAGCATACCCGAACGCTTGATGGCTTCCTTGTCCAGTTTCAGTACGATACTGTCGGTAGGAATCATCTGCAGGCCTTCTTTCGGCGAACGAACCCAGTGCTTCAGAATGTTCTTCAGTTCGTAAGGATTGTCTCCGAATTCCTGCTTGGCTTCTTCGGGATTCTGTTTGTAATAGTTCATGACGGTGCTCATGGCTTCCGGACGTACATAAACAGCCTCGTTGTGGCCGGATACGTAGTCTATACGTTCCCAGTTGATCGGTACTGAAGGAGAGTCGTAGGCCGGACGGCGCATCTGGTCGATGTACCAGTCTGTCTGCAGATAGCTCAGGTTGCAGACGCGCACATCGGTGCGGAATCCTTCTGTTTCCTGGTTATACCACAGGGGGGAATGTATCGTTGTCACCGTTGGTGAAAAGAATCGGGTTTCCTTTTTCCGGCACGGTGCTCAGGTAGTTCTGTCCGAAGTCGCGGCAGGTATACCGGCCGCTGCGGTCGTGGTCGTCCCATGTCTGGCTTACCATCTGGATGGGAACCAGCAGGCAGACTACGGTAGCGATTCCGGCAGCTGCGGTTTCACTCACTTTCTTCTTTGCAGCCACTCGGCAATGGCGGCTACACCCATACCGATCCAGATGGTAAAGGCATAGAACGAACCGGCATAAGCATAGTCGCGTTCACGCGGCTGGAGCGGAGTCTGGTTCAGGTAGAGCACGATGGCAAGTCCCGTCATGAAGAAGAGGAAGAATACCACCCAGAACTGCTGGATGCCTCTGTTTCCGCGGTAAGCCTGCCAGAACATACCGATCAGTCCGAGCAGCAGCGGCAGACAGTAGAATACGTTGTGTCCCTTGTTGTTCTTCAGCTCGCCGGGCAGGAGAGTCTGGTCGCCCACCAGTGCGTTGTCGATGAACGGGATACCCGTAATCCAGTTGCCGTGTTCGATTTCTCCCTGTCCCTGTATGTCGTTCTGGCGTCCGGCAAAGTTCCACATGAAGTAGCGCCAGTACATGTAGTTCAACTGGTAGATGAAGAAGAACTTGATGTTGTCCCACTGGGTAGGAACCTTCACCATGATCATTTCACCACACTGGTCGTAAGGCACTTGTTTGCCTTCCACACCTCCCAGCCATTGTTCGTAGGCTGAGGCATGATCCGAGCTCCACATGCGGGGGAAGAGCATGTTCTGTGCGTATTTGTATTCCGTCTTGTTGCGTACGATTTCGTAGCTGTCTTTTTCATCCGGACGTTCTTTTTCCTTGCGCTGGTACACCGGAGCTCCTTCTGTCACGTCGTACATGCATCCGCCGTCCACCTGTTTCAGGGCCGGTTTCGAAGCGTATGTCTGTCCGTAGAACAGCGGACGGGTTCCGTACTGTTCGCGTCCCAGATATTCACCCAGAGTAAAGATGTCTTCCGGAGAGTTCTGATCCATCGGCGTATTGGCTGACGAACGGATCACGATGACAGCGTATGAAGAATATCCTACCACGATCATCATCATGGCCAGCAGGCTGGTGTTCAGCGTGCGTGCGCTGACCCGGTATTTCTCGCTGAGGTTGGCAAACAGATAGATGGCCAGTATCGCCAGAACAATGATACCGATAACTACGCTGCCGGTGCCGTGGCCGTAGAACGGAATTCCCAGCAGACCGACGGTGAGCAGGAACGAAATGTTCATGCGCTTGCGGCTCTTCTGCGTGTAGCTTTCATAGACACCCCATACGAGTGAGGCAACCAGAACAGCCAGGTAGACGATGACTCCCGTGTTGAACGGCATGCCGAAGCTGTTGACAAAGAGCAGTTCGAACCATCCGCCTACTTTCACGATGCCCGGAACGATACCGTAAAGTACGGCTGCTACCAGGATCATGGAGCCGACAAGTGCCAGCAGACTTCCTTTGAGATTGGCCTGCGGGTGTTTTTTATAATAGTATACCAGTACGATGGCGGGAATACACAGCAGGTTCAGCAGGTGAACACCGATGGAAAGTCCTGTCAGGTAAGCGATCAGGATCAGCCAGCGGTCGCTGTGAGGTTCGTCGGCGCGGTTTTCCCATTTCAGGATCAGCCAGAACACGATGGCTGTGAACAGGCTTGAGTAAGCATATACTTCTCCTTCGACGGCACTGAACCAGAATGTATCACTCCATGTGTAGGCCAGTGCTCCGACAACGCCTGCTCCCATGATTGAGATCAGTTTTCCTTTGGTCAGCTGGTCCAGATCCGGGCAGATGAGCTTCCGTGTCAGGTGCGTAATACTCCAGAAAAGGAAGAGAATACATGCCGCACTCATCAGTGCGCTCATGATATTTACCATCATGGCCACTTGTGAAGGATCGCTGGCAAACTGGCTGAACAGGTTAGCTGTCAGCATGAAGAAAGGTGCGCCGGGCGGATGTCCCACCTCCAGCTTGTACCCGGTCGTGATAAACTCGGGGCAGTCCCAGAAGCTGGCAGTCGGTTCGATGGTCATGCAGTAAGTGAAAGCTGCAATGACAAACGTGATCCAACCCACCAGATTGTTAATCTTGTTGTACTGTTGCTTCATTTTGTTATTTCATTAACATTCAATGCGGCAAAGATAGTAAAGAATTTACTTCCAGCGAGGTTCACGCGTCTTAAAGTTTTCAAAGAAATCAGTGGTGATGGCATTTCAGGACTCTGTGGGGCAGATTCCCGTGGCCGAGCAGTTCGATGGGGCATCCGAAGTGTTCTTCCAGCCATTCCGCAGGCACCTCCGTGTCTGGATGGTAGTCGAGTGTGCCGTTGACACAGGCAATACTCTTTACATTTTGCAGGACGGTACCGATGTCATGGCTCACCAGTACGATGGCACGCTCGCGGTTGATTTCTTCCAGCAGAGAATATAACTTCGCTTCGAAACGCTTGTCGATATAGGTATTGGGTTCATCCAGAATCAGAACCTGCGGATTGGAGACGAGTGCCCGTCCCAGTAAAGCCCGTTGCAGCTGTCCGCCGCTCAGTTGTCCGATTGCTCTTTTCTCCAGTCCTTCCAGTCCCATGCGTGCAATGACCTGTTTCACCTGTTCATGCTGGGCAGGCGAGAACGACCGGAAAAGTGATTTCTGCCGGTTCAGTCCCGAAAGCACGACCTCGTAGACCGAGATTGGGAATTTCTTGTCGATGGAATTATACTGAGGCAGGTAGCCCATGCTGATTTCGGGCACCTCTTTTCCTTCCTGATAAAAAGTCACCTTGCCGGCAGTGGGATTCAGCAAGCCCAGCATCACCTTGATGAGAGTGGTCTTTCCTCCTCCGTTGGGTCCGATGACACCGAGGAAATCCCGTTCGAACACTGTCAGGTTGATGTTCTCCAGAACTGTTTTGTTGTCGTAAGCGGCAGAGATGCCGGTCATTTGCAGGATCGGTGTTTTCATACGCCGCTGTTCTTGTCAGGGTTCGACAAAGCCCGTGCCACCTTGAGCATTTCTTCCTTCCAGCGGTAGCTGAGCGGATTAATGGAAACAACCTGCACGCCCAGTTCCTTGGCAATAAGTTCCGCATTGCGCACGTCAAACTCCTGCTGTACGAAGATGATCCGTACCTGATTTTCGCGGCAGGTTCTGATCAGTTCCTGCAGGTGAGCCGGTGAAGGTTCTTTTCCTCCCTCTTCGATGCTGATCTGTTTCACTCCGTAATCTTTGGCAAAATAACTCAGTGCCGGATGATAAATCAGGAAAGCCTGGTCGGCATGCTCCATCAGTTCCTGTACTTCCTTGTCAGTAGTCTGTATTTCTTTTTCCAGACTGTCCAGTCTCTGATGAAAATAAGATTCGCTGGCCGGATCCAGTTCACACAGAACTTTATAGATATTCTCAGCCAGGATAGCCGCATTCCGTGTGGAGTTCCAGATGTGCGGTTCCACACCATGTGCGTGCTTGTCTTCCTTTCCGTGCGTATGTCCGTTGATTTCATGAATCAGATCAATGCCTTCCGACATGTCGTAGAACGGCAGGTTCGGTGTATTTGCCTGTAACTTTTTGATCCATGCCTGTTCGAATCCGATGTGTCCGATTTGCAGGTATGCCTTACTCTTGGCCAGTTTCACCAGCTGTTGCGGGGTAGGGTCATACGTTTCAGGATTGCTTCCTTCGGGTACCATGCTGACAATATTGAATTTATCCCCGGCAATAGCTTCCGTGAAATAGCGGAGCGGTTCGATAGTTACGGTCAGAGTCTGCCGCTTGTCATTATTCCCGTTTCCGGCACATGAAGCAAGTGACAGCACCGCCAGAAGCAGGAAAAGATATTTTTTTATACACATATATTCAGATATTAGATAGAGTATTCTTCGCAAAGCTACAAAATCTTTCCGAAGTCTGAAAGCAAGAATCCGAAGTTTCGTCAGATTAGGAAGAAGGAAAAATGAATGAAGGCCCTGTCTCCCGACAGAGCCTTCCCCCTTAATAGTACTCTACGTGTATCTATTAAAACTTGAATCCAATTTTAATTGTCGGGGCTGCCAGGATGGAATAGTTATGACTATTGGCATCGAGGTTGCTCAGTCCCTCTTGCGGCTTGATCAAGCTGCGGTTGTAGGTGTAAGCAAACGGGTCAACCTGTGCACCTACGAACAGGCCGTCTGTGATGTAATATTCTACACCTCCGGTCAGTGCTCCACGTACGTTGAACGCTTCGCCTACTGATTTACCCATATTGTACTCATCGTCGGTGAACGAAACGTTACGTCCGTAGGCGTAACCCACGCGTGCTCCGGCATAGAGATACAAACCGTCGACTTTCGTCTTGAAGTAGCGATCAACTCCTGTGTAAACATTGAATTGCACGAAGTTCTGATCGGCTACTGCGCCGTAGCTTGGGATATCACCCCATTCGAATGATTCGTCGCTGTCGGCACTTCCCGGCACGCCCGAATAACCCGGATGCTTGGTGATACTCATGCCTCCTCCCAATACCAGTTTCCATTCGTCGAGGAAGAACCAGCCACCTTCGATTCCCACTTGTAGAGACTTGTCATTCCAGTTGGTTGACTGAGCCTGGAAACCATTGTAGCTGGGCAGAGTGCCTACGGCAAAGCATTCTGCATTACTGTATTGTTATAACTTACGGTTGCTGCCACGGTAAAGTCATTCTTTTGCGGACCTTTATCCTGGGCATTGGCTGTAAGTCCAATCATCGGGAGTGCGGCTAATATTAAAAGTTTATTGATTTTCATATTCTTCTGTTTTGTTGTTGGGTTTATCCTTCGGGAAAGGAGGATTGCTCCTCCTTTCTTCGGATTATAAACTTTTTGCTATTAGCATCTTGTTTCAAGAGACCTTTGCTTATTCAGCAGGAGTTTCTTCGCCACCTTCTTCCGGAGTTTCAGGAACTTCTGGAGTCTGACCATCAAATACCTGAGTCAGAGCTGCTTCATACTGAGCATACAATTTATTCTTAACTTCAATCTTAGAAGTAATAAATTTAATTTGGCTGTCGTAATAAGCAATAAGTTCTTCTTGAGTTTCTATAGCTTCAAGAGCTACATCGTTCTGTTTAGCATTATTGATCTTTTCGTTGCAATCATTGATTAATTCTGCATAGTCAGTCATATTATTTGCAACATTGCTCAAATTAGTGGCTAAAGTGTTTTTAATATTCCAATTGTGCTCAACTTTCAAGTAAGCAATCTGTGCTTCTTCCTCAGCATCACGTAATTTTACGTATTCATCATATAGTTTTACATACTCATCATATGCTTTGGTATCATTTACATAAGTTTGAGTTTCTTGTAAATCAGCTAACCATTCTTCAGCGTATTCTTTATCATTGGTAGCCTGTTCCACATTGTCTTCTTCTACAACTGTAATAGCTTCTAATGCATTTTTAGCGTTTTGAAGAGTATTCCATGCATTTTCTTTGTCGGCAGAAGTTGTTGCTTCATCATATGCTTTTTGCGCTGCATCTACAGCAGCAACTGCATCCTTATAAGCTTGAGTAGCTTTCTTATCTGCTAATGCTTTTTCTGCTTCTTTTACTTTCAATTCTGCTTTTGCAACTTCTTTTTCTTGATAAGCTATTTGATCATTTAAACCTTGTACAGCATCTGTATCTATTTGCCATTTTTCATCGTATACTTTTGTTGGTTTGGCAATAGTTCCATCACCAAAATCAATTGTATACTCTACGTCATCAGGGGTTGCATCTGTGTTGCGATATGTACTCATCACATTTGCCATAAATGGAGTCTCTGACAATTTATTGTAAGCTGCATTTGCTGCATTTTGTGCAGAAAGATATTTTTGGTCTAAGTCATTTAATTGAGTCCCCAGTCCCTTAGCTTCAACTTCTGCTGCAAGAGCTGCTTCTTTAGCTTTAGTTAAATCTTCTTGGCTGTATTTTTCGTATTCAGCAATTAAAGCTTCATTTTCTGCAATAGTTGTTTGATTTATTTTCTCTTCTTTAGCTTTAGCTATTTCTTTGTTAGAAAGTTCATATTCAGCTTCTACTTTCAAGAATTTTTTAGTAATAAGTTCATTATTCAATGAATGGATTTCATTCATTAAATTATCCATATAGGTAATTAATTCAGAAGCTTTTTGTTGTTGTGCATATTCTAAAGAACCAATTACGTTTATTAATTCTAATTTTGAGCTTTCTAATGCAGCTAGTTGACTATTTAAAGCAGCTTCAGCTTCAGCTTTTGCTGTAGCAATATCAGTTTCCAATGTGGCTTTTGCAATGTCTGTTTTCATTTGTTCTGCTTCAGCTAGTGCTTGTTGGTAAGCAGCTTTTGCATTTTTTATTGCTACGTCTGCTTCAGCTTGTATTTTAACAGCATTAGCTTGTTCTTCGCTTAGTTTAGCCAAAGCATTTAATTGGTTAGCTTTTGCATCACGGATAGCGGTAACTGATGCTGATTCGTTGTCGTCAACACAAGAAGTAAGTGTCGTTGAACCCAGTGCCAATGCGCAAATCAGTACTGACACTGCAATGAATTTCTTTTTCATAAGTAAATCCAAGTTTTAAAAAGTTAATATTCCAGTTTTAATAAGTAAAATCTTTTCCTTATATTTGCAGATATATCCTCAAAATTCAAGTTAACAAGTTTCGTTTTCAAAGTTATTCAAGTTTTCAAGCACCGCGTCGTTTTGAGGATTTTGTCTAACCTCTTCCGCCTCGGCAAGAGCAAACATAAGCATGAATAGCTTGATTCGGTTTGTCAATCAATACATTTTAACGACAAAATCGACAAATTGTGAAAATATGTATGCTTTTACAATAGTTTTGCGTTAATTTGACAAAAAAGAAAAAAGATTTTTAGAAACATTTCTGAAGAAAGAGAAAAGACTTTTAAATGTTTTCTCACGAAAAGGAGGGAGGGTGAATATGAAAAAACTGATAGAAAGTACGTCTGGAAAACGTCGAAGTCTTTTCATCAAAACATCGAAGCCTTTTCTCGTGTACGCCGAAGCGTTTTTTTAAAACCTGGAAGGCTTTTTTAAGGACGGGGTTTAACCTTACTTGCACGCAGAATCTCACGTTTCCCACCCGGAGGTCCCGGAAGACGTTCCACGTGGAAACCGGAAGACTGGAGCATCCGGCGAATGACACCTTTGGCACAATAAGTTGTGAGGATACCGGCAGGCCGGAGTAAAGCATACAGGTGATCAAACAGAGACTGGCTCCACATTTCGGGTTGTTTTTCGGGAGCGAAGGCATCGAAATAAATCACATCGAAGCGTTCATCGGTCTGCCAGGTGGTGAAGTCAGTTTCTATTTTGCAGAGGGTGAAATGGGGAGTTATCTGTACAGGAACATTCCATGCAGCGCGATGAAGACTGTAGAATGCCTCACTGCGCTGGGGAGCGATCTGTTCGGGATAATTCATCTGGCGGATGAGATCTTCGGGCAATGGGTAGCGTTCCAGGGTTGTGAAACGGATGTCGCGTCCGCTTGTTTCAGCTTCCAGCAGAGTCAGAAAAGCGTTGAGACCTGTTCCGAAACCGATCTCAAGTACATGAGGTGCAGCAGCAGGACTTTGTTTCAATCCCATGTTGATAAAGATATGTTCTGATTCAGTCCGTGCACCTTTTACGGAATGATAATGTTCGTCCATTTCCGGAACAAAGAGGGTATAGCTTCCGTCGGCTGTCTTTTCGAGGGTTCTTTCTTTCATTATTGGTTGTTTTTAGAGAAACAGTTCAGTGGTCGTGGCAACAAGAATGGCATAGCGGGCCAGTTTTCCGAGGGTCATTGAGAAAGTGACGATCCATACATTGGCACGCATCAGGCCGAGGGCAATCAGGACAGCATCGCCGATGATGGGCAGAAAAGAGAAAAAGGCCATCCAGGAACCGCGTCCGTGAATAAAGCGTGTGGCTTTCTCCAACTGTTTATGATCTACCCGGAAATATTTTTCAATCCATTCCATTTTTCCCAGGTGACCGATCCAGTAACAGGTCAGTCCGCCGAGGGCATTTCCAGCAGTGGTGGCTAGTGTAGACAGAACCGGATCAAGTCCCAGACCGACACAGGCCAGCATGACGGCTTCGGAACTGAAAGGCAGAATGGTACCGGCGAGGAAAGCGGAGAGAAACATTCCCCAATAGCCCCACTCGGTCAGAAACTGAATAAATGCATCCATAAGTTAAACAAGCCCAGCATCAGAATCAGAAGCAGTGCTGTGCCGAAGAATATACGGGTGAAACGATTATATGTCTGAGCAAAGAGATGTCCGCAAGGCAGGGCTCCCAAGGCAATTAGTAGCGGGAACAGTGCATTGAACAGATGAGGCTGAAGTAGTAAAGGCAGCAGGATACCTGCTTCCAGAATCAGCAAGGTGCGGAGCATGATACGGGTCTGTACCTTTTCCTGATAGGTTGCCATGAGGCTACGAACACTGCAAATAAGTATGATCAGCAGGACAATGCCGCCTGAAACGGCCTGTTCCAGACTGAGAATACTGTAATCAATCGGCATGGGGCGGAATGAGGAGAGAAGGGTATCACAGGCAGATTCCAGATTTCCCAAATACAGATGATAGCTGAGCAGAAACAGGTAAGGGGTAGCAATTCCTACCAGTCCGGCAAAAAAAGTGCGTGCACTGAAGGAGCGCAGATCTCCCATTGCAATATATATAAGAGGAATAAGATAAAGCACGGGAGGAATGGCCAGACTTCCTAGTCCGAGCAACAGAAAGGCATGGTACACAGGAGTAGAGGCATAGAAGGCTTCGTAGCTCTGAAACAGGGCAAACAGAATGCCCAAAAAGAGAACCGGAAGCCAGACTGCCGGTGTATAGGCATGGAGAAAAGGACAGAAGGCATAAAGTGTCAGAAACAGGGCCGAGGGAAGGGTGGTGCGTGTATGGATAAGGGCAAAAGTAGTATTCAGCTCAATGAGAAGATAAGTGCCTGCTGCACAAAGAGCCATTGAAACCAGTTCGGTCCATTCTCTGCAAGTGCTCCCCCAAACCAGTAATGCAATGAGAATGGCAACAGGAAGCGTCATTCTTCCCGTTGCCACTTCATATTGAAATCTGTTTCTTATTGCCATTGTCGGATGATTAGAGGTCGAATCCGATATCAGAACGGAAATATTTCTTTTCGAAACTGATCTTTCCGGCATTGCAGAATGACTGTGCCAGGGCTTCTGACTTGTCGGCTCCATATGAGCTGACTGCGATGACACGTCCTCCGGATGTCACGATCTGTCCGTCTTTAACAGCTGTTCCTGCATGGAATACGATGCTACCTCCGGCTTTGGCTTCCTCAATACCGCTGATGGGATAACCTTTTCCGTAAGCTTCCGGATAGCCGCCTGATACGAGCATGACGCATACTGCTGAGCGGGGATCGATTTCCAGTTCTTTTTCGTGGAGATTGCCTGCAGCTACGCCTTCAAACAGATCTACAAGATCACTCTTGATACGCAGCATGACGCTTTCCGTTTCGGGATCACCCATACGGACATTGTATTCGATGACCATCGGATCACCCTTCACATTGATCAGTCCGAAGAAGATGAATCCTTTGTAGTCAATTCCTTCAGCTGCCAGTCCTTCAACTGTAGGACGGATGATGCGGTCTTCTACTTTCTGCATCCATTCCTTGTCGGCAAACGGCACGGGAGATACGGAACCCATACCTCCGGTGTTCAGTCCTTTGTCGCCTTCACCGATACGTTTGTAGTCTTTGGCTTCGGGCAGGATCTTATAGCTCTTGCCGTCGGTAAGTACGAATACGGAGCATTCAATTCCGCTCAGGAATTCTTCAATCACAACTGTTGCAGAAGCATTTCCGAACATGCCGCCCAGCATTTCTTTCAGTTCTTTCTTGGCTTCTTCCAGAGTCGGGAGAATCAGTACGCCTTTTCCGGCGCACAGTCCGTCGGCTTTCAGCACGTAGGGTGCCTGAAGAGTTTCCAGATAAGCCAGTCCTTCTTCCAGGTTGTCGGCTGTGATGCTCTTGTATCCTGCGGTCGGGATATGATGACGCTGCATGAATCCTTTGGCGAATTCCTTGCTTCCTTCCAGTACGGCACCTGCTTTTGAAGGACCGATGACTGGAATGTTTTTCAACGCTTCATCGTTGCGGAAATAGTCGTAGATTCCTTTTACCAGCGGATCTTCCGGACCTACAACCACCATCTGGATATCGTTGTCGAGAGTGAATTGCTTGATGGCATCGAAATCGTCAGCCTTGATAGCTACGTTTTCGCCCACTTCACGTGTACCGGCATTTCCCGGTGCAATGTATAGTTTCTCTATTTTAGGGCTTTGTGCAATCTTCCATGCCAGTGCATGTTCGCGGCCCCCGGAGCCTAACAATAAGAGTTTCATAATTCGTTTTGTTATTATGGGTTTGACTTTTCTTGTTTTGCTTTACTTCAGATGATCTTCAAAGTAGCGGGTGATGTGCTCGTGCAGATGTACACGGTCGCGTCCCATCATGTTGTGTCCGTCTTCCGGATAGACAAAGAAATCGGGATGCGTTCCGGCATCAATGCAGGCACGCAGGAAAGTATAGCTGTGCTGAGGCACACAGGTGGGGTCTGCTCCACCGATGATCACTTCCAGACGTCCTTTCAGGTTACCGGCTTTCAGTTTCAGGTTTGAGTTCTTGTAGCCTTCCGGATTGGTCTGCGGAGTGTCCATGTAGCGTTCACCGTACATCACTTCGTAGTACTGCCAGTCGATAACCGGTCCGCCGGCAACACCTACCTTGAAGATTTCGGGGTAAGTGAGCATCAGGTTAGTAGTCATGAATCCACCGAAACTCCATCCGTGTACACCGATCTTATCTGCATTTACATAAGGCAGTGACTGGAGGAACTTAGCTCCTTCCACCTGATCTTTCATTTCTTCCACACCTAACTGACGGAATGTGCAGTTTTCAAATTCCAGTCCGCGGTTATCACTTCCACGGCTGTCTATGGTCAGCATGACATATCCCTTCTGAGCCATGTACAGATCCCATCCCCGTGCATCATAGAAACGGTTGTTGTGGATCAGCTGAGCGTGCGGTCCTCCATATACATAGATAATGGCGGGATATTTCTTGTTAGGATCGAAGTTGACCGGCTTGATGAGACGATAATAAAGATCTGTCTTTCCGTCGGCAGCCTTGATAGTACCCAGTGTGATTTCCGGGAGATTATACTGTTCTTTCATCGGATCAGTAGCTGTCAGCAGGTTGATTCCGGTCTTTCCGTTGGTCGGCAGAATGCTGATTTCACGGGGAACATTGAATGATGTAAAGTTGTCAATCAGGTAAGTTCCGCTGGCAGAGAGACGTGCTGAGTGTGTTCCGTCCTGCTGGCCGAGCAGTGTGCGTTTGCCTGTCTTTACATTCAGACTGAAGATATTGGTCTGCAGAGGTGAGATTTCCGTACTCGCAATGATCATTTCTTTGCGGGCTGTGTTAAATCCCAGAATGTCCTGAACCAGCCAGTCTCCTTGTGTCAGCTGTTTGATCAGCTGTCCTTCCTTATTATAAAGGTACAGGTGATGGAAACCATCGCGCTGGCTCCAGTAGATGAACTGGTTGCTATCCCAGGGAAGGAATACGATGGGATGTTGTGGCTCTACATATTTGGGATGAGTTTCTTCAAACAGCATAGCTTCCTTGGCACCGGTTTCTGCATTGTAGCGCACCAGTTGTGAATGATTCTGGTCACGGTTCAGTTCGATAACATAGATGCTCTTTTCATCAGGAGACCAGCTGATATTGGTAAAGTAACGGTCTGTCGGGTCTCCGGCCTGCAGATAAACTGTTTTTCCGCTCTGAATATGATATACTCCTACGGTTACCTTATGGCTGGTCATTCCTGCCATCGGATATTTGTCCGGTTCAAGGGTTGCAATGCGAGTAGTGGTATTAACCTGCGGATAAGCAGTTACCATGCTTTGATCCATGCGATAGAAAGCCAGACAGTTTCCTCTCGGGCTCCAGAATGTACCTTTATAGATTCCGAATTCGTTGCGGTGAACAGCCTGTCCGTATACGATATCCATCGGATCTGCTTTCTTTTCGTCAGGATTGATCTGCAAATCCTTTTCTCCTTCATGTGCGATGCAAAGATTGCTTCCCACGGTATAGGCTACGTATCCATTCTCCTTGCAGAAGTCCAGATTGGCAGCTTTTTCGTTCAGACGGAACAGGTTGCTGATCTTTTTCTGACCGAAATCATACCATATCATATAGTTTCCCTGACGGAATGTAATTACTTTCTGATCTCCCCAGGGCAGAGAAGCTCCCATCAGTGTACGGAGCTGTTTCAGTTCCTGAGTTGGCTGAAAAGGTTTTTCTCCATTGAGAAGTGCTTCGTTTACTTCATCAAGTGTTACCAGTACAAGTTTCTTTTCCATTGCGGATATTGATGGTTACGATGTTCTCTACATCTGTACGTACACAAACGTCTCCCCACCACTGCATTCCCGGTATATTTTCGGAACCAGGTTGAAGTAATTGTTTCCTCCCGGAATGACATCTTCCAGGGTATAGGATTTCTTTTCTTGTGCGAAGCTAGCTGTTGCTGTCATACAGAATAGGCATACAAGTAAGAATACGCGTTTCATTGTTTGATTGAGCGGTAATTATTGTTTATCCATTGATTCATTGTTTTCTCTCTCGATTTCCGGTTTGCGGCGGCTATGCATGTAGCGTGGACCGGGAGCCTGTTTCGGGCGTCCGTCGTCTGTGGAAGGACGTGGTGTGCGTGGTTTTGATTCGTCTTTGAACCGGAACTCGTTACGGCGTTCGCGCGTGAATTCTTTTCCGTCACCAGCCTTGCGTCCGCGGAAGCCTTCTTCTTTGCGGAAGCCTTCGTTTTTACGGGAACCGGACGGACGGTCTTCTTTTTTACGGAAACCCTTCTGTTCTCCGTCGCGCGAGAATGAACGTGTTTTGGGACGCGGAGAGTCTGTGTTGCGTCTGGGCTTAAAGTCTTTTCCTGCGTTTTCGCTACGGAAAGCCTTGTATTTACCGTCAAAAAGCTGATATTGACGGAACTGGCATTCCAGTGCACCATTGAACAAAGGAATCTTGACTGAAGCTTTCAGACCGATCTGGTCGAAACATTCATCCCGATAGCTCAAGATCCATGCATCGTTACCGGTGAAGGCGTGTTTCAGACGTTCACCGATCATTTTATAAAGTTCCAGCAAATCTCCGGAAGAGATACGTTCGCCATACGGAGGATTGGTGATAATAATACTTTTTTCCTTTGGCTGTTCGAACTGTTGGAACGGCTGGATTTTCAGAATAACGTCTTTGCTTACTCCTGCAGCCTTGACATTATGAGTAGCAATTTCGTTTGCTCTCGGATTATTGTCGTAGCCATAAATCTTGTGTGTAAATTCACGTTCCTGTGAATCATCATTATAAATGGAGTCTAACAGATTCTGATCAAAATCTTTCCATTTTTCGAAGCCGAATTCCTTGCGGAAAATACCCGGTGCAATGTTGCGTGCAATCAGGGCCGCTTCGATGGGAATTGTTCCGGATCCACACATCGGATCGATCAGATCACATTCTCCACGCCATCCGGTCATCAGGATCATTCCGGCAGCAAGTACCTCATTGAGCGGAGCTTCTACCTGTTCCTGACGGTATCCTCGACGATGAAGAGACTCTCCAGAACTGTCCAAAGACAAAGTACACTGATCTTCGGCTATATGGATGTTGATAGCCAGGTCCGGATTACTGATACGGACCGACGGACGATTGCCTGTCTTTTCACGGAAATAATCTACGATGGCATCTTTTACTTTGTAAGCAACGAATTTGGAGTGGCGGAATTCGTTTGAGAATACTACGGCATCCACAGCAAAGCTGCTCATGTTGTCCAAATACTCCTCCCAGACGATCGCTTTCACAGCATCGTACACTTCGTCGGCTGTTTTGGCAGTGAAATGTTTGATTGGTTTCAGGATGCGGATGGCTGTGCGAAGACAAAAGTTTGCTTTGTACATCAGGGCCTTGTCGCCGGTGAATGATACCATACGGCGTCCGATTTCAATGTTGCTGGCTCCCAGCTCGGTGAGTTCTCGTGCCAGTACTTCTTCCAGCCCCTGGAAGGTTTTGGCTATCAGCTCAAATTCTTGATTCATTTTATTTAAATTACGTAATTTCAATTGATTCTGCAAAAGTACGAATTTTTGGTTTGTCAATCAATGGTTTGAGTGGTTTTTCCTTGGGATTATGTTGTTTGATAGAGGAGATGTTGAGATTAGGCAAAAAAAAAGGAGTACCGCTGTACTCCAACCTTTGTTAACCTTAAATCTAATACTATGAAAAACACGTTGCAAAGGTACGGACTTTTCTGAAATCTGCAAGTGGTTATTTGAAAAAACTCTGTTTTATAACATTTTTTAGGCATTTGTGTGGTCATCTTTACATAATAGCTTTCATGTTTCCATCAGGAAGAAGTTTTGTTCTTAAAAAGTTTGTTACCTTTTTTGCCGATTAACCTAGATAATAAATAAAAAGAAAATGAAAAGATTAACACATTCAGGCATTTTGATGTTGGGGCTTTGCTTGGGGGGAATGATGCAAAGTTGCTCAACTACGGACTCTAATTCAACTATTCAGCCTACTCCGGGCCAGCAAGCTATGATTGACCGGAAATATGGTATGTTTTTGCATTTCGGGATGAATACTTATTTGAATGCGGAATGGAGTGACGGAACTGCTGCTGCCGGAGTTTATGCTCCACCGGCTGACATTGCAGAACAAGCTGCAGGCTGGGTGAGAAATGCAAAAAAGGCCGGCATGCGTTCGATTGTTCTTACCACAAAGCATCACGACGGATTTTGTTTGTGGGATAGTAAGTATACCGATCATGACATTGCCAATCCGGCTATCGAGCATAAGGTAGATATTGTAAAGGCTGTATCGGATGCCTGCCAGAAAGAAGGGATAGCATTCTCTGTTTATTATTCTTTATGGGACCGGCATGAGCCTTGTTATCAGGATGAAGATAAAAAAGTGTATATTCAGTATATGAAGAATCAGCTTCAGGAGTTGATGACCGGTTATGGGCCGGTTCATGAACTTTGGTTTGACGGAGCCTGGGACCGGAAAACGGAAGACTGGCATTTGCAGGAGGTATATGATTTTGTAAAAAGTATGCAGCCGGACTGTCAGATCCCAACCAACTGGACAATAGGTAAACGTCCTGTAGATATGCAGGAAGGTGATTCTATTATTTATTTCCCTTCTGATTTTCGTTTATGGGATCCTTTCCTTCCTGTGGCTGATGATCCTAAAATTTATACACACAGCGGTAAGCAATATTATCTGCCATTTGAAAGTACACAGACAATTTCTGTAATTGGAAACTGGTTCAGTCATCCGGAAGACACTACAGTGCGTGATGTCGAAGAACTGGCAGACATTTTCTATACGGCAACAATTAATGACAACTGTCTGTTGCTGAATATTCCTCCAGATACACAGGGAAAGCAGAATCCGAAAGCAATAGAAAATATTCTGACGTTGGCCCGGCAACTGGGTATTGAAAATGGAAAACCTTTCCCAAAAGAACTGAAGAAACCTCAGTCCTTGATTACGGATGCTACTGCTGAGGCTACAAGCATCTATAAGAATGATACATTGCATTATGGTCCGTCTTATGCAGTGGATAATGATGTTTCTACTTCATGGATGTCTGCTGATTCATTGGCCTCCATGACTGTGAATTTGCGGAAAGAGAGTAAGTTTCAGGAGATATTCCTGATTATCGGTGAAAATAGCATCACACAGTTATCCATTGATAAGGAAGATAATGGAAAGTGGGTTCCGGTTTACCAGAGTGGCGTGATTCCCAAACAGCGTGGAGAAAGCTTTATGGGATATGGAACAATTTCCTGCAAACTGGATGAACCGATATCCGCCCAGCGTTTGCAGATTCGTATTCTTCAGTCAAACGGAAAACCATCCATTTACTCTGTTCGTCTGAAATAATCAATTAAGTTTTCCACAACTTCTGAATATCTGGCTCAGGGTTGTGGAAAACTTATTTTAGCACAATCCGTAAAAAACGGTGATCAAAAGTTTGTTATCTTTGTCCGACGATTCCATAAAAGGAGGATATATGAAGAAACAATTGATTATCATGGATTTTACAGGAGTGTATAACTATGAACCATTTATCCGTAATCAAAACTGTATTTGGCTGGATTGCCGTCATTTGTATGGGACGGAATGCTATTGTGATGAAGAAGGAGCTGTTTCTCTCAAACGATTGATTGCGGATTATCCGGCAGAAGGAATTCATTTTATTGATTCAGGAAATTATCATTACCTGACAAAATTCTGGACGGACAAACTGAGCTATCCGTTTTCTCTATTAGTTTTTGATCATCATCCGGATATGCAACCTCCTTTGTTTGAGGATATGATTTCTTGCGGAAGTTGGGTAAAGGATATGCTGGATACGAACCCTTATTTACAGAAAGTGGTTGTAGCCGGAGCCTCGGAGGCGTTAATCCGTGCAGTGCCGGATATTTACAGAGATAGGGTTCGTTTTTATGGAGAAAAAGCGCTGAAACAGGAAGAAACCTGGAAGCGTTTTGCATCAGAGCATGTTAATGAACCTGTTTATATTTCCATAGATAAGGATGTACTTAATCCAGAATCGGCTGTAACCAATTGGGATCAAGGATCTCTCAGTCTTCAGGAACTGGAGCAGTTGCTGGCAGTTGTCTTTCGTCATGAAAAAATAGCCGGTATTGATATTTGTGGAGAATGTTCTGCTACTTTAGATCTTTTTGAGGAGAAACGGGAGGCTGCAATAAATGGCCGTGCTAATCAGGAATTACTGGAATTAATCAGTTCATTTCGTACACCCACAGAGCTTTAGGAATAAAAATCTGACATGATACCATTCAATAATCATAAAGGGTACCTGAAAACGTAATCCAGATACAATTATCTGTAATTCGGGTACTTAATAATAATCAGGCAGGCATTACATTTGCAATATAAAAATGGAGTCTTATGAATAAACTGGTTATTGGCTTTCTATTGGCTTTTCTTTTTACTGGAGAAGCTTTGAATGCACAAAGTAAGAATGGTTTAAGAAACAGTAATGGTATGAAAGATTTAAAACTGACAGAAGTGTGGGATAAAGTATTTCCACAGAGTAATAAAGTAGAGCATCGGAAGGTAACCTTTATTAACCGATATGGTATTACACTGGCTGCAGATATGTATATTCCTAAAGGGACAGAAGGCAAACTTCCTGCAATCGCCGTGAGCGGACCATTTGGAGCCGTTAAAGAACAAGTCTCAGGTTTGTATGCTCAGACAATGGCAGAACGGGGATTTCTGACCATTGCTTTTGATCCTTCTTTTACAGGGGAAAGCAGTGGAGAACCGCGTTATGTAGCTTCTCCCGATATAAATACGGAAGATTTCTGTGCAGCAGTCGATTTTCTGTCTGTATGTGATCTGGTGTCTGCTGACCGCATTGGAATTATGGGAATCTGTGGTTGGGGAGGATTTGCCATCAATGCAGCAGCCATTGATACACGCATCAAGGCAACGGTCGCTTCGACGATGTATGATATGAGCCGGGTAACCGCCAACGGCTATTTTGATGCCATGAATGCAGACCAGCGTTATGAACTTCGGAAACAGCTGAATGCTCAGCGTACGGAAGATATGAAAAACGGCAGTTATGCACTTGCTGGAGGAGTGATTGATCCGCTTCCGGAAGATGCTCCTCAATTTGTGAAGGATTATTATGCTTATTATAAAACGAAGCGGGGATATCATCAGCGTTCTTTGAATTCTAATAACGGATGGAATAAAACATCTGCACTTTCGTTTATAAATATGCCTATCCTTTCTTATTGTGATGAGATTCGGAGTGCTGTCTTGCTGATTCACGGAGAGAAAGCCCATTCACGCTATTTCAGTGAAGATACTTTCAAGCGGTTGAAAGGAGATAATAAGGAACTGATGATTATTCCCGGGGCAAGTCATGTAGACTTGTACGATCAGACAGATATTATTCCTTTTGATAAGATAGAAACTTTTTTCAAGGAATATCTTCGCTGAGACGGGGATTTGGGAATAATCTTTAATCGGAAAGAGGGTGTTATAATGTAGTAAAGTGATACTTAAAATTTGAATGTTATGACACCCTCTTTTTCCGTATATATTAGATACCTAAACGTTTTCTGAGTTCTTTTAAAATCTCAATATCTTTGTTTCTTAATTTACCGTCTCTTCCCGGAGGGCAGTTCAGAATCAGGATATTGTTGTTTTTGGTACATTGACGATATAATTTTTCCAGTTCTTCTACAGACTTAAACTGGTTGTCCGTTGTATTGTAGAACCATCGCTGACTGATACATACTGTGGATTCCCATGGCATGTAGTAATCTTTACCATCGTGAGTGAAAGTCTTGGGATCATTATCAGTTGGCAGATACGGGTCACCCAGACGGAAATCACTGGGGAAATAACGAATAGGGAATCCTGCTTTTTGCTGTTCCGGCAGTACCGGATGGGCATCTACATTCTCGGGAGAACCAATGCTCCAGTTGATACCGATCTGGCAATCTGGCTCCTGAGATTTGATGGTCTGGTAGATATCCATAACAGGCCAGCGGTAATTCTGTTTGGTCCATCCTCCGTCAAACCAGAATTCGACGATAGGTGTATATGGCTTTACTTTGTCAACCAGCTCTTTTAATTGTGCAATCATGTAAGAATTGTAGGCAGCGTCTTTGCTTTGATCATCCACATCCGGATTTACTTTCCGGTCCCATAAAGAATAATACAGTCCCAGTCCTATTCCATATTTTTTGCATGCTTTGGCTACAGCTTCTACCACATCTGTATGATTTCCGGAAGAACAAATAGAATTATTCATTATATTATGGGTGACCAAACTCATTCATAATAAACAACCTATGTACGCTGTATTGGACAAAGATACGATAAAAAACGAAATACTTCCTCATCTTTCTGTGGCAAAACGCGGTTTTCAATCAAAAAGTAGTCTGATTGAAGTCATCAATGCCATTCTCTATAAGTTAAAGACCGGATGCCAATGGGAATATCTTCCCGTGAAAGAACTGTTCAGCGGCAAGGTCCTGAAATACGGTGCTGTATTTCACCATTACAATAAGTGGAGCAAGAAAGGTGAATGGAAGTCGCTTTGGCTGCAACTTTTGGACAAGCACCGTTCGGAACTTGACATGTCAAGTGTGGATCTTGACGGAAGCCACACTCCGGCTATACGCGGTGGGGAAGAAGTCGGCTATCAGGGAAGGAAAAAACGCAAGACGACCAATGCCCTTTATCTTACAGACAGGAAAGGGCTTCCTCTCGCCATGTCCGTTCCAAAAAGCGGGGAACATCATGACACGCACAATATTGTTGCTGTAATGCAGAACATGATGGAAGACATGGCAAAAGCCAACATCAGAACGGACGGGCTTTTCCTGAATGCGGATGCCGGATTTGATTGTGCAGCCCTCCGCTCCGTGCTCAAAAGTTATGGAATTGTGTCAAACATCTGTATCAACAAAAGAAATGGAACGACAAACGACAGTATAGTCCTTGATGAATTGTTGTATAGGGAACGATACTCCATAGAACGGACAAACGCGTGGATGGACAGTTTCAGAACTATTTTGAATCGATTTGATACAACGCTCAGAAACTGGGAATCATGGAACTACATCGCAAATTTTTCCGTTATGTGGGAGGCAGTTCAATATCGTGAAAAGAAGTTTGATGAAGAATGGATGGTGATTGTGACAACAGACCATGGCCGTGGAGAAAGCGGACATCATCATGGTGGACAATTGGCTCGCGAACGTAGTGTATGGGTTTCAACCAATGTCCGTGCGTTGAATGCACAGTTTACCCGTCCTACTTTAGCTTTGGTAGATATACTTCCTACAATCTGCCGTTTTATGGATTTCCAGACGCCCAGAGATGTAGCTTTTGAAAAAGATGGTACCTCCTTCTATGGTCCTACGGATATTTATGAGCTGACAACTCATCCTTATGACAATCAGGTTACTTTATGCTGGAAAGGGGAAGGTGCCAAAGATGAGGCTGTTGTTTATATGGCTACAACCAATGCTTATAAAGAAGGAGGTAAGGATAACTGGTCAGAAATAGGCCGGGTAAAAGCCAGTACAGGACGTTTTGTTGTGGATTTAGGAAAGTATCCGTCTTCCAAGTTTTATAAGTTTGTAGTGAAGACTCCAACAACTTCTTTGACCCGTTGGCTTCAGAAATAGTATTATGTCGTTATACCAAATGATTGCCTGGATAAGCGAAGGATATAGAATACTAAATTAATTGATATTATGAAAACTAAATTGTTTTATGGCATTTTCATTGTGTTGAGTATGTGGGGATTGTACTCTTGCAAACAAGCAGAGAAACCCATTAAATTTGCTATTGTTTCCGATCTTCATGCTCCCGATCTTCCTGATGGGCGTGAACGTATGCAGGCTGTAGTGGATGCAGCTAATGCAGAGAATGTAGACTTTTTGATTCAGTTGGGCGATTTTATTCGTCTGGACAGTGTCAGCCAGCCTTTGCAGAAAGTATGGGATCAGTATAAAGGAGAAAAGTATCATGTTCTGGGAAATCACGACCTGGATAAATATTCCAAAGAAGAGTTTGTTGCCGGATTCGGCATGCCGGGCCGTTATTATTCTTTTGACAAGGGTGATTTCCATTTTATTGTGCTTGACGGAAATAATTTGTTTGATGAGGGGAAATATATTCCTTATAATAAAGCCAATTATTATGTAGACAGCCGTAAGCGGGCCTTTATGGATCCTGAACAGATGGAATGGCTGAAAAAGGATCTGGCGTCAACAACCAAACGCTGCATTCTTTTTTCTCACCAGAGTATAGACAGAGCAATGAATAATGGATATGATGTACGCGACATTCTGGAAGCTGAAAACAAGAGAGCCGGATTTACAAAAGTCGTTGCTGCCTTTAGCGGTCACAATCACAGCAACTATACGGATGTGATTAACGGGATTACTTATGTTCAGATCAACAGTGCCTCGTATGTTTGGGCAGATTGTGAAACCCAGACTGAGAAGAGATATCCGGCAGAAATCAATGACAAATATTCTCTGTTGAAATATTCATTGACCTTCGACAAACCTTTGTATGGCATTGTGACACTTGATCATAACGGACTTTCCATGAAGGGTACGGAAGCAAAATTCTTGCCGCCGACTCCTTCAGAAATCGGCTTGCCGGAGAAGTTGGGCAGCTTTCCTTTGGTATCTTTCATAAAAGACGTGTTTGTTGATTTCAAAGATTAAGCTTTCATGAAAAGATCTTTATTGCTGTTTCTTCTTAATATATTGATTATAAGTTTTTTCTCTCAAGAGGTGTTCTCTCTGTCCGATAATTCAGGACAGAGAGACATCTCTTCTTTTGTGAAAAAGGACGGGAGAGAAAATCCGGCGACAGACGATTTTCTGACAAATGAAGAGGACACCGGATTGGAGTCTTGTCAGGATAGTCTTGCCAGAGAGAATGAACTTACCTTCTCTGATAAGATCATGAAGGTAAAGGCAGAAAATATTTTTCGTGATTCCACTTTTTATCATTGGTGCAGTTCGGTGATTAAGGGGGAAGACGGAAAATATCATTTGTTTTATTCCCGTTGGAAACGGACATACACTTTTTATGCCTGGCTGACTCATTCGACCATAGCACATGCTGTGGCAGATCATCCGGCTGGGCCTTATCACTATCAGAATACCGTTCTTGATTTCGAAAAGGATGTATGCCGGAAAGGAGATATGATAACGGCTCATAATCCTAAGATTAAATATTTTGAAGGGAAATATTATCTTTATTTTTGCAGTACGTCTTTAGACAGAGATATCTCTAATGAAGAATTGATAGAGACAGCCCGGGGTGGTTATTCTCATAAGAACTGGCAACCTTTGAGGGTCAATCAGCGTACGTTTGTTGCTTCTTCCGAGAGTCTGAATGGAGAATTTTCAATTAATGAAAAGTCTTTGCTGGAACCTGACGGACCGATTGAAACATTAGTTGTAAATCCTGCAATCGTACAAGGAGTTGATAAACGCTATTATTTGATTGTGAAAGGGGACAAGCCTGGTTCTACCAAATTTGAACGTAATCAGGCTGTTGCTGTTTCCAGTTATCCGGACAGAGGATTTGTTCTTCAGGATAAGCCGGTTATTCAGGACTGGGATACGGAAGACATGTCTTTATGGTGTGATCAGAAGAATTCTGTTTATTATGCTTGCTTTCATGCACATACTTATATAGGAATGATGGTTTCTTCCAATGGCCTGGACTGGAAGAAAGCTTTGGACTTCAAGATTATGAAAAAGGAGATTCCATTGTATGGGGGAGGTTGTATTTTGCCTGACCGGATGGAACGTCCCTTTGTTTTTTTTGAAAATAATGCTCCCAAAGTATTATCTTTGGCAGTGAAAAAAGCAGATGATGCATATATTGTTTTTGTTCCTTTAAAGCAATAGTTCATTAAAAATTCGCCAAGCCTAAGCGGCTCTGGCAGTAAATAAAATGAGTTCTTTGAAAAGTTTGTCAATAACTTGCGGGTCTGGGCTAATCCCAAACACGCAAATAAATCGTTCAAGCATATAAGCATTGTGTATGAAAGACTTGCAGGAGGATATGGAATAGGTTATTCCGAGCCTCTTACATGCCGCTTTGGCCAAGTTGACAGCAGCAAGCGATGCATTGAAGTGAAAATCCAATTTCCTGAAGTCGGTAGACTGGCAGTTGGTGATTCCTGCATGCTTTGCTTGCCATCTCTAAAGCAAAATTCCAACTGGAACCTGGTTCTGTAATAATCCAGCACCTCGCGTCCATCCATGGAATCGTCTGTAGAGAAATAAAGTTGCCACTTGTCTGTTCTTCCGTCCATCGGATACCAGATGGCTAAGGAAACATACCTTTTGAAAGCTTTAGCATAAACCCTCAATCCGTATAGCTTTCCTTTGTTCACCTCGTATTCCTGCACCGGGTCAAATCCAGATTGGCAAAGTCAATCCTGCCGTCAAACCACTTGGGATGACCACGTTTTCCTGTTTTCTTTTCCAATGTCGGATAGTACAGGACAACATCATTCCTAAAGCGGCTGATAACATGGAAACCGTTCTCACACATAGGCGTTACGAAAGTTTCCTTGGAAAAGAATGCGTCTGCAACCACCGTTTTGGATATGCTTTGCAGCTTGTCTTTTTTTGCTGATAAGATAGCTGCTGTGCCAGTCAACGAGGTTTTTGCCCATATTATCCAAGGTCTTACAATCCGGCGTCTGAATGGAACCTAAAGTCATGCAATCATGGTTGTCGATGTCAATGACACCGATGCCCATGATTTCCAATCCTCGCTTATAATCTCCTGCACAACCAGACCAGAAGTAACCTATCCAATGTGTCTTCTTGCCTGATTTGGGGATATAGGAAGGATCGATGGCGATGGCTTTTCTTTTACCTGTGAGATGCTTGCTGATAATAGAGCCGTTGAACGCAAACCAGTCGAAAGTTTCATGCTCAAAAAGGTTACGATAAGTCTGTTCTGAGAAACAGCCATATCTACCCAATTGAAGGAAATTTATACGATCTGGGATGGCCATGAATAATTTCATGGTGTCCATGAATGCTTTTTCAAAAGGTTTGTGTATATTCGCTACTGATTTGAGAGCCGACAGGCACTCGGATTGGTATTGCATAAGGAGTGTTTCTTTAGTCATAATCAGAAGAGTTCAGAGACTTCTAATTTACTAAGAAATAACGAATTATGCAATACTTTCCTCCTTTATTATCAGCAGGTTAGCTCTCTTTTTTTAGCACATTTCTTCATGCTTAACCATTCGTTTTTGACAACATTTCAATGACCTCTTTAGTGTTTCCGAACCAGCTTTTGCCGGTTCTATTGTTTAACTTTTAATCTTTCGGTAAAAATTTACCGAAGTATTGTTAAAGTAAAAACTTTGCAAAGTAGTAAATGAGGGGAACTTTGTGTTGAAGGGAACATTTATTCTGATGGGAAATAAGGGTTATAAACATTTAAAGAATTTATATTATGAAAAAATTGTATTTAGTCGTTTGGAGCATCTTGTCATGCGTCCTTTTGTCTTGTAGTGGAAGTGAGAATGGAAAGTCTCTGCCGAATTCTCCGAAGCATATTGTTCTTGTCGGTTTCGACGGCTTGAGTTCATACAGCCTGAATAATGGTGCGGAAATGCCTCAGTTCCGCAGTATGATGCAGGATGGCTGTTACACTTTGGAGAACCGTTCGGTTCTTCCTTCTTCAAGTGCCGTCAACTGGGCTTCGATGTTTATGGGAGCAGGTCCGGAACTTCACGGATATACTGAGTGGGGTAGTTCTACACCTGACCTGCCTTCTCGGGTTCTCAACGAACATGGTATATTTCCGGATATCTACAGTGGTATCAGAGCCAAATATCCTGATGCAGAACTTGGTTTCTTCTATGAATGGAATGGCATGAAATACCTGGTTGATACTTTGGCCATTAATCATGTTCAACCTTTGAATCTGTCTGCTGAAAACTCCAAAGAAGAACTGAAGGATGTATTGTCTTACCTCAAGGAGAAGAAACCGATGTTTTGTTCGGTTATTTTCGGTGAGCCGGACGGTGCCGGACATAGCAAAGGTTGGGAGTCAGAAGATTATTTTAAGATGCTGACTCATCTGGATCAGGCTCTGGCACTGATCGTATCTGCAGTGAAAGAGGCCGGAATGATGGACGAGACCGTATTTATACTCTCTGCCGATCATGGAGGAAAAGGAACCGGTCATGGGGGTAAGACGATGAATGAGATGCAGACACCGATTGTCTTTTATGGAAAAGGTATCAAGCAGGGTGCTCAGATTACCGAAAGTACAATGGTGTATGATATTGCAGGTACTGTGGCATTTATGCTGGGAGTTGAACAACCGCAGGTATGGATTGCCCGACCTATCAAGAGTGCCTTTAATGAGAAGTTTTAAAAAGTGACTGATATGAAACATTCTTTGGGAATTTTAGCTGTTCTTTTATGGAGCAGTGTCCAGATTTTTGCACAGACTGACTGGTATAATCCTTTTGGTAAAGGGGAAATCCCTGTACAGGGACGTTGCTGGAATGAAGAGATCGGTGCAAAATATCATCGTCTTCCGGACCGTGCAGAGAAGGTGGTACGGAAAGCTTTGTGGGATTTGTCCTGTCAGAGTGCAGGCTTGTATATTAAGTTCAAGACAAATGCATCGAAAATACAGGTGAAATACACGGTTACATCTGGCTTTTCTATGCCGCATATGCCGGCAACGGGAGTCAGTGGAGTCGATTTGTACATGAAGGATGCTGACGGACAGGCTTTATGGTGTGCCGGAAAATATTCTTTTGGAGATACGGTACGTTATACATATGATAATCTTACTTATCGTCGTCAGTCGGACAAAGGAAATGAATTCTGCCTTTACCTGCCTCTTTACAATGGAGTAAACCTGATGGAAATAGGTGTACCGGCCGGAAGTCATTTTGAGTTTGCTGCTCCGTCAAAGAAGAAGCCTGTGGTGATTTATGGAACATCCATTGCGCAGGGAGCATGCGCCTCGCGTCCCGGTATGGCCTGGACCAATATTCTGCAAAGAAAGCTCGATTTTCCTGTAGTCAATCTGGGATTTTCCGGAAACGGACGCTTAGAGGAGGAGTTTTTCAGACTGCTGGCTGAGACTGATGCGTCTTTGTTTGTTATCGACTGTATGCCTAATATGACAGAAGATGACCGGGTTGGACTGATTGCGGATCGGATGGCGAAAGGAATACGCATATTGCGTGAAAAAAGTCAGGCACCGATTCTGCTTGTTGAACATGACGGATATATGGGATATCGGGTTTCGGATGCGGAAAGAAGCAGGTTTGAAAAAACCAATGAACAGCTTCGTCTCTGCTATCAGGAACTCAAGCAGAAGGTGGATGGACTGTACTATATGACTTTTGAGGAACTGGGATTGAGCATGGACAGTCAGGTGGATGGAGTGCATGCTACTGACTTGGGTATGTTTCAGTATGCGGAAGCATATTCCCGGAAGATTGCAAAGATCCTGTTTCCGTAAGATCTTTTTTCCCACGATGAGGCAGAAGAATGTGGTAAACAGTAGTCTTCTGTCTGGTCATAACATCTGTTTACTCTAGGGTAAACAGATGTTTTCTTAGGATGAAACAGGAGTTTTTTCTAGCTGAAACTTTTTGTTCCACCAGTTGAAACTGAAAGTTCCACTAATAGAAAATAGAAGTTTCACCAGCAGAAAACAGAAGTTTCTTCAAGACGAAACAAAAGTTTCACCAGCATGATACAACAGAATCGTCTGTATTATGCCGATGAATCGCCCTTTTGATGCTGGCGGAGAGTATGGAGAAATTTAACTGTGTATTGTCGTAATTGAAAAGATCTGATATATGAAAATAGGTTTGATTGGAGGATTGCTTTTAGTGCCTGCAGGTATATATGGGCAGACTAAAATGGAGAGTCCTAATATTGTGATTATTGAAGCGGATGATCTGGGCTTCGGAGATCTGAGCTGTTATGGTGCGACTGCCATTCAGACATCCGGAATGGATCGTCTGGCCAACGAGGGATTACGTTTTACTGATGCTTATTGTACGGCGGCAACATCTACTCCCAGCCGCTATTCTCTGTTGACGGGAATGTATCCTTGGAGTAATCCTCAGGCAAAGATTCTTCCGGGAAATGCTGCTCTGATCATAGATACTCACCGGATCACTTTGCCGAAGATGATGCGTTCTGCCGGATATGTAACCGGCGCTGTGGGAAAATGGCATCTTGGCCTTGGAGATGGTGCTGTGGATTGGAATCAGCCGATTTATCCGGGAGCCAAAGAAGTCGGCTATGATTATTCGTTCATACAGGCTGCCACTAATGACCGGGTTCCATGTATTTTTATTGAAAATGGAAAAGGAGTAGGTTTGTCTGCGGATGATCCGTTGTACGTAAATTATCGTATGAACTTTCCCGGAGAACCGACCGGCAAGGATAATCCGGAACTGTTACGGATGCACCCGAGTGTGGGGCATGGAGGGTCGATCGTGAACGGAGTGCCGCGTATCGGATTCCAGAAGGGAGGCAAGGCTGCGCAATGGCGCGATGAAGACATGGCTGAGCTTTTCCTGGAGAAAGCCAAACATTTCCTTCAGGAAAATCAGAACCGTCCTTTCTTTCTTTATTATGGGCTTCATCAGCCTCATGTTCCCCGGGTTCCTAATGAACGGTTTGTCGGGAAAGTGGCATGGGACCTCGCGGGGATGTGATTCTTGAAGCCGACTGGTGCGTTGAGGAATTCTTGAAGGAGCTGGACCGGCTGAATCTTACGGATAATACCCTGGTTATTCTGACCAGCGATAATGGTCCTGTTCTGGACGACGGATATCAGGATCAGGCTGAAGAGCTGGTAGGCAGTCACAAGCCTGCCGGGCCTTATCGGGGATGGAAAACGATGAGGTATGCCGGTGGTACCTGTATTCCTTTCATTGTACGTTGGCCGGGAGTTGTTGAACCGGGAGTATCAGATGCTTTTGTCTGTCAGATGGATTTGCTGGCTTCTTTGGCTTCTCTGGTGGGACAGAGTTATCCGGATCGTACCGACAGCCAGAACACTTTGCAGACCTTCCTGGGAAAGAACAGGAAAGGGCGTAATGAGCTGGTTATTGAAGGTATGCTGGATTATGCTTACCGGCAAGGGGACTGGGTAATGATTCCTCCTTATCCCGGGGAAAACAGAACATACGAGTTGTATAATATCCGGAAAGATCCGGAACAGAAGAATGATTTGTCTGAATCGGAGCCTAAGGTATTGCGTCGGATGATGATGCGCTTTGAGGAACTGAAAAGAGAAACAGGCAAGAAGACAAACTTTTAAGCCTGATCCTGTTTCAGGGGGATTTCAGATCCCCCTGAAGCAGGACTCAGAAGCTTTCTTTGAATATTTTCAGGATAATGATATTTCCAGGCGCGTTCGGAAGGGTTATTCTTTTCGCTGAACGATACGCATTCCCGGAGCCACACTTTCGGTGACCCAGATATTTCCGCCTATAATTGCTCCGCGGCCGATGGTAATGCGTCCCAGGATAGTGGCATTGGAATAAACGATAACTTCATCTTCCAGGATAGGATGGCGTGGAATTCCCTTGATGGGATTGCCTTGTTCATCCAGCGGGAAACTTTTGGCTCCCAGGGTTACTCCCTGATAGAGTTTTACATGATTTCCGATGATACAGGTTGCTCCGATCACGACACCGGTACCATGGTCAATGGTAAAATGATGGCCGATCTGTGCTCCCGGATGGATGTCAATGCCGGTTTCTGAATGTGCCATTTCTGTAATGATGCGTGGAATTAACGGAACATTCAGCATATACAGTTCGTGAGCAATCCGGTAATTGGTTATGGCCCGGATGATGGGGTAGCAACAGATGATTTCACCGAAACAGGTAGCTGCCGGATCTCCATAATAGGCTGCTTCTACATCTGTGGCCAATGTATGTCGGATGGATGGCAGCCGGCTGATGAATTGTGCGGCCAGGCGGGTGGCACTTTCTCTGCAAGGTTCGTTCTCATTATTGTCCAGTCCATTGTTTTCCACTCCGAAACATAAGCCGGCCTGAATTTGCTCGGTCAGCAGACCAAACAGTTCTTCAATGTTAACTCCAATGTGGTAATTGATGGTACGGCTGTTGATGGCAGGATTACCGAAGTATCCTGGAAACAGAATGGCACGTGCCAGCTCCACAATGTGATGCAGTGTTTTTCCGGAGGGCAAGGGTTCACCATCTTTGTATTGATGGAAAAGACCCTGATAGGACAGGCTGTCAGAAAGCTCGTCGACGGCTTGTGTCAGTATAGGAGTGTAATCAAATGGGCTCATAGGCTTGTTGATAAGTTTGTTATTTGGCAAAAATAGTGTATTTTTGCGTAAATATATTATGATATGGTAGTAAATAAGAAAAATCCGTTTGCTTTTAAGGCTAAGCAGGCAGGAAAAAAGAAAAGCAGTGGAAAACGTGTGGGCAAATCTCGTCCCGAGAAAGCAAATAATCAGTTGAACCGGAGGGTAAAATAAGTTGCCCGAAGGGAAAAGGCTGGATATAGAAAAACCACCATTGCTCGATACATCGTGGCAATGGTGGTTATAATTGTTTCTTGTTTTTTATTCGTCAGCCAGGGTAAAGTCCAGTTGTTTCTTTTCCAGATTGGCCCGTGCTACCTTGATCTTGACGGGATCTCCTAAGCTGAATTTGCGATGAAAGCGTCTGCCGATCAGACAATAGTTTTTCTCGTCAAACTCATAATAATCATTGCCCAGATCTCTCATCGGTATCATGCCCTCGCATTTGTTTTCGTTGATTTCCACATACAGTCCCCATTCGGTTACTCCGGAAATCACTCCTTCAAAGACTTGTCCGATCCGTTCACTCATGAATTCCACTTGTTTGTATTTAATGGAAGCACGTTCGGCACTGGCGGCTGTCTGTTCCATGGCAGAACTGTGTTCACAAAGAGTTTCATATTTGTCTGCCTGAGCGGTTCTTCCTCCTGCCAGATAGCGGGTCAGCAACCGGTGAACCATCAAATCCGGATACCGGCGGATCGGTGAGGTGAAATGGGTATAAAAGTCAAATGCCAGTCCGTAATGCCCGATGTTATAGATTGAATAGCGGGCCTTCTGCATGGCTCGTAGGGAAACGGTTTCAATCAGATTCTGTTCTTTTTTGCCTTCAATGTCCCCTAACAGCCGGTTAATGGACTTGGATACTTCGTTTTTACTTCCTCCGGTGCGGATCTTGTAGCCGAAGCGTGCAATAAACTGATTCAGATTATCCAGTTTATCCGGGTCCGGAAGGTCGTGGATACGGTAAGGGAATACTTTAGGCTTCCGGTTCTTAGGCACCTTACCAATATGTTCAGCTACGGTCCGGTTGGCCAGCAACATAAACTCTTCGATCAGTTTGTTTGCTTCTTTGGAAACTTTGAAGTAGACGCTGACAGGTTTTCCCTTTTCGTCGATTTCAAACTTCACTTCGCAACGGTCGAAATTGATTGCTCCGGCAGCCAGTCGTTTCTCACGCAGGATTTGTGCGAGACGGTTCAGTTCCAGAACTTCTTCTTTATAGTCTCCTTCACCGGTTTCAATGATATTCTGGGCTTCTTCGTAAGTGAAACGTCTGTTGGAACGGATTACCGTATGACAGATGCGGTAATTTTTTACTTCTGCTTTTTCGTTCATATCGAAGATCACCGAATAGGCCAGTTTCTCTTCGTCAGGGCGGAGGGAGCAGATGAAGTTACACAAACGTTCTGGAAGCATCGGAATGGTGCGGTCTACCAGATATACGGAAGTGGCACGTTTGGCAGCTTCTTTATCAATAATGCTTCCTTCCTTGACATAGTGTGATACGTCTGCAATGTGCACACCGACTTCCCATAATCCGGGTTTCAACTGTCTGATGGAAAGCGCATCGTCAAAGTCTTTTGCGTCTTTGGGGTCAATGGTAAATGTTACCACGTCGCGGAAGTCTTCACGTTCGGCATAGTCTTCAGGAGTGATTTCAGCCGAAAGTTTGTCAGCTGCAGCTTCCACATTCTGCGGATAAGTGTAAGGCAAGCCATATTCCGCCAGAATCGCATGCATTTCGGTGGTGTTGTCTCCGGCTTTTCCTAAGATATCAACAACCTCTCCGAACGGGTTTTTGGCTTCCTCCGGCCACTCTATGATTTTAACAACTGCTTTGTCTCCATCTTTTCCACCCTTCAGCTTTTCCTTGGGAATAAAAATATCGTTTGCCAGCGTGTTGGTTTCTGTCAGCAGGAATGCATAATTCTTGCTGACCTTCAAAGTGCCGACAAAGTTGGTTTCAGCTCTTTGAAGGATTTCTATAACCTGTCCTTCCAGTTCATGACGTTTCCGTTTGGCGCAAAGGCTGATTTTCACTTTGTCATTATTCATGGCATGTGCAGAATTGCGTTCTGCCACAAAGATGGGTTCTCCTCCTTCGTCCGGAATGAAAAGGTTCTTTCCGTTACTTTTCCGTTGGAAGGTTCCTGTGAGAATCTGACCTTTATCGTTAAGCTTGTAGCGTCCTTTTTCTGTTTCAATGAGGAAATTATCCTCTGCCATTTCTTCGATGATTTCTGCGCAAAGCATCTTCAATGGATGAGTGGTGAGTTTCAACCCTTGGAACAACTGCTTGAGATTGATTGATTCAGTCGGCCTGATGCGGAAGTAACTGATGATCAGTTCCACCAGTTCTTTCTTTTTCATGCGTTTTCCGCCTTTTTTTTCTTTCTTTTTCTTAGCCATGTTAATTCCTTTTTGATGATTTACTACAAAGTAAACAAAATAAATGGAAAGGTGGATGAATAACTGTCTATATTTTAAGTGAAAGAACTGAAAAACTATTATCTTTGCCACTAAATTTAATCAAAAATCAATATTGATGAAGCATGAATGTCATAAGGCCGTCCGGAAGTGTTTGAACTGTTGCTTGCCTGTGGAAAAACTCTTTTCCTGATCATGCGGATTCATCAAAACAGGAAACCAATGAAAGAAAGAATATTAGTGACCGGCGCCAGCGGGTTCATTGGCAGTCATCTGGTGGATGAGGCTTTGGAACGCGGGATGCAGGTGTGGGCCGGAGTACGCGGGAGAAGCAGCCGTCGTTATCTGTCAGACAGTCGGCTGAATTTTGCGGAACTGGATTTGACTGACTCTGATTCTCTGGAAGCTCAGCTGGCTCTTCATAAGCGTAAGCACGGAGGATGGGATTATATTATCCATTGTGCGGGCGTAACCAAATGTCTGGACAAAGCTGATTTTGAGATTGGAAACTTCTGGGCTACCCGTAATCTGATAGAGACATTGCAACGCCTGGACATGGTTCCCAAATGTTTTGTCATGCTCAGTTCGCTTAGTGTGTTCGGCCCGGTGAGAGAAGATGACCGGACTCCTATTGAACCGTCTGATACTCCTTGTCCGGATACAGCATATGGACTCAGTAAACTGCATACAGAGGAGTACCTTCGTTCTCTTCCTGAATTTCCTTATGTCATTCTTCGTCCTACGGGAGTTTATGGCCCTCGTGAACGTGATTATTTGTTGATGGCACAGGCCGTGAAACGACATGTTGACTTTGGTGCCGGTTTCCGGCGTCAGGATCTGACTTTCGTGTATGTAAAGGATTTGGTTCAGGCCGTTTTTCTGGCGCTGGAAAAGGGCGTCGTACGTCGTGAATGGTTTGTAACCGACGGAAAGGTGTATGACTCGCGTGCCTTTGCCGAACTGATCCGGAAGGAACTGGGAAATCCGTGGATGATTCATCTGACCTGTCCATTGGTGATTCTTCGTGCTATTTCCTGGGTCTGTGAGCTGGTGAGCAAATTCACACGCAAGCCTGTCACATTGAATGGAGATAAATATAAGATTATGCGTCAGCGTAACTGGAAGTGCAACATCCGTCCTCTGGAAGAAGAGCTGGGATATCAGCCGCAGTATCCTTTGGAACGTGGAGTAAAAAGAAACCATGGACTGGTATAAGAAGGAGGGATGGCTGTGAAATTGTTTGAACGTGTAGAGAGCGGAAAAGGACTGTTTGCGGTAGAAAGTATAAGTCTGATATATAATGCCCTGACGTCCTTACTGATATTGTTGTTATTCCCGAGAATGGACCATCCGGGAGTAATGTTGCTGGAACGTGCCGGTATTGTGGCACTTACTTTCGGTTTGATTGCATTGTATCAGACTTTTCCTTGCCGTCTGACTGCTTTTGTGCGGATGGCCGTACAAATGTCACTCTTAGCTTACTGGTATCCGGATACTTTTGAGTTTAATCGTTTATTCCCGAACCTGGATTATATCTTTGCTACAGTTGAGCAGGGACTGTTCGGGTGTCAGCCATCCGTAGAGTTCAGTAAACATTGTCCGTCTATCTGGTTCAGTGAGCCGTTCAATATGGGATATTTCTTTTATTATCCTATGATTCTAGTGGTGACGGTGTGGTATTTCCTGACGCATTTTGAATGGTTTGAAAAAATCTGTTTTGTACTGGTTACCTCATTTTTTATTTATTATTTATTTTACATCCTTGTTCCGGTGGCTGGTCCGCAATTTTATTTTCCGGCTATTGGTATGGATAAAGTGAATGCCGGAATATTTCCTCCGATTGGAGATTATTTCAACTGGAATGATTATCTGGTTCCGGGGCCCGGTTACGATCAGGGATTCTTTTATCAGCTGGTGGAAGCATCCCAGGAAGTCGGTGAACGTCCGACGGCAGCTTTCCCAAGTTCGCATGTTGCGATCTCTACCATTGTTATGATCATGGCCTGGAGAGTGAGCCGGAAGCTGGCGGCGGTACTTGCTCCTTTTTATGTTTTGCTTTGTTGTGCTACGGTATATATCCAGGCACATTATCTGGTTGATTCACTGGTAGGGTTAGTGAGTGCTTTCTTTGTTTATCAGCTGGCAACTCTGATGTATAAACGCTGGTTTATTTCGCCAGTGTTCCGGTTAATGGGATAATGAACAGATAAGGAATAAAAAACAGAAGAAGGTGTGTCAAAATTCGCACCTTCTTTTTTATGCCCAAAGAAGGTGCATCGGGTATTACGACACACCTTCAAAAATGGGCTTTTTAAGGGACGACTACATACATCCTGTCCACTACGATGCTTTCCGTCAGGTAAGCCATGTCAGACCACTGTATCCGGTAGCATTTGGAAACTTCATCAAACACAGGTTTCTTGAACTTTCCCATGACAGGACGTTTCTCGTAAAGCACATAAAAACCGCGTTCGTAATGAAGTTTCTTAACGACCTTCCGGTTCCTGGACATGAACATATATACATTGGATGCATCGCTCGGGTCAAGTGACATCTCTTCCCTTATACTCTCACACAGGCGGAAGATTCCTTTCCGCAAATCCACATTACCGTTGAACAGGTAATAGTTCAGGTTAGCGCTAAGTCCAAGCATATCATCCTATCATTTTATTAAGCAACAGGCTCAAGTCAAGAACTGTGGTGTTTCTCAGGAACAATGTGGCACCTGATGTCAATTGCAGTTTTACCCACTTAATCGGAGATTCACCTTCAGGTTGTTTCACCTCCAACTTTACGGTTGGACTGTTGCAAGGCTTGCCGGTTATCCGGACTTTGGCAACCTTGGGTTGCTCAACCTGAACTGTCTTGCCTAACTTTTCGCTCCATAGCTGATGACGCTGCCAGTTCATGAACTTGTCGTAATTTACTCCATAATCCGCACAGAACTCACGAAGATCCTTGGTCTCACTGCATAACTGATAGAGGTCATATACCTCCTGGTAGTTTACTTTCTCTTTTGCCATAATCATTTTTGTTTAAGGGTTACGGCGCAAAGGTAGGTTTAGGGAACATGCGTGTCAAGGCGGAAAATAGAATGGTTACCTTTTTATCCAGTCCTCGCAGGCTCCACGTTTGTCTCCTATTCTTTTACGTGCCAGCCCACGCCCATAAGTTGCATGGGCTATCAATTGAAAGAAACTCTTAAAGGAACATCAATCCATCTTTTGCGATCATGAAAATGTAAAGAAATAGAATCTCCTTCAAAGAAATTATTTATAATATTTTCCTTAAAGTTTCTATTGAATTCTTTTAAAGAAACATGAATGGTATCTTTCTTTTCACTAATCATTTTTTGATAGTAGCCAGATAAATTTCTTTGCAAAGTATCATTTTTATCGATAATATATAATATAGAACCATTAAATACTTTATAAGATGAAGTCAAACAATTGTCTTCATCATAAGTCTTTAAATAACAAGCAGCTGTGCCTGAACTAAGTTTCTTATTTTGAAATAAATAAGAATTTTCTGCATAATAAATATCCCTATTATCTGTTTTTTTTATCTTAAAAAGATAAAGGATAGGATAAACTGAATATAGAATTTTTATCTTTTTTCATTCTCAATACAATTGAATTTGTACTTTCAATTTGTTTTACTAGCACTACATTTTCGTTAGAAACGCATCCAACAAAAAGAATCAATATAAAAAAACATATAAATTTCATGTGAACCATTATATTTATATTCTTCTTTAGCATAAAAAAGAACTATATCATTACTACTTTGCTTGAACGTTTTAATCGCAATTTCACCATTATTCCAATATACTAAGAATACCATACATAAGACGGGGATAACGGAAAAACACTGCCACAATCCATATATACTCATTAGACACATCTTGCATATTTCATATATAAAAAGCCATTTTTTTAAGTCAATTGAAAGAAACTCTTAAAGGAACATTATACCATTTTTCGTTATACTTAAAATGTAAAACTATAGAATCTCCTTCAAAGAAATTATTTATAATGTTTTCTTTAAAGTTACCATTGAATTCTTTTAGAGAAACGTGAATAGTATCTTTCTGTTTAACAACCATTTCATTATAATATTTATGCAAACACTCTTTAATAGTATCATTGTCCTCTACGATGTATTTAATAACTCCATTAAAAATTTTATATGAGATAGATAGATTTTTATTTTTATCTAGCGGTGTTAAGTAGCATCCTCCTGTTCCAGAACTTAGTGTTATATTATGGAATAAAAATGTATTATCTAAATAATAAATATCCCTTTTATCTGTTTTTTTTATCATAAAAGATAAAGGATATAATAAACTATGAATAGAGGTTCTATCTTTTCTTATCCTCAATATGACAGGACTATCGTTTTGGGTTTGTTTTACAGAAACGAGATTTTCATTAGAACCACATCCAATAACGAAAACAATAATAAAAATAAATATAATAGACTTCATATTAAAAAATCTTTAAGTAATATATCAAATAAAGTTTGCATCATTAATGTCAATACTTCGGTAAATTTTTACCGATAAATTAAAATTAAACATAGAATCGGCATAATCCGGTTCAAAATTATAAAGAGATCATTGAAATACTCAAAATAAATCGTCAAGGAGTAAGAAAATTGAAAAAGATATGCTAAACAGCTGAAAATTAACAGAAAAAGTATTGCATAATTCACTGATTTTTAGTAAATTAGAAGTACTTCACCACTTTTAATTATGACTAAAGAATCACTCCTTATGCAATACCAATCCGAGTGCAGAAACGCTCTCGAATCAGCTGTAAATATAAGCAAATCTTTTCAGAAAGTATTCATGGATGCAATGAAATTATTCATGGCTATACCTGACCGCATCAATTTCCTGCAAATGGGACGGTATGGATGTTTCTCGGAACAGACATACCGCAACAATTTTGAGAACGACGGCTTTGACTGGTTTTCCTTCAATGAAGCCATCATCAGGGAACACCTTAAAGGTGGTCGCAAGGCGATAGCCGTTGATCCGTCTTTCATTCCAAAATCAGGCAGCAAAACGCCGTGGATTGGCTATTTCTGGTCCGGTTGTGCCGGTGAATACAAACGTGGACTGGAAATAACCGGTATTGGAGTTATAGACGTTGACAACCATGAATGTATGACTTTGGGCTCTGTACAGACACCTGACAACGCAACGCTGGAAAGCTGTGAGAAGAATCTTGTTGACTGGTACAGCTCTTACCTTATCAGCATACAGGAACAGTTGAAACGTATTTCTGGCACGATCGTATGTGATGCGTTCTTTTCAAAGGCAACTTTCATCAAACCATTGTACGATAACGGTTTCCACGTAATAAGCCGTTTCAGGAATGATGCCGTATTGTTTTATCCCACCTTAGAAAATAGGACAGGAAAACGCGGACGTGCAAAATTACATGACGAGAAAATTGACTTTGAAAATCTGGACATCACAAGATGTACCGAGTACAAAGTGAACAAGGGTAAACTTTACGGACTGAAAGCATACTCCAAAGCACTCAAACGCTTTGTGAGCCTGGCTGTATGGTACCCCATGGATGGAAGAACGGACAAATGGCAGCTGTATTTCTCTACAAACGAAATACAGAACGCACAGGATGTCCTGGATTTTTACAGAACACGTTTCCAACTCGAATTCTGCTTTCGGGATGCCAAGCAACATGCCGGAATAACAAACTGTCAGTCTACAGACTTCAGGAAACTGGCATTCCACTTTAATGCATCACTTGCAGCTATAAACCTCGCCAAGGTGCCTGTAAGAAGATGGGAATAAAATATTCCATATCATCATGCAAGTCAGTCATACACAATGCTTACATGCTTGAACGATTTATTTGCGTGTTTGGGATTGAACCAAACACGCAATTAATTGACAAACTTTTCAAAGAACTCATTTTATTTACTGCCAGAGCCGCTTAGGCTGGGTTAATTTTAACGAACTATTGTAATGCTTCAATAGTTATTTTATTGGTTTATATAAAATCTGTTGATTATATAGTTTGTCCGTTTTTACTTTCAAATGTTTCATATAAAACAGCAATACTTTCATCATCACTTTCGTTTGATCATTATCTATAGTGTTTGCACATTTTTTTTTGCTATATCATACAAATATTCGTCAGATTCATTTCGGTTGACAATAAATTGGTTTTTATTGATACGATATTTGAAATAATTCTCCATATATTGACCGCAAAAGATTACAGCTACCTCAAACCGCAAACGTTGCATTGTATTGTTTTCAGCTTGAAAATAATAATTCACTCCATATATACCATGTATGGATTCCGGAGGAAATTCTAAATCTCTATTTTGTTTTATGGAAGACATTTTGTTTCTTGTAGAATAAAATATAATACATTGTCAAATAGAGGCTTATGAATTAATATAGCTCCACTAATTCATCACTGCCTTGTGGCATATAAAGGAGGATGAACTTATATGCTGTAACAGTTCGCTTTTCAGGTGATAGTCTTTTCTCCTCCTCTGTGTCATAGAAACGAACCCGTAAAACATCATCGAGCTCAAGTTTTCTTCTTAGATAAACCAATTTTCCATTTCCACAAACGACCATCTCATAGTTTTGTATTGGTTCTGCAATCCAATCTATAGGATTGCATAAAAAACGGAATAAATAGTCTGAATCGATATATACTTTCTCCAAAGCCTCTTTCCCCAAGTAATTCATTTCCGTCAAAACCCATGTACTGGCAAGGCGCATTTTATGATATTCATAATAATTTCCATCAATCATCATTTGACGCACCCTATTGTAATGGGCAAGAACCTTCTCTTCCAAATCGGGTATTGTCCGCAAATCCGTTGCTTCGGCAAGTATTCTTTTATGGTTAAAGGGGAGTGTGGCATTGAAACTTATGGAGTCAGTGTAGAACGGGATTTTTTTCATACCAATATCTGTCGGAGTGTCTAATTCTACCAGTGTTTCAGGCATACCAACCAGTTTTTCTTTATAATGCACCACCTTAATATTTACACCGGCATCTTTGGTGACTTCCGTTTCTCCCGTTCGAGGATAGACCTGTATACTTACGGTATGTTTACCGCTTCCTAATAGCAAATCATTGATAGGATATAGCATAGACTCACCTTCATCTTCTACAAAATGATACCCCACCGGAATGTCATTTACCCTGACAAGCAGTCTGCATCCTGTCTTGTTTACCTGCAGATAGTAGGCAGGTTTCTCCAGGTAGGTCTTCACCATTCCTAATCTCTCCTGTATCAGTTCTTCCATTTTCTTTATTTCCGGTTTCATCTCTTTTTCTGTTTTTACTTGTGCATAGCCGTTGAAACTTAATGTAGCAACGAGCAGGGCAAGAATCATTGATTTCATATTATGTGTATTATTGGTTTTCTATATTTATGTACTTTTCATATTCAGGACCTTCGTACGGTGGGTCACCAAAACCTCGTGAGTTAATGGCAATATCAAAAGTTTCAATATCAGTACCGTCTTCAGACTTCCTGATACAATAGGTATAATATTTTTCTCTGCGGTGTATAGGCGCTTTGGTGTAGTCCCAGTCATGCAGATGACAATAGTAAAGCAGAGGGAACGGATTGTTATTGAATTTCAGATTTGTTTTTTTCAGAAAATCATCCATGTGCATACCTCCGCCCAAAACAGCTCCACCAACAACTATTTTACCCGTAAAATACTGGCGTGGACAACGGTTCTTTAGCCATTTTAGGTCTTCATCGGTTATAAACCCGCTTAATTCGATATTCCAGTCAATCAGTATTCTGCTTACAGGGGCACTGTCTTTTCCGCTTTCATCGTGTGATACCATAGTGATTCCCATAGAATCCCATATAAATATTCCGGGTTCCGCAAGACGTTCGTAATGTCCGAATATCTCACACAGTTCTCCTATTGACATTCCCGGCATGAACGGCTTGCCGTTGTAGGTCATTGTCGTATCTGTAAATACAAACAAGTGCTTCCTGTTCACCCCCTCTTTTTCGTAGTCTATAGGCGGTTCTTCCGGCAGATGTTCTTCCAAAAACCGGTCTGTTTTTTTCATCATTGTATCTACTTTGCCCAAAATGTTATCTATGCTTCCCATCGCCTTTTCGTGGTTGTAGCTGCACCCTGTACACGAGCAGAGTGCGGACAGGCAAAGCAGTCCGAAGCATAGGGCAACGGCTGCCGAAGCGGGGAGGAATGGATGCTTGTTCATATTATTGTGATTTATAGTTTTACATTTATTATTTCTGAAAGTTCTTATTTTTAGACCAATTTACCAAGTATTGATATTTTCCATTCTGTCCTGATCTGCTTCCTGTTTGTCATTGTTCTTGTATTTCTCAAAATTTGGTATATTCTGCAATTCTTCTTCCTCCATATATAGTTGAATGAAGCGGGCGAATTGTCTGGCGGCGTTTATACCGCCTGCAATACCTAAAGGTATTCTGCCTAATGTACGTTGAGGGTTGGCTATTGCTATTTCTTCTTCTCCTTTTCCGTTGAAAGTCTTCGCATGATGATTACTAAATAGTGTGATTACAACCTGTTCATAAGGTAGAGTTTCTTTTTTTTGAAACATGAAACGACCGGGTATAGTGATTGTTTTGGAATCACGGTCAAAAACTATTCGTCTCCAAGGTTGTAAAAAGGCTTTTAGTCCTATAACTATTATAAAGAATAAAGGTTCAAGGAACAATAATGCATTAACGTAACTTTCAGATGTAATTTTCGATGGAGTGATTTCTCCCCAATATAAAAGAGCTAAGAATGGAACAAGGAAAATTAGTAAAAAAAAGACTCTTACTGCTATTCCATCATTATTAATGATAATTTGCTTGTCATCAATTCTGTCAAATTTGAATCTGTCACCAAGTAAATCTTTCCAATGATATGGTAAGGTTACATTTTTCAATGTTTCTTTATTATTCAAAGATATTTTAGGGTAAAGCTTCCAAATAGCTCTTAGTCCTATATAATAACACAGACAAAATACCATATTAATGGCTAACAGTCCAAGTGCCAGATTAATAAAAGTAACATCTCTATGTTGATTAAAGAATGCTATAAGAAAAGTAATTAAAGGCCATGAGAAGGCTGATGCAAATAGAACACTCTGCCACTTTCTTTTATGCCATTTCCTTTTTCTCATTTCGGTTTCCTGACACTCGGTATCTCCTATTATATTCTTGCGATGTTGCCAGTTTTTATTATTTTCGGATTTCATGATTGTGCCTGTTTGGGTTCGTTTTATTTTCTGAGAAATTTTCAAGATATATCAGTATTAATGAACCTGCTTTTATCATTTCATTAATTCATTTTATATATTTTACTTCATCCGTTTCACTGTCGCATAAAAAACAGTCGGTCAATACCGTATTGTCTGGGATTACGATGTATTCTACATTTTCCGGAGCGAAGAGTTTGAACACAAACTGTTTTTTCCAAAGACCGATTAATACTAAATCGTTTGGATTTTCATATTCTATTTCATTCTTCTGACAATACCATGATACTCTTGTGTAACAATGTATTATTCCGTGCTTCATTTTTGTCAGTCTTAGCTTAAACTCATCCGTACCGTATATATATCCCATATAAGCGTCTGTGACAAGGGATATACTGGGATATATTGGTTTTGGAAAACCTGCAGCCTTTCTACGCAGGAAGTCCTTCTCGCGGTAGGGGTCGAACACTTCGCCTTGCGGCAGCGGGCGGTTCTTGTCCATATAGAGTACATAGAATGGCCACCAATCGGAATCATAATCTGCAAGAACAGGTATGGCTGCTTTAGTTCGCGGATGTAAAAAACAAAACCTAAATGCAAGGTTCATAGTACCTTTTGAATATCCCGGAATGACCTTCGAGAAAGGAACAGTACAACGAGGAAAGAACAGATGGCGTGGAAATGTTACAGTACCATTCATCCTGTCCAGTACAAACCTACGTTTATGTGCAAATACTTGGCTGACCAGTAGAATAAATGGAGCTAAAATAAATGCTCCACTTGAAACAGGCCAATAAATTTTACTGTACGGGTTGTCTATTTCTTTGCAGAACAAGAATATCCCAGTACATAAAATAGCTGCTCCGATACCTATCAGAAATCCGCGTATTTGAGAAGGTGTAGTGAAAATAAGAAATTGGTCATCAGCCCTTTCCACCTTGTAGAAATCGGCAATTTCAGTTGTCAATACGGCAGGGAAAGGGTATATGATATGTTTTACTTTTTCTCTTTTCCCACTCCATATTCTCACTGCTATTAATAAGAATATAGTTATAACTCCTAATAGTGCAAAAAAAATTGTTCCGGATATCAACACTATTAATAGTTTTCCCCATAAATATTCAAAAAACAGGAATTTCCGGGCAGGGTAATGCTCCATAAGATACTCTATTCCGGAAAAACATATTCCAGAAATTGGACATGAGCATAATAACACAACGATTCCGGCTATTATTCTGATTGTAGAGGGTCTGTTACTGTCTGTTTTTGGTTCCATATCTCATTCTGTTTTGTAGTTAAGACAATTATTCTAATTGTGTCTCTGCATTCATTTCCTGCTCTTTGCTTTCTCTTATCCCATCTATCTCTTTATAGGTGTCGTCCACAATTTGATGGGATTCTGTATTGAGTTTCTTTGCATATCCCTGAACAAGAGAATTTATTTCATGATAAATACATGCGGCTACAATTAGAATCGCAAAGACAGCCAATATTTTCTTTATCGGTTTGAAGCGGAGCAGATAGCCCAAGAAGGCAAACAGGATATAAGCGATATATATACACCCGGTATTGAGAGTCCTTCCAAAATATTCTTGTTTATGACGTTGCAGCTCGTTTGATGTTTCCCATGCACCGAATGCGTGCTGGTACAATTCTGTATGTGCTATGTACATCAGACTGTCTTCGCTGGCAGCAGGATGAACGGCGTATTGATACACAACTCCTATTCTTTTCAACCGATAGCAGTCATAGGCTTTCGATGCCAGAGTGTCCGGTAGTATGGAGAGCAGTAGTCCGCACGTGTCAATATCAGCCTGAAAAGATGTTTCAAGAGAATCTATCTGGGCTGTCAGCTTTGTCTTGGACATAGACATAGGCTTTTTGTTCAATATCTGCTCCATGCTTATACCGTACTTGTCTGCCAAAGAGTTGGGATAGGTCTGCTTCATTTCAACTATTTTTCCGACGGATACGACCATCATCTGTGGACGCACAAACCAGTCATAATAATAGGTCATTGCCGACAAAGGCAGGACAAGAACCAGCCCGATTGCCAATGTACGGAAAAAGCCAGTCCACTTTTCTCTGTCCATAGCCCAGAAGACCAGGAAGGTTGCAACACTCAGACTGTATGGAATCAGAGATGTAAATGCAGCCAGTCCCAACTGTACACAAAAGCCAAGTGCTTCTATTGTGTCCAGATCATAAAATGTGCCATTGTCCACTTCCTTGATGACAAGTCCCGTAAAGCCGCATACCATAGCAATGGTAAAAATTGCAATAAAATATATGCAAAACTTCTTAAAATATTTCATATTCATAATACTTGATACAATACTTCGGTAAATTTTTACCGAAAGATTAAAAGTTAAACAATAGAACCGGCAAAAGCTGGTTCGGAAACACTAAAGAGGTCATTGAAATGTTGTCAAAAACGAATGGTTAAGCATGAAGAAATGTGCTGAAAAAAGAGAGCTAACCTGCTGATAATAAAGGGGAAAAGTATTGCATAATTCATTATTTCTTAGTAAATTAGAAGTCTCTGAGCTCTTCTGATTATGGCTAAAGAAACACTCCTTATGCAATACCAATCCGAGTGCCTGTCGGCTCTCAAATCAGTAGCGAATATACAAAAACCTTTTGAAAAAACGTTCATGGACACCATGAAATTATTCATGGCCATCCCAGATCGTATAAATTTCCTTCAATTGGGCAGATATGGCTGTTTCTCAGAACAGACTTATCGTAACCTTTTTGAGCATGAAACTTTCGACTGGTTTGCGTTCAACGGCTCTATTATCAGCAAGCATCTCACAGGCAAAAGAAAAGCCATCGCCATCGATCCTTCCTATATCCCCAAATCAGGCAAGAAGACACCTTGGATAGGTTACTTCTGGTCTGGTTGTGCAGGAGAATACAAGCGTGGACTGGAAATCATGGGCATCGGTGTCATTGACATCGACAACCATGAATGCATTACTTTAGGTTCCATTCAGATGCCGGATTGTAAAACCTTGGATAATATGGACAAGAACCTCGTTGACTGGTACAGCAGCTATCTTATCAGTAGAAAAGACAAGATACAGAGCATTTCCGGAACGGTGGTTGCAGACGCATTCTTTTCCAAGGAAACATTCATAACGCCTATGTGTGAGAACGATTTCCATGTCATCAGCCGCTTCCGGAATGACGTGGTCCTGTACTATCCGACATTGGAAAAGAAAACAGGAAAACGGGGTCATCCCAAGTGGTTTGATGGAAGAATCGACTTTGCCAAATTGGATTTGACCCGGTGCAAGGAATACGAGGTGAACAAAGGAAAGCTATACGGATTGAGGGTATACGCAAAAGCTCTCAAAAGGTATGTTTCCTTAGCCGTCTGGTATCCGATGGACGGGAGGACAGACAAGTGGCAGCTTTACTTCTCTACAGACGATTCGATGGATGGACGCGAGGTGCTGGATTATTACAGAACCAGGTTCCAGCTGGAGTTTTGCTTTAGAGATGGCAAGCAGCATGCAGGAATCACCAACTGTCAGTCAACCGACTTCAGAAAGTTGGATTTTCACTTCAACGCATCGCTTGCTGCTGTCAATTTGGCCAAAGCGGCATGTAAGAGGCTCGGAATAACCTATTCCATATCCTCTTGCAAGTCTTTCATACACAATGCTTATATGCTTGAACGATTTATTTGCGTGTTTGGGATTAGCCCAGACCCGCAAGTTATTGACAAACTTTTCAAAGAACTCATTTTATTTACTGCCAGAGCCGCTTAGGCGTGGCGAATTTTTAACGAATTATTGATTAATTTTTCAAGCTGGTACCATTCTTGAAAAGCTTTCTCAGCGAAATTTCGTAAAGCAAAAGTAGGGAATGTGAAAGGATTTAAACAGGAAACTAGACTGGTGACGGGGTTTTATCGATGGATCTGGAGGCAAAAGCAGGGACTGTCGATGAATGCCTGGATTTTATCGACGAAACGACCGGTGCTTCAAGGAAAAAATGGGGAGATTTTGGTGAAAATGAAGATTATTTGAAGTTTTTTGAAAAAATAGTGTTACTTTTCGGGACACTTAGCGTCTAAGTGTATAAAGCAAACACTTAAAAAACGAAAAATTATGAAAACAGGATTTCTAACTCTTCTGATGGTGCTGGCTATGGTTTTTACAGGATGTCAGGCACAAACTTACAAAGTTGTTCCCAGTAAGAACTATGTAACTCAGCGCGTGAATTTAGGCAATGTGTCTTCATTGACTACTTATTCCTTTGTGGATATCATTTATAAACCGTCCTCCGGTCCGGCGTATGCGGAAGTTTATGCGCCCGATAATATAGCGAAATATGTGAAGCTGGAGGAAAAGGGAGGTGAATTGAAGGTTATATTCAAGGTTCCCGGAACCAACTCCTATTCAATCAATGGAAAATATACCTGTGAAGTAAGGGTGTATGCTCCTTCTGTAACGGGTTTCTGTACTTTGTCTTCAGGTGATATCAAGATTGATGGAGATCTGAATACGCGGAAGGATATTTCTCTTCAGACAAACTCCAGCGGTGATATCGATGCGCGTGATCTTCGTTGTGCCACTTTGAATATACAAACAAACAGCAGTGGGGACATTGAAGCCGGTAATGTGGAATGTTCCAAGTTGGTGATGTGTACCAATTCCAGCGGTGATGTGTCGTTGGAAAAGGCAAATTGTGACAAGGCCTTCCTTTCAACTAATTCCAGTGGTGACTGCAAGGTGAGTACACTTGTCTGCCAGAATAATGTAGATGCAACGGCTAACAGTTCGGGTGATATCTTTGTAAGCGGAAGTTGCCGGCAGGCTGCGTTTTCAGCTAATTCAAGTGGTGATATTAATGCTTCCGGTCTGAAAGCTGCCAAGGTTAGTGCAGTAAGTAATTCCAGTGGTGATATTACCTGTCATGCCAGCCAGTCTGTTTCTGCTTATTGTTACAGCAGTGGAAATATCGGTTATTCCGGTAATCCGTCCAAAGTGGAAACTTCCAAAAAAGGAGTTTATCGGATGTAAGATAGAAAGAGGTAATTAGATAATTCCGGAAAAAGCGGAATCCTTTGAAAAGGAGAGACGTTTTTTCCGGAATTTTATTTTTATTGCAGGATGGCCTGGATGGTCTGCTGTTCTTCTTGAGAAAAGGAAATGTTTTCCAAAGCTTTCAGATTATCTGCAAGCTGTTCCACAGAACTGGCACCTACGATTACTGATGTAACGAGCGGATGAGCCAGCAGCCAGGCCAGAGACATTTCTGCGAGTGACTGTCCCCGTTCACAGGCCAGACGGTCCAGACGGATGATCTTTTGCAGAAGATCTTCGGTCAATGCTTCTTTTTTCAGGAATCCTCCCCGTGCGATACGTGAGTCTTCAGGGATTCCTTTCAGATAGCGGTTGGTGAGCAGCCCCTGTGCAAGCGGAGAGAAAGCAACGAATCCGCTTCCATTTTCAGCTGCCTGTTGCAGAATTCCCTGTTCCTCCGGTTCGCGGTTCAACAAGTTGTAGCGTCCCTGATAAAGCAGGCAGATGACGTCGTGGTCTTTCAGGTAAGCATACGCTTTCCGGGCAGCTTCAGGAGGATATTTGGAAATACCCACGTAAAGAGCCTTTCCCTGACGTACGATGTCTACCAGTGTCTGCAGGGTTTCTTCCAGCGGTGTTTCCGGATCATAGCGGTGCGAATAAAAGATATCCACATAGTCCAGGTTCATTCGTTTCAGACTTTGGTTGAGGCTTGCTGTCAGATGCTTCCGTGATCCCCATGTGCCGTATGGTCCGGGCCACATGTCGTGACCGGCCTTGGTAGAAACAAACAGTTCGTCCCGGTAAGGAGCAAATGATGTTTTCATGATCTTGCCGAAAGTTTCTTCTGCACTTCCTGCTGAGGGACCGTAATTGTTGGCCAGGTCAAAATGCGTAATGCCGTGATCGAAGGCATAATGCAGTTTGTCTTTGCTTCGGGCCAGATTGTCTACATCACCGAAGTTATGCCATAATCCCAGTGAAATGGCGGGCAACAGGATACCGCTTTTTCCGGCACGCCGGTAATCCATTCCGCAGGTATACCGGTTATTGGCTGCTTGATATACAGAATCACTCATAGTTATAAAGGTTAGTTTCCGAAATTCTCTTCAATATGATTCAGGATTGCGTTCAGTTCCTCAAGTGTTTCTGCGCGCAACATTGCGATACGTGTATCTCTGAAGTTAGGAATTCCCTTGAACAGAGGAGAGGCAGCCAGGTGTCGTCTTACGTGGAGGATGCCTCGCCGTTCGTCAAGCAGGGCCACACTGTCTTTTACTTCCTGTCGGAGAACGTCCATTCTCCACTGGAAACTCAGGGGAGGAAGTTCCTCACCGGTCTGCAGGAAATGTTTGATTTCCTTGAAAATCCAGGGACGTCCGAAGCTGGCACGGCCCACCATGATGGCGTCTACACCATAGCGGTCGAAGCATTCCTGTGCACGCTGAGGGGTAGTGACATCTCCGTTTCCGATGATGGGAATATGCATGCGGGGATTGTTCTTCACTTCACCGATCAGTGTCCAGTCGGCTTCGCCGGTGTACATCTGTGCCCGTGTACGTCCATGAATGGTGAGTGCTTCGATTCCACAGTCCTGAAGCTGTTCGGCCAGAGGAACGATGATTTTGTGTTCGGCATCCCAACCCAGACGGGTTTTCACCGTTACAGGAATGCGTACGGCATTTACTACGGCACGCGTGATTTCAAGCATTTTCGGAATGTTCTGAAGAAGGCCTGAACCGGCTCCTTTTCCGGCAACCCGCTTGACGGGGCAGCCGAAATTCAGATCGAGAATATCCGGTTTGGCCTGTTCTACAATACGGGCTGCTTCCACCATTGTTTCGGTATCCTTACCATAGATCTGAATTGCTACGGGACGTTCTTCATCACTGATGTTCAGTTTAAGCAGGGTCTTGCTTACAGAACGTATCAAAGCATCCGCTGAAACAAACTCGGTATATACCATATCGGCTCCGAACTTTTTGCACATCAGACGAAAAGCCGGATCTGTAACGTCCTCCATCGGAGCGAGCAGGACGGGTTTTTCTCCCAGGTCTATATTTCTTATTTTCATGTTACTTGTTTATGGTGCAAAGATAGTAAACTTACATCGCTTCTGGAGCGTTGCCTGTGAAAAAACGGAAACCACAGGGCGTAGCTTTAAGATTCGTTATGTGGATTTTCTGTGATTTTCACATTCCCTGTTCCGCACTGTTGGGTAAAACTTCCGCAAATTTTTGTTTCTGGTTTCTGACTGGCATGCGTAACTGTTTGAAAATCAATGTTGGCATATAACGATTATTTCTTTGGCATGACGCTTGTCTGTAATTTAGTGACACGAAACTAAAACTTAATAACTTAAAACTTTACGATTATGAAGAAATTATTTGTAGCAGTAGCATTGGTAATGGGAGTAGGAACAACAGTAGCTTTCGCAGCAGACAACCAGACAACAGCAGCATCTGTAGCAGTTGCAGTGAATGATTTTGTTCCTGTTGAAGTAGATGATCTTCCTCAGGCTGTAAAAGATACCTTGGCAAAAGATTATGCAGATTATATGGTGAAGGAAGCCGCAGTAGAAGCAAATGAAGATGGAACCCAGACGTACAAGGTTACGTTGACGGCACAGGACGATACTGAACAGACTGTTCTGTTATCTGAAAATGGAGAAGTGCTGAAATAATGAATTTGGTTTCTGATACCATCAGGATGGGGTATGCCGCAAGGTATACCCCTTTGTTTTGTCTTATAGTCAGTGAAAGAGTGTTGTTTTCAAGGTAGTTCATGAAAAAAGCATTACCTTTGCACATCGAATCAATCCGTAAAATAATGAATTACTCGATAAAAGACTTTGAGATTATGGCCCCGGTGGGTTCTCGTGAATCACTGGCGGCAGCTCTTCATGCGGGAGCAGATTCCATCTATTTTGGCATTGAGAGTCTGAATATGCGCGCCCGTTCGGCCAGCACGTTTACTATTGATGATTTGCGTGAGATCGCAAAGGTGTGTGATGAACATGGGGTAAAGAGTTACCTGACCATCAATACGATTATCTATGATGAGGACATCGAACTGATGCGCAAGATTGTGGATGCAGCCAAGGAAGCTGGCATCAGTGCCGTGATTGCTGCCGATGTGGCTGTGATGGCTTACTGTAACAAGGTGGGACAAGAGGTACATTTGTCTACTCAGTTGAATATCAGCAATGCTGAAGCCCTGAAGTTTTATGCACAATTTGCCGATGTGGTAGTACTGGCGCGTGAGCTGAATCTGAAGCAGGTGCGCAAGATCTATGATGCAATCCAGCAGGAAGGCATTAAAGGTCCGATGGGTGAGCCTGTTCGTATTGAGATGTTCTGCCATGGAGCGCTTTGTATGGCTGTTTCAGGAAAATGTTATCTCAGCTTGCATGAGTTGAATGCTTCTGCTAACCGTGGTGCCTGCATGCAGGTATGCCGCCGGTCTTATCTGGTGCGGGACAAGGAGAGTGATATAGAACTGGAAGTGGATAACAAATACATTATGTCTCCCAAGGATCTGAAGACTATTCATTTCATGGATGAGATGATTGAAGCCGGAGTACGGGTGTTCAAGATTGAAGGACGTGCCCGCGGTCCTGAGTATGTGAAGACCGTTGTGGAATGTTATAAGGAAGCCATCCAGTCCTATCTGGACGGAACATTTACCGAAGAAAAGAAAGCTGCCTGGGATGAACGCCTGAAGACGGTTTTCAACCGGGGATTCTGGAACGGCTATTATCTGGGCCAGCGTTTGGGTGAATGGAGCCGAAACTATGGATCGGAAGCTACGGAACGTAAAGTATATGCCGGACGCGGTATTAAATATTTCTCCAATTTGGGAGTTGCTGAATTCCTGATTGAAGCTGCAGAGATCAAGGTCGGTGACAAACTATTGATTACCGGTCCTACAACTGGTGCCATGTATGTCACTCTGGAGGAAGCACGTGTGGATCTGAAACCTGTGGACGTGGTGAAGAAAGGCGTTCATGTTTCGTTTAAGGTTCCTGATCGTGTACGTCCAAGTGATAAGTTGTATCGGGTTGTACCGGCAGAAGAACTGAAGAACAAGCAATAAAATCCGGAATACCGTTCTTGTCTGATTTCCAGGGATAAAGAACAGTCAGAAAAACGTCGAATCGTTTTCATTGAAAGGCCGAAGTCTTTTCATGAAAACGATTCGACGTTTTAAAAAAAGCTGGCGGGCTTTTTGAGGTTGTCTTTAGAGGCAGGGAACACGGATAAATTCCGTTTCCGGGAAATGCCGTTCCAGCCAGGTGCGGATGTATTCTTCCGTATCATGCTGGATGATTTTGTCTTCATTTTCAGGATACAGGTTATACAGTACGCTGTGAAGGCGGATACCTCGTTTTTCGATGGCTTCCAGGCTGAGCAGGGTGTGGTTGATGCTTCCCAGACGTCCGGAGGTGACGAGGATCAGCGGATAATTCTTTTGTGCTACATAGTCGATCGTCAGCAGGTCGCGGGTCAGGGGGGACCATCAGACCGCCGGCTCCTTCCAGCAGCACGCGGTCGTAAGATTGCAGCAGGCCTGTGAGGCTTGTTCGATCTTGTCGAAATCAATGTCCCGGTGATCTATTTCCGCAGCCAGATGGGGCGAACAGGGGTAAGTAAAGATTTCCGGCATGGTCAGGCGTTCGCGGTCGGCTTCCACCAGTCCCGTTCCCATGATCTGGCGGTGGACTTCAATATCTTCTGAGATTTCGGTATTGCCGGTCTGGATAAACTTCTGGGTAATGGTCTTGATGCCTTCCCGGTTCCATTCCCGGGCCAGAAATCCGGTGGCATAACTTTTTCCGATGGCGGTATCAATGCCGCTGACAAAAATAATTTCTTTTTTCATGATGCGATTTTTTTAGCAATGATGTAAATCGGATGATAGGTCAGCCGTACCGTATGATCCGGCTGGCTGTATATTTCCTGATAGCGGTTACAGAAAGTGGCGAGGCTTCCTTTGGTCCACTGGCTTTGACGGATGCCGGTCACTCCCGTAGCTTTCAAGTGTTTGAGTACGTCCATGGGCGACTGAAAGGAAAGGCTTAGCTTCTCTTCGTGGCAGTAGAGCAGCTCATAGTCGGAACGTAAAGCTTCTTTCAGTTCCTCAAGTGAAAGATAAGGCAAGGGTGGCTCCGGTGAGTGAGGCGACTTCTGTCAGGTTCTCCTTGCCGAAGGTACTGAACGTGAAATAGCCGTCGTTCGTCAGCAGATGACTGCACCGGTGGAAGAAACGCTGGGGCGATTCAAACCATTGTAAGGCCGAACAGGAAGCGATGAGGCTTTGTCCGGCCGGAAAGTTCAGGCGTTCTGCGTCTCCGGCAAAGAAACGGATCCGGTCGCCCAGCAAATCTTTGAAGCAACCTGCCACTTCGGGACAGATGTCGTTCAGGCAGAGTTGTCCGGGTTTGACGTCATGCAGGTAGGAACGTGTGAAGAGGCCTGTTCCGCATCCCACCTCCAATACGCTGCGATGAGCTGATGCGGGAAGGTAACGCCGGATAAGTCTGGTCATTTTTTCGGCGATCTGCCGTTGGATATTTGCTTGCTCCGGATAGGTTGAGGCGGCCCTGGCGAATCGTCTTCTGATCAGTCCTTTGTCCATAGCTGCTCCTTTCCTTTCAGGCATTCCGTGAAAAACAGGTCTGCATAATGCGCTATATTCATGGAGAGAACAGGAGTTCCCTGCCAGGCTTCCAGCTGGTTTTGTGAGGGGAAGATCCGGTCTTCCGTGCCGATGATTGCTTTGTCCCACTGAAAAGCGGGTACCGGTAGGCGGAGAACTTCCTGCCGGAGGGCTTTCAACTCTTCGTACAGTTCTTCGACGCTGCGGCGGGGCTGGCGGTCAAGAAAGTGCTTTACTTCTTCCGTACCGCCGCACATCCGGCGACGGAACTTGGCCAGTGTAGCCGGAGAAAAAGTATCAAGTGTTCCGTTGAATACAGCTTCCGGTATGCCTGTCGTATCGTGAATGGGAGTGAGTGTCCCGTTGACGGCCAGTTTCATTTCCCAGGGAAGATCTTTCCCGGAAAAGGTTTGTGAGGCAGCCCATACACCCATAGACCAACCCAGCAGACGGATGGACTGATAGCCTTCCAGCTGGCTGTAGTCGAAATCTGGATTTCGGTAGTCAAAACACAACAGGTAGTCATACCCTTCCGCTGCCGGACGTGTGAACAGGCATTCGTCACTGCCCCATCCTGCAAAGAAAAGCAACAGGGATGAATTCCCTTCTCGGAGAATGAATCGTTGTTCCATGTGTGTATGGGTTTATTTGTTTTGAGTTTCTTTCAGAGTCCGAATCAGTCGGCTGATTTCTTCCGGGGTGATGGCGGCGGTCAGGGAGAATCTCAGTCGCGAGGTACCTTCCGGTACCGTAGGCGGACGTACGGGAAGAACATAGAATCCTTTCCGCTGCATTTCCGCAGCTTTCTCGATGGCCTTCTCGCTGGCTCCCAGTGTCAGCGGAACGATCTGGCTTTCAGATGTACATTCGCATCCCATTTCCCGGATGCAGGTGCGCAGCCGGCTGGAGGCCTCGGCCAGCCATTGCCGGCGGTCGTCCCATTGCGAGAGTCGTTCCAGCAGAAATTTGGTCCAGGCAATGTTGACAGGAGGCAGGGCAGTTGTGAAAATAAACGGACGTACCTTATTGATCAGGTAATTCCGGATTCTTTCACGGCAGACCACATAGGCACCGATTGATCCCAGTGCCTTGCCGAATGTGCCGCACAGGAAATCGATATCCTTGATACATCCCTGTTCTTCGGCAACGCCCAGTCCGTGAGCTCCCCGGACGCCGATACCGTGTGCCTCGTCTACATAAAGATAAACATTGGGATATTTGTTTTTCAGTTCCACGAGTGTCTGGAGCGGAGTTACATCTCCGTCCATGCTGAAGACGCTTTCCGTCACAATGATGATCCGGCTGTAATTTTTGTGATATTTCTGGATCAGTGTTTCCAGAATGCGGTAATCGTGATGACGGTAGCGGATGCTGTATCCACTGGATAACAGGATACCGTCGATGATACTGGCATGAACGAGCTTGTCGGCCAGAATGAGTGTCCGGCTGTCCGTGATGGCGGGCAGAATGCCTGAGTTCATGTGATAGCCGCTTCCGAAGGTCAGTGCACTTTCCGTGCCGAACAGATCAGCCAGAAGCCTTTCCAGTTGTGTGTAAATATGGAAGTTTCCGGTCAGCAGGCGTGAGGAAGAGGATGAAAAGAGCAGGTCGCGGTTATCTGCACTTCCCAGAAATTCATCACGCAGCGCCGTGTCCGTGGCCAGTCCCAGATAGTCGTTGGAAGAAAGGTTCAGCATCCGTTGTTCTCCGGATAGAACCCATTTCCCGTCATGTATCACTTCAGGGAGTGTGCGCAGGTTGCCTGCTTCTTTCAGTTTCTTCAGTTCTTCCTGATAGAAGTGCTGGGTATTGCTTGAGGTTTTTGATAGTTTCATAAAGATTCTTCTCCTACGATTTTCACCAGTGCGGCGGTCAGTTTGCTTAATTGTTCAGGTTGTATGATGAAAGGTGGCATGATATAGACCAGTTTTCCGAATGGACGTACCCAGACACCTTCTTCTACGAAACGTCGTTGTATCCGGGCCATGTCGACTTCCCGGCGTGTCTCAATGACTCCGATGGCTCCCAGTACCCGTACGTTGGCAACTCCGGGAAGAGAAGCTGCCGGAGCCAGTTCTTCCTTGAGCTGGGTTTCGATCCGCTTCACGTTTTCCTGCCAGCCGGAAGACAACAGCAAATCAATGGAAGCGCAGGCCACGGCACATGCCAGCGGGTTTCCCATGAAGGTGGGACCGTGCATGAAAGCATGTGGATAATGGTCGGAAATGCATTCGGCAACCGCATCTGTGGTCAGCACAGCCGAGAAGGTCATGTATCCTCCAGTCAGTGCTTTGCCGATGCACATGATATCCGGTTCGCCCCCCGCATGTTCCCAGGCAAACAGTTTGCCGGTCCGTCCGAATCCGGTTGCAATTTCATCAAAAAGAAGTAGCATTCCATGTTCGCGGCACAGGCGTGCAGCTTCCCGTAAGTATTGGGGGTGATAAAAACGCATGCCTCCGGCTCCCTGGACAATTGGTTCCAGAATCAGACCGGCCAGTTCATTTTCGTGAGCTTCTATGGTTTCTTTCAAAGGAAGGATATCGGTTTCATCCCATTCTCCCCCGAAACGCGATTTCGGGGACGGAACAAAATGCCGGACAGGCAGAGCATTCCCGAACAGACTGTGCATGCCGGTTACGGGATCACATACTGACATGGCATTCCATGTATCTCCGTGGTAACCGGAACGGATGGTTACGAAGTTGTTCCGTTGCGGGCAGCCTTTGGCAAACTGATACTGTACTGCCATTTTGAGAGCTACTTCCACTGCTACCGAACCACTGTCTGCGTAAAAGATCCGGCTCATGGAAGGAGGAGTCAGTTGCAGGAGCCGTTTACCCAGCGCGATGGCCGGCTCGTGAGTCAGTCCTCCGAACATGACGTGTGCCATGCTTTTCAACTGCTTCTCGATGGCTGCATTCAGTACAGGATGATTATATCCGTGAACGGCACACCACCACGATGACATGCCTTCGATGAGTTCGGTGCCGTCTTCCAGTGTGATGACACATCCTTCAGCCCGTTTGACTTTATAAGTCGGAAGCGGCCGGGTGGCTGAAGTATACGGATGCCAGAGATGATCCCGGTCGAAACTGTCTGTCATAGCTTCAAAGTTCATAGCCTGCTTTTTTAATACGTTCAATATCTTCTTTTACATTCGATCCCAGCGTCGTAAGCAGATCGCCTACGATGGCCGAATTGATTCCCACATGAAGTGCCAGCGCGAGAGTTCTTTCGTCCATTTGTGAACGTCCTCCTGCAAAGCGCAGGTATGCATGAGGATGAACAAAACGGAACATGGCAACAGTGCGGATGATCTCTTCTGATGTCAGTGGTACAGCATGTTCCAGTGGAGTTCCCGGAATGGGATGCAGCAAATTAAGCGGAATGGACTGAACTTCCAGTTCCTTGAGGGCAAAGGCCAGTTCCACACGCTGGGCCGGGGTTTCACCCATGCCGATAATTCCACCGCTGCAGATATCCATTCCTGCTTCTCGGGCTGCTTTCAGGGTTTCTATTTTCTGTGCCTGTGTATGAGTGGAACACAGGTGTCCGAAATAAGAAGGTGCAGTTTCCAGATTGCAGTGGTAGCGTGTCACTCCTGCTTCCTTGAGCCGTTTCAGCTGGTCTGCGGTTGCCAGTCCCAGAGAAGCACAAAGCGAGATACCACATTGCCGGTGCAGTTCTGCAAAGTGTTCACACAGGACTTCTGTCTCTTTTTCTGTCGGCCGGCGACCGCTGGTAACGAGAGAGAAACGTTTTACTCCCTGGCTTTCGTTGAGGCGGGCATGGCGGAGACATTCCTCTACCGGAACGATGCCATATATTTCGGCGCGGGTATTGTGGTGAGCCGACTGGGCACACCATTTGCAGTTTTCCGGGCAGCGTCCTGATTTGGCATTGATGATGGAACACATATCGAATACCTGGGGAGCGCACTGTTCAGTGATTTCGTGAGCCGCCTGGCACAAGGCTTCGAAAGGGGCTTCCGTCAGGAGGGAGAGAGCCTCTTCGGCTGTCAGGCTTCCGCCTGCTATGATGCGTTGCTTGATTTCTTCCATTTTGATCATTCGGTTTGTTAATTGGTTAAGAGATAAGGTTAGTATTCCGCCGGATAAAAAGGAAGTCTATCCGTGACGGATGAATATCACGGACAGTAAAGCAAAACAAAAGAGAGGAATAAATCCCGGAAATCCGGGACAGGGAGCGGCCGCAGGAGTATGAATTTCCCGTTCCGGAAGGCAGAAGCCGGCAGGAAGCGGGGGCATTTCCGTTCCTGAAGCCCGTGAGGCTTCTTCCGGTGGCATGAAGCCGGTGTTTCCCTGCAGGGAAGACTGTTTCTCGGCTGTATATCCGTTTTTGCTTAACGCTACCTCCGTGATTCCTTTGCTGACACATCCCATCGTTACCTGAATCTTCAGGCTGGCAAAGGCAGCATAGGCCTTACGACTCCATTGACAGAATCGTATAGTACGGGGACGGTATGTGAAAGCAGACTGGTACATAGCGTTTTTCTGATGGCGGCAAATGTAGTGAAAAATATCTGCAAAAGAGATGTGTGGAGTGTTAACCGCGTGTTAATAATTTGTTCTCACCCTGTTGATAGTTTAAAACGGTGTGGTTGATATCAGGAAGAAAATATTTGTATAACAATGATTTAGTCTTGTTTATATCTTGTGGAAAAATAGGGAATGGACAGTTGATAAAACTTCTGTTCCATGAGCTGGACCTGCGATAAACTTTGGTTGTTGTTATCGGGAAGTTGCAATAATTCCTCCTCCCAGCACGAGTTCGTCACGATAAAATACGGCGGCTTGTCCCGGGGCAACAGAGGCAAGCGGTTCGTGCATATTCACATGCAGGCAACCGTCACCTGTGCAGGTAACCGTACACCGGTTGGCTTGTTTCCGGTAACGGATCTTAACGATAACATCAGGATGATTCAGGGCAGTTTCGGGATCGATCAGATTCCAGTCTGTGAGCAGCATTTCCTGTTTTTCCAGAGCGCGAAGGTTGTCACATACAATAACTCGGTTTTGTTCTGGTAAGGTCTCTTTGACAAACAGTGTCTTGTTCAGCCAGATACCCAGTCCCCTTCGCTGTCCGATGGTATAGAACGGATATCCTTCATGTTGTCCCAGCTTTCGTCCTTCTTCATCCAGGAACTCTCCCGGAGATATCTGTCCTTCCGGTACATGACTTTTCAGGAAGGTGCGGTAATCCATCGGACAAAAACAGACGCCCAGGCTGTCACGTTTGCGGGCAGCTTTCAGTTGTCCCCGTTCGGCCGCTATTTCCCGGACACGTACTTTGGTCAGTTCTCCCATAGGAAACAAAGCGCGTTCCAGCAAATCCTGCGGGAGTCCCCAAAGGAAAAACGACTGGTCTTTATCCGGATCAGCTCCGGAACGGATGAACCAGCGGTCGTTTATAGTCTGTTTCCGTACATAATGGCCTGTAGCCAGATGATAAATACCTTCCCGGTCGGCAATTTCTTTGAGTAATGGCCATTTCAGCTGGTTGTTGCATAAGGTACAGGGAACGGGAGTCCGTCCGTTCATGTATTCCTGAATAAAATAATGAATGATTTGTTCTTCGAACACTTCCCGTGCATCATAGGTCAGATGACGGATACCCAGTTGTTCGCATAAGTGGCGGGCATCTTCCAGATATTCGGTCTGAAAATCTTTTTCGTAAAAACGGAATGTAATACCGGTTACTTCATAGCCGGCATCCTGCAACAGCATGGCCGCTACGGAACTGTCCGTGCCTCCACTCATACCTAATAAAACCTTGTTGTTTTTTCCCATGGGACCGTTTGTCTGATATCTGTTCATATAAGGATAAAAAAAAAGGAGTACCGCTGTACTCCAACCTTTGTTAACCTTAAATCTAATACTATGAAAAACACGTTGCAAAGGTACGGACTTTTCCGAAATCTGCAAGGAATTACTTTAAAAATCTCTGCTTTATAACATTTTTTATAATATAGAGCATTCCCCATCCTTCCTCGGAGATATCTTCATTGATTTTACCGGTGTAAATTCATTGCCTCATTGCCGGTGGATATGAAAAAAGTTATAACTTTGCAGTCTAACACATTCAAATTATGGAAAATAAACTGATTATTTACAATACACTGACCCGCAGGAAGGAACTGTTCGTGCCTTTGCATGCTCCTCATGTGGGCATGTATGTATGTGGTCCTACCGTATACGGTGACGGCCACCTGGGACATGCACGTCCTGCCATTACTTTCGATATTTTGTACCGTTACCTGACTCATCTGGGATATAAGGTGCGTTATGTACGCAATATTACGGATGTAGGTCATCTGGAGCATGATGCAGACGATGGTGAAGACAAGATTGCAAAGAAAGCTCGTCTGGAACAATTGGAGCCGATGGAAGTGGTGCAGTATTATCTGAACCGTTACCACAAGGCTATGGAAGCACTGAATGTACTGCCGCCCAGTATTGAACCGCATGCCTCCGGACACATCATCGAACAGATTCAGCTGGTAGAGGAAATCCTGAAGAACGGATATGCTTATGAGAGCAAAGGTTCTGTATATTTCGATGTTGCTAAATATAACAAGGATCATCATTATGGAGTGTTGTCCGGTCGCAATCTGGACGACGTTCTGAATACAACCCGTGAACTTGACGGACAGGAAGAGAAACATAATCCGGCAGACTTCGCTTTGTGGAAGTGTGCACAGCCGGAACATATCATGCGCTGGCCGTCACCGTGGAGCAACGGTTTCCCCGGATGGCACTGTGAATGTACGGCAATGGGACGGAAATACCTAGGTGAAACTTTCGATATTCACGGAGGAGGTATGGATCTTGTGTTCCCGCACCATGAATGTGAAATTGCACAGGCCGTTGCATCAGAAGGACATCAGATGGTACACTACTGGATGCATAACAACATGATTACCATCAACGGACAGAAGATGGGTAAATCATTGGGTAATTTCATAACGCTGGATGAGTTCTTTATCGGTTCCAATAAGCTGCTGACTCAGGCTTATTCACCGATGACTATCCGTTTCTTTATCCTTCAGGCTCATTACCGCAGCACCGTAGACTTTAGCAATGAAGCATTGCAGGCTGCCGAGAAGGGATTGGAACGTTTGCTGGAAGGTGTGAAGAATCTGGAACGCATTACTCCGGCGAAGGCTACATCAGGTATCGAACCACAGGGCTTGCGTGAGAAATGCTACGAAGCCATGAATGATGACTTGAATACTCCGATTGTTATTTCTCATCTGTTTGACGCTACCCGCATGATCAATACAGTGATCGACAAGAAGGCAACCATCAGTGCTGAAGATCTGGAAGAACTGAAGAGCGTATTCCATCTGTTTGTATTCGACCTTTTGGGATTGAAGGCAGAAGCCGAGAACAACGCAGCCCGTGAGGAAGCATACGGCAAGGTAGTTGATATGTTGCTGGAACAGCGTATGCAGGCAAAAGCTAATAAGGACTGGGCAACCAGTGACAAGATCCGTGACAACCTGGCTGCCTTGGGCTTTGAAGTAAAAGACACCAAGGATGGGTTTACCTGGAAATTAAACAAGTAATTTTGGATTGTAAATACAAAGATCAGAGGCCGTCCCTGCATGATTGGGGATGGCCTCTCTTTTTATGATCAATGTTCGAATACTCCTATACGTCCGTCGGCATCCAGTACATTTACCGAAACACGTGGGCGGCGGCAGCGGCTGTTGTTGTAGAACTGGATGGTAGCACGTCCTTCTTTGTCAGGCATTAGTTCCGGATTCCAGTATAATGTCCGTCGGTAATCTCCCTCGCGGGGCAATATCCGGTAATCAGGTAAATAAAACTCCTTAACCTTGCTATATCCTTCGAGCCAGGTTTTGCGAACTCCTTTGGCTCCTTTGACCGAAACTTCTTCTTCCGGCAATGTTTCTATTAATACGACACAGCCATAAATCTTGTCAATGTTCATAGGAGTAAACATCGGATCGGCATAGCGGCACATGGTTCCGAGATCCTCACTGATATAAACAGATTTGATGGATTCCAGACTTAGATTCCGGTATTTATTGAAATCCATTTCTTCATGGAAGGTGCGTTCATAGTTGATGACGAAAAGAACCAGACGTCCTTTGTACAATAAGTACTCTCTTCCAGAGGGGGCGGATTCCGGATAGAAGCTTGGATTCATATTCATCATCAGGTCGTGGATATCATTACCAATATATATGTCCCGGTCCTGGATGTCATCCATTTCAGAAGCGACATCATAGTAAGCAATGGATTTGGTGCGCGCCTGATATACATCATGGGCCTTGTCGCGTTTGCGGGCTTTGATCACTACTTCATCAAGGTGATGTATTTTTTCATTGATACCCGACCGCTTTAATGAATCTTCGTATGCCTTGAGCAGTAGTTTGTAGTCTTCTTCGGTTTCCAGCGTGTCAGCAGGTTCACTGACAGATAAGCTGGATCCTTCTTCCTCTCCGGCAACTCTAACCTGCATTTCAGCCAGCGGATACATGCGGGGAGATGGAGCAAATACACGATCCAGTACAATGCGGTAATCTTTCTTCTTTCCTTTCTCGGTTGCGGCCAGAATCAGATTCCATTTTCCTTCTATCTGAGAAACAAACGAGAAACGTCCCAGACTGTCTGTGGTAAAAAGATCAAAGAATTTTTGATTCTTGCTTTCCGGATCATCTCCGGGAGAAGCCAGAAATGCCGTAACTTCCACATTGGCGCGTGGCTTGCTGCGTACCATTGACACGACTTTTCCGTGCAGTTCAATACCCTGTTCCGGCATATACTTCAGTTCAAAAGGACTTCTTCCGGCCATACGTTCCCAGTCGTAGCGTCTCCAGCCTTGCACCATAAGCAAATCATCCAGTGCACGCCGATGGCTCAGATCGTCAGACTCGAAGTACCATGAGGGCTGATGGACATATCCTTTGATATCTGACATCAGCAGAAGATCGGTCAGCAGAGAATGACGGTTCTCGACTTCCTGCCATCCGTCACGTACGGAAACTGACAGGGGAGCTTGTATGGGACGGCCTTTGGCATCCTTTACTTCAAAATCCAGCCGGATCGAATCATAGGGCTGATAAGAACTTTTATCTGACTGAACTGCGACCGATAAAGTGTCGGGCTGGCCTATAAACATCAGACGGTCGGCTATAATACTTCCCGAGTGATCGAACCAGACGGCTTGTGCCACTCCGGCGGGTAAGGCCTGTTTGTCCAGTCTGAAGCGGACAGGACGGTTACGGGTGACCGTCAGCATACAGAAATGATATAGTTTTCCGCCACTGAGCACTCCCATTCCCAATACATTCCCTGGCGTCCGGCTGTTCTTCTGTACCGTCACGAGCAGACTGTCTGGTGAACTGAGGTTATCAACGGAACAGACAAAGCCCTGCTCTTTTGCTTCCGGCAGGTCAAAGCGAAATTTCTTCTCGTTCCAGATAACTTCTACACGGTCTTCTTCCATACCTGCCCTATAAGTAAAGCTTCCTTTTCCTTCATGCTCTGTGGCAAAAGTCAGGTGTTCATTTCCTTTTTTGTTGATTATCCGGCCAGATATTTCTACCGGATTACCATATCCATCCGTGGCTTCGAAAGCGACACGTACCGGTATGTCTTTCACTAGATATCCGCCTTCAGGATAGAACCTGAGATTGAGTTTTTTTTCTTTCCGTGGCCATTTACGTTCCTGTGGATATTTCCCTACACGCGGTCTGATTTTCTTTTCCACATAATTTCCTGCTTCTTCCGGCTTATCGAAGACAGGAATGATGCGTGAAAAGACTGAGGCTTCATCAAAGTTCAACATGTATTTGGTGTAAGCACGCACTTCGTAAAATCCTGAATAGAAAGGAAGTTGTGTCAAAGCGAAGTGGCCATGGCAGCGCCCGTTTCTTATTGGCAGAATCTGTCTGGATACTGTTTCACCTCCGGGATTCAACAGCTCCACATACAACGTCTTGCTCCACTCTGCAGGAGTATGCAGGTCAGAAGTGCCTACATAACACTGAAACCAGATGTCATCACCCTGATAATAACTGGTGTTGTCGAAATGTAAGGCTACTTTTTTCTGAGGCAGGGTTTTACCGAATAGCTCTGCACGTCGGGCAAATTCTTCCAGCGTCAGTGCGATACTATCAGGAATCTGTGCTTTTATTGTCAGGGAAACCGATATTCATATCAGGAATCCTGTCATCCATCTTCTCCACATAAAATAATCTCCTTTCATATTCACAAAGGTAAAATTTTTCTATCTTTGAAACGCATAAAATATGTACTAAAACTTAAACACTATATTCATGAAAACCAAACACGTTTTATTTTTGTCATTGAGTCTTTTCGGGGGCGTCCTGGCTTCATGCAGTCATTCAAATGAAATTCAGATTACTGGTTCTGTAAAGAATCTGGCCGGTGGAACCATTGTGTATCAGAAATCCATTGACGGAATGTTTAATTCGCAGGCACAGGACACCTTGTGGCTGAATGCGGACAGCACGTTCAGTCTTACACTTCCCGGTAACGGGTACGAACAGATACGCCTGTTCTTGTGGGGAAAGCGTTATCTGGGTTCTTTTATTGCAGAGGGAGGAAAGTATCGTTTGCAGATTGATGCCGCAGCTGCAAAGTCTGTTTCGATACTGGAAGGCAAGAATGAAAAAAATATGGAAGTGTCTGAACTGATGGACGAACTGGGAAAGGATGTGTTTGACGTACTTTCAAGACAAGGAGACAAATGGAATATTACCCGGGATACTGTTGCCAGTTCTGTAAGCAGGAAACTGCAGGATCAGGTTCTTGCCCTGGATGAAAAGATGCAGGGAGTAGACAAAGACTTGTATGAAAAAGCACGGCAAAATGCGCGCATGCAGGTGATGTGGGCTTTTCAGAACCAGCTGTTCGGTATTGCCAACCGTCATTCCGAAGCCACCAGGCAAAGCTGGCTCAAGGAATGGGAAAAGATGATGGAATTCTGTCAGGTAAATCATCCGGCCAGCACGTTCTCGCCCGCTTTCCATGAAGTAGTCTATAACAATGCCGGTATTACCTACTATATCAAAGGAGAACCGATAGACGAAGATCTGAAGAAAAATCCCTATAAATTGATTTTCCACTATATTGAAAAGAACCTTACAGGTCAGGCGCAGGAAACAGCCATGGCATTACTCTTCCTGATGGATGCAAACGAGGAGAAATATGATCCGGAGATACTTCCGTTGGAGGAACGATTCAGACAAATGCATCCGCAAAGCAAATGGCAGCCGCTAATAGATAAGGCCATCGCCAAAAACAAGGCTTTCAATCAGGCTGAAATTCCCGATTATATCCATTTCCCGAATGTGGACAAGGCCAAGACGTTGAAGGAGGTTACTGACTTATATAAAGGAAAGGTCATCTTTATGGATATATGGGCTACCTGGTGCGGTCCCTGCCGGGAATCATTCGCTCATGTAAAGCCCTTGCAGGAGTATGCCAAAAAGAATGATATTGTACTGCTGTATCTTTCCATTGACCGTCCGGATGATGATGCCAAATGGCGCAAGATGGCAGCTCATTATGATCTGATGGGAGAGCATGTGCGTGCGCAGGAAGCTTTCAAAAAAGAAATCTACGATACCTTCGGCAACGAACGTGGCGCACTTTCCATTCCTCGCTGTGTGATTATCGGCAAGGATGGAAAGGTAAAGTTCGCATGGGCTGCTTCTCCTGAGAACATGGAAGAGCTTGCGTCCCAGCTGGCAGAAGCGTCAAAAGAAGAATAAGTCTTCTTTATTTTAGTCTGCATTTCATGAGAATTGGATTTGAATACTCATTGATATGCTGTTGTTTCATCCATTCATTCATCAGCTCCTTCCGGTCGCCTTCTTTTTGCCAGTCTGTAAGCTGTTCTGCGGTTATGATCAGATATAGAAATTCATTGTCCAGGCAGAAAGGGATATTTTGATTATCCAGAGGGAGAGGTGCAGAGAAATGGAAATCATCCTGAAAGGCTGAGAATGTGACGGTCTTTTCGCTTCGGGAAGCATGAAGGGTAATGTAGAGTTGTCCTTGTTTCATGCAACCTATGGCGATCAGACTGTCATTGGCTGCCAGGGTAGGAAGCTCGAAGACATAATCATGCTTGTTGGCTGTTTCCACAAATTCCATGATATCCTTGAAGTGATTGGAATAAAATGTCTGGGGAGCCTTGTTCTTTCCCATGTCGAGTATATAGGCTGCTTCCATACCTTTCCCCGGCTGAATCCGGTAAACAGTATCCGCTGGAGAAGCATGATAGAGCATGCTATTACCCTGTGTAACCAGGTTCTTTTCGTCTTCGATAAAGAAGTATTCGGCCAGATGAGGATCAATCGAATCGTATGCTTCTTCTGATTTTTCCGCTATACGATTATAATGGGCCACTTTATAGTTGCAGGCTTCTGAAGGAAGATTGTTGTTGTAGAACCAATAATTATGCTGATCTGTTTTGGTCAGCGTGAATGACATGAACGGAATGGCAAAGGAACGCAGGTGATTACCCTCTTTGTCATAAACCACAATTTTCTTTCCGTTGTTGTCAAGCAATTCAATTTCCTGCGTTTCGGGATCTATGTAAGAGTCGAACAGGGAAGCATATCCGTCTGGGCCTGTTCCTAATCTGGATATTTTCAGTTTGCCTTTTCCGGTATGTCCGTCAAACAGGAAAAATGACTTGTCGGATATAAAATAGATATTCTGGTTTCGGCTGACCTTCAGATGACTGATATTGGAAAACAGGAATGAGTCACTCGTTTCCAGAGGGACATACATGATTGTATCAAACCACTGGGAGGCTTGTAAGGCTCCGGCATGTTCCAGATCTACTGGTATGACGCTGGCAGCAGACCGGAGGGATTTTTCTGACGGTGTAGAACAGGCCAGCAAAATAGTGCAAACTGTCAGGCAGGACAGGCATATTTCTTTTTTCATGAGATTAAAGATAAAAGTAAATAAATGAAACTGTTTACAGCTGTTATGGGTTGTTTTCAACTGCCTGACAAAGTTAGATAAAAAGCAGGTTGCCATATTGCGGAAGAAATGTTTCAGGCCTTTGGCGTTCCAAACCATTTGTCGATGATAAGAGCCAGGGCTCCGTCGCCGGTAACATTACATGCCGTACCGAAACTGTCCATGGTAATATACAGCGCGATCATCAGTGCCTGTGCGTTTTCGTCAAACCCCAGCATGGACGACAGGATACCGAGGGAAGCCATAATGGCTCCACCCGGAACTCCCGGAGCTGCTACCATGGTTACCCCCAGCATGAATATGAATCCGGCAAACATCTGGAAGTCATAAGGAATGTTTTGCATCATCATCAGTGCCAGTGCGCAGGCTACGATCTTCAGGGTGCTTCCTGAAAGATGAATGGTGGCACACAGGGGAATGACAAATCCTGCAACCCCTTCGTGTACTCCGTTCCGGATTGTCTGTTTCAGTGTGACAGGAATGGTGGCCGCTGAAGACTGTGTACCTAAAGCAGTGAAATAAGCCGGCATCATAGTTCCCAGCAGACGGAACGGATTCTTGCGTACCAGCAACCCTGCGATGCAGTACTGGAATATCAGCAGAAAGATATGCATGAGGAAGATGATTCCGATGATCTTGACAAAGACCGCCAGGACGTGAAACACTTGTCCGGAATGGGTCATGTTGAAGAAGATGCCAAAAATATAAATCGGGAGCAAAGGAAGGATGACGGCCTGTATGGTTTTGACAATGATTTCCTTGAAATCGTTGCAGACATTTTTCAGGAAACCGGTATCCAGATGAGCCAGCCCGAGTCCGACAGTGAAGGCCATGACAAGTGCTGTCATGACATTGAGCGGCTCCGGAATCGATATGGTAAAGAACGGTTCAACACCTTTGGCTTCACTGATTTCCGATAAAGGAATATTTTGTGTGATGAGGCTGGGGAAGAAGGTTTCTCCTACACCAAACGAAAGAAATCCGGAGAACAGTGTCGCACTGTAAGCCAGAAGAACGGTGGCGACCAGCATCTTTCCGGCACCTTTCCCGATGTCTGCAATGGCCGGAGTGACCAGTCCCACAATGATCAGTGGAATAATAAAGTTCAGGAACTGGCTGAAGAGGGCATTGAATGTCACGAAAATGCGTACAGGGAGTGCCGGTGAAACAGTTCCGGCAGCAATGCCCAGTCCGATGGCAATCAGGATTTGCGGCAGAAGTCCTAGTTTGATCTTTTTCATATTAGTTTGAGTCAGTTGATTTTAGGAATTTTTATAGATGAAGACTGCTTGACGGGCTGTATGGTCCCATCCTCGTTATAAAACAAAGGAGCCATACAGACGGATCTTCTCCATTGTATATATTTCCGGTCTGGAGAATCTGCCGTGATTGTAGCCAGTGCCAGGTCTGCCGTATGGTAAAACAGATACCACTGGCCTTTATATTCAACAATTGAGGAATGATTGGTTCCACTGTTTACTTCATCCAGAATTCTGCCTTTGTACTCATAAGGACCATAGATGGAATCAGCCATGCAGTAGGAGATGCCGACTCCATCGGAATAAGACAAATAATATTTCTTATCTTTTTTGTGAATCCAGATTGCTTCAAAGAAATGGGGGAGGTCTTTGACTTTATCCAGAACTACGGGCTTAGAATTATAGGAAATCATGTCATCATTCAGCCTGATGATGTTCAGCGCATTTTGTCCGACAAGCAGATATCCTGTGCCATCATCGTCGATGAAGACTGCCGGATCGATAAAGTCACGTGGAGCTGCTATTCCCGGGCTGTTCCTTGATACAAGAGGTTTACCTAAAGGGTCTTTAAATGGTCCGACAGGTGTGTTTCCGACAGCAACTCCTATATGATCCTGATCGGTAGGGAAATAAAAGTAATATTTGCCGTTTTTCTCTATACAGTCGGGAGCCCAGGCGTATTTCTTTGCCCATGTAGTTTGCTTGAATGGTTCAAAGATCAGGCCCTCATCTTTATAATGGCATAAATCAGTGGTAGAGTAAGCATAATAATCTTCCATATCCCACCATTGTGCCTGGTCACGGTCGTGGCTGGGATAGATGTAGAGCGTATCTCCGAAGACACGGGCAGACGGGTCTGCGCTGTATCGTACGGTGATGACAGGATTCTGTACTACACAGGAATCTTTATCCTGGATGGTAGTCTGTGATTTAGGTTGTTGGCATGCACCTGCCATTAATAATGGAAGGGCATATAGGGAAACGAGGCTGAATCGTTTTAAAACGGGCCGGTAACCGGACTTTTTCAGAATATTTTTCATGGATATGCTGTTAGTTTAATAATTAAAAGCGCTTCAATACATCAAACGAGGAAAATCCAGAGGACAGCGTCGTACTGTAAGCCAGAAAAGACAGATACCGCTATTTTTTCAGACTGACAGTCTGGCTTTCTTTTTCTGAAAGGGCGAAGTTTTTCAGTCTGACCGTTCTCTCTCCGACTGTTAAAGCGGACAGTTTCAGGGAGCCCTTGACTACACGGACCGTGATGTCCTTGTGGCTTATGGTGCATGTTCCCCATGAACTTCCGTTGCTCCAGAAATAAGTACCGGGGCGGGAGGTGAATCGCATGCTTTGGTCGACAGCAGAGTAATTGTAACCGCTCATGGCAAGTATGGCAGACCAGCTGGCCATTGACCGGGCATAGTGGTGTCCGCATTCTGTCTCGTTGAACGGGTTTCTCTTTGCTCCGTCGTGTCTGTCCCGGATTGCCCGGATGCACTTCAGGGCATCTTCCTCCATGCCTTCATAAATCATGCCTGTGGCTGCACAGTATTCAAAGCCGGTCATGACTTCTGCAAAATAGGGGAAAGGAACTTCCAGTCTTCCTTTGGGCCAGGATGCCATGAGAAGTCCGGCTTCATCACCAAGAACGTATGACCGCATATTGTTGAAATGCCGGCTGAAGTCTTCCTTGAAATTGTATCGCATGATGCTTTTCAGTGTTGTCCGGATATGCTCTTTCTTTGCCAGATATCCCAGTCCGCAGATATGTGCCATGTATTGACCTACCAGCTGGTCTACCAGACATCCTTTCCCGAGCTGGAAGTCCGGGATCTTTGTATCCGGATCATTCATGTCGAGGAATTCAAAGGTTTCCGGATCTGTGATCTTGTGCTCATAGTATTCCCCGTTGAACAGATTGTTGTCTAACCATTCCGAACCATTTTCAAAAAGAGTTCTGCATTTCTTTTCGAATGCCCGGTCTTTCATGGCATGTGCCATTTTTTCGGCTGCTTTTAATGCTCCGAGATACCAGAATCCCATCTGTGGGTTAGGACCGAAATAGTTTACGTCCATAGTATTGTGTTGTGATCCTTCCATTACGCCATCCTGGTTGCCGTCCCAGCCATGTTCGGTCCATGCATAGCTCAATACTTTCTTGACTTGTGCCCAGTTTTCTTTCAGGAATCGGGAATCGCCGGATAGTTGCCAGTCCCGATAGAATTTCATGATGCAGCCCATTTGACCGTCGGCTGCTGCACTGTTGCCTTTGGCTGCCTCTGAAAGGGGCAGGGCAGCTCTGAAGCTCATCAGTCCGTTGTCCTTTGTCGCGTAGTTGAATTCCACATCCCGCATGCTTCTGGCCAGGTCGCCGAACAGAAAAGCCGTAGCCGTTTCATAGTTCCATACGTGGGTACACGAGCCCATACATGAGCTGAATCTGTCCATCACACCTTCCCATCCCATCAGGTGACCGCTTGGAATGCGGAATACCGTTTGTGAGCGCAGGGTTGCGAGGTTGAATAATCCGGCTTCTTTGACTACATCCGGATAAGAACATTCCAGCAGGCTGTTGACGAATTCCAAGGTCCGTTTCTCCAGTTCCGGCATTTGAGGGATTATTTTCCGTGCTGTTTCCCAGGAATCAGGATATTGCTGACTGTAGTAATTGCCGATTACAGAAGATGACCATGCTTTCCGGTTGGGGAAGTTCCAGGTGAGGAAGAAAGTGAATGAACGGGTTTCCCCGGGAGCCAGTTTCTTTTTTACTGCAAGGGAAGCCATCGGGTCGGCATCATATTGTTTACTCATTTCCGTCAGTTCACCGTCTGCACTGAAGTCGTCCCAGAAGCCCAGAATACCGTTGCTCCAGTCGTCAGCTTTCGAGGAAGTCCGATAGGTGACACCTTCGGGGGCATTGGTGACCAGAGTCATGTTTCCGTAGGCAGGATCTGTCTTTTCCACTCCTTCCGAACAGAAATAAATTCCCTGTAATCCTTGAGCTGACTTATAGATGTTCCTGTTGTCTTTGCAGCCGACAGGTATATAGTCTCCTTTCCAGTCGGTCACAAACTTGCTGCCGTCCTTGCCGATGAAGTTTCTGATAGAACCGCAGATAGATACATCAACCGGGGTTTGGGATGTGTTTGTTACCTCATAGCAGAGAACGGCTATGGGAATTCCGCTGGCTTCGGCATCACCCGGAACAAGCGGGTTGAATCCTTTGACGGTCACTTCAACCGGGATTTCCTTATCCGACAGATGTACTTGTCCGAATGGGTAGGCTGCATCGAATGAACTGTTCTTGAACCGGGGCAGTCCGTGGTGGTTTACGGGTCTTCCCTCGTAGTGCAGATATTCCTGGTCATACAGTGCTCCTGCCAGCAGGGTTGTCTGTGCTTCTCCTTTTTCGGGTTTCGTATAAATGGCAAAGAAAGGGGCGTTGTTACCGGTGGTGACGGTACTGTATTTCTTGCCGGGCACGTTCATGATTTCCCAGTCGCGGAGCTCTCCCCGTCCGCCTAATGATACGGTTCCTGTACCTATTCCCCCAAGAGGCAAAGCTATCTGATACAAATGTTGCTGGTCATAGTGCCTTAAAACCGGCCAGTCTCCGGCTTTCCACTCCTGAGCGCAAAGCAGTGTCGGAAGCAAGGTGATGATTGTCAGAATATTTTTCATAGAAATATTATGTAAGTTTAATAATTAAAAGCGCTTAAAATTACAGAGAAATCTTGTATGACGAAGTATTTTTACGAAGAATTTGAATCTGACTTTGCTGGAAATACCGGGACTTTCAGGTATGGATGGAGTGGAATAATGCTTTCGTTTGGGGAATTTCTTGCAGAGGATCCGTCGGTGTTTTCTGCACGAAACAGCAGTTCCACCAGGATGAAATAAAAGTTCCACTTACTGAAAACAAAAGTTCCACTAGCAGAAAATGAAAGTTCCACTAGCACGAAACAAAAGTTTCACCAGCATGAAACAGCAGTTTCACCGGCACGAAACAACAGTTTCACCGGCACGAAACAAAAATTTTCCCTGAAGAAAACCGGTGTTCTCTCCAGAGAAATGATATGATATGAAGTGAAGTTTATTCTCCTGCGAAAGGAAGATGTCACTTCGTCTTGACGATGGAAGTCAGCGGGTATCTGTTTCCTTTGATATCGCTGAGGAAAGCCTTGGCAGAGCCGAAGTTGAGGTACATATCCAGACGGACCGGCAGATGGTTCAGGTCGTCGGTGATATAGAAAGTAATGACTTCTTTTTCTTTATTTTCTTTGGTGTATTCCACCAGTGAAAAAACCAGACAGCGGTATGTCACTCCGTTTTCTGCTTCGTAGTTTTCTTTGCGGCGATAGATCAGGGTCTGTTTTTCTATGGCTCGTCCCGTAGCCATGGAAAACAGGATTTTCTGCCCCGGACGATAGTCGGTGGGATCATACGAACGTGCCTGAAGCAGGATGCTCAGCATGTCATAGACGCAGACCGGCATTTCATCGTGATGCTTGTCGGGAGTACCCCGGTTCACACTGCGCTGCTGGTCGACGATACATTTTCCGTTGCGGTAGGAAAAATTGACCTCATCTACTGTGTAGCGTTTGCCTTCTTCGGCTCCTTTGCGGAAGTAAAGCGGTTCCAGCTTTTCTGTAGTGATACAGGTCAGGGTGTCGCGCATCTTGAAAAACTTGTCGATACTGGGCTTGGTGAACGACAGAAGGTCTGTCTGCAGGCAGGGCTGGCCTTTATAGGTCGTGGTGTTCACCGTCATTTTGGCCCAGCCGACATTTACCCAGATAAACTTCCAGTTGAACTTCAGCCGGTAGGATAAAGTTTCTCCCGGTTTGATGGCCGTGTTCTCGGCACCGCATTGAGCTTGTGGCTGCCATGCCTCCCATCAGGAGGCAGAGGCAAAGGATGATTTTCTTTATCATGTTTGTCAAGTCCTTCCTAGTTTCTTTGCACGTTCTTTATTCCGGTCTTTTATTTTCTTGCTTTCTTCCGGTTTCTGTTTCTTGATTTCGTCGGGCTTCTGCTTGTCCAGCGGGAGGGCATGAATGTTCCATGTCTCTTCAAACTCGAAGTTGGCTTTCATTTCCCAAACTTTGGGGAAATAAAACACTTCTTCCGGCTGGATCTTGTCTGCATAGTTACCTGTATCCCATACTCCGTTGTTGTTGTCATCGTTGAACAGGCGGATATAGTATTTGGTTCCTGGCTGCAGGAAGTAGAAGTCGCATGTCTTCTTGTCGCTGACGGGTTGCTGGCGTACGACGGCATCGGTTGAGTTGAGCAGTTGCACGATGGCATGGGGCCCGGCTCCAACAATGTTCAGATAGAGCGTTCCGTAGTCTTCAAGTGTCTTGACCTTCAGCGTATTTTCCACTTTGTTTGTGTAAAGTCCATAAATACCCTTGAATCCGAGCGAGTCAATGTTCAGCCGGTATTCCTGTCCGGGTTGCCAGTCGGCCAGGATCTGGTATTTCCGGGGGACAACACTGTCGGCGAGGAAGATGAAAGGTCTTTCTTCCCAGATGGTATCTACTTTCTGGCTGATGTGGATAGCCGTGGTATCAATGCTTTCCAGCGGTTCATCGAAAGTCAGCGTAATGTTACGGTTCAGATCCAGACTGGACGGTGCGTCTACACTGATCTTCAGGAATTTGGTTTCAACAGCCAGTGTATCTCCTTTTTTAGCCCGTTTTTTACGCTCTTTTTCTTTCTCCTTGCGGGCTTCTTCAGCCATGGCCAGACGGCGTTGTCTGTTGATTTTGTTCACCATGCGCAGGGTATCTGTCCTGGGCACCAGTTTTCCCAGCGTGTCCGTAGCGAGATAGCCCAGTTGCAGGGTCAAAGTATCGCGCTCACAAAGCGTTGTATCCTTGATCCAATAGCGGATGGTATCGTTCCGTTCCGTGTTCTCGATGATGAAAGCATCCTTTTCGTCGAAATCCAGTCCCTTGACCGTGGGAAGGGTATCGGCTTTGGTGTTGAAGTAAAGCGAGAAACGGTAGGTCTGCTCACGTTCGCTTTTCACCAGATATTGCAGGTTGTTTTCTTCCTTGAAAGCGCGCAGCAGGAGGTTGTCGGGCAGGAAGCGGGTATAGTTCACCTGATAGATGGTATCGTAGTGAAGCGTGTCGTTTTCATGCCATATCGTATCCTGTCTTACGGCTCCGGTGGTCGAAGGAATCACCAGTGAATCCTGATAGGCAATGGTTTCCGTCTTCGAGTCGAAGATATAGTTCTGGTTTCCGTCCATCAGTGCATAGATGCGGTAACTTCCGGGAGCAATGCCCCGGATGACGAAGTGTCCCCGGCTGTCTGTACGAGAGATACGGTCGAACGGCAGGGTTGTGAATGCTGAATCGTTCAGGTTCTGGTGTAATCCCACCTGAATGCCTTTGATCGGTTCCAGGTCCTGGGCATTGAGGATTGTTCCCGAAACTTCCATGGTGTCAATTGTCGGTCCGGTGGAAAAGGTATAGGCAAAATTTCCCAGCGGATTTCCTTCGTTGTTGTCCACGATTGCATCACCGAAGTCGATGGTGTAAGTGGTGTTGGGTCTCAGCGAATCCATGTATTCCACGCTCACCCGATGTCCGTTTACCTTGAGTTCGGGGCTTTCCTGTTGCGGGGGTGAAAAGATTACCTTTTCAGAAGCTTTCTCCAGTTTGATGTATTCATCGAATTCGATGGAGATTTTCTTGCGCTTGTTGTTGATGGCTCCCGGTTCCGGATTGGCGCGTACGAACTTAGGCGGAGTCTCGTCATAAGGGCCTCCGTCGGGTTGTCCCTGGCTGGCACAGGCATATAGTCCGGCAAGCACCAGCAGGAAGGTGAGATATTGGGTCAGTCTGCGTCGGTTCATGAGTTCAGTTTCAGCATTTCTTCTATGTAGTCACGATTATTGCTCAGGCGTGGCACTTTGTGCTGTCCGCCCAGTTTTCCTTTCTGTTTCAGCCAGTCGTGGAACAGATTCGGACGTGCAGGGATGATTTCCAGTTCCTGCAGAGTAATATCCTTGTGGCGTTTGGCTTCATAGTCGGAATTGATTTCCTGCAGAGCCTTGTCCAGTGCATGACGGAAATGCTCCAGTGAATCGGGCTGGACACTGAATTCAATCAGCCACTGGTGACGGCATTTGGCATTGTCGTCCATGAAGACCGGTGCGGCAGAATATTCCAGCACTTGTGCTCCGGTTTCGGCACAGGCACGTGCCAGTCCTTTTTCGGCATTATCCACCATCAGCTCTTCTCCAAAGGCATTGATGAAGTGTTTGGTACGTCCGGAGATAATGAATTTATAGGGATCTTTCTGAGTAAACTTCACTGTATCACCGAGAATGTACCGCCACAGTCCGCAGGAAGTACTGATGACGATGGCATAATTGCGTCCCACTTCGATACCGGTCAGGGGTACGATGGTCGGATTCGGACTGTCAAATTCGTCCAGAGGAATGAATTCGTAGAATACATCGTAGTCCAGCATCAGCAGCATGGCAGGGTCGGAGAGATCGTTCTGCAGTCCGAAGAAACCTTCACTGGCATTGTATGTTTCCATATAGTGCATGCGGGGACTGGCGATCAGCCGTTTGTATTGTTCCCGGTAGGGAGTGAAACATACGCCTCCGTGGAAGAATACTTCCAGATTGGGCCATACTTCGTCTAGGGTCTTTGCACCTGTCTTTTCCAGAATTCGTTTTATGACTGCCATCATCCAGGAGGGTACTCCGGAGAGGTTGGTCACATTTTCGTGGATGGTCGTGCTGGCAATGCGTTCCACTTTCTCTTCAAATTCTGACAGAAGCGCGATTTCCTTGCTCGGTACGCGGATGAAGTTCACCAGCGGATTGATGTTCTGGATCAGGATGGCAGAAAGGTCGCCCACCAGACTTTCCTTGACATTGTAGTTGGGGCTGTGGCTTCCTCCCAGAATCAGTCCTTTGCCCGAGAAGAAGCGGCTTTTGGGATTTTCACGCAGATAGAGAGCTACGGCATCGGTTCCTCCCTTGTAGTGGATGCCGTGCAGACCGTCCTTGCTGACAGGGATGAATTTACTCTTGTCGTTGGTAGTTCCCGATGATTTGGCATACCAGCGTACTTTTCCCGGCCATAACACATCGGCTTCGCCGTGACGCATACGGTCTACATAACCTTTGATTTCTTCATAGGTTTGTACCGGTACGCGCTGGAAGTCTGTATAGTTTCTGATTCGTGCGTAATCATATTTCTTTCCCCATTCCGTGGGAGCTGCTGTTTGTATCAGTTTCTGGAAAACCCGTTCCTGGATGGCTTCTGCCTGAGTGGCGTATAAGTCAGTGGCTTTCTGCCTGGATGTGAACAGTTTTCCTATCACTTTCGTTGAATTCATTGTTTCTTCTGTTTCAGATTCAAATTATTGCAAAGGTAGATTTTTTCCGCGTATTATCGGGTTGTACAATTATTTTTTTTTGAGATTTCACAATTCACTGCTTTTTTCTTACCTTTACGTCTCAAAGTAAATACAAACGAATATGAGAATTGGAATCTTGACTTCGGGAGGTGATTGTCCGGGCATTAATGCGACTATTCGCGGGGTATGCAAGACGGCAATCAACCATTATGGTATGGAAGTATTCGGTATTCACAGCGGCTTTCGCGGGCTGGTGGATAATGATGTGGTTCCATTGACGGAAGCATCGCTGACCGGGTTGCTGAATATGGGCGGAACCATTTTGGGAACGTCGCGTGAAAAACCTTTCAAGCGACGGGGAACAGCGGTCTCGGAAGACAAGCCTGCCATGATGCTTCAGACGATCCGCGAAAGAGGGCTGGACTGTATTGTCTGTATCGGTGGAAACGGTACGCAGAAAACTGCAGCCAGGCTGGCGGAGACAGGTGTGAATGTCATCAGTATTCCCAAAACGATCGATAATGATGTGTGGGGCACTGATTTCTCGTTCGGCTTCGATTCAGCGGTAAGCATTGCGACCGATGCCATTGACCGGTTGCACTCCACGGCAACGTCTCACCAGCGGGTGATGGTGATCGAAGTGATGGGACATAAGGCCGGATGGATTGCGCTCTATTCAGGCATGGCCGGAGGAGGAGATATTATCCTGCTCCCGGAGATTCCTTTTGATATCCATCGCATCGGAGATGCCATTATCAACCGTCTGAAGAAAGGAAAGCCATACTCAATTGTGGTAGTGGCAGAAGGAATTCCTACTGTGGATGGCAAGAAAGCAGCCCAGTATATAGCTGAAGAAATTGAATATGAAACCGGATTCGAAACCCGTGAAACGGTACTCGGATACATTCAGCGCGGCGGAAGTCCGACGGCATTTGACCGTAACCTTGCTACGCGCATGGGCGGATATGCTACTCAGCTGATTGCAGAAGGCCGCTTTGGACACATGGTAGCCCTGCAGGGAAACAGTATGGGTGCTGTCCCCCTGACGGAAGTAGCGGGTAAACTGAAACTTGTGACCGAGGACAATGACCTTGTGGTACAGGGTCGCCGTATGGGGATCTGTTTCGGATGAAAAAAGGTTTTTATAATACTACAGACTAAGAAAGGACAGGTGATGACTGATGTTGTTTTTCAATCATCACTTGTCCTTTACGGAGAAGACAGACACGGGGTCAGTCTTTGAAAGCAGCCTCTTCGGCTTCGGAAATAATCCGTTCGGTGTCTTCGAACTTTTCAAGGATAACTTCCTCTTCTGTTGCTATCGCTGTCAGCGGTGTGTTGGAGGCAGATGCTTCAGGTACTTCAGTTGTAGTTGTTTCCTGTGCCTGCTCGCGCTGTGCTTTAGCGGCAAAGATCTGATCGATGAATTTGGGATCAGTTTTGATTTGCTTCAAGGTCTCCTGAGCAGCCAGTTGCTGCGATTCTTTTTTGGAGTAACCTTTTCCTTCCCCGGCAGGGATGTTTTCAACCATGACTTGTGTTTCGAATATTGGATTCGAGTCACTGTCTATGGACTGGCCTGTCAGTCGGAATTCTACTTCAAATTTGTTCTTCTGGCTCCATTCGATCAGTTTTGACTTGAAGTTGACCTCTTTGCGTGAGATCTTGTCAATATTCAGGTATTGGGCGATGATACGTTCCTCCATGAATTTCTTGCAGGCATCATATCCTCTGTCCAGATAAATGGCGCCCACCAGTGCCTCAAATGCGTTTCCGGACATATAGCTGTTGTGTGACGACTGACGGGTTGTAAACTTGATCAGTTTATCCAGCCCGATCTGAACAGCTACCTGATTCAACGTTTCACGCTGTACGATCTTGGAACGGGTATTGGTGAGAAATCCCTCACGCTTTCCTTCGAATTTCTTATAGACAATATCTGCTACTACTGCATCCAGAATGGCATCGCCCAGAAATTCCAGACGTTCATTGTTGAGTAATCGTCCTTTTTCCTTAACCGATGAAGACTTGTGCAGCAGAGCCTGCTGGTAGATTTCGATGTTTCTCGGATAGAATCCCAGCATTCTGTAAAAACAAAGATAAGGCTCCTTGTCCTTGCGGAAAAAGAGTCTTATCTTATCTGTTATATTGCTAAACACAGTTTATTCAGTGTATTTTTTGACGATTACACATGCATTGTGTCCACCGAAACCAAAGGTGTTGCTCAATGCAGCACGAACCGTACGGTGCTGTGCCTTATTGAAAGTGAAGTTAAGGTTATAATCGATCTGTTCATCGTTATCTCCTTCTTCGTGGTTGATGGTCGGAGGAACAATGTCGTTCTTCACAGATAATACGCTGGCGATAGCTTCTACAGCTCCGGCAGCACCCAGCAAGTGACCGGTCATTGACTTGGTAGAACTGATGTTCAGCTTATAGGCATGTTCTCCGAAGAGAGCCTGGATAGCTTTCACTTCTGAGATATCACCTACCGGGGTAGATGTACCGTGAACATTGATATAGTCGATATCTTCCGGCTGCAAACCTGCATCTTCCAGTGCATTGGTCATCACCAGTTTCGCACCCAGACCTTCAGGATGAGAAGCTGTGATATGATAAGCATCGGCAGAGGCACCAGTTCCGGCCAGTTCGGCATAAATCTTTGCGCCACGGGCTTTAGCGTGTTCCAGTTCTTCCAGAATCAGACATCCGGCTCCTTCACCCATTACGAAACCGTCACGGCTTGCGCTGAACGGACGTGAAGCACGAGTGGGATCGTCGTTGCGGGTAGAGAGGGCATTCATCGCGTTGAATCCTCCTACTCCGGCAGGGAAGATAGCAGCTTCAGCACCACCGGTAACGATCATGTTGGCTTTTCCCAGACGGATATAATTGAATGCATCAGCAATCGCGTTGGAAGAAGAAGCACAAGCGGAGGTGGTGGTAAAGTTAGGACCATGGAATCCGTAAATCATAGAGATTTGTCCGGATGCAATGTCGGCAATCATCTTCGGAATGAAGAACGGATTGAAACGCGGACCGATTGTGTCTTTGGTCTGTGCGTAATTCATTACTTCTTCTTCGAAAGTGTGGATACCGCCGATACCTACTCCGAAGATCACACCGATTTTGTTCAAGTCTTCTTTTTCCACATCAATGCCAGCGTCTGCTACAGCTTCTTTGGCAGCAGTAATAGCATATTGTGTATAAAGATCCATTTTGCGAGCTTCTTTCCGGTCGATGAAATCGGTCGGGTTGAAGTTTTTCACTTCGCAGGCAAACTGAGTCTTGAACTTGGATGCGTCAAAATGAGTAATAGGTCCTGCTCCGCTTACTCCGTTGATCAGGTTGTTCCAGAAATCTGAAACATTGTTACCAACAGGGGTCAGCGCACCAAGACCTGTTACTACTACTCTTTTTAATTCCATAAAGAGGTAGAATTAATTATTTTGCGTTAGCCTCGATGTAAGAGATGGCGTCGCCTACAGTCTGGATCTTTTCTGCCTGATCATCAGGAATAGAGATACCGAATTCTTTTTCGAATTCCATAATCAGTTCAACTGTATCCAAAGAGTCAGCACCCAGGTCGTTAGTGAAGCTAGCTGCCGGAGTTACTTCTGATTTTTCTACGCCCAACTTATCAACAATAATTTTCTGTACTTTTGATGCGATTTCAGACATAATTCTAAATTTTAAAGTTTATAAATAGAGTAAAAATGTTTATATTCCGCTGCAAAGGAATAAATATTTCTTCTTCTAAACAAATATTCGGGCAAATAAATGCATGCTCTTTGCACATTTTATCTCTTTCTGTGCACGAAAAAGGTGAAAATGGAAGGAAATTGTCTTTTAAACTCGTTGGGAAAGGAGTGTTTTTTGATATGATTCTTCTTGGCTGAGTAACAGATTTTGTAATTTTGCGCATATGACACTATTCTCTCTTTCATCAGGGGAAATGAACAGATCATGAGTGAGGTCACCCGAAGTCTGGGACAGGAAATCCTTCCACGGAAATGATGATACGGAGGTCGTTTCTTGAAGACCGGTTGCTCAGAGGCTGCTTCTTTGAAGACCTGTTTTGTGGCATTCGAATTTCGGGAGATTAGTGTCTTGAGAAAGAAATTAAAGAGTTTTTTAATCCACCAATCAACAAGGCAATGAAATCACACCCATGGAGAAAGATTTTCAGGTTGGGAAGCCGGCTAACGATGGCCGTTCTGCTCATCTCGGCCACATCGTGTTCGGAAAGAGAAACAGCCGGCACGGACTATACGCAATTTGTTAATCCGCTGATCGGAACAGGAGGACACGGGCATACCTTTCCGGGGCCTGTTGTGCCTCACGGTATGGTTCAGCCCGGACCGGATACTCGCCTGGACGGATGGGATTCCTGTTCGGGGTATTATTACAACGATTCTACAATCAATGGTTTTTCGCATAATCGTCTGAGCGGAACCGGATGCTGTGATTATGGTGATGTGCTGCTGATGCCCACAGTGGGAGAACAGTGTATCGGAACAGAGGAACCGACTGGGCAGCAGATGCCTTATTGTTCGTCGTTTTCACATGATGATGAAGTGGCTGTGCCGGGATATTATTCCGTTTACCTCTCCCGTTATGGTGTCCGTGCGGAGCTGACGGCTACTTGCCGTGCAGCTATCCACCGCTACACCTATCCCGCCACATCCGGTGCAGGGATGATCCTCGATCTGGACTACAGCCTGCAGCGGCAGACCAACCGCGACATGCTGATCGAGCAGGTGAACGACTCCACCCTGCGCGGACGCAAGCGCACGGCCTACTGGGCGCCCGACCAGCCTGTGTGCTTTTACATGGTCTTTTCGCGTCCCTTCACCTTCCGGCTGGTGAACGACACCCTGCCCCCTTCATGCGGAGCCTCCTCCCGGCCCCGCATGAAGGCCCTGCTGCGCTTTGCCCCGCTGGCCGAAGGCGAGCAGGTGATGGTGAAGACGGGCCTGTCGGCCGTGGATATGGAGGGAGCCCGTGCCAACGTGGAGCAGGAGATTCCCGGATGGGACTTCGACGGGGTGCGCAGGGCGGCTGCCGCAGCGTGGAACCGCGAGCTTTCGCGCATTGAGGTCCGCACGGCCGATCCCGTCCGGCGCAGGGTGTTCTACACGGGGCTGTATCATGCCCTGATTGCCCCCACCGTCTTTTCGGACGTGGACGGCCGTTATCTGGGGATGGATCACAACATCCGCCGGACGAAGGAGGGAGAGACGTACTACACCATCTTCTCCCTGTGGGACACCTTCCGCGCCCTGCATCCCCTGCTGACCATCCTCCGGCCGGAGCTCAACGCGGAGATGATCCGCTCGCTCATTGCCAAGAGTGAGGAAGGGGGCATCTATCCCAAGTGGGACATGGCGTCAAACTATACGGGGACGATGATCGGCTATCATGCCGTTTCGCTCGTGGCCGATGCCTGGGCGAAGGGCTGCCGCAGCTTCGACGTGCGGAAGGCTTACCGGGCGGCTCTCCGCGCTGCCGAGTATGACACGACGGGCATCCGCTGTCCGGACTGGATGATTCCCTACGTCATGCCGCGGGCACGCTACTGGAAGAATGCCGTGGGCTATGTGCCGTGCGACCGGGACAAGGAGGCCGTGGCCAAGGCGCTGGAGTATGCCTACGACGACTGGTGTATCGCTCTGCTGGCCCGCGAACTGGGCGACACGGCCAATGCCCGCAGGTATGAGGCCTTTGCGCAGGGTTACCGCACTTATTACGATCCGTCCACGGGCTTCATGCGGGGGCTGGATTCCGGCGGCAAGTGGCGTGAGCCTTTCAATCCGTATGCGTCGGATCACCGGAACGATGACTATTGCGAGGGGAATGCCTGGCAGTGGAGCTGGTTTGTTCCCCACGATCCGGAGGGGCTGATGGAGCTGATGGGCGGACGCGAACGCTTTGTCCGGAGGCTGGATTCGCTCTTCACGGCCGATCCGCGGCTGGAGGGGGATCAGGTGTCGGCCGATATCTCGGGGCTGATCGGGCAGTATGCCCACGGCAACGAGCCGAGCCACCACATCACGCATCTGTATAACTATGCCGGGGTGCCCTGGCGTACGCAGGAGCTGGTGGACCAGGTGCTCCGCACGCTCTATTCGGACGCTCCCGACGGGCTGTCGGGAAATGAGGACTGCGGGCAGATGTCGGCCTGGTATGTGATGAATGCCATGGGCTTCTATCAGGTGTGTCCCGGCCGGCCGGTGTATTCCATCGGGCGTCCGCTCTTCGAGGAGGTGACTCTCCGCCTGGAAGGGGGAAAGACTTTCGTCATCCGTGCGAAGAACAATTCGGAGAAAAACAAGTATATCCGTTCGGCGACGCTGAACGGCAGGCCGCTGGAAGGGCCGTTCTTCACGCATGAGGAACTGATGGCCGGCGGGGTGCTGGAGTTCGTGATGTCCGACCGTCCGGAGAAGTGGAACGGAAAGGAGACGGAGGGGGTATGAACAGGCTGGTCATGACTTTCGCGGCGCTGCTTGGGCTGCTGGGGCTCCGGGCGGCGGAAAGGGATTTCACACAGTACGTGAATCCGCTGATGGGGACGCAGTCGTCCTTTGAGCTGTCGGCCGGAAACACTTATCCGGTGACCGCCATGCCCTGGGGGATGAATTTCTGGACTCCCCAGACGGGGAAGATGGGAGACGGATGGCAGTACACGTATACGGCGAACCGGATCCGGGGATTCAAGCAGACGCACCAGCCCAGTCCCTGGATCAATGACTTCGGCCAGTTCTCGCTGATGCCGGTGACGGGCAGCCCGGAGTTCGACGAGGACAGGCGGGCCAGCTGGTTCTCGCACAAGGGCGAGACGTCGCGTCCTTACTATTATAAAGGTATACTTGGCCGAACATGATGTCGTGGCGGAAATGGCTCCCACGGAGCGGGCGGCCTTGTTCCGCTTCACCTTCCCGGAGACGGAGCAGGCGTATGTCGTGGTGGATGCTTTCGACAGGGGATCGTCGGTCCGGATCATTCCCGGAGAGAACAAGGTGGTGGGGTATTCCACCCGTAACAGCGGGGGAGTGCCAGCCGGCTTCCGCAATTATTTTGTCATGGTCTTCGACAGGCCTTTTGAGTACCGGGCGACTTTTGCCGATTCCGTGCTGACGGAAAATGTGCTGGAGCAGACGGCCGGACATGCGGGGGCCGTGGTGGGCTTCCGTACGGCAAAGGGGGAGCAGGTGCATGTGCGGGTGGCATCGTCCTTCATCAGTCCGGAACAGGCGGAACTGAATCTGAAGGAGCTGGGCGATGCTGGGCTGGAGGGGCTAGCGCAGCAGGGCCGGGAACGCTGGAACGAGGTGCTGGGACGTGTGGAAGTGGAAGGGGGAACGCTGGATCAGTACCGCACGTTCTACACCTGTCTGTATCGTTCGCTGCTTTTCCCTCACAAGTTCCATGAAGTGGATGCCCGCGGAAAGATCGTGCATTACAGTCCCACGACAGGGCAGGTGCTGCCGGGATATTATTACACCGGAACCGGGCTGTGGGATACGTTCCGCTGTCTCTTTCCGCTGCTGAACCTGATGTATCCTTCCGTCAGCCGGGAGATGCAGGAGGGATTTCTGAATGCTTACCGCGAGAGCGGTTTCTTCCCGGAGTGGTCCAGTCCCGGCCATCGTGACTGCATGGTGGGCAACAACAGTGCTTCTGTCCTGGCCGATGCATACCTGAAAGGGATTTGCGTGGACGATACGGAAACACTGTGGAACGGCCTGATGGTGGGTGCCGGCGGGACACATCCCACGGTCAGCTCGTCCGGACGGCTGGGCTATGAATACTACAACCGGCTGGGGTATATCCCGTATGATGTGAAGATCAATGAGAATGCGGCCCGTACGCTGGAGTATGCCTACGATGACTGGTGCATTTACCGGCTGGGCAGGAAGCTGGGCCGTCCGGAGAAAGAACTGGAGGTCTTTGCACGCCGTGCGATGAACTACAGGAATCTCTTTGATCCCGAAACCCGGCTGATGCGCGGCAGGAATCAGGACGGTACGTTCATGAAACCCTTTTCTCCGCTGAAGTGGGGAGATGCCTTTACCGAGGGCAACAGCTGGCATTACACCTGGTCTGTGTTCCATGATCCGCAGGGACTGATCAGTCTGATGGGTGGAAAAGACAGTTTCGTGCAGATGCTTGATTCGGTGTTTCATGTCCCGCCCCTGTTTGATGACAGTTATTATGGGCAGGTGATTCATGAAATCCGGGAGATGACCGTGATGAACATGGGGAATTATGCTCATGGCAACCAGCCCATCCAGCACATGATCTACCTGTATGATTATGCCGGCCAGCCCTGGAAGGCGCAATATTGGCTGCGTCAGGTGATGGATCGTCTTTACACACCTGCTCCCGACGGCTATTGCGGGGATGAAGACAACGGACAGACTTCTGCCTGGTATGTATTCTCGGCACTGGGCTTCTATCCGGTATGTCCGGGAACAGATCAGTATGTTCTGGGGGCACCGCTGTTCAGGAAGGCTCTCCTTCATTTTGAAAACGGGAATGTGATGGAAATTGCCGCTCCCGGCAATAGTCCCGCAAATTATTACCTCAACAGGATGCTTGTCAATGGGAAAGAGTATACCGCAAACTATCTGGAACATGCTGTCCTGCAGCAGGGAGGCCGTATTGAATGTGAGATGAGTGCGACGCCCAATCTGTCTCGCGGCATTCTGGAGAATGATCTGCCTTATTCCTTCTCGCGCCATCCGGAAGAGTAACAGGCCTTGTTAGTGCTTGAGTGAGTTATAATAGATACAGGCTGGCAGCAGGGAACAGACAAACAAAATATCTGTTTATGTTTGTTGTTTTTCCGGCTGTCGGCCTGTATCTTTTTTATTCAAGAAACGGTTTCAGATGTCCGGCGATGATTCTGTATCCCTCGTGGTTGGGGTGAAGGCCGTCGGAGAACAATTCCTCTCTGATCTTTCCGTCCTTTCCGGTAAGTGCTTCCGACAGATCGATCACCTGTACCCGGGGAAGATCCGCGAGTGCCCGTTCCAGCCGGTCGTTCAGCGAACGGAGTCTGTCTTCCCGGTCCCGGCGCGGCAGAATCCTGACGACATAAAGCTGCGCCTGAGGCTGCTTTCCGGCAATCAGACTGATTGTTTCCCGGATACCCCTGACGATTTCCTCGTCCGTATTGATGTCCAGGTTGTTCGTTCCCAGCATCATGAAGATTTTCTGTGCGTGGTAGCCGTCCAGTTCGCCATGCAGGATGCGCCACTGGATATTTTCGATGCGATCCCATCCGTAGCCCAGATTGACAGTTCTCCTGCCTTTGAAGAGTTCCTGCCAGATGTCATCGGCCACTCTCCGCTTCTCGAAAGGCAGTCCGCCCCAGAAGTGCGTGATGGAATTGCCGAGCATGACGATCTCCGGTTTCACCTTCGCATTATATTCCAGGATCTCCTCGTGCCGGTCCGTCCACCGGTACGTGTATGAATCGCGGTGCTGGCGGCAGGGAGTGAACGATAGCGATCCGAGTTCCGGAAACAGAAGTTCTGCAATCTTCTGATAACAGATATCGGCACACTGCTCCATGCTTCGGTCTGTTGCAGAGATTCTGTTTGTTGATCCTTCCGGTTTCCGGACTGTCAGGCAGAAGAGGTTTTCCGTTTCCTTCCTCATTGCTTCGCAGACCGCCTGCACTTCCCAGCCGGCCTGCCGGAGATTCTTTGCTCCGGTCCGGGAATTCCGGCACCCCATGTAGTCGTGCGTTACCAGCAGAATCGGAGCCTTGCTTCGGGTTCGGATCGTCCGGATCCCCTTCTCCAGCCATTTACGGAACTCTTCTGTTTCCTTTCCGTTCCTTCCCGGTTTGCAGTCGATGACAAACACAGCCGCATCCGTTTCCGCCATCTGTGCGAAACACTTCTCACCGGCCTGTCCGTTTCCGGAGTCATCCATGCAAATCACCGGCATGTCAAGCCGGCGCTGCAGGATATTTGTCCATGCCATTCCCGGCCGCGAAGCACAGGCGCCCAGCGTTGCGGACGGACTGAAGATGACAACCGGCCTTTCGGCAGAAGGGCGCAGAAAACTGAAGCGGCTTCCTTCGGGTACGCCGATCTGCATCCACCGGACATTGTTGCCGGGTGGAAGAAACAGCGTGAACTCATTCCCCTCCTGATGCGTATTGTGATACGTCAGCTCCCGGAAAATCCAGCGCAGAGTGTCGCCGGACTGTCAGACCCCTTCGCACCGTTGCTGCTGTCCGTTGCAGTCGGTCGTATACAGATCCATTCCACCGGCTCCGGCAGCTGCCCTGCAGGGACGGCCCCCTCCTGCGTCTGCCATCTGATACCGGATCTCTACCGAAGGCGCGTTTGTAATGAAACGGATGTATCTTTCCGTTGCCGCCTGTGGTCCGTCAGTTGCCGGCTGCATTCTTTGGGCAGACTGCGGCCTTTCTGCTTCCGGATCATGCCATACCGTCTGTGCGCACAGGTCTGCGGCTGTTCCGCCTAGCAGAACAGCCAGCATCCATACTTTTACGATCTTCTTCATATTCCTGCAGACGTTACCGGATCAGTTCCTTCAGATGTTCAGCCACACATTCATATCCTTTTTCCGTGAGATGGATATAGTCACCGATATACAGTCCCTCGCGGATTGTCCCCTGATTATCGAGGAACCACTGCGAAGGATTCACGTACGTCACCTTCTTGCCGAACTTCCGGGCGGCAAGCACCTTGTGAATCCGGTCACACTGCCGGCGTACTCCGCTGTCCTTCTCCTTTCCGGAAGGGAACAGTCCCAGCAGAATGATCTTTGAGTCGGGAAACTGCCGGCACGCCTCTTCGGTGACCGCTACGATTCCCTCAGCCGTTTCATCCGCCGAGTCACCTCCCACAACGAGGTTGTTGATGCCGATGGCCACCACTACATATTCCGGCCGGCAGCAGTTGTAGTTCCCGTTCCGGATGCGCCACAGCAGATTCTGCGTGCGGTCGCCCGAAATACCGGCCGACTCCCAGCAACCTTCGCCCAGCACCCGGTCCATCGCCGCCTTTCCCGGTTTCCAGGTGACCAGTTTGCGTTGTCCGCCCCATCCCTGTGTGATGGAATTTCCCAGCAGGAGCAGTTTCAGCTGCCGTCCCTGCAGCGATTCCTCGATGTCGCGTTCCACGGTGTCCGCATCGCCTACCACGTGCAGGACTGGAATGCCCGCGCGTGCTATCCGTCCGGCGTGATCCAGCGGATTACCCTTCCATTCCGCCGCTTCCTGTTCGCTGCCGAAGCCGTACACCTCCATCATCCGGCGCGTATCTTCTGCCGACCCTTCGGAAGTGCCCTTTCCCATCGGCCAGCTGGTGATGTCCATCACCGGTGCATCCGCATAGATGCACGCTACCTTGTCCGGGTTCTTCGCCGCCCAGTTGTAGACGATCAGTCCCCCGCGGCTCATGCCCTCGAGCATCGCCTTGCGATGAAATCCGTGTTTCCTCAGATAACGGTAGAACCTGTCCCAGCGCTCCGTCGCCTTGTCCGATCCGTAGAGGTCGGCCACGTCGCAGTAGACGATGTGGAATCCCTTTTCCAGCAGGTCGATGTCCGTCTGCGGCTCATGCCCCCAGAAACGTGCGCGCCACACCCAGGGCCTTCCTTCCGCTTCCCGTGCCGGGCAGACCACCTTGCAGTCCGTCTCTTCCGAGCGGAAGTCATATCCCCGGAATCCGTGGAAACAGAAAGCCGTAGCCCTTTCCGGCACGAACGAAGGCTTCCGTCCCTTTTTCCCGGCGAGCAGGTAATCGCCCACCTTGCGTGCGATCATCCCCGCACCGATGGCCGAAGGATGCAGGCGGTCGGGCATGAGCGTAGCGTCCCATCGGTCGCCGAACAGGTTGAACAGGTTGATGATGCCCAGTCCGCGCTCGCAGGCCAGCTTTTCCACGGCCGGTCTCACTTCGCCGGCGATCTTCTGCGGGCTGATGGTTCCCTCCTCGGTCAGGAAGCAGCGCACGGGCGTGAGCACGATCACCTGCGGATGCGAAGGCAGGTTGCGGTAAGTGTCCGCCAGCCGTCCCAGTTCGGCGGCAAACGGCTCTGCCCCGCGCCAGTTCTGCGGCTTGGTGTCGTTGGTGCCCAGTTTCAGGAGTACGATGTCGGGTGCAAACTCCTTCGACCGTTCAAATTCGGGCATGTCCGTGTAAGGATAATCCCCCCACGAAGCCGCCGTTGCCCCGTTATGCCCGAAGTTCTCTACCAGGTATCCCTCGCCTAGCAGCTGCTGCAGTTGCGCCGGATACGAATTATTCTCTCTGCCTACAATGCCCGCACCATAAGTGATGCTGTTGCCCACGCAGGCCACTTTTAGGGTCTTCTCCGCCCGGATTACGGCCGGAAAGACCAGCAGGAAACAAAAAATCAGAATCTGCCTCATGTGATATTCAGTTTAAAGATAAAAAATGCGATCATTCAGTCTGCAGGACGCGTACGGTTGTTTTCAGCCGGATATCCTCCACCGATCGTCCCACCAAGAGGACGAACTCGCCCGGCTCCGTCACATACTTCATGTCCTCGTTCCACAGCCCCAGTCTTTCCGCCGGAATCCGGAACTCGATGACGCGCTCTTCGCTCGGTCTGAGCTCCACCTTGGTGAACTCCTTCAGCAGATTCACCGGTGTGACGACACTCGACACACAGTCGCGTACGAAGACCATCGGCACCTCCTTGCCCGTCATGCGGCCCGTGTTCTTCAGCCGGAAAGAAAGCCGGATGCTTCCCGTGGCCGGACACACCGAGTCCGCCTTCAGGTCGCTGTATTCAAACGAGGTGTAGCTCAGTCCGTGTCCGAAGCAGAAAGCCGGCCTGTCGTCCTCGCGCGAGCTTCCCAGCCCGTAGCCCGTCCAGTATCTGGACGCCGCCTGATAATAATACATCGGGATTTGTCCTGCATGTCTGGGTACGGTCACCGGCATCTTTCCCGAAGGATTCACTTTGCCAAAGAGAATTTCCGCCACAGCCTGTCCGCCGTACATACCTGGTTCCCACGCGTCGACGATGGCCGGCACGTGGGCGGTGATCCATTCGTTGTTGAGCGGTTTCCCGTTGACGATGACAGCCACTACCGGCCTTCCCGCTTCCACGAGCGCTCGCACCAGTTCCGTCTGCCGTCCGTAGAAGTTCACCGAAGGACGGTCCGCCGATTCCCCGTATGTTCTCAGTCCCCAGTCGGAGCGGATGCCGTAGCCGCCGATCACGACGACCGTTAGGTCACACGCCGCTGCCATGCGCACGGCCTCGCGTATGCTGAAGTCGGAGATTCCCCCGCCTTTTTCCAGGATTTTCCGCTGCAAGGCCGGATCGGTGGTATTGGTTCGTTCCAGTGCCGGTTCCGGCTTGATCTTTCCGCTGTTGCAGAACGCGATCTCCGTGTCTCCCGCCGTCCTGCGCATTCCCTCGAGCACGGTCACCACACAGCTGTCCGGCTGGGTGAACGACCAGTCGCCCAGGATGGCCTGATTGTCCGCATTGGGGCCGGTCACGAGGATCCGCCGGTATTTCGTGGTGTTCAGCGGCAGGAGATTCCCCTCGTTCTTGAGCAGGACCACGCATTCGCGGGCCGCCTCGAGCGCCGTTCTGCGGCTGTCGGGCGTGGCATACCTGTCTGCTGCCGGATCCGTATAGCGGTTTTCAAACAGCCCCAGGCTGAACTTCACCTTCAGGATGCGCCTCACGGCATCGTCTATGCGGCTCACAGGGATCTTTCCCTCCCTGACCAGCTGCCTTACGGGAACGGCAAACTGAAGGCTGTCGGGTGAATACATGTGCATGTCCATTCCGGCATTGATACTTTTCTCCAGCGCCTGCGACTGGTTCTCGGCGGTGAAGTGCAGACTTGTGAGGTTGTCCATGTCCATCATGTCGCTGATGAAGAATCCCCCGAAGCCGAATTCCCCCTTCACCACGTCGGTGAGCAGCCAGCGCGAAGCATGGCAGGGGATACCCCCGATGTCATTGTGTCCGGGCATGATGGTCATGCAGCCCGCTTCGACGGCAGCCTTGAAGGGAGGAAGGATATATGAGCGCAGAAAGCGTTCGGAAATCTCTGCAGAAGCGTGGTTCACCCCTCCGGCAGATACTCCTCCTGCTGCCAGATGCTTCACCGATGCCGCCACTCTTTTCGCGGGATCGGGGGTGTCCTGCAGGCCTTTCACGGCTGCGCGCACCATTTCGGAGGCCAGGAAAGGATCTTCGCCGTAGGTCTCTCCGGTGCGTCCCCAGCGTGCATCGCAGACAATGTCCACACAGGGGGCGAAGGTCCAGTGGGTTCCGGCCGACCGTATTTCGGCGGCAGCCTTTCGGGCAGCCTGTTCCGCAAGGCTGCGGTTGAAGGTGGCTGCCATGCTGACCGATGTGGGATAAATGGTTCTTCCCTGCAGGGTAGCGTATCCGTGTGCGGCGTCCATGCCGATCAGATAGGGGATCTTCAGGCGGGTTTTCTCCGAGAACGACTGAAGGAGATTGGCTGCTTCGGGCTCCTGCCCCGCAATCCATGCGCCGAAATCGTAATATCCGGCTTTCATGATGCTGTCCTGATCCCATTCGGAAACCATATCCATCTGGCCGATTTTTTCTTCCAGTGTCATTTGTTCCAGCAATGCTTCCACGCGTTCTTCCACGGGACGGCTGGGATCCATATATACGGTTGTGTCTACTTCTTTAAGGTTCTGGCATCCGGTTAAAAATAGAATGCCGATGAAGATGGCCAGTGTCTTTGTTTTCATATTCATAGTTTATTGTTGTAAAAGGTGTGAATACAGCATAAACTAACAATATAAATTGTTATGTTGTTACTGTTTTGACGTGGCAAAGTTAATGTCTTTTTTAGAAGCAGTTTCTTTTCAATATAAATCTTGTGATTAATCTTGTATCCTGGATCTTCTTGTGAATTGTTATGATGTTTTTATTCTGACATTTTGTTAATACTATTCAGATTTTGTCTTTTTGATATTTTGAGTAACTGAGAGTCTCATGTTTTGTACTCTTGTACATGCCGATTGTAAAAATGCGATTCTCAGAAGGATTCAGGAGAACGGAAAGATATATAGAGGCTCATTATGCTTTATTACAGTTCATGTTTTCCTTCTTTTGCTTTTCTGCTGTTGGTTATAGGCCGTATTTGTTATCCTTCTGACTTCTTGGAAAAGTCTCTGTTACTATTTCTTCCAGTTCCTTGAAATGCTTTGGAAAGCCATTTTCAGAAAACGAATAGTCATTTGTGCTTATCTGTTTCGGCGTTTTTACCATTTTGATTCGGTGAAAAGATTTTTTTCTTTCCGCATTTTTTTGTTTTTATTCGTCTCAGAAGTGCATAATACCTGAATAAAGGTACAGATATTGTGTATATGTATACACGAAGTAAGTATTCGGCCAACTACAGGTATTAAACCTTTATATACAACAATAGCGACTGTCACTATGAACCTAATAGTATCAGCCGCTATTGTTTTGTTGAACCCATATGTTACAGTTTATATCAGTTACAAGATTCCTCCTTTTGCCTTGTCAGTACACATTCCGGATGTTTCAACTTCCATTTATGTGGAAGTAGATTCAAAAGTTCTTCTTGGGTTGCCTTTTTTTTGTGATAAGGCATCTGGGCGATTACATCATTCAGGTACTCCCTTGGGTTTACATCGTGTGCCTTACAGGTAGCCAATAGGGAACAGATAACAGACATATTAACTGCTGCTTCGTGGTTGCCACAGAAGAGATAATTTTTCCTTCCCAGAGTAATTGGACGTATGACATTTTCAGCCAGATTGTTATCCCAAAGCAGGCGTCCGTCCTCCAGGCATGTCATCATGTTGTCCCATCGGGTATAGGCATATGTGATAGCCTTTCCGGCCAGAGAGTTGGGGCTGTACTTGATACCTTCCGTTTCCATCCACACTTTCATAGCTTCCATTACGGGTTTGGCCAGTTCCAGGCGTTTCGCCTTTCGCTCTTCATACGAGAAGCCTGCTTTATCGCAGCAGTGATCAATCTTGTATATATACTTATCTGAGTCAGTGCGTGTTGGGCCATCTCCCTGTTTTCATCCAAAGCCTGCTCAAAATGACGGCGTATATGCACCAGGCAGTTGAGTAGCCGCACGTTGGGGCTGGTCTTGAAGGCTGTTTCATAGCCTGCAAAACCGTCACATTGAAGATATCCCTTGAAGTGATAGTGATTTGCCAGGGATTCGATGACCGCTCCGGCCCGTGAGCCCCCGTCGTAATGGAAGATTACCAGTTTCTCCATGACTGACCTTACCATCCAAAGATATTCCTTGTCTGCCTTGTGCTTTTCCCTGTTAATGACCGGAACTGTAGTCTCATCCGCCTGTACATAGTCACAGGAGAAGACTTCACGTTTGAGTTCTTCATACAGAGGCTTAAGCAGTTCCACGGTTTTCCTGAACCAGCCGTCCAGTGTACTTTCGGTAAGGCCTTTCATTCCAAGATGGCGGTATTGTTGTATCTGTCGGTAGAACGGAATATGGTATTCATACTTCTGAAGTAGTATCTCGGCAAGCAGGCTGGTGTCAGCGATACACTTGTCGACCGGCATCAGCGGCATGGGAGCTATCTCCACGCCTTTCTGCCCTGTGGGAGGAAGCTGGGCGCTGTCCTTGAGCGCATATTTTGGACGGATGATTTCCTTGACGTAAAGCATGCCAGGCTTGTGTTTGACGACTCTTGTTACCTCTTCGCCTATTCTGCGGTATAAAGACAGGTCAACACCTGTCGGTTCTATTGTCTCGGTCTCCAGTACAGGCAAGTCCTCTATCATTTTGCGATTCCAACGATTCTGCTTCCGTACTTCCGCTGATTCCTTTTCAATCTTCTCTACGGCTTCATCCCGCTTTTCTTCCGCCAATTGACGGACTCCGGAGAACTCGTCGGCAAAGAGATCGGGCATATTAGAATCATATACGCGAAGCTTTTCAGATTTACGTCCAAAGAGCTGACGGTTAAGCCATGCGACCTGAGCTGTCAACTCCTTGATACGTTCCTGTAGTTTTTCATTCTGCTCCGCTTGTTTTTTGTTGGTGGCCGACAATGAAGCGACAGAGGCATTCAGCCCTTCTATCGTCTTGAGTAAATATCCTTTTCTTCCATTGTCTGCTTGTTTTTTTGTTTATGTAAAGATACTAAATATTAGCTGATTACATAACAAAACCAGCACTTTTATTCAATCCGAAAGCATCTTATACATGGTATTCCTTACGTTCGGCCCTTAACCTTCGGAGTCTCTGTTCCGGGTTTTCCTGTATGCCTTCAACCATCATCACCAGGTCGCGCCATTCCATAGGATAGCTGTTTGATTTGGGATCATATTCCGGCAGCTTGAAGTGACCGGCCTCCAGACGTTTTACATACATTACCATACCTCCGTCTTCGGCATGAAGCAGTTTCATGAGCCTGCGGCTGGAACCGATGAAGATGAAGACATCACCGTTCCTCACTTCACTGTTCATCTTCTCATGTACCACTCCGCATAGCGAACTGATACCTTTGCGCATATCTGTCCTGCCAGGACACAGGAAGTAGCGCATTGTGTCGTTCAGGTTAAACATGGCCGCCTCGAAGACTTTGGGTCAATAATTCCATCAGTATCTCTTCAGAACCGTTCCCGAAGTGGGCACGAAGGCCATTAGGAAACAGCAGTGCAACACCATGAGGTACTTGTTCTTCAAGGGAAGATTCCGTAGCTGCCTGTTTGAAACTGATGGGGAGCCAACTCTTGCTTGATACCGTTCCTGTCAACGGAACATTTTCTACGCCAGTAGTGATAGGTTGAATAACTTACACCTATCTGTTGAAGGCACGACTTCAACGGCAGGTCGCTTTGTTGCACCTGTAATTCTAATTCTTCAAATTCTTGTCTGTTCATAATAATTGAGGTTTGATTGTATTCACTGCCGCAAAGCTACAACCAAACCTCAAAGTGTAAAAGGTGCATTTCTTCGAATGCTTACTACACGAAAGCTGTATATTTCCTTCCAGACTGGCAGATATAAACAGAATGCCTGTTATGGTATCGGAAAAATATTGTTCAGAATGAAAGTAGAAAACGATAAATGGTAATAAAATGTATTAGGCCCTGCGTCCGTCGCTTTTTCTAGAATGTTATAAAAAAATCGCTATGGTTTTGAGAGCCATAGCGATTTTTGGAGAAGATATAGACGTTATGTCAGAAATGCTTTTGGTTATTTTTTAGGAACGATTACGCATTTTCTTATCATTAAGTTGGGGCCACTTTTACATTGGATAGAAATTCTTAATTCTCCGTCTAAACAATTTTCGCGAGTGACAGGTATTGAAACCCATGTCTCTGCTTCGTGCTTTTTCAGTTCAACAGGCGGCATATCTTCACAGGTAATTACTCCTGTACGCCCGGAGTCATTCGGATCGCTTAGACATAATTTTAATTCCAATAACTTGGGAGATTGTACTTTTACTTTTATATCTATCTGTTTCCCAACCCAGTAGGATCCTTCATTACCGGACCATACTCCTTCGCAATCAACATGGTAATCAAAATCATCTTCATTGACCAGAACTTTGTCCTGATCTTTATTCCATGGAATCATGGATGCACTTTCATGTTTTTCCCCGCAAAGAACATAAAGTAAAGCATTCATGGATGATTTTTCTTTTTCATTTTCAAAAGAATAGTCTTTCAGATTTTTTTCAAGCCATGAATATTCTATCTCATAGGTTGGATTAAATAGATTTGATTCTGTATACGAAATAAGTGACTCTCTTAGTTGCTTGGCTGCAGGTCTCTTGTCTAAGGAGTCAACTAAATTATATCCACAAACCAGTAATTTCCCTCCTTCTTTGGTTTTAAACTCAAAGATAGTACCTAATTTATTTCCGTGATGGAAATCGTTGACGGGTTGAACGATTGGATAATATTCTTTAGCCAAATCATTTAAGATAAACCCATGACTTCCTGCACAGATATCTTTCCATTGCCAGTTTAATACATCATCTGTTGGAAATAAGGCCAATGCCGGATGCGTATTTCTAATGTAAGCACCACTTACGTCGGTATCCTGACCTACAAACCATGTTGCTGACCAGAAGACAGGATCAAATGCAGAATATATTTTATTCTTTTTTTCTCCCAGTTGGTCAGCCAATAACAGAACTTTTCCTCCGTTGCGTAATTGGGATATAGCTTCCTGTAAAGATTTGGTTAAAAGAACTTTTTCTGGCATTCTTTCCTGACTGTTCTTTGGAAAAACCCAGATAGACCATCGGTTCTTGTAAGATGTATTTTTTATGCTTATTTGGATTTCTAGTTTTTTCCCAAATGATCCACTTGTTGACAAGTATATTGAAGTTGACCAATAGAGGTTGTTTTTCCTTGCGGAATTAAGATGGATGGGAATTTTCCTGAATAGACAATCTTCCCTTCTTCTTCAATCTGGTATAAAACTTCTGATTGTAATGATTTCTCTCCGTAGTTGACGATTTCTATATCCCCGTTAAAAATCTCACCATCTTCCCATACATATTTGGGGAAACGCAGCAGGGGGACAGTATGAGTTCCAAACATAGAGAATTCTTCGGGTGTCATAAAATTCTTATTCTCATAAAAAGGATTGACCCAGCCGACTAAGGCTTCTCCCTGTCCCGGATAATCAACCATACTTAGCAGACTGTATCCTGCACTTTCAGGAGTGCGTAATGTTGCTTCAATTTCTGCTTTATAAAGGTTTTTGTTTATCTGTCCAGAAGCTCGCTGTAATTCTTCGTCCATATTTGCGATGCCGTTCTTTTCTGCCAGTGAGCGATAATATTTAAGATTAAGAGGATCTAAAACACCTTTATATTTATCAATTTCACTCCATAATGGGTGGACAATATATTGTCCTGTTTCATGTGTAAATTCCGGAAGATTTTTTCGCCTAAAATCTGAATCATAATTATGAGCTTCGGGTACTGTATAATTATATGTGTAGTTCCAGTCTGTTCCAGGCTGATTTTGTGCCTGGTGTTTTCCTCCATATTCTACAAAGTCATCACTGAGAGTTATGTTATGGGCAATTCCTGCAGCATAAAAATGCCGGTTATCTTTCTTTTTAAATTCGGCAATTTGTTCTCCCATCCAATCGAAATTTCCACCCAGTTCGTTTCCGAAAGAAACCAGCATCATAGAAGGATGATTGCCATACGACAAGTAGAGCCTGCTTCACTTCATCAATGGCGAATTGATTCAAGCGAGTATCGTTACCTCCTATAAGATCTTTCCAGCCCATCCAGCCATCTTTCCAGAAAAACTCAACTTGCATATATAATCCTACTTCATCGGCAGCAATGAATGCAGCTTCCGGAGGACATGAAGAATGGAAACGAACAGCATTGAAGCCATGTTTCTTATATAGTTTCCAGATATTTTTTCCAGTATGCTACATCCGTAGCAGGATAACCCGTTTGAGCAAAGAACATTCCTTCGTGGTTATTTCGGTATAGAATCTTCTCCCCATTGATAGTGAAATGTTTATCTTTTATACCTAAATCTCTGAATCCGAAATCTATCAGTCTGGAAAATGAGATACCATTTGTTTTCCATTCGATTTTCAATTGATATAAGTTTGGAGTAAACTCGTTCCATGGCTTCGGATCCTTTATCGGTAATTCCAAAGAAAGAATCTCGTTTCCGGGCGCCAGGGTTTTCTTCTTTTGAGACTTGAGGATGATCTCATTGGTTTGCTTGTCCAGAACTGTAAAAGAAAGCTTTATAGGGGTATTCTTTTCACGTTTGTTTTCTATGTTTAATTGCAGGCCGATTTTTCTTTCTGCAAAAGAAGGAAAAACGTCAGCCTGCTTGAGGTTTAATGTACCAACTTGTTGGATTTCTATTTTTCCGACAATTCCATTCCATTGAGTCTGCATGTGTGGGCAATAGGAATGCCCTAAAACTCCAATTGGATATATTTCACTATTATCAACCAGAATGGTCAGACGATGTTTACCTTTCGATAAAGGGCCTAAATGATGTTGATGCGGCGATGATAAATAGTCAACAGGATCACTGACTAAACGGCCGTCTATCCAGACTTTACTTTGCCACATGACTCTTTCCAGCAGTAATGTATATTCGCCTTCAAAGTTATGATCTATATTGAAATCTTTTTGATACCAGACTTTTCCAATATATTTATGCTTTCTGGTTACCATTCCAAAATCAGCCTCTTCCGGGTAATCAGAGAAACGATCACATCCTAAAATGGATTTGAAGATTGGTATTGTGTTTCCAATTCCTGCTTCATCTGTGGAGCCTGGTAAATGAATAGACTCCGTAAATGTTTTTCTTTCCCAGTGTTCCTGTTCTCCGACGGCAAGCGAATCAATCTTAAAATACCATTGTCCGGCTAAGGATATAATTCTTTCTGCTTGAGCAAAGAGTGTAAATGGAAACAAAAATAAGATTAGGTTTAATATGATTTTGTTCATGATGCCAATCGTTTAAAAGAGGTTATCTCAAACTTTTACATTTGAGATAACCTTTAGTTAAATATTTATGGAATTTTAGTATAAAGCTCCTTCGTTAGGAACAACCGGCCATCCCGGATTCTGATAGATAGGGGAGGTCTCCACGTCATTATTATTTGATGTTATTAAGAAATGTTGGATTGCTATGGGAGATAAATAATGTGCCATAGCCCAACGATAACCATCTAAAGCCAAGGATTTGGATGACTTCTCATATGGACGTAAGTAAAGGCTTCTTTCCGGAGAAGATACGTTTGATTCCGGGTTGTCAAGACCATAAATAAGAATGGACTCTCCTGTATTTTCATCGATATACCAATTCTGCATAGATCCCCAGAGTTTGAATCCTTCAATATGGTAGCTTTGATTTATCATTTGATCCATCGCTCTCCATCTGCACAAATCCATATAGCGTAATCCTTCAGCCATGAGTTCGCAGCAACGTTCTCTACGGATATTGTATAAAGTCGGATCTACAAGTTCTCCTTTGGAATATGCTCCCCAGTTCCATTTGGCTTCTTCTGACATATCAGTAAGTGCAATTGTCTTTTCGTAATCAATATCACAGTGAGCTCTTTCTCGGATAAGTCTCCAGTAATGTTTTGCATTGTCATCTAATTGTCCTGTTAATTCATAGCAGGCTTCCATATAATTCAGTAAAGCTTCCACTCCCCGGAAAGTAATACTTCCTGTGTAAGACAGAAAGTTTCCACAATGTTTTTGATCAAAATTTAATCCTTTACTTATTGTATAGCCGGTTGAGTAGGTCCAGCCAGCACCTCCTGTTGTTATGTCTGGAACAGGTTCTATGATAGCTCCATGCGTTCCCTCACTGGAGAGGATTAATAGGTTCGTTTGGCCAGGTACTTTTAAGAACAGATTCAATCGTCCATCTCGGTTTTTCTTAACATCTGCAATTGTTTCATCTCCTGAATAATTACTTGATGTATAGAATGGTGTTCCATCTTCCATTAAAAAGGTATTGATCATGCCTCTTGTTAATCCGACTCCTGCATTCCCACGTGAAGCAAATTGATTTACAGCATGAGTTATGCCTAAACCTTTATCATATTTTCTCCATAATAACACCTCATCATAACCTGACATATCTTCAGCACTGAACATATCAAAATAAGGATTTACAGGATCAGACAAGGATTGTCTGAAAATACCATTGTTTTCTGTCAATGTTATATTTTCCGCTACTTCATATGCCGCATTCTTGGCCTGTTCAAGAAAGTAGTTGATTTCACTATCTATGTCACCGGATGGATATTGATAGTTTGCATTGTATTCTTTGGATTTTCCAGGCCATCCTTCTCCATTGGGAACGAATGCTGTACCCTTGAAATACTTTAACCAGGTTCCTTCAAATAAGGCTACTCTTGATTTTAAAAGTTGGGCACATTTCTTGGATAATCTGTTTTTATGTCCGTCCGGATCTATATCCTTCATCAATACTATTGCTGAATCCAAATCTTGTATAATGAATCGGGCTACTTCGTTTCGAGGCATGCGTTTGCTTGCTGCAACCAATGGCTCCATTTGATCAGGCATTGTAGTTGTTATAATAGGAAAGTCTCCCAACTTTTGTAATTTGTTGAAATATTCATAAGCTCTGAAAAAATATATCTCACCAATGTAATGCTTGATATTTTCTTCAGCTCCCATCAAAGCGTTATCTTTCCATAATGGAATGACTCTTTCTAAAAAATAGTTACATCGGTAAATAATATCGAAAGACCATTCTCCCCCAGACTGACCAACTTTCCATTGACCAGGAACATATTTATTGGAATATGATTCACCAGCCATATTATCTGTATGTTCGTCTATTCCAAAAATTCCAAAACTTGTGCTACTGTTGGAAGGTAATATGTCTGCGTACATGCCATTGGCGTATGAAGCCAATTGAGTTTCTTCCGTTAAATATACATCTGGAGTTATATTTGAGATTGGCTCTCTATCTAAAAAATCATTGCAGCAACTGAATGTTAATCCACAAACTCCTATAATTACAGTTCTTATAATGTTTCTCATATTCTACATTTTAAAAGTTGACACTTAGTCCTAAAGAAAATACTCTGGATAATGGATATACGTTACCACCCCATCCTCCATCAATTGTTTCAGGATCAAAATTCTCAAATAGAGATGTTCCTGTCCATAAGTCTTCTCCAGACACGAAGATTCTTAATTTAGATACAGCGAATTTTTCTGTTAATCTTTGAGGGAATGTATATCCCAGCTGTAGGTTTTTCAGACGAATATATGCTGCATTTTGGAGATAGGCTGTTTGAACCTGATGGTTTTTTTCTGAACTAAAATCCGGTCGTGGAAAATAAGAGTTCAGATTTAATCCTAACGGATGGTCTGGATCGTTTCTAAAGTAATCTAGATGTCCAATCTGGCATGTAGAGCCATAGACTCCACTACCTGATCCCCAGAAGAACCAGCTATTTTGGAAGTAATCTCTTTTCATGACACCCTGGAAAAATGCTCTGAAGTCAAATCCTTTATAATCCATGCTAAGATCTAACCCAAATTGAAAACGCGGTGTGCTGTTTCCTATAATTTTTAGATCTCCATGATTATCCAAAGTGTTAGCACCATTGTCCACTTTTCCATCCTTATTTAAATCAGCGAACATGATGTCACCGGCATCCCATTTATTTCCTAGAGCATCCTGACCTCCATTTGGTAAGGAAGCCAGATGGTTGTCCATTTCTTCTTTGGTTTTGGCAATTCCAATGGTTTGATATCCCCAGATTTCTCCCATTTTCATACCTTTTCGGTAGGTATCTAAGTTTCCTGTTTCATTTGGATAACGAGTAATCTCTGTTTGAGCATCAGATAAAATAAACTTAATGCTATATCCTAAATCATTGCGTAGACGATCATTCCATGAAATGGATAAATCAAATCCATAGGATTTTAAGTCAGTATTGTTCATAACAGGAACACTTGTTCCTAAGGTTACAGGAAGTTCTGGAGCAGGACCGATCATGTCTAATGTCTTTCTTTGGAAGTAGTCAATAGAACCAGTTAACCGATTGTCTAGCATTCCGAAATCAAGACCGATATCCCATGTGTTAATTCGCTCCCATGTCATTAATGAACTAACCAGTTCTGGTGCTGTTGATGTGTTGGGTTTACCTCCATTCATAATCCATTCACCGCTGGCAATATATACAGGCATTGTCTGATAGGTAGGATACCAGTTACTTGTATTCTGGTTGCCTAACTCTCCATAAGATCCTCTGATTTTAAACATATTAATATGTTCAGCTATAGGTTCCCAGAAATTCTCTTTTAGCCAAGTTCCAGCCTAATGAGAATGACGTAAATAATTTCCAACGTTGATCGTCTCTAAAGCGAGAAGTTCCATCGTAGCGTAGATTAATTTCTGCCAGATATTTTTCTTTGTAGTTATAATTTACACGTCCGAAGAAACCGGCTGTAGCCCAGTCCTGTTCACTGCCGTTGACAGATGGTTTGACTTCTTTTCCGTATGCATCAAGACCGGTTGTCAGATCAACGGATGGTTTAGATGGTAAAATAATTCCTTCACTTTGTAATCCAAAGACTTTGTATTTCATTAATTCAGATTGAAAACCTAACATTCCTTTTAGATAATGTCCTGTTTCCCATTCTTTAGCATATTCTGTGTAAGCATTAATATTCATAAAATTAGAAGCAAAGATAGTCTTCATGTACATGTGAACTATTTCTGTATGGGTAAGGTTCTCCATTGACATCATGATTATAGGTTTTTGATAATCCCAATGTCTGGATGAATGTTCTAGTCTATAATTAACGTCTAAGAATGTTTTCCAATTTTTTATGGGTTCGATTGTAAAACGAGCTTGCTGATATAAATTGTCTGTTATATGTTTGTCTCTACCTCCATCTCTTAGACCTAAAGCAGGAGTAGGTGAATCATAGAGATATCCATTGGGATCATATAACGGCAAAGTTGGCCAACTACGGATTACCAAATAATAATATAGATTACCTGTTAGGTCAGAAGGACGTTGGAAATCTTCTCTAATGAAACGGGCATTATATCCAAATTTCAGCCATTTGGTGATATCAATATCAAGTTTGACAGTTGAAGCAAAACGTTTATAAGTATCCTGATTGAATTCCATGAATCCATCCTGGTCCAAATAGTTTGCTGAAACATAATAGCGTGTACTTTCTGTTCCTCCATTTAAACTGAGATTATGTTCTTGAGAGAAAGCCTGGCTTCGGAATATGGCATCAAACCAGTCTACATTGTCATTTCCATAAACATATCCATCTCCCCATTTGGTTGGATTATCAGGATTAGGAATTATGGATTCTTTGATGATTCCGTTCTGATAATCTTTTATTCGTTGTAAATGTTCTGCAGAGAAAAAAAAGGTGTAAGCCCTCCATTTGTATTTCCGTCATTCATAAATAGAGCGAAAGTATATGAGTCTGGAGATTTGGGCAAAAGTAAGGGTGAATTCCATCTGAAACTATTATTGTAATTTAATACGGGTTTACCTGTTTTTCCTTTCTTGGTAGTTACCAGAATGACACCGAAAGGTGCTCTTGAACCATAGATAGAGGAAGAAGCGGCATCTTTTAATACAGAAATATTTTCAATATCCTGCGGGTTGATAGCATTAATATCTCCTTCCATACCATCTATCAGGATTAAGGGACTACCGCTGGATCCTTCTCCGATAGTAGCGATGCCTCGAATACTGATTGAAGCACGGTCTTCCATATTTCCACTGTTTTGGGTTATTTGTAATCCAGGTACGGCTCCTTGTAGTGCTTGTGTAGCTGTCATGACAGGACGGTTTTCTAGTGCTTTTGAATCCACGGTTCCAACAGCTCCCGTCAAGTTTACTTTTTTCTGCGTTCCGAATCCTACTACAACCAGCTCATCAAGCATTTCGGAATCTTCTTTCATAGTGATAGAAAGATTAGTTTGATTACCAACTTTGACTTCCTGATTGGCCATACCGATGTAAGAGATCTGTAATGTAGTACCTGCGGGAACATCCAATGAGAACTGACCGTTTAGATCCGTTATTGTTCCTTGAGCTGTTCCTTTGACCATAATATTGGCTCCGATTACCGGTATGCCGGCAGCATCCAGAATGGTTCCTTTTACCTTCTTGGTAGGCTTATTCTTTTCTTGTGTGTCTTTCTTCTTGATAATGATGTGCCCGTTACTGAAGATTGCAATGCAATCAGTGCCGTTAAGCAACTGTTCCATTGCTTGTTGTATTGTTGAAGCTTTCGGCATTTGTTTGATGATCCGGGAATCATCAATGTCTTGCGATTTATAATCAATGGAAAGCTCTGTTTGTTTTTCAAGCTGTTTGAATACACTCTTTAATGGAAGGTTATTTCCTGTGAGGTGAACCGGTTGTTGCTGAGCATATGCAAATACACTACATGCGGATAATGCTGTAATACACAGCAGCCGAGATAATTTTTTTCTACTATCTCTTAGCATTAGATTTGATAAATTCATAAATTTGTATGTTTGAAATTTTAGCATTAGAAATTTAATAGGTTTCTGAATCTTGAATGAATTAAAAATAGCTGGGTTTCAAATACCGGAAAGAGTAGTTGGCCGCTGTCCTTTCCGGTTTTCTTTTTTTCATAATATCCTCCTTGTTTAATTATTTGACAATAATATGATTTCCTTTAATGGTATATTGTATATTCATTAATTGATGTAAGATCTCCATAACATCTTCAATGGTTTCATCCGGGGCAAATTTAATGCAATATAAATCATTTTCATAGCGGGTTGAATTGTATAAGAATGTCACTCCATATTTCTTTTCTAATTCTTTTGCTAATTGTTTAAAGGGAACATTCTCAAAGATCAGATATCCTTTGCGCATTAGTTTGTAAAGCGATAAGTCGACCTTATTTTGTTGAACAGTATGGTTTATGTGTGAATAAATCAGTTGCTCACTTGGCTTTAAAATATATGTTTCGTCAGGCTTTTCTTTTAGACTGACTTGAACGCTTCCTTGTTCCAATGTTGCAGTGGTGTAATTTTCACTGGCATACGATTTGACAGTAAAGACTGTACCTAAGGCTTGTACATTGAGAGCTGATGTTTTTACGATAAAAGGTTTTTCCGGATCTTTGTGTACATTGAAAGAAGCTTCTCCTGTCAAATAGACTGTGCGGGAATCCATTTTCTCAAAATTGGCAGGATAAAGAACTGTAGAGCCTGCATTAACCCAGATACGTGAACTGTCTGGTAACAATGTATTTCACGGGTATCTCCATGTTGAACGAATAATTCAACCATTTCAACAGGTTGCTGTAAAATATGCCGGGTTGTTGCCCAGTAGGTTCCGCTTATTGAAATGATCAACAGGGCTATTGCTGCCGCATACCTCATCCATTGGATATGGAAGGTTTTCTTCTGGAGAGTTGGTGTAGTTAATTGGGCTTGTAAGCGGTTCCAGTCATGCCATGTGTTATCGGATATTTTATTTTCTACCGTTTCCCAATACTGATATAATTGGTCTTCTTTTGTTTCTTGATCTTGTGGAGCACGTAGCCATTTCCCAAACAGTGCTCGTCCTGTTTGAGAGAAATGTTTTCCACTAATATATAGTTGGAATAGTTTTTTGATGGATTCGTGTTCTTTCATTGTTTTGAGCTTTTATATATAGGTAGGTTTAAATCGTGTTTACACACAACGAAATCATCAATTTTTTTATAAAATCGGAAAAATATTGTTTTAACGTGATTCTTCATTCAATGAGAAAGTGATAAAAAGGTTTGTATATTAGATTGTTAGGCTCTAAATAGATATATCCGTTCTGCAAGTCCAGAGTGATGTTAAATCTCTGAAGAAAATTATTTCCCAGTACTCCATCCATTTCTTGACTGGCTTGTACTCCTTCCGTTATTGTAGAGAAAGCTCCCGGTATTTTATAGAAATTCATGTTACCTAACCGGACTTCATCGAAGAAAACGTTTTGAAGTTCTCCGGCATTGGAATCGGAACTGGTTATGCGGGAAATGGCAAAAGGGCTTTGAGTGCCGAGCAGATCATTCTGACGTACAAATGGTGTATTCATATCCAATACCCGGTCTGATCCAGTATCGATTTCTACTTTCATATTGAATATTCTGTTGTTTACTTTGACCTGTATAGGAATCAGTGGTACGCCGAGAGCATACTCAATTTTTAGGGCTATGGTATTTTTCGGAGGTATGAAGGAAGATCTTTCATAAACATATAAGGTTTTTGTATCATAATCCAGTTTTAGAGGATATTGACTGATGAAACTAAGGCCGATTACTCCATCCCAGAAGTTTGGAGGATAAGGAATAGAAAGGAAGCGCAGTCCTTTGATCTGCATATTCCCTAATTGAAGTTCATTGTCTGAACTTGCCTGAATTAAGTTTGTTCCTGTTGCACCATTGTTTGTCACTTGTGAGTCAAATTGAATGGAATAGGTTGATCGTGGAGAATTCGGATTCATAATCATATCGGTTGCTCCAGTATCAAACAGGAATCTTAATGTATCACTGTTATTGACTTTGCATTTGAGATAGACTCTGTTGTCGGAGGCTAATTCAAATGGAATCTGGTCAATTATTTGTGCCTGAATAAATTCCCGGGGCAGTACCAGATAAATTGCAATGAGGGTATAAATAAGTGTTTTCATGAATGGATTTATTAATGTGTTAGTATTTCTATAAGTAGATCGTTCAAGAATACATATCGGTTAAAACAGTATATTTAGAATTAAAGAGTGGGGAGATAAGTCAGGATATGGTGAGAAGTATCCATACATAGATAACCTTACGTAAAATACCTAAGGCTGCTGTCAGATGGTTTTCTACGGTTCGTTTACTGATATTTAAACGTAGTGCTATTTCTTCATTGGAGAGCCCTTTTTTCCCGACTCATCCGGTATACTAATTGACGTTGAGGAGACATTCTGTTCACTTGTTTCCTGAATTAAAGCCTGTAGTTCACGAGTGAATAGCCATTCTTCCATGGATTCTGCTCCTGAGCCATTTTTTAGGTATTCTTGGGTATATTGTTCTGTTACGCTTAGATGATCAAAATAATCATATACTTTATAACGGGCCATTTGATAGAGATAAGCAGAAATTGACTTTATCTGTTCCTGTTTTTTGCGTTCATTCCAAATGGATAAAAATATTTCTTGAGCCATGTCCCTGCTGAGCTCCGGGTCATGTGTCAGTCCGGTCAGGAAGGCAACCAGTTGAGGCTGATATTGAAAGAATAACTGTTCGAAAGCCAGTTTATTGCCTGCTGCTATTTCTGTTAGAATATGTGTCTCTGTTTTTTCCATAGGCTAATAGACTTACAAAAGAAGTGAATTTTTTATAAAAATAAAAGAGTCTCATCGATATTTAAGTTCTTCTCTCATTTTATTCGTAAAAAAGACTGACTTTGATTTTTTCGCTATATTTGTAGGTTCTTATCTATTCAATATTGATAAGCAGGGGATTATAGTTTATGTAATTTGAAGTATTGATGATTGTATGAATTATTGCTGATTCATAGACGAAAGCAATAAGACTTTTAGATTAAACATATTAGGCATAAAGAATGAGTATGAAAAAGCAAATTATATTATCTGCATGTCTGTTCGCAGCAGGAACTCTGTCTGCCCAATATCAGATAGACTTGAAGAATATCAGTTATCCGAAGGTGGAATATATAAAAATGGGGAATCCGGGACCGGCCGGTCAGGAGATAAAGGTGAATAATCTTTATTTGACAGAAGGAGGAGTTCCACAGGTGCCGGTAATGGGAGAGTTTCATTATAGCCGGATGGATCCTCGTTATTGGCGTGATGCCCTGCTGAAGATGAAATCGTCAGGAGTGAATATTGTTGCAACTTATTGTTTGTGGTCACTTCATGAAGAGTTTGAAGGGGAATTATCCTGGAAAGATCATCTGAACCTGCATCGTTTTGTAGAACTGTGTAAAGAAGTGGGATTAAAAGTACACCTTCGCATCGGGCCCTATTGTAATGCCGAAATCCGGAATGGAGGATTGCCCGACTGGATTGTCGGAAATCATAATTTCCGGGCACGTTCCAATGATCCTCTGTATCTGGAATATGTGCGTCGCTGGTATGAAGCTGTTTACAGTCAGGTAAAAGGCATGATGTATAAGGACGGAGGACCGGTTATAGCTGTACAGCTGGAGAATGAATATGTTGTTCCCGGACAGATTATTCCTCATCTGACTGCATTAAAGAGGATGGCGGTTGAGATAGGATATGATGTTCCTATGTATACAATGACTCATTGGCTGGATAGTGAATATCCTAAAGGAGAAATTATCCCTTATGCTGGTTTCTATATAGAAGCTCCCTGGACAACTTCCGGGAAAAATGAGGTCCCTGTTTCTAACTTTGAATTTTTCACATACAATCGCTTGTCGGACAATATCGGGACAGATATTATTAAAATTGAGGGCGATGTGGAATCGTTGAGTGGGGAAAACAACGAATCTCCTTTCTTTACTTGTGAGGTCGGTGTAGGAAGTACTACTTTCTATCCGCGTCGGGCAGTTGTTCCCGAAGAATTGGCCGGTGAGAACATTAACCTTCGCCTGGGGTGTGGTGCCAATCTGATGGGATACTATATGTATGTCGGAGGATCGAACCCTGTCGGACAGAAACGTACATATCAGTCTTCCGGCCCTCGTATCAGTTACGATTATCAGGCTCCTGTACGGGAATTCGGAACATTGGGAACAGTCATGCAGGAGACCAAGAAGTATAATTATTTTATGAATGATTTTGGACCTTCACTGGCTCCGGCTGTTGCTTATTTGCCGACAAGCAATCAGAAGAGAGGAAATCTGCAGTGGGCGGTACGCACGGATGGAAAAAGTGGATATTTGTTCTGTTCAAATATTTTGTATCGCCGCCATCGTCAGGATTTCAAGAATGTACGTTTCACGGTGAAACTGAAGGATGAGACACTGCGCATTCCACGGCAACGGATAACAGTTTCAGACAAGGCTTATTTCCTTTGGCCGTTCAATCAGTCTTTAGGAAAGACATTGTTGAAATATGCAACCGTTCAGCCTGTATGTTCGATGAAAGAAGGAAATGAAACCACTTATTTCTTTTTTGAGGATGATGGTATAGCCGGTGAATATTTCTTGTCAGCCGAGGGTATAGATAAGGTGGAGACAGTGCATGCAGCCTGCAAGAAAGAAAAGAACGGATGGTTTATCAATGCTCTCCGGCCAGGAAAGGATTGTGTGGTAACATTGAATTGCACGGATGGAAGTATTGTTCGTCTGGTGACACTTACGGAAGAAGAATCTGATCAGCTCTGGAAAGGAACGAACAACGGAGAAGACTATGTGATACTGACAACTTCTTCTTTGATATCTGACGGTAAAAAGATTACTTTGATTGACGAACAGTCTTCTGCTGAGGCGTGGATATACGGAAAGGGGCAGTTTAAGAAACGGACTTTTCAGGGAGAACCCAGAAGCTTGAAAGCAACTTTCCGCCAGCTTGCGCCAATGGATGGTGCCAAGGCTATTCGTCCGGTGGCAGGTGATCTTGTTTGCCGGGGATTTTATCTGAATACGATAGCAGAAGTGGAAAAGGCCTGGCTTCGGTATGTCGCAGATAAGCAGTCTTATTCGATGCTGAATAATCAGAAGGTGCAGGCTGAAGAGATGGGTGGATATTGGCGTGCTGATGTGACAGATTTAGTGAAGGCCGGTGGAAACGAATGGGCTTTCTCTGCTCCGGATGGAGTGATGGCTGAACTGGAAATTCTGTTATCTAATGGTCAGCGGGTAATTTGGAATACAGATGCGACCTGGACTTCTTCTGATAAACAGTCGGTTGTTACGGACTGTAATTTGAATAAACCTTCTATATTTGCAGAACAGGAGCATCTGGCTCTTTATGCAGTCAATGTTCCGGATGCGCTTCAGGGAGACGAAGAAACCCGGGCTTATCTTTCCTATAAAGGAGATGTGGCTAATGCTTATCTGAACGGTGCGTTGATAGGTGATTCTTATTATGATGGAACAGACTGGATTCTTAGTCCGAGCCGCTGGAAGGAATCTGCTGCAGTCAATCCGTTGATAGTACGTATTCAGGGATTGAAATCTGCCGATGAACCGATTTACTTTGAAAAAGATATTCATCCGGCTGATTGCGTCAATCCGTCTTTGACGGGTGTTGAAATCCGTCAGGAGTATCGTTTTCCTATGTGATGGCTGATATTGGAAATATTTGTTTTTTTATTGAACCATGAAAAAATACGTTTTTTTGTTAGGCATCGTCGGTTGCTTATGGGCAGTAAATATTACTGCTCATAACCGCTTGAATCATTCTTATGCTGTAGCCTCGAATGTCTGGGAGGAAGGTCTGGGAAATCACCGGGCTGTACTGAAGATCAATCAGGCAGCAGAAGTTGTAACCTTGAAGATGGAATGGAGACGTCCGGACCGGAATCCGGGAGACAAACGTTTTCTGATTGTCAATTCCGTTACGGGAGATACAGTCTCTAATGTCAGGAAGATAAAGATTGACAATGAGTCTTGTCAGATTCAGTTTGGACCGGTGAGTCAGCCGGGAACTTACTATTTTTATTATTTGCCTTATCAGGTGCAGACTGGCAGCGGGGCTTATTGGAAAGGGTATTTGCCTGATACGGTGACCCTGGATAAGTTCTGGAAAGAACAGGCTTGCCAGGAAAAGAACTGCGTGGAAGCTGAAGTGGAACGTCTGGAGTCGAGAACCCGGTTTGACAGCTTTTATCCGATGGAGGTGATTGCAACCAGGCAAGAGATCGCAGATTATAGAAAACAAAATTCATCAGACTGGTATGTCTTCCCGGAGGATAGAGAGAATCCCATCCGTATGCGGGAATATCTGCCGGCCAAATGGATGGATGTCCGTCAGGGAATGAGTTTCAGAGGAAAAGCTGCTCCCAATGAGTATTATGCGTTTCAGATTGGAGTATGGAGTCCGGAGATGCCGTTGAATATCGTGGATTATCAGGCCACTGATCTGACATGCGGAAAGCAACGCATTCCTGCTTCTGCGATAACCTGCTTTAATCTGGAAGGGGTTGATCCGAAGGGAGAGTCGTTTACGAGAGATCTGGGAATCAAGAAAGGAATGGTACAGCCTTTATGGTTTGGGGTTGACGTGGATGCATCGCTGGCAGAGGGAGTTTATTCAGGATTCATAACCTTGACAGACAGTCTTCACGGAGAAAAGAAAATACCTGTTTCCCTGCAGGTAGAAGGACAGATTCTGACTGACCGGGGGGATGGGGAGCCCTGGAGACATAGTCGTTTGAGATGGCTGAATTCAACTTTAGGCGAAGAAGATGTGCCGGTGAAACCATATACGGAGATGCAGGTAGATGGTTTTCGCCTGTCTTGTCTGGGCCGGCAGGTTGTGCTGGACAAGAAGAGCGGACTTCCCCGGCAGATTACTTCCTGGGGAACCGATATTCTGGAAAAGCCGATACGTTTTGTCGTAGAAACGGAAGAAGGAAGCAAGGTATATCAGGCACTTCCGCAGCTGGAGGAACAGACTCCGGCTCAGGTAAAAGGATATTGGAAAGCAGAAGATGCTGAGTTGTGTGTTTCTTTCAAGGGACGGATGGAGTTTGATGGGTGGATGAATTATGTGTATACACTGACACCCAAGCGCAATTTACACATAAAAGATGTACGGCTTGAGATACCGGTGAACAGCAGTGTCGGAACAGGATTTCTGGGAGCCGGTCTTCCCGGTCAGGAAACTCCGGAATGGTATGATGGGAAATGGGATACACCTGTAAAAGCCATCAATCATTCAGGTGTATCGATTCCGGTCAGCGAGAAAACGGACTGGTTATGGCCTTTCGACAGCTTCTGGATAGGTTCGGCTAAGGCCGGTATACATTGTGAGCTGCGAGGATCGTCCTACTCTGGTCCCCTGTTGAATGCTTATCATCCGGCTTATCCTCAAAGCTGGAGCAATGATGGAAAAGGGGGATTCCGAATCCGGAAATCGAAAAAGGAAACATTGGTGACGGTATATAGCGGAGAACGGAAACTGCAGGCAGGAGAGGCACTGGACTTTGATTTTGCCTTGCTTGTTACACCGGTGAAAGAATTGGATATCAGAAGTCAGTTTACAGACCGCTATTATCACAATGGACAATATCCGATTCCTGCGGAGGAAGACGTACAGGCTGGAGTAAAGATCATTAATGTACATCATGCCAATGAATTTAATCCTTATATCAATTATCCGTTCCTGACGAATGAAAAGTTGAAGGCCATGGTGAAGGAATGGCATGGAAAAGGGTGTAAGGTGAAGTTGTATTATACTTTGCGTGAGCTGACCAATATGGTGACCGAATTGTGGGCTATCCGCAGTTTAGGTCATGAAATTCTGCGTGGTGGAGATGGAGGAGGTTATCCATGGTGCAGGGAACATCTGGTAACGGATTATACTCCGCAATGGTACCATCATTTTGACAACGGTGAGGTGAACACGGGTGCAGATGCGGCTTTGCTGACCTCGGAAACGGATTCCCGATGGTATAATTATTATATTGAAGGATTGCGCTGGATGGTGAAGAATCTGGACATTGACGGTCTGTATCTGGACGATGTCTCTTTCGGACGGGATATCTTAAAGCGGATGCGGCGTGCCATGGACAGTGTCAAACCGGGATGTATTATAGATCTGCATTCAAATACAGGCTTTTCCCGGGGACCGGCCAACCAGTATGCTGAGTTCTTTCCATATATCAATAAAGTCTGGTTTGGCGAGAGCTTCCTGTATGATCAGATGACACCGGCCAACTGGCTGATAGAATCTTCCGGTATTCCTTTTGGACTGATGGGGGATATGCTTTACCGGGGTGGAAACAAATGGCTGGGTATGCAGTATGGTATGACGGTGCGCCATCCCTGGATGACAGAAGGAGTGGTGTGCGATCCGCGTCCGGTGTGGAAACTTTGGGATGAATTTGGAATAGCCGATGCTCGGATGACCGGCTTTTGGGAGCCGGAAGTTCCTGTTAAAGCAGACAGGGATGAGGTAAAAGTAACCGTTTATCAGAAGGCTGATAAGGTTTTGCTGTCACTGGGCAATTATTCAGATGACTCTCAGTCTGCTTATCTGGATATAGACTGGAAGAAGCTGGGATTATCTCCCAAATCTGTACGGATCGTTGCACCTGCAATTCCGGATTTTCAGCCGTCCTGTGAATGGAAAGCAGATGAACAGATTCGTATAGAGCCTAGAAAGGGCTGGCTGATTTATCTGGAGAAGAAATGAGCATATGGATTGTCTGATGGATATTCCATATTTAGGGATTGAATAACGTTTTTCAATGTAGATTTTTTTTCTGGGATGGATAGAGAGACATTCAGGCTGATGTCTCCTGTCCATCTTTTTATATTTATTTTTTTTGCTTTTAAGGGTTCATATATTTTTTCTAATTTTGTGCCTGCCATTTGCCGGATCTGTTAACATCCGGGTGGCTTGTAACAAGAGAAATGTAGAAAACAGAATGGAAAGCAATCATAAAAAACTTGTCAATTCCCGTTGGGCCTGCCTCATTCTTGCAGGTATGGTGGCCGCGCTTGAAGTTTGCTTCATGCTTGGCCAGCGCTATCTGATCATTCAGGATTGCAAGACTGCTTTTGGGGAGGCCATGACGGAAGAGAAAGATAAGTTCATCACATTGATTGTTTTTCAGTATGATTCCCGGAATACAGAAGATCCTGTACCTGTGACGGAATGCATGGAGTGGGGAAATCAGTATTATCTGACTCTGGAGGATTCCACCCGGTTCCGGCTGGACAGTATCTTTCAGGAAAAACTTCATCAGAAAGACATACCGGTTCTGACAGCTGTCGGTTGCAGGATGGGTGAGCAGTATATACAGGGTTCTTCGCTTCTGGCGCATCCGGATTATCTGGCGATCACTGAAAAGACCTGGAGAACCAGCCTTAAGGGGAAGCCGGATCTTACCTTGAAAGCATCAGTACATATTCCTGTTGTCTTGTTGTTACATCGCTGGTATACTTATCTTCTGTTGCTTTTGGGAGCTATCGGATGGCTGTATCTTGTCCGTCGGAAAACAGCAGACCTTCCGGTTCATCAGGATTTGACGGAGGAGATATCGGGAGAAGAAATCGTACCGGGATATTATTGGAATGACAGGCAGCGTAAACTTTTCCACGAAGGTCTTGCCATTGAATTGAAGGGAATGAGTCTTCTCTATTTCAGGGCTTTTATCCGAAACTCTGATTTCAGTCTGTCTTACGGGCAGATTGCGGAAATTCATCAGGCTGGCAAAGTGGAGAACAGTGTAGTCAAGACCCGGGCTTATCAGATCATTAAGCAGTTGAAGGTTTCTCTGAAAGAGTTGGATGTTGAAGTGAAGTCCATCCGTGAAGTCGGTTATCAGCTGCATTTTTCAGAAGCTTCTGTATCTTCTTCTAAATAAACAAGTTACATCGTGCCTTCGTTTGGGCTGAATCGTGCGGTCGTTGCGGTCTCATCGTGCGGTCGATTGGGCTGGATCGTGCAGTCGATTGGACCGAAGTGTGCGGTCGTTGCGGCGCCGTTTTATATGGTGGGTATTTTCATCGTTATATAGTTTTCCGGTCAAAGTCCGCAGACTCTGACCGGAAAATAAAGTTACTGAATTTCAAAGCTTCCTTTCAGGGGCAGGTTATCTGAAGATCCTCCGATCATGACATTGAACCGTCCCGGTTCAGCCGTGAAGTTCATGTTACGGTCATATATGGACAGATCCTGTCGTGTCAGCTGGAAAGTCACTTCACGACTTTCGCCTTTCTTCAGGAAAATCTTCTGGAATCCTTTCAGACGGATCGGCGGAACTGCTACCGAACTGACCTCATCATTCAGGTACAGCTGTACGACTTCATCACCGTCCCGGTCGCCCGTATTGGTAACGGTACAGGTAATAGTCTGCATGACTTCATTGTCACCGGCCGGTTGCGAAGCTGCCTTTGCTGTTGCAGAAAGTTTCAGATTACTGTAGGCAAAGGTGGTGTAGCTGAGGCCATATCCGAAGGTGTACAGCGGTTTTCCCGGACAGTCCATGTAATCCCGGAGAGTACCTTGCGAATAGTGTACGGGGATCTGTCCTACATGCTGGGGAACTGACATCGGCAGACGGCCGCTGGGGTTATATTCACCGGTCAGTACATCTACGATACCGTTACCTCCCTGTTCACCGGGATACCAGGCAGTGAGCAGTGCGTCAGATACTTCTGAGGCCAGATTCATGTTGAGAGGACGGCCGGCAATATAGACTGTCACCAGCGGTTTCTCTGTTGCGGCGATGGCACGGATCAGTTTTTCCTGATCACCCAGCAGGTCGAGAGTGGCCCGGTCGAAGCCTTCTCCACATTCCATATCCGAAAGGATTCCGCTATTTCCCGAGTCTACGGTAGCAGCTCCTGTATTGATATACTTTGTCTTGAAGTCGCGGGCACTGGAACCTCCTGCAGCCAGAATTACCAGATCGGCTTTCCGGGCGGCTTCTACTGCTTCTTTGATATTGCTCTGGGTGGTGTCTCTTATGGCACATCCTTTCACATAGTCTATACGGACATCCGGCATCCGGTTACGCAAGGCGTCCAGCAGGGTAACCACCTTGCTGCGTTCCTGAGGAGCTGTATAGTCACCCAGATAGTTGTACATGACATCAGCATTCGGACCGATGACGTCAATGCGTTTCACTTTTCCAAGTGGCAGGATGCCGTTGTTCTTCAGCAGAACGGTTCCTTCGCGGGCTATTTTACGTGCCAGCATCCGGTGATCTTCGCAGTTAACCAGACGTGCAGCCTCTTCGGGAGATACATAAGGCTGTTCGAAAAGCCCCATCCGGAATTTGAGACGCAGCACATTGCTCACAGCACGGTTGATAGCGGATTCTTTGACCTTTCCTGTCTGTACGGCTTTTACCAGCTGGCGATAAGCATTGGCACCCAGGTCCATGTCGGTTCCGGCTTCTACAGCCTGGATAGCCGCATCTTCCAGGTTGGCAGCTACATGAGCACCGGCAATGCCGTCAATGCTGGCCAGGTCGGAATAAACAAATCCGTCGAATCCCCAGCGTTTGCGTAACAGGGAGTCGATCAGGAATTTATTGGAGGTGCAGGGAACTCCGTCGATGCTGTTGTAGGAGGTCATGACCGTAGCGGCTTTTCCTACTTCTACGGCCCGCTGGAATCCAGGAAGGTATTCATCCAGCAAGGCCCGCAGTCCCATGTCTGCCGGTCCGCCGTTGTGTCCTCCACGGGGAACTCCATAGGCAGCCAGGTGTTTCAGGGTAGAGTAGACGTGACGTCCGTCCTTGAAGTCTTTGCCTTGCATACCCTGTACAAAGGCAGTACCCAGGATACCTGTCAGGTAAGGATCTTCTCCGAAAGTCTCTTCCACACGCGACCAGCGTGGTTCCCGTGCAATGTCAAGAACCGGACCGTATCCTATATTGGCACCCTGAAGACGTGCTTCCAGTCCGATGACTTCTCCCATCTGCCGGATCAGAGATTCATTCCATGTTGAGGCCTGTCCCATGGAAGTAGGGAATACTGTTGCTCCGATAGCCATGTGACCATGCGGACATTCTTCGGCAAAAAGGACAGGAATTCCCAGGCGGGTATGCTCTACCGCATACTTCTGTAAGGCATTCAGAGCCTTGGCTGCCAGCCGGGGATTCAGTCCGGTTTCCAGAGTTTTCTGAGTCCACGGATCGGCATGGAGAACAGCCCAGTAGGAACCGATGGGAGCTTCGTCCATCTGTTGTCTGTATTTGTCCGAGATGGTAACACTGTCCGGACTGACTTTGGTGTACATTTCCCATCCCAGAGGACAGCAGATCTGTCCGATTTTTTCTTCAAGTGTCATGCGTCCCAGCAAGTCACTGACACGTTCTTCAATGGGAGCGGATGCCTGTCGGTAGACTGGCTCCTGTGCTATGGTCATTCCCTGCAGGCAACAGGTTGCTATAAGCAATAATGTTTTTCTCATCGTTGGTTGGTATTAATCTGAAAACGGAATGCCAGCGATTCGCATTTCAGGCCTTTGGGCAACTGAACTGTTACGCGGTTGTCGCGGCAGGTATAGCTCACTTTTTTACCGGTCTGGAGTAAGGTCATTTTGCCTTTCGGAAGGTTGCCGGTCCATGAAATCTCGTTGGGGAGTGTTTCATTGTCTTCTATGGTATAGATGGCATACAGGGTTTTTCCATCCTTGTTGGCCGTGAACCAGGTCTTTCCGCCGTGATAGACCGGAGTTGTCCGGGTATTGTAGATAGCTTCCCCATTGCGGCGCAGCCATTCACCCACTTTGTGAAGTCGTTCCGTTACAGGCTGTTCAATGATTCCATCAGGGGTCGGGCCTACTCCCAGCAGGAGACATCCTCCTTTGGCCGTGATCTCTGTCAGCATGGCAATAACTTTCTCCGGAGATTTATAGGGAGCATTGGGAGTCCATCCCCAGTCGTTGCTCAGCGTGATACAGCTTTCCCACGGATAGTTGAGCTGCTTTTCTGGAATACCTCTTTCCGGAGTCTGGTAGTTTTCATTCTTGCCCCGGATGCTGCGGTCTACTGAGATCAGTCCCGGATGTTTCTGGCGTGCTTTCTCAAGAATGCGGTCCAGATTGATGTCATCGCCGGTTACCCATCCGCCGTCCAGCCACAGAATATCAAAGCTGCCATAGTTTTCCATCAGTTCGTTCAATTGGTTTTCAGTGAACTCCTGATATTTTTTCCACCATTCCGGGTGGCGCTCCTTTTTATAGTTCTGGTTGCGGTTCGGGGTAGCGAAGTAGGGATTCCAGTATCAGGAACAATGCCAGTCGGGTTTGGAAAAATAGCATCCCGTCATGAAACCTTCCTGGCGGAAAGCATCGAATACATAGCGTGCCATATCTTTCTTCGGGTTATCCTTGAAGGCTCCGTGAGCAATGGAAAAGTCTGTGTAGCGGGAGTCAAACATACAGAATCCGTCGTGATGCTTGGAGGTGAAGATCATATACTTCATACCTGCATCTTTCATGACTTCAGCCCATTGTGCAGGATTGAAGTTGACGGGATTGAACTTATCTTTCAGTCCCCAGTACCATTGCTTGTAGGCATCATAAGTCATTGTGGTATCACGGGGAATCCACTCTTCATCTTCAGAGCAGATAGACCATGATTCTACAATACCCGGGACGGAATACAATCCCCAGTGGAACAATACGCCGAATTTCTGATCCTGCCATTTGTCCAGTTTGTCAAGAACTTGTTCGTCGGTTGGCCAGACATAGCCGGATGCTTCCGACTGCTGGTGTACAAACCCCTGTACCTGTTGTGCATACGTGTTCAAAGAGACAGCAGCTCCGACAATGCTGGCTGTCAAAAATGTTTTAATATTTTTCATGAAGATGTTTGATTAGATTTGCGCAAACAAAGTTAAAAAGAAATTTGGAGATTTTATTCTCTCCGTAAAGGATAATCACCTCTTAGATGCTCAAAAAGTGCAGGTTGGGCACGCAGACTGTCGCAGTCCCGATGAGGATTGTACTGTTGCAGGGTCCGGATATCTTCGTCTGCATCAAACAGAGACTGGTCAGGTACGGGTAAGGTAATCTGAAAGTCGGCAGGCAGTTGGAAGAAACGGCAGAAGGCTTCCAGTACCATGCGTGTAGCGTTGGCCTTTCCGTCAGCAGAATATCCGGCTATATGAGGAGTACCGATAAATACTTTGTCCAGCAGTTCCAGATTGATGTTGGGCTCGTGTTCCCATACGTCAAGGACTGCTCCGGCTATCTGTTTGCTGTCCAGTGCGTGCAGAATGGCACCGGTATCGATAACTTCTCCCCGTGAGGTATTGATAATGAAAGGACGGCGTGTCAGGCTTTTGAAAAATGATTCATCAGCCAGATGATAGGTGGCATAACTTCCCTCCCGGATTAAAGGAGTGTGGAATGTCAGAATATCACATTCCTGTGCCAGGGTGTGCAGATCCGCAAAACCTTTTTCTCCGCGGTCAGCACGGGGAGGATCATTGAGCAAAATCCGCATACCCAGCCGTTCACCCAGATGCTGGATACGGCTTCCTACATGGCCTACTCCTACAATGCCCAGGCAAGCCTGGTCCAGACGGATTCCTTTTTCCTGTTGGAGCAGGAGCAGAACAGAATGGAGATATTGTTCTACGGCTCCGGCATTGCATCCGGGGCAGTTACTCCAGGCAATACCGGCTTCCCGGCAATACTCCGTATCAATATGGTCGAAACCGATGGTTGCCGTACCGATGAACCGTACCTGGCTGCCTTCCAGCAGCTGCCGGTTGCAGTGGGTTCTTGTACGGATGATCAGTGCATCTGCATCTTTTATAATGTCGGGAGTAAAGTCATGTCCCGGCAAATAGATCACTTCGTCTGCCAGGCGCGAAAGAGCTTCGCGTATATAAGGGATTTTGTTGTCTACAATTACTTTCATCTTTATTCTTTCCTCTTTTTGGGATAGTGACCGCGAAGGTACATACTTTTATTGAAAATAATTGGAGAGACAGGAGATTTCCTTTACCTTTGCTAAAAATATAATCTGGAAAAGTCATGAAGTGCCTGCATATCATCACTCCTGTCAAAGATTCGATCGACTTTACGCTTGAAACTGTTCAGGCAATTGTCAACTCTGAATTAAAGGTGCCTTTCACCTATACAGTCTATAATGATTTCAGTACGGAAGAGAATACCCGCCGGTTGGAAAAAGCTTCCCGTGAGATGGGGTTCCGGTTGGTCAATCTTTCGGATCTGACTGATCATCCTTCGCCTAACTATCTGCTGGTACTCCAGAAAACCCAGGAAGAAGCGATTGCTGCTGATGCCGGACTGCTGATCGTAGAATCGGATGTAATAGTGAAAAAAGATACTCTTCAGGCGTTGTATGACGGAGCTTCCTCTTATGAAAAGTGTGCGATTGCTGCAGCGGTGACAACCGATGAGAAGGGAGTTATTAATTATCCTTACTTGCATGCTTTGGGCAAGGAAGGACAGGTGTATGCCGAGAAGAAACACTGTAGTTTCTGCTGTTCGTTGCTGACTCCGGAGTTTTTGCGGGCTTTCAATTTTCACAATCTGGATGCCTCAAAGAATTGGTTTGATGTAACGATTTCTCATGAGGCTTTGAAACTTGGATTCCGCAACTATTTGTTTACGACTTTGCCTGTATGGCACCGTCCTCACGGCAGCCGTCCCTGGAAACAGTTGAAATATAAGAATCCCTTGAAATATTATTGGCTGAAGTTTACCAAAGGCCTGGATAAAATCTGACAGATATGAGTTGGCTGAATCATCGTACACTGGTTCTTCATCCTGACTGTGAATCACTGAGGGATTTCATGCTTTCCGTGCCGGAACGTTTCGACAGGGGAGAGGGAGCTGTTATTCATAAAGGACGTAATGAACTTCGGAAAATGAAGTACGGAGAGCAGGAGTTTGTGGTGAAATCATTTCATCGCCCTAATCTGATCAACCGGTTTGTCTATGGAATATTCCGTCCTTCCAAGGCCAAACGATCCTATATCCATGCCGGTATGTTTCTCGAAATAGGTGTTGGTACTCCCCGTCCGGTGGGTTATATCAATGTACGTCGCGGAGGACTGTTTGACAGAAGTTACTATGTGACCTATGTTTCTCCCTGTCCTTATACATACGAGGCTTTGTTCAAACAGAAATTTTCATATGAAGACGAAGTATTGAGCGAAGTGGGACGGATTACCGGAATACTCCATAACCACGGCTATGCACATAAGGACTATGGCCGCGGTAATATTCTGTTTCTGCATACGGAACAGGGGGTGTATCTGGAAGTGGTTGATCTGAATCGTCTGGCTGTCGGTCCACTGGATATGAAAGCGGGCTGTAAAAACCTGGAACGATTGCCTGCTACTCCTCACATGCATCGGGTACTGGCCGAGGCGTATGCGAAAGAACGCGGGCTTGATCCGGAAGCATGTTATCGTCTGATGGTAGCTTACCGGAGTACGCAACCTGGAAAAATCGACGGACTTTACTGATAAATAGCCATGAATATAATAGCTGTGGTTGTGACCTACAACCGGAAAGAATTGCTGAAGCGAAACATCACGTGTCTGCGTGCGAATACTCCCGTTTCCTCTATCGTGGTCGTAAATAATGGTAGTACAGATGGAACAAGTGAATGGTTGGATGACCAGAAAGATCTGACTGTCATTCATCAGGAGAATGTAGGAGGTTCCGGTGGCTTTTACCGGGGCATTCAGTATGCATATCAGGCTGGTGCTGACTGGATCTGGTGTATGGATGATGACGTATTTCCCCGTGCGGACTGTATGGAGCATCTTCTGCCTTACACCCATGAATCCGGCGTAGGTATTCTTGCACCCAGACGTTTGATGGAGGGACAGGTTTTTACTAATGATTTCCAGAAAGTCAACCTGACCAATCCTTTTGCTTCCATGTATCAGCAGAAGCTGAAAGGCAGGGTGATTGATTCACCTGTGGATATCTGTGGAACAGCTTTTGAAGGACTCTGCATCAGTCGGGAGGCAGTGGAACGGATCGGGCTACCCAATAAAGAGCTGTTTATCTTTTGTGATGATACAGACTACTGCCTGCGTGCAGTCCTGGCCGGTTTCCGGATCTTATATATTCCCTCAGCTTTAATGGATAAGGAAAAGTTCTTCTCGAATGATGACTGGGAGACCCGGAGCCGTAAGAAAAAATGGAAACGCTTCTATCAGGTACGGAATGCTGCCTATCTGAATCACCGGTATGGAAAGAACTGGGCTGTACGCTACCTGCGTAGCTTCCATGCCGTGCTGGGCTATATAGTCATAGCGCTGGCCACAATACCCTTTAAGGATGTATATACCCTGGATGATGTGGCCAAATTCTGGAAGGCTTATCGGGACGGTATCCTGGAAAAGCTGGGAAAATTATAAAGCCTGCATGTCATTCAGCCGTTTGTAATAGCCATTTTTCGCTAAAAGCTCCTCGTGTTTGCCGCTTTCCACGATTCTTCCTTCATAAAGTACGTAAATCTGGTCTGCATTCTTGATGGTAGATAACCGGTGGGCGATGGCAATGGTGGTACGTGTCTTCATGAGACGTTCCAGTGCTTCCTGTACCAGACGTTCGCTTTCTGTGTCAAGAGCAGAAGTAGCTTCATCAAGAATCAGGATTGCCGGATTCTTCAGAATGGCCCGTGCGATGGAGATACGCTGGCGTTGTCCTCCGGATAAGCGGCAGCCGCGGTCTCCGATGTTGGTATCGTATCCTTGTTCCGACTCCATGATGAATTCATGGGCATTGGCAATTTTTGCAGCTTCAATCACTTGTTCTTTCGTCGCGTTTTCTACGCCGAATGTGATGTTGTTGTAGAAACTGTCATTGAACAAAATTGCTTCCTGATTGACATAGCCGATCAGTGAACGCAGGTCGCTGATGGAAACATCCTTGATGTTGATTCCATCAATCAGAATCTCTCCTTCTTGTACATCATGGAATCTCGGCAATAGATCAACCAGGGTAGATTTACCCGAACCGCTTTGGCCGACCAGAGCAATGGTTTCTCCTTTCTGGATGCGAAGGTTGATATCATTGAGGACCTGTGTTTGTTCGTTGTAGCTGAAAGAAATATGGTTGAACCGGATTTCTTCGTTGAGTGCTGAAAGATGTGTAGGGTTTGCTTTTTCCACAATCGGATTGGACGCTTTCAGGATTTTATCTACACGTTCCATGGAGGCCAGACCACGCGGAATCATGTAGCTTGCTTTTGAGAAATCTTTCAGTGGGTTGATGATGCTGTACAGGATTACCATGTAGTAGATAAAAGTGGAAGCATCAATGGAAGAATTGTTTCCAAGAATCAGAGAGCCTCCGAACCAGAGGACGAATACAATCAGTACGGTGCCCAGAAACTCACTCATGGGATGTGCAAGAGCCTGACGGATGGAGACACGGCTTGTTGCATCACGATATTCATTGCTGCATTTATTGAATCGGCTGATCATTTTTTCTTCAGCCGTAAATGCCTTGATGACACGCAGTCCTCCCAGTGTTTCTTCCAGCTGAGACATGGTTTCTCCCCATTTTTCCTGAGCTTCGAGTGACTGTCTTTTCAGTTTGCGGCCGATCTTTCCCATAAGCCAGCCCATAGTTGGCAGAACCAGAATGGTAAATACCGTAAGCTGCCAGCTGATGATCATCAGTGTGGCAAAGTAGGATATGATCAGAATAGGGTTTTTGAGCAACATATCCAATGAACTGGTAATGGAGTTTTCAATTTCTGCTACGTCACCGCTCATACGTGCAATGATGTCTCCTTTTCGTTCTTCCGAAAAGAATCCTAAGGGCAGATAGCTCACCTTGGAATAAACCATAGTACGGATATCACGTACGATACCGGTACGCAGAGGAACCATGACAGCAGTGGAACCGAAATAGCACGCTGTTTTCAGGAAGGTCATCCCAGCCAGGAATAGCCCGAGGAACAATAATGTTGTAGAGGGCCCGAATGCATCGATCAGCTGGTTAACGTAATAATAGAAATTATTGATAGCTGTTTCTTTCAGGGAGTCAACAGACCATTCCCAGTCCATATACTGATAGACTTTTTCCTGTGCGTTGGTTTTAAACAGAATATTCAGGATTGGAATCAGCAGAGAAAAGGAAAATACATTAAAGACAGCTGAAAGGATGTTCAGCACGACAGCCCAGCAGACGTATTTCTTGTAGGGCGAAACAAATCGCCGCATGAGTTGGAAGAATTCTTTCATAATCAAGGAATGTAACTACTTGTATGCTGCAAAGATAGTGTAAAATACCTTAGCTCCGCTATTCAGTCTGTAAAAATTACGGCGGGCTCGTGGCAGGATGTCATATTTTTTGTAGTTTTGTCCTTTGTTATAATCCGATAGACCGAATGAATATTTTATACCGCATACTATTCGCTTTTTTATATTTGTTGTCTCTGCTTCCGCTGAGGCTTTTGTATTTATTGTCTGATATTCTGTTTTTCCCTTTGTTTTATGTTGTGAAATATCGTCGGAAGGTTGTGGAAAAACAGCTGGCAGAATGCTTCCCGGAAAAGACAGTTCGGGAAAGACAGGCTGTCGAACGGCAGTTCTATCATTTCTTCTGTGATTATGTGATGGAAGTAATTAAGATGTTTTCCATTTCACAGGAAGAGATGAAGCGGCGTATGGAATTTACGAATCTTGATGAGGTGCGTGCTGATCTGGAACGGGAAGACAAGAAGTTCTGTTTTCTTTATTTGGGACATTACTGTAATTGGGAATATATAGCTTCATTAAGCAGCTGGATACCGGATATGCACGGAGGACAGATTTACCATCGTATTTATAATAAGGCATTTGATGAACTCTTCTTGCGGTTGCGTGGACAATTTGGCGGAGAGTCCATTCTGATGAAGGATACCCTTCGCCGGATTCTGACCCTGCGGAAACAGGAAAAGAAAGTTATGATCGGATTTATTGCTGACCAGTTGCCTAAATTGGAAAACATGAATCACTGGACGCATTTCCTGAATCATGAAACTTCTTTTTTTATCGGGGCAGAACGGATTGCCAAACAGGTGGACGCTGCTCTTTATTACGTGGATGTAGAGCGGGTGAAACGCGGATATTATCGGGCTACTTTCCGCTTGATGACTCTTCATCCGAAAGAATATGCTGATTATGACCTGACCGACTGGTATGCCCGTCTGCTCGAAGAAAGCATCCGTCGTCGGCCTGCCTACTGGCTGTGGACGCATAAGCGTTGGAAGCGTACCAAAGAACAGTGGCTGGAATGGAAGCAAAGCAACGCTTAGGCTGACTCTGAATTTTTGCCGGCTGCTGCCGGTTTGTCCGGTCAGGGGATGCAGGGAATAAAAGGCTTCCAGAAATTCATGCGGCTTTTGTGCATAAATCCATGGCATCCCATGGGTAGTTCTTTATGGTTGAGAGTATAGCATACCCGTGGTTTCAGGTCGAATGCAAATTGAATGGCAGTTTGAACATCGGGATAATGAAGCTCCTTCGGAATCAGTGCCCAGAAGATATCTTCGTTATGCATGGAGTCTGTCCGGGCGTTGAAGTCCGCGATTTCCTGGGCATATTTTCGGCATGCCTGAATAAAGGAATCTACCTTTCGAAGGCACAATCCGCCGTTCCCGATTTTGTCATACATCTGCATGCGGGAAATCTTTTCAGGAGAAGAAAACAACCATTTCTTTAGCTGAATAAACTGTTTCATCGGGAAATGTCTGTATCTGGGGCGTGTAGGCCAGGGGGCAGCAATCAGATCGTAACCTTTTTGGCACCAGGCTGACAGGTCGTCACGGAAGATCCAGGCATCTGTATGGCAAATCAGAATATATTCACAATCCGAAAACAGCTGATAGAAAGCTTCCGACATCATCATCTCATTATATCCGGCAATACCTCTTTTTGTGCCTAGCCAGTCGGTAGAAACACTGATTGTTTCAGCTTGTGGGTAAGCTTGTTCATATGCGGAAATGTTCAGTCCTTCAGGTTTGAGAAAAACTACAGGATAGTTTGATAGCTTTTCCATGTTATTGGCCAGAGCAGCCTTCTCCCAGTCCTTCAGTGTTTCTTTATAGAACGGTATGATAATTTTTACGGAGTATTTCATCTTTCTGTTTTTGTTAAGTTTCTTTGTTTAGGCAGTAGAATTCGTTTGTGTTTGAAAAGGTGTTTTTGCATTCATTTTTGCAAAGATATAAGATATTCATATAAAAGCGCTATCTTTGTCTGGAAACATTTCATTAATAGATTACCGTTTATTATATGTCTGATCATCTATTCTATAAATTACGGAGTGGGAAACCGGTGAAGTTTCTCAACTTCTTGCAGAAGTTTATTGGTCTGGCCATACCGGATGCGTATTATCGTTCCCGTCGTAAAAGCATGCTGGAAGCTGCACGGAAACGACCGGATTATGAGTATCTCAAGCAGCGGGTGGATTATTATATGCGGATCACTTCCCCGTGGACTATTTCGATGGAAGATAAGCTGACTCGTGACCGGAGTTGGATTCATTATACGGGAGCTCTTGGAGATTACCGCCGTAAGATGTTTCATACTGCTTATTATTTTGATCAGCATGATGTAACCCGTTGGTTTCCTCCTCGGTTGCGTTGGAATTTCTGTCCGGGGGATGTTTATTTTACCCCCAAGGAACCAACTATTGTAAAGAGCCGTTTGCTTTCGGAAGATAATATGAACTCGGTGGTATTAAAACTGGATAAGTTGCGCCATTTCATGTATGTATATGATACGAAGCCGTTCCGCGAGAAGAAAGATTGTGCTATATTTCGGGGGAAGATCCGTCAGAGCCGCCTTCGTACAGCCTTTCTGCAACGTTTCTTTGGTCATCCGATGTGTGACTGCGGTGTGGTAGGGCGGAATGAAGGATGCCCTGAGAAGTGGATGACAGATAAGAAAACCATTCGGGAACATTTGGATTACAAGTTTATCATAGCTTTGGAAGGAAATGATGTGGCTTCGAATTTGAAATGGGTCATGTCATCTAATTCTCTGGCAGTCATGACCAGGCCAACTTGTGAAACCTGGTTTATGGAAGGACAGTTAATACCTGATTATCATTATGTGGAAGTGAAAGAAGATTTTTCTGACTTTGAGGACAAACTTAAATATTACATTGCTCATCCGGAGAAAGCAGAGGAAATTATAGCACATGCGCATGAGTATATATCTCAGTTCAGGGATAACAAGCGTGAGGAACTTCTTCAATTAATGGTAATGCAGCGCTATTTTGAAACCAGCGGGCAGTTGTAAATTTATAAATCCTATAAGTTATGAAGCAGATTGCTGATGAAATCTCATTGATTATTACAACCTATAATACACCTGTTTTTTTAGAGATCGTATTGAAAAGTGTGATGAAACAGCAGGTTTTTCCTTTAGAAGTTATAGTCGCAGATGATGGCTCCGGGACTCCAACCCGTGAATTGATTGAGCGTTATCAGAAGGTCTTTCCTGTGCCGCTGATTCATTCGTGGATTCCTGATGAAGGTTTCCGGGTCTCAAAAGCACGTAATGTAGCAGCAGCTCGTGCCAGGGGGAATTTATCTGGTTATGATTGATGGTGATATGGTGCTTGGACGTCATTTTATTGAGGATCATCGCACCCTGATGAAGCGGGGATACTTTACGACCGGAAGTCGTGCACGTCTGATGAAGAAAGGAACAGAGCGGATCTGTAAGAAACTTTCCCCAGATATCACTTTTTGGACACCAGGACTGCGCCGTCGGCTTGTGATGCTAAGGCTGCCATTTTTACACCGTTTTATTAAGGGAAACAGTGGATTAAAACGTGCCAGAAGCTGTAATATGGGAGTGTGGAAAGATGATTATATTCGGGTGAATGGATTCGAAGAAAACTTTGTTGGCTGGGGATTTGAAGACTGGGAATTCTTTCAACGGCTTTATAATTGTGGACTGGTGCGCCAGAATGCCAAACTGATGGCTCCGGCTGTTCATCTTTATCATCCGGTAAAGAATGCTGATCGTGCACCTTTGAATGAACAGATGTTGAAAAATACGGCTGCTACGGGAAAACAACGGGCAGAGAAAGGAGTGGATCAGTATCTGGATCTGTCGTGTAACCCATAATCTTTGTAGATACTTATGATGAAGAAACAAGATAAATACGCGTGGCTGTTGGCCATTCTTTGTGTGGCTTCCCTGTTCCTTTTTCTTGGAGAAGCCTTGTTTAATACTCGGGGAGAACCTCGGGAAGCAGTAGTTGCTCTGTCGATGCTGCAGGATGGTAATTGGGTTTTACCTGTCAATAACGGAGTAGATATGGCTTATAAGCCACCTTTGTTTCACTGGTGTATCGCTTTGTTTTCTACAATTGCCGGGGGAGTGTCGGAATATACTTCCCGCATGCCGTCAGCTGTTGCACTGGCTTTGATGGTATTGGCTGGCTATGGCTTTTATGCTCGTCGGCGGGGTAGTGAACTTGCTTTTTTGATGGGGCTTATTACATTGACTAATTTTGAGGTTCATCGGGCAGGAACAAATTGTCGGGTAGATATGTTGCTGGCAGCCTTGATGGTGATGGCTCTTTACCAGTTATACCGGTGGGGAGAAAAGGGACTGAAAGGAGTTCCCTGGCTTGGAATACTTTGTCTGAGCGGAGCTTTCCTGACCAAAGGTCCGGTAGGAATGGCTTTGCCTTGTCTTGTTACAGCTGTATTCCTATGGATCAGAGGTATGCATTTCGGCCGGATTTTTCTTTCTTTCCTGGGGATAGGGCTGGCGTCATGCGTATTGCCTTTGGTATGGTATGTAGCAGCTTATCAGCAGGGAGGAGAAGAGTTCCTGCAGCTGGTGCTGGAAGAAAATGTACTTCGTCTGCTTGGCAAGATGAGTTATTCTTCTCATGAAAATCCTGCCTACTATAATGTGATTACCGTTGTAGCCGGTTATGCTCCTTATACCTTGTTGGTGCTTTTGTCTCTTTTCTTTCTGAAGTATCACAAGGTGTCCGGTAAACTGTCCGGATGGTGGAACCGCTTCCGTACGTACATTCGTGAGATGGATGATGTCCGTCTATTTTCGTTGCTTAGTATTGTTTTGATTTTTGTGTTCTACTGCATCCCTAAAAGCAAACGTAGTGTGTATCTGCTGCCGATCTATCCTTTCCTGGCTTACTTCCTGGCAGAGTACTTGCTCTATCTGAACCGAAACCGCACACAAGTGGTCAAGATTTTCGGAAGTGTAATGGCCGGGCTGTCATCTTTGTTATTACTTGTCTTTTTTGCACTTCGGATGGGATGGGTTCCTGACACCATTTTCTCAGGACGTCATGCGGCACAGAATGTAGCGTTTCTGCATGCACTGGAAGAGTTGCCGCTAGGTTTGGTGTCCTGGGTATTGCTGGCGGCAATGATTGCAGCTATAGGCTGGTTCTTCTCTTCGTTGAAGAAAGATGTTTCTGCGTCTGGCTTACCCTATTCTGTTATTGGGGTTATCTTTACGGTGTTTCTGGGACTTGATGGACTTTTCCAGCCTGCTGTTCTGAATGTGAAATCCGATAAGCCTGTGGCAGAACGTATTGAGGGTATTGTTCCTGAAGGAAAAATTTATTCCTATCGAACAGATATTACTCCAGGCAACCGAATGCATCCTTTTACGATTAATTTCTATTTAGGAGATCGTGTGATGCCATTCGATGTTTTTGAGCCGGAAAAAGGATTTTTGATTGTAGGTAATTCAGAGATCGAAGACTTTGAACGGACTTATTCCGATTATCAGGTAGAAGAGATTTTTGACAGTGGTCACCGCAGCTGTGATGATCATAAAATCCTTCATTTCTATCGGTTCTGGAAACATGGTGAGTGAACGGAAACAACTGGGAGGACAGGCGTTGCGTTTTGCTCTTGTAGGGGTAATCGCAACACTTCTGCATTATGGAATTTATTATTTCCTGCAGCGGGTGATAAATGTCAATATAGCCTATACGATCGGATATGTATTGTCATTTCTGGTGAACTTCTATCTGACAGCTTATTTCACTTTCCATTCAGCTCCATCGTGGAAGAAGCTGACAGGAATGGGAGGAGCGCATGCAGTAAACTATTTGCTTCATTTGGTTTTGCTGAATCTGTTTCTCTGGTTGGGGGTTCGGGAAGAATGGGCTCCGTTCCCTGTGTTTGCCATTGCGGTGCCGGTTAATTTCCTGCTGGTACGTTGGGTGTTTAAGGAAAAGAAAAAAGGAGATATGCTATGAAACTGGTAATTGTAGTACCTTGTTATAATGAAGAAGAAGTGTTGTCTGAAACCACTTCCCGTTTGTCTGCTGTGATTCAGCGCATGGTAGAGGAAGGCAGGATCACAGAAGGGCAGATCTTGTATGTAGATGATGGAAGCCGGGACAAGACCTGGAGTCTGGTAGAAAGCCTCTCAACTGCTTATGCTTGTGTATCCGGACTCAAGCTGGCTCATAATGTCGGTCATCAGCAAGCTCTGTGGGCCGGCTTGGAATGGGCTGTTGTGCATGCCGATGCTGCTGTTTCTATCGATGCAGATTTGCAGGATGATGTCGAAGCTATTCCCTTGATGGTAGATTATTTCAATAAGGGTATTGATATTGTTTTCGGAGTCAGGAAGGAGCGTAAGACTGATACCTTCTTCAAAAAGCATACGGCACAGGCCTTTTACCGGCTGATACGTGGCTTAGGAGGAGATATCGTTTACAATCATGCTGATTTCCGGCTGATGAGCAAACGTACGTTGCAGGCACTGGTCTCTTTCCCGGAACGTAACTTGTTCTTGCGGGGAATGGTTTCCTCATTGGGATATCCTTCTGCCATTGTTTATTATAACCGTAGTCCTCGCTTTGCGGGTGAGTCAAAATATCCTTTCAGTAAGATGCTCAGTTTTGCACTTGATGGGATTACTTCTTTTTCGGTACGTCCGTTGCGTTACATTACTTATCTTGGCCTTGTGTTTATACTGATAGCCCTTTTGGCTATTGTATATGGAATCTGCTCGTTTGTAGAAGGTACGGCAATTCCGGGATGGACTTCTTTGCTGGTTTCCTTGTGGTTTATTGGCGGAGCCATTTTGTTGGCATGTGGAATAATTGGCGAATATGTGGGTAAGATCTATAAGGAGGTGAAACGGCGTCCTCGTTATTTTGTGGAAAAGACTATTCTTCCGAAAGAGAAAAACTGAGATGTCAGCGTATTTCTCTTTCGGAAGGAAATGGAAGAGAGAATATGACTCAAATATAAAAAAAGAAACAGCTTCACAATACATCGTGAAGCTGTTTCTTTTTTATTTAGGATATACAGTGTGTTATGCGTTCTTGTTGGCACGCTTACGTTCTGTTTCATCCAGAATCACTTTACGCATACGCATGCTCTTCGGAGTAACTTCTACGTATTCATCTTCTTTGATGTATTCCAGAGCTTCCTCCAGTGAGAAGATAACCGGCGGGATGATGCGGGCTTTATCATCAGAACCGGAAGCACGCATGTTGGTCAGTTTCTTTGATTTGGTTACGTTGATCACCAGGTCATTTTCGTGAACATGCTCACCAACTACCTGTCCGGCATACACTTCGTCCTGCGGATAGATAAAGAATTTACCGCGATCCTGCAGTTTGTCGATGGCATAGGCAAAAGCTGTTCCGCTTTCCATTGCAATCATGGAACCGTTGGTACGGCGAGGAATTTCTCCCTTATACGGCTGATATTCCTTGAAGCGGTGAGCCATGATAGCTTCTCCCTGAGACGCAGTCAGAACATTTGTACGCAGACCGATGATACCGCGTGACGGCATGTCGAATTCAATGTTTACACGGTCACCCTGAGTTTCCATGGATACCATTTCACCTTTACGGCGGGTTACCATATCGATCATCTTGCTAGCAAACTCTTCCGGAACACTGATGGTCAGTTCCTCGATCGGTTCACATTTGACACCGTCAATTTCCTTAAAGATAACCTGAGGCTGGCCTACCTGAAGTTCATAGCCTTCACGACGCATGGTTTCAATCAATACAGACAAATGAAGCACACCACGTCCGGAAACAATCCATTTTCCATCTTCATTTTCAGTCTTGCGAACGCGCAGAGCCAGGTTCTTGTCCAATTCTTTCATCAAGCGGTCGTGAATGTGACGTGAAGTCACATACTTTCCTTCTTTTCCGAAGAACGGAGAGTCGTTGATGGTGAACAGCATGCTCATGGTCGGTTCATCAATAGCGATTGGTGGCAGCGGTTCCGGGTTTTCGAAGTCGCAGATGGTATCACCGATTTCGAAACCATCGATACCTATAATGGCACAAATATCACCGGAAGAAACCGATTCTACTTTCTTGCGTCCCAATCCTTCAAATGTATGTACTTCCTTGATCTTTGATTTAACCAGCGTTCCGTCACGTTTTGCCAGAGTGATGTTCATGCCTTCACTGATAGTTCCGCGATGTACACGGCCTACGGCAATACGTCCGGTATAAGATGAATAGTCGAGTGAGGTGATCAGCATCTGCGGAGTACCTTCCAGTTGCTTTGGAGCCGGGATGTATTTCACGATGGCATCCAGCAGCGGAGTGATGGTACCGGTCGGAGTTTTCCAGTCTTCACCCATCCAGTTATTCTTGGCAGAACCATACAGTACCGGGAAATCCAACTGATCTTCCGTCGCATTGAGACTGAACATCAGGTCGAACACCATTTCATAGACTTCTTCCGGACGGCAGTTCGGCTTATCAACCTTGTTGACTACTACAATCGGTTTCAATCCGATTTGAAGTGCTTTCTGGAGTACGAAACGGGTCTGTGGCATTGGACCTTCAAAAGCATCAACCAACAGGATACATCCGTCAGCCATGTTGAGGACGCGCTCTACTTCTCCACCGAAGTCAGCATGTCCCGGAGTATCGATGATGTTGATTTTTGTACCTTTGTAATTGATGGAAACGTTTTTTGAAAGAATCGTTATACCTCTTTCACGCTCCAGGTCGTTGTTATCCAGCACCAGTTCGCCGTTGGTCTGGTCGTTGCGGAACAAGTGTCCCGCCAGCATCATTTTATCTACCAGCGTTGTTTTTCCGTGGTCAACGTGGGCAATGATGGCAATGTTTCTAATGTCTTGCATACTATACCTATATATTTGGACGCAAAGGTACGATTTTTCCTCTGATTTTTCATGCGGAACAAATGGTTTTTTCAATTTATTATAAGCTTGTTCCGGGGTTTTGCCTTTTCAGGCTACCTGAGCCAGGTAGCCCGTTTCCACAGATATTCCAGCGGACCGTGGTCGTGATGCTTCATCCACCATTCACAGCATTTCCATTGCAGGAAGAAAAGAACGATTCCTGTCAGGCAGCTGGCCGTGATGGTGAGATGGCTGTGCAGTCCCAGTCCCCAGTGGTAAAAGAGGAAAGATCCGATGATACTCTGGGTGATGTAGTTGGTCAGACTCATTTTGCCGTATGGAATGATTTTTCGTAGCAGAGACTGCATACGGGTACGGTAATACATGAACAGGACACCGGATACAAGCATCAGCATGAAAGCAAAATTGGCAAGTGAACTGATGATCAGAGAGAGGGGAACCAGAATGGAGCGGTTTTCAATGAACAGAGGAAGCAGATTATTGATTCCATAAAGCGGGAAAAAGGCTATGATGGCACCAGCACAGATCTTATTCCATACGGGTAGTGCTTCCTGGAGGAACAGACGGCGACGTCCGGCAAGCATGCCCAGCAGGAAGAGAGCTGCAGTCTGGAAGACGCGTCCGTGATCCCAGGCCCATGCCAGGCTGGCTAATTGTCCTTCCCAAAGGTTAGTGCGCAAAGTTTCCAGAAAAGTTCCGCTCATCTGTGACTGGTAGGTCGTCATCCAGAGTTCACGGGTTGGAATCGTCAGCGGTGTATAGGTGGGATCGAAAGTTGCCCGTAAGGTGTAATAGAGGGGGAGAGGCTGGATCAGCAACAGACAGGCCAGTATCAGGACGGTCTTGTCGGATAAGCGGCAGGTCGGAACCAGAATGAAGCCTACCAAAGAATAGAGAACCAGTACCTCTGCCGTAAAGAATGAAGCATTCAGGTTGCCGAACAGGAACAGCAGAACCAGGCGCCAGCAGAAGCGTAGACGGAAATCTTTGCCTTTCATTTGCTGATTGTTGTCTTGGATGAAAAAGCTGAATCCGAATAACAGAGCGAATACAGCATAGGCTTTTCCTCCGAACATGAAGAACAGTCCGTCCCAGATTGCTTTGTCCGTGAAGTTCAGCCAGGCACTTTGTGCAGAGGTATCCGGATAAGATCCGAAATTGAAATGTTCGATGGAATGCAGGACAATGATACCCATTACGGCCAGTCCTCTTAATACGTCAGCTACGTCAATGCGTGCGTTTTTCCTTGTTGTTGGTTGATCCATAGTAATGCTTCTGTGTATCTGTGGGGTATTAGTTTAAAATTCGGCTGCGAAGTTAGGAACTATTTCGATTCGTTCCAAATCTCACAGAAGCCTTTTAAATCCTTCCTTTCGGATGAACATTCAGCGAAGTAATTGATTAAATTTGTTGCCCGTTTTTAAAACAAAGGAAGAATGAACGAAGAACAACTCAAGCAAAAAGTGCAGGGATGGATCGTGTTTATTTCGTCCCTGATTCTGATAGGTAAGTTTGCTGCCTATTGGCTGACCAATTCAGTCGGCATTCTGACTGACGCCATGGAGAGTATTGTGAATGTACTTGCAGGGGCTGTCAGTCTGTACAGTCTCCGTTGGTCTGCACAGCCCAAGGACAAAAGTCATCCGTTCGGTCATGGAAAGATGGAGCAGATTTCGGCTTCAGTGGAAGGTATCCTGATTACGTTTGCCGGTGTTCTGATTGTTTATGAAGGTGTACTTCATCTGTTTTTTCCGGCAGGTATCCAGAAGTTGGATATCGGTATTTACATTGTGGCTTTTTCCGGACTTCTCAATTATCTGATGGGATGGTACAGTGTACATATCGGCAAGCGTTATAATTCCATGGCACTGATAGCAGGAGGAAAGCATCTGCAGTCGGATACTTACTCCACAATTGGTCTGGTGGCCGGTTTGCTGGTTCTGTATTTTACAGGAATTGCCTGGATTGACAGTGTCCTTGCTTTCCTTTTCGGTGGAATCATAATCGTGACGGGAGTATCTATTCTGCGGAAGACCATTGCCAATTTATTGGATAAGGCTGATGAGGCCTTGTTGGAAGACATGGCTTCTGAGCTGAATGCCAAACGGTCACCTGACTGGATTGATATTCATAATGCAAAGGTAATCAAGTATGGTAACTATCTGTATATGGATTGTGATCTGACGCTTCCCTGGTTTTATACCATTGAAAAAGGGCATGACGAAGGAGCTCATCTCCGGCAGATTCTGGAAAAGAAGTATGCTGACCGGATTCAGTTGACAATTCATCTGGACCCCTGTACGGTTTTCGAACAGTCCAAATGCCGTAGCTGTATCTGTAAAGACTGCAAGACACGTAAGGCAGCCTTTGAGCAGGCTGAACCGATTACACTGGCAACTTTTGTGGAACATGCCGATGAAGTTGACCGTTGATCTTTTATTCGGGAAACTTACAAAAAAAGTCTGAAAAGGCTTGTCGTTTAAAAGATTATACCTATCTTTGCAACCGCAAATCAAATTTATCTATTTTAAAAAGTCAAAATTATGTATTTAGACGCAGCTAAAAAACAAGAAATCTTTGGAAAGTACGGAAAGTCTAACACTGATACTGGCTCACCTGAAGCTCAGATTGCATTGTTTTCATACCGTATTTCTCACCTGACTGAGCACATGAAGCTCAACAGAAAAGATTATAGCACTGAAAGAGCCCTGACTACACTGGTAGGTAAGCGTCGTGCGTTGCTGAACTACCTGAAAGAACGTGATATCGAAAGATATCGTTCTATCGTTAAGGAACTGGGTCTGCGTAAGTAATTCTTTACTTGCTGCAACGAACAAAATTCCGGGCCGTTTCCATTATACTGGAGACGGCCCGGATTTTTTATGCAGTTATCATTATAATAAGATATTGTTCTGATTTCTCTGATATTCTCCGGGAGTAATGCCATAGTATTTCTTGAAGGTCTTGCAAAAGTGTGCGTTGTCGGTAAAGCCCAGCTCAAAGGCAATCTCCTTTATGGTTACTCCGTTGTCTTTCAGTAATTGCAGTGCGGAATTCATCCTGAGCAGGATGATGTAGTTGGTGGGGGTGACTTTAAATGTCTGCTTGAATATTTTGTGAAAATAATTGGGGGATACATTGCACATGCATGCCAGTTCTTTTAAATGGATAGTGTCTTTGTAGTTTGCGTGCATGTAGCGCATGGCCGGTTCCAGTCTGTAGATCTTGGTAGATGTGGCAGTGATATCGCAGTCCTTCGTCAGCCTTGTTATCACGGTCTGTATCAGAGCCTGTACATGCATGATCGACAAAACATATTCCCAGGATGAGATTTTGGTACTTGTTCAGCAAAGATATCGATATGCTGTTCCAGGCCGATGAATGAGATACCGTTAGTCTCGATTTCTACAACGGCTGGCAGATCCAGCAGTCCTTGATAAATCATCAGGTCTTTGGGAAGAAAGTGAATCCAGTGAGTGGAGAATGATTCTTTACAATACTTGTTTACTCAGTTTGCTTCCGTTGATAAAATACATTTTCCCTTTTTCCAGTGTAAAATCATCCTGATCGCTGCATACGTGTACATTTCCCTCTGTGAGCTGGTATAACTTGAAACAGTTGTCTATTTCTGTATGCCGCTTGTTCCATGATCTGTTTCCGGCATGAAATCCGCCGGCGAGCAGTTCGTATGTCTGATTTAAGTATATCATATGCTTCTTTTTGTGATAAAGGAGAAGATTTTACAATAATAGTTCATTTTTTTACAAAGGCAAAATGTTGTAAGCGGTTATTTTTGCAGATACTATGAATGAATACACCGGACTCTTACAGGCTGGGATACGGAAACAGGCCTAAGAAGGTCGGATAAGAAACAACAAAAGATAATAAAAATGAGAACCAGAAAATTATTTCTTGCAGCACTTTTACTGATGGCTGGCCGTGCTGGTGCCCAGGTCGCAGCTCCGGCTCCGGTTTATCCGTTGCCCAGTCCTGAACATATGGAATGGCAGCGCCTGGAACAATATGCCATGATCTGCTTTGGAATGAGTACTTTTAATGATCTGGAGTGGGGATATGGGGATACACCTCTTGAGCGTTTTGCTCCCATTGGAGGAGAGATTGATGCAGAGCAATGGGTGGAAGTATGTAAAAAATCCGGAATGAAGGGATTGCTTATTGTTGCCAAACATCATGACGGATTCTGTCTGTGGCCTTCTAAATACACAGATTACAGTGTAAAAAATACCTCGTGGCGTCAGGGCAAAGGTGATTTGCTGGATGATATTCATAAAGCCTGTCAGAAGCATGGTATGAAGTTTGCACTTTATCTTTCTCCCTGGGACCGTCATCACGCTCAGTATGGAAAGAAAGAGTATGTGGAATATTTTCATAAACAGATCCGTGAACTGATGGAGCGCTATCCTGATACGTTTGAATATTGGTTTGACGGTGCTAATGGAGGAGACGGATATTATGGAGGAGCCCGTGAGAACCGGACGATTCCCAATCTTGAAGAATACTACAATTATCCCAATGCCGTGAGAACCATCAAAGGTATTGCTCCGAAAGCAATGATATTCGGCGGAACATGCGGTGATATCCGCTGGATCGGTAATGAGGAAGGCTGGGCTGATGAGACCAACTGGGCTATGATGCCGGGACTTGATGATCCGAACGCTGCAAGTGTATCTCCGACCACAGGCTGTGAAACAGGTTCTATGTGGATGCCGGGTGAGGTTGATGTATCCGTTCGTCCCGGATGGTATTATCATGCTGCTGAAGACAATAAGGTGAAGTCGGTAGCCCAGCTGGTGGATATCTATTACCAGAGTGTGGGACGTAATGCCAATCTCCTTCTGAGCTTCTGCCCTGACCGTCACGGGCGTATTCATCCGATTGATTCAGTTCGGACCATTGAATGGTGGAAGACGATTCAGCGTGAATTGAAGGACAATATACTGGTTCATGCCAAGGTTACGGCCGATCAGGTGCGCGGGCAGGGGTTTGAAGCTTCCCGTGTCAGTGACGGACGTTCCGATACCTATTGGGCAACGCCTGATGGTGTGTCTGCCGGAGTACTTACGTTTACGTTTGATACACCTCAGAAAGTGAATCGTCTGTTGCTGCAGGAGTATATTGAACTCGGACAGCGTGTTGCTTCCTTCAAAGTAGAATATCAGGCATCTGACGGGACATTTGTTCCTCTGCCACTTACAGAGAAGACAACAACCATCGGTTACAAGCGGATTCTTCGTTTCAATACGGTCGAAACCCGTGCTCTCCGTGTAAACTTTGAGCGGGCCAAGGGACCTTTGTGTATTGCCAATGTAGAAGCATTTCTTGCACCCAATCTGATGGTAGAACCGGCTATCCGCCGCGATGCAGACGACCGTATCGTGCTTACAGCCAATGACCGTGAGAGTGAGATCTATTATACTACCAATGGCTCGGTTCCGCAAGTGGGCAAGAACAGATATACGAAGCCTTTTGTGTTCAACAAGCGGGGTGAGATCAAGGCAATAGCCTATGACAAGAACTTTAAGAAACAGAGTGAGGTTGCCACTCAGAAATTTGATCTTCCTATGCGTCGTTTCCGTCTGCTGGGCACTGACAGCCGTAATCTTTTTGATGGCGATCCTCATACGGCAGACTGGTTTACTACGGGCTCTGCTACGATTGACATGGGAGAGAAACACACCCTGACGGGAATTACTTATCTGCCCGAACAGAACCGTTGGACCTCCGGATATATTCACCATTATGAAGTGTGGGCAGGAGAAACAGAGGCATCCCAAAAGAAGGTAGCCGAAGGTGAATTCTCAAACATCAAGAATTCTCCTACATTGCGGGAAGTCCGTTTTGCTCCCGTCAAGGCCCGTTTCATAACTCTCAAGGCCATTCAGATTGTAGATGATGTGAAACGGTTTAATATTGGTGAATTCTCGGTAATCAGTAAATAAAAGAATATGGACATTATCAGACGATTCGGATTTATTGGGGCGGCATGCTTCCTCATGGCTTGTAGTCATCAGAATGCTCAAAAGACAGCCGATGAACCGATACAGGCTTTTTGTATCGATTTTAACTGGAGCGGTAAAGGCTATGCAGGGCTTTCATTACCTGAGGACTATTCCCAGGCAGATCCTAAGGAACATTTTGAATGGTACAAGGCTCATGGTGTGAATACGATTCAGAGTTTTTGTGTCAGTCATAATGGTTATGCATGGTATGACAGTGACATTGTCCCTAAGGTTCCGGGGCTGCGGTCGAATTTCTTGAAGGATCTGGTGGATATGGGACATCGTGAAGGAATGAAAGTGATGGGGTATTTTTCACCGGGCACCAATGTCCGTTGGATGAAGGAGCATCCTGATGAAGTTTATGATAATCAGACAATGTTTCATATTGTATATACATCTGAGTATCTGACATACTTGGGCAATGTTATTTATGAAGCTGTCAGCAAAACAGGGATAGATGGTTTTATGATTGATGCTTTATTCACAGCACCGCGGGATTCTGCTGAAGCAATGAAATGGATGCCCTGCGAGCGCCAGATCTATGAAGAACTGTTTGGTGAACCGTTCCCGGGAAAGGAACATATCACGGACGAACAGGTGCTGGAGTATAAGCGCAGGTCGACAGAACGATGCTGGGATACAATTTACCAGTCGGCCAAGAGAGCGAATCCGGATTGTATCGTATGGCTTACCTGCCATGATCTGACTCATCCTCAGATTCGTCCCGGCAGCAGAATCTTCAAGCAGGCAGACTGGCTGATGAGTGAAAATTCGGATGCGAAATATCTTAAAATCATACAGGATGCCATTGGACCACATACACAGTTAATTCAGTGTATTTCCGGATGGGCCAGCCATGATGCCAAGTCACTTCTGGATCAGAATGATGGAATCAAGCGAGGCTGGTATGGTTTTGCCTGGCCCGATTCAGCTACGACCTTGCCATATACCCTCGAGAGTGCACAGGGAGATCCCCGCTTCAGGCAGAATGCCATGAATATTGAGGAAATGACGAAGTTTTATAAAGGCAACAAGTAATTTGATCAGACAGGGGCATTCAGTGAATATCTGACGGACAGATTGGCTGAATGTCCCTGAAAAGTAAAACAGTCAGGCTGACTGAACTTAAGCTTCCGCAGCAGGATAGGTCAGGTTTTCTTCGCTGGCCTGCTCCAGAACTTCATGCAGATATTTGGCGGCTTCCCAGCGTGCCATAGGCAGATTCATCAGCAGATAATTTCCGCAGTCGCGTGGAGTGGCTCCGGGAACTTCGCCTTCGTATCCGGCAATGAAGCTGAAAGTTTCCTTCATCAGCGGCAGAATGTCGCGTGAAGTCAGATCTCCTTTTACCACCAGATAATTTCCGGTAAGGCATCCCATCGGTCCCCAGTAGATAATCTTGCCGGCCCATACGGGATGATTGCGCAGGAAAGTGGCAGCCAGATGCTCCATGGTATGAATGGCCGACGGGCTCAGGACCGGTTCGCGGTTGGGCTCTTTCATGCGGATATCGAATGTAGTGACTGTCTCTGTTCCTACCTGATCCTGGCGTGACACGTAAATGCCCCGCAGCAGGTGGATATGGTCAATGGTAAAGCTTGGTATCTTTTTCATATGGTCAGGAATGAAATAAAATGGAAGATTCTTGAATTAAAGTTTGTTTGGCAGAGCCTTGAGGAAAGCCTCCGTAACATGGAACGAGCGGTCAGCCATTTCTCCCCAGAAGTTCTTGTATTGTTCCAGATGCTTTTCTGCTCCCGGTGTATCACTGATGATGCGGAAGCTGATGAAGGGAACTTCGTACAGATGGCATACCTGGGCGATGGAAGCAGACTCCATATCAACAGCAAGTCCTTCCGGGAAATTCGTCTTGATGGTTTCCAGTTCCTGGCGGTCAGTGATGAACTTGTCACCGCTACAGATCAGTCCTCCGTGGATAGCTGTTTCCGTATCCAGGCTGATTGCACACTGGAAGAGAGTCTCGTTGCCGGTAAAGTAGAGCGGAAGTCCCTGGATCTGTCCGTAGGCATTACCTTCGCCGCACCACACGTCGTGGTACACGATCCGGCTGCTTACTACTACATCCATCACGTTGAGGCAGCTGTCAATGCCTCCTGCCACACCGGTGCTGATGATACAGTCGGGAGCAAAGTTGCGGATCATTTCCACTGCTCCGGCTGCTGCATTCACTTTTCCGATGCCGCACTGCATCAGGATGATGGTATTGTTTTTGATGGTTCCTTCCGTATAGGTGAAAGGACCTTCCTTACGTTCCGTCGGGTTCTCGAGTTGGTTGGCCAGTTGTTTCTGTTCGGAAGACATGGCCGTAATGATTCCTATTTTCATGCTTATTAATCAATTTACTCCGCAAATTTACGACTTTTCAGGGAGTATTGTGTTATCTTTGTCGGCTGAAAACATGAATTAACTAATAAACTATCTGTTCATTATGAATCAGTTCAGGAAATTACTTCCCGACGTGGTGGCAATTCTTTTGTTTGCCGTCATCTCGTTTGCTTACTTTTTCCCGGCTGTAACCGAAGGGCGTATTCTGGCTCAGCATGATGCCGTTGCGGGAATCGGTGCCGGACACGAAATGCAGAAGTATCAGGAACGGACGGGCGAACGTACCCGCTGGACAAACTCCATTTTCGGCGGTATGCCTACCTATCAGCTTGCTCCCAGTTATGACTCAACAGATCTGCTGGGGGGCATCATCAAGGCATATCATTTGTTCCTGCCTACTTATGTATGGTATGTATTTGTCATGTTGCTGGGGTTTTATATTCTGCTCCGGGCATTTGATTTCCGGGTGTGGATGGCCGCTCTGGGTGCCGTGCTCTGGGCTTTCTCATCCTATTTCTTCATCATCATTGCTGCCGGTCATATCTGGAAGCTGATGGCGCTGGCTTATATCCCGCCTACCATTGCCGGTATGGTGCTGGTTTATCGGGGACGTCTGCTGGCCGGAGCGGTCGTGACGGCTTTGTTCACTTCTTTCCAGATTGTAGCCAACCATCCGCAGATGAGCTATTACTTCCTGTTTGTCATGCTGTTTATGGCAATAGCATATGGAGTGCAGGCGAAACGTGAAGGCCGGATACCGCAATTCCTGAAGGCTACGGCTGTATTGATCGTAGCCGGACTGACAGGAGTGTGCGTCAATCTGTCGAATCTTTATCATACTTACGAATACAGCAAGGAGTCCATGCGAGGCAAAAGCGAACTGGTGAAGGAAAATTCTGCCGACCAGACCGACAGCGGACTGGAACGCAGCTACATCACCCAGTGGAGCTATGGCATCGGTGAAACCTTCTCATTGCTCGTACCGAACGTCAAGGGAGGTGCGTCGGTTCCTCTTTCGGAAAATGAGACTGGAATGAAAAAGGCCGATCCTCAATATATGGGACTCTACGGCCAGCTGGGACAATACTGGGGAGAACAGCCGGGCACTTCCGGACCGGTATATGTGGGAGCATTTGTCATGTTCCTTTTCCTGCTGGGAATTTTTATTGTCCGCGGTCCTATGAAGTGGGCTCTGGTGGCAGGTACGGTGTTCTCCATTCTGTTGTCATGGGGAAAGAACTTTATGGGGCTGACCGATTTCTTTATCGATTACGTACCGATGTACAGCAAGTTCCGTGCAGTTTCTTCCATTCTGGTAATTGCTGAATTCACCATTCCTTTACTGGCTGTCATGGCTTTGCGTGAGGTTATCAACCGTCCTCAGCTGTTGCGTGAACAGGCACGTGCCTTTTATATCAGTCTGGCGCTGACCGCAGGTATTTCCCTGCTGTTTGCTCTGGCTCCGGGCTTCTTCTTCTCTTCCTTTGTTTCCAGCATGGAGATGAGCGCCCTTCAGAATGCCATTCCGGCCGAACAGCTTGCCCCGATTCTTGTCAATCTGGAGGAAGTACGTCAGGCTATTTTCACGGCCGATGCCTGGAGAAGTTTCTTCATTGTGCTGATTGGCGTAGCATTGTTGTGGGCCTATTGTGCCGGTAAGCTGAAAGCTGGTCTGCTGGTGGGGGCCCTGACTGTGCTCTGTCTGGCAGATATGTGGAGTGTCAACAAGCGCTATCTCTATGATGAACAGTTCGTGGCCAAAGGAACGGAAATGCAGCCGTTCAGTCAGCCGACCGCAACCGATAAGGAAATCTTGAAGGATACGACACTGGATTATCGGGTACTGAACCTGTCAGTCAATACCTTCAATGAAAACAATACGGCTTACTGGCATAAGAGCATCGGAGGATATCATGCCGCCAAGTTGCGCCGTTATCAGGAAATCATTGAGGAACATATCCAGGGTGAAATCACTTCACTGTTCAAGAAGTTCCCCGAAGCAGGAGCAGACATGACGAAGCTGGATGCCAATCTGACTCCGGTGCTGAACATGCTGAATACCCGTTATTTCATTTTCCCTTTGCAGGGAGGAGAAACGGTTCCGGTCTTCAATCCTTACGCATTGGGTAATGCCTGGTTTGTGGATGAAGTGGAATATGTGGACAATGCCAACGGAGAAATAGATGCACTGCACCGTATCAATCCGCGAAATACGGCTGTGGTAGACCGGAAGTTTGCTGAAGTGCTGAAGCCGGTTGCTGCAACTGATAGCTTGAGACAGATCACTCTGAAGACCTATGAACCTAATACTCTGACCTATGAAGTCAGTTCAGAACAGGGCGGTCTGGTTGTCTTCTCTGAAATCTATTATCCGGGCTGGCGTTCCTATCTGGACGGAAAAGAAGTTTCACACGGACGTGCTGATTACGTTCTGCGTGCCATGAATGTCCCGGCAGGGAAACATACTGTTGAGTTCCGCTTTGATCCGAAGTCACTGCATGTGACGGAAGCCATTGCCTTTACGGCGCTGGCCGTACTGGTTCTGGGTGCGGTTCTGGCTATTGTGTGGAAATTGCGGAAGCGGAAATAGAAAGAACAACAAGATAACTTGTGCGATGAGGCTGTTTCAGATTGTTTTGGAACAGCCTCTGTTATTTTATAGTGAGGATAAGAATCTGTCCAATGAATGATTCGATGAAGAATAAGTGTAAGGACAATTTTGCAGTATTGTCTGGAAGAAACAACAGTTTCGACTGGAAGAAACTTCTGTTTCATGCTGGTGGAACTTTTGTTTCGACTAGAAGAAACTTTTGTTTCGTGCTGGTGGAACTTTTATTTCGACTGGAAGAAACTTTTGTTTTCTGCTGGTGGAACTTTTGTTTATTCCGCATGAAACAGATTCATTGACTGGATAAAGGGGAGAAAGTTGCAGGAACTTCCCTGTCAGAAGAGGAAGTCCGATGGTGAGACATGCGTAGTTTGGCATGTTGCAGAGGTTTCAGTCGCTTGAGTGCCCTTGGAGTCCGACGGACATGTGAGTGCAGTTTCCGCCAGAATTTCTGACTGAGCAGAAAGATCAGGAAGATGGTTCCAACGATACAGACCGCGCCGAAAAGTTCTTTCAGACTGGTCAGCAAAGTCTGCTGGCTTATTGTATCGTAGAGTTGCCGGAGGGAAACATCAGGAGTCCATTCTTTTACCTGGTCCATGTTCTGGCTTAACAGACCGATGTTTTCCTGTTCCATGTATTTCAGCCACCGGTTCAGGATAGCAGTACCCAATGGCGTTGCAATGCTGGTACGGATGAAGCTCAACACGCAGAGTCCCTGAAAGAAATGCTTGAACGGAACTGTCTTGGCTATATAGATAGTCAGTGAAATGTACAGCACTCCGTGTCCGATACCCTTCAGAAAATTAGGAAAATACAGACTTTCGATGTTCAGGTTGGGATGAATCAGGAAATACATGTAATACTGATAAACCACGATCAGAATAAATCCTACCGTGATCAGCAGTTTATATCCTTTGTGCAGAACGGCCTGGCGATAGAAGACAATGCCTGCACCCGCCAGAATTCCTGCAAAGACACACCAGTTCAGTGAAACGGCATTCAGCATGTCGTATCTCAGAATGGAGCGCATGAAAGTTTCCTGCAGGACGGATGAGGTGGTGAGAAACAGACACAGCATCAGAAACAGGAACAGGATAGTCGGGAAATGACGGTAGGTCAGTACCTGCGGATCAATATACGGGTGGCGCAATGTACACATCCGGTTGATGTTGATCAGTGTGGCCACGACGGCAGTTACCAGGCATCCGCGGATCAGCGGGCTGTCCAGCCAGTCGTAGTATTCTCCGTAAATGCAGACAAAGACAATGGCAAACAGAACGAGTGTCCACAGCAGGGCACCGGTCCAGTCTATTCCGTACAGGGGCATTTTCTTGGCCACGCGGAAGGGGCGTGTCAGGAAGAACACACAGAACCAGACCACAATCAGCAGACCGATGACCAGCCAGTGCATATACTGCCAGTTGGCCCAGTCACTCAGATGAGTGGCTACCAGTCCCGAGAGCTGGATGCTTTCGAGTACGATGATGTAGATCACCGGATAGAATACGGAGAAGTTTCCCGAAGGAGTTACGCTCAGACGGATATTTGAAAAACATTCAAATGTGCCCCACATGCGGAAAAATCCCGAGACAAAACAGGTGGCTACCAGGACGGCAATGTTCTGCGACTGCATGGTGATCAGGTTGCAGACAATCAGAACCGGGCAGACCGTCAGAAAAATGCGCCGTGTCGTGAAGCGGAACTTGAGCCGGAACAGGATGGGGAAGATGACCGTCATGCCGATGAATGAAGCATATCCCGCCATCATGACGTCTTCTCTCAGACAGCCCAAAGCACTTGACATCTGGGTGGAAGTAGGCAGGAATACTCCTCCGTTGAACTGGAACACCATGGCGAAGAACAGGGACAGGAGGATACAGACCGGGGTCGGGATGAATTCCTTGAAATATAAAATTCTCGGACGTTGTTCAGACATACCTTATTTATATATTATAGCTTGACGTAACACTCTACATTCATACCGGCCCGCAGACGGTTCAGATTTTTCTGTTCGTTGTTGCCGGTAAATTCGATGCGGACAGGGATGCGCTGTTCCACTTTGACGAAGTTTCCGGCTGAATTGTCCTGAGGAATCAGTGAATAGAAAGATCCTGTGGCATCGGAGATGGAAACAATCCGTCCTTCATAAACGACATTGGGAATGGCGTCCACTTTCATTTCTACCAGCTGTCCCTGTTTCATGTCGGTGGTCTGTGTTTCCTTATAATTGGCAATCACCCATTTTTCCGTACCGTCTACCAGAGTGACCAGTGTCTGTCCCGACTGCACCAGTTCTCCTTCGTGGATGTTCTTCCGGCCGGTTACTCCGTCGGCTGTGGCACAGATGACAGTGTATGAAAGGTTCAGCTTGGCCAGATTCAGTGCAGCCTCTGCCAGTTTGATGTCCGATTCATTCTGTTCCAGACGCTGGGTCTGCTCCTGTTTGACCAGTTCCGACGACTGTTTCTGCCGGAGCAACTGTTCATAGCGGGCCTTGGCTGCTGCATATTCCGTCTGCACCCGGTCGAATTGCTGGGGTGTCACCGCTTCTTCTTTCATCAGTCCCTCGTAACGTTTGTAGTCCGTCTCTGCATTTTCCAGACGGATCCGCTGCTCTTCGATGGCAGCTTCCGTCACGAAGATATTGTTCTGGGTAGTATTGATGGTGGTGTGCATGGCACTCTTGCCGGCCAGTGCATTCTGATAGTCCGCCTCTGCCTGGGCAACTTTCAGCAGATATTCCGTATTCTCAATGACTACCAGAGTATCTCCTTTCTTGACAGACTGGTATTCTTCGAAATAGATCTTCTTGATAAATCCCTGTACGCGGGTATTGATGGAACTCAGGTGTTGTTTCACTTGCGCATTGTCTGTGTATTCCACATTTCCCAGATGAATGAATTTTCCACATACCCAGCTGATTCCTCCAACCAGAATCAGTGCGATGAAAAAGTTCAGGATGGCTCTTTTCTTGTTTTTTATCATAGACTTATCGTTTGTTTAGTTCTTGTTTGAAAAATCAGAGGTTTCCGGTCAGCTTCTTGAGCAGGTAATACTGATACAGGATTCCGATCTGGTAATTGGCCAGTTGCAGTTCCATGTCCAGCTGTGTATTGCTGGCATCCAGCATATCCGTAATCAGTGCGAGTCCGTTTACATATCGCTGCCGGACAATGTTAAAGTTTTCGTGAGCCAGCTGTACACTTTTTTTCTGTGTGCGCAGACGGATATACGCTTCATTCAGATTGACGTAAGCTTCATGGATGGAGTTGCCGGTTTCTTCTACGGCCAGTTTGCGTGCCTCTTCCATTTTCAGGGCAGACAACCGTGCCTGTTTCAGTTTCTTTCCGTTCTTGAACAGCGCATCCAGATTGTAGGAAATGCCAACTCCCGCATACCAGTAGCTGAAGTTGTTGTTCAAGGGAGGCACTTCGATCAGGATCGGTCCGTTGAGATCATTGGCGGCGTGCAGGCTGATGCGTGGCCGTTTCTCGGCACGGAGAAGTTCAATCCGGTTCTTTTCCTGCTCAATCTTTACGTCGGCCAGTCTGACTGATGGCGTCAGCGGTATCTCCCGGATCCATTCCGCTTCATCCCGCTTCTCTACTGTCAGCCGGAAAAGCTCCGTTGTATCAGGCTGGATGGCTACATCCGGTTCCAGTCCGATCGTAGTAGCCAGGCGGTGACTCAGCACGTCGATCTTGTCTTTGACAGAAGTCAGTTGCAGCTCCAGACTCTGCAACTGGAGCTCGTAGCGGGTAATGTCACTCTTCAGAGCTGTACCCTGACGGTAGGATGCCCGCATATCCTTGACGAGCAGCTGAGTCTGTGCGATGTTATTCTCATATACCCGTTTCTGGTTGTTCAGCTGGAAAAGATCCAGATAATATCCGGTCAGCATGAAACGGATATCCTGCCGGTTCCGGACATACTCCAGTTCCGCTTCCTTCTGTTGCAGTTTGCTGCGGTTGATATTCCGGTTGATGGCCCCTCCGGCATAAATCACTTGTGAGGCTTTCAGCACGAATGTATTTCCGAAGTGCGGCATATCCGCATGTATGCCGTTTGAGAAGTTACGGTCGGTCATGACCCCGTCGCCGATGTAATTCAGATCCAACTGTGCCTGGATGGAAGGAAGCCGGTCATTCTTTGCGATTCTGACTCCCTGCTCAGCCTCCCTGATCGCCAGGTCATGCAGGCGAATGCTCTTGCTGTGTTGGTCAGCCAGTCGGAACATTTCGTCCAGGCTTAGCGTAAGGGGCTGGGCCGGCAAATTTGAAAATAAAAGAACAATACAATTTACAACTAATAATCTCATACCTGTTTGTCTCTGCATACTAATCTCTATTGAATCGAAAACCTGTTTTCCCGCTTTCGGGAATTTCCAGTCCGCAGGCTGCATAAAGGCCTGTCTGTGAATGCGGACGGAACAAAAAGGGTGTTATCCTTGTTTTGACTTTGCAAAGTTACGCTTTCTGTCTGGTACGGATTTTGCAGATTACGCAATAAGCTTACCATATTCTGCCAAACCGACACGGAAGAAGGTGAGTAAGGAAATATTTATTATCAACCTAAAGAATGTTTTTTATATGCACAAGTCAGGACAAAAAGACTTCATGGTTTTCATGTCCTCGGTGATCATCCGTCTTCGTAATATGGAGCGGATGGGCACCCTGCATGTCTACCAAAGCACCCAGAACCGGATAGCCGATTTTATGGGTGACCGTTCTCTTTCCTTTGAGGAAATCAATCCTTTGTGGCTTCAGGCTTTCCAGGCCTATCTTCTGGGGCGCGGGCTGAACTGGAATACCATTTCCACCTACATGCGCGTCATCCGGGCCGTGTATTACCGTGCCGTTGATGAAGGAGAAGCTCCTTTCCAGCCGCGGCTGTTCCGCGGGGTCTACACCGGCACGCGGGTCAATGTGAAACGGGCTCTGAGTGAACGTACTCTGCGCAGTCTGCAGACCCCCATATCCTCTTCGCCGGATCTGGACTACACCCGTTGCCTGTTTCTGCTGCTTTTTATGTTGCGGGGGATTCCTTTCGTTGACATCGCCTACATGCGCCGCTGCGACCTGAAGGAATCCAAGCTGACGTACCGCCGTCGCAAGACAGGTACCTGGATGAATGTTCACATCGAACCCGAAGCCGAGCGACTCATTGCCCGTCTGCAAAGCAAGAATCAAAAAGAAATGTGAAGCGAATTCCTGCCCTTCGCTTAGCGTAGCGGAGGGGTGCTTATTTTTTTACAATAAACATTTTTGGATTGAGAACCACACTGCTTCCTGCAGTGTGGTTTTTTTCTTGCTAAAAATGTTTCGGGCTTTTCATCAAAACGTTTCGGCGTCTGACTGCAAAGCCCGAAGTCTTTTTTGAAAAGCCGGGCACGTTTTTTCAATGGCCGGAAGCCTTTGGGCGGAGATGAAAGAGGGGACTTTGATTTCTCAGAATAAGGTTATAAATTTGTAGGGATTTAAGAACATTAGATAGGATTGGAAAAGAGTCTGAACGAGGATGAATGCGGAACAGCGAGAGTATATCGGAATAATCAATCAGTCGGCTGAGGAGGTGATTCTCATCAAGAAGACCGGCTGGGAGGAAGTGAACTTGCCGGGACATGTACACGGAAAATGTCAGATTATTTATACGCTGGCAGGAACGTTGCATGTGGAGATCGGTTCGGAGAGTTATTTTGTTCCGGAAAAGCATATTGCGTGGATTCCTCAGGGGGCGGAGCATAAGCTGTCGAGCAACAGCCGTCAGGTTTCGATGGTAATTTTTTATGTCAGTCTGAGACCGGAAGGAAAGGATGACCCGAAGGGGGAGTTTGCCATCTATACTGCCAACCGGCTGATCGGGGAGAACCTGAAGTTTATTGCTTCGAAGGGGAAGATGATTGAGAAGCAGGAACAGCCGGACTTATATCATTTTGCACTGGGCTTTTTCAATCTGCTTCCGCAGATGTCTCCGGGAAAGGAGTTGCTGCTCAAGTCGCTGGTGATTCCGGACGATTCCAGGCTTTATCCTATTCTGAGATATCTTACGGATCATGTGCAGGAGGAATTGCGGATGGACGAGGTTGCACTGCGGTATAACCTGTCGACGCGTAATCTCAGCCGTCTGTTTCAGGAGTCGAACATCCATTTCAGCAGCTATGTGAACCGCCTGCGGATTATGCGGGCCATTGAACTGATGACGGATGGTGGAAGGACGATGCAGGAGATTGCCTATGCCGTGGGCTTTAATAATCCGAATCATTTCAACCGTGTGTTCCGGCAGGTGACGGGACAGTCGCCCAAGAATTACCTGCGGAGCTGTCAGGAAGACGAAACCGTGTGATGGGTCACTTCTTGAGCAACAGGCGCAGGGCAAACCACGCATGGCGCGCAAGAGTGGACGGATAGCCGTAGTGACGGCACATGATGCGGAACCGTTCGTGAAGGGAAGCGCGGTGGTTGCGGGTGGTCATGCCTTCGCTCAGGTAGTCGATCAGGGTGAGATGGGTATTGTGAAGCGTATGGCTTTTTTTCATGATGCGGATGCACCAGTCGAAATCGGCAGAGAACCGGTAGCGCAGATCGTAGGGTTCGGCCAGTTCCCGGCGGGGGAAAAAGGCCTGGTGGCACACGAGCATTCCGTCCTTGAAGCTTTTCCAGTTCAGGTTTTCGGGAGCGGATAGGCGCCGCATGCGGAGGAAATGTCCTTCTTCGTCTACAATGGCCGTTTCGCCGTAGAGTACATCGGGAAGCTCGGTTCCGGTGATGGAGTGTACCATCAGCTGCAGGGTATCGTCTTCGTGAAGTTCATCACCGGCATTGAGAAAACAGAGATAGTCGCCCGTAGCCAGGCGGATTCCCTTGTTCATGGCATCATACAGGCCTTTGTCCGGTTCGCTGACCAGGGTATGGATGTGCTCGCGGTAACGGTTGATGATGTCCAGAGTGTGGTCTTTGGAACCTCCGTCTACAATGATGTATTCCACATTCCGGTAGGTCTGGGTAATGACACTCTGGATGGTGTCTTCCAGCACGGCACCGGCGTTGTACGTCACGGTGATGATGGAGAACTTGGGATGAACGTGGTTATGCATTGCTTCCGGTTATCTGATTATAAATCTTGATGTATTGTTGGGCTACGGTTGTTTCGGAATAGGTATTCAGAGCCTTCCGGTTGGCTTCGGCACTGAGGGTTTCGTAGTCTCCTTCTGTGAGGGCCCAGCGGATACCGTTGGCCAGATCTTCAGCCGATTTGTATCGGGCGACATAGCCGTTGTGCAGGTGGTCGATCATTTGCGGAATACCGCCCACATTGAATCCTACGCAGGGAATACCGCAGGCCATGGCTTCCACGATGGTGTTCGGCAGGTTGTCCTGCAGGGAAGGAGTCACGTAAAGGTCGACTGCGTTGTAAATGTCCACCAGTTCCTTTTCGTTGCTCACATAATTCATGTTGTAGATAGGGAAGGGGAACAGGGATGCACATTGTTCGGAACGGCTTCCCAGCACGACGACTCCCAGCTGGCGGCTGAATTCGGGTTCTTTCTGTGCCAGCAGCTGACAGGCTTCGATGAGGTAGGCGATTCCTTTCCGTTCGTCAGTGATCTTCATGGAGCCGAACAGCAGCAGTTTCTTGTCGGCAGGCAGATGAAGGCGTTCACGGGCAGTTGTCTTGGGGCGCGGACGGAACAGATTGGTGTTGATGGCATTGGGAATATTGGTAATGGTGTGTCCCGTGAGCAGGGAACTTTCGCGTGCCATCGCTTCCAGCCACCGGCTGCAGGCCACAAACGTAATATGTGAGTGTGCGAAGAGTTTCTGTTTCTTATGGAATACGCGTGCGGACAGGTCTTTCCGGTGCGGGTGAAGCAATTGCTCGCACTGCTGGCACTGGGTTTTGTATTTGTCGCAATTGCCTGCATAGTGACAGATGCCGGTAAAGGGCCACATGTCATGCAGCGTCCATACGACAGGTTTGCCTGATTCCAGAATCTTGCGTATATCTGTCAGTGAGAGCATACCCTGGTTGATCCAGTGCAGATGAATCACGTCAGCCTGCCGGAATTCGGGAAGGGAAGTGATATCTGTCCCGGTGTTGGCAATGTCAACGGCAAAGAGATTGTGTTTGCTGAAGCGGTTGGCTGTCAGGATCACGAGGCGTTCCCAGAGGAACTGCCAGATTCTCCACCATGATTTCTTGAGCGAAACGACAGTGACGCGTTCGGTTTGCTTGTTGCGGACCAGCATTTTAGCTTTGATACCGTTGTTTCTCAATGCGTCCATCAGTCGGCTGGCCGCAATGGCCGCCCCGCCGATTCGTTCTGCTGTATTGATGATAAGTACTCTCATGTTCGGAATCTCTGTTTGATGTCCGCAAAGTTAGGTCTTTTTTTCAACATTCTGCAATTCGCCGGTGGATTTCCTCAATCTTGTTACGGTAGAGTTCGTAGAGTTTCCGGCCGTTCTTCTGGCTCTGCTCTGTTGTGAAACTGTTATTCCATAAGCGCATGCCTCCCACGCTCAGTGAACGGAAACCGGCATCGTACCATCCCACTTGCAGACCGTTGAGCCAGGCTCGGGCACAGAGTTCATAGTCGTCAAACTGGAAGGGGGCAAAACTGAAATCGATGTGGTGAAGGTACTGGCGAAACAGTTCCTTGTGAATCCACATCGGAGCCCGGTTGACAGAGGTTACGAAACTGAAGTCCCCTTGCTGCATCGAAGGGCCTCCGTGTGCATAGCGGTCGGCATCTTCGAATGCGATGTCAAGTCCGTTTTTGCCTCCCAGAATGACCATTCGGGGGTGTTGGCGGAAAAGATCGACTGCGCGTTCAATCCAGGCTGTTCCGTCGAAATCGTCATCATCCTGCAGCAGGGCAATGTAGCGTCCGTTGGCGAAACGGATGGATTTGTCGTACGTGATGTTCTCGTAAAGATCGTTGCTTCGGATCAGAAACTCATTGGCTCCTGTCAGGGCAGCGGCGAGTCTTTGGGTGTGTTCCAGGTCGGAACCGTCGTCAATGACAATGATTTCCAGACCGGGATATTGCCGTAGTTTGGGAAGTATGTGGCAAATCTGTAAACTCTTGTTATATGATTGGATGATGACACTCACTTCGGTTTCTGCGTGATAGCCTTTGGCGGCCCATTGAGCATAGCTTTTCTTGTTCTGGGTTACGCCTGAACGTTTCTGGAAGCTGAGTTTTATTTTTTCGAATAGCAGTTTCATAAGCAGGGATTAATGACATTTGTTTCTCCCGAGCCATTTGTTGACCCGGTTTACGATGGCTTGTCCGATGATGCGGAAGTTGCCGTAGCGCAGGTTGAGGAAGAGTTCTTCAAACGAGCGGCCGATCTTGATCCACGGGTGTCTCCATCCCATGATGCGGTACACGCTTTCCTTATAGGCCGTATGTTCGATGACATAACGCGGATGCTTGAGCGGGAATTCCAGCTCATAGCGTTTCATGGTGAAGATGCGCCGGTAGCCGCGGGGCAGGGTGCGGAGCGAGCCTCCGAAATGTACGGAGTCTGCGGTTGCTCCCAGATTATTGATCAGGTTGCGTGTCGGAACGATGCTCAGTCCGGAGTTGAACAGGATGGAAGCATGGAAAATGGTTTCGTAGTAGGCTTTTCCGTGTTCCCGGTGACGCTGGCACATGTAGATGAAATCGTTCCGGTATTTCCGTTCCCGGATGAGGTTCTTCAGTTGCTGCATGTTGAACGTGTCGTCGAGGAAGGTGTAATGTTCGTCCCACTGGTCGACAACCCGTTTCCAGCTGGCCCATCCCCAGATGGAGAAGGTTGTGGCGAAGAAGTAGTCATAGGGAACATCGGGGGTAATTTCTTCGTTGTTGAATCCGGCAATCATGCTGATGCGGGTATCGTTCTCGTAACGGTCCAGCATTTCTTTGCAGAAGCGGAAGAAACTGACTGACGGGACATCGTCGTCTTCCAGCACAATGCATTTGTCTGCGTGTGAGAAAGCCCATTTCTGGGAAATATATTCCGAAGGATCGCAGCCGTAGTTCTTTTCCTGGTAGAGCTGGTGAACTTCGCATTCCCAGTCAATGTCGGCTACTACCTGCCGGCAGGCTTCAATGCCCGGCAGGTCTTTCTCTCCGCGCGGGCCGTCCTGATAGAGGAAAAGACGCGACGGGCGTGCCTTTTTGACTTGTTCAAACACCTGCGCCAGCTGTCTGGGGCGGTTGAAGAACAGAATAAGAACGGCTACATCTACAAGTGCTGGTTTCATAACGGCTGTATGTTTAGGGTTGTTGTTCCCGGATCAGTTCCGGATGGAGGTAAATGGCATGAATCTTCCGCTTGTTTTCCGGCGGGACATCCATGTAGTTTCTGTACAGATCCTTCAGATAGGCATCCGGATTGCAGGGAGCACTGAAGCGCTTGCCTTCAAATTCGATTTCTCCGAGCGGGAACACGGAGTCTTTGCGGTGCATGATGCCGTATCCGTTGTTGATCAGGACATTCGACAGGTAGGTGTCTTTGGGATAAATGGCCGAAAGTATGCACCATATTGCGCGGAACAGATGATATTTTGCACCGAACCAGAAGAACTCGACGAAAGAGCGCAGGGAATAATAATGCGCTTTATGCAGAATGGAGTAGCTGGTAGAGATACCTTTGCTCAGTTTCTTTACCCATTTTTTCGGCAGACTGGGATAATCGATGAACGGAAAGATGTCGATATACAGCCCTTTCTGATAATTTGCCTGAAGGTTGTCTCCGCTTTCCAGATACAGTGAATTCAGATCGCGGATCTTATAGATGGGATCTGTATGTTCGGGATCGCTTTCCGGAGTCTGCATGAAGAGTCCCGGCCGCAGTTCCGAAGGGGCTACGGCGATGAAGCGTTTCAGATCTTCCTTGCGCATGGCAATGTCAATGTCATCGTCCCAGGGGATGAATCCTCCGTGGCGCATGGCTCCCAGCAGGCTGCCTCCGTCAAGCCAGTAAGGAATGTTGTGCTTGCGGCAGATGCGGTCTGTCTCTTCCAGAATGGAGAGTTGCTTCAGCTGGCAGGTTCTCAGGTTCTGCTTCAGGTAGCGGTCGAAATAGGAATTTCTCATAACGTATGGTCTCGTTTGACGTCAATGACTTGTCCGGTATAGTCGGATGCCAGGGTCAGCAGGGTTGCTTCGGCCACTTGCCGGGCTGAAAGCAGGGTATTTTCCGGCTCAATTCCGAAATTATGTACGCGCATCGGTGTTTTGGTACGTTCGGGGTTGATACAGTTGATGCGGATGCCGAAACTGTCCCATTCCTGTGCGATGGCCTGTACGAAGTTGACAATGGCAGCTTTGGTAGAAGAATAGATGCTGTAGAAAGCTCTTCCCCGTGTGTAGGAACTGGAGGTGAAGAAGATCAGCTTGCCCTTGCTTTCTTTCAGATAAGGGAAGGCTTCCAAAGCCACATTCACGGTTCCCATGTAATTGGTCTGTACGGTCCGGGTAATGGTTTCGTAGTCAGTCGTGATCAGCGGTTCTTTGTTGAGAATACCTGCTGTATTGACCACGAAGTCAATCCGTTTTTCCTGTTCAAAGACGCTGCGCAGGGCTTCGGCCACTTCCTGACGGTTTCCTACATCCACCCGGTTGAGGCTGCGTGAGAAGCGGTAAACCTTGGCTCCTTTCTGTTCCAGCAGATCGGCAGTTTCTGCTCCGATTCCGTAGCTTCCTCCGAAAAGGACAGCTACTTTTCCCTGGAAGTTTTCTCTGCTGCCGTCTTCGTGATTCAGTTCACTTTTGCGCAGCTGGAAGAATTTGTCGAGCAGGTAAGTGTCTTCCTTGTAGGTCAGTTTCATATTGCTTTCTTCACCCAGTACCACATAAATGGGAACTTCAGGCAAGTATTTCCGGACAACACCGCAGTCGTCCGTCACCTTGAAGTTCGGGTCTTTCAATGCGATTTCGTAAGCTTTCCGGATTGTTTCCAGATCGAATGCCTGCGGGGTCTGGCCGCGTCTCAGCCGGGAACGGTCCGGGATCTGGCAGATGAAGTCCCCTTCTACTTCAATAATGGTATCGGCCGACGGAAGGGCTACGTCGATGGCCTGATAGGTATCCAGTGCCGTCACCACATCGTTGATGATACGCTGGCTGACCAGAGGGCGTACGGCGTCGTGGAAGATCAGATTGCATTCCGTTCCGGCATACGATTCGATGGCTGACAGACTGGAATGATAGCGTTCCTTTCCTCCCTGCAGAATCTTCTTGACTTTTTTCCAGCCGTTGCGGATGGTCATGTTCTCAAATTCAGCAATGTAGAAAGGGTTGGAAACGATGGCGATTTCGTCAATGTGGCTGTTGCGCTCAAAGGCTTCCACGGTATGTTCGACCACCATCTTGCCGGCTACTTTGAAGAATTGTTTCGGTGTGGAGAGTCCCAGACGGCTTCCTACTCCTCCGGCTAATATGACTGCTATGTTTTTTTTCATCTTTCCGTACATGTAGTTTTCTAGTTTACAAAGATAATACAAAGAAACGAAAGGACATGCACTTTGGGAGCAGGAATGTGGAAACCGCCGGGCTTCCGCCGGAAAGCCCGGGATTATAGCCGGAAGTAGGTGTTGCCGTAGGCACGGATCATGGGATAGAAGAAGGCGCGTACCCAGCTGATCAGGCCTTTCTGTCGGGGATTGTAGTAAATGGTCTGTTTATGCAGCATGCAGGTCAGGCAGAGCCGGAACAGGCTGACCGGGTCTTTTCGGGTCAGAAGTCGGCTCAGGCGGTGACTCAGGGCCAGGCGGGGCTGTCCGGCTGTTTTCCGGCAGATATATCCGTAAAAGAACTGCCAGGTTTCCAGCCGTTGTTGCCGGCGGTAATCCCTGAAGCCATAGATGTAGGGTTCCCAGGTAGGATTCTGCCGGATGTGTGCTCCGTATTTCCGGTTGAGCTGACGAATGGCCGATCCTTCGTGCGGACGGTGCCAGTTGAGCGGCTGGTCTACGCAGGTCAGTCCGTGGTTCAGATGTGCATTGACGGCAATCCACCAGTCATACAGGATGTGTCCGTCCCATTCCTGGAAGATTTTCCGGATAAAATCTTTGCGGATCAGCATGCTGTGTCCCGGTGTACTGTCATAAAACAGCAGATATTCCAGCTGACAGGAAGGATGTGTAACCTTCATGTTCCGGTCGGAGCGGTAGACTGTACCGGTGTGGTAGGCGGAAACGCACAGATCGTTGTCGCCGATGGCTTCCATCTGTGCGGCGATTTTTTCTTCATACCAGATATCATCCTGGTCGGCAATGGCGATATAATCTCCTTCCGCCTTGGATAAGGCATCCTGAAAATTGCGGTTGAATCCCAGGTTGGAAATATTGGCATGAAAGCGGATGAAGGGATATTGCCGGGCATATTCGCGGACGATGTCGGCTGTATGGTCAGTGGAGCAGTCGTCCTGAATGATCAGTTCATGGATGGGGTAGGTCTGTGCCAGAATAGAGTCCAGCTGCTCACGGAGAAACTGTTCTCCGTTATAGGTACACATGACGATGGATACGGTTTTCATGAAGCGGATGTTTTTTTGCGTTTGAGGAGATAATTCAGGCTTTCCTTGAAAGTTACGGAACCGCTCACCCACATGATCAGTCCGTAAAGGGAAGCCGCCAGTATGATTTTGGCCGGGAACAGCAGCCAGAGGCTGGTGAGAAAAGAAGTTGCGAGCCCGGTCACTGCCATAACAAAACCTGCTATAAGACCGAATGACAGAACATCCCTGGCTGCGGCCAGGAAACTGAGACGGATCTCACGCCATACCAGCCAGTGCCATATCAGCAGCCAGGCTGTATTGATGCAGACATATACGAGGATCATCTGCCGGATGCCGTAGGGATAAAGCAGATACATGACGATGAGCTGGGTTGTTCCCTGCACGACTGTATTCCACAGGTAAATGTTTGATTTTCCTTTGCTGATGAGCAGGTTGGTATAAAGGTTTGTGACGGGAATAAATGCACCGCCGACAGCCAGCATCTGCAGGATGCGGGCACTGGGTAACCATTTGCTGCCGATAGTCAGGGTAATCATTTCCGGGGCGACCAGCGAGAGGCCCAGCATGGTCGGGAAAGAAATGAATGCTGTGAAACGGAGCATCTTGCGGAATACGTGACACTGCCGTTCGCTGTCGTCGGAAACTTCACGCAGGACGGGCAGGGCTACGCTGCTGACCATACCCGTGATGAGAGAGTGTCCCATGAGATTCCATTTGTTGGCTTGATTGAACTGTCCTACTTCCCGTTCGGAATAATATCGTCCCAGGATGATGGAAAACAGATTGTTGTTGATATGGTTGAAAATGTTGGTCAGAAACAGTTTGCTGCTGAAACCCACCATGCTCCGGAGGGGCTTGAAGCTGACGGGGAGAGTCGGTCTCCAGGGGGAAAAATGCAGGTAGCAGAGATTGATCACACTGACATAGACGATACTTTGGGTAGCGATACCCCAGTATGAATAGCCCAGCAAGGCCATGGTAACTCCCACGCAGCCTGAAACAATCAGAGCGATGATGCACGAGAGGGCTTTCTGTTTGACCATCAGGTTGCGGAACAGGTATGCACTGTGGGGAATGCCGAGACTGGCAATGAAGAATCCCAGAAAAGAATAGCGGGCCAGTGGTATCAGTGCTTCGTTGTGATAGAAGTCGGCAATCAGGGGAGCGCAGCCTGCCAGAATCAGATAAAGGCACAGGCTTAGTCCGCTGCAGAACCAGAAGACGGCGTTGTAGTCTTCATGGCGTGCTTCCTGCTTGTTGGCGAGGGCAGCTGTGAAACCGCTTTCCTGCAGAGAGCCCGCAATGAGTGAGAAAATACTCAGCATGCCTACCATTCCGTAGTCGCTGTCGTTCAGGATGCGTGCGGTGATGATGCCGAAAATCAGATTCAGCACCTGCATGGCTCCGTTGTTGATACCTCCCCAGAGCAGTCCTTTGGCCGTTTTTTCTTTGAGTGAGTGTTCGGGCATTCGTTTGGATCTAAAAACAGCTTACAGATGGAGCAAGTACCGGATACGGAAATACTTGCGTCCATCTGTAAGGAGTAAAGTATGGTTAAATTCCGGAGAAGGAGTTTATTTGACTTCGCTTCCCGGTTTGACTTCTTTCAGAACGGAAGTTACAGCCAGTGATCCGTCGAAGTTTTCGGCGCTCAGGATCATACCTTCGCTGACCAGGCCGTTCTTGAACTGGCGGGGTGCCAGGTTGGCGATGAACAGCACCTGCTTGCCGATCAGTTCTTCCGGACGATAATGCTGGGCAATACCGCTTACAATGGTACGGTTTTCCAGGCCGTCGGCAATCTTGAACTTCAGCAGTTTCTTCATCTTGGGAACGACTTCACATTCCAGTACGGTTCCTACACGGATATCCAGTTTCTCAAAGTCTTCAAAAGGAATGACCGGCTTGATGGGATTAGCCTTGTAATTGGCTTCCTCATTGGCTTTCTTGGTAGCCAGCAGCTTGTCCACCTGAGCCTGGATGGTGTCGTCCTCGATCTTTTCGAACAGCAGTTCTGCCTTGTTCAGCTCATGACCGGCTTCCAGCAGGTCTGTACGTCCCAGCTGTTCCCATTCGAAAGATTGCATGTTCAGCATTTTGCGGAGTTTTTCGCTGCTGAACGGCAGGAAGGGTTCGAAGGCGATGGCCAGGTTGGCTACCAGCTGAAGTGCGATGTTCAGGATGGTTGCTACGCGTCCCATGTCTGTCTTGGCCAGTTTCCACGGTTCGGTGTCAGCAAGGTATTTATTTCCGATACGTGCCAGGTTCATGGCTTCTTTCTGTGCATCGCGGAACTTGAATACGTCCAGAAGTTTTTCCACCTCAGCCTTTACATCTGCAAATTCTTTCAGCGTTTCCTTGTCGTAGTCTGTCAGTTCACCGCAGGCAGGCACTTTACCGTCAAAATATTTGTGGGTCAGTACCAGAGCACGGTTCACAAAGTTACCGTAAACGGCTACCAGTTCATTGTTGTTGCGTGCCTGGAAATCTTTCCATGTAAAGTCGTTGTCTTTGGTTTCCGGAGCGTTGGCGGTCAGTACGTAGCGCAGTACGTCCTGTTTGCCGGGGAAATCCTGCAGGTATTCGTGCAACCATACGGCCCAGTTGCGTGAAGTAGAAATCTTGTCTCCTTCCAGATTCAGGAATTCGTTGCTCGGCACGTTGTCCGGCAGGATATAACTGCCTTCTGCTTTCAGCATGGCGGGGAATACAATGCAATGGAATACGATGTTGTCTTTTCCGATGAAGTGGATCAGGCGTGTTTCGGGATCTTTCCACCATTTTTCCCAGGAGTCGGGCAGGAGTTCCTTGGTATTTGAGATATAGCCGATCGGAGCATCGAACCATACATACAGAACTTTTCCGTCAGCACCTTCTACCGGGACAGGAATACCCCAGTCAAGGTCACGGCTCACGGCGCGTGGGCTGCAGACCCATATCCAGCCAGCTCTTGCACTGTCCGTATACATTCGGACGCCATTCCTTGTGTTCTTCCAGAATCCACTGGCGGAGCCAGCCTTCGTGCTTGTCAAGCGGCAGATACCAGTGCTTGGTTTCCTTCATAACCGGTTTGCTTCCGCTGATGGCACTTTTTGGATTGATCAGTTCGGTAGGAGACAGAGTGCTTCCGCATTTTTCGCACTGGTCACCATATGCACCTTCTGCGTGACAGCGGGGGCATTCTCCGGTGATATAACGGTCAGCCAGGAAGGTATGAGCTTCTTCGTCGTAATATTGTTCTGAGGTCTTTTCAATGAATTCGCCTTTGTCGTACAATTTACGGAAGAAATCGGAAGCTGTGTCATGATGGATTTTTGAGCTGGTTCGTCCATATACGTCAAAAGAGATACCGAATTCCTTGAATGAGTCTCTGATCAGGGTATGGTAACGGTCTACTACGTCTTGTGGAGTAATGCCTTCTTTTTTGGCACGGATGGTGATGGGCACTCCGTGTTCATCAGAACCTCCGATAAAGATCACATCTTCTTTTTCAGACGCAGGTAGCGTACGTAGATGTCAGCCGGGACATAGACTCCTGCCAGATGGCCGATGTGTACCGGTCCGTTGGCATACGGCAGAGCCGATGTGACGGTTGTTCGTTTGAATTTTTTTTCCATATATGTATCGTTATTGTTTTGAGTCACTATCTTTCACCTCTGCAAAGATAGTGATTTTTTTGTTCATTCAATTCATAAAAGCAACAGGGACACGGAAAACGTTCCGTGTCCCTGTTCCGGATAAAAAAGAAGTGTGTGTTTATTCTGCTTTTACAAAATCTTCCGGATAAGTAACAAGGTTGGTTACCTGACCGTCTTTCAGACGGATCCAGGTCTTGAAACTTCTTTCTCCTTCGGTCAGTTCAATGACACGGGCGCCGTTGCCTCCCGGAATGTCGTGATAAACTGTCTTGCCTCCGGTGAACCGTCCGTAGCATAGCAGGATGTTGTTCCAGTTGACTACATAGTCATTGACATGATCGTGTCCGACGAAAGTACCCATTACGTCTCCGGCATTCAGCATGGCAGCATACAGACCGGTATTGATGGCCGGAGCACAGGCTTTTTCCTTGCGCGTTCCGATCAGCAGTGCATTCTCATTTTGGGCTGCCTGATTGTATTCCGGGAAAGGAATGTGGAAGAAGGCCAGTGCCGGCAACGGTTTGCCATTGTTGCGGGCAGTGAATGCCGCACTTTCCTTGCGGTACCATTCTACCTGGTCTGCCTTGATCCAGTCATAGCCTTTGATTTGTTTCAGCGGTGAATAGGCGTTGCTGTCGAATATATACAGAACGGCAGCTTCGTTGTTTCCGGCAGATGCATTGACGGGCAGGATGAAATTGGTGACTCCGGAGATGCCTTCAGTCCGTGTGTTCAGGCAGCCGGCTTTTTTCTCTATGTAGTCCGACAATTCCTTGCGGTTCATGTCCTGTTCGTCATCATGGTTGCCCCAGGTAACAGCAAACGGGATGTGGCGGGATATCGCAGGTTCAAGTGCTTTGTCCAGTCCTTCTGCTGCGGGTTTGGCAAAGATCAGGTCGCCGGTATAAATGACCAGGTCCGGTTTTTCTGCGTCCAGCACTTCGTTCATGCGTTTGGCTGCTTCTTCCGAAGCCGGATTCCCGGGTACCCAGTGTATATCTGTAAACTGGACGATCTTAAATTTTTTATTGCTGTTGAATTTCAGCGTCTGTGCTTGCATGCCAAATATTCCCATGCAGAGAAGTGCGGCAGCCATGATTATCTTTTTCATCGGTTCTTGTTTTTGTATTAGAATTCCATTTTCTTTCCAGCCTGTGGGTGTTTGGGCGCAAAAGGGATTTGCAGGAAATCGGCAATAGTTGCTGCAACCTGATTGTTGTAATACTGTCTGTCACCGGATATCTCTCCCAGGGCGGGTATGTCTTTTCCTATAGCCATGAACCAGGTTTCACCTGATCCGGTTGTATTCGTTCCATGATCACGCCAGTCATCAGCTTTTACTTTTCCGCATCCGCGTCCGTGGTCACAAGTAATAATGAGAGTGGTCTGGTCTTTGTAAAAGGGATCAGACTGGATATACTCCCATATCTCTTTCAGGAAGTTATCAAAGGTGCGTGCACCTTCCAGATACAGGCGGTAATCACCCATGTGAGCCAGTTCGTCAATATCTCCGTAACCGATGTAAATCAATTCCGGTTTCCGGCTTTTCATGGCTTCGATGGCATATTCATGAGTAAACACATCTGCACGTTCATGTTCCCAGAATCTGGGAGCTGCATCCTGCATCTTTTCAACCAGACGTTCTCTTTCTGTCGGATTGGGAGAAAGAGAATGCCGGTATCCTGTGTTTATTTCCAGGTGGCTTCGTTGTTCATTCAAAATGTGAATGAACCGGTCCCAACTTGCAAATATAAGAACTTTCCCTTTATAACGGTCTGTGTTGTTGGCAATTTCCAGGATGGAAACATTTGGATTCCATACCGGATTGTTGGTATTGATCTGTTCATCGTCTGGATGTCCGCAAAGGAGTTCGTTGTATCCCGGATAAGAAAACTGCATTTTGTTTTTCACCTGCATGCGGCAACCTTTCCAGCGGTTACCGATCATCAGTCCGTTACGGGCGATTTCTGACCAGGTAAAAGGCATCAGCAGGCTTCTGCGTTCTTCGGCTGTTGTTTTCCAATAATTTGCCTTGAGTTGTTCATTATTCCCGATCAGCAGAGAATCTGCACCACTGAATAACTCTTGCCAGCGGTATCCGTCAACAGTGACGAATACCACACGCCGGGCAGAAGTGTACATGGTAGAGAATAACAGTGCCGCTAATAAAATCAGAGTCTTTTTCATTATTTCTTGTTTAAGGATTATTACTGTAACCACCAGGGTTTGTCTGTAGTTTTGTCTCCTCCTCCGAATTGGTTGTCCAAAGCTGCCTGTACGTTTGCAGCATTGTTGTTGTATTCACTTTGCGGATACATCCACCGGTAAGGCAGTTGTACACCGGAAGCTCTGCGGAAATCAGGATATCCGGTCCGGAGTGCTTCATAATAGGGCAACCAGACACCTCCCTGCAGGAAGGTCGGCAGGTATTTCTGCATGGCGATCCGTTCGATCTTCTGTTCAGTGGAAAGTGTGGAATCATAAACCACTTCACTTCCTTGCAGATAAGTTTCGGCAGCGTCTTCGCTCAGATAAGCAGCTACATCGGTAGCGTATGTACGGTAGAATTCGAAAGATGCCTTGACTGCCGATTCGTAATATGTCTTGTCATCGCCGTTGATCCATCCTCTGACAACTCCTTCAGCCAGGATCAGCTGTTGTTCGGTATACCCCATCAGGATCATCGGTTCGTTGGTTGCATTTTTATAGTAACGTTCGGTCGGCTTGGAGCAGAGACCGGCTGTGGCTTTGTCGTTGACCAGACTGTAAGGCACGGCGGGATCACCTCCATCGTATGCAGTAAAGTCATCGATTGCCTTGCCTTCCTGTTCTGCTTTGGGAGTCTGGGTTGCAATGGCGAACAGACGGGGGTCTTTGCGTGTAACGAAGGCTGCCACGTAAGTAGAGTCCATGAAACGTCCGGAACCGAAGTCACTATCGTTGAAATAGGGATAGCGGTTGCTGGCCTGATCCAGGTATACCAGCTGTCCGTTGTCGGCTGCACTTTCCATCAGCGGGCAGTTGCTGACAATCTCTGCAAAAGTTGCAGGAATATTGATGCTGCCTACCTGAGTTTTGTTTGACAAGGACATCAGGATGCGCAGGCGATAGGCATTGATCAGTTTTCTCCATTGCAGGAGGTTACCGTTGTAGATAATGTCGCCACTGATGATTTCATTGTTGTCTTTCAGTAGGTTGTCCGCTTCTGCCAGTTCGTTGAGAATCCCTTCCAGTACTTTCTCCTGACTGTCATATTGAGGCTGGTAGACAGCATCGGTTTCTCCTTTCAGTGCATCACTGTAAGGAATAGCCCCGAAGTCCATGGTCAGCTGGTAGAAGTAGTTGGCACGGAAGAAATGTGCCAGAGCCTGATAGGCACTTCCGTTTTCGGATACTTCCATCATTTTGGTGACATCGCGCAGATTATTGTAATAGTCGAAGTCTCCTCGTGTCCACTTGTACACCTGATAGGCACTTTCTCCGGAAGTCAGGATCAGCTGCTTGGTAGCGTGGCAGGCATCAGAACTGGTCTGATTAAAGGCTGTATAGGCAATACCTGTCAGCAGCAGTGACGGCTGGGTCGTCGTCGGATTGTTGGGATCTACGTTCAGCTCCTCCAGGTTGATGCATGAAGCGCAGAGGCTGGATGCCAGCAATAAGGAGGCAATATAAGTGATAGATTTTCTTTTCATGTTCGTGAATTTAGCAGTTGGTTGTTAGAAAGTAATGTTGGCACTTACACCGATGTATCGTGCAGACGGGTCCTGAAGATCGCTGTCGGAAGCACCGAAGTCAGGATCCAGATAAGGAGTTTTCTTCAGTACGGCCAGGTTGTTTCCGTAGAGAGTCACTTCCAGTCCTTTGATGGAGTTGGAGTGAATCAGATGGCTGAAATCATAAGATACGGCCACACGTCTCAGTTTCAGGAAAGAGCGGCTGAATGTATTGGCGAACAGCTCGCTTTCGCTGGTACGTACGACAGCACGGTACGGGTAGTTTTGTGCCCAGGTCTGAATGTTGACTGCTGTTTCGTTTTTCTTGTATACACGGGTATCGCTGATGATATTTCCGTTGACATCGTAGGTTACTTCACCGCTTACGATATTGACACCTTCCGGAACATAGATGGGCTTTCCTCCATTTTCATATTCTTCCTGACGGTACATGGTTGATTTGGGATGCTTTCCTCCCCACCACATTTTCTGCGTGGTAGTAGATATCAACGTTCCTCCGATAGCTCCGTCCAGGTCCACGTTGACTGTAAAATGATCGAACTTGAAAGTGTTCTGCAAACCGAAGCGGACATCCGGATCCTGATTGCCGATGTAGCTTTTGAAAGCACTCTGGGTAGGCATACCGTTGCTGTCGAGGATCAGCTGGCCGTCGGGAGTCTTTTCCCATTCGGTAGCGTACATGGCATCTGCCCGGTCACCGAGCTTCAGATCGCCGTATTTCTCCTGACCTCCGTAGATTTCAGTCAGCTTGCGGATGTTGGTGCTCCAGTTAGTGGACAGGTTCCAGGTAAGTTTCTTGCTTTGGATCGGAGTTGCTGTGATAATTAATTCTGCTCCGTTGGTTGTATAGGTATTTCCGTTGACATAGCGGTTGTTGAAACCTGATGCGACGGAGATCGGAAGTTGAATGATACTGTTCTTGTCGATCATGTGATAGTAAGTAACATCCAGACCGAGACGGTTACGCAGGAAAGAGGTTGAAAGACCGATTTCGTACGAGGTCGTTTTTTGTGGCAGGATATTGGCATTCAGCAGGTCTGACTGGTAAGTAACCGAAGGAGTACTTCCGTAAAGAATGCCCTTGGAGTAGGTTGCATACAAAGAATACGGATCAAGGTCGCTGGATACCTGTGCCCAAGCACCGTTTATTTTCAGATAGTCCATCCAGGATGGAAGACTGATATACTGGTCAAGCATCGCACTCAGTGAAACAGAAGGATAGAAGTAGGAATTGTTTCCTTTGATGATGGTTGACGACCAGTCGTTACGTCCGGTCAGAGTCAGATAGACACCATCGAACAGATCCAGATTGACAGAACCGTATACACTCTCGATCGCTTTTTCGTTCATGGAGTTGGTTGCTGAAACAGGATTCAGACTGTTACCCATGTTGTATACACCCGGTACGATCAGTCCGTCGGTTGCCTGATATTCGCTGCGAATCTGACGGTAGTAGAGTGAAGAACCGGCATTAACGGTCAGCGCGAAGTTTTTGTTGAAGGCACGGGTATAGGTTACCAGTACGTCGGTATTGATATCCAGCTGGTCTGTGTTCCAGGTCTTGTAGTCACCGTTGCGGGAGTCACCGTAGTTCATGTAGGATTTCGGTGATTTCATGTCTTCGAAGGTATCTTCCAGACGTCCTGCTGCACGACCCTGTATGCTCAGTCCCGGCATGATGTCCCAGTTCAGTTTTACCTGACCGTTGGTTACATTACGGTCGTGTACCTGAGTCAGTTCGTAAGTGGCGAAATACGGGTTGTTATACCAGGCATAGTTGTAGTTGGCCTGCCGTTCGCCTTCTGCGTCCGGACGCCAGTGGTGGGCGGCCAGTTCTTTTCCGTTGACATCGTTACCCATCCACAGCAGAATGGTGTACATGTGGTTTTTCGGTCCATATCCGTAGCGCGGATAGTTGGGTGAATAGACTTTATTATAAGAAAGGTTGGCTGACAGAGTGACGGCATCACTCAGGTTGTACATGCTGTTGAAGTTCAGGCCTCCGGTGTATACTGCTGTATTGGGTACCTGACCTTTCTGATGAGAAAAGTCACCGTTGAAGTTGTAGTTGGCCTTTTTGCTCTTGCTGGCAACCGAGAAAGTAGCCTTGGTGATGATTCCGGTCTGAAGGAAGTCTTTCAGGTTGTCATGCGCTTCCCAGGTGATAGGAACACGCTCATATTTGGACTGGTCATCATAAATTGTGCCGCTGACATCTCCCCACCAGGGAATCACCTCTCCGGTTTCCTTGTTGCGGATGGGACTGTTCCATTGTGCGATCTTTTGTCCTTCGAAACGGGGGCCCCAGGTCATGTCACCGTCGGAGATACCGCCGTCGGCACCATCCCAGAATGCGTACTGTCCGTTAGAACCGGAACCGAATTCTGTTTGTGTTTCCGGGAATACGGTAAATCCGGCTGTTACCATGCTGGAAAGTCCTGCCTTTACGGTCAGTCCTTCCTTGTCTGCCAGTTTGGTGGTGATCAGAATGGCTCCGTCCTTACCTCTGGAACCGTACAGGGCGGCAGCAGCCGTACCTTTCAGCACGTTGATGCTCTGGATGTTTTCCGGAGAAACATCAAACAAATCTGATTCTACGGGAACACCGTCGATCACCATCAGCGGAGTTTTTCCGCGCAGGGTAAAGGTCGGTGCCTGGAAAATACCGGTCGGGTTGTTCACGGTCAGACCGGCCACTTGTCCGGACAAAGCGTTACCTACGTTTATTGTACCCGGCTGGTCGAGTGCTTCGGTATTGACTTGCTGGGTGGTATAACCGATTTTCTTTTTCTGCTGTTTGATACCGATGGCTGTGACCACAACTTCGTCGATAGCCTGAATTTCGTCTGTCATCTGTACATTGATGACTTTCTGCCCTTTAACGGGCTTTTCCACCGTATTATATCCGATATACGAATATACCAGGGTTCCGTCTGCCGGGACATTAATTTCATAGCGTCCGTCCAGATCGGTTACGGTTCCTGTTCCTGAATTACCTTGTACGGTTACCGTAGCTCCGATCAGGGTTCCTTCCTTGTCGGTTACGACACCTGTTACCTTAATATTCTGTGCCCATGCGTTCAGAGACGACAGCAGGCACAGAAAAACAATACCTAATGTTGCTTTCATACTTTGGTTATAAATCTGAATATGTGAGTCGGATGTAAGAAGCAGAATCAGTAAAGATTCTTCAGATCCACTCTCTGGAAGATGGCGAGCAGTGCCTGGCTGTCCTTGCGGTTTTCGTCCAATGATTTCTCAAAGGTACTTGTATCCGAATCGATGGCAGCCAGTGATACTTTCAGTACATGACAGAACTGCTTTTCGGATTCTTCCGGAGTGATTTCATGTTTTTTGAGTGCCTTGCCAAGTGCTTTTTCAATATTCTTTACCGCGTTGTAGATTTCCGGTTTCCGGATGACGGTACGTCTGGTAGGATCTCCCGGCACAACCTCTTCTTTGGTTACATAAGTGTCCTTGAACAGACCGTAAAAATAGGCAGCTTTTTTCCCGAACCTGGATGAACCGGATACAGCAGCCAGGTCTTCGGCAGTAGGATCTCCGTAAGCAGAATAGAATTCCCAGGTCATGTCTGTACCTGCGGTTTCACTTACAGAAGTAACGTTCTCTTTCTTTTCATCGTCTGCGGCATAACGGGTTGCTGCAGAGGCATTCATAGCGTTCATGCATAAAAATGCACAAGCCAGGATTAAACTTTTTTTCATGTCTTGAAGTATTTTTTGACGCTGCAAAAATACCCCTGCTGCGTAACATGCAGGTTACGCAGTTGTGAAGAAATTATTACTGAAAGAATGGCTCTGCATATGCCGGTTCATTCGTGCGGTCGTTGAGGCTGAATCGTGCGGTCGTTGGAGCCGGATCGTGCGGTCAATCGGGCTGAATCGTGCGGTCGTTGTGAGGAAAGCGGATGAGGAAACGTGTCAGACCGTCAGGCCATGTACGCAGAGAGAAAGTACATCCGTGTTTGATTAGTACGTCACGGATAAAGATGAGGCCGATCCCTTGTCCGTTGGGCTTGGTGGAGAAGAACGGGCTGAATAATCGGGCTTCTACTTCGCGGCTGATACCTGCTCCCGTATCAGCTATTTCCAGTGTCACCGGACTGGAGGTTGTCTGTATATAGATATTTCCGTGAACCTCGATGCTTTCGGCTGCATTCTTGAGAATATTTACGATTACCTGTTCAAAGAGAGTCGTGTCCATCTGCACTTGTGGATTTTCTTCACACAGGCTGATATGAAGCTGGATATCCTTGTTCCGGCAAATGTTTTCCATGAAGCGTTTGCAGGCTGTTACCCGTTCGTTCAGATAGACAGTCTGGAGCTGGGCATCAGGGATCTTGACCACATCTGCAAAGTTGGTGATAAACCGGCTCATGCTGTAACACCGTTCCACGCATACCTGCATCACTTCGCGCAAGTCATCAGAGTCTTCCGTATCCTGCAGGGCATCGCTTACGGATTCCAGGGTAGATGTAATGCCTGCTACGGTATTGTTTACTTCGTGTGCAATCATGCGGATTACTTTCTCGTAGGCTTTCTTTTCAGCTTTTACAACTTCGGAGGTCAGGCTTTCGATGAGGATGAACGGGTGGGCAAATCCCCGGTCGACAAAAGAGAGTCGGGAGCAGCGGTAGATCATGGAGTCGCTCAGACGTATGGTTTCTGTCTTGTTACGGGCAATGCGGTTCAGTTCCTCAGCCAGAGGAGAATTCAGTTCTTCAATCTTTTTCCCGGTCAGTTCTTCCGGAGCGGTATAACCCATAAACCGGACAGCGGCCTGATTGAGCATGGAAATGTGATCATCGAAATCCAGGATGATCACTCCCATGGGAGAAGCGCTGATCAGCAGATCCAGGAAATGATTCTGTTCACGCAGGCGGAGACGTTCGTCTTTCAGTTGTTCCATCATGCGGTTGAACACTTGTACGATGCGGTCGGCATCCTTTTGTCCTACGGGCGAAAGCCGGCTGCTGAAGTCCTGTTCGCGCAGCAGTTCCATTCCGTTTCCGATACTTCGGATCGGTTTCACTACCTTCTGATAAAAATAAATAAGGAAGAGGAGTGTGACCAGGATTACTCCTTCTGTCAGATAAAACAACAAACCCCGATCCTTCAGGATAAGAGCTGAAATCAGGCAGCCTGCTGTCAGCAGCAGGAAGGCGAGAATGAGGAACTGAGTTCTTATTTTCATACCGGTGAAGTTTAGGGATCAGGAATTGCCGACAGGCAGGTTGTATTTTTCCAGCCGGCGGTACAGAGCTCCCCGGCTGATACCCAGTAAAGCAGCTACCTGTGATAGGTTGTTGCCACATTCTTTCATGGCCTGCAGAATGGTTTGTTTTTCGATCTCTTCCAGGGTCATGCCTTGAGGCACTTGTAGCTTTGCGGCAGAGTTATGAACAGGCTGTTGATAACATAGCCGGAAGTCTGCTTCTGTCAGTCTGGTCTTTCCGCTGACCAGCAGGGTGCGCTCCACCAGATTCTTGAGCTCACGGATATTGCCGGGATAGGGAAGTGACGACAGGAAATCAAGTGCATCACTTGTAAATTCTACGGGTGGTAACTGGTTTTGTTCACACTGGCGGTCGGCAAAATGGCGTGCCAGCAACGGAATATCCTCCCGCCGTTCGCGCAGGGCAGGCAGATGAACGGTGATCAGGTTGATGCGGTAGAACAGGTCTTCGCGGAAAGTATGTTCACGGACCATTTGCGGAAGATCTGCATTGGTGGCACATACGACGCGGATATCCACTTTTCTCGGACGGCTGTCCCCCAGCACTTCGAAGGTCTGGTCCTGCAGAACGCGCAACAGTTTTACTTGGCAACTGAGATCCAGCTCTCCGATCTCATCCAGGAAGATCGTTCCCCGGTCGGCCATTTCAAACCGGCCGATGCGGTCTGTAACAGCATCCGTAAAGGCTCCTTTCCGGTGACCGAACATTTCACTTTCAAACAGGCTTTGTGAGATTCCTCCCAGATTGACCTTGACGAAGGGTCCCGAGGCCCTCCGGCTGTTGACGTGCAGGGCTTCAGCAATCAGTTCCTTACCCGTACCGCTTTCTCCTGTGATCAGAACCGGTGCGTTGGTTGGAGCAATCCGGCAGAGTGTATCGAGCACTTCGTTCAGGGCTCTGCTCTTGCCGATGATCCGGTGGCGGTCGAATCCGGCGTGCTTCTGGTCTGCAGATCCGGGCGTTTCCTTTTGCGGGGCAGTCAGTTCCAGAGCTGTTTCAATGCGTTGCATGAGTGCGGCATTGTTCCAGGGTTTGGTAATGAAATCAAAAGCTCCTGCCTGCATGCCTTGTACGGCCAGACGGATACTTCCCCATGCAGTCATCAGGATAACCGGAACATCCGGCCGGAAAATACGGGTCTGCCGGAGCAGGGTCAGTCCTTCTTCTCCGCTGGTGGAAAGCGTGAAGTTCATGTCCATCAGGATCAGCTGCGGAGCAGTCCTGCGGATAATTTCGATAGCCTCTTTGGGGCCGGAAGCTGTTTCTACCTGGTATTTGGCCCGTTTCAGCATAAAGCTGAGGGAGGACCGGATGGCACTGTCGTCGTCAATGATAAGAATCATAAAGGTCTGTTTGTATTGTTGAGTTACTGCAAAGATACTTCTTTTTGGCAAATTTTTTTACACTGGCAATTTGTTTACTTCAGAGAATGATTTCTGAGGGACTGGCTGATGTTGCCAAAGCAACGGTTAGGAATGAAATGTTTGCAATTCTTTCCGGAATCCATTACATTTGCCGCCCGAATTTCTTCATTCTCCTTTTGACGCATGTTTGTATTTGGAGAGTGGATGACAGAAAGTAAATAAGTTCCAGAGAAAATAAGAGTGTGAAAACAGACCATTTTGAACAGCTTTATCGGGGGAATTATGCCCGTCTGTACTATTATGCTTTCCGCTTTGTTGCTGACGAAGAGGCTTGCCGTGACATTGTCAACGATGTTTTCGAACAGGCCTGGAAGGATCGGGAACAATTGCAGGAAGCAACGGCCGTAGCTTGCCTTTACACTCGTACCCGTAACCGTTGCATAGACTATCTGCGCCACAGACAGGTGGAACAGCAGTACGCCACCTTCCTCCGTACCCTCACTTCGGAGGATCCGTCCATCCCTCCCGGGGAGCGCGAGGAGCGGGTGAGGCGCATGGAGCGCTGTCTGGAGCGGATGACCGATCCCACCCGGAGCATTGTGAAGCAGTGTTATTACGACGGGAAGAAATACCGCGAGGTGGCCGAGGAGAGGGGCATCACGCCCGACGGGGTGAAGAAACACATCGTGAAGGCCCTGCGGATGCTGCGGGAGGAACTGGGATGCGGAGAAAAACGGCGGGGGAAGGTACCCGGAAAGACGGATGAAACGTAATTGGAATACAGAAAACGATCGACGGATGGATATGAAAGAGAACGAAGACAGAATGGGGCGTACGCTGGATGCCCTGGAGCATCCCGGGCGCTTCACCAGGGAAGAACTGGAGGAACTGCTGGCCGACAGGGAGTGTGTGGCAGCCTGCCGCGACCTGCTTGACTGCCGCGAGGCGCTGGCACGCCGTCATGCCGCAGCTCCCGATGTGGACGGACAGTGGGAGGCTTTCTGCCGCCGCCATCCGGATGCTTTGCCGGTGCTGCCCGCGGCAGGAAGCGGATGCGCAGGGCGGCCTGGTGGACGGCACTGGCAGTGGCGGCTTCGCTGGCCCTGCTGATGATGCTGCCCCTGACGGGCCGCAGGGAATATACGGTGTTCAGGGCCGGACCTGCCGGAGGGGAGGTGAAGGAGGAAGTGCGTGGCGGTATCCGTACGGTCCGCATTCCCCGGGGCATGAGCCGCCGGCTGGTGCTGCCGGACGGGTCGCGGGTGTGGCTCAATGCGGAAAGCTCGCTCAGCTATCCCGGGAGCTTCGGCGGAAGGGAACGGCGCGAGGTGACGCTGCAGGGGGAGGCTTACTTTGAGGTGGCGCCCGACAGCCTGCATCCCTTTGTGGTGGAGACGGCGGCCCTGCAGACACAGGTGCTGGGCACTTCGTTCAACGTGAGGGCCTATTCGCCGGAGGATACGCGGGTGACCCTGCTCCGGGGAAGCGTGAAGGTGAGCGACAGGCACCGGGGGGAACTGCTGCTCAGACCGGGGGAAGGAACGGACAGCAGCCTGGACAGGAAGACCGTGGACGATGCGGAGGACTGCCGTGCGTGGACCGACGGCCGGTTTGCCTTTGATGATGCTCCGCTGGTGGAGATCATGCGCGAGCTGGGGCGGTGGTATAACGTGGATATCGTGTTCACCGACAGGGAGGTGATGCAGGAACGCCTGCATTTCCGGGCGGACCGGAAGGATTCGCTGGAGCAGGTGCTGGAGCTGCTGAACTGCCTGCGCAAGGTCAGGGCCCGGATCGAGGACGGCCGGGTGGTGGTGGGCATCTGAAATTTTTTTCTGAAAAAAATGTGCTTTTCCGGTACCCGGTCGGGCATGCTCTCCGTAACAGAAGCAGAATCAGTCAGAATTTTGAACCATGAAAACGAAAATGATCTTTTTGCTGCTGGCATGGACGGGGGCGGTCCTGACCCTGCCGGCTCAGACGGGACGCCCGGTCAGCGCAGAGCTGAAGGAGGTGCCTCTGTCGGCTGCCCTGAAGAAGCTGGAACAGGCTTCGGGATGCAGCATTCTGTTTACTTACAGCGATGTACAGCCTTACCGGGTGACGGCTTCCATCCGCGATATGGCGGTGGAACAGGCGGTGAAGAAGCTGCTTGAGGGTAAACCGCTCACCTCGGTGCGCAGGGGGGAGGAGTATCTCATCGTCCTGCCGGACAGTGTGCACAGGCTGCCGGTTGCCGTGCGGGGCAGGGTGACCGACGAGGCGGACCGTCCGCTTCCGTACAGCAACGTGCTGCTGCTTACGCCCGATTCGGCGTTTGTGAACGGATGTGTCAGCCGTGAGGACGGCTCGTTCCTGATGACGGTGGAAGAGGGGAAGGCGTATCTGCTGAAGGTGTCGTCGGTGGGGTATGCGACCGTGGTGCAGGCTGCGGCTGCCGGCAACCGGATCCGGCTGGCTCCCGACGCGCAGATGCTGGAGGAGGTGACCGTGACGGGCCGCCGCAGACTGATAGAGCCTTCGGCCGGCGGGGTGAAGGCGAACGTGGCCGGTACGTCGCTGGCACGGATGGGTACGGCGGGGGAGATGCTGGCTCACCTGCCTTTTGTCACCAGCCGCAACGGAAGCCTGTCGGTGCTGGGAAGCGGTACGCCGGAAATCTATATCAACAGCCGGAAGGTGCGCGACCTGGGGGAACTCGACCGGCTCCGGGCTTCGGAGATCCTGTCGGCGGAGGTGATCACGGCGCCCGGCCCGGAGTATGCTGCCGACGTGCCTGCGGTCATCCGTATCCGTACGCTCCGCCAGCGGGGTGAGGGCTGGAGCGGAAGTGTGAACCTGGGCTACAACCAGGGACGGTGGGCGAACGGCGACCAGCAGGTGGCCCTGAATTTCCGCACCGGAGGGCTGGACTTTTTTGTGAAGGGCTATGTCAGCGAAAAGAATTCATACGGAGAGACGGAGGCTGTGATCCGCACGGAGGGAAAGGATGTGTGGGAGACGGTGGCCGACGATGTGCAGACGTCGCGGTCGCAGAGGTTCTCGGCCGATGCGGGCTTCAACTGTGAGGTGAACGAGCATCATTCGTTCGGGGTGAAGTATACGCCGGGGGGAACACTGGGCACTGCCCTCCAGCGGTCGTGGGGGGAAACGGTCACTTCCTGCAACGGGACTGAGGCGGAACGGGCGGACTTCGTGATGCGTTCCTGTCCCCGCGACGGGATCAATCATGCGGTCAATGCGTATTATGTGGGCGAGGCCGGCCGGTGGACGCTGGATCTGAATGCGGATTATCTGGACAACCGCATGAAGAGCAGCCAGTATGCGGAGGACGGAAGCGGGGCGGACATCAGCAGTGTGTCCGACTCGGAAAGCCGGCTTTATGCGGCCCGGCTTCAGGCGGGCGTGAAGCTGGGAAAAGGGCAGCTGTCGTTCGGGTCGGAAGGAACGCTGACGGAGCGGAAGGATCTTTTCACGCAAAGCGGCTTCTCGGCCGATGCGGACAATTTCATCCGCCAGCGTGCCTTTGCGGTCTTTGCCGGGTATTCGGCTTCCTGGGGAAAATGGCGGGCGAATGCGGGGCTGCGCTATGAGCACCGTGCCACGGATTACTGGGATCAGGGGGGCCGGGTGGAGGAACAGAGTCCGGTGTATGATGAGCTGATCCCCACGGTGTCTGTCAGCTGGTCGGACCGGGATCTCAGTCTGGCACTTGCCTGGAAGACGATGCGGACCAATCCTTCGTATGCCCTGCTGACCAATGCCGTCAGCTACCGGACCCAGTATTCGTATACGACGGGGAATCCGGGACTGGAGCCGTCGCAGGCCAGCATCCTGTCGCTGAATCTGGCTTACAAATGGCTGTTTGCCTATGTGCAGTATGGACGTACCAGAAATTTGCTCACGAACATTACCATGCCTTACAATGAGGAAACCCATCCGGGAATCCTGCTGTTCACTTCGGCCAATCTGGCACCGGGTTCAAGCTGCATCATCAATCTGAGCGCTGCTCCGCGGATCGGTGTCTGGCAGCCGCAGTTCAGTATTAGCGGGGTATATGCTACTCCCGACGGCCGTAACCTGGGGATTGAGGTCTGGCGCCGGCAGCCGCTGTTTAATTTCGGATGGGACAACAGCTTTACGTTGCCGCAGGGCTGGTTTCTGAACGTACAGGGCAGTCTGCAGACCGCCGCACGGATGGGATTCATGGTGAACCGTCTGGAGGGCCGGCTGAATGCCCGTGTCAGCAGGTCGTTCCTGAAGGACGATGCGCTGACGTTGTCGCTGACTGCGGATGATATACTCCGTACCGGGTATTATCATTTCAATGTCTATGGGATCAATTCCTACAACGGGAACCGTATCTACCGCGACTGGCAGCGTGTGGGGATCCAGCTTTCGTATAAGTTCAATGCCACTAAGAGCAAATATAAGGGTACCGGAGCCGGCCAGAGCGAAAAGGCCCGTCTGTAGGGTTGCACCGGTTCCGCCTATTCTCTTCGGATGATCTCCTCGAAGTCTGCATCGATCCCGGTGTTCCGGTCGAAATCCCAGAGCGTGAGGCTGCGCAGCTGATAGTAGTAGTACCAGTAATAGAACAGCTCGTTGATGTGTTTCTGGCGGGCTTCGTCCTTGCTGACCTGGGCGTCGTTCAGGTCGAGGGTGCTGATCTGTCCCACCATGAAGGTTTCGACATTGGTGTGATAGCGTTTGCGGGCAATCCGGTCGGCTTCTCCGGCAATCTTCAGCTGGCGTTTCTGGTTGTTGAACTGTTCGGTCAGGATGAAGAGGTTCTGGTTGAAGTCCATGGTCTCCTGGCGCAGCTTGCTTTCAGTCACCTGACGGTTGCTTTCGGCCACACGGACCTGTCCGCGCCGTTTTCCCCAGTCGAGCAGGGGGATTCTGATTCCGACTTCCACCACCTGATTGTCTTTCAGGTGCTGGTAGGAGGAACGGAAGCTGTGGTCGGTGCCCGTATATCCCACCTGGGCGAACAGGGTGATTTCCCGGAGATTTCCCCTGGCTTTGGCCACTTCGTAGTCGGCTTCCAGCTGGCGCCGGCGGATGTTGCGGGCGAAGGAGTTGTTGGCCAGGGCTTTTTCCAGCACGTCCTGATAGTTGAGCAGTCCTCCGGGAATGGAGTCAGGCAGGACGGGGTCCAGTTCCTCCTGTCCTTCCAGGGCCAGGAACGAGCGGAGGGTGAACATGGCATTCTTCAGGGAACTTTCGTTGTCGGTCAGGGCCGATTCGGCATTCAGCATGTTCAGCTGCAGCTGGAGCAGGTCGTTTTCGCTGATCTTTCCCATGCGGCGTTTGACCTTGGCCACTTCGTACAGCTTGCGGGCATTTTCCAGGTTCTGGCTGGAGATGTTTACCCGTTCGCGTGCCAGCAGCAGATTGAAGAAATGGTTGATGGTGTTCAGCGTAACGTTTTCCGTGGCACTCAGGAAGGCCGCTTTGGCTTCCTCATAGCGTACCGGCTCGATGCGGCGGTTCCACTTCACATTGTTGACGCTGAAGATGGGCTGGTTGAGGGTCAGCGCCACCGGAACGGACATGAACTGGCGGGATTTGTTTCCGCTGAGCTGGCTCAGGTAGTCCAGTGAGGTCGTGAGCGACAGCGTACCTCCGGTCAGCCAGATGCTCTGGTCGATGGAGATCGATCCGGACAGATTCATATAGTCATTGCGCACGTAGGTATAGGCTCCGTTGTCCTGCTGGTAGGAGTTGTATTTCTTGTTATAGCTCGGAAGCGTGGCCGTGAAGCTGATTTCCGGCAGCAGGTTGGCCTGGAAGGTGCGGTACTCCCAGTAAGCTGTTTTCAGTTCGTTGAGGGCCACTGCTGCATCTACGCTTTGTACCCGTGCCAGAAGGATGGCTTCATCGAGTGTGATGCTGCGTCTGGCGGTTTGTGCCGTGCCTGCCTGGGGAAGCAGGGGCAGAAGGCTCATCCCCCATGCAAGAAGGATCTGTTTCATTGTTTTTCGGTTCATATGGCTTGTTGTTTTATTTTTATGGTTCTGGTTTTCCGGCTTGCTTGCTTTTTCGGGCTTTCCGGTCTTTTTTCTGTTTTGTATCGCGGATTTTTCCGTTTTTTGTTCTGTATTTGCAAGGTGGCTGTTCTGTTTTGTCCGTTCGGAAGGAAATACACAAATCCAGTGCCAGAATTGCAAGTTGTTGATTATCAGATACAGCCCTTCCGGTGAGTGTCCGGAAATGGACACTTTCTGATTCTGTAGCGGAAGACTGTCCGTTTTCGGACACTCGGGACGATAAAGTATTGCAGATAATCAGGCAGTTAGGATTCTGGCACGCAAATTGTTTCAGGAAGGGTACCGTTGAAAACGGATTTGAATATGTATGAAAACGGACAAGGAAAATTCAAATAATCATGGATAGAGAAATACCAAAGAAAACATTGCAGCGTGAACGCCGGAAGCGGTGGCTGGGTTATGGAATGGCCGGACTGTTGCTGATTGGCGGCATCACCTGGATTCCTTCACTGATGCAGAGCCGCGTGAATGAGAAGGACCTGCTTTTCAGTGTCGTGGACCGCGGTACGCTGGAAGTGAGTGTCAGTGCTTCCGGAAAAATAGTTCCGGCAGTTGAGGAGATCATTACCTCGCCGGTCAGCGCACGTATTGTGGAAGTGTACCGCCGGAGCGGAGACAGCGTGGAGGCAGGGACTCCGTTGCTGAAGCTTGATCTTCAGAGTACGGAAACCGAGTACCACAAGCAGCTGGATGAGGAACGGATGAAACAGCTTCAGCTGGATCAGTTGCGGATGAATAATGAAACTTATCTTGGCGATCTGGTCATGAAGGTGAAGGTACAGGCCATGAAGGTGGGACGCATGGAAGCTGATTTGCGTAACGAACGCTATCTGGACAGCCTCGGATCGGGGACTACGGACAGGGTACGTCAGGCGGAACTTGCTTATAATACCGGATGTCTGGAACTGGAACAGCTTCGTCAGCAATATGCCAACGAGCAGAAAGTGAAGGAGGCTGATCTGAAAGTGAAGCAGCTTGAACTGGATATTTTCCGCAAGAGTCTGTCGGAAACCCGGCGTACGCTGGAAGATGCTCAGCTGCGTTCGCCGCGTAAGGCCATCCTGACTTCCATCAATACGCAGGTAGGATCGCAGGTGGCGCCCGGGAGCCAGGTGGCGGTGGTATCCGATCTGAGTCATTTCCGGGTAGATGGAGAGGCAGCCGAATCATACAGTGACCGGATTGCTGCCGGTGCCAGGGCGATGGTTCTCGTCGGGCATGAAAGGCTGGAAGGGATGGTGAGCAGCGTGACACCGCTGAGCCGTGACGGGATCATGTCCTTTACGGTGCAGCTGGATGACAGCAGCAACCGCCGTCTGCGTTCCGGACTGAAAGTTGATATTTATGTCATCAATGCGGTGAGGGAAGAGGCCCTTCGCATCAGCAACGGGTCGTTTTATGTGGGTGCCGGCGAGTACGAGCTTTTCGTGAAAGAAGGCAGTGGCCGGCTGGTGAAGCGCAAGGTCCGTCTGGGAGCATGCAGCTACGACCAGGTGGAAGTGCTGGACGGCCTGAAGGAAGGTGACTGCGTGGTGGTGAGCGATATGAGTATGTATCAGAGCCGGACACAGATCAAACTGAAAGAAAAGGAATGAGAAAATAAAACAGGAAATCAACAAAAAAGACAAAAGATATGATACGGGTTTATTTCAGACAAGCATGGATCATGCTGAAACAGAACCGGCTGTTCTCGTCGGTTTACATTGTGGGAACGGGACTTTCCATTGCTCTGGTGATGGTTCTGTTTGTCATTTATTATGTGAAGGCCGGACCGGTTTATCCGGAATACAACCGGGACCGCATGCTGGTGATCAAAACGATGAAATCGCAGGATAAGGGTTCGAATGGAACATCCTGCAATACCGGAGTCTCTTATTTCGTAGCGAAGACGCTGCTGAAGGATCTTCCCCATCTGGATCAGATTGCCGTGTTTCAAGGCGGATGGGGCAGGATGCGGGTAGACCTGCCCGGCAACCAGGGAAGCCAGGAAATCCAGCCTGGATACGTGGACTGCGGGTTCTGGAGCATGTTTTCTTTCCGTTTTCTCTCGGGAAAGCCTTTTGTACAGGCTGATGTGGATTCCCGTCTTCCCGTGGCTGTCATCTCCGAGAGTCTGGCCCGGAAACTGTTTGCCACGACCGATGCGACAGGGAAGTATCTGAGCGTGAATGCAGAGAGGATACGGGTATGCGGAGTGGTGAAGGATGTGTCGTACGCAACCCCACAACGGTCGCCGACCTGTGGATGCCCATGACGCGTTGTCCGGCGTTCGATGACAAAGATCCCGATGGAAGGCTGAACGGCGCTTTCTGGATCTACCTGACGGCACCGACCCGGGCGGAAAAGAAGCAGCTGCGGGCGGAAGTGCAGGATGCTTTCCGGCGTTATAATGCGCAGGATCATCCCTATGTCAGCGATCTGATGGAACAGCCGGACGACTATTGGAAAAGTTCGTTACGTACGGACTGCATGGGGGCGCCTGATGTGAAGCAGACCGTCCGGCAGCTGGCTTACATTCTGCTGGCCCTGCTTTTCATCCCGGCTCTGAATCTGGGCGGACTGATTTCTTCACGGATGGACCGGCGCCTGGGCGAACTGGGAGTCCGGCGGGCGTATGGAGCCACCAGCCGGATGCTGGTGAACCAGGTGCTATGGGAGAACCTGTTGCTGACCTTACTCGGAGGAGTTGCCGGAATGTTGGTGTCGTGGGGCATCCTTCTGTCCGCCCGGGGATGGATCCTGAGTCTGGGAACAGCCAAGTGGGGGGGGATCCCATACTCCGATGCGTCTCTCTTCCTGGGACCGGAGGTGCTCTTCAATCCCTATGTTTTTGCGATGGCCTTTCTGGCCTGTCTTTTCCTGAATGTGCTTTCGGCGCTGATACCTGCCCTGTGGGCGTTGCGTCACTCCATTGTCAATTCACTTCATGCACAGCGATAAAAACCAATGACTATGTTTCAGAATATTCTACACCAATTATGGAATCAGCGGAGACAGAACGGATGGATTCTGTTGGAGCTGATCGCAGTGACTTTCTTTTTGTGGACGGTGATTGATCCCGTCTGTGTGCTGACGGGCAACCGGCTGATTGCTCCCGAGTTTGAATCCGAGGGACGGTATGTGCTCGAACTTGAGGCCTATGATTTCAACGATGTGCGCTACCGGAAAGAGGTGACCGACACCGCCCAGCGGGACAATCTCCTGCACATTGCCGGTCTGATCCGCCGGTGTCCGGAAGTGACGGATCTGACCTTCGTGACGCCTTATTCGTTTCCTAACTGTAGATCCTGGAGCGGCTATACCATTGCCACGGACACGCTCGACAACGCACAGACACGGAAGCTGTCGGTTCAGTATTATGAGTTTTATGTCCGCGATGGCGGCAACCTGTTCCGCACCTACGGCATGCGTGATGCCGTTACCGGGCGGGATCTTGAGATTCCGGCCGACTGTCTGGATGGCGACAAGGTGTTTGTTTCGGCCACACTGGCCCGCCGCTTTTACGGAACAACGGATGTCCGGGGAAAGAAATTCTTCATGAGCGGCAAGCCGTTTGAAGTGGCCGGCGTGTTCGGTGAGTTCAAGCACCGTGATTACGAGCAGCCCTTTCCGCTGGTTGTCTTTCTGAATTCCAGATTTGAGCCCGAACCTTATATCCATTGGCGATGGTTTATCGTTTTCCGGCTGAAGGACGGCGTGGATGCCCGGGCCTTCGAGAAGCGGTTCCGCGAGGAAGTGGTTCCGCAGCTTCAGATCGGCAATTTCTGCTATCCGGAACTGGTTTCGTTCAACCGGCAGATCCGGAACGAGCTGGAAAATAGCGGTATACTGAACAAGCTGCGTGTGCAGTATGCTCTGGCCGGATTCGCCCTGCTCTGCATCTTCCTGGGCATGACCGGCACTTTCTGGGTGCGCTGCGATGCCCGCCGTGGAGAGATTGGCCTGATGCGCAGTCTGGGTGCGACGAAACGTGACGTGCGGAAGCGTTTTCTGGTTGAAGCTTGGCTGCTGGTTACGGTGGCCTTCCTGATCGGCCTTGTGGCAGTGGCACAGTATGTCGTGACTTCCGGCAGTCTGGAAGGGGACGACACCTTCTACTGGCAGAACCGTCCGCTGGCCCATTTCCTGGTGGTGAGCGGTGTCGTATACGTCCTGCTGGCAGCGGTTTCCCTCGTCAGCACGCTGATCCCCGTGAGCCGTATCGCCCGCGAGGAACCGGCCGACGCACTGCGTGATGAATAAGTATGGTATGAACAAGTTAAAAAAACGAATGCAATATGGCAATAATCAGACTGACCGGGATCAATAAGATCTACCGGGTGAATGAGATTGAAACCCAGGCTCTGGAGAATGTGAACCTGGAAGTGGAAAAGGGAGAATTTCTCAGCGTGATGGGGCCTTCGGGCTGCGGCAAGTCGACGCTGCTGAACATCATCGGCCTGCTGGATGCTCCGACGAGCGGAACGCTGGAGCTGAACGGGAATGTGATCACCCCTGCCATGGGCGACCGCCGGCTGGCAGAGTTCCGCAACCGGACGCTGGGGTTTGTCTTCCAGTCGTTCCATCTGATCGGCTCGCTGAATGTGATCGACAATGTGCAGCTTCCTCTGCTCTACCGCGGAACGGGATCGTCGGAACGCCTCCGTCTGGCGCAGGAAGTGCTCGAACGGGTGGGACTGAGCCACCGCATGCGCCATTTCCCCGGCCAGCTTTCGGGCGGGCAGTGCCAGCGTGTGGCCATCGCCCGTGCCATCATCGGCAATCCGGAGATCCTGCTGGCCGACGAGCCGACGGGTAACCTGGACTCCCGGATGGGGGCGGAAGTGATGGATATCCTCCACCGGCTGAACCGGGAAGACGGACGGACCATCGTCATGGTGACGCACAACGAGGAACAGGCGCGCCAGACTTCGCGCACGATCCGTTTCTTCGACGGACGGCAGGTGGAATGACGGATCATCCTGCCCAGCCGGCACGGTCGAGGCCCCGGTAGCCGATGGCTTCGGCCAGATGGGAGGGCAGGATGGAAGGACTTCCTTCCAGATCGGCAATGGTGCGCGCCACCTTCAGGATGCGGTCGTAGGCGCGTGCCGAGAGGCTGAGCCGCTCCATGGCAGTCTGCAGCAGGCGCAGGCCGGCTTCGTCCGGACGGGCATAGCGGGCCAGCAGGCGGGAGGTCATCCGGGCGTTGCAATGGATTCCCGGATGGGCGGCAAACCGCTCTTCCTGCAGCCGGCGGGCACGGACCACGCGCTCCCGGATGACGGCACTCGGTTCGGAAGGACGGGCGTCGGACATCTTTTCGAAGGGGAGAGGGGTGATTTCCACCTGCATGTCCATGCGGTCGAGAAGCGGCCCGGAGATGCGGTTGAGATAGCGCTGCACCTGTCCCGGTGTACACACGCAGGGGCGTGTCGGATGATTGTGATACCCGCACGGGCAGGGATTCATGGAGGCCACCAGCATGAAGCCGGCCGGATAGTCAACGGTGTAGCGGGCGCGCGACACGGTGATGTGGCGGTCTTCGAGCGGCTGGCGGAGCACCTCAAGCACGCTGCGGCTGAATTCGGGCAGCTCGTCCAGAAAGAGCACACCGCCCGTGGCCAGGCTCACCTCGCCGGGCTGCGGGCTGGCACCTCCTCCTGTCATGGCCACCTGTGAGATGGTGTGATGCGGGCTCCGGAAGGGACGCACGGTGATGAGCGGGGTATCTTTTCCCAGTGTTCCGGCTACGGAATGGATCTTGGTTGTTTCCAGACTTTCCTCAAGGGTCAGCGGCGGCAGAATGCCGGGCAGGCGGCGGGCCATCATGGACTTCCCGCTTCCGGGAGGCCCGATCATCAGGATGTTGTGGCCGCCTGCCGCTGCCACTTCCAGGGCACGCTTTACGCTTTCCTGTCCTTTCACGTCGGCAAAGTCCGGGCCGGCTGTTTCCTGTCCGCGGGCAAATATCTCCCGGATGTCCGTATGCGTGACCGGCAGGTCTTCTTCTCCGTTGAGGAAGCGGATCACCTGGCCGATGTTGTCAGCTCCATATATGTCAATGCCTTCCTCCACGGCGGCTTCGCAGGCGTTCCGGCGGGGAAGGATCAGTCCTTCCAGCCCCTGGCGGCGTGCGGCCAGCGCAATGGGCAGGGCACCGCGGACGGGCTGCAGACTTCCGTCGAGCCCGAGCTCTCCCGTCAGCATCAGGTGCGGAAGTCGGTCGCTGCGGATTCCGCCGGTTGCAGCCAGAATGCCGGCGGCCAGCGGAAGGTCGTAGGCCGATCCTTCCTTGCGGATATCGGCCGGAGCCATATTGACCACCAGCTGGCAGGCGGGAAACGGGTAACCGTTTACCTGGAGGGCTGATACGATGCGTTCATGACTTTCCCTGACGGCCGAGTCGGGCAGGCCGACCAGAAAGAAGCGGATGCCGCGGGAACTGTTGACTTCGATGGTGACGGGGGTGGCGTCGATACCTTGTACGGCGGCACCGAATGTTTTGACCAGCATGGTGTGTTTTTCTTTATTGTATGTTTTTCCGGTTATTTGATGAGTTCCTTCAGTTTCGCCTTGAGGGCTTCTCCGTGAAGGCCGGTGCCGAGGATTCTGCGGCTGTGGTCAATCAGCAGGTTGGCCGGCAGGCGGGCGACGGAGTTCTGCCTGACAAGCTGGTTGTCCCATCCCTTGAAGTCGCAGGTCTCCATCCATTGCTTGCTGTCTTCCCGGCAGGCCTTGAGCCAGTCTTCGCGGCTGGTGTCGAGCGAGAAATTCAGCACCCTGAATTTTTCTTCAGGAAAATCGCTGAGCAGGCTGAAGAGCGAATCGCGTTCGCTGATGCTGGCTGCATCCCAGCTGGCCCAGAAACTGATCAGTGTATATGCTTCCTTGCCGCTGTTCCAGGAAAGGTATTTCCCGTTGCGGTCCTTGCAGGAGAAATAGTTGACAAACCGGCTGTCGTTCTTCTTTTTCACCCAGTAGGGCAGTGGCGGGGGGGCAAGTACCCGGCAGTCTTTCACCCTGCCTGTCAGAGGCTCCATCAGACGGCTGATCCGGTCGCGGTCGGGGTTGGCTGTACGGATGAAGTATTGTTCCAGCACATAGGCCGAGGCGAAGGATTCCGGATGGCTCTGGATAAAGGTTTCAGCTTGCTTGCGGAGGAAGGCTGTATCATTCTCATGGCCGTTGATGCTGCTCAGGAAATCACGGTAGTCGGAGTTGGGCCCGTCACCTTCTGTCTCAGGGTGGCGGAAGCTTCCTTTCAGCCTGACTTCCCAGCCTTTTCCTGCAAATATCGGGATGTACATACCAGAGTCGTTCACCAGTCGGAAATTGGTGAATGTATCAGGAATAAATGTATAGGTAAATGTTCCGTTTTTCGGAAAGATTGTGTCCAGTCTGGCTACCGGATCGTCATAGATGACTAACAGTCTGTCTGTCTGCAGACCGGTGAGTTCTCCTGTCAGTTCAAATTTGACTTCTTTCCGGCAGGCGGGAAGAAGCAGAGTAAGAGCTAGTATCAACAATAGCGAATGGCGTCCTTTCATTGTTCCGATTTGTTTTTTGCGAAAGTACACAATTTTTTGGTGAACCGGCTGATTTTATGAATCTTTTTTCATGAATAAAAAAAGGGCATGTCAGCCGACATGCCCTTTTGAATTTCTTTGTTCAAAATGAGAACCAGTATCTCAATGATTACTGGATGTCATATTTAGCAAATTCACGGTCAATCTTAGCGTGAGCAGCCAGATTTGCATCTTTCTGAGCTACTTTAGCCAGGCTAGATTTAACCAGATCAGCGTTGTTAGTTCTAGCACCAACGATAGCCATCAGGTAGTCAGTGTAAGCATCCGGATTCTTAACAGCAGTCAAAGTGTTCTTTGCCTTGTTGTAATCCTTAGCCAGGATCTGAGCCAATGCAGCTGAGTTAGTCTTAGTGTCGCCGAATGCAGCAACAGCCTTGTCATACTGACCCTGTTTGATGTACAGGTTACCCAGAGCTTCGTTAGCAGTGTTAGCACCGGTAGACTTGCTCAGGTAGTTTTCAGCTTCAGCTACGTTACCTTTAACCAATTCGCACAGACCGAGGTTGGTGTTTACTTCAGCAGCGCTTGAGCTCTTGCTTGCAGCCTGTTTGAAGTAGTTTTCAGCAGCAGCCTTGTCACCAGCCATGTAAGCCATCATACCCAGGTTGTTGTAAGCACGGTAGTCGTTCGGGTATTTTTCGATTGTACGTTTGTAGATAGCTTCCTTACGAGCGTTGTCGTTAGTCAGAGTTGCAGCATACAGCAATTCGTCTACGCTGATAGAATCTTCTTTAGCATCGAATGCAGCGTTGATTTCTTCGTCGCTACGGCCGATTACTTCATAGTTTGCAGTCAGGCGAGCACGACGCAACTGCGGCAGGATTTCGTCAGCCAGAGTTTTGTAAACTGAAGAAATGTTCTTGATTTCAGATTCGCGCTGTTCCGGATCCTGATACATAGACAATACACGCAAGATCAGGTCTTTGTCCTGGATGTTAGATTTAGAAACCAGTTCCTGGAATCCTTCCCAGTCCTGAGCAGTGTACTTAGTGTCTACAGTAGTTTCGATCTTACCTTTCTTCAACTGCTGGTTCATGTACTTTTCAGTGTTGTTCTGACGGTTTTCAGCCAGAGTAGTGTTCAGTTTCACACCACCATCAGGAGAAGCGTAAGCAGAGATTTCGATGTTGTCCAGTTTGTAGTTCTTGGTGTCACCTGCAACAGCAACCACTTTCTTGTGGAAGTCTTTCAGATTTTCAGACTTCAGTTCGCTTGCGCGGAGGTTAGCCTGCTGGATCAAGAACATGATCTGAGCTTCCTGAGCCTGTTTGATGATACGCTGGAATGCATCCGGAGCGTAAGCTGCGTTAGCAGAACCTACAGTCGGCAGTTCAGAAGTAGCGATTACACCGTCAGCGATCTTTACAGAAGGAATGGTGTATTCTTTTTTACCTTTACGGATTTTGAAATCCAGGTACAGTTCAGATTTGGCCATTTCGGGAACATAGTCGAAAGAAGCCTTCATAGTATAAGTACCACCAGTCTTGTAAGAGATAGTCTGGTCGTTACCTTCTACTTTTTCTCCCTGGAACATAGCCGGCTGACCTTTAGCTTCGCCGCCTTCCCATCTCAAAACCGGAGTTACTTCAACAGTTGCGTTTTTCTTGAAGTATTTTTCCGGGAATTTACCTGTAATGGTTACAGGAACTTTACCACCGACAGCTTCTAACACTTCAGGGTTCGTTGTGAAGTAGTCAGCAGACAATTCGCCCATCTTGCTACATGAAGAGAAAGCAAGGACCAACAATGCCACTAAGGGCAAATACAACTTCTTAATCATGATTTTAATTATTAGGTTTATAAATTAATTGTTTCTACTTCGTATTTTTGTATATTTTGTGGCAAAGATATGAAAAACTCTATTAGGTACTAGTTTTTTCTATCGTTTTTTTAGCCGTCTTTTTAAAAAAAAGATTAAAAAAAGTCTTTTTCTTCTCATTTTCCGGTCATATCCTTCGTTTTCCGGGTTTGTTCCAATAAGTTACGGGGATGATGTCCGATGATCTCCTGACGCAGGCGGTTGCGGTCTATGTGGGTGTAGATTTCCGTTGTCCCGATGCTTTCATGACCCAGCATACACTGGATTGCCCGCAGGTTGGCCCCGCCTTCCAGCAGGTGTGTGGCAAAGGAATGCCGGAAGGTATGCGGACTGATTGTCTTTTTGATGCCGGCCATTCCGGCCAGTTCCTTGATGATATGGAATACCATGATGCGGGAAATGTTCTTGCCGAACCGGCTGATGAATACAAAATCTTCGTATCCGGGCTTGATCAGTCCGGCGTTCCGGTCCGGAAAGTAGTTGTTGAGTTCGCTGATTGCTTTGGGGGAAATGGGGACCAGACGCTGTTTGCTCCCTTTCCCCTCCACCTTGATAAAGCCTTCGTTCAGATAAAGATCCGACAGCTTGAGGTTGCAGAGTTCGGAAACACGCAGCCCGCAGCTGTACAGTGTTTCCAGAATGGCCCGGTTGCGTTGTCCTTCCCGGCTGCTGCGGTCAATGCTTCCGATCAGCCGGTCAATTTCTTCCACCGTCAGAACGTCGGGCAGATGACGGCCTGTCTGCGGAGATTCCAGCAGCTCACACGGATCCTGCTGTATGTAGTCCTCCAGTAAAAGGAAACGGTAGAAAGCACGTACGCCGGACAGGATGCGGGCCTGCGACCGGGCATTGATCCCGATGTCATGCAGACCGGCAGAGAATGTTTCCAGGTCGTCGAGCGTCACTTCCAGACAATCCTTCCCCTCCAGCGTAAGATAAGCCATCAGCTTGTCCAGGTCGGTCAGATAGGCATCTATCGTATTGCTTGAGAATGACTTTTCCAGCTTGAGGTATTGCTTATACTTTGTTATTATCTTTCCATTTTTCGCGTGATTTTCCATTTCTTTTTGTATATTTGTGCCCAAATCTCCAACAAAGGTACAAAAAGTTCAGAACTTACGGTTATGCGAATACTGATTATCAATGGTCCCAATATCAATCTGTTGGGTAAAAGGGAGCCTTCCATCTATGGTTCGGTTTCGTTTGAGGACTATTTAGGCACGCTGAAAGCCTTGTATCCGGACGTGGAACTTGATTATTTCCAGTCGAATGTGGAAGGGCTGCTGATTGACCGGATTCAGGAAGCAGGTTTTTCATTGGATGGAATTGTCTTGAATGCAGGTGCTTACACTCATACTTCCATTGCTTTGCAGGATGCCATCCGGGCTGTTCCGGCTCCGGTCATTGAAGTGCATATATCCAATGTGCATGCGCGTGAGGAGTTCCGTCATAAGTCGATGATTTCCTGTGCGTGTCTGGGAGTTATCTGTGGCTTCGGACTGGATTCCTATCGTCTGGCAGTAGAAGCTCTGTTGCAGGCCAAAGGAGTGAAATAAGGCAGACTCTTTATATATCTGATTTCCTTTATATATAAGGAGAGACGCTGAAAGATTTAGAATAATATTAGTTATATATAATATGATGTTGAAAAAGACAAAGATCGTTGCGTCCATCTCGGATTTGCGTTGTGAGGTGGATTTTATCAGAGAACTTTTCGAAGCCGGTATGAATGTAGTCCGTATGAATACGGCACACGCCAACCGTGAAGGATTTGAAAAGCTGATTGCCAATGTACGCGAAGTTTCCAACCGTATTGCCATCCTGATGGATACCAAAGGACCGGAAGTCCGTACTACGGCCAGTGCGGAAGGACCGATTGACTTTAAGACTGGTGACAAGGTACGCATTGTGGGTAAACCCGATCAGGAAACCACCCGTGAATGCATTGCCGTAACTTATCCTGACTTTGTACGTGACCTTTCTGTGGGCGCTTCTGTCCTGATTGACGACGGAGAACTGGCGCTGACTGTAACAGAAAAGACCGATGATACCCTGTTCTGTGAAGTGATGAACGACGCTACCCTGGGAAGCCGCAAGAGTGTGAATGTTCCGGGTGTACGCATCAACTTGCCTTCATTGACTGAAAAAGACCGCAACAACATTCTTTATGCCATCGAAAAGGATATTGACTTCATTGCACACTCTTTCGTCCGCAACCGTCAGGACGTGCTTGACATCCGTCAGATCCTGGATCAGTATGGCAGCGACATCAAGATCATTGCCAAGATTGAAAACCAGGAAGGTGTGGACAACATCGATGAAATCCTGGAAGTGGCCGACGGTGTGATGGTTGCCCGCGGTGACCTGGGTATCGAAGTGCCTCAGGAACGTATTCCGGGTATCCAGCGTCAGCTGATCAAGAAATGTATCCTGGCCAGAAAACCGGTGATCGTTGCTACCCAGATGCTGCACACAATGATCAACAATCCGCGTCCTACCCGTGCTGAAGTAACGGATATTGCCAATGCAATCTATTACCGTACGGATGCCCTGATGCTGAGCGGTGAAACAGCTTATGGCAAGTATCCGGTGGAAGCCGTGAAGACAATGGCCAAGATTGCAGCACAGGCTGAAAAGGACAAGATGGAAGAAAACGATATTCCTATTCCTCTGACTCCGGAGAATACCGATGTAACCAGCTTCCTTGCCAAGCAGGCTGTACGTGCTACCAACCTGATGCCGATCCGTGCCATTATTACCGACAGCTTCAGCGGACTGACTGCACGCAACCTGGCTGCTTTCCGTGGAAAATATCCGGTGCTGGCAGTATGCTACAAGGAAAAGACCATGCGCCATCTGGCTTTGTCATACGGTGTAGAAGCTATCTTCATGCCGGAAAAAGCCAACGGACAGGCTTATTACTTCGCTGCCCTGCGCAAACTGCTGGACGACGGCGTGCTGAGCGAAACCGACATGGTGGCCTACCTGAGCGGCGGAAAGAGAGGTACGCAGACTTCCTTCCTGGAAATCAACGAGGTGGGAGACGTACTGAAGTATGCTATGGATTATGTACTTCCCAACCGTAACCGTTACCTGTAATTCATGAAGGAAACGGATGCTCTGGACGAGTATATTCTCCAGCATATCGATGAAGAAGGAGACTATCTGAAAGCCTTGTACCGGGCGACGCATGTCAAACTGCTGCGTCCCCGCATGGCTTCGGGACATTTGCAGGGGCGGATGCTGAAAATGTTTGTGCGGATGATCCGCCCGAAGCAGGTCCTTGAGATCGGAACATACAGCGGATATTCCGCTCTGTGTCTGGCAGAAGGGCTGGAAGACGGAGCGATGCTCCACACCTTCGAGATCAACGATGAGCAGGAAGACTTCACACGTCCGTGGCTGGAAAATTCTCCTTATGCCGACCGGATCCGGTTCTACATCGGAGACGCCCTTGAGATGGTGCCGAAGATGGACGTGATGTTCGATCTGGCTTTCATGGACGGAAACAAGCGTTTCTATGTGGAGTACTACGAGATGATTCTCCAGAAGCTGAACCCCGGAGGATATATCCTTGCCGACAATACCCTGTGGGACGGTCATGTACTGGAGGAACCACATCATACGGATACGCAGACCATCGGCATCAAGCATTTCAACGATCTGGTGGCAGCCGATACGCGGGTAGAGAAGGTCATTCTTCCGATGCGTGACGGGCTGACGATCATCCGTAAGAAATAGATAATTTAAGAACAGAGAGTAAGAATGGAAACTACCAGACAAAATAAGATTGCACGCCTGATTCAGAAGGAACTGGGCGATATATTCCTGTTGCAGACCAAGGCGATGCCGGGAGTTCTCGTATCGGTGAGTATCGTACGTATCAGTCCGGATATGAGTTATGCACGAGTTTACCTGAGCGTGTTCCCGTCGGAACGCAGCGAAGAAATCGTGAAAAACATCAATGCGAACATGAAGGCTATCCGCTTTGAACTGGGAAACCGTGTACGCCATCAGCTGCGTATCATTCCCGAACTGAAATTCTTTGTAGATGATTCGCTCGATTATGCAGCGCATATCGACGAGCTGCTCAAGAAATGAATTTTTCATTTTACATAGCCCGGAGATATCTCTTTTCGAAGAAATCACACAATGCCATTAATGTGATTTCAGGCATATCCGTGTGTGGCGTGGCTTTGGCTACGCTGGCACTGGTTTGTACCCTTTCCGTCTTCAACGGCTTCCAGAGCCTGGTTTCAGATTACTTTACGGCATTCGATCCCGAACTGAAGATCACTCCCGTCACCGGCAAGGTTTTCGACGGACAGGATCCGAAGATTCAGGCATTGCGCAGCATGCCCGAGATTGAGGTTGTATCGGAATCCCTCGAAGATAATGCGATGGTACAGTACAAGGGACGTCAGGCTATGGCTGTCATCAAGGGTGTGGAAGACAATTTCGACCGTCTGACCCCGATTGACAGCATTCTGTTTGGCCGCGGCGATCTGCTGCTGCACGATGAAGTGGCCGATTATGCCATTCCCGGTATCCAGTTGCTTTCCGTTCTGGGTTCGGGAATCCGTTTTCTGGATCCTCTTGAGATCTATGCCCCCAAGCGGGGTGCCAAAGTCAACCTGGCCAATCCGGCTACGGCCTTTACCGGTGAACGTCTTTTCTCCACGGGGCTGACCTTTGCCGTCAATCAGGAAAAATACGATGCTTCCTACATTCTGACCTCCCTGTCGTTTGCCCGTCGCCTGTTCCAGTACACCACGGAAGTCAGTTCTGTCGGTCTGAAACTGAAGCCGGATGCTGATCCGGGCGTGGTCAAGCGTAAGCTGAAAGAACATCTGGGCGACCGTTTCCGGGTGGAAGACCGTTATGAACAGCAGGCAGATACCTATCGCATCATGCGGGTAGAAAAGCTGATCTCCTATCTTTTCCTGACTTTTATTCTGATCATTGCCTGTTTCAATGTCATCGGTTCGCTGATCATGCTGATCATCGACAAGCGTGAGAATGTAGAGACACTGCGCCATCTGGGAGCAGACAACCGTCAGATAGAACGCATCTTCCTGTATGAAGGCTGTCTGATCGTTTTTCTGGGCGCCATTGCAGGCGTGGTACTGGGAGTCGGCCTCTGCTATCTCCAGCAGACCTACGGACTGCTTTCTCTGGGCTCATCCGGCAGTTTTGTGGTCGATGCCTATCCGGTACGTGTTCTGGCCAGCGATGTGTTGCTGGTATTGGCTACCGTTCTGGTTGTGGGTTTTCTTTCGGTACGTTATCCGGTCCGTTACTTCAGCCGCCGTTTGCTTTGATACCCGTCCGGCATCGGAATGCCGGTCCGGGAAATCTGACTATCGGTAATTTTCCAGCTTCTGTTCGATCTCAAAGGGTACCCGTATTGATACTCCTTCCTTCATGAGGTTCATCAGGTTAGGATACATTCTGTTTTTGAAAGACTCCCAGTTACGGTTTTTCATTTCAGTCCAGCCGGCTTCGGAGAGGGCCAGACTTCTGGGATATGCCATATAAGTTGCTCTGTTGATGTCTTTGATGGCTTCTCCCCAGAGTGTTGCCATAATCCCCTTTATGTGCTTCTGACCGGAAAGAGGTTCTCCATAGCCGGGATCAAACTGGTAACATGTTTCCAGTGTGGTTATCGGCATTCCCCAATTATTGAATTCCGGGAAATCTCCGGTGTATTGAGGATAGTCAAGATAAGCATATTCACCGGGAGCCATGATGACCGGATTCCCATGTCTTCGGGTAAGTTCCAGGCACTTGGGGGTAAGTCCCCCACGCCAGCTTACAAGTGTGACTTCCGGATCATAGGGGAAGAGGTAATCATTAGCCGGCATATATATATTGTCAAGCTCACACCATAATATGGCTTTCTTCCCAGCCTCTTTTACACTTTTGAGAACTTTACTAAAGAATGGTATCATAAGTTGGGAAGGATCTTCGTATTTTAGTTCTGCCATCAGTTTTTGGCAGCGTGGACATTCAGCCCAGTTATATTTTATGGCAGCTTCGTCTCCACCGAGATGTATATATGGTGCAGGGAATATTTTCGAAGTTTCCTTTATAATATCATCAATAACTGTATATACTTTCCCGACTGAAGCACATAGCATCATATCTACGCTTTTCCCTAATTCAATGGGAGTGGCTGACTTGTGTTCGCACTTGAACTCAGGAAAGGCAGAAAGCATGGCACAGGTATGTCCTGGAATATCAATTTCCGGAATAACCGTAACATTGCGCATTTCTGCATATTTAATGATATCTTTGAGCTCTTCTTTGGTATAGTGGTCTTTACTGGCTAATTGTGGATACTTCTCAATATATATTCTCCATCCCTGATCGTCTGTAAGGTGAAGTTGTAATACATTGTATTTGAATAGTGTCATTTTATCAATAAAGAATTTGATGCTTTCTACTGGCAGATAATTGCGGGCAGGATCAAGCATCATAGCCCTGTATTCGAAACGGGGTTTGTCGTAGATATAGATTTCACGGATTTTCTTTTGTGAAGTCATGCATATATCTCCCATCAGAATCTGTTCAAGAGTGATAACACCATAAAGAACTGCTCCTTTTGAAGCCCCTTTTATGGTTATTCCTTTATTGTTGATCTCCAGTGAATATTGTTCCTTGTGCTCAAGACTGTTGTCAATGATAAGTCTGATGGTGCCATTGCCTGTCGGGGATATATTGAGATTTTCGCTCATTCTTCTTTTGAATATATCCTGAAGTTTCTCAGCCGCAAACTTTAGCTCTTTGTTGTCGAAAGTGATGGCTGAATGTCTGGCATTGACAGTGAATACAGCTCCATTGCCGTTAATGATTTTGTTTGGCATAGGGATTAATGCAGACGTATTGTCCTGTCCGATCATTGTCATACAGAACAAACTCAATACGAGGGTAAGAAAAAGGTTTTTCATATGGACTGGAAAATAAAAATAGTTATGTGTGCAAAGATAGGAAAAACTATTGTAAACGCCGCTTGATTTCATTATTATTCCGTTGAATTCCTCATTGTAGGTATTGAAGATGTATTACTGAATGACAGAAACGCAGCTATCGTTTATTTTGTTTGTTGATTATGCTCCCTGTAATGTTCTGTGCGATTGTTTCCATTCCCAAAAGGTTACAGATGAATGATCCAAGAAGTAATATGCGTTTCATAATTCAGATTGTTTTAAAATTATACAAAGAAAGTGATTTTTTTTAATGTACAAATATTTTCCGGATTTTACTGAAACAGTTTCCGCTTTCATAAGTTCCGCAAAGATGATTTAAAATGCGGGAAAGAATTATCTGATTGACTGATAGTGAGTTCCCCTGGGGAAATATCTGTCTTCTGCCAGCTTTGCCAATCCCTTTTTAAACCTATATAGTTAGTGCGGACAGATATTCTAAATCTTTTTTAGGACTTTTGTCCGCACTTTCCCTATAAGTTTATATATAGGCTGGCAAAGCTGGCAGAGATGATGAGGAGAAGGTGCTATTTCTCTGGGTAAATGCTTGGTTCATATATCTTTAATGGTGCCTATCCAAGTCTGCGTCTTTATTTGCGGAGTGTGTTTTCTGTTGCGGAACGAAAATTTTTGCTTACCATAGTGTTCCTGATTTAAGTTTCCATATTACATCTGTTGATACCTTGTGCCATTATATAATTGGATTTGTGAAAGTAAGGCTGTTTCAGGATTCAGAATCGTGAGACAGCCTTGTTTCTGTATGCTCGTCTTGCCGATAAATTGTTTCGCTTTTTGGTGAGATATTCTCAGTAATAAGGCTCTGTATTCTCTGCAAGATGCGGGTGTTTCGTCAGTCCGAAACAAGAGTTTCATCAAGACGAAACAAGAGTTTCACCAGCAGAAAACAAAAGTTCCACTAGGAGAAAACAAAAGTTCCACCAGCACGATACGGTAGAATTGTCTGCTCGATACCGGAAGATTCTCCGGTCGATTCCGGCCGATCGTCTGCTCGATTGGGATTGATCGTCCGCTCAATGCCGGAAGATTGTCGTTTTGTCATGGTTTATTCGGATTTTATTTGTATATTTAGCAACTCCATATGTGTTTATCCGCATGGGGTATATTAGCCAGAACTTTAGTCTGATTGTTATAAATTATAGAGATTATGAAGGCTGTTTATCTTAAGGTTAGGCTGATGGCGATAGTTTGGCTGTCGGCTTGTTTGGTTGCTTGTACTTCCAATGTGGAAGCAGATCTTGAGGTGATTGAATACCCCATTGCTTTTCAGGCTTCGCTGACGGATATATATGGTACAGTGAGCGATGCACAAGGAATGGGTGATTTCCGGTTATGGGGATGGTATCTTACTGAGGATTCTCCTGTTCCCATATTCGAGGGCGATAAGGTGACAGATGGTACCTGGGCTTATGAAGGAGGACGACGCTACTGGACAATGGAGAAAATTCACAGGTTCTATGCTGTGTCTCCGGTGTATCCATTGGAAGGGAGCGGAACGAGAGTCAGTGTAACGGCTGATGGAGTTATTTCTGTTGCTGACTTTGACTGCTCCAGAACTGGTGATGAAGCCGTGGATCTGATGACCGCTCTGGTTGGGTGGGCAAGATATGAAGCAGAAGAAAAGCCGGAGAAAGTCGGGCTGGAGTTTAGGCATGAGCTTGCGCAGTTACAGATAATCGTTAAAACTGATCAGGGAGTTACTGCTACGATTCATGATGCGTCTTTTTATGACATAGCGGTTAAAGGCACTCTGGAACAGGATTCAGGCGAATCTTCGTGGAAACCTGCTTGCTGTTGTCGGTAAGGCCGATACTCCTTTCCAAAAAGAAGATAGAACGAGTGCTGAAGCCTGTCAGTCAATTAAGCCTTTTTGATAAGATGCTGCTGATTCCTCAGGATTGTATGAAAATTAAATTGGCTGTTAACTACACCCGTAACGGAGAGAATCTGACGGAAACGATTGATTTTTATGATTTGATTTCGTATTTGTCTATCGGACAGAATTATCGTATTGAGCTGACTATCGGGGCTGATACGATTACATATCAGGCTTCTATTATTAACAAGTGGTGAGAAAGCCTTATATAAAAGAATAATATGGAGAATAATGTCAAAACGCAGATTCAGATTTGCTAGGTCATGAAAAAAGAGAAAAGCCCTTGTAAAATAGTTATTTACAGGGGCTTTAATATAATATCTTGTACTCGAAGCGGGACTTGAACCCGCACAGCCATTACTGGCCAAGGGATTTTAAGTCCCTCGTGTCTACCGATTCCACCATTCGAGCAACCTAAAATGGAGCGGAAAACGAGACTCGAACTCGCGACCCTAACCTTGGCAAGGTTATGCTCTACCAACTGAGCTATTTCCGCGTTAACGGGTGCAAATGTAGGGAGTTTTGTAATATGTTCCAAACATTTCCCCCGTTTTCTTTTAAGAAATTTTGTTTTTAACGTCCCAAAAGTGCATTTTCCGCACGTTCGGCCACTTCAAAATGGAATCCGGAGATCACATCATCCATCAGGGCAGTGATGCGGTCGTTACACAGGTTGCCGATGCTTCCTTCGTGGGTGTGGTGCACTTCTTTGTTGTGTGTGAACTTTCCGGCTTCGATATCCAGTCCCACTTTCTTGTAGGCATCACGGAAAGGCATGCCTTCAGCTGCCAGACGGTTGACTTCTTCCACGCTGAACATGTAGAGATACTTGTCATCGTCCAAGATGTGTTCGTTGATCTTGATCTTGTCCATGATGTAGGTTGCCATGTGCAGGCAGTCTTCCAGTTCCTGAAATGCCGGAAGGAACACTTCCTTGATGATCTGCAGGTCGCGGAAATAACCGGACGGCAGGTTGTTCATAATCATCATGATCTGCTGCGGAAGAGCCTGGATCTTGTTGCATTTGGCGCGGGTCAGCTCGAATACGTCCGGGTTTTTTTTATGCGGCATGATGCTGGAGCCGGTGGTACATTCGTCAGGGAGTTTGACAAATCCGAAGTTCTGACAGCTGAACATGCAGGCGTCGAAAGCCATTTTGGAGAGGGTGCCTGCGATGGAAGCCATGGCAAATGCCACGTTGCGCTCCATTTTTCCGCGTCCCATCTGGGCATAGACAACATTGTAGTTCATGGAATCGAATCCCAGCAGGCGGGTTGTCATTTCCCGGTTCAGAGGGAATGAAGAGCCGTAGCCGGCAGCCGATCCCAGAGGGTTGCGGTTGCACATCCGGTAAGCGGCCTGAAGGAAAAGCATATCGTCCACCAGGCTTTCGGCGTATGCACCGAACCACAGGCCGAAGGAAGACGGCATGGCGATCTGCAGGTGGGTATAGCCCGGCATCAGGACATCCTTGTAGCGGTTGCTTTGTGCAATCAGCACCCGGAACAGTTCTTCTACTGATTCTGCAAGATTCTTCAGCTGTGCACGCGTGAACAGTTTCAGGTCTACCAGAACCTGGTCGTTGCGTGAGCGTCCGCTGTGGATTTTCTTGCCGACATCGCCCAGCCGGCGGGTCAGCATCAGTTCCACCTGTGAATGTACGTCCTCGATTCCGTCTTCGATGACGAATTCTCCTTTTTCAGCGGATGCATAAATGTTTTTCAGCTCGTCGAGCAGTACCTTCAGTTCATCGGAGGTCAGCAGGCCGATGCTTTCCAGCATGGTGATGTGGGCCATGGAACCCAAAATATCATGTTTGGCCAGGTAAAGGTCCATTTCGCGGTCACGTCCTACGGTGAAACGGTCGATCTCTTCGTTTACCTGAACATTCTTTTCCCAAAGTTTCTGAGCCATTGTTGTTGGTTTATACGTTTGACGATTAATAAGGTATCTTGGTAAGCATGTCTGCCAGTTTCTCTGCACCTTCCTGCAGGGGTTTGGATACCATGGCTTTCATGAACATGTTTACATCAGCACCGATGGTTACTTTTATTTTGGCTTCCTCTTCGGTTACGGGGAGAATCTGTATCCAGAGGTTCAGGGGGATCGGGGTTTTGTCTCCTTCGAACTTGATGCATTTCATCGGTTCACGTTCCACAATGCGCAAGGTCAGGTTGATACCCTGAACCTTGATGGTCAGTGAGTCGTTGTCGAATGTAAGATCTTCTATTTTGCCGTCCAGCTGATTTTTTACTTCTGCCAGACGTTCACGGATCGGTTGCAGATTGTCCAGGTTGGACAGCTTGTTGTAAACGCGTTCCTGACTGGCAGGAATGTGCTTTACGCTGCTTTCGAATTTTAAAGCCATATACTTAGATTAAAAAAACACGGATTACGGGAACCGTCACGTTCTTTCAGCCGAGAACCGTGAAGTTCGCATAATCCGTGCGGGTACAATTATTATTAACTTACTTATTTACCAGTCCAGTGAGCAGGGTCTTTTCTCCAGGCCTGCAGAACAGGAATGTCTTCTTCTGCAATGTAGTCGGTCTTCAATGCTGCATCAAGCACTGCATTGTAGTTGGTCAGAGTTACCAGTTCAACCTTTGCATTCTTGAAGGCTTCAACGGATACGTCGAAACCGTAAGTGAAGGATGCAATCATTCCGATTACTTCGCATCCGTTGTTGCGGATGGCTTCTACAGCTTTCAAGCTGCTTCCACCGGTAGAGATCAGGTCTTCGATAACAACGACTTTCATACCCGGACGCAATTCTCCTTCAATCAGGTTTTCCAGACCGTGGTCTTTCGGGCTTGAACGAACATAAACAAACGGTAAGTTCAATTCTTCAGCTACCAACGCACCTTGAGCAATGGCGCCAGTTGCTACTCCTGCAATTGCATCTACATCTCCGAATTTTTCGAGGATTACGCGACAAATTTCCAACTTCACGAAATTACGGAGTGCAGGATAAGACAGGGTCTTGCGATTATCACAATAAATCGGAGACTTCCAGCCAGATGCCCAGGTGAACGGGTTTGCCGGCTGAATCTTTACAGCCTTTACCTTCAACAACTTTTCTGCGAATAATCTTTCCAAAGCTTTCATAACTTAATTAATAGTGGATAAACATTTCTGCAAAAATATGGAAATCCAACGGGAATATGAAATTTATCTGCGGATTTTTTCGGAATCATCTTGCGGTAAGCGGTATGAAGGTCCTGACAGCTCCTTCAGAGCCCTTTGGCCCAGGCCAGAGTGACCAGGCTGATTTGTATGCCGGGGATGGAGACCAGCACGTCGGCACAGGCGGTCAGGGTTGCTCCGGTGGTCAGTACGTCATCGACCAGCATGATATGCTTGTGCTGCAGGGCGGGCAAAGCTTTATCGGACAGGGCAAACAGATCTTCTGCGTTGAGCCACCGTTCGTAGCCGTGCTTGTGGGTCTGGGTCGGATTATGGTGAATGCGGTGCAGGGCATCCGTGCAGACGGGGATGCCGGTGAAGGCAGAGATTCCTCGGGCCAGCAGTTCGCTCTGGTTGTAGCCGCGTGTGCGCTGACGCCTGGGGTGGAGGGGAACGGGGATCAGGCAGTCTATCCCTTCGAAGAATCCGGAAGGATGGAGTTCGGATGCCAGCAGTTCCCCCATCCGGATGCAGGCCGTCCGTGCGCCGTGGTATTTCATGTCATGCAGGAGGGAAGAGATTTTGCTTCCCCGGGCATAATAGCAGAGTGAAGAGGCACGCCGGATTGGAAACCGTCCCCAGAAGCTGCGTTCCATTTCGTTGCCGGGGCTGTTCAGAATGTGGGTATAGGGCAGTCCGGTCAGGCAGCCGGTACACAGAATCTCTTCTGTGAGAAGAAGCTTTTTCCCGCAGATCGGGCAGATGCGGGGAAAGAAGAATTCCCGGAGGTCAGTCCATAGCTTCATGGTCGCAGGGATATTCGTTGCCGTCTGTCTGCGGGAGAAGTGGAAGGATTTCATCCATGAGGAATCCCTTGCCGCAGGCAAAGCGGATCAGTTTGGCATTGCGCTCGTAATCATTGCGTGTGGAGATGCTCCTGGCTTTCTGTTGCAGGAGCTTTTGCAGGATGGCCCGGTATTCTTCTTCATCAATCTCTGCTATTCCGCCTGTGATTGCTTCTGAGGAAAGCTGTTTCATCCGGAGTGCCTGAATGATTTTCATGCGTCCCCATTGGTTGAAGCGGTATTTGTCGCGGACAAAGGCACGGCAGAAGCGTGCTGTATCGACAAAGCGTTCTTTCTGCAGATGTTCCAGTATGTGGGCGGAAGTTTCCGGGGAAGCTCCCCACTGTTGCAGTTTGGCTTCAACTTCGGACGGACAGCGCTCTGCTGCCAGACAATAGACTTCTGCTTTGTTTCTGAGTTCGTTTTCGGTATATTCTTTCATGGCTTGACAGCTTTCACCATGCGGTCGTTGCCGGAGAGGTCCTTGCGCAATTCCACGGAATGATATCCCAGTTGCTGCAACAGGGAAACCGTCTCTGCACCGTAGGCACGGTTGATTTCATAATAAAGGGTTCCGGAGGGTGACAGAAGATCGAGCCCGATCCGGGCAATATGCCGGTAAAAAAGCAACGGATCGTTGTCGGGAACAAAAAGTGCCAGCTCAGGCTCCCAGTCGAGTACGTTGCGTTCCATGTCTGTCCGTTCCTTCTCGGTAATATAGGGAGGGTTGCTGACCAGAACGTCTATATTCAGGGATGGCCAGAACTCCTGTAAGGCATCTACCTGCTGAAAATGGACAGTAACACCATTCCGGATGGCATTGCGCCGGGCTACCTCCAGTGCTTCGGGAGAAACATCCCAGGCATGAACTGTGGACAGGGGAAGCCGGTGGGCCAGGCTGACCGGTATGCAGCCGCTGCCTGTCCCGATGTCCAGAATGCGAACGGGGACGTCCGGATGATCTTCCACGATCCAGCTGACCAGTTCTTCTGTTTCCGGGCGGGGAATCAGAACCGAAGGAGTCACTTCAAAAGGGAGTCCGGAGAAACGGGTTTCACCTATTATATATTGTAGGGGTTCATAACTTTTCAGCCGGGTGAGAATATTATTTAACCGGGCCCTTTCGTCTGTCGGAAAATCAGTATCTTTGCCGGCATAAAGGTCCAGTGTGCCGAAATGGAACAGGTCGGTCAGGATCCATCTGGCCATTGCGGCGGCTTCTGTTTCCGGATAGAAGCCGGAAAGCGCTTGTTTGATTTCAGTGTAAACAGGATGCATAGGTCTGCAAAAATAATTATAAAAAACAGAAGACTATGACAAAAGACGAAAAATATATCCGGCGATGCATACAATTGGCTCGTAACGGCTTGTGTAATGCGGCTCCGAATCCGATGGTGGGAGCTGTGGTTGTTTATCGGGATCGCATTATCGGTGAAGGTTATCATGCCCGTTGCGGGGAAGGTCATGCGGAAGTGAATGCGCTTCGTTCTGTCCGGGATGAATCCTTGTTGAAGGAGGCTACCCTGTATGTCAGTCTGGAACCCTGTTCGCATTATGGGAAAACACCGCCTTGTGCTGATTTGATAGTCAGCAAAGGAATCCCCAGAGTAGTGGTGGGCTGCATGGATCCGTTTCCTCTAGTAGCCGGACGGGGCATCCGGAAACTGGAAGAGGCTGGAATTGACGTGACTGTCGGAGTACTGGAAGAGGAATGCCGGGAGCTGATCCGGCGTTTTGTTACCTTGAATATACGCAAACGTCCGTATATTACCTTAAAGTGGGCCCAGTCGGCAGATGGCTTTATCGACCGCTTGCGGCAGGAAGGGAGTCCGGTCGTATTGTCCACTCCGCTTACTTCCATGTATGTACATAAGATGCGGGCTGAATATAAAGCGATACTGGTGGGAAGACGTACGGCCTTGCTGGACAATCCCTCATTGACCACCCGGAACTGGTACGGACCGAATCCGCTCCGGCTGGTGATTGACAGGAAACTGACCCTGCCCCGGGAGCTGAAACTGTTTGACGGTACGGCACCGACGCTGGTCTTTACGGAAGAGGTCCCGGCAGAATGTCTCCGGCAGACAAATGTAGATTATCAGGTGCTGGATTTCAGTCAGGATATCCTGCCGCAGATCATGCAGGTTCTCTATGAACGGAAGATCCAGTCTTTGCTGGTAGAGGGGGGAAGCTGTCTGCTTCAGTCGTTTATCGATTCCGGACTTTGGGACGATATCCGTGTAGAGCATTCCGGAGTTGTCCTGCAGGATGGAGTGAAGGCTCCGGCTGTTCCGGCGGGTTATGCTGCCACCTTTGAGGTTTGGGACCATAATTGCGTAAGCTATTATCAAAACACCCTTTAAAAGGGTTCGCTTGCAGATAAAAAAGCGGCGTTTATCCATAATTTTATATAAAACTTAGTACAAAAGTGGGTATTCGCAAAAAAACTTTCTACTTTTGCAACTTGTAACAACAGAACTCATTTGTAAATGAAAATAAAGTTTTTGCCGCTTATTGCAGGAATTTTTACGACTGCAACGATCATGACATCGTGCCTGGGTAACGATCTGGATGATATTAAACTCGGTTCGGAATCCAGTATAACCGCTTTTTCTATAGGAACTGTATGGGTCCCGGTGACAGGGGTAGATCAGAATGGAAATGACAGTGTTTACCTGGATTCCATTGACTGCTCGGGTTATCCTTTTACAATCGATCAGCTGAACAGAAGAATTGAAAACAAGGACTCTTTGCCCGTTGGAGCTGATGTATCCAGGGTTTTGACTTCTCTGACTTCTGACGGATCCGTCTGGTATACCAAACGTTCGGATGCGGGTATCGAAAATGATACGGTGTGGTCCAGTCAGGATTCCATCGATTTTACCTATCCGGTAACCTTTAAGGTTTATGCGTACAGCGGAGTTCAGGGAACTCCTTATACCGTTCGTGTCAATGTGCATAAGCAGGTTCCTGATTCCTTGCAGTGGCTGAATTATCAGCAGACTTTTGCTGATGGGGTTTCCTTACAGCGCCAGAAGGCCGTAGCCATTGACGGAAAGGTGTATGTATTTGGCGTCCGGAACGGAGAGACTGTTGCACAATATACTACCGTCAGCACGGGAAATCCTTCTGCATGGCAGACCGTAGCACTTCCTGCCGGTACAGACAGCTATTCGGCTGTGGTATGGAAGGATGCCGTATGGTTCCTGGCTTCGAACCAGCTGTATCAGCTGAATCCGGGAGATAACACTTATTCATTGGTTGCAAATGCTCCGTCTTTGACCCAGCTGGTGGCTGCAACGGATGAATCCAACGGCGGACAAAAGACAATCCTGTATGCACGCAATGCGGACAACTGTTTTGTCCGTCTGGAAAATGAGACCTGGACAGAAGATGAAGAAGAAACACTGGGCGCATTTGCTGCCGGCCAGCGTCTGTCTGCTGCCAGCATGCCGCTGTCATATAATAAGACTCTGGTCCGTACCATCCTGATGGGAAACAATGAAGGTACTGCCCCGAGTGATACCACGTCTTTGCTGTTCAGCCGAATTTCCAATGAACAGTCATGGGCCAGATATGCACAGAATAACCCGCTGACATGTCCGAATCTGGAGAATATTTCCATGATTCACTATGATGATAAATTGTATGCCTTTGGCGGAAAAGCCACTACCGGAGAGGGAGAAGTCGCTCCGTTTGAGAGATTCTATTGCTCCATTGACAATGGACTGACCTGGGATCCTGTTTCCCGTTCCGTTACTTTCCCGGAAGACGGTTCTTTCCGGGCATTCTATGAAAGCAGTCACGGAAATTACTCTTGCACCGTTGATTCGGAACATTTTATCTGGATCATCTGGGAGAATGGAGCGCTGAGCAGAGGACGTATCAACCGGTTGGGATTTGCTCCGAAGTGGTAATCTGGAATACTTGAATTTGAAGCTATGTTATACCAAGACCAAATAGATAAGACCCGTATCCCGTCGCATATAGCCATTATCATGGATGGCAACGGACGTTGGGCAAAACAGCGTGGGCAGATTCGTACTTTCGGTCATCAGGCCGGAGCAGAAACGGTTCATGTCATTGCGGAAGAGGCGGCTCGCCTGGGTGTGAAATATCTTACATTGTATACGTTCTCTACTGAAAACTGGAATCGTCCGGTGGATGAAGTGGCGGCCTTGATGAGCTTGCTGATGGATTCCATTGAGGAGGAAACTTTTATGAAAAACAATATCAGTTTTCGTATTATCGGAGATACTGCCAAACTTCCGGAGAATGTGCTGGAACGTCTGAACCGCTGTATTGAACGGACTTCGGTGAATACCGGCATGTGTCTGACACTGGCATTGAGCTATTCTTCCAAGTGGGAGATTACGGAAGCGGTCAGACAAATTGCTTCCCGGGTGTCTGCGGGTGATCTGAAAGCTGATGAAATAACAGATCAGACGGTCGACGGTTTTCTGGCGACTCATTATATGCCTGATCCGGATTTGTTGATCCGGACGGGAGGAGAAGTGCGGCTCAGCAATTTCCTGTTGTGGCAATGTGCTTATTCCGAACTTTATTTTTGCGATACTTTCTGGCCGGATTTCAAGGCAGAGGAATTATGCAAAGCTATTTGTGATTATCAACGAAGAGAACGCCGATTCGGCAAAACCAGCGAACAAATTTAAGACGAAAGATGCGACACATTTTTTCACTCATCCTATTTATTCTGGCGGTTTCGTTCTGCTATCCAGTTACGGTGCATGCCCAGGAACTTAATGACACTATTTATAACCCGACCATCCTGTATAATGGTACGCCCAAGAAATATGAGATTGCAGGAATCAAGGTGGAAGGTGTAAAGAATTACGAAGATTATGTCTTGATTGGAATTTCAGGACTGGCTGTCGGACAGACCATAACGGTTCCTGGAGATGACATTACCGGTGCGGTGAAGCGCTACTGGCGTCACGGACTGTTCTCTTCTGTAAGTATTGATGCGGAAAAGATCGTCGGTAATAAGATTTACCTGCATATCAAGCTGACCCAGCGTCCGCGTATTGCTGATATCGTATTCCACGGGGTCAAGAAGAGTGAAAGAGAAGACTTGCAGGCAAAGATCGGTATGGTAAAAGGACTTCAGATTACTCCGAATGCCATTGACCGTGCGAAGACTTTGATCAAGAAACATTTTGATGAAAAAGGTTTTAAAAATGCCGAAGTGGATATCGTGGAACGGGAAGATCCGGAAAACGATGAGCAGGTGTATGTGGATGTAAATATCGATAAAAAGACAAAGGTAAAGGTTCATCAGATCTCGTTTGAGGGAAATAGCATCCTGAGTGATAAGAAGCTGAAACGGGTAATGAAGAAGACCAATGAGAAAGGAAAACTGATCAACCTGTTCCGTACCAAGAAATTCATTCAGGAAAAATATGAGGAAGATAAGCAGCTGATTATCGACAAATATAATGAGCTGGGTTATCGTGACGCACAGATCGTGGTGGACAGCGTGTCGGCTTATGATGAAAAGACGGTAGATGTCTACATGAAGATTCATGAAGGTGAAAAGTATTATATCCGTAACATCACGTGGGTGGGTAACACCGTTTATCCTTCTGACTTGCTGAGTCAGCAGCTGCGTATGAAAAAAGGAGATGTATATAATCAGAAGCTGATGAATGAGCGTCTGAACAGTGATGAAGATGCTATCGGTAACAACTATTACAACAGTGGTTATGTATTCTATCACCTGGATCCGGTGGAAGTCAATATTGACGGTGACTCCATTGACCTGGAAATGCGTATTGTGGAAGGTGAACCGGCTACCATCAGTCATGTGCGTATCAACGGTAATGACCGTCTGTATGAAAATATTGTACGCCGTGAGTTGCGTACCCGTCCGGGAGACCTCTTCAGCCGGGAAGCTCTGGAACGTTCTTACCGTGAAATTGCCCAGATGGGACATTTCAATCCGGAAAACATTCAGATGGACGTACAGCCGAACCAGACAGACGGAACCGTGGATATCAACTGGGGACTGGAGTCAAAGGCTAACGACCAGGTTGAGTTCTCTGCCGGTTGGGGTCAGACAGGTGTGATCGGTAAGCTGAGTCTGAAGTTCACGAACTTCTCGTTTGCCAACCTGTTCCATAAGAATGACAACTATCGCGGAATCCTGCCGCAGGGAGACGGACAGACACTGACCCTCAGCGGACAGACCAACGGACGCTACTATCAGTCTTATAGTATCTCTTTCCTGGATCCGTGGTTTGGCGGTAAACGACCGACTCAGTTCTCGGTTTCGGCCTTCTACTCCAAGCAGACAGACGTAAGCGATCAGTATTATAATTCGGCTTGGATGAATAACTATTATAACTCGCTTCTGTTCGGAAACACTTATAATGGTTATTACGACAACTACGAATCCTATTATGACCCGTCGAAGTCCTTCCAGATGTTCGGTGTGTCAGTGGGATGGGGTAAACGTCTGCGCTGGCCGGATGACTATTTCCAGTTGTCTGCTGAACTGTCTTATCAGCGCTTTATCCTGAGAGACTGGAGTTATCTGTATATCAGACTGAACAACGGCCAGTATATGACTACGGGTAACTGTAACAACATCAGCCTGAACCTGACCTTGTCGCGTAATTCAACGGATAACCCGATCTTCCCGCGTTACGGTTCTGAGTTTACGGCTTCCTTGCAGATCACTCCGCCGTATTCTTTGTTCAGCAACAAGGATTATTCCACTTACGGTAAGAACGATTACAATGAGGCTGCCAGCATGTACAAGTGGATTGAATACCACAAATGGAAGTTCAGAGCAAAGACTTATACGCCTTTGATGGATATCAAGAAATGTCCGGTGATCATGACCCGTACGGAGTTCGGTATCCTGGGACACTTCAACAAGTATAAACGTTCACCGTTTGAAACCTTCTACGTGGGTGGTGATGGTATGACCGGATACAGTTATAACTATGCTTCCGAAACGATTGCCCTCCGCGGATATGAAAATGGAGCTTTGACCCCGTATGGTTCGGAAGGTTATGCATACATCCGTCTGGGCGCTGAACTCCGTTACCCGCTGATGCTGGAAAACTCAACCAGTATTTATGCACTCGGATTTGTGGAAGCCGGTAATGCCTGGACCGATGTGGCCAAGTTTAATCCGTTCAGCCTGAAACGTTCGGCTGGTGTCGGTGTCCGTATCTTCCTTCCGATGGTCGGTATGATGGGTATTGACTGGGCGTATGGTTTCGACAAGATTAACGGTTCCATAAGCCAGAGCGGAAGCCAGTTCCACTTTATCATCGGACAAGAGTTCTAATAACACAGAATATAATCAGGGGTTGATAGATGATTGTTGAGCAATGATTGTAAGGTTTGTCAATAATCATCTATTGGCTTTTTTAATCAGAGATTGAATTCCTTAACAGAATACTAAAAAGAACGAATATGAAACGATTGATCCTTTCGGCAGTGTTGCTTGTTGTCGGCCTGATGGCAGTCCAGGCACAGAAGTTTGTCCTTGTTGACATGGAGTATATCATGAAGCAGATTCCGGCTGTAACGCAGGCAAATCAACAGATGGAGGCTTTGTCCAAACAGTGGCAGGAAGCAGTAGAGGCCAAGGCCAATGAAGCCAAAGCTTTGTATGAAGCCTATCAGAAAAGTGCAGCAACCTTGTCTGCAGCCCAGAAAACAGCTCAGGAGGATGCGATTGTAGCCAAGGAAAAAGAGGCTGCAGAACTGAGAAAGCAGTATTTCGGACCTGAAGGAGAACTGATGAAGAAACGTCAGGAACTGATGGGACCCGTTCAGGATGCTATTTATAATGCCGTAAAAGCCATTGCAACAGAGCGGGGATATGATGTCGTGATAGACCGTGCATCTGCACAGAGCATGATTTTTGCTTCTCCACGCATTGATATCAGCAATGAAGTTCTTGCAAAAATGGGATATTCAAATTAATTTTATACATTTGCACACAAAGAGAAAATGATTATAAACAAAACAGAAACTTTAAAGATTATGTTGAAGAAAATTGCTTTTTTACTGTTGTTCATCGCACCGATGAGCGTTTTTGCACAGAAGTTTGCACATTTCAGATCTGTAGACATTATTCAGGTTATGCCGGAGTTTGCCAAGGCACAGACAGATATTCAAACCATGTCCAAGCAGTATGAAGATGAGATCAAGCGTGCTGAAGAAGAATTCCAGAAGAAATTTGCTGATTTCCAGCAGGAGCAGAAAACTTTGCCTCAGAACATTCTGGAACGTCGTCAGAAAGACCTTCAGGAAATGCAGCAGAAAGGTATCCAGTTCCAGCAGGATGCACAGCAGCAGCTGGATCAGGCTTACCGTGGCATGATGGAACCGATCTCTAAGAAACTGGAAGATGCTGTGAAGGCAATCGGTCAGGCAGGTGGCTACACTTATGTATTTGACCTGGCAAGAACTGATATCCCTTACATTGATGAGGCTCAGTCAAAGGACGTAACCAATGACATCAAGACTAAACTGGGTATCAGCCTGACAGCAGCTCCTTATAATCCGGCTACTGCTGCACCGGCAGCTGCACCTGCTAACTGATTGTGGGTAGCGATATGAAAGATTGAGAACTAGTCTGCTCAGGCAGGCTAATTCTCAATTTTTTTATTTCTGTATCTATTGTTGAACTGTCTGAATTCTGATTATACATCTGTTAATCGTTGTTTGAGATGTTATCTTTTTCTTCTCTTTCTTCCGGGCCTGTCGGAGTCTTTGATTCCGGTTATGGCGGATTGACCATTCTCGCCAAAATACGTGAGCTGATGCCCCATAATGATTACATTTATCTGGGGGACAACGCTCGTACTCCTTATGGAACCCGTTCGTTTGAGGTTGTTTATGAATTTACTTTGCAGGCTGTCCGTAAGTTGTTTGAACTGGGATGTCCCTTGGTTATTCTGGCCTGCAATACGGCATCAGCCAAAGCTTTGCGAAGCATTCAGCAGAATGATCTTCCTTATCTGGATCCGACCCGCCGGGTGCTTGGAGTGATCCGGCCTACGGTGGAGAGCATCGGTGCCCTGACTGTAACCCGTCATGTCGGTGTACTGGCGACTCCGGGTACGATCCTTTCTGAATCCTATCCGCTGGAGATACATAAATTGTTTCCGGACGTTCAGGTAACGGGCATGCCTTGTCCGATGTGGGTGCCTCTGGTTGAAAATAATGAGTTTGCTTCCGAAGGTGCTGATTATTTTGTCAGGAAGTATATCGATGGACTCCTGAGTCAGGATCCGGAAATTGATACGTTGATTCTGGGATGTACGCACTATCCGCTGTTGCTTGATAAAATACGCCGTTTTACTCCTTCTCACATTCGTCTGGTAGCTCAGGGAGAATATGTTGCCCGCAGCCTGAAAGATTATTTGTCGCGTCATACAGAGATGAACAGCCGCTGTACACGCAACGGACACTGTGAGTTCCTGACCACGGAGTCGGTCAGCAAGTTCCGTGAATCAGCATCCGTTTTTCTGCATGAACAGATCCAGGTCCGTAGCATTACTCTGGAGTAGTCCGGTTTTCCTGATCCTGGCAGGATAGCCGGTTCCGGTTAATCCACCAGAACCGGAGGAAGCGGATGCCTGTTGCACTCAGTGCAACCGATAATCCGGTGTAGAAGACGGCAATGAAGCTTCCCGGTAATAAACGGAGGTCGCGGATGGTGATTCCCATCAGAATCATCAGGACCATGATGATCCATCCCCTGATGTCGAAAAAGGAAAACGGACAGTTGTTCCGTTCTTTCTTCAGACTGATTCTCCGGGTATGCTTGTTGTACAGCTTTTGGAAAATAAAGGCAAAGAAAAGCAGGAAAACCAGACTCGCCTCGCACACTTTGAACAGCCAGTATTGTCCGTCTCCCAGCCAGCAGATGATCCCAATGCGCAGGATATTCAGTCCGGCAACCAGCCAGACCACACCTGCAGTAATGAGTAAAGTGCTTCTTGAAACTCCGTATTTCATATCAGAACCATTTTATTTTCCGGAAAATGAAGAATGCCAGTGAAGAAAGGAGTACTGACAGGCAGATTATCAGAGCAAAGGCATGTGGAATCGCTTCGATGTGAATATCCACATTCATCCCATAGAAGCTGGCAATTAATGTCGGGATCATCAGCGTGATGGATAAGCTGGTCATGCGTTTCATGATGGCATTGACATTGTTGGAGATGATGGAGGCAAAGGCATCCATGGTTCCTGTCAGGATGTCGCTGTAGATGTTTACCTGATTATGTGCCTGTTTAAGCTCAATCAGTACGTCTTCTGTCAGTTCCGGATTCTGGTAATCCTGTTCGTAAAAGATATTCTGTAATTTCCCGATCATGACTTCGTTTCCCCTGATGGAGGTATTGAAGTAGACCAGGCTTTTCTGCAGGTTCATCAGTCGCAGCAAATCTTCGTTACGGATGCTTCGTTCCAGCTCTTTCTCGGCGGAGTTGACTTCATTATTGATCTGTTTCAGATACTTCAGGAACCAGACGGCAGAAGAATAGATCAGTCTGAGGATCAGTTCATACTTGTTGGGGACGTTGATGTCCTTCCGGCGTGTATGCTGGATGAAGTCAGGAAGCATTTCAGTCGGATGGTAACATACGGAAATAATGATTTCCTCATTGGTAATGATTCCGATGGGAACTGTCGCATAAGGGATTTTCTGATTATTGGTCTGGACCGGTATTCTCAGAATGGTCAGCAGCCAGTTTCCTTCCGTATCTGTACGCGGACGCTCGTCGGTATCTGCAATGTCATTGAGGAAAGATTCCGGGACATGCAGTTCTTCCTGCAGGAATCGGAAGTCATCTGCAGTCGGGCATTCGACGTTTACCCAACAATTAGGAATCCAGTTCTCTTTTTCAACAAAGCCGTTTTCGCAATAAAGATACTTTCTCATAATGCTGTCCTCCTTAAATGTAAATTCAAACTATTGGGATAAAAAAAAGAGGCTATTCAAATTATTTTTGAAATAGCCTCTTTTCAGCTCTTCAGGTTGGACTTGAACCAACGACCCTCTGATTAACAGTCAGATGCTCTAACCGACTGAGCTACTGAAGAATATTAATTCTTTATTTTATGTTTGCTCTTCAGGTTGGACTTGAACCAACGACCCTCTGATTAACAGTCAGATGCTCTAACCGACTGAGCTACTGAAGAATTTTGCAATTGAGAGGAAATTTCAGCTCTTCAGGTTGGACTTGAACCAACGACCCTCTGATTAACAGTCAGATGCTCTAACCGACTGAGCTACTGAAGAAGGTTTTTTTCTCAATTGCGTCGCAAAGGTAGTAGGATATTTTGAAATATGCAATATCTTTGCAAAAAAAAATATCGAAGAATGGATAAAATTATAGGAATTGGCAATGCTTTAGTGGATATTTTGGCCGTAATTGAGGATGATGCGTTGCTGGAAAGCATGAATTTGCCCAAAGGAAGCATGCAACTGATCGGAAAAGATACCCTTCTGAAAATACAGGATTTGTTTTCCCGGATGAAGACACACTGTGCAACGGGAGGTTCTGCCGGAAACACGATCAGTGCTTTGGCTCATCTGGGAGCAGCTCCGGGATTTATAGGTAAGATCGGAACGGATGAATATGGAATGTTTTTCCGGAAACATCTGCAGCAGATGAAGGTTGAAACCCGTTTACTGGAGTGTGCCTTGCCTTCAGGGATTGCCTCTACCTTTATTTCACCGGACGGAGAGCGGACTTTTGGCACATATTTGGGAGCGGCCTCTACTTTGCAGGCCGAAGAACTGATGCCCGAAATGTTTGCCGGATATTCTTATTTATATGTAGAAGGATATCTGCTGCAGAATTACGAACTGATTGAACGCGCCATGCGTCTGGCGAAGGAGGCGGGACTTCAGGTTTGCCTGGATATGGCCAGCTATAATATCGTAGAAGCAGGAAGAGATTTCTTCGATCATCTGATTACGCAGTATGTAGATGTGGTTTTTTTGCGAATGAAAGCGAAGCAAGAGCCTATACCGGAAAAGAGCCTCATGAGGCATTGGAGGAAATTGCTTCGCAGTGCAAAGCATTGCGATTGTGAAAATAGGGAAAGAGGGTTCCTTGATCCGCAAGGGCACTCAATGTCTGCAGGCGCTCCGGTGACAGTGACAAATGTGGTGGATACGACGGGGGCAGGCGATTTCTATGCCGCCGGTTTTCTGTATGGACTTACCAATGGATATTCACTGGAAAAGTGTGCCCGGATAGCAACGATTCTTTCCAGCCATGTCATTCAGGTGGTTGGAACCGAGCTGAGTGAAACGAAGTGGGACGAAATAAAGTTAAATATTGATACAGTTCTGCAGGCATAAGCAGAATAATGTGTTTATTTGCATCCGATTAAAATGAATTTTGCATGAATACGAAGAAATCGCTGATAGCAGCACTTGTCATTTTCCTGGGATTGGGAATGTCTTCTTTTAAAGGTGATGACCGGAACTTTCAGATTGCCAAGAATCTGGACCTGTTCAATGCCATCTTTAAAGAACTGGATATGTTTTATGTAGATACGGTTGATGTAGAGAAAATAATCCAGGAAGGTGTGCAGGGAATGTTGTCTCTGACAGACCCCTATACGGAGTACTATCCGGAAGAAGAGGTCAGCAGTCTGAAGGAAATGATTACGGGTAAATATGGCGGTATCGGTGCCGCTATCCGTTATTATGAGGCCAAGGACCGCATTGCGGTTGTTGAACCTACGGAAGGCATGCCGGCTGCAGAGGCTGGTGTGAAAGCCGGAGATATTATTCTTTCAGTAGGCGGAAAGGAAATGGTGCGTGGCGACATGAAGCCTCAGGAATTTTCAGGAAAGGTCAGCGAGGCATTGCGCGGTGAACCGGGGACTTCCTTTGTTCTGCGGGTACTGCGTCCGTTGAAAAATGACAGTACTGTTCTTGAGTTCAAACTGACCCGAAAGAATATCCGTACCAACCCGGTTCCTTATTATGGTCTGGTCCGTGACAGCGTGGGATATATTGCTCTGACTGGTTTTACCGACAATTGTTCGAAAGATTTCAAGAAGGCTTTTATCGAACTGAAGCAGCAGGGAGCACGCTCTTTGATCATTGACCTGCGCGACAACGGAGGAGGTTCTGTTGGAGAAGCGGTTGATATCATTAACTACTTTGTATCGAAAGGACAGGAAATTGTGTCGATGAAAGGAAAGCTGAAACAGGCGCAGGGATCTTATAAGACACAGAATGAACCGATTGATACCCAGATTCCGCTGGCCGTACTGGTAAACGGAGCGAGTGCGTCGGCTTCTGAGATTGTAAGCGGGTCGTTGCAGGATCTGGACCGTGCAGTGATTATCGGTTCACGTACTTATGGAAAAGGTCTGGTACAGACTACCCGTAACTTGCCGTACAATGGAACCCTGAAAGTGACGACTTCCAAATATTACATCCCCAGCGGACGCTGCATCCAGGCCATTGATTACGCCAAGAAGAATGCGGACGGTTCTGTTGCCCGTACTCCTGACAGCCTGACCAATGTCTTTCATACCGTTGCCGGACGTGAAGTCCGTGACGGAGGAGGTATTCGTCCGGATATAGAGATCAAGGAAGATAAGTTCCCGAACATCATCTTCTATCTGATGAACGAGGATATCATTTTTGATTACGCAACCCAGTATTGCTGGGATCATCCGACTTTGGCTTCGGTAGATGCTTTTCAGCTGACAGATGCGGATTATGAGGACTTCAAGAAGCTGGTTAAGTCGCGTAACTTCAAGTACGACCGGCAGAGTGAGAAACTCCTGAAGACATTAAAGGAAATGGCTGAATTTGAAGGCTACATGGAAGGAGCATCCGAAGAATTCAAGGCATTGGAGAAGAAACTGAACCATAATCTGGACCGCGATCTGGATCATTTTGCGAAGCCTATCAAGGAATATATTTCACAGGAGATTATCACCCGTTATTTCTATCAGCGCGGGGCGGTCATGGAACGTCTGAAAGATGACAAGGATCTGGAAAAGGCTGTTGAAGTGCTCGGCAACTCTGCAGAGTATACCCGGATCTTGTCGGTTCCTGCAGCATCGGCTGCGAAATGACCTTGAACCGGCCAAAATGCTCTCATGAGGCGGTGCCGGAAAGGCCTCGAGCTTTTTAAAAAAGACTTCGGCCTTTGAAGGAAAACGTCGAAACGTTTCACTTCAAAGGCCGAAGTCTTTTTTTATAGCGGGACCGGGCCTCCTTTTTCAGATGGAGCGGTCTGCGGAGTGATAGTCACCGTTTGCTTTGATCAGTTCAATAAGTTTCTCTACGGCATGTTCTTCCGGAATGTTCTTCTCGATACATTCTTTCTTCTTGTACAGGCTGATTTTGCCGCGTCCGGCACCGACATAGCCATAGTCTGCATCTGCCATTTCACCCGGACCGTTTACGATACATCCCATGATACCGATCTTGAGACCTTTCAGATGAGAGGTTGCCGCCTTGATGCGTGCGATGGTACTTTCCAGGTTATACAGTGTACGTCCGCAACCCGGACAAGAAATATATTCAGTCTTTGAGGTACGGATGCGTCCTGCCTGTAAGATTCCGAAGGCTGTTTCATCGATCTTGATATCCGTGATGCTTTCCCCGTGGTTGTAGATCAGAATACCGTCGCAGAAACCGTCGAAGATGAGGGCGCCCATGTCGGCTGCTGCTTTGATCTGCAGATCTTCCAGGTTGTTTTCCTGATAGAACTGGAAGAAGACAACAGGATTTTCCAGACCCTGAACCATCATCTGATGTACCAGTCCCCGGAGCTCGCCCAGCCGATTCGGATGTACGCTCTGAGCAATTACCACCACTTCCGGATGCTGCCGCAGACAGGCTGTGGCTTCTTCGGTAAGTGCCATGTAGGGGATGAAGAGGAATTTGACCGGAGCCTGACTCTGATGCAGTTCCATGAACTGCTGGTAGTTGAATGCCGGATAGGTGTTTTCTTCGCCTTTCCAGGCTGTTGCATCTACGATGTAACCGATGTCAGCACGCCGTTCCTGCGGTAACGCCTGGCCGCAATAGAAGTAATCGGGCTTGAACTGTTCCTGAACATCAAAATTCTCTTCCAGACGGGCTGAAATGACAACCGGCAGATTATCCCCTCCGATGTTGCCGACAGCTTTGGTACGGCGGCGGGAAGGGTGGAGATAATCAAATTCAGGAGCTGCGGCTCCCGGGATATAAGGATGTCCTTCCCGTCCGATGATATAGTCCACCAATTTGCGGGCTACGGGAATTTCTGCTTCCGGAGCTTCGCTCAATGAAACACGAATCGTGTCACCCAGTCCGTCAGACAACAGGGCACCGATACCTAATGCCGATTTGATACGGCCGTCCTCGCCGTCTCCGGCTTCCGTTACTCCCAAATGCAGGGGAAAGGCCATACCTTCCTTTTCCATCTGTTCGGCAAGCAATCGTACGGTCTTGACCATAACAACCGTGTTTGAGGCCTTGATGGAGATTACAACATCCGAGAACTGTTCTTCGACACAGATACGCAGAAACTCCATGCAGGATTCCACCATACCTTCCGGAGTATCTCCATACCGGGACATGATACGGTCTGACAGAGAGCCGTGGTTCACTCCGATGCGGATTGCCGTATGATTCTCCTTGCAGATCTGCAGGAAAGGAACGAAGCGGGCACGTATCTTCTGGATTTCCTGAGCATATTCTTCGTCCGTATATTCCAGTTTCTTGAAGGTGCGTGCGGCATCCACATAATTACCCGGATTGATGCGTACCTTCTCGGCATACAGGGCAGCTACATCCGCCACTTTGGGATTGAAGTGAACATCTGCAACCAGGGGAGCCATGTATCCCTGTTCGCGCAGACCGGCGTTGATGTTCTTCAGGTTTTCGGCTTCTCTGACTCCCTGAGTCGTCAGACGGACATATTCTCCACCGGCATCGATAATGCGTTTGGCCTGTTCAATGCAGGCTTCGGTATCCATAGTGACCGTATTGGTCATACTTTGGATGCGTATAGGGTTAGCGCCACCCATAGGAGTGGCGCCAACATATACTTCATTAGACTGTCTTCGCGAATAGTTGAAGTAATCCATTAATTGGTCTTATAAGTATATTTAACTTCCTCCAGTTCTTCATTAGCCTTCACAATCTTGTTTTTCAGGCTTTCTTTATAGGCTGCAAACTTGGTAGCCAGTGTTTCGTCAGCAAGGGCCAGCATTTGTACGGCAAGGATGGCAGCGTTCATGGCACCATTAATGGCAACGGTGGCTACCGGTATGCCCGGAGGCATCTGGATGATGGAGTAAAGAGCATCCACACCGTCCAGCACAGAACCTTTAACCGGTACTCCGATCACGGGAAGTGTTGTATTGGCAGCAATGACTCCGGGCAATGCAGCAGCCATTCCGGCAGCAGCAATGATGACCTTGATGCCCCGTCCTGCAGCTTCCTTGGCGAATTTCTCAACTTCAGCCGGTGTACGGTGGGCTGAAAGAGCATTCATTTCAAAAGGTACTTGCATTTCGTCAAGCAGTTTGGCCGCTTTTTCCATCACGGGAAGGTCGGAGGTACTGCCCATAATAATACTTACAATTGGTTTCATTCGTTTTTATTAGTTTTTGAGTTATTCATTGATAATCTGCTTGTATGCTTCAGCGTCCATCAGCTTATCCATTTCGGAAACATCTGTCGGACGGATACGTACCAGCCAGCCTTTTCCGTAAGGATCCTGGTTGACCAGTTCCGGGTGTTCTTCCAGTTCAGGATTTACTTCCAGAATTTCACCACCGACAGGAAGGAACAGATCGGAAACGGTCTTTACTACTTCAATAGTTCCGAAAACCTCTCCTGCTTCCAGGGTTTCGCCTTCTGTTGTAACATCTACAAAGACGATGTCACCCAGCTGATCCTGTGCATAATCTGTAATACCTACGTAGGCTTCTTCGCCTTCCAGGCGTATCCATTCATGTTCGCTTGTGTACTTTACATTTGTTGGGAAATTCATAATTCTATTATTTAAGGGTTAATATTAGATGTTTCAAATAAACAAAATTCCGATGACACCACAAAACAATCCGACTAAAAAACCTCCGCCCACTTCATTTAAAGTATGTTGTCGCAGGATGATGCGTGCGGAACCCAGCATTCCGGAAAGCAGGATAAAGAAGCAGAGCCAGCCTACGGGATTAAACTGGAAAATGAAACTGTAGGACAGCAGGCCGCCGACCATCATGCCGCTGCTGGCCATGTGTGTACTGATTTTCAGTCGGAAATTGATCAGGCTGCAGATGATCATGCAGATCATGGTAGCCAGAATGATTCCGCACATGTAGCGGGGCAGGTGGATCCGGTACATCGTGAGATAGCAGCCAAGATAACTTAATAAGGTCAGTCCGTAAGGGACAAAGCGTTGCTTGCGGTTGCTGAGTCCATGAATGCCCCATCCGTTGATTTTCTGGAAAAGATAGATGCCCAGCATCGGGAGCAGAATGGTAAAACAGTAAACCAGCGCCAGAACCGTCAGTTTGTATTGCAGGGGCATGATGCGCAGGTAAGTGAAAAAGAAGAGCAGGAAAAACGCAATAAAGGGAACCATGAACGGCGTGAAGATTGTTGAAACGACACGTGCCGTCATGAATAAGGTTCCTCTCCGTTCCGTATTACTGCGTGGAGACGGTTCGTGGTAGGTCAGTTCATCAGGGATATTGGTTCCTTCCATAAGCATTTCATCTTCTAAGTCTTGCTACGGGAATATTCAGCTGCTGGCGATACTTGGCCACGGTGCGCCGGGCAATCGGATATCCTTTGGCTTTCAGCATGTCTGCCAGTTCATCGTCAGTATAGGGTTTCTCTTTGTTCTCGTTGTCCACACATTCCTTCAGGATGCGCTTGATTTCCCGTACCGAGAGTTCCTCGCCGCTTTCGGTCGTATACCCGTCGCTGAAGAAGAACTTCAGCGGATAGATTCCGAAGTTGGTCTGCACGTATTTGCTGTTGCTGACGCGGGACACTGTTGAGATATCCAGTTTGGCACGTTCGGCCACATCCTTCAGGATCATGGGGCGGAGACGGGATTCATCTCCGTCCTGAAAGAACGGAAGCTGCAGGTCTATGATGGCCTGCATGGTGCTGAGCAAGGTCTGCTGACGCTGTTTGACAGCATTGATAAATCCTTGTGCCGCATCCACTTTCTGTTTCAGGAACATCAGTGCATCCTTCGACTCCTTGCTCTGGTTTGCTTTGTTGCGCGTATGTTCGTCCAGCATTTCCGTAAACTCCCGGCTCAGGCGAAGCTCCGGTACGTTCCGGTTGTTGAGCGTCAGGGTTACGGTACCGTCATCTTCGGTGTCAACGATAAAGTCCGGAATGATTTGCTGGAGGTTCTTGCCGATCGTTTCTCCCAGAGAACTTCCCGGACGCGGGTTCAGCTTGGTCAGTTCAGCCGTAGCTGCATTGTACTGTTCTTCGGTGATACCCAGTTTCTGGATGATTTTATCTTTGTTTTTTCTGGTAAACTCGTCGCAGCATTTGCCAATGATATCCCAGTTCAATCTGTTTCAGCGGCGAGTTCTCCTTGCGCTGAATTTGCAGCAGCAGACATTCCTGCAGGCTGCGTGCTCCGATTCCGGCAGGATCAAAGTCCTGAATGATGGACAATACGTGTTCCAGTTGTTCCGGTGAAGTATAGATGCCCTGATAAATAGCCAGTTCATCCATCAGTGATTCGGTACTTTTGCGCAACAGACCGTCATCGTCCAGTGATCCGATAAGATATTCTCCCAGCTGTTTCTCTTCCGGGGTAAGATCCTGCATGTCAAGTTGCTCCTTCAGGGTTTCATAAAACGAAACATTGTCCGAAAAAGGAATCTCTTCCGGCGTTTCTCCTTTGGAACGGTTGTTTTCCTGAAGTTTATAGTCTGGAATGTCATCTTCCGTCCGGTAATCCCCTAGCGACAGGTCTTCGCCGTAATCGCTGTTGGGTTCCCCGTCTTCGTCCGTTGCAAAATTATCTTCATGGTCTTCGTGATCTTCAGACGGTTCCTTGCCTTCTTCCAATGCCGGATTGTCCAGCAATTCCGAATGAATCCGTTCTTCCAGTTCAAGTGTGGGAAGCTCCAGAAGTTTTACAACCAGAATTTGTTGTGGTGACAGGGTCTGCACTTGTTGCTGTGCCTGTGTCTGTACCTGACGTGAGTATTGTGTCATATAACCAGTATATCTATTGATTCCAGTTGCAAAAATAGTAAATTAATGAAGAAAGAAGAATGATGCAGACAGAAATTACAGGATAAAGCCTGCATGGAACCCCTTGTCAGGTAGCAGGGGATCTTCCATGCAGGCTTGTACGGTCAGTATTGGAAACTGCTTCCTCCCAGGAATTCACGCAGGAGGGAAGTCGGGGGAATTTCTTTGTCAGGAACGGAAACGAAGTAAGCCAGAAAGCGTAGCAGGCGGTGAGCTTCCGAATATTCCGGACAGTTGTTGGGAACTTTTCTCAGAATAGGCTCCACATAATCCTTCAGCACAGCCAGTTCAAACAGCAGGGCCGAGTTGAACATGGCATCCGCATTTTCCTGATACGGGAAGATCCATTTGTCTTCTCCGGCCCGTACGCTTGGCCAGCGTGCGATGGTCTGAGTGGCCGAATAATTCCGGTACTTGGCATCGCGTATGATTCTTCTCAGCAGGCGGTTGTCGGTGGTCGGAATATAGTTGTGGCGGTCCAGCAGGATTGTTGTCAGCGCTGAAACATAGATCTTGTATTTGTTTTCGGCCGGAATATTGGGAGTCAGTGCCGGATTCAGGGCATGGATTCCTTCCAGAATCAAAATGGTATGTTCGTCAATGCGCAGCTTCTTTCCGCTGAATTCCCGCTTTCCGGTTGTAAAATTAAACCGGGGAAGTTCAATTTCCTTTCCGGCAAGCAGCTCTTTCAGCTGGTTTTCAAAGAAGGGAAGATCCAGGGCATACAGAGATTCGAAATCATGCTGTCCGTTTTCATCCAGCGGGGTATCTTCGCGGTTCACGAAATAATCATCCAGTGAAATCGGATAAGGCTTCAGCCCGTTAGTCATCAGCTGAATGCTGAGGCGTTTGCTGAAGGTAGTCTTTCCTGAAGAAGAAGGTCCCGAGATCAGTACCAGCTTCACGCGTTCTCCGTTTTCTCCCCGGTTGGTGATTTCATCGGCAATGCGGGCTATTTTCTTTTCCTGCAGAGCTTCCGACAGGTTGATGAGATCGGTGGCATGTCCGTCATTGCAGGCCGTATTGAAATCGCCTACCGTGCTTAATCCCATGATCTGGTTCCAGCGGTGATATTCCTGAAATACTTCCAGCATTTTCTCCTGTTTGACCACATCTTCCAGATGGTCCGGATTCTGCCGGTTGGGAATGCGCAGGAGCAGTCCGTCATAATATTTCACGATGTCAAACAGACGGATATATCCTGTGCTGGGCACCAGACTGCCGTAATAATAGTCGACGGTGTCTCCCAGACGGTTGTAATAAGAGTAGAGTTGTCCTGAAGTCTCCAGTAACTGAGCCTTGTCTGTCATGCCCCGTTCACGGAACAGATGCACCACCTTTTCTGTGTGGCATTCGATACGCTGGAACGGTATGTCTTCGGCTATTAGTTCCTGCATCCGTTGTTTGATGGCACTGACGTCTTCCAGTTTGACCGGCCGTCCGATATGCAGGTCACAGAAGTAACCTTTGGATACCGGATGTTCCAGAGAGATGCTTCCGGTGGGATAAAGCTCTTCTACAGCCTTTACCAGAATGAAGCAGAGTGAGCGGACATAGGTACGCATACCTGACGGGCTGGTGATGTCCAGAAACTCAATATCTTTATTGTAATAAACCCGGAAATCAAGGCTTTCCACTTTGTTGTTGACTTTTGCACTGACCGGTCCGTACGGCATTTGCAGATTAAAACCTTTATAAATATCCAAAAGTGAGCTGCCTTCGGCAAAATCTTTTGTGGAATTGTTATTTTTGCAATATATTTGTAGCATAATTGTAACATATATTACTAACGCGAGTGAATCGGCGGTTAATTTACTCAATTAAATAATTAAAAGCCTGTTCCCGATTAATTAAATTCAAATGGAATATTCTTTTTATGATTTTTTAAAGCTGCTAGGATCTTTGGCACTTTTCCTTTACGGAATGAAAATCATGAGTGAAGGACTTCAAAAATTTGCGGGCGACAGGCTTCGCAGTATTCTAACCGCTATGACGACCAATCGGGTGACCGGAGTGCTGACCGGTATGCTGATTACTGCCCTGATCCAGTCTTCTTCTGCGACAACGGTCATGGTTGTCAGCTTCGTCAACGCCGGTCTTCTGACACTGTCCCAATCCATAGGTGTCATTATGGGAGCGAACATCGGTACTACGGTGACTGCCTGGATCATTTCCGCTCTCGGATTTAAGGTCGATATCTCGGCCATGTCTCTTCCTCTTCTTGCCGTCGGCATTCCTCTTCTTTTCTCTCAAAAAAGTACCCGCAAGTCTGTCGGGGAATTTATCTTCGGTTTTGCTTTCTTATTCATGGGTCTGAATCTGTTGAAGACCAATGCACCCGACCTGAGTGCAAATCCTGACATGCTGGCTTTTGTCCAGAACTATACGGATATGGGATATTTCTCCGTCCTGCTTTTCGTCCTGATCGGTACCGTTCTGACCATGATTGTACAGGCTTCGGCCGCTACGATGGCTATTACGCTGATCATGTGTGCCAATGGCTGGATCAGTTTTGAACTGGGTGCGGCACTGGTACTGGGAGAGAATATCGGAACAACCATTACGGCTAATCTGGCAGCGCTTACGGCCAACACACAGGCCCGCCGGGCAGCGATGGCTCACCTGATGTTCAATGTCTTCGGTGTGATCTGGGTATTGCTTCTGTTCGAACCTTTCCTGAGCATGGTTGACTGGATTATTTCCGACTTTATGAATATCAATGAGGCCGGCGGTGTAGCCGTATCCTTTAAACTGTCTGCTTTCCATACCTGTTTCAATGTCTGCAATGTGCTGATTCTTATCTGGTTTGTCAAACCCATTGAAAAGACAGTCTGCAAGCTGCTTCCTCAGAAAGAACAGGAAGAAGAATACCGTTTGCAGTTCATTACAGGCGGTATGCTTTCTACCGCAGAACTTTCCATCCTGCAGGCACGGAAAGAAATCAATCTTTTTGCGGAGCGTATCCGCCGTATGTTCCGGATGGTAACTGATTTGCTGCATACCGATGATGAAACGGCTTTCAACAAGCTGTTCAGCCGCATCGAGAAGTATGAGAATATCAGCGACAATATGGAAGTGGAGATCGCCAATTACCTGAATCAGGTTTCCGAGGGACGTCTGAGTTCGGAAAGTAAGTTACAGATCCGGGGAATGCTCCGGGAAGTAACGGAGATCGAAAGCATTGGTGACAGCTGCTACAATCTGGCCCGTACCATCAACCGTAAGCGCCGGGGCAGCGAAGACTTTACCCAGGGGCAGTATGAGCATATCCATGAAATGTTCCATCTGACCGATGAGGCGCTGAAACAGATGATTGCACTGGTTGAAGATGTACACCACAGTGAGGATGTTAATAAGTCATTCAACATTGAAACGGAAATCAACAATTACCGGAACCGTCTCAAGAACCAGAATGTAATTGACGTAAACGATAAGAAATACGATTACCAGATGGGCGTACACTACATGGATCTGATTACCGAGTGTGAAAAGCTGGGTGATTATGTAGTGAATGTGGTAGAAGCCCATTGTGACGTAAAAGAAAAGAAAGCCTGATCCGGCAGCCGGACAGAGCCGGAACTGTTTTCCGGAAAAACAAGCAGGCGGGCGACAAAGAAGATGTCGCCCGCCTGTTCTGTTTTTATGAAAAGTAAGAAATCAGCTTATTTTTCGATTTCCAGCAATTCAATTTCGAAGATCAGGGTAGAGAACGGTTTGATCTTTCCGGTAGCGCTGCTTCCGTAAGCCAGTTCCTGCGGAACATAGAGTTCCCATTTTGATCCTACCGGCATCATGGTCAGAGCTTCTGTCCATCCTTTGATGACATGTCCGGCAGAGAATGTCATACCTTCTCTGGCATCGAATTCAGTACCGTCGATGAGTGTACCTTTGTAGTTTACTTTTACGCGTGATTCAGCTGTCGGAACTTCTCCCTTTCCTTCAGTGATCACTTTGTATTGCAATCCGCTGGCAGTAGTCTTCACACCTTCCTTGCTCTTGTTTTCAGCGAGGAATGCTTCATTTTCTTTCTTATAGTCAGCGTACTGAGCCTCGATAGCTTTGGTACGGATTTCTTCAGCCTTTGTATTTACATACATGCTTGCAGAGTCGACGCTTGCCAGAGCCTTGTCATCCAGTGCAGCAAAGAATCCGGCGAGGAAGTTTTCCTTGCTCAGAGACTGAGTAGAGTCGTTGCCGAACAGCTGACGGTTGATCATTTTGATCATGTCGCCTCCAACGCGCTGTCCGATCTGCATACCGGCAGTGTAAGCTACGTTTTTCGGATCAGTTGATTTAGTACCCTGTTCGATGCCTTTTACGAAATCTGCAAAGTGTGCAGAATCGATACCCAGCTGATTCATGGCATATTCCTTCAGACCCTGAGTGTTGCTGATACCCATCATGTATGAAAGAGTATCCACATCGTTTTTCATATTAGCTTTCGGACTTTGAGCCGTACATGATGCCAGACCGGTTGCGGCAGCCAGCATCAGGATTGTTGTTGCTTTTTTCATCTGCTTTCGTTATTTATTTTGTTATTATAATACTTCGATCAGTTCCACTTCAAAGATCAGTGTGCTGTGAGGCGGAATCATTTCTCCGGCACCCTGTGCGCCGTAAGCCAGTTCAGAAGGAATATACAGTTTCCATTTGGCTCCTTCGGACATCAGCTGGAGAGCTTCCACCCATCCTTTGATTACCTGGTTGACACCGAATACGGCCGGTTCTCCACGTTTGATAGAACTGTCGAACAGGGTTCCGTCGATCAGCGTACCTTCGTAGTGGCAGCGTACGCGGTCGGTAGCCTTCGGTTTCTTGCCGTTTCCTTCGGTGATGACTTCATATTGCAGTCCGCTCGGCAAAGTCACGATATTCGGATTCTTTTTGTTTTCTTCGAGGAAAGCTTTTCCCTTTTCAATGTTTTCAGCATTGATCTTTGCTTCCAGTTCTGTGAAATACTTGTTGACGATTTCGCGTGCTTCAGTATGGCTGATTGCCGTTTGGTTCCCCTCTAATACGTCTTTGATAGCCTGTGCAAAGTCGTTCACTTCAATGTTGCGAGCTCCCATGCTCAGCAGGTTCTGGCCTATTCCCAGACCAATGGCGTAACTGAATTTGTCCATAAAATATGTGATTAATAGATTAGTTTCAAACAGGGGGCAAAGGTATCTTTTTTTCTTTGAAAATGAGGCTTTGAAAGAGATAAAATTTCTTATTTTTGCAAAGGTGATTAGAAAAAGAAGGAGTTTCAACGATGAAAAATCTGGTAGTATTGACAGGTGCCGGAATGAGTGCAGAGAGCGGCATCAGTACGTTTCGGGATTCAGGCGGCCTGTGGGACCGTTATCCCGTGGAACAGGTGGCAACGCCTGAAGGATATGCAGCCAATCCCCGGCTGGTTATTGATTTCTATAATGAACGCCGGAAACAGTTGCTGGAAGTAAAGCCGAACCGGGGACATGAACTGCTGGCTGAACTGGAACAGGAGTTTCAGGTGACGGTCATCACGCAGAATGTAGACAACCTGCACGAAAGGGCAGGCAGTTCACATGTCATTCACCTGCACGGGGAACTGACCAAGGTAACATCCAGCTGGCAGCCGAATAATCCGGAATATGTCAGGGAACTGAAGCCGGAGGAATACGAAGTCCACATCGGTGATCTGGCTCCCGACGGTTCTCAGCTGCGTCCTTTCATCGTGTGGTTCGGCGAGGCGGTCCCGATGATTGAGACAGCTGTGGAGTATGCGGAAAAGGCAGATATCTTTGTTATTATCGGGACTTCGCTGAATGTTTATCCGGCCGCCGGACTGCTGAACTATGTACCGGCTGGTGTTCCGGTTTATCTGATTGACCCCAAGCAGGTTGCCATTGCATCGGGAAGAAAAGTACATGTCATACAGAAAGGGGCATCCGAAGGAATGGCCGAATTGAAAAAAATGTTATTGGAGAAAGGAGAATAAACAAATTCTTTCTATATTTGTTTCAACATTAGAAACCATTTAAAATTAACGTAAAGCAAGACAATTATGAAAAAGTACATTTGCACAGTTTGCGATTGGGTTTACGATCCTGAAGTAGGTGATCCTGAAGGTGGTATCGCTCCTGGAACTGCATTCGAAGATATTCCGGAAGATTGGGTTTGCCCGGTTTGCGGTGTAGGAAAAGAAGATTTTCAGCCTGTAGAAGATTAATATACAGCTGTAATTCGCATAGAAAGCGACCTGTCTCATCAGAGCAGGTCGCTTTTTTTTCTGTTTTAGATCTGGTTCATGGCCTGTTCCAGGTCAGCAATGATGTCGTTGGCATTCTCGATACCCACCGACAGGCGGATCAGGTCGGGAGCAACTCCGGCTTCGATCAGCTGCTCGTCTGTCAGCTGACGGTGTGTATGGCTGGCCGGGTGAAGCACGCAGGTACGTGCATCGGCTACGTGTGTCACGATGCAGGCAAGTTTCAGGCTGTCCATGAACTTGATAGCTTCGTCGCGGCTGCCTTTCAGACCGAAGGCGATGACACCGCATGAACCGTTCGGCATATATTTTTGAGCCAGTTCGTAGTATTTGCTGCTCTTCAGCCCGCAATAGTTTACCCATTTCACTTTCGGATTAGCTTCCAGCCATTCGGCAACCTTCTGTGCATTTTCGCAATGGCGTGGTACACGCAAGTGCAGTGTCTCCAGACCCAGATTCAGCAAAAAGGCATTTTCGGGCGACTGGATCGAGCCAAGGTCACGCATGAGCTGGGCTGTTGCTTTGGTCATGTAAGCCATTTTTCCGAAAGCCTTTGTGTAGGTCAGTCCGTGATAAGACTCGTCGGGCTGGGTCAGTCCCGGGAATTTGTCAGCATGTGCATCCCAGTCAAAGTTTCCGCTGTCTACGATGGCTCCTCCCACGCAGGTGGCATGTCCGTCCATGTACTTGGTGGTGGAGTGAGTCACGATGTCAGCTCCCCATTCAAAGGGACGGCAGTTAATCGGTGTAGCAAAGGTATTGTCTACGATGAGAGGCACACCATGTTTGTGGGCAATGCGTGCAAACTTCTCAATGTCGAGCACATTGATGCTCGGATTGGAGATTGTTTCGCCGAACAGACATTTCGTATTGGGGCGGAAAGCCTTGCTGATTTCTTCCTCCGGTGCATCTGCATCCACGAATGTACATTCAATGCCCAGTTTTTTCATGGTTACGGCAAACAGATTGAATGTACCTCCGTAAATGGTAGACGAGCAGACAAAATGGTCGCCGGATTCACAGATGTTGAACACTGCATAGAAGTTGGCAGCCTGACCGGAAGAAGTCAGCATGGCACCTACTCCTCCTTCGAGGGCTGCAATCTTGGATGCTACGGCATCATTGGTCGGATTTTGCAGGCGGGTATAGAAATAGCCGCTGTCTTCCAGATCGAAGAGTTTGGCCATCTGTTCACTGGTGTCATACTTGAATGTTGTGCTCTGATAGATGGGCAGGACGCGCGGTTCGCCTTTCTTCGGAGTCCATCCTGCCTGTACGCAGAGTGTCTCTTTGCTAAATTTATTATTCATAATGCGATAATGTTTTAAAGTCTGAATCTTAAGTTGTGGACAAAAGTAAGAAATTATTGCCATTTGATAGCCGCCTTCTGAAAAAAAAGATATATATTTGAAGATTTAATAAGAGATACTATTATGGCAGATGAAATGACATTCAAGCACGTTTTGCCGGTACAGATCCGGTTCAACGATGTCGACCAGTACGGTCACATGAACAATTCTTCCTATTTTTCACTTTACGATCTGGCGAAGACTTCTTACCTGCGCGATGTATTCGGACAAAAGGAATGGAACCGCATCGGCATCGTAGTGGCAAACATCAATGCAGATTTTCTGGCTCCGGTCTTTTTCTCTGATGAACTGGTTATTGAGACTTCTGTTGTTCATCTGGGACACAAAAGCTTTACCCTGCTTCAGCGTGCAGTGGATAAGGTCAGCGGTATTCGCAAATGCCAGTGCCGTACGGTAATGGTGGGCTACAGCATTGCCACGAAAGAACCTGTGGAACTTCCTCTGGAGTTTAAACAGGCCATCTGCAATTATGAGGGAAAATCACTTGAGGAACTGTCTCAAAAGTAATATTGAGTGGATAAAAGAAAAGGCAGCCTTAGGATCCAGAATCCTGAGGCTGCCTTGCTCTTGTATGTTTGTCATGCAGAATACTATTTCGGTAATTGGTTTTCATCTAACGGATAATTCGTAAAGCCATACCCTTCGTTGAAGGGATAGAAAGAATGAAAATGGTTCCAGCGTTCTGATTCCAGCACTTCCTGTGGAATCTCACCTGTGAAATTATTGAAGGCACATTGTAAATCTCCATAACCGATATTCTCAGTATAAATTCTCCAGTCTATACTGGTAATTTCATTATGTTCTAAAAAGATGGTACCACATGGAATTTGAACGATTTCAGCCGGAATGATCCCTGAGAATTTATTGCTAGTTAAAGATAAATATGCTAATGACTGGCATTCTCCAATTTCCTTAGGAATTTCTCCATAAAAAGAAGTTTGGTTTATAGTCAGTTCTACCAATGTATTTTTCCATTGGGCAATCTTAGGAGATAGCTTATCTTCAAACCTAGGACAATTTACGATTCCGATGATACTTATAGGGCAATTGTATATAGATTCCGGCAGTGGTCCTTTCAAATAAGGAATTCCTCCTAGGCTGAATTCACTGAGATATTTCAGATTCCCAAGGCTGGAAGGCAGAGAACATTCTATATTCTTACCATGTACTATACTTATTTTGTTTACATATTTCAGGCCATTTTCATCCGTCTGAAACCCTATACCTATCCATGATTCGGGGTCAGTCAGATCCCAGTTATACGCTTCTCCCCATTCTCCCAGTTTCATACTGTGATAAAGGTCTACCATTACCAGACTGTCTGTCACATTGATAGTCGGCGGTTCAGGAAGCGGAGCATTTTCCTCCCTGTCACATCCGGTTGTCATCAGCCCGGACAAAAACAAGATTAATACGGTCAGTTGTTTTAGTGTTTTCATGTCATCTCCTTTCTTTGGTATTGCTCATACTATTTCGGTAATTGGTTTTCATCTAGCGGATAATTTGTAAAGCCATACCCTTCGTTGAAGGGATAGAAAGAATGAAAATGGTTCCAGCGTTCTGATTCCAGCACTTCCTGTGGAATCTCACCTGTGAAATTGTTGAAAGAACATAGGAAATCTCCAGGTCCGATATTTTCAGTGTAAATTCTCCAGTCTACCCCAGTAAATTCATTATGTCCCAAAAAGATGGTACCGCATGGTATTTTGACAATCTCAGCCGGAATGGTTCCTGAAAATTTATTCCAGGTTAGATTTACATATTTTACTAATTGACACTCTCCAATTTCCTTAGGAATCTCTCCATAAAAAGACGTTTTGCTTATAGACAGTTCTTCCAATGTATTTTTCCATTGGGCAATTTTAGGAGATATCTTATCTGTAAGTTTGGGGCAATCAAAAATACTCATTATGCGCATAGGGCAGTTATATATTGATTCCGGGAACGGGTCTCTCAGATTAGGGATTCCTCCTAAACCGAATTCACTGAGATATTTCAGATTCCCAAGGCTGGAAGGCAGGGAACACTCTATATCCTTATCCTGATATAATATTATTCTTATTTTGTTTACATATTTCAGGCCATTTTCATCTGTCTGAAACCCTATACCTATCCATGATTCGGGGTCAGTCAGATCCCAGTTATACGCTTCTCCCCATTCTCCCAGCTTCATACTGTGATAAAGGTCTACCATTACCAGACTGTCTGTCACATTGATTGTCGGCGGTTCAGGAGGCGGAGCATTTTCCTTCCTGTCACATCCGGTTGTCATCAGCCCGGACAAAAACAAGATTAATACGGTCAGTTGTTTTAGTGTTTTCATGTCATGAAAAATTTAAGAATGGTTGTTGAAACATAGGTTCAATACCCGGCATCCTCCTTTCTTTGGGTATTGTTTTTGCTAATATACAAATAATATTCGGATAAAGTACTCTTTTCTATGAAATATTTTCAGTTCCACCAGCACGATACGGTAGAATCGTCTGTTCGATGCCGGAAGATTCTCCGTTCGATTTCGGTCAATCGTCTGCTCGATGCCGGCTGATTGACTGCTCGATTCGGGTAATCCGGCAAAAAAGAACGCAGGAAAGAAGTCGGAACTTCTTTCCTGCGTACCTGAAGGATATCCGTCGTCAGTTAGCGATAGGATTTCTTGTAAATGTTCAGGATCTCTTCATCTGTCAGCGGGCGTGGATCGAACAGGAAAAGGCCGCCCATGGTGTCGCGTGCATTCTGTACCATTTTCGGCAGGTCTTCTTCTTTCAGTCCCCAGTCGCTGAGCCGGATGTCGCGCACGTTGCAGGCTGTCTGCATGCGTACCAGTGCGTCAATGAAGTCGCTCGGGCGGTTGCTCTTCTGCTGTGTCATTACCTCAGCCATCTTCATGTAACGTTTCATGCTGTCGTTGCGGAAAGTTTCAAAATAGGCTTCACTCAGCGCTATCAGTCCGGCACCGTGGGGCAGTTCGGGATAGAATGCACTCATGGCATGTTCCATGGAATGTTCAGAAGTACAGCTGGAAGTGGATTCCACGAGGCCGGCCAGTGTGCTTCCCCAGGCCACTTTGGCGCGTGCTTTCAGGTTTTTCCCGTCACTGACAGCAATTGGCAGATATTTGGCCAGCAGGCGGATGGCCTCCAGGGCATACAGGTCGCTGATCGGAGTCGAGCAGTTGGCGATGAATCCTTCGGCTGCATGGAAGAAAGCATCGAAGCCCTGATAGGCGGTCAGGTGTGGCGGGATGGAAACCATCAGTTCCGGATCAATGATGGAAAGGGCTGGGAAAGTGCCCGGGCATCCGAAGCCAATTTTTTCCTGACGTTCTTCATTGGTAATTACCGTCCACGGGTCGGCTTCCGTTCCGGTTCCGGCTGTTGTCGGTATGGCTACGACGGGAAGTACTTTCTTGACCGGGCGTCCCTTGCCGGTTCCTCCCTGGATATAGTCCCAGTAGTCACCGTCGTTGCATGCCATTACGGCGATGGCTTTGGCTGAGTCGATGGAACTTCCGCCACCCAGACCGACAATGAAATCGCATCCCCTCTCACGGCAGATGGCAGCAGCCTCCATGACGTGGCTCTTGATGGGGTTGGGAAGTATCTTGTCGTACACGATGGAAGCCGTGTCGTTTTCTGTAAGCAGGTTGATGACTTTGTCCAGATAACCGTATTTCTTCATGGAAGTACCGGAAGAAATGACAATCATCGCTTTCTTACCCGGCAGCTTTTCTGTTGCCAGCTTTTTAATTTCTCCACATCCGAAAACCAGTTTGGTGGGGATGTGCATGTTGAAAATCGGATTTGAGTTCATATTCTCTACGTTTAAGGTTCGTATTTTCAAATATAGCGATTTCTGAACAAGATATACTCCCTTGAATGTTAAAATACGTTTTCTCCAGGCCTTTCCTTCCCGTAGAGTCAGTTATTTCTCTTTTTGTAGCTGAAGATGGCTTCTGCATAGAGCAGGGCGGCAAAACCATTTTTTCCGACGTATGACAGGGAAAACTCCGTATGGATACCGGAAAGAACAGTGAACTTATTCATTTGTTAATTGTTTTCTATATAAAACTGATCGATATGAAATTGAAGAAGATGTTTGTAGTGCCCCTGATGGCGGCTGGTTTGTTGTCCCCCTCAGTGGCTGATGCCTGTACAGGCATTACGCTGAAAAGTAAAGACGGAGCTACGGTTATGGCACGTACGATTGAATGGGGCGGAAGTGATTTGAACAGTCAGTATGTGATTGTTCCGCGCAACTACAAGGAACAGTCCTATACTCCGGAAGGGCAGAACGGCATGGTGTTTACCTCGCGTTACGGTTATGTGGGCCTGGCTGTCCAGCAGAAAGAATTTGTAGCCGAAGGCCTGAATGAAGCCGGGCTTTCAGCCGGTTTGTTCTATTTTCCCCGTTATGGAAAGTATGAAACCTATAATCCTTCGCTGAAGGCTCAGAGTATATCTGATTTGCAGCTGGTGTCATGGATTCTGGGAAGCTGTAAGAATGTCGATGAGGTGAAGGAAGCAGTCCGGCAGGTTCACGTGGTAAACGTTGATTCCCGGGCATCGACCGTACACTGGCGTTTTACGGATCTTTCCGGACGGCAGATCGTGCTGGAGATTATGGATGGAACGCCACGGTTCTATGAGAATCCTCTCGGTGTGCTGACCAATTCTCCGGATCTGGAATGGCATCTGACCAACTTGAATAATTATGTCAATCTCTTTCCGGGTACGGCTCCCGAAAACCAGCTGGGAGAAACAAACCTGACTTCGTTTGGAGCCGGAAGCGGTTTTCTGGGAATACCGGGAGATGTAACTCCGCCTTCACGGTTTGTGAGAGCAGCTTTCTATCAGGCTACGGCTCCCGTGCTGGCTACTTCTCAGGAAACAGTCCTGCAGGGTTTCCAGATTCTGAATAACTTTGACATTCCCATCGGTATTGAATTCGCAAAGGGACAGACTCCTGTTGACATTCCCAGTGCTACGCAATGGACTTCCGCAACGGATATGACCAGCCGCACGATTTATTACCGGACGATGTACAACAGTCAGATTCGCAGCATAGATTTGCGGAAAATCGATTTCTCAAAAATCGCATATCGGGCTGTTCCGCTGGATACGGTGAAACAACAGCCGGTGAAAGCTGTGATCGAATGAGTTCGTTTCCTGTAAAAACAAGAACCGCAGAAATTACGGATGCAGGAGTTGTCTGCTCATAATTTCTGCGGCTCTTCTTGTGAAAAAGAACTTCTCATTCCGGAGTATCGGTCGGGGGCACTTCGTATTCATGTTTCCTTTGAGGATTCATCGGAAACCATCCTTTCAGAACCCGTTCGCGCTGTTCGAACAGCTCTTTGATGGTCCAGAAAGAGGAGAAAGAGAATACGCCCAATAAGGAAGCTATCAGAAGATTGTCGACAAGGACAGAACCGGCCAGGGCAAGAATTCCCAGCAGCAGGAAGATCCACCAGCACCGGGTTCCCCAGTAATACTCGGCCTTAACGACAACCGGATGAAAGAATCCGATGATCAGGAATGTGCATATTCCGATGACAATTCCTCCGACGTGGTAAGTCAGTAACCACTCCATCATTTCTTTTCGTTGCGGATGGGGACTTCTTTCTTGATGCTCTGTTCCAGGGAAATCAGTGTTTCAGTAGCCACAACTCCCGGGATTTCCTGAATTCTGGAGTTCAGCAGTTCCATCAGATGCTCGTTGTCTGTAGAGTACAGTTTGGTCAGCATGGTGTAAGGACCGGTAGTGAAATGGCATTCTACGATTTCGGGAATCTTTTCAAGTTCGGCAACAACGCTTTTGTACATGGATCCTTTTTCCAGTTTGATACCCACGTATGTGCAGGTGCTGTAACCTAAACTCTTGGGATTGACATGATATCCGGATCCGATGATCACACCAAGATCAATCAGTCTCTGTACACGCTGATGGATGGCTGCACGTGAGACACCGCATTCTGCGGCAACATCCTTGAAAGGAATACGGGCATTCTGGGAGATTATTTCCAGAATTTGTTTGTCTAAGTTATCAATTTTTTCCATAACTATGGTTCTTATTATATCATATTGTAAGCAAATGTAGAAAAACTTTTTTATTTATCTATGCTTTTGTCCCTAAAAACAATGCAGGATATATTAAAAAGAATGTGAAACTTGTGGATAAGCTTTCTTTTTCTTGACTTTATTCCTTCATTTCTGTTATCTTTGTGAAGTTTTATAAATTGTGGAGTTATGCATCCATTAGAATTATTTAAGTATTGTCCGAAATGTGGTTCTTCTCATTTTGAGATTCATAATGAGAAATCAAAGCATTGTGCCGACTGTGGTTTTACTTACTATTTTAATTCCAGTGCGGCAACAGTAGCTTTCATTCTGAACCGGAATCATGAACTGTTGGTTTGCCGTCGGGGAAAGGAACCTGCTAAAGGTACACTTGATTTGTCCGGCGGTTTCATTGATATGTATGAGACGGGCGAAGAAGGGGTAAAGCGGGAAGTAAAGGAAGAAACCGGACTGGAGGTCATTCAGACAACCTATCTGTTTTCCTTGCCTAACACTTATTTGTATTCAGGTTTTCTGGTTCATACCCTTGATCTGTTTTTCCTCTGTCAGGTGGCCGATGATACCCGTCTGAAGGCCATGGATGATGTTGCTGATTCGTTCTGGCTGCCGCTGGATCAGATTGATCCGGAGAAGTTCGGTCTTGATTCTGTCCGGGAAGGAGTGAAACGCTTCTTGTCGATGCCTCAGTTTCGGAAAGACTGATCGTTGAGAAAACTTATTTCTGTAGTAAATCGTTTATATCTCTAAATATGAAAAATAAAAGATACATGCTGATAGCCGGTTGGCTATGCGCGCTTCCACTTGCTGCTTCCGGGCAGCAGACGGAACCGTTGACCGATTCGCGCCGTTTGTTTGATGACGGCAAACAGCTCTTTTTGCGCCAGGATTATGCTGCGGCGCGGCAGACACTGGATCGATATGTCCGGCAGAATGGAGAAACTGATCTGCTGGATGAGGCAGCCTATATGCTGGCCTGCACTTCCTATGAACTGAAAATGCCGGATTGTATTGAAGCTTTGAGTGCTTATCTGGAGGCATATCCCGAATCACGTTATGCCAATCGGGTGCAATCCTTAATAGCTTCGGCCTGGTTCTTTAAAGGAAAATACCTGGAGTCTATCGCTACTTTTAAAGGTTGTGATATTGACATGTTGAGTGAAGAAGAACGGGATGAATGTACCATGCGCCTGGGTACAGCTTATATGAAGATCGGCAATCTGGAAGAGGCTGGAATCTGGTTCTCTGTCCTGAAGGCTGCAAGTTCCCGTTATCATGACGATGCGGTATATAATCTTGCCTATATTGATTATGTGAACCGTCGCTATGACCATGCGTTGAACGGTTTCCGTGAAGTGGAAACAAACGAAGCCTATCGGGTTCTCGCACCTTATTATATAGCTGATATTTATCTGATCAAGGGAGATAACCGTCAGGCAAAGAACCTGGCTGATACCTGGCTTGCTTCGTATGAAGGTCAGGAACATGCTTCGGAAATGCATCGGATCTCCGGTGAGGCAGCTTATGGGTTGAATGATTATACCGGGGCTGTCAAGCAGTTGGAGCAGTATCGTCAGTCTACGGAGAACAGAGACCGGAAAGCCATGTATAAGCTGGGTATGAGCTATTATAATATGGGTGTCTATTCTCAGGCTGCTACTTGTCTGGGCGAGGCTACGGGACCCAAGGATGCTCTGACTCAGAATGCTTACCTTCACATGGGTCTGGCTTATCTGCAACTGAAGGAACGTAATCAGGCCCGTATGGCTTTTGAGCAGGCTTCTACGATGGATTTTGATCGGAGTATACGGGAACAGGCACTTTATAATTACGCTCTGTGCATCCATGAAACTTCTTATTCTCCGTTTGCCGAATCAGTGACTGTTTTCGAACGTTTCCTGAATGAATATCCCAATTCTCCTTATACCGATAAGGTGAATGACTATCTGATTGAGGTATATATGAATACCAAAAGTTACCTGGCGGCTTTGAAGTCCATCGCAAAGATCAGTCATCCGGGAAACCGTATTCTGGAAGCTAAGCAGAAACTGCTTTTCCGCCTGGGTACACAGGCCTTTGCGCAAGCAGCTTTTGAAAATGCGATTGAGTATTTCAGCCAGTCTTTGCAACTGGGACAGTATAATCAGCAGACGAAGGCTGACGCTTATTACTGGCGGGGAGAATCGAAGTATCGTATGGAGAAATATGAAGCTGCGGCAACTGACCTGCGCCAGTATCTGGAGTTTGCTACCAATAAGAATTCTCAGGAATATGGCCTGGCCTTGTATAATCTCGGTTACTGTGCCTTTAAGCAGAAGCAGTATAACAAGGCTTTGAACTGGTTTGAACGTTGTGTGCCACTGGTTGCTTCCCGGGAACGTACCGTTGCAGCGGATGCCAGCAACCGTATAGGTGACTGTTACTTCTACGCCCGCCGTTTCGATGAGGCCCGCAGTCTGTATGCACAGGCTGTAGCTTATGATCCTTCATTCGGTGATTATTCGTTGTTCCAGGAAGCCTTTGTGAAAGGCTTGCAGCGGGATTATGCCGGAAAGATCGGAACATTGAACCAGCTGCTTACAGCTTATCCTTCTTCACAGTATCTGGATGATGCCCTTTATGAGCAGGGACGTGCTTTCGTGCTGATGGAAGATCATTCGAATGCCATTAACCGCTATTCTTTGCTGGTTCAGCGTTATCCGGAGAGTCCGCTTTCCCGTAAGGCAGCCAATGAAATAGGTCTGCTTTATTATCAGACAGACCAGTATGACAAGGCGATTGCTGCTTATAAAAAGGTGATAACAGCTTATCCCGGAAGTGAAGAGGCCCGTCTGGCTCAGCGCGACCTGAAGTCAATCTATATTGATTTGAACAAGGTTGATGATTACATGGCTTTTGCCTCCCAGATTCCTGGTGGAGCGAACTTTGATGTGAATGAACGTGATTCGCTGACTTATGTTGCTGCCGAACGTGTTTATATGCGTGGAGAGATTGCTGAGGCAAAAAACAGTTTTGTCCGTTATCTGCAATCATTCCCTCAGGGAGCATTTAGTGTGAATGCTTCTTATTATCTGGGAGTCATTGCCTATAACCAGCAGGATTACGCTTCGGCCTCTTCCTGGCTGGATAAGGTTCTTGAATATCCCGACAGCAAATTCTCAACGGAAGCGATGGGTATGAGTGCAGACATCGCTTACAAGGGAAAAGATTATCCGAAAGCTCTGGGACTCTACAAGCGTATGGCGGACCGTGCTTTGTCACAGGAAGAACGCCTGCAGGCAGAAACGGGAGCATTGCGCAGTGCATGGATGGCCAATGACCAGACTGAGATCGTGACAACTGCTTCAGCCCTGCTGGCCCAAAGCAAGCTGGCTCCGGAGCTTGAAAATGAAGCCCGTTATTATCGTGCCAAAGCATTGCTGGCTACAGGAAAGGCGACAGAAGCACTGGCTGATCTGACTGTTCTGGCAAAAGATACGCGTAATGTTTATGGTGCAGAAGCAAAATATCTTGTAGCACAGATTTATTTTGATGCAGGTGAAACAGAAAAAGCAGAAAAAGAAGTGCTGGCATATATTGAGGTAAGTACACCACATGCTTATTGGCTTGCACGCAGCTTTGTCTTATTGTCGGATGTATATGTGAAACTGGACCGTAAGCTGGATGCTAAACAGTATTTGCTGTCTTTGCAACAGAACTATCATGCTGATGATGACATTGAGCAGATGATTGAAACCCGATTGGCCAAACTTAATAGTGTGAATTAAACGTATGAAACAGATAAAAATAGCTTTAGTATGTGCCGGATTGCTTCCCGGAGCGGTTATCTCAGCCCAGGAGCAGAAGAAAGATTCAACCTTGAACCGTACGGTTGTGGTGGAGAATCAGTATAATCCGGAGGTAATGGATGCGTTTAAGGTGAATGTACTTCCCAAAGTGGAGGAACCGGCTGTAGCGAAAAAGAATATTGATTATGCCACTTCCCTTCGTCCGCTTACATCCTGGACAGTTCGTCCGATGGATTCCTTTACCCGTGATCTGGAGTGGAAAAAAGCTCCTCGGGGATATATCCGCGGAGCTTATGGAAGCCGGAACAATGCGGATCTGAAGGCGTCCTATTTATGGGATATGACGGATCGTGACCGTTTGGACGTGATGGCTTCGCTGTATGGATTCAGCGGTGATGTTCACGTAGATGGTATTTCATCAGACTGGAAGGCCCGTTTCTACCGGACAGATCTTTCAGCTGTCTATACGCATGCTTTCCGTAAAGTAGATTTCCGTCTGGGAGGTAGTTTCGCCTCTCAGGTCTTCAACCATTATTCTATGCCTTTGGAAGTAAGTTCTGCAACTCAGGAAGGAGCGGATTTTGTCGGACATCAGCATTATACCCTGGGTGAAGGCTTCCTTGGTTTCCGCTCGAATACGGAGGACTTACCGGTACAGTTTGATGTACAGACGGGTTATCGCCGGTTTAACCGGAAGTATGCCGTGCCTAACCTGACAGACGGAGCGGAGAATGAAATCCATACGGCTGCTCATGTCTGGGGGCATCTGAATGAAGAACAGCAGGTCGGTGTCGGAATCACCATGGATAATCTGTCTTATGACAGTCAGAATATGAAGAACTATACTTCCCTGGAGGCAAATCCGTATTATGCCTATGACGGGGATAGCTGGAAGCTTCGTCTGGGTGTTCATGTTGACTGGCAGAGTGCAAACGGAAGTGGGGTAGATGTCGCTCCGGACGTAAAGGTTGATTATGTGTTTTCGGACAGCTATGTGATTTATGCACAGGCTCTGGGCGGACGTGAACTGAATGATTTCCGTCGTTTGAATGAACTCTCACCATATTGGGGACAGAAAGAGCAGTTACGTTCTACTTATACACTGGCCGATATGCAGTTAGGTTTTAAGGCTTCTCCCGTAACCGGACTGGGACTCAAGGTGTTTGGAGGTTATCGCATTACGGATGATGAAGTCTTTACCTGCTATCCTCTTCCGGATTTTGCATGTGCTTTGCCCTGGATGATGCAGGATAAGGCCAAAGTGGGATATGGAGGTGCCAGACTGGAATACGGATATAAAGACTGGGCTGATTTTTCATTGGAAGGAATTTATTACAGTTGGGATACAGAATCCGGCAGCGAATATCCTCTGCTGATGTATAAACCTGAGCTGGCACTGAATTTCCATGTCCGTGCCCGTGTCTTTGCAGGCTTGCATGTCGGACTTGACTATCAGTATGAAGGACGTAAAGAAGCCATGAAAGGTTATAAGGCTGATCCGGTAAATAATCTTTGCTTAAATGCTGAATATGGATGGAAGAAAGGCGTGAATGTCTTTATCCGCTTCAATAACCTGTTGAATAAGAACTATATTACTCAAACCGGATATCCGGAACAGGGCTTCTATGCCATGGGAGGAATCAGCTGGAGCTTTTAAGTAGCAAGTTTTGACTCCGGAAAGTACCTTTTCTGATTTTTTGGAAATATAAAAGAGACTTCCGGGGGTAAAAAAGCATGTTACACATAAAAAAAACAGAAAAAAAGCAGAAACCAACCTTATTATATAGGTCGGGTTCTGCTTTTTTTTTACATTTGCCAGCAAAACATTAATGGAATACACGAAATTATGCAGAACAATCTAGTGATAGTTGAGTCTCCGGCTAAGGCTAAAACGATAGAGAAGTTTCTGGGAAGCGGTTATAAAGTGCTTTCCAGCTATGGCCATATCCGGGATTTGAAACAGAAGGCTTTTAGTATAGATATTGAAAATAATTTTAAGCCCATTTATGAGATTCCGGAAGATAAAAAGAGTGTTGTAAGCACATTAAAGGCAGAAGCGAAAAAGGCCGATATGGTTTGGCTGGCATCCGATGAGGACCGGGAAGGAGAAGCTATATCCTGGCATTTGTTTGAAGTGTTGGATCTGGATCCTGCGAAGACGAAGCGTATTGTATTCCATGAAATTACCAAATCGGCTATTTTAAAGGCAATTGAGAATCCGCGCGACATTAACATTGATCTGGTCAACGCTCAGCAGGCTCGCCGGGTATTGGACCGTATTGTCGGTTTTGAACTTTCGCCTGTATTATGGCGTAAGATCAAACCTTCTCTTTCTGCAGGACGTGTACAGTCGGTTGCTGTCCGTCTGATCGTGGAACGTGAGCGCGAAATCCATGCTTTTGTCAGTGAAACTTTCTATCGTGTATCCGCAGTTTTTAGTGACGGAAAGGGATCTGAAGTAAAGGCTGAACTGGGACGCCGTTTCGCAACGAAGGAAGAGGCCCGGGCTTTCTTGGAAAGCTGTGCACAGGCTGAGCTCACCATTGAGGACATTACAACCCGTCCGCTGCGTAAATTTCCTGCGGCTCCGTTTACGACTTCTACTTTGCAACAGGAAGCAGCCCGGAAGCTGGGATATACGGTTGCCCAAACCATGATGATTGCCCAGCGCTTGTATGAAGAAGGTTTGATCACCTATATGCGTACCGACTCTGTAAACTTGTCGGAACTGGCATTGTCTTCCAGCCGGGAGGTCATTACTTCCATGATGGGAGACAAATATGTAAAGACACGGCAGTTCGCAACCAAAACCAAAGGTGCGCAGGAAGCTCACGAAGCAATCCGTCCTACCTATATGACCAATGAAACGATTGAAGGTACTTCACAGGAACAGCGTCTGTATGAACTGATCTGGAAACGTACACTGGCTTCTCAGATGGCAGATGCAGAACTGGAAAAGACGACGGCTACCATTTCAGTCAGTGGTACAGATGATAAGTTCACGGCTGTAGGTGAAGTTGTCACGTTCGACGGTTTCTTGCGGGTTTATAAAGAATCCTATGACGATGAATCGGAACAGGAAGATGAAAGCCGCCTGTTGCCTGCACTGGAAAAGGGACAGCAGCTGGAACGGAAGGAGATAATGGCAGTACAGCGCTTCACTCAGGCTCCTCCCAGATACACTGAAGCCAGCCTGGTCCGTAAACTGGAAGAACTGGGAATCGGACGTCCTTCTACTTATGCTCCTACTATTTCCACGATTCAGCAGCGCGGTTATGTGGAAAAAGGTAACCGTGAAGGAACGAAACGTGAGTACGATGTATTGAAGCTGAAAGGAAATCAGGTAACGGTAACTGTCCGTTCTGAAATGACGGGAAGTGAAAAATCCAAGTTGCTTCCAACAGATGTAGGCTCAGTTGTCAACGATTTCCTGATGGAATATTTCCCTCAGATCATGGACTACAATTTCACAGCAAGTGTAGAAAAAGAGTTTGATGAGGTTGCTGAAGGAAAAGAAGCCTGGACGGGAATGATGAAAGAATTCTATCAGGGCTTCCATCCGTTAGTTGAAACCTCTTTGGCTGTGAAGAGCGAACATAAAGTCGGTGAACGAATGTTGGGTACAGACCCGGCTACGGGAAAACCCGTATCCGTTAAGATTGGACGCTTTGGACCGGTTGTACAGATCGGCTCGGCCGAAGATGAGGAGAAACCCCGTTTTGCCCAGCTTAAGAAAGAATATTCTCTGGAAACCGTGACACTTGAACAGGCTTTGGATTTGTTCAAACTGCCCCGTACATTGGGAGAACTGGATAATAAGACCGTGACGGTCGGGACCGGACGCTTCGGACCTTATGTCCGTTATGACAATACGTTCGTTTCCATACCGAAGACAATGGATCCGATGACAATTACATTGGAAGAAGCTGAAGAAATGTTGCGTGCCAAACGGGAAGTTGAAGCCCAGAAGGTAATCAAGACATTTGCTGAAGAACCAGATTTGCAGATATTGAACGGACGTTATGGCCCCTATATCGCTTATCAGAAGAAGAATTATAAAATACCGTCTACCGTAGAACCGGCAGACTTGAATCTGGAAACTTGTTTCAAGGTGATTGAGCTGCAAAAGGCTAAAGGAGAAAACCGTAAAGCACGTTCTGTTGTAAAGAAAAAGAAATGAGACGCATCTTTTTAATCGGATATATGGGCTCTGGAAAGACGACGTTAGGTAAAGCCTTTGCCAAAGCTGCCGGTCTGGAGTTTATTGATCTGGACTGGTATATTGAAGAGCGTTTGCATAAGACCATATCCAAAATTTTTGCGGAACAAGGAGAAAGCGGTTTTAGGGAAGTAGAGCGGAAGTTACTTCATGAGGCTGGAGATTTTGAGGATGTACTGATCGCTTGTGGAGGAGGTACTCCATGTTTCTTTGATAATATGGATTACATGAATCAGGCAGGTGACACCGTTTTTCTGGATGTCTCTCCGGAAGTGTTGTTCCGCCGTCTGAAGATTGCCAAGACCAAACGTCCTTTGCTGGCCGGAAAGTCGGATCAGGAACTGATGGCGTTCATCATCGGTGGACTGGAAAAACGGCTTCCCTTTTACAGCCGGGCACGGTATTGTCTGTCCGGGGAACGCCTGGAAAGCCGAAGTCAGATCGATGAATCCGTAAGGCTGTTAAGCGCTCTGTTGTCTGGAGACACACAGATTGAAAATGAAATACATTAATGAATAAATAAACATAAACAACCAACTATCAACTATTGACTAATGAGAAAATGGCGTATTGAAGATTCAGAAGAACTCTACAACATTACGGGGTGGGGTGTTTCGTACTTTAGTATCAATGAAAAGGGGCATGTAACAGTAACTCCCCGTAAAGACGGAGTGGCTGTTGACCTGAAAGAATTAGTTGACGAACTTCAGCTTAGGGATGTAACGGCTCCGATGTTGGTGCGTTTCCCTGATATCTTGGATAACCGCATTGAAAAGATCTCCAATTGTTTTCAACAGGCGGCAGATGAGTATGGCTATAAGGCTCAGAACTTCATCATTTATCCGATTAAAGTAAATCAGATGCGTCCGGTCGTAGAGGAAATTATCAGTCATGGAAAGAAATTTAATCTGGGACTGGAAGCCGGATCCAAACCGGAACTGCATGCCGTGATAGCCATTAACACGGATTCTGATTCGTTGATTGTGTGCAACGGGTATAAAGATGAAAGTTATATCGAACTGGCATTATTGGCCCAGAAAATGGGTAAACGCATATTTCTGGTTGTCGAAAAGCTGAATGAACTGCGTCTGATTTCTCGCATAGCCAAACAGTTGAATGTACGTCCCAATATTGGAATACGCATTAAGTTGGCTTCTTCCGGAAGCGGAAAATGGGAAGAAAGTGGAGGCGATGCCAGCAAGTTTGGATTAACTTCCAGTGAATTGCTTGAGGCACTTGACTTTATTGAAAAGAAGGACATGAAGGATTGCCTGAAACTGATCCATTTCCATATCGGTAGTCAGGTAACTAAAATACGCCGTATCAAGACTGCCTTGCGTGAGGCTTCCCAGTTCTATGTTCAGTTGCATCAGTTAGGTTTCCCGGTTGAATTTGTTGATATAGGCGGCGGTTTAGGAGTGGACTATGATGGAACCCGTTCTTCCTATAGCGAGAGCAGTGTGAACTATTCCATTCAGGAATACGTAAACGACTCCATTTCAATTCTTGTCGATGCCAGCAACAAGAACGGTATTCCTCATCCCAATATCATTACGGAGAGCGGACGTTCGTTGACCGCCCATCATTCCGTACTGATTTTTGAAGTGCTTGAAACAGCTTCATTGCCTTCAATGGACGAAGAATTTGAGGTAGGGCCTAACGATCATGAACTGGTTCAGGAGCTTTACCAGATCTGGGATAATCTGAACCAGAGCCGGATGCTGGAGGCCTGGCATGATGCCCAGCAGATCCGTGAAGAGAGTCTGGATCTGTTCAGCCATGGAATCGTAGACCTGAAAACGAGAGCCCAGATCGAACGTATGTACTGGTCTGTAACACGTGAAATCTGTCAGATAGCTTCAGGTCTGAAGCATGCTCCTGATGAATTCCGTAACCTGGACAAACTGCTGGCAGATAAATATTTCTGCAATTTCTCTCTGTTCCAGTCCCTGCCGGATTCCTGGGCTATCGATCAGATATTCCCGATTATGCCGATCCAGCGTCTGGATGAACGTCCTGACCGTACGGCTACCTTGCAGGATATCACTTGTGACTCAGACGGAAAGATTGCCAATTTTGTTTCTACCCGTAATGTGTCTCATGATTTGCCTGTACATACGATCAAGTCAAAGGAATCCTATTATATCGGAGTATTCCTGGTAGGAGCCTATCAGGAAATCCTGGGAGATATGCATAACCTCTTCGGTGATACCAATGCCGTGCATGTGAGTGTGAACGATAAGGGATACACGATCGATCAGGTGATTGATGGAGAAACGGTTGCTGAGGTATTGGATTATGTGCAGTATAATCCCAAGAAACTGGTACGCACATTGGAAACCTGGGTAACCAAGTCAGTTAAAGAAGGACGGATCTCAGTGGAAGAGGGCAAGGAATTCCTGTCCAACTACCGTTCGGGATTGTACGGATATACTTACCTGGAATAAGCAAAGAGGTCTGGGGATAAGAAATTGTTTCCGGAGCTAAAGATTTAGTTCCGGAAACAATGTGTTTTAATAGATAGGACAATTAAAAAGCAAAAATAAACGAAGATGGAAAAACTGACAATCATAAAAGTCGGGGGAAAGATTGTGGAAGAATCGGATACACTGAACCAGTTGCTGGCCGATTTTTCAAAGATTCCCGGTTATAAGCTGTTGGTACATGGCGGCGGACGTTCTGCTACACGCATAGCCGAGTCATTGGGCATTGAAAGTCGCATGGTGAACGGAAGACGTATTACGGATGCTGAAACATTGAAAGTCGTAACCATGGTTTATGGAGGTCTGGTGAATAAAAATATTGTAGCAGGACTTCAGGCTAAAGGAGTGAATGCCATTGGACTCACGGGTGCAGACATGAATGTAATCCGTTCTGTGAAACGCCCCGTGAAAGAGGTTGACTATGGTTTTGTCGGTGACGTGAAACAGGTGGACGCCGAAGTTCTGGTGTCATTGATCTGCCGTGGAGCTGTTCCGGTGATGGCTCCTCTGACTCACGATGGAGAAGGACATATCCTGAATACCAATGCTGATACGATTGCCGGAGAAACAGCCAAGGCACTGGCCGATGCATTCGATGTGACACTGGTTTATTGCTTTGAGAAAAAAGGAGTCTTGAAAGATGAAAACGATGACAACAGCGTGATTCCGGTCATTACTCCCGATTTGTTCCGTCAGTATGTAACCGAAGGGGTGATTCAGGGCGGTATGATTCCGAAGCTGGAGAATGCTTTCTCTGCAGTGGAAGCAGGTGTACGCCAGGTAATTATCACGCAAGCATCAGCTATTGATGGCCTTTCCGGTACTGTAATTCGGATTGAAAAATAATTTTTTTCGAAAAAAATCAAGTAATCGTGTAACTTTTTGAACCCTTATCCGTCATTAATATAGAAAGCAATGCGAAAGATCAGTTTTCGAGACGATATTCTGCCTTTGAAAGATAAGCTTTACAGGTTGGCGCTGCGAATAACGTTCAACCGGACAGAAGCAGAGGATATTGTACAGGATACACTGATCAAGATTTGGAATAAACGGGATGAGTGGTCACAATTAGATTCTATTGAAGCTTATTGTACGACAATAGCCCGTAATCTGGCCATAGACCGGAGCGAGAAACTGGAAACACAGAATGTTCCGCTCATGGAGGAGGCAACTGAACTTCCTGATGCATTGACTCCTGACAGACAGATTGAGCAGGATGAACAACTTAAGCTGATTCACCGTTTGGTGAACGAACTTCCGGAGAAGCAGCGTACAGTTATGCAACTGAGGGATGTAGAAGGTAAAAGTTATAAGGAAATTGCTGAGATCATGCATCTGACCGAGGAACAGGTAAAAGTAAACCTCTTCCGGGCCCGAAGGCAGATCCGGTCAAAATATGATGAAATAGACACTTATGGATTATAAGTACATTGAACAATTGTTGGAGCGTTACTGGAATTGTGAAACCTCGGTAGAGGAAGAGCAGATTCTTCGGACTTTCTTCCGTCAGAAAGAAGTTCCTGCACATCTGCTTCGCTATAAGCCTTTGTTCGCCTATCAGGAAGTTGCCCGGCACATCAGCCTGGACAAAGATTTTGACGAGCGGGTATTGGCAAAGGTTGAACATCCGGTAGTAAAAGCAAGACATATAGCCTTGCATACGCGATTTATGCCGTTGTTCAAGGCTGCCGCAATGATGACTTTGCTGTTTACGGTAGGCGGTGTGGTACAGCACACGATGGGTGATGGCAAGGCAGGGGTTGTGTATGTGTATGATCAGTACTCCCCGGGCAGACATGATGCAGAAGTGGCTTATGAAACCGATACGGTGAAAGTGATGTTGAAGTCACAGGAAAAGCCGCAGGTTGAAAAAGAGTAAAAAGAACATTTTCATTTGCTTTTATATAAATAATAGTTAGTGCTTATTAGTACAAGAACAACGAGGCTGTGAAGTTTCAATTCTCTCAAATTTATTGACTAACTAAAAATAAGAAAAGAGGATTACTGCGTGAGCAGTAATCCTTTTGCTTATGTTCCCGGATTAAGTTTTTAATTTCAGCTGGAGTATGGCAACTCGAAGAATCATCAAGGACAAAGATTTTGGACAGATTGTGATCGGTACCCGCAGGACGGCGCGTAACATAACCATGCGTGTCAGACCTGACGGTCTCCATGTAACGGTTCCACCATATAGCAAAACGGAGAAAGTGATGGCAACACTGGAAACCTTCCGTGAACGTTTGCTGGAGCAGTACCGTAAGGTGGAGATCCGGCCGATTGATTTTTCTTATGCCATCCGTACAGCATGTTTCCGGCTTTGGCTGGAGCCCAGTCCCCTGAAATGCTTTACACTGAAACAGACCGGAGAAGGGATCTGTATCTGCTGTCCTGCAGATGTTGATTTCTCATGTGAGCAGGTGCAGAAACTGGTACGTGCTGCCATTCTTCGTGCATTGAAGAAATCAGCCGGAAGTTATTTGCCTCCGTTGCTGGAAGCTCTGGCTGAACGTTACGGTTTTTCCTACCGGAAAGTAAAGATTACAGGAGCCCGTTCACGTTGGGGAAGTTGTTCTGCTGTCGGAACCATCAGCCTGTCATGTTATCTGATGCTACTTCCTCCTCATTTGATGGATTACGTATTGTTGCATGAATTGTCACATACGAAAGAGATGAATCATGGTCCTCGTTTTTGGGAATTGCTGGACAGTCTGACTGAAGGAAAGGCGTTGTCACTTCGGGCTGAACTGCGGAACTATCGCACTGCATTCTGATGATTTCTTCAGATTCCACCTCTGTCTGAACGTGTTGTACCGGGAAATACATTCATTTACTCTTCCGGACAGATTGTTTTTCTCAGGAAAAATCCGAACTTTGCACAGACAGAAAATACGAATTCAATGATTAAGCAAGATTATTTGATACGGATGATTCAGGAGATTGTGGCCTTGCTGGTGAATGCCTTGTTGCGTCGCAAGCGCATCCGTCAGGAGGACTGGAGTGAATATGATGCGATGGCCTCCCAGCTGTTGGGCTTGCCCCTTAGTCAGTTGCAGACTGTAGATGTGGATGAACTGGCGGACCGCTATGCAGGCGAAGAGTCAGGAATCGAGAAAATGGAACTGGCTTCTCTGTATCTGTTGCGCCTTTCAGAAGAGACAGAAGGTAGTATCGTGTTCAAAAGCAAGTTGCGGCAGGACGGCCTCCGGCTGTTGAAGCGGGTACATGCGTCCAGCAATACTTACTCTTTGCAACGGGAAATGCTGATCCGCATGCTGGATTATGGAGAATAAAAAATCCGGCTTGTTGAGCCGGAAGAATGAACGGACGGAGCAGGCAGATCATTTGGACTTGCCGTCTCCTTCGGTTTCCAGAATAAAGATTTTCCCGTTTTTCTTTTCCACAGAAACCTCGCTTCCTTTCGGATTAAGATTGAACGGGGTTATTTCTTCGGTATGATTATCCACAACCATCAGCATACTTTCTTCAGCAAAACGGTTGATCAGCAGTCGGACTGAAGATTCTTTCATGGTCTGGTTCAGCAACAGGCTGTCGTTGATATAGACAGACAGGCTGTCTCCGGCCAGGCTGTTGTCGAGGGTCAGAATATATTTGTCGGAAAAGGCTTCGGCCTGTCCTTCCTTGCGCTGGGAACGGAATCCTAAATAGAGAAACAGAAATACGATGAAAAATACGCCGAATGCCAAAAGGCCGTTACCAATCATAAATTGCTTGTTGCTGTCGATACTTTTGCTCATAGATAAGGGTATATTGTTTTATTTGTTGCAAAGAAAATGAATTTTTGCTTATTTTGTGCATAAATTCGTGGGGTGAATTTTGTATTAACGTGGATTAACTCATAAGCATCAAATTATATAGATTAAATAACCATGAAAAAAAGAAAGTCTTTACTTAAGAAAACATTACTTTCCTGTCTGATGGCTTGCAGCCTGTCTTCAGCCCTGGCAGAAGGTATAAACATCATTCCCCAGCCTGTTCGTCTGGAGCAGCAGGCTGGCAGTTTCCGGTTGACGTCTTCTGCCGTAATCGGTTATCAGGCTGGTCTGAAGGAACATGCCGAGTATTTACAGCAGGTTTTGAGTCAGTCCACAGGATGGGACTTCCGTCTGGTGGAAGGAAAGAATCAGGGCGATATCCGTCTGGCTTTGTCTCCTGACAAGGCACAAGGCAAGGCCGAAGGCTATCAGCTGGATGTAAAGCCCGGTCGCATTGTATTGTACGGAACCGACAAGGGCGGAGTCTTTTATGGCATACAGACCCTGCTTCAGCTGTTCCCTGCTGAGATTTATAGCAATCAGCGTCAGAAAGGAGTAGACTGGACTGTTCCTGCTGTGTCTGTCTTTGATGCGCCGGAACGTCCCTGGCGAGGAATGATGCTCGATGTGGCACGCTATTTCTTTGATAAGGAGTTTGTGAAGAAATACATTGACATGATGGCCATGTATAAGCTGAACAAACTGCAGTTTCATTTGATTGATGATTCCGGATGGCGTCTGGAGATCAAGAAATATCCCCGCCTGACGGAGATTGGTGCCTGGGCCGGACCGGATACCCATCGTTTGGGAGGATATTATACACAGGAAGATATTAAGGAACTGATCGCTTATGGCCAGTTGCGTAATGTGGAAATTATTCCTGAAATCGAGTTCCCGGCTCACATGCTTTCAGCGGTGGCTGCTTATCCCTGGCTTTCATGTACCGGGCTGCAGCATGAAGTTCCGGTGCAGCATTTCATCAGCCGCGATTTACTTTGTGTCGGAAAAGAAAGTTCTTATCAGTTCCTGAGTGATGTATTGGACGAAACAGTCAGCCTGTTCCCTTCTCATTATATCAATATCGGTGGAGATGAAGCCGTGTATGACCGTTGGAAGGAATGTCCGAAATGTCAGGAAGTCATGAAGCGGGAAGGACTGACCAAGGCTTCTGATCTGCAGGGATATCTGACAAATGTCGTAGCCGATATGATGAAGAAGAAAGACCGCACCGTAGTCGGCTGGGAAGAGATTATTCAGCGTGGAAAGGTCAACCACCCGGTAGTGGCTCTGATGTGGCACAATGTTGGAGATACGATTCAGGCCACCAAGACCGGTCACAAGGCAATCCTGACACCGGCTACTCACATGTATCTTGACTTCCCTGAAAGCGGAACTCCCGGTGAAATAAAGGCTGCCGGCTGGATGCCGCCTATTTCTGTGGAGAAATGTTATTCCATGGAGGTTAATGACTATTCACCGGAATCTACGGTTCTGGGTGTACAGGGATGCTTCTGGAGTGACCAGTTTATTCATGGAACTGTATTGCAGGAATTGCCCCTGCTGAATGAAAACCGTTCTGAAAACTATGCCGAATATCTGACCTTCCCTCGTTTGCTGGCTGTTTCTGAAGTGGCATGGAGCAAGATGTCCCGGCGTGACTACAAGGACTTCTCCAACCGTCTGAGCCATCATTATGCCCGTCTGGACTATAAAGGATGCAATTACCGGGTTCCTGAACCCCAGATTGTTTCCATGAAGGAACAGGCAGACGGAAAGCTGGAATTCACACTGGCTCCCAGCGTAGCCGGATCTGAAATTGTGTACACCACAGACGGACGTTATCCGAACATTCATTCTCCACGTTATACCGGACCGGTAACGGTGGATAACAAGAGTGATTTTCATGCCATGACGCTGGTGACTGACCGTCATTATTCGCTTCCGATTTATTTCGCACCTGATTATTCTGCCTACAAGCAATATGGAACCTTCACGGCTGAATGGAAACCTTTGCAGATACAGACGGTGATGACTCCGTGGCGTTTTGAATGTACCGGAAAGATCTCCGGAAACGGAACCTACGAAGTGACTTTCATCCGTACCAAAGGACAGAATAACCTGAAGCTGGGTACTCTGCAGCTGTTGAAGCGAGAAGAAAAACTGGCAGAAGTCGTACAGAGCGGAACAGCCAGTGAAGCTGCTCCTGCTGTAACTTATCGCTTCAAGGTAGATGCTTTCGAAGCCGGAACTCCTTTCTTTGTAGAAGTACAGGCTTGTGGAGAAGGAGGAAATGAGACTTCCGGTCTGGTATTTATCAAGAAAGTTGAAGATTGAATCAAACTGAAATAATTATGAAAAACAGAATGTTGAAAAGCGTCTGTTTACTTTCAGTGCTGGCTTGTGCGCCTTGCGCACAGGCCGGAGAACTGACGGAGACAGCGCATGTATGTCCCGCTGATGCCATCCGGAAAGACTGCCGTCCGGCAGAGAAAGACCGCCTGTTCCATTCAAAGGCAGTGGAAGCACAGATCCGGCGGGTACAGAGTCTGCTGACCAATTCGCGTCTGGTCTGGATGTTTACGAATTGTTTTCCCAATACGCTGGATACGACGGTTCACTTCCGGCATTTTGAAGACGGACGTCCGGATACCTTTGTGTATACGGGAGATATTCATGCCATGTGGCTGCGTGACTCCGGAGCACAGGTATGGCCTTATGTACAGCTGGCCAATGAAGATCCGGCACTGAAAGAAATGCTGGCAGGCGTTATCAACCGTCAGTGGATGTGCATTAATATTGATCCTTATGCCAACGCCTTTAATGACGGTCCGACAGGCAGCGAATGGAAGTCGGATCTGACAGACATGAAGCCGGAACTCCATGAGCGTAAATGGGAGATTGATTCTCTTTGCTATCCGCTTCGTCTGGCTTATCATTACTGGCAGGTGACGGGAGATACGTCCGTATTTGGAGACGATTGGCTGGCGGCCATTACCAACATTCTGAAAACTTTCCGTGAACAGCAGCGCAAAGACGGAAACGGCCCCTATAAATTTCAGCGCAGGACGGAACGTGCAACCGATACGTTGCCGTGTGACGGACTGGGCAATCCCGTGAAACCGGTGGGCCTGATAGCTTCCAGTTTCCGTCCGTCAGATGACGCAACGACTCTTTCCTTCCTGATACCGTCTAATTTCTTTGCCGTTTCTTCCTTGCGGAAAGCAGCCGAGATTCTGAAAAAAGTCAACCATGATGAGGAGTTGTCTTCTCAGTGCATCCGTTTGGCCGATGAGGTTGAAAAGGCTTTGAAGGAACATGCTGTCTATACCCATCCCAAGTATGGACCGATTTATGCATTCGAGGTGGACGGATTCGGCAACCACATCCTGATGGATGATGCCAATGTACCCAGTCTGCTGGCCATGCCTTATCTGGGAGATGTAGATGTCAATGACCCGGTTTATCAGAACACCCGCCGTTTTGTGTGGAGCGAAGACAATCCTTATTTCTTCCGCGGAACAGCCGGAGAAGGAATCGGAGGACCGCATATCGGCTACGATATGGTATGGCCGATGAGTATCATGATGAAGGCTTTCACCAGCCGGGACGATCAGGAAATCAAGTCGTGCATTGAGATGCTGATGCGTACGGATGCCGGTACCGGATTCATGCATGAATCCTTTCATAAGGACAATCCCCAGAAGTTTACCCGTGCATGGTTTGCCTGGCAGAATACCCTGTTCGGCGAGCTGATCCTGAAACTGGTGAACGAAGGAAAGACAGAACTTCTGAACAGTATTACCATTCAATAACCGTTTCCGGGCTTCAGACTGGCTGAGGCCCGGAAACCGATTGACTTTGTATTCTGCTTTGTTTCAATAATCTAATACTTTTTCAATTATGCTCAAGAATTTTGAATATTCAATGCTGCCGTTCGGATTTGTACATTGCTTTTGCAACAACTGCCGGAAGGCCGACCAGTGTCTGCGTAATCTTACCTTGTCGTATGTTCCGGATACGGAGGTGACGGTCAAGATGATCAATCCCCATCTGGTAGTTCCTGATGGAAAATGCCCGTATTACCTGTCGTCCAAGACCAAGAAGTTTGCCTATGGCATATCGCATCTGTTTGATGAACTGCCATTCGGAAAGGTAAAGAGCGTGAGGGAAGAACTGATAAATCATTACGGACGTACGAATTATTATCGTCTGAAACGGAAGGAACGCAGTTTTCCGCCGGCTGAACAGGACTACGTGAAATCAGTATTGCAGCGTTATGGAGTGAAAGGCAGTCCGGCATTCGATGAATATCGGGAGGAATACGACTGGGAAGGGCGCTGAGACCTGCCCGTGTCTGACCTGTTGATCAGCAGGAACCGCCTGTTTGAAGGAGCAGTTTTGTCAGTCCGAAACTCTTGTTTTGTCTTGTCAAAACAAGAGTTTCTTCAGCCCGTAAAAAAAGTTCCACTAGGTGAAACAAAAATTTTCACCCGGTGGAACAAAAAATTCCACTGGCTGGAACAAAAAGTTTCACTAAGTGGAACTGCTTTTTCTTCCGGTAAAAACAGATAAACCGACTGGAAAAACCGGGGAAACCGGCTGCTCGTTTCTGATGAATTGCGGGCAGAATCCGGAGAAATTTTATAGAACTTATTATCGAATAAAATATACGTAACTATGAAAGATCATTTTGGTAAATCCCGCAGCCGGCTGGTCAACCGGCTCTTCGGGTGTTGCCTGGGGGGAGTAATGGCCTTGTTTGCCCAAACTGGCTATGCCGATACGTTTGTGATAGGGAATAACCGCATTACATTTATTACGGAGAATCTGGTTCGCCTTGAATACGCCCGTCATCAGCAATTCTTGAATGATTCCACGCTGTTTGCCGTTGTCCGGACAGACCGTCAGCTTGGAGTCCGCCACGAACAGAAAGGAAGGAAGCACGTTTTCTCCACGAAAGCGATGCGCCTGGAATTTGATCATGACGGTTTTCCTTTCGGACAGAATAATCTTCGGGTAACGTTCTCGATGCATGGAAAGGAGAAAGGCTGGTGCCTGACGGATGGTCAGAGCGGCAATCTGAAAGGAGCTTTGTGTACGGTCGACGGGATTGGTGGCCCGGTGGAACGGGAAGAAGGTCTGCTGAGCCGTGACGGATGGTTCCTGATCAATGACACAGGAAAGGATGTCTATAAGAACGGAAAACTGTCATTCAGAGACCGGAATCATGTACAGGACTTTTATCTGTTCGTTTATGGAACGGACTATAAGGCGGCATTGAAATCACTGGCAGCAGTCAGCGGTCCGGCTCCGATGACCCGGAAGTATGTGCATGGAGCCTGGTATTGTCGCTGGTGGCCATACACGGCTGATGATTACAGGGAGCTGGTAGCCGGGTATCATGAACATAATTTCCCTCTGGATATCATGGTATTTGACATGGACTGGCATAAAAAAGTGTATGATCAGGGAACGGGGCATGCCTTTACCCGCGGATGGAGCGGCTACAGCTGGAATCGTGAACTGATCCCGGATCCGGCCGGACTGATCCGGGAATTTAAGGATAAGGATGTCTATGTGGTATTGAATGAACATCCGCATGACGGACTTCGTCCCGAAGATGATGCTTATCCTGCCTTTGCCCGTGCACTGGGTGCATCCTATACCAGCGAGGGAGTTCCTGTATTTGATGCCGGAGATCCTTTCTACATGAAGCATTTCATGAAGTATGCCCATCAGGAAGCAGACTCAATGGGAATTGCTTTCTGGTGGCTGGACTGGCAACAGGACTATGCTTATCCGCTGGTACGTGGTACAAGCACGAAGCATCTTCCCTGGTTGAATGAAATCTATTATAATTATTCGATGCGTCCTCTGTCTGACGACGGGGCAGAAAAGCGGGTGCTCCGCGGAGCCGGATTCAGCCGTTGGGGAGGATGGGGTGACCACCGTCATCCGATTCAGTTCTCCGGTGATGCCGTGGGAAACTGGGAAATGCTGCGTTTTGAAGTTGATCTGACCACGACGAGCGGAAATGCCGGATGCTTCTTCTGGGCTCACGATATCGGCGGGTTCTATGACGGGCTTGATCCGGAACTTTATACACGCTGGACTCAGTTCGGCCTGTTGAACTCTTCGCTTCGTATACATTCCGTCGTAGGTGAGAAGAGCGACCGGCGGCCATGGTTGTGGGGAGAACGCGAAGAAGCGGCCATGCGGGAGGTTTATCATTTGCGTTCCCGTCTGATGCCTTACATTTATTCTTCTGTCAGACAGTGCTATGACGACATGCTGCCTCTGAACCGGGGACTTTACATTGAACATCCTGAAACAGAAGAAGCTTACAAACATCCCGGTGAATTCTATTTCGGTGATCTGATTCTGGGAGCTCCGGTTACGGAACCCGGAAAGGGCGAAGACAAGACGGTTGTACAGAAGGTCTGGTTCCCGGAAGGTGCGAACTGGTATAGTCTGTTTGACGGGAAAAAGTATGAGGGCGGCCAGACCCTGGAAGTTGTCAGCACGCTTGAAACATCTCCGGTTTTCGTGAAGGGCGGATATCCTCTGCCTATGCAGCCTTATCGGGAACGGATGGCTTCGGCTCCGCTTGATACACTGGTCGTAAGATGTTATCCGGGCGAGAAAGGTATTGAGAATCATTATACGTTGTATGAAGACGACGGACAGACGCTGGATTATCAGGCAGGCCGGTTTGCAACGACGGATCTTTCATACAAGAACCAGGGAGACAAGCTGGTTATCCGTATGGCCGGTTCAAAAGGTTCTTACGAAGGCCAACCGCGGAAACGCGCTTACGTTGTTGAATTGCCGGGCGTAAAAGCCGGGAAAGAGGTGCGTGTGAACGGAAAACGTGTCCGTGCTTCTTTCGACGGGTCTTTGCAGGGACTGGTGATTTCTACTCGTACCTTTGCAGTTGACAAGGAAGTTGTCGTAGAGCTGACCGGCATTCAGTAAGGAAGGCCGGCAGCTCCCGGTATAAATCATCCGATGAGCCGGAGAATGATGAGAGAAAAATTAAGTTTGAACCATAATTTATGATACAGCAGGTTGAGATCACTTTACGGCCACATGCACGTGGCTTTCATTTGGTAACGGAGGAAATTGTACGTCAGCTTCCTCCCTTGCCTCAGACGGGTTTGTTGAACCTTTTTATCCAGCACACCAGTGCCGCCTTGTCCATTAATGAAAATTGTGATCCGGACGTACGGGATGACATGGAACAGATTTTTAACCGTCTGATCCGCGAGCGCGAATCGTGGTACACCCATACGCTGGAAGGATGGGATGACATGCCGGCTCATGCAAAGTCAATAATGATCGGGGTAAGCCTGTCAGTTCCGGTCACTCGCGGGCAGCTGAATCTGGGGACCTGGCAGGGCATTTATCTTTGCGAATTCCGCAATCATGGAGGTCCCAGACGCATTGTCGCGACAATTATTGGGGAGTAAGAGGGTTTTCCCGTGGAACGGAAAGGCTGTCGGTGAAGTAACCGGCGGCCTTTCCTTTTAGCTGTACCCGGGAAATATCCACATTCTTTGCGGCTTCCTCGGAGATGACACCTTTGGCTGCAATTCTTCCGGCAACAATGCGGAAGTGATTTTCCTGGCTTTCCCTGAGCTGTCCGCTGTTTGTGAAGGAAGTCATGAAATGCTTGGGCTTGGGGATGATGGAAGCCAGATAGATGCATTCTTCCAGCGTAAGCTGTGAAGGGCGCTTGCTGAAATAGAAGTCTGCGGCTTCCCGTATTCCGTAGACCATAGGTCCCCATTCGGCAATGTTCAGGTAAACCTCAAACATACGTGCTTTCGAAGTCAGCCGGTTGGTTTCGATCAGCCAGACAATCAGGGCTTCTTCCAGTTTGCGGGCTATATTCTTGTTGCGGTTCAGAAAGACATTCTTGACCAGCTGCATGGAGATGGTACTTCCTCCGCGGGCAAAGCGCCGCTTCTTCAGATCGTAGGCCATTGCCTCCTGAATGGCATCGGGCAGAAATCCCTGATGGTAGAAGAATCCTCCGTCTTCACTTTGCAGTACAGCCGTCTGCATGACAAGGGGAATGCTGTCGAGCGGAAGAAAATGCTCCCACGACGGGCCGACCGGGAACGTCCGGACCGGGATTCCGTCTTCGTAGGCCGTATATTCAAATTCGGAAGACATTTTGCTGAGATTGGTATTCCCGTATTGGATGATCCGGAAATTTCGGGCGAGCAGGTCGGAATGAAACTTCAGACTGTCCGGAAGGGCAAGGTCTGCATCCAGCAGAAAATCGTATGCCAGCTGGCCGTCTACCCGGATACCTTCCAGATGTTCGAACAGTCCCTGAGGCAGAGAGCTGAACAGTTCTGATGCAGGAAACCATGATTTGTGAAGTTTCGCAATGAGATGGCCGGGACTTTCGAGTTTAAGGTAAGGATTCAGCTGAAGCTGGTTGAAGCGCACCGTACTGCAACTGTCCAGTTCGATGCTTTGTGAACCGATGTTCAGATGGAAGTCAACTTCTCCATGATTCAGGTTGATTACTTCCGGAGAAAGCCGGTGATGGAAAAGGCTCAATCCCCTGACTTCGGCTTTCCCCTGCAATTGCATGGGACTTCCGTCTTTTTGTATGAAGGAAAGCATCAGTTCATCGAAATGAATTTCAGCTCCCAGTCTCCGTTTGAGATAGGGGACAGCCACATCTGGTGCCTGTATGTGCAGGGACAGCAGATGTTCGGACGGATCAATTTCTCCGCTTGTCTGCCAGTGTTGTTCCTTTCCGTCCTCAACGAATTGAATATGACTTTGAAAATGCCGGTCTTTGATACGGAATTCCGGGATGTACAGACTGACGGAATTATTGTCTTTCTTTTCACTGATCCGCAGGCGGGTCAGCTTTCCTTCAGAAGGCAACAGGCGGAATATCGTTTTCAGCAGGAGACCTGCCTGTCTGTCGTATTCGGCTGAAGATTTATCGGGCCGGGAAGTGCGGTCGTCCAGGAACATAAAATCATAGTTGGCCTGCGTGCCTTTCTTTACAAAACGCAATTCCGGCTGTTCCATACTGATCCGGCGGATTTCAAGATTGCCTCTGAGCAGTTGCCACAGGCCCGGAGTTATTTCCGCCGAATGGATGGTAAGCAGCGTATCTCTTTGTTCGGGAACCACAGACAGGCCTCCGAACAGGATCCGTCCGGTTTTCGTGAACTCCAGATAGTCGTAGTGAATATCCAGTCCGTATCGTTCCTTCATGGCAAGGATTTTTCGCTCGGCCATGCTGTTGATGACAGGGTTGCGGAACCCCCATAAAAGGAACAGGCTTAAGCCGAGCACCACCAGTAATCCGCCTCCTGCTCCGATAAGTTTCCGTTTCATATTGTTCCTTTTTTCCGTTGCAAAGTTAAAAAAATAATCTTTGAACTGGCACAAACTCTTTCGGACTGGTTAAAGATTTGCCCGAATTTATTCGGCATACTCTTAATAACATAAAAAAAACTACAATATTTTGTAGTACATTATATTATTTGTATCTTTGCAGCGAATGGATGAATGGTGGAGGGGCAATAAAGCTCCTTTTTTTGTTGTAAACTCATAACAATGATAGAAAAACAGGAAATAACGGATGTTGTGAATAAGTGGCTGGAAGATAAAGAATATTTTCTGGTTGATGTTCAAATTAGTGCAGATTCACGTATCGTGGTGGAAATCGATCACCGCGATGGTGTCTGGATCGATGACTGTGTAAACTTGAGTCGTTATCTGGAAGAGACTCTGGGAGAACGTTTGGGAGATTATGAATTGGAAGTCGGTTCTGCCGGTCTTGGTCAGCCATTCAAAGTCCTGCGTCAGTATGAAGCCCATGTCGGAAGTTCAGTCGAAGTTTGCACGAAAGACGGACGAAAACTGCATGGAGTACTGCAGTCTGCCTCGGAAGAAGGTTTTACATTGCTCACGGAAGTACGTGAACGCCCGGAAGGAGCCAAACGCCCCGTTGGGTTGAACATGAGTTACATTTTACTTATGATGAGATAAAATACACCAAATACTTAATAAGTTTTAAATAATTATGGCCAAAAAAGAGGAAACAGTCAGCTTGATTGACACATTTTCGGAATTTAAGGAATTGAAAGAATATTGATCGCACTACGATAGTGAGCGTGTTGGAAGAGTCTTTCCGTAGTGTGATCGCGAAAATGTTTGGCACTGACGAAAATTACGACGTGATTGTGAACCCTGACAAGGGAGATTTTGAAATATGGCGTAATCGTGAGGTAGTAGCAGATGAGGATTTGACGAATCCCAATATGCAGATCTCATTGACCGAGGCACAGAAAATTGATGCTTCGTATGAGATTGGTGAGGAAGTGACGGATGAAGTAATCTTCGAAAAGTTCGGCCGCCGGGCCATTCTGAACTTGCGACAGACACTGGCATCGAAGATTCTAGAACTGGAGAAGGACAGTCTGTATAACAAGTATATTGACAGGGTGGGTACAGTGATCAGTGCGGAAGTCTATCAGATCTGGAAGAAAGAAATCCTGTTGCTGGATGATGAAGGTAATGAACTTCTTTTGCCGAAGACTGAACAGATCCCGGAGATTTCTACCGTAAAGGCGAAACTGCCCGTGCCGTAGTGGCCCGTGTAGATAATAAAAATAATAATCCGAAGATTATTCTGAGCCGTACTTCACCTGTGTTCTTGCAACGCCTGTTTGAAATGGAAGTACCCGAAATCAATGATGGGTTGATCACTATCAAGAAGATTGCGCGCATTCCCGGAGAACGTGCTAAGATAGCAGTTGAGTCGTATGACGACCGTATAGACCCGGTAGGTGCCTGCGTAGGTGTAAAAGGATCACGTATCCACGGTATTGTGCGTGAGTTGCGTAATGAAAATATCGACGTGATCAACTATACTTCTAACATTCAGTTGTTCATTCAGCGTGCGTTGAGTCCGGCTAAGATTTCTTCTATCGTGATGCACGAAGGTGAGAAGAAAGCAGAGGTATATCTCAAACCGGAAGAAGTGTCTTTGGCTATCGGTAAGGGCGGTATGAATATCAAGCTTGCCAGTATGCTGACAGAATATACCATTGATGTCTATCGTGAATTGGATGAGAGCGCCACTGACGAAGGATATCTACCTTGATGAATTCAAGGATGAAATTGACGAGTGGGTTATCACAGCCATCAAGAATATTGGATTGGATACAGCCAAGGCTGTATTGAATGCTCCGCGCGAGATGTTGATAGAAAAAGCGGACCTGGAAGAAAACACGGTTGATGACGTGTTGAGAGTTTTAAGAGCTGAATTTGAAGAGTAACTCTTCAGTCCCGGCTCGTAGTTAATAATTAAAAAACGTATGACGATTAGACTGAACAAAGTAACAAGAGATTTAAATGTAGGAATAACGACGGTAGTTGAATTCTTGCAGAAGAAGGGCTATACCATTGAGGCTAGTCCTAATGCGAAAATTACCGAAGAACAATATGCTGTACTTGTGAAAGAGTTCAGCACAGATAAAAATTTAAAAATAGAGTCTGAAAAATTTAGTCAGGAAAGACAGAACAAGGACCGCAACAAAGCTTCTATCTCTATCGAAGGTTTTGAATCTAAGAAAGAGAAAGAAGAGGTGGTGAAAACTGTTATTCCTGAAGAGGCACGCCCCAAACTGAAGCAAGTGGGTAAAATAGATCTGGACAATTTGAACAAGAAAACTGCGCCAAAGGTTGTAGAACCAGTTGCGAAAGTTATTGAACAAACTCCGAAAGCAGAACCCGTGGTGGAAAAGGTGGTTGAGAGGAAGGAAACTCCCCAACCCGAGAAGGAAACGCCGAAGCCTGTGGTGGTAGAGGAAAAGAAACCGGAATCGACTCCTCAACCTGCTCCTGCTCCAGTTTTGGAAGAGAAGAAAGAGCCTAAAATTGAAAAGACGGAAGAAAAGACACCCCAGGTGAAAGAGATGGAAAAAGAAACACCCGAAGCAGCACCCGTTCAGGAAAAAGAAGAAGACGATGTATTTAAAATTCGTCCTACTGAATTTAAATCGAAAATTAATGTAGTAGGTCAGATTGATCTGGCTGCATTGAATCAGTCTACCCGTCCGAAAAAGAAATCGAAGGAAGAAAAACGGAAAGAGAGAGAAGAGAAAGATAAGCAGCGTCAGGAACAGCGTAAACTGATGAAGGATGCTATTATCAAAGAAATCCGTAAGGGAGACGATAAGATTTCTAAAAACTCGGTTAACGATGATGCTGCAAAGAAGAAAAAACGCAATAGAATAAATAAGGAACGTGTGGATATAAATGCTGCCGGTACAACAAATGCTGGAGGAGCATCTAATAATAACCAACGTAACGATAACGCTAACAGACCGAATAGGAACAATAACTCCAAACCTAATGGCAATAACAATCAGGGTGGAGGCAAATTTAATAAAGACCGTTTCAAGAAACCTGTTGTAAAAGCGGAAGTTAGTGATGAAGATGTGGCAAAGCAGGTTAAGGAAACATTGGCACGTCTGACTAACAAGACTAAGAACAAGGCTGCCAAGTATCGTAAGGAGAAACGTGAAAATGTTCAGAACCGCCTGATGGAACAGGAGGAGATGGAACAGGAAGATAGCAAAATATTGAAACTGACCGAGTTCGTTACTGCGAACGAACTGGCAAGTATGATGGATGTTCCTGTTACTCAGGTTATCGCTACTTGTATGAGTATCGGTATCATGGTCTCTATCAACCAGCGTCTGGATGCCGAGACAATCAACCTGGTAGCGGAAGAATTCGGATACAAGACAGAATATGTAAGTGCTGAGGTAGCACAGGCTATTACAGAAGAGGAAGATAACGAAGAAGATTTGCAGCCGCGTGCTCCGATTGTAACAGTAATGGGACATGTTGATCATGGTAAGACTTCTTTACTGGACTATATTCGTAAAGCAAATGTAATTGCCGGAGAGGCCGGTGGTATTACTCAGCATATCGGTGCTTACAATGTGAAATTGGAAGACGGCCGCCGTATTACTTTCTTGGATACTCCGGGTCACGAGGCATTTACTGCCATGCGTGCACGTGGTGCGAAAGTGACGGACGTGGCTATTATTATTGTAGCTGCCGATGATAATGTGATGCCGCAGACCAAAGAGGCGATCAACCATGCTATGGCTGCTGGTGTGCCTATTGTATTTGCTATTAATAAGGTGGATAAGCCGCACGCCAATCCGGATAAGATCAAAGAAGAACTGGCTGCCATGAACTTCCTGGTGGAAGAGTGGGGTGGTAAGTATCAGTCGCAGGATATTTCAGCCAAGAAAGGTACCGGTGTACAGGAATTGCTGGAAAAAGTATTGCTGGAAGCTGAAATGCTTGGATTTGAAGGCTAACCCGACCGCAAGGCTACCGGTTCTATCATCGAATCATCTTTGGATAAGGGACGTGGTTATGTGGCTACTATGTTGGTGGCAAACGGTACGCTGAAAATGGGCGATATAGTCTTGGCTGGTACTAGTATGGTAAGGTGAAGGCCATGTTTAATGAACGTAACCAGCGCATCAAGGAGCCGGTCCTTCCGAACCGGTATTGATTCTGGGACTGAACGGTGCTCCTGCGGCTGGTGATACTTTCCATGTGTTTGATACAGAACAGGAAGCTCGTGACATTGCAAACAAGCGTGAACAGTTGCAGCGTGAGCAGGGCTTGCGTACTCAGAAAATGCTTACGCTGGATGAAGTGGGCCGCCGTTTGGCTTTGGGTGATTTCCATGAGCTGAATGTAATTGTGAAAGGTGACGTGGACGGTTCTGTCGAAGCGTTGAGCGACTCATGATAAAGTTGTCTACAGAACAGGTACAGGTAAATGTGATCCACAAAGGTGTTGGTCAGATTTCCGAGTCGGATGTACTTTGGCTGCTGCATCAGATGCGATTATTGTAGGTTTCCAGGTACGTCCTTCAAGTTCCAATGCCGGCAAACTGGCTGAGCAGGAGGGTGTGGATATCCGCAAATATTCTGTTATCTATGATGCGATAGAGGAAGTGAAGGCTGCTATGGAAGGTATGCTGGCACCTACTTTGAAGGAACAGATGACTGCAACCATCGAAGTGCGTGAAGTATTCAATATTACCAAGGTCGGTTTGGTTGCCGGTGCTATGGTGAAGACAGGTAAGGTGAAACGTACTGATAAGGCACGCTTGATTCGTGATGGTATTGTAGTCTTTACAGGAAATATCAATGCATTGAAACGCTTTAAGGATGACGTGAAAGAAGTTGGAACGAACTTCGAATGCGGTATCAGCCTGGCAGGATGTAACGATCTGAAAGTGGGAGACGTGATCGAAACCTACGAAGAAGTTGAAGTTAAGCAGACGCTCTAAGCGGTTGCTATAATATATAAGGTGGGAACTGGAACTTGAATGGAAGGGTCTGGCGGAATGCCTGTCCGGTCTTCAGTTTCCGGTTCCCATTTTTTCATGTGGAGGGATATGCAAACCATCGATTGGATTATGATAGCCATTGTAGGCCTGGGGGCCGTTGTCGGATTTTCCAAAGGGTTTATCCGTCAGCTGGCTTCGGTAGTTGGACTGGTGGCAGGCTTGTTGGTTGCACGGGCACTGTATGCTTCTGTGGGAGAGAAACTCGCTATGGAAACTGGGACATCATTGACTTTTGCCCGTGGACTGGCTTTCCTGCTTATCTGGCTGGTTGTGCCTGTCGGATTATCTCTGGCTGCAACTTTGCTGACAAAGGCTGTTGATTCAATTCATCTGGGATTTGTAAACCGATGGTTGGGAGCCGGACTGGGAGCGTTGAAATACATTCTGTTGATCAGTCTGGTGATTGCTCTGATTGAATACATAGATTCGGAAGACAGCCTGATTCAGTCAACAAAAAAGAAGGAATCCGTGTTATATTATTCGATGGAGAGTCTCTCCGGAGTTTTTATTCCTGTAATCAAGGATGCGACTAAACAATTAATAGATACTGATATATGCAACAAGAACCCAATAAATATGTAAAAGAACTGACGCAAGAGAAGTATAAATACGGCTTTACGACGGATGTTCATACTGATATTATCGAGAAAGGGTTGAATGAAGATGTGGTACGGCTGATTTCTGCCAAGAAGGGAGAACCGGAATGGCTGTTGGAGTTCCGTCTGAAGGCATACCGTCACTGGTTGACGATGGAAATGCCTACATGGGCACATCTGAATATCCCCGAAATTGATTATCAAGCTATCTCATATTATGCAGATCCTACCCAGAAGAAGGAAGGTCCCAAGAGTCTGGATGAGGTGGATCCTGAACTTTTGAAGACGTTTAATAAGTTGGGTATTCCTTTGGAAGAACAGATGGCTTTGAGCGGAATGGCTGTAGATGCGGTCATGGACTCGGTTTCTGTCAAGACAACTTTCAAGGAAACTTTGATGGAGAAAGGAATTATCTTTTGTTCCATGAGTGAGGCTGTACGCGAACACCCGGATCTGGTCCGGAAATATCTGGGATCAGTGGTAGGCTATCGGGACAATTTCTTTGCTGCCCTGAACTCGGCTGTGTTTAGTGACGGATCTTTTGTGTACATACCTAAAGGCGTACGTTGCCCGATGGAGCTGTCTACGTATTTCCGTATCAATGCAGCCAATACCGGTCAGTTTGAGCGTACACTGATTGTTGCGGATGATGATAGTTATGTTTCTTATCTGGAAGGATGTACGGCTCCTATGCGGGATGAGAACCAATTACATGCGGCCATAGTAGAGATCGTGGTGCACGACCGTGCGGAAGTGAAATATTCGACTGTGCAGAACTGGTATCCGGGAGATGCCGAAGGCAAAGGAGGAGTATATAACTTTGTGACAAAACGAGGAAATTGCAAGGGTGTGGACAGCAAGCTTTCGTGGACACAGGTGGAGACCGGATCTGCCATTACCTGGAAATATCCCAGTTGTATCCTGAGTGGAGATAATTCTACTGCTGAATTCTATTCGGTGGCAGTAACGAATAACTATCAGCAGGCTGATACGGGGACTAAAATGATTCATTTAGGTAAGAATACGCGTTCGACTATTGTCAGCAAGGGCATCAGTGCAGGAAGAAGCCAGAATTCTTACCGAGGGCTGGTGAGGGTTTCTGAAAGGGCGGACAATGCCCGCAACTATAGCCAGTGTGATTCTTTGCTGTTGGGCAGCCTGTGCGGAGCACATACTTTCCCTTATATGGATATCCATAACGAGACAGCTATTGTTGAACATGAAGCTACGACGTCCAAGATTTCAGAGGATCAGCTGTTCTATTGTAATCAGCGTGGAATTAACACAGAAGATGCAATCGGGCTGATTGTAAACGGATATGCCAAGGAAGTGCTCAACAAATTACCTATGGAGTTTGCTGTTGAGGCACAGAAATTGTTGTCTGTTTCTCTGGAAGGAAGTGTGGGTTAGGAAAATAAGAAGATATTCTTAATTAGATAGATTAGTATATGTTAGAGATAAAAGATTTGCATGCCAGTATCAATGGCAAAGAAATATTGAAAGGTATCAACCTGAGCAGAAGAAAGGTGAAGTTCATGCTATTATGGGACCCAACGGTTCCGGAAAGAGTACATTGAGCAATGTGCTGGTAGGACATCCTGCTTACGAAGTAACAAAAGGTTCTGTAACTTTTGGTGGAAAGGATTTGTTGGCCTTGTCGCCTGAAGACCGCAGCCATGAAGGTTTGTTCCTTTCTTTCCAGTATCCGGTGGAAATTCCGGGAGTAAGCATGGTGAACTTCATGCGTGCTGCTGTGAATGAACAGCGTAAATATAAAGGCCTTCCCGCACTGACAGCCAGTGAGTTTTTGAAACTGATGCGCCAGAAACGGGAAATTGTGGAACTGGACAGCAAACTGGCAAACCGTTCCGTCAATGAAGGTTTCTCAGGTGGAGAGAAGAAACGTAACGAGATTTTCCAGATGGCCATGCTGGAACCGAAACTGAGTATTCTGGATGAAACAGACTCTGGTCTGGATATTGATGCTTTGCGTATTGTGGCCGAAGGAGTCAATAAACTGAAAACTCCTCAAACCAGTTGTATCGTTATTACTCACTATCAGCGGCTGCTGGATTATATCAAACCGGATATTGTTCATGTGCTTTACAAAGGACGTATTGTGAAGACTGCCGGTCCCGAACTGGCTCTGGAACTGGAAGAAAGAGGTTACGACTGGATCAAGAAAGAATTAGGAGAATGATTATGGAAAGCCGAACAGCAATACATAGACCTTTTTACTCAGTATGAGGCCATGATTTGCCGTCACAGTGCCGAGGTACTGAATACTCCGCGTTCGAAAGCTTTTGCTGATTTTGAGCGTCTGGGTTTCCCGACCCGTAAGCAGGAGGATTACAAGTATACGGATGTAGGACGGTATTTTGCTCCCGATTATGGGTTGAACCTGAATCGTCTGGAGATTCCGGTTAATCCGTATGAGGTGTTCAAGTGTGATGTACCGAACATGAGTACTTCACTTTATTTTGTTGTGAATGATGCATTCGACCGCCATGACTCTCCGACAGCTTCTCTTCCGGAAGGTGTGGAATTCGGCAGTCTGTGCGAAATAGCCACTCGTCGTCCGGAGCTGATAAAAAAATATTATGCGCATCTGGCAGATACTTCGGAAGATGCACTGGCAGCTTTCAATACTTTATTTGCTCAGGATGGTGTTGTGATGTATGTCCCCAAAGGCGTGGTTGTAGAACGGCCGATCCAGCTGGTGAATATCTTGCGTGCGGATGTGGCTACTTTGGTCAACCGCCGCTTGCTGATAATTTTGGAGGAAGGAGCTCAGGCCAAACTGCTGATCTGTGATCACGCAATGGATGAAGTGAATTTCCTTTCTACCCAGGTGGCAGAAGTCTTTGTCGGTGAAAATGCATCACTGGATCTTTACGAGCTGGAGGAAACGCATTACAGTACCGTTCGTTTCAGTAACCTGTATGTACATCAGTCTGCTGGAAGCCGGGTATTGCTGAATGGCGTTACCTTGCATAACGGAACGACACGTAACAGAGTACATGTAGTTCTGGATGGTCCGGGAGCAGAAGTTGATCTTTGTGGTATGGCAATTGCTGACCGTGACGAGCAGGTAGATAATCATACCTTTATTGATCATCGTGCACCGGCTTGTACCAGCAATGAGTTATTCAAGTATGTACTTGATGAACGTGCCGTTGGAGCATTTGCCGGTAAGGTATTGGTTCGTCCGGGTGCAGAACGTACTTCTTCGCTTCAGACCAACCGGAATTTGTGCGTGACCCGTGAAGCACGTATGTACACACAGCCTCAGCTGGAAATTTATGCAGACGATGTAAAATGTTCTCATGGTGCTACGGTAGGACAGCTGGATGAGAATGCACTGTTCTATATGCAGCAACGTGGTGTAAGCCTGCATGAAGCTCGTCTCTTGCTGATGTTTGCCTTTGTCAACGAAGTGACCGACCGCATTCGGATGGAAGCTTTGCGTGACCGTTTGCACCAGCTGGTGGAAAAACGTTTCCGGGGTGAGCTGAGCAAGTGCCGCGGATGTGCATTATGTAAGTAATTTTGAAATAGATAGATCATGACTCAGGAAAAATCCATTTCCATGCAATATGATGTAGCCCGTATCCGGGAAGACTTTCCGATCCTTTCCCGGGATGTATACGGCAAGCCCCTGGTGTATTTGGACAACGGGGCTACGACCCAGAAGCCACGTTGTGTGGTGGATGCCATTGTGAATGAATATTATTCCGTGAATGCCAATGTACATCGCGGAGTGCATTTCTTGTCTCAGCAGGCTACAGAGTTGCATGAAGCTGCACGCGAGACGGTACGTCGTTTCATCAATGCTCGTTCTACCCGTGAAATTGTTTTCACCCGTGGAACGACAGAGAGTATCAATCTGGTGGCTTCCAGTTTTGTGGCCGGCCAGATGAAACCGGGTGACGAGGTCATTGTTTCGCAGATGGAACATCACAGCAATATTGTTCCCTGGCAATTGCAGGCAGAGCGCTCCGGCATTGTGATTCGGGTGATTCCGATCGATGATCGTGGAGAACTGATGGAAGATGCGCTGGAACAGCTGTTTACTCCGCGTACCAAACTGGTTTCGGTAGCACATGTTTCGAATGTGTTGGGAACGGTTAATCCGGTAGAACGGATTGTAGCCCGCGCACATGCCCATGGTGTTCCGGTACTGGTGGACGGAGCCCAGGCGGTTCCTCATCAGCCGGTGGACGTTCAGAAACTGGATGCTGACTTTTATGTGTTCAGCGGACACAAGGTCTATGGTCCGACAGGAATCGGTGTACTCTATGGGAAAGAAGAATGGCTTGACCGTCTGCCGCCTTATCAGGGTGGAGGAGAAATGATCCATACGGTCAGCTTCTCCGGTACAACCTTTGCGGAACTTCCTCTGAAGTTTGAGGCCGGTACTCCCGATTATGTAGGAACAACCGCTTTGGCACGTGCTCTTGATTATGTAAGTACCATCGGAATGGATCGTATTGCTGCTTATGAGCATGAACTGACACAGTATGCCCTCCAGCGTTTAAGCGAAATTCCGGATATGCATATTTTCGGAAATCCGTCGCATCGGGAAGGTGTCATTTCTTTCCAGGTCGGTAATATTCACCCGCTGGATCTGGGTACTTTACTCGACCGGCTGGGCATTGCCATCCGTACGGGACACCATTGTGCCGAGCCGCTGATGCACCGCCTGGGAGTAGAAGGAACAGCCCGTGCTTCCTTTGGCCTGTATAATACGAAAGCGGAAATTGATTACCTGGTTGAAGGTATTCAGCGCGTTGCGAAGATGTTCTGAGCCTGATTCGCTGTTAAAGAGAGGGATTATGTTATTATTACCTTATTTACATCAGGAACTGACAGAGGCCGGCTGTGATGAGGCCGGAAGAGGATGTCTGGCGGGGGCTGTTTATGCGGCTGCCGTCATTCTTCCTCATGATTTCAGGAACGAACTGCTGAATGATTCCAAAAAGCTGACCGAAAAACAACGCTATGCCTTGCGTGAAGTGATTGAGCGTGAGGCTTTGGCCTGGGCTGTCGGTGTGGTGACTCCGGAGGAGATAGACCGGATTAATATTCTGAATGCTTCGTTTCTGGCCATGCACCGGGCCATTGATCAGTTGAAGATCCGTCCGCAGCATCTGCTGATTGACGGCAACCGTTTCAACAAGTATGCGGATATTCCCCATACGACCATTGTCAAAGGAGACGGAAAGTATCTTTCAATTGCAGCGGCATCTATTCTGGCCAAGACTTATCGTGACGACTATATGAACCGTCTGGCTGAGGAATATCCTGCATACGACTGGAAGAGCAATAAAGGATATCCAACCGTCAAGCATCGGGAGGCGATCAAAAAATGGGGTGTAACGCCCTATCACCGCATGAGTTTCAATCTGACTGGTGACGGACAGCTTTCCTTTGATTTCTGAATTCGGTAAATGCTATATTACCCAATAAACAAGCCCCTGTTAATAGCCGCAAAGTTATTAACAGGGGCTGTTCATATCTTGTAAATGCTTACTCGTCCAGACAAGCGTCCAGATCGCGTGTCAGTTGTTCTTTATCCAGATTTTGTCCGATGAAAACCAGTTTTTCCATGCGGTCTCCGTAATGTTCATCCCAGTCACGCATCAGTCCGGGTTCCTGCTGCATAAGTGCAATCAGGTCTTCCTCAGGTGCTGTGGCATACCACAAGCCTGCTTCCGTCAGCTTTTTCTGTCTTCCGGCCTGTTCAAACAGGAAAGACATGTCAGGATTGTGCTTGAAATAGCACACGCCTTTGGTACGGATTACATTCTTGGGCCAGCGGGTAGCAATGAAATGGTCGAACTTGTGGATATCGAAGGCGGGACGCCGGTAGTACACAAATGTGCTGATGCCGTATTCCTCCACTTCTCCTCCCTCGTGGTGGTGGTCATGGTGGTGCCCTTCTTCGTGATGATGCCCTTCCTCATGGTGATGATATTCCTCTTCATGATGGTGATGTCCCGGATGAGCCTGCAGTTCTTCTTCTTCCGTTGCAGGACGTTCGATGCCCCGGATCCATCCGGCAGAAGTTGCGACCTGTTCAAAATTGAACAGATGCGTATGAAGAATCTTTTCCAGTTCCACATTCGAGTAATCACATTCGATGATCTCTGCGCGAGGTTGCAGCGTACGGATGATCTGACGAATCCGTTTCAATTCTTCCGGACTGATTTCCGAAGCTTTGTTCAGCAAAATGATGTTACAGAATTCTATTTGCTGGATAATCAGATTCTCGATATCTTCCTCTCCGATGTTCGGGCGGGTAAGGTTATCGCCGCAGGCAAATTCATCCTGCAGACGCAAGGCATCCACGACAGTTACGATGCTGTCGAGACGGCAGATGCCGTATTTGGTATAAGCCCCTCCCAGTCGGGGAATGGAACAGATTGTATTGGCAATAGGTTCCGGCTCACAGATACCGCTGGCTTCGATGACGATATAGTCGAAACGCTGCTGCTTCATGAGTTCCAGAATTTGTTCGATCAGGTCAGTCTTCAGCGTACAGCAGATACAGCCGTTCTGCAGGGAGACGAGACTTTCGTCTTTTTTGCCTACGACGCCCCCTTTTTGAATCAGGTCGGCATCAATGTTTACTTCACCGATATCGTTGACAATAACCGCAAAGCGGATTCCCTTTTGGTTGGAAAGGATATGGTTTACCAGAGTTGTTTTTCCACTGCCCAGATAACCGGTCAGGAGCAGTACGGGTATTTCTTTTGTATTCATTGTAGTTGGATAATAAACGCTGCAAAATTACGATTTATTTTTCAATGTGTTCACTTTCGGGTTCTTCTCGTTCGGGAAGCTGGCCGGAAAATGATAATAATGGTAAAAAGTTTCGCAGGTGCTTCGGATTTTTGTACCTTTGCACGTTGTAAACAAAGGAACATTATCAACTTAAAAACATAAGATTATGGCTAAGAAAGCTCTTTTAATGATTCTGGATGGTTGGGGTTGTGGCGACCATCAGAAGGACGATGTGATTTTCAATACTCCCACTCCTTACTGGGACAGTCTGCTGGCCAACTATCCTCACTCACAGCTTCAGGCAAGCGGTGAAAACGTTGGTTTGCCCGACGGACAGATGGGTAACTCAGAAGTAGGTCACTTGAATATCGGTGCCGGACGTATTGTTTATCAGGACCTGGTAAAGATCAATCGTGCCTGCGCTGACGGCAGCATCCTGCAGAACAAGGAAATCGTTTCAGCCTTCTCATACGCTAAAGAAAACGGAAAGAACATCCACTTCATGGGATTGACTTCTAATGGAGGTGTTCACTCTTCATTTGATCATCTGTTCAAACTTTGCGACATTGCTAAGGAATACGGTTTGCAGGACACTACTTTCATCCACTGTTTCATGGACGGACGTGATACAGACCCGAAGAGCGGAAAAGGCTTCATCGAACAGCTGACTGCTCACTGTGCACAGTCTGCCGGACGTATCGCTTCTATCGTAGGACGTTTCTATGCAATGGACCGCGACAAACGTTGGGAACGTGTGAAGGAAGCTTACGATCTGTTGGTTAACGGTCAGGGTAAGGTTGCCACTGACATGGTACAGGCCATGCAGGAATCTTACGATGAAGGTGTAACTGACGAATTCATCAAGCCGATTGTAAACGGCGGTTTCGACGGAACCATCAAGGAAGGCGATGTAGTGATCTTCTTCAACTATCGTAACGACCGTGCGAAAGAGCTGACTATCGTTCTGACTCAGCAGGATATGCCGGAACAGGGTATGCACACTATTCCGGGCTTGCAGTTTTATTGCATGACTCCGTATGATGCGTCTTTCAAGGGTGTTCATATTCTGTTCGACAAGGAAAATGTTCAGAATACATTGGGAGAATATCTGGCAAATAACGGCAAGACTCAGCTGCATATTGCAGAAACTGAAAAATACGCACACGTAACTTTCTTCTTCAATGGTGGTCGTGAAACTCCGTATGATGCGGAAGACCGTATCCTGGTTCCTTCTCCGAAGGTTGCCACTTACGACTTGAAGCCTGAAATGAGTGCGTACGAGGTGAAGGACAAGTTGGTTGAAGCTATCGGAACCCAGAAATATGACTTCATCGTTGTGAACTATGCAAATGGTGACATGGTGGGTCATACCGGTATCTATGAAGCTATCGAAAAGGCTGTGGTTGCAATCGACAACTGTGTGAAAGATACAGTAGAAGCAGCAAAAGCTAACGGTTACGAAGTGATCATCATCGCTGACCACGGTAACGCTGATCATGCACTGAATGCAGACGGAACTCCGAACACTGCTCACTCTCTGAATCCTGTACCTTTTGTTTATGTAACAGACAACAAGGATGCAAAAGTTGAGAATGGTGTACTGGCTGACGTTGCACCGTCTATCCTGCACATCCTCGGTATGCCTCAGCCTGCTGAAATGACAGGTAAGGATCTGATTAAGTAAACCGCCTCTGACGGTTCTACATAATTTATCGCAAGCCCTCCGGCCCGGAATTTACTTTCTGCCGGAGGGCTTGTTGTCTCTTGGATTTTTTGTACTTTTGCAAGGTGTTTCAATCTAACCGATAACGAACAGAATATGATACAGATAGATGATGTAGTGGTGAGTCTTGACGTCCTGCGTGAGAAATTTCTCTGCGATCTGGATGCCTGTAAGGGAGAATGTTGCATAGAAGGTGATGCCGGAGCACCGGTAGAACTGGAAGAAGTGGAAAAGCTTGAGGAAGTCCTTCCCGTAATCTGGGAGGAACTGAGTCCCGAAGCGCGGGAAGTTATTGACCGTCAGGGAGTGGTTTATACGGATAGCGAAGGTGATCTGGTTACGTCGATTGTCGGCGGTAAGGATTGTGTCTTTACCTGTTACGATGAACGTGGTTACTGTTATTGCGCCATAGAGAAAGCTTTCCGGGCCGGAAAGACGGATTTCTACAAACCTGTTTCCTGTCATCTTTATCCGGTTCGTGTGGGAGATTATGGTCCCTATAAGGCTGTGAACTATCATCGCTGGGATGTCTGTAAGGCTGCTGTCCTGTTGGGCGAAAAGGAAAATGTTCCTGTCTATAAATTCCTTCGCGAACCTCTGATCCGTAAATTTGGTGAAGACTGGTATCGTGAACTGGAGATTGCAGTAGATGAGCTGAAAAAACAAGGTATGCTTTGAGAAACCGGGAAAAAAGGCTTCGGCCTTTTAAAAAAACGTTTCGGCGTTTGAAACAAAAGAATTCGTTCTTTACTTCAAACGCCGAAACGTTTTTTATGTATCCCTAACCTGTTGATTTAATGCGCTGCAAGGAGCCTTTTATTTCAGCTTGATGCAAACGGTTTTTACAGGGCGGAGATAGTAGTTTGTTTTTTCTCCGGCAGCCCATATTAGATCATTGCTAAAGCTAAATGTTTTTGTTCCATCGGCACAAAGGTAACGTTCTCCTTTGTCGTGTTGCATTTCATACATTCCGTTTTTGTTCAGAAGATTATTCAGGGTTTCTAGGTTTGCATTCTTAAATTCCTGTGTGAATGCTTTTGCTTCTGTCTCCGTAAACACACGCCAGTCGGTCAGTCCGTTGATTTCATACGTTTCGAGTCGTTCCATTCCGTCAATAGCCAATTCATACCATTGCTCGGGTGCTATCAGAATGGCATTGACCGCATTGTTTCCTGCCGGCTCTGTTTTCCATACATAGTAGTCCTCCCAGATCGAGTTGGCTTCCGGCAGTGAAGAAGCATAAAGTACTCCGTCACCAGACAGAGGAGGATTTTCTCCTTCTTCCGGTTCCTCCGGCTGTTCCGTATCACTGTCGTCCCCTGTGCTGAAATCAAATTCTATATCGACTGCCGGTTTCCATCCTTCTATCTCGAAGTTTCCTTCCAGACTGACTCCTTCGGAATAACTGCCACTGAAGTTGTAAGGTTGGCCGGGGCTGAGCGATTCAGCATAGGTATAGCTGTAGGTTTCGTTCTTGCCGGGACGGGTTACGGTGATGGACAGGTGGGCTTTTGACCGGGTGGAAGGAAGTACGTAGACAGGACCTGCTGTCCATACATTTTCTTCCAATGAGCAACTTACGGAACAGGCATCTGTCTCTTCTTTGTAATTGCCATCGAAGGAATATCCTGTACTTACGGGAGAGACCTGAAGACTGACTTCCGTAGCATCGGCCGGAATACCTGTGAAAGAGAATTGCAGGGCTGACACGACATAACTTAGAGTGAGTGTGACTTCCGTAGGCTGTTTCAGCTGGATCCGGCTTTGTCCGCTCATCAGTGGGAGCCGGCTGTTCATGGGTTCCTTAATGGATAGATAGCTGGTGGATAACGGTTCCAGCGGCAGCGTGAAGTCATCTTCGCTCAGGCCGGAAAAGGCTGAGAGGATATATTCGCCTTTATTGAGACTGTGAGTGAAAGGAGTTTCTGCATCAGATACTTCGGTCTGAAGCACCAGTTCGCCCGTGTCATCAAACAGGAATACGGAAAGCGGATAGTTGATTTTTACTTCGTCAGTACTTCTGACGGCCAGTTGCAGGTGACATTCCGAGGTTTCGGTTGCAGATGTTTCCTCATCTTCGTCCGGCATATAGCCGCTGCACGCAGCAGACAACAGGATGAGGAAGACAGAGAATAAGCAGGGTAACGCTAGTCTTTTCATGTGTATCTGTAATGATAAAGGTTTTATCACATAAACGCACTGCTGCCGGAATGTGTACCTGCTTCTTGGGGGAATGTACCATGAGAGAGAAAGAAATCTCCCCGGCTGTCTTTGTTTTTTCAAAGCCGGGGAGATTTGTCCTGAATAGGAAATATACCTGAGAAAAATTCTAATACCCTTCGTTCTGGGTCAAATTGGGATTATTGTTGAGGTCGGTATCCGGAATCGGGAAGCGGTTATAGATTTCACTGACGGCCTTGCCTTCTCGAGTACCTCCTTTCCAGTCCCAGAGATAAGTGCCGGAGGTGAATCGCCCGAATCGTACAAGATCACTGCGACGGCGGCCTTCCAGATAAAATTCACGTGCCCATTCGTCAATGAGATAGTCTTCCGTAATCTCTCCGGGAGCTGGCATGACGCTACATTGGCGGCTGTTTCTCAGTGTGCAGATGTCTTGCCAGGCACTTTCGGTGTCATTCAGCCGATAAGATGCTTCGGCTCTGGTCAGATAGGCTTCGGCCAGACGGAGAAGTGGAATGTCGGTATCCGGATATTCTGTATGACTGGTAGCAGCCCCGTCAGAGCGAATGTTTTGCCATTTCACAATGGAAAGTCCGCTTTGAAATCCTGTGATGGCTTCCGGATACAGGGTTCTTCTTCCACCTCCGGCTCCCGAATAGAACATGGCTCTGTCATCGCCGGCTGCGGCAATAAGGTCAATGGTACGTACGCCGTACTGTTCATCCCATGCATCGATTGCTTCGTCATCTGCAAATTCTTCCTGTCCGGGAATCTGGACATTCTCTGGAATCATGGGCACGTTTCCTTCCGGGAAAAATTTATCGATCAGAGCTTTGCGGGCCACCAGACAAGACCATCCGTTGGTCGTTCCCATGTGGGGCATGCCTCCTGTACGTGTTCCGCATATCAGATAGGTTGCTCCACCATAATTGCGGGTTTTCATACCATCCTGGCGAATCGGGAAGATGATTTCTTTCATGGCATCCGGATTCTGGTCGTTGTCGGCCATAAACATCAGCCGGTAGTCGTTACAAAGTTCGTAGGCTCCTGACTGAATGACCTTATTGGCATAAGCTCTGGCATTCTCCCAGTCAGGAGTTCCTGTATAGACTTCTGCATTCAGACACAGACGGGCATGAAGAAGCCAGTTGGCTGCTTTGTCGGCACGTCCGAAGGGAGCCTGTCCCGGTTCATAAAGATCATCTTCAGAAGCTTCGAGCTCTTGAGCAATATAATTGTAAAGTTCCTGTCCGTTTTTCTCCGTCGGGAGTTCGTTGTCAAAGTGTTCCTTAAACGGTGCTTTTCCGAAAAGATCCAGGAAATACCAGTAGTGAAGAGCACGCAGGAATCTTACTTCGGCCCGTTGGCGGAGGCTTTCTTCATCTGTCTTGTCGGCTATCTGATCAAGAAAGAAGTTCATCTGGGTTATGTTGTAGCCCAGGCGGACATAAGCCCATTCAGTTCGCTGGCTGGATGAGTTCCATGCGATGCTGGTAAACTGAGGGATATCTACATTGTCTTGCCATACCCATACGCATTCGTCAGTAGGAAGTTCGTTACAGTTGAAGACCGTTCGGTAGAAACCGGATTCTCCTTCATCCTGTCCGTCCAGGTCCGGAGTCCCGGCCAGTCCTTTCTGTCCGGTCAGGCCGAGAAGGGCATATTGTTTTACGAAAGTTCCCTGTTGGTCAAAGCTTGAAGAGCTTTGCGGATCAATGGAGCTGATGTCTAAGTCATTGATACAGGAGGGAGCTGTAATTGCCGTTGCCGTAAGCAGAACAGCGGACAAGATGGGTGTCAGATATGTCTTTTTCATATTGAAATGCTGTTTTTGAGGTTTGTTTGAATCAGAATTGCAGGGAGACTCCCAGCAGGAAGGTTACGGCACGTGGGTAAGGATTACTGTCAATACCGCTTTTCACTTCAGGATCCAGTCCCTCATAGCCGGATATGATGAACGGGTTCTGGCAGGTCGCGTAGATACGTCCGTTGAATCCGTTGTAGGTCTGACCCTTCAATACATTCTTGAAAGAATATCCCAAAGTAATGTTGTCGCAGCGTAAGAATGAAGCATTGCGTACAAAGTAATCACTCATGTAGTAATCTCCTTTTCCGGTAAAGCCCAGTTCAATGGCTTCCGGAGTTGTGTTCGTATAAGCCATGTTTGAGAACAGGCCTGAAGTGCTGGAGTTTGCTTTTCCGGCCAGGAAGTCATAGTAGACATAGTTGTTCAGACTGCTGCGAAGTGAGAAGCTGAAGTCCCATGCTTTCCAGGTCATTTTGGAGGTAAGTCCCATCAGAAAATCTGCGGCAGGTTTCTGGTAGATGTATTTGTCGGAACTGTTGATGATTCCGTCACCGTTACGGTCTGCAAATTCGTTTTCAATGGGTTTGCCGTTTTCATCGTATACCTGTTGGTAGACATAGAATGAGTTGGCAGGGTATCCCACTTTGTTCACTTGCACTTTTGTATTGTTGCCTCGTGAGATCTTATCTCCTGTTTCTACATAATAATCTGTATCATTGCCTCCTGTCAGCTTGGTGATCTCATTGTGATTCCATGTGAAGTTGTAGGTCAGTTCCCAGGAAAAGTCACGGGTAACAACAGGAGTTGCATTGATGGAAAATTCCACTCCGTAGTTCTTCAGTGAACCGATATTCTGAAGCATCTGTGCATTGAAGTTGGTTCCTACAGGAATTTTGACACTGTTCAGCAAGTCGTCCGTGTTCCGGTAGTATCCGTCGAAGCTTCCACTGATCCGGCCGTTCAGAAATCCGAAGTCCAGACCGGCATTATAAGTCGTTGTTTCCTCCCACTTCAGGTTCGTATTGAAAGCGTTCGGACGCGAGGTATGGTAATATTCATCGCCAAATGGATATTGTGCATAGTCATCGCTGACAATATAGAGCGGCATATAAGCGAAGTCGGAAGAGATGTCCTGTTGTCCGGTGATACCCCAGCCCAGACGCAGTTTCAGATCGGAAAGGGCATGAACGTCTTTCAGGAATTTTTCTTCTTTGAGTTTCCACCCCAAAGCCAGTGAAGGGAAAGTACCCCATCGGTTGCCGTCAGCAAAGCGTGAAGATCCGTCCCAACGCATGGTGAATGTCAGCAGATAGCGGTCAAGCAAAGAGTAATTGAGACGTCCGAAATAGGAAACAAGTGTATTGCGTGTTGCATAAGCTGTCTGTTCTTTCAGTACGGCATCATGGATCTCTCCGGTATAGCTGTCTACTCCGTTTCCTACAGTGAAACCGTTTCTGTGGAAGTGCTGTTCTTCTCCACCGGCCATGATATCAATCGTATGGTCACCCAGTGTTTTGATATACTGGCCATATACATTATAGGAAAGGTTATACTTGTATTCTGAGGTTGCAGATGTATTGCCATAGTAATTGTATGCAAAGGAATAAGGCGAGAATAGGGTAGTCTGGGTTCCTTCTGCATATTCTCCGCCGATGCTGGCGTGCAGTCGGAGATCCGGCAGGAAATGGAATTTATAGTCCACTTCCAGGTTACCCGTAAAGTCGTTGCTGTTGGCACGGTCATCTTTCTGATAAAGAGCGGCTACAGGGTTCTGTGCCGTATTTTTGTTCGAAGTATATCTCCAGTCCGGATCGGCAAAGTCTGAAGTAGCCTGTGCATTCTGGTAATATCCGCCGAAGGAATTATACATATCTCCTTCTCCGTATACCGGTCGGGTCGGATCCATAGAAAGGGCAGCGCCTAAAGCATCGCCGTTGGCATAACGGTTTTTCCCGTTCATATATTTGGCCGTCAGGTTGACTTTCAAATGATCATCAAAGAAAGACGGAGCCAGGTTGAGAGACGTAGTGAATCGCTGGAAATTGGATGTCTGGATGATACCGTTATTGTTGCTGTATCCCAGTGACATACGGTAGGGCAGATTCTTGAAGCCACCGTTGATGGACACATGATGGTCGGTGCTGACTGCAGTACGGAAAATTTCGTCCTGCCAGTCTGTGTCGGCGGTTCCTAAAGTTGCAGGCAGGGAGTTGCCCCATAACTGACTGGCGTACTCACGATAAGCATCACCTCCAAGTACGTCATAACGCTTCTGGGTGGTTGATACGGAGACAGAACCGCTATAGCTTACTTTCGGGGCCTGTCCGCTCTTTCCTTTTTTGGTAGTGATGATGATGACACCGTTAGAGGCACGTGATCCGTAGATGGCTGTAGCCGATGCGTCTTTCAGCACCGTAAAGGTTTCAATGTCTTCCGGGTTGACCATGGAAAGTCCGTTGGACATCCCTTTGATTCCGCTATTGTCGATGGCCAGTCCGTCGATGACGATCAGCGGGTCATTGCTGGCATTTAATGAAGATCCGCCGCGGATACGGATCTGAGCACCTCCGCCCGGAGTTCCGTCGTTGCTGATTACACTGACACCCGCAATCTTTCCTGCAAGCATATCCTGGGCATTGGTCGTGATTCCTTTGCTGAGTTCATCCGGTTTCAAGGCTGTAACGGAACCGGTGGCATCGTTCTTTTTTACGGAACCGTAACCGATGACTACCACTTCATTTAAAAGTTCGGAGTCCTCTTTAAGCAGGATCTGAAGAGTCGGGGCCGCTGGTATTTCCTGAGGCTGATAACCGACAAAAGAGATGACAAGGGTATCGCCCGGGTTTACACCGGGAAGTATAAAGTTTCCGTCAAGATCGGAAATGGTACCTTCGGTTGTTCCTTTTATCAGGATGTTGGCACCAATGACGGGTTCTCCGGTTTCATCTTTTACATGGCCCTTCACGGTCAGGTCTTGTGCAAAGACCTGAGCGGAAAGAAGCATTCCGGCCATCCAGACCATTGTTCGTTTTCCGGATGTGTATTTTGTTCTTTTATTCATGGCATGTTGATTTTAAAATTGATACAGGTTACCCTGTCTTTTACTGTTTTTATTGGATAGCTTTGATAGAAATTGCATATCCTCCTCCAGGAACCACATTCAGTTTCAGCCGACTCTTGGAAGTGACGGTCTTTTTGGTGATGGTATAGGCTTGCGGATTCTTGTCCCAGCTGGCATCGGAAGCATCGGCGTAGATCGTAGCCTCATATCGTTGGCCGGGGGTCAGGAAGTCCAGATTTAATTCAGACTTGTGATTGTTGTAGCCATTAGTGCAGCCTACATACCAGTCTTTACCTCCTTTTTCACGACGGGCAATCGTAATATATTCTCCCGGTTCTGCTTCCAGATAGACACTTTCACTCCAGTCTACGGGTACATCCTTAATGAACTGGAAAGCATCCATGAAACGTTCATAGTTCTCAGGAATGTCGGCTGCCATTTGCAGAGGACTGTACATCGTGACATAAAGAGCCAGTTGGCGTGCCAGTGTAGAGCGTACCCGGGAATGATTATCCGGATTCATTTTACTGCAGTCTGTTTCAAAGATTCCGGGAGTGTAGTCCATCGGACCGCCTATCAGTCTGGTAAAAGGCAGGATTGTAGTATGGTTCAGGTTGTTTCCACCAAAAGCTTCATATTCGGTACCTCTGGCTGATTCGTTGCCGATCAGGTTCGGCCAGGTACGGCACAGACCGGTGGGACGTACAGCCTCGTGAGCGTTGACCATAATTTTGTAGTCGGCAGCTTTCTTGACAGCATGCAGATAATGATCCACCATCCATTGTCCGTAGTGATGTTCACCGCGGGGAATAATATTGCCTACATATCCGCTCTTTACGGCATTGTAACCGTTGTCGACCATAAACTGATAAGCCTGATCCATGTGGCGTTCATAATTACGGACAGAAGAAGAGGTTTCATGATGCATGATGATCTTCACTCCTTTACCGGCTGCGTAACGGTGAATTTCCTGTACATCGAAATCCGGATATGGGGTTACAAAGTCGAATACGTGGTCTTTGCTTTTGCCGAACCAGTCTTCCCATCCTTCGTTCCATCCTTCCACGAGGACTGCATCGAATCCATTCTGGGCGGCAAAGTCAATGTAACGTTTCACGTTCTGGGTGTTGGCCGAATGTTTGCCGTTCGGTTGAGTGGCAGCATAATTGGTCTTTCCTAATTTTACACTGGGAAGTTCATCTGTATAGGCCCAGGTTCCTTTCCCGGTAATCATATCCCACCATACACCGATGTATTTGGTCGGCTTGATCCAGGAAGTATCTTCAATGTAGCAGGGATCGTTCAGATTAAGTGTAAGGCGTGAGGCAAGAATGTCGCGTGCGTCATCGCTGACCATGATGGTTCTCCAGGGAGACTGGCAGGGAGTCTGCATGTATCCTTTATCTCCCTGAGCATCGGGAGTCAGCCATGATTCGAAAATCATGTTTTTGTCATCCAGGTTCAGGCTCATGCAAGAGTAGTCGATCAGTGCAGCCTCATGAAGGTTGATGTAGAGTCCGTCGTCAGTTTTCATCATCAGGGCAGTCTGGACACCGGTCGGTGAGAATACGTCTGTGAAGAGTTGGGGGTGACTGCTTTTTTCATAAGTCCTCTGATTTCTGACAACCGGGAAGTTGTATAATCATATTCCTGAGTATCGTAATCACCGGGAATCCAGAATGCCGTATGGTCTCCGGTCATTGCAAACTGAGTATGCTCTTCCTTGATGATGAAGTAGTTCAGATTGTTTTGTTGAGGGAATTCATAGCGGAATCCCAGACCGTCGTTGAAAAGCCGGAAGCGGATCACGATGTGACGTTGGTTGTCGGGTTGTTCAAGGGTTACGGCCAGTTCGTTGTAATGGTTCCTGATTTTGTCTTCTTCTCCCCATACGGGTGTCCAGGTTTCGTCGAAAGAAGCTGTCTGAGTATTGCGGACAACAAATCCGGTCATCAGATCTGTCTTGCGGTCGAGCTGGTCTTTATCAGTACGTTCTGTCCATTCAAAGTCCGTTTTCTGCTCCGGATCTTCTTTTTTCAGTTCAAGTCCCAGTGTACTGGGTTTGATGACAGTTTTCCCTTGGAACAGGAGTGAGTAGACAGGTGTTCCCTTGGAGTTCAGATTGAAGTCCATCACAAGTTTACCGTCTGGCGAAGTCAGTTTTTCAGCCTGTGCGGCGATGGCAAAGCAACATAAAGCTGCAGCCAGCAGTTGATTCTTGATTTTCATAAGTTTTTCAGATATTTATGCAGCGGCAGATATTCTTTCTTCTGGGAGTTACAGAATGAAAGAGATGTCTGTATCGTTGCTGGGTTAATGAATAAAGTGATTGTTCCTGTTTATGGGTTCTGTAAAGTTTTGTCTTCCCGAAATTCGAGAATAAGTATCTCTCTGGGAGAAAGATGCAGGCTGTCGTCCAGTCTGATCTTTTTTCCGCTGAGAATATCCGTTGCTTCTGGAGCTCTGAGGACTTCCCGGTAGGGAGCAAGGGCAAGTTCTTGTATACTGCCTGTTCCATTCATGATAATTACTGCAGAACGCTCTCCATAACGCCGTTCATAGACGTAGCATCCATTACGGATGATAAAATGTTTGAGTGATCCTTTTCCGATAGCCTCGTTTCCTTTTCGCCAGTTAAGCAGTTTTCGGATAAAATGGAAGGCTTCTGCCTGGGTTGCATTCAGGTTCTCCGGAGAGAAACAGTTGAGGCTGTCTTCAGACCATCCTCCCGGGAAATCTTTCCTCACGTATCCGTCTCCTTTGGATTTGTCACCGTTCATAAGGATTTCCGTTCCATAATAGAGTTGTGGAATCCCACGCGTCGTAAGCAGGAATGTGACAGCCTGTTTATATCGGGACAGGTTTCTGGTTTGTTCCTCATTCTGAAAGAAACGTGATGTATCGTGGTTATCGGCAAATATCAGCAGATTCATGGGATTGGCATATACGGCATCCTGTGACAAATAATCGTATAGCCGGAAGAGACCTCCTTCCCATTCGCCGGTTTCTTCGTCGAAGGCATGACCGATCAGTGACTGCAGGGGAAAATCCATGACAGTTGGAAGTTCCGGATTGCCGGAGCGGGCTAAAGGGCTGCCTTTCTGCCAGCGCGATACGGCTACATTGTTATTGAGCCATGTTTCGCCTACTATGTTGAAGTTCGGATATTCCTCAAGAATTTCTTTACACCATGTATTCATGAAGCCGGCATCGGCATAAGGCCATGTATCCTGGCGGATGCCACCAAGCCCGACTGTTTCAATCCACCAGATGCTGGATTGTATGAGGAAACGTGCTACATGCGGATTGCGCTGATTGAAATCGGGCATGACACGGGTAAACCACCCGTCTGTGGCGAGAGTACGGTCAGCCTGTGTGCTGTGAGGATCTGTGAGACAAGCGATCTTGAACGATGTCTGCACATATTGTGAACGGTTGTTGAACCAGTCGTCAGAGGGCTTGTCTGCGAAAAGGAAACACTGGTCTCCGCAATGGTTGAACACCATGTCCATAATCAGTTTGATTCCTTTGGACCGGGCATGGTCGGCCAGCCGGATCAGATCTTCCGTTGATCCCAACCGTGGATCAGTCTGAAAATAATCGGTGATGGCATATCCGTGATAGGAACCTTGGAGCATATTGTTTTCCTGTACGGGGGTGAGCCACAGGGCAGTTATTCCCAGATTAGCCAGATAGTCCAGATGACTGTCTATTCCGCAAAGGTCTCCGCCGTGACGTGCGTCAGGACGGTTGCGGTCAACCTGTTTTTCTTTCATGCCGGGAATAATATCGTTGTCTGTTTTTCCATTGGCAAAACGGTCGGGCATAGCCAGGTAGATTACATCAGAGGCATTGAACCCCTGTGTCTGTTTCCGTTCGGGAATCCGCTGCTTCAGTTCATAAGGAATACAGGCAGATCGGCCTTTTCCCTTCAAACGGATCTGGAAGGTCTGGGCCTGAGCCTGCGAGATATCGAGATAAACCAGCAGATAGTTCGGATTGTCCGGGCGGAAGGTTTCTTTCAGGTGTATTCCTTTTCCTTCAAGTGTGACTTCAGAAGAGGAGATATCTTCACCATATAAAAGAATCTGCAGCTCTGGATGGTTCATGCCGGCCCACCAGCTGGGGGGAGTAATTTTCTCCACATTCCATGTCCGGGCAGATGCTCCGGCAAAGAAAAACAGAGCCATAAAGAAGAGAAAAATATGTTTCATAAGTCTGTGGATTTGGGTTGATAAATCTTTGCTGCAAATGTAGAGGTTTACAGAGTCGTTTTTGGGCGTTTGAATAAAAATATAAATTTGTAAATTCGTTAACATGTTGTTTAATAAATGATTATCCCTTTTTATAACATGCGATTATATAAATGAAATCTAAAGTTTTTGAAGATCTGAAAAGAGCCTTTTGGATTTATTCTTTATATTTGTAAAGAAAATCTTAAAGATAATGGAAGGTAGAAAACACTTATATATTCTGATATTGGCAATTTTGTCTTTTTGTCCGTCTTTTCTTCCGGCTATGTCGGAACGGAATCTTCGTATTCTGTCAGAGCTGGATCAGACGATTTCACAGAAGGCTGTCTGGCAGGGAGAGAGGGAAACTCGCATCCGGATGCTGAAAAACTGGTTGCACAAAACGATGGATCCTGGCCGGAAATATCTTTTGTGTGATTCCTTGTTTATAGAATATCTGCATTATCAGGCTGATTCATCCTTGCATTATTTGAATGAAAAGGCGGCTTGTCTGGCTGCCGATCCGGCTCTTGGATCAAAAGCAGGAATCCTGATCAACCGTTCAGAAGTTCTTGGAGTGATGGGAATGTATTTTGAAGCTTTACAGGAACTGCATAATGTGAATGTACAGGAACTGGAAGAACCGGTACTGGCATATTATTATGGTGTATGTAAGCGGATTGAAGGCTGGATGGCCGATTATACCCCCGAAGCAGAAGGCAAGAAGAAGTATCTGGACCGAACAGATTTATATCGTGACTCTGTGTTGAAGATGATGGATTCAGAGATTGATCAGACTGTCATGAAGGCTGAACGGCTCATTCTTCATCATCAGGCAGACAGTGCAGTCCGTCTGTTGACCGGATGCCTGGAAAAATCGCCGGCTAAACAGCAGAAGATTTATGTATATTATACCTTATCGGATGCTTATGATGCTTTGGGAGATGTAGAGAACCGGATATATTGGCTGGCTCAGACTGCTATTCTGGATTTGAAAACTGCAGTCCGTGAATATGCAGCCTTGCAACGTCTGGCTCGTCTGCTTTATGAAAAGGGAGACCTGGAAAGGGCTTATCGTTATCTGAACTGTTCGATGGAAGATGCCGTGGCCTGTAATGCACGCCTTCGTTTCCTGGAGGTTACCGAATTTTATCCGATTATAGACCGGGCTTATGTGGCCAAGGAAAACCGTGAGCGACTGATGATGCACCGGATGTTATTGCTGATGAGTGTGCTTGCCGTTATGCTGATCGTGTTGTTGAGTTGGCTATGGATTTGGATGAGAAAGCTTTCTGCCATGCGAAAGGAACTTTATACAGCTAACCGGGAACTGCAGGTAGTCAATGATCAGTTGGAACAGACCGGCAAGATTAAAGAAGTGTATATCGTGCGTTATTTGGAACGTTGCGTCAGCTATCTGGAGAAGCTGGAACACTATCGTCGTTTGCTGGAAAAGCTGGCAATGGCTTCCAAAATTGATGAATTGTTTAAGATGATCCGTTCGGAATAGTTCTTACGCGATGAACGGAAAAAATTCTATGCGGAATTTGATAAATCATTCTTGGACTTGTTCCCTAATTTTGTGGAGGATTTCAATCTCTTGCTGGTAGAAGACGGAAGAATCTATCCAAAACCTCATGAGTTGTTGAATACCGAACTTCGTATATTTGCATTGATCAGACTGGAAGTAACTGATACGACACAGATCGCTCATTTTCTGGGATATTCTCTGGCAACCGTTTACAGTTATCGGAGTAAAATGCGGAATCGGGCTAAAGGCGACAAAGATCATTTTGAACAGGATGTGATGAAGCTTTAATTCAAGGGAGGAAGGAGTGGGCTATCCTCCGCCTCAGTCTGTATCTGTTCTTTTTCATCATATTATCCGTTGCGGTTTTATTGACCGTACATTGCGGTTTCATCGACCGCACGTTTCCGCCTTATCGTACTACTCGCTGCGACTCCATCGATCGCACGTTTCTGCCCCATCGTACTACTCGCTGTGGCGTGCTTCTCCATGCGATAAAAAGTCCGCCGGCAGCCTGTTCAGCCAGGGGCTTTGCAGTCTGTCGGCGGATGTTTCTTTTGAATGAGCCGGAAGAAAAGTCGGCTGGCGGTTATTCTCTTCCTGCTTCCTGAATCAGTGTTCGGATTTCTGAAGAAAGATCTTTATGCTCTGCCAGTTCTTCCAAAGTAAGATGCATTCTCCAGCGCCAGTAATGGTGTGGATTGGCAGGAATATTGATCCGTTCGGCGGCAGCGTCCGGATTGCGCAGCTTTTCGTCGATAGCTATCCAGTCCTGCCATGGAAGAATGCACAGCAGGGAAGGACTGTTCAGATGCCGGCGTATAATCTCTTTGCAGATCCATCCCGAAGCCTGTCGGGGAACTTCACCCCAGCATCCCAGTTCCTGACGGTAAAAGCGTTCGGTAACTGCCGGATCTTCTTCCCACCATCCCCGGAGTGTGGACATGTCGTGTGTTCCGGTAGAGCATACGGAATGGAAGGGGTAATCGCAGAGACGGCCGAACTCCAGCCCGAAAGCCTTAGGCATGCGTTGAATCTCGAGTGAAAGGATCTGGAGACGTTCCATGACCCATGCGACACATTCCGGAACCATGCCGAGGTCCTCTCCGCAGACCAGCATAGGAGTGGACTGGGTAAGAACCGGCAGTTTCTTCATTGCTTCCTGATACCAGAACTCATTGTGGCGCTGATAATAATAGTGATTGTACAGATGATTGAAAGCTTCTTGTTCTTTTCCGCTCAGTTGTTTGAAGATAAAATCATTCTGCACACAGATACGGGGATGATATAGTTCGGGATGATCCCGGTCTGATACAAACAGAACATCACTGATGAGGCTGTACAGTCCTTCTTTCATTTTCAGACTTTCTTCGTCATTCTTGCCGGCAAAATAAGCTTCTACCTTTCGTTGGGTATCGAATTCCGGACGCATGGCATAAAGGTCATGATGCAGATGGCGGACAAAAGTCTGGCGAACTTCATCGCTCCGGTCGCCGAACATGGTATTCAGCATGTAGTCACAGATGAAGGGCCGGGTCATGAAGTCTTTCCGGAAATTAAGCCCGAAACTTCGGATTTCTTCTTCGCTCATGGGCAGGGCAGGGACGAAATGTCCCAGCAGACCATGTACGGAGTGAGTCGGGATTTCCCAGATACGGAAGAATCCCAGAATGTGGTCAATGCGGTAAGCCGTGAAGTATTCTGCCATCTTGGCAAAGCGTTTCCGCCACCACAGATAGTTGTCTTTCTCCATAACTTCCCAGTTGTAAGTAGGGAAGCCCCAGTTCTGTCCGTTTACGGAGAAAGCGTCAGGCGGTGCTCCGGCCTGTCCGTTCATGTTGAAATAATAGGGTTCCGTCCATGCTTCCACACTGCACCGGCTGATGCCGATGGGAATGTCGCCCTTGAGAATGACTCCCCGTTGGCGGGCATGGCTGGCAGCGTCCAGCAATTGCTTGTGGAGTTGGTATTGTATATAATAATGGAATGCAATCTTTGGATAGACTTCGTTTTCCGGATTGCATAGTTTGGCAATCTCAGCAGCATCGTAGGTCTGATACTTGCTCCATTGGTGGAAGTCGGGTGTATGGTTCAGATCACGCAGGTAGCAGAAAGCAGCATAAGGTTGCAGCCATGATTCATTGTGCGCGAAGAAACTCAGGAATTCTTCAGATGACAGAACTTCGTCTCCTTCCTGCCGAAAGGCTGTTCTCAGATAAGCCAGTTTCAGTTTGTTCACAGCTTCGTAGTCCAGTAAAGGCTGGGCATTCAGCTTGCGTCTTTCTGTTTCAAAAAGCTGTGCTTCCTCTTTATCTTCCGGTTCGGAAAGTTGCCGGAGGTCAATGTACATGGGATGGAAGGCATAAATGGAAATAGCACTGTACGGATAAGAATCCATCCATCCTCCGTTACCGGAGGTATCATTGATCGGTAATAATTGCACGGCTTGTTGTCCGGTATCGGCTGCCCAGTCGATAAATGATTTCAAGTCTCCGAAGTCTCCGGTGCCACAGCTTCCTTCCGAACGGATGGAGAACAATGGAATTGCACATCCGGCAATCTTCCGGGGAGGAAGGTTGAAAAATACTTCCGTTTCCATCGGCAGATATGTTTCTCCCCTCATCAGAGGCTGGATATGGAAGGTCCGGTTCGGGCGGCCTTCCCATTCTTCAACGGCTCCGGTTTCGGCATTGACAGCTACGAATTTGTATTCAAAGGATGGAGGAAGGCTTGAAGCGTCCAGTGTCAGATGCCATACATTCGGGGCGACTTCCTGCATACGGATAGGCCGGAACCAGTCCCAGTTACCCAAAGCATTGCAACTTCCGCTGATGGCCAGGGCCTGTTTCTTATGCGACAAGCCCGGACAAAGAGCCCGGAAAGTGACACAGCTTCCTACTCCGTCCGGCAGTTTGTTGGGGCGGGAAAGAGGATGAGGAAGATTGAATGCAGAGCTGTAACGGTGAAAGTCAGCAGGAAGTTCCCGCCAGCAATCATCCAGAATATAGTGCGTTTGCTGGGCATTGCCTAAATAGAATGAATGAGGAATGGCTCCGAACTCTTTCCGGACACAAGTTTCTCCACGGAAAACGCCATATCGGTAGGTGATTACTTTTTCTATATCTGTGGTAAAATATTCATAACTGTTTTGCCAGATCACACCGTCCCGTGTCGTCAGAGGAATGCTGTTGTTTTCCTCTTCGTTCAGGATAATTCGGAGATTTTCTCCCCAGACGGTACGATAACGAATACGAAAAGTCAGTTTCATGGTTTTCTTAGGTATTAGTTTTGTGATTTGTTCTTGCTCCAAAAATAATGAAATAAAATGGAAACTGGAGCGTCTGTGTTCTTCTTTTCTGTAAAAAAGAGAAGAGCAAAGAAGAACGGTTATCATCTCCTTTTTTGTATAAAAATGAAAAATCTTCTTCTGCATTGTTCCTCAATTTTACTTATATGATTGATACGCCGGAACATGAACAGATTTTGCGTGAAAATGAAGATATCCTTTATGGAAACGGAGGACCTACAGATCGGGTAACGGCAGATAAAGTACTTGCACAGATGCGTCAGAGCCGTACACTCTGTGTAGGACTGGTATATTCAGGAAATGGTGTGCTCGGTTTGGGAGGAGGATCTACTTTCGGTGCATACCAGCAGGCATGGCTGCAGCATTATTGGAATACTTATTCCTGCGAAATTATGTTTCATGAACTGGGCCATGTGATGGGATATTCACATAGCAGTTCGTTCACTTACGGACCATGGGCGCAGCAATTGATGAATAATTTTTATGTGACTCATCTGAAAGATTTTCCGATAGACTCACCTCGATATCTGGAAAGTAGCTCAAATGCGACCCTCTATCGTTAAAGTGATGTCTGTATGGATCTGATATGGATGGTGTATTATATGAATAAGAATGTAAGGTATATGAGAAGACTGGTTGAAGAGATAAAACTGATAATAATAGCAATGGTTACTCTGCTTGGAGTAAGTTGTACAGATGAGGCAGGAGATATGAATGTTGTGCCGGATGGTACAGTACGGCTGGCACTGATGACACGTACTCCTGACGGAAGTTCGGATGCAGGAGAAAGCATACAACTGAAGGAACTGACAGCTTATCGGTTTGAAGATGGAACTCTGCGTGAAGTACTGAATCTTTCGTTGCCGGATGGTGAGGGTATGACTTCTTTGTCTCCAAGACAGATGCGAGGAATGCTTTACCTGTTGGCCAATGGGGGAGAGACACTTGCCGGACGGAATCCCGTAGAAGATGTAACTACACTGGAGGAGTTCCTGAGCCTGCCTTTGGGAGAGAAAGGGCTGACCTCCGAGGCTTTTGTGATGGGAGGACAGGTGGATCTGAATGATGCCGGACATGGAGAAGCCTTGAACATGGAACTTCGGCGCAGCGTGGCGAGAGTGGATCTCATGATGCCTGTTGAGGGGGTGGAAGTGGTGAGTGTGACGATGCGGGGAATACCGGCAGACGGTTTGCTTTTCCCTTCAGACGGAGTACCTGTGGGAACTCCTGGTGAAACAATGACATGGACACGTCAACTGACGGATGAGCCATTACCTGAAGGAGGTGGTGTACTTCGCTATCTTCCTGTAGCTCCCCTGGAGGCTCCTGTAGAGATCGAAGCACTTTTGCTGGTCAATGGTAACCGTCATTGGGTACGGACACAAATCCCGGCTCTGAAAAGTAATACGGTGTATACCTTACGGGTACTTGGTATGGGAGCTCAGGCTTTTCTTGATGTCGTAGCCAGTGACTGGATTGAAACGGATCCGGTAACTCCGGGGGTATCCCAGAAAGTATACGTTGATGCAAGTGGCTCGGTTTTGCCTGAAGGAGCACGCCTTAGTCTGCATGCAGATACGGTGTTTGTACCCTTCCAAAATAATGTCATACGTCTAGCCATTGCCGGAACATCCGGATTGCAAGCTTCGATAGATGGTTATGTAGATGGAGTCCGGGTTGAACTGGATACTGAAGCAGATCAACGTCAAAAAGGAATGGAGCGCATCGCGATGGCTGAAATTGAATCGGTGAAATGTATGCCGGGGGAGAAACGCGGATTTATTCACCTGAATTTCTCGGCAGATGAGGTGCAGGAAGGACGCATTGTCGTGGCTTTTGATCGTAATCCTTTGCAGGTAACAGAGGGGCGTGTATCATTCGGTGCTGATGGAATATGTGACCTGAGTACTTATGTAGATGGCACACTGGCTCATCTGGAGCTGGATGGTGATTATGAACTTCGTTTACGTTTACCTGAAGGAGAAGATCCTTGGGCTAAGTTATTTCCGGGTGAGACCGATAATGAATTTGTTCTGGAAGGAGGATGGAAGCCCAATGATCCATTGGCTGACGGTCGTGCACAACAGGTGGAACTGGTCATTTACGGCTCGGATGGTTCAGAACTGGATTCGTATGTAGTGAAACGGCGTAACTGGGGATTGCCTGTCGTCTGTGTAAATGGTACATGGTGGTGCAAGTATAATCTGCGTGGAAATGTTCGGAGTTTTGAGGATCAGGTAACAATTGCTGATGATCCGGTTTCGGCAGACCAGCTAGGAGAATATCTGTTGACTTGTAGCAATGAACGTTTCCTGGAGTTATTGGGCGATCAGTATCAAGGTGGAAATTTGCAGGGATTGAAATTGCAGTCAGGTGATAATGGATTCTGGTATGAAGGATTCTCTGCCTCTGCTCAGGATTTTGGTGCAATGGATGCAAGTGCGATGGCACCTGCAGGTTATGAAATCCCGGATTATGATGATTTCCGTTTCTTTGCCTGGGGTAATGACTGTGCGTTGGGATATGGTTCTAATGCATTTAATAATGGCTTGGGACAGCGTTTGTCGTATACGATCACAGAACGGACATTAACTGTAAGCGGAAAAGAATATGGACCGGTAAATGTTTATGACTTTTATCATGAAGCGGATGGTTCCCATTGGGTGATGGCTTCTTTGGGGCATCAGTGGGATGCTTCAGAAGGATCTGTATCTCGTATGGTAGCCTTGTTTGCAACCAGTAGACGAAAAGGCATGACATGGGGTATTGAAGGTTATCCGGCTAATTCTTCAGGAGGAAGAAGGTCCTGGATAAAATATGCCGCAAATAATTCGTCCAAGACTCGTACGATTCGTTGCATTAAGACTCCAGTGCGGTATATGTATGAATAAAAAGCATGATAGACTTAAATAAGTATGATTGCTTATAAATAATGATAAACAAAAAGGGTTATAAGATTTTTATATTGTAGAAAATAAGCAGATTTAGTTGTAAGGTTAAATTAAGTAAGAGAAATGGAATTGAAGGGATTTGTTTTTAAGAAAGGTTTAATGATTGGTTCTGTGGCTTTATTGTCACAAATGTTTATGGCTTGCTCCAGCGATTCAAATGGACCTCAGTCGCCTGGTGAAGAGATAGCTTCCCGGGTTGTAACAGCTCGTTGGGTTGCATTTGATGGAGGGGGACAAGCGGTAGAAAGTGATTCGGAGATCTCTGACATGCAGGCATGTCTGTTTGAAGATGGAGTTCTGACAAAGGTTTATAGGGGCTTGTCTGTATCAGGCGATGAGTGTACGTTACAAGTAGACCGGACTGAAGGTAACTTGTATATGTTGGCAAATACGTCTGCATTGGTAGACTGGGATCATTTGCAGGATTCTGGAATGACCGAGGAAGAGTGGCTGAAGACTGTCGTAGCATTGCCTGATTCAAAGTCTGCCGGATATGCTGTCGGATCAGTAGCTTTAGAGACTTATGCAGATAATGGCGGAGCACTTCCATTAAATCTGAAACGAGGAATGACTCGTCTGGACTTGAAATTTAATGTGGCAGGTACAGCATCTTTAAGTAGTTTAACACTGTCAGGTATTGCCCGTTCTGCATATCTTTTCCCGCAATCAGAGGGAGTAAAGACTCCAGAAGGTGCCTTGCGTGCAGATACAACTTTGGTATTCGATGAGCCTTTGAGCCAGGATGCTTCCGGTGTCCTTTATTTAGGTGAGCAGGAAAATCAGGGAATACAGGTAGAAGTTGTTGTCAGTTTCGATGGTGAATCTCCCCGTCGTTTGCGTAAATCGATAGAAGGAGACTTGAAACGTAATACGATTTATACTGTTACTATCCGTAAAGATGACATTGATATCGTAACCCGTCCTGTTCTGGATGAATGGGAACAGGGATATGATACGGAACTTGTTCCGCTATAAATAGTATATATCGATTGGCTTTGGGGGAGAATTGACCGGTAAAATGACTTTTCTCCCTTGAATAAGGTAAAATTATTGTATGATTCTCAGATAATATGTATAGATACTTTTCTGTTAAAATAGGACTTTTATTGATACTTTTGGGGATGGTTTCCTGTGCTGAACATTTAGAAGACATGTCACAGGGTGATACTTCCTTACTGAAGGTGCGTGGCGTTTTTTCTGATTTTGCTTCAGCTGGATCAGCTGCCGGTGCGGGAGAAGGTGTTTCAGAGATGAAAGCCTGTTTGTTTCAAAACGGTTTGTTGACGAAGGTTTACAAAGATTTGAAGACAACGGACAATCTGGAATATTCTCTTGGGGTAAATCGTTTGTCGGGGACTCTATATATGCTGGCTGATACAGAACAGTTAATTGACTGGAATAATCTGCAGCCACAGTCGGTAACAGAAGAAGAGTGGCTGCAGATGACAGCTTCCTCAGAAAACGGACAGCCACATCCTTTCTGGACGGGAAAAGTTTCACTCGATTCTTTGACATCGGAAAAACAGACTCTTTCGGTGAACATGAAACGCGGCGTTGCCCGTTTTGACCTATTGGTTCGGGGAACTGCAATTTCAGTGCATCGCCTGACTCTGAAGAATGTCAGACAACAGGGATATCTTTTTGAGCAGAATGCAGTTTCTTCTCCGGAAGATGTTACTTCAGACGACCGGGTTTGTGAGTTTGCCGCTCCTCTTCAAAAAGACTCCGTGGGAGTTGCTTATGTCTATGAACAGAAGAATCCCGAACTGATGGTAAGTGTAGATGTTTCCATTGCGGGACGTTCCTATACATTGGAAGAATATCTGATGGAAGACGTGAAGCGCAATACGGTTTATACGCTGACTGTCAGAAAGGAACTGCTGACAGAAGAACTTCGTCTGGAAATTGAGGAATGGAACAAAGAAGGAGATATCGCGCTGACACCTGATCTGAATAGTGCTATTCATTTTGATGTAGAATCACTTGTTTTGCCTGAGGGTGTATCTGTAAATGCTGAACGGGATGTAATGACACTTCCGGCTGCAGCCCTGGATTTTGAGTTGCAGATTGATTGTGACAACGAACTGGAATGGATAAATGACCCTTCATTGCCTTTTGTCGTAGAACCTGTAGGGACTACCTGGCAGGATGCCAACCGTTTCCGTCTGCGTAAGCCCTTGTTGCCTCCGGGATATCCCGAAGAAGAAGCGCTTGTCCGCTTCCGTCGGAAAGGACTTCAGGGTGTATACGATGAGGATAGCCTGAAAATAGTGTTACTAGCCAATCCGATTCAGCTGGAAGGTGAACTTGTATTTGGAAAGGATGATTATTTGTGTGACTTTGCCCGGTATGTAGATAACGAACTGGGGCGTATGACACTTCCTGAGGGTTATGAATTGCTTGCACGTTTTCAGAATGAAGATGCCTGGATAAAGGTTGAACAAGTATCGGCCCGTTCGAATACTTATCGTGTTGTCGGCGGATGGCGTCCCAATGACCCGAAAGCTGACGGCCGGGAACAGATGGCTACACTGGTTGTACGCCGTATTTCTGACGGTAACGAAACGGAATCCTATCAGATTAAGCGCAGAAACTATGGCTTGCCTGTTACAAAAATGAATGGGGTGTGGTGGTGCAAATACAATGCAATCGGAAACTCCCGCAGCTTTGATGATCAGATCTTGGTTCCTCAAGATCTTGCAGTGAAAGCCGGAAAGACCGTTCTGGAATATCTGAACACATGTACTCCCGATGAATATATGCGTTTATGGAACCGGTCGGCCTACATTGGAGATACAGGTATCGGTATGGAGGCTGTGGCAGAAGGCGGGACGGTGAAACTGAGTGGCTGGAAGAATCCCTCGGTAAATATGGGCCAGCTCGACGCTAAAGCTCTGGCTCCTGATGGGTATGAAATGCCTGCCATTGAATATTATGACCGTATCTTTAATGGAGGATGGGGAATGCGCTTTGACCGGACGGATGGTTATTATACGGTACAGTCGCCCTGGGAAGGACGCGCTCATGTATATACCCTTTCGGGAAGCCGTACAGATTTGTTTGTTGGGGACGTACAACTTCCGGAACTGTTCCATGCAGAGGTGTATAATAAAACAAATGGAGTAAAGGATGAATGTGTTACTTTCTATGGTCCTGGCGCACAATGGGGATCAGGAGGTGTGAACCATAACAAGATTGTGATAGCCTGTTATTCACCTGAAAATAACGGCTGGTTCCATGCTCCCGGATTGAGACGTCAGTCTATTGGAAAGGAAAACAGCCGCATTATACGTTTTATTAAATCTCCGGTGGAATACATATACTAAATATAGATAACACTGAATTCTCTGGCGTATAGCAGGTCTTGCCGTCGGATGTTCAGTAGATAATCCTTCTGCCTTTGTCCAACTTGAAACAAGCTGGACGGGGCAGGAGGATTGTTTTTCAACGACACTGCCTGTTCAGAAACGGGAAGACAGCAGATAGCCTTTGCCGTCAGTCCGTATTGTATGGATTGGCTGGAGTGAGAACGCTGTAATGAAGGACAGCACTTGCAAGATTTCTCAAAGCAGGGAAGCGGAGAATTCTGTGGAGATTATGTAGGGATATAAAGGAACGGCACGAAACCCTATTGGTAAGTCTTCCGGATAATCGGGAAGATCTTAAGGGTTTCGTGCCGTTATAAATGGTTATTCGTGTGAATCGGATTGATTAGAGTTTTCCGTTCAGGATATCCATGGTGTCAGTTGCAATCATCAGCTCCTCGTCGGTAGGAATAACAACGACTTTTACTTTAGAATCGTCAGTTGAGATGATAGCTTCTTTGCTACGAACCTTGTTGCGTTCCGGATCAAGTTTAACACCTAAGAATCCCAGTGTTTCGCAAGCTCCCCAACGGGCTGTAGCCTGGTTCTCACCAACACCTCCGGTGAAGAGGATTACGTCTACTCCGCCCATAGCTGCTGCGTAGGCTCCGATATATTTGGTGATGCGGTAGAAATACATCGCTTCAGTACGTTTAGCCAGTTCTTCACCGCGTGCAGATGCATCTTCCAGTTCGCGCATGTCGCTGGAGCGTTTGAAGATACCGAGTACACCACTCTTCTTGTTGAGGATGTCAGACATCTGGTCGGGAGTCAGACCTTCTTTTTTCATCAGGTACAGAATCGCTCCACCGTCGATATCACCACAACGGGTACCCATCATCAGACCTTCCAGCGGAGTCAATCCCATGGTTGTATCGATACATTTTCCGTCTTTACGGCTGCGATAGATCCACCGTTACCGATGTGGCAGGTAATGATGCGTGAACCTTCTACAGGAATTCCCAGGAATTCGCAGACACGTTTGGAAACGTAGCGGTGAGAAGTTCCGTGGAAACCATAGCGGCGGATACCATATTTCTCGTAGTATTCGTACGGAATCGGGTAAAGATATGCATGTTCCGGCATTGTCTGGTGGAAAGCTGTATCAAATACGGCTACCTGAGGAACATTAGGCAGAAGCTGCTGTACGGCATAGATACCCTTCAGGTTGGCAGGATTGTGAAGCGGGCCGAGGTCACAACATTCTTCAACGGCACGGATTACATCATCGTTGATAAGTACAGATCCGCTGAATTTAGTTCCTCCGTGAAGTACGCGGTGTCCTACTGCATTGATTTCATCGAGTGATTTTACTGCTCCGTATTCCGGATGAGTAAGGGTTTCGAAAATGAACTGTACGCCGACAGTGTGTTCCTTAATCTCACGCTCCAGGATTTTCTTTTCTCCGTTGGGCAAAGTAATCTTAAGGAATGAACCGGGCAAGTTGATTTTCTCCAGGCCTCCCTGTGCGAGTACCTGACGTGATTCCATTTCAAACAATTTATATTTGATGGACGAGCTTCCGCAGTTGAGTACTAATATTTTCATACGTAAGTGTATTCTGATAAATAAGAATTTTATTTGTTTTCTTGTTCCTTAGCTGCAATAGCCTGGTTAGCTGTGATGGCGATCATCTTGTAAACATCGTCTACGCTGCATCCTCTGGACAGGTCGTTTACAGGACGTGCGATACCCTGCAGGATCGGACCGATGGCAGTTGCGTGTCCCAGACGTTCAACGAGTTTGTAAGAGATGTTACCAACTTCCAGACAAGGAACGACCAATACGTTGGCGCGTCCGGCAATTTCTGATCCGGGAGCCTTACTTTGACCTACGCGCGGAACGAGTGCAGCATCAGCCTGCATTTCGCCGTCGATCTTCATTTCAGGATCAAGTTCACGAGCCAGTTTCAGTGCTTCTACCACTTTGTCTACGACTTCATGCTTGGCAGATCCCTTGGTTGAGAAGCTAAGCATAGCGACACGGGGATCGATACCGGCAACAGCTTTTGCTGTGCGGGCTGTACATACAGCGATCTGTGCCAATTGTCCGGCATCAGGTACAGGAGTTACGGCTACGTCACCCATGACGATTACACCGTTGTCTCCGCATTCAGGAGCGTGAGTAAGCATCAGCATGGCTCCGGAAACGCAGGTGATTCCCGGTTCAGTCTTGATGATTTGCAGTGCAGGACGCAACACATCTCCGGTAGTATTGCGGGCACCTGCCAACTGTCCGTCAGCATCACCAGCCTTGATGATCAAACAACCCAGATAAAGAGGGTTGCGTACCAGTTTACGTGCTTCTTCAATTGTCATGCCTTTTTTCTGGCGGAGCTGGCAAAGCAACTGAGCATATTCCTCTTGCTTGGGGTGGTTCTCCGGATCGATGATGGTTGCGCGGGAAATGTTTCCAAGTCCCCATTCGCGGGCCAGATCCATGATTTCTGAAGGGTTACCCAAAAGGATAAGGTCTGCCACACCGTCTGTCAACACCTGGTTGGCAGCTTTCAAAGTACGTTCCTCCGTTCCTTCCGGAAGGACAATGCGCTGTTTGTTTGACTTAGCGCGCTCAACGATTTGAGAAATTAAATCCATGTTGATTTCTTGTTAGGTTGTTTTCTTTCTGCAAAAGTAGGGAATTTTGTAATATGTAGTTTGCAAAACTTCTTTTTTTTCTAATTAAACTATGTAAAAAGTATCTGTTTTAGAATCTCTAACTCAAAAATCCCTCATTTTGCATCCGTGTTGTTCGTGAATGTGTAATTTTGCACCGATTTTCAATAAATAAAATAATAGGTATGATACGTCAATGTTCCATCCTTTTCGGATGTCTGGCATTGGGTGAATTGATTGTTTTTCTGACAGAGATAAAACTTCCGTCCAGCATCATCGGGATGCTGCTGCTCACCCTTTTTCTGAAATTGGGTTGGATTAAGCTGGAATGGGTACAAGGCTTGTCCAATTTCCTGGTTGCTAACTTAGGCTTTTTCTTTGTACCGCCTGGTGTGGCACTGATGTTGTATTTTGATATTATCGCAGCAGAGTTCTGGCCGATTGTCATCGCCACACTCATCAGTACGATTCTGGTATTAGTTACTACAGGTTGGGTTCATCAATTAGTTCGCAAGTATGGAGTTTTTCGAAAATAAGTTTTTTCTGCTGGCCATTACGTTTGGCTTCTTTTTCTTTTCCAAGCTGTTGCAGAAAAAGACAGGATGGGTAGTCTTGAATCCGATCCTTCTGGCAATAGCTTTGCTGATTTGTTTCCTGAAGTTTACAGGAGTTTCGTATGAAACCTATAACGAAGCCGGTTCGCTGGTGGAGTTCTGGCTGAAGCCGGCTGTCGTGGCTTTGGGAGTACCTTTGTATCTGCAATTGCGGATGATTAAAAAACAATTGATGCCGATACTTGTTTCTCAATTAGTAGGATGCATTGTTGGTCTGGTGTCTGTGACCATCATTGCCAAGCTGATGGGGGCTTCTCCGGCCGTAATCATGTCACTGGCTCCTAAGTCGGTAACTACTCCGATTGCGATGGAAGTATCAAAAGCTGCGGGCGGTATTCCTTCTCTGACGGCTGCCGTTGTGGTTGTTGTCGGACTGTTTGGAGCGATCTGCGGTTTCAAGATTCTGCAGGTAGGACACGTCGGAAGTCCGATTGCACAAGGCCTTTCCATGGGAACTGCCAGCCATGCGGTGGGAACATCACGGGCCATGGAAGTGAGTGGAAAGTATGGAGCTTATGCCAGTCTGGGACTGACGTTGAACGGTATTCTGACCGCTTTGCTGACTCCGACCATTCTGCATTTACTGGGATTATATTAAATAAGGTATATATATGATTACGTTTAGACCGATTGAGCTGGAAGATAAGGCGCGGGTGCAAAGGTATACTTTGGACAAGTGCGCGGAGAAACTGTGACCTGTCGTTTGTCAATTTGTATAGCTGGCGCTTTTTGTATCTCACTCAACTGGCCGAGAAAGACGGTTTTCTGCTGGTACGTTTTTATGTGGACAACGAGCTGGCTTACCTGATGCCGGTGGGTCAGGGAGACATGAAGGCCATTGTGGAAGACCTGATGGCTGATGCCGACCGTCAGGGGGCTCCGTTCCGGCTGCTCGGAGTCTGTGCAGATATGTGCGACGAACTGGAACAGGCTTTTCCGGGACGCTTCACGTTTGTTTCCGACCGGGATTATTCCGATTACATCTACCTCCGCTCTGACCTGGCTACCTTGCGCGGCAAGAAATTCCAGGCTAAACGTAATCATATCAACCGTTTCCGCAGTCTGTATCCGGATTACGAATATCAGCCGCTTATCCCGGAACTGATTCCGGAATGTCTGCGGCTGGAGAGTCAGTGGTGCAAGGCCAATGACTGTGCCGAGAATGAAGCCTTGCAGAATGAACGCTGGTCTATGAATGCCGCGTTGAAGTCTATGGACGAACTGGATGTGACAGGTGGTATTCTGCGTGTAGGCGGGAAGATTGTAGCCTTTACGTTCGGGGCGCCTGTCAACCATGAAACTTTTGATACCTGTGTGGAAAAGGCCGATACGGAAATCGAGGGAGCTTATGCCATGATCAATTATGAGTTTGCCAACCATATTCCGGAGCAGTATGTCTATATCAACCGGGAAGAAGACCTGGGCCTTGAAGGACTCCGTAAGGCGAAACTTTCTTATCAGCCGCACACGCTTCTGGAGAAGTTCATTGTCGGACTGAAGGATGAACCGGCAGGAACCTCCTGCTTCTCTCACGAAGGTTAAAACGGAAGGAGACGAAACGTATGATCGGGCAGGAGGAAATGAAAGCACAGGTCAGGGACTTGTGGAGGTTGTGTTTTCCGGCAGACTCGGAGGAATTCGTGGATTTGTATTTCCGTATGCGCTATACGGAGCAGATCAATTCGGCGGTTGTTGAAGACGGAAAGGTGATAGCTGCTTTGCAGCGGATTCCCTATCCGATGACCTTCGCCGGTGATGTTGTACCGACAGCCTATATTTCCGGAGCCTGTACGCATCCGGATTTCCGGGAAAAGGGAGTGATGCGAAGTTTGCTGGCTGAGGCACATCGGCAGATGTATCGTGAAGGTGTCGTTCTCAGTACCCTGATTCCTGCGGAAGAAAGCCTGCGGCTGTATTATGACCGTTCCGGCTATGCACTCTGTTTTCAACAGGATGAAAAGTTATTAACAGGTAAATGTCTGTTTGTTGATAAGTGTTATTCTTTCTTGAGATTCAGTGAAATAGATTCAGATAAGTTCCTTTCGGGTGAGGTGTGGAACTTCTTTTATGAACAGCAGAGGAAGCATCCCTGTGCATTATTGCATACACGTGAAGACATGCAGGCGGTTCTGGCCGACTGGATCATGAGCGGCGGACAGGTGTGGGCTGCCTTTTCGGCAGAAACTCCGGTGGGAGTAGCTTTCTGCCTGGGGACGGGTGAAGATTTGCAAGTCCGTGAACTGCTGGCTTCGGATCCGCAGACAGAAAATCAGCTGGAAGTCTTTTTGCTGAGGCATTATGGGGCAGACCGCCTTTTGCGGAGATTCCCTTCCGGAGGAAACGGGGAATTCCGGGGGATGGCCCGCGTCATTCATGTCCAGTCTTTACTGGCTTTATGGTCACGCCTGCATCCGCAGCCGCTGAATATCCGGGTGACCGGCGACGATACTTTCCCGGAAAACAATGGAGATTTCAGGGTAGAAGAAGGTTCCTGTTGCCGGATTCAGGCTGTTACCCCGAATGTTGACAGGGTATATGACATCCGTCAATTGCCGGCATTCCTGTTTGCCGGACAGCATCCGTTTATGAATTTGATGATGGATTGATCCACAGGTTTTTAGCTCTCTTTCTTTCTTTTATTAAAGACCTTCCGGGAGGTGTTCTGCCAGCTCGGATCATCTTTTTTCTCCGTCTTCCGGCATTGTGCGGTCGTCGGGGCTGGATCGTGCGGTCGTTGAGGCCGAATCGTGCGGTCGTTGGGGCTGGATCGTGCGGTCGTTGAGGCCGAATCGTGCGGTCGTTGGGGCTGGATTGTGCGGTCGTTGAGGCCGAATCGTGCGGTCGTTGCAGCCCGATTGTGCGGTCGTTTCCGGCCCGTCGTGAGGCCGCCCGGGAAGGCCTTTGCAAAGCCTTCGGGCTTTTAAAAAAAACGCTTCGGGCTTTTCATTAAAACGCCGAAACATTTTGATCAAAAGCCCGAGACGTTTTTCCATGCATTATACGGCAGGGAGACTGTTGCCGTTGATCTTCCTGTACAGGTCGAGCGCATAGACGTCCGTCATGCCTGAGATGTAATCGAGTACGGCAAGAATCTTCCCGTAAAGGCTGGGAGCCTGCACCTCGTACTGACTGGAAATCCGGTTGATCAGTAATTGTGAATAAGCTTTTTCCGGAAACCGGACAGCTTCTGTCAGGAGATTGATCAGGGTTGTGATTACCTGATAACCGGCCAGTTCAATGTCCAGTACATCCTTGGAACAGTAGATTTTGGCAAAGGCAGTGCGGGAACAGTTTTCATAGGCCTGTTTGCTCCGTTCCGGAAGATGCCGGATGAGCGGTCCTTCGAACCTGCCTGCCAGAATGGCTTCTTCGTTGTCGATGAACACTTGCGTACACTCTTTGATGAGAATGCCGATAACTGATGAACGCAGATAGGCGATCTGTTCGTTGGTATCGCTTACCAGCCGGCAGATTTCCTGGGCCCGTTTCAGCCGTTCGGGGCTGAGGAAATGGCAGTAGAGTTCCTTCGTTTCATCGGTGGTGAGGATTTTCAGTTTGTGGGCGTCCTCGATGTCCATCATCTGATAACAGATGTCATCGGCTGCTTCCACCAGATATACCAGTGGATGGCGGGCATATCGCAGCGGTTCTCCTTCGCGGCTGATCCGGGTGATTCCCAGTTCGTCAGCGATGCGGCAGTACGCTTCTTTCTCGCTCTTGAAGAATCCGAACTTCTGTTTTTTGCCAGCCAGTTCCGAGGAATACGGGTATTTGACGATGGAAGCCAGCGTGGAGTAAGTCAGCACGAATCCGCCCGGCCGTCTCCCTCTGAACTGATGAGTCAGCAGACGGAAAGCGTTGGCGTTCCCTTCGAAGTGTGTCAGGTCTTCCCATTCGTCAGCTTCCAGCATGTCCTTCAGCTTCAGGCCCTCTCCTTCGGAAAAGTATGTTCCGATGGCTTTCTCGCCGGAATGGCCGAACGGCGGGTTGCCGAGATCGTGTGCCAGACAGGCTGCCGAAACGATGGATCCTATTTCGGTGACATGGGTGTTCTGCAGTTCCGGATGCTTCTGTAAAAGCAGGGCTGCGGTCTCATTTCCCAGAGAACGGCCCACGCACGACACTTCCAGACTGTGGGTCAGACGGTTGTGTACGAAGATACTTCCCGGAAGAGGAAACACCTGTGTCTTGTTTTGCAGCCGCCGGAAAGGAGCCGAGAAAATCAGCCGGTCATAGTCACGCTGGAATTCCGTGCGGTCGTCTTTACGGGTTTCGTGCAGAAATTCCAGTCCGAAACGCTTGTTGGATATCAGTTGTTGCCAGTTCATGTTGTCTGCTTTTTCTGTTGAATGTATTCTTGTCTGCGCTTCCGTTGCATGTCTTTCCGGCAGCAGCAGGAACGGCAGCAGGATTCGGAAGTGCCTCTGATGTGCAAAGCTAGGCATAAATCTTGATACGGCTTTGTCTTTTGAAAGAAATAATTTGTGCCGGAAGCGGGTGCCGGAAACCGCAGGAGGAACTTCGTGGGCGGACGAAACTTTTAAAAAATGGTAAACAGGTGTATAAGTCCCATGAAATGTGTAAATTCGCAAGCTTAAACAACAAACTTGAAATTATTGCATGAAAGTACAGATCATAAACAAGTCAAAACATCCCCTGCCTCAGTATGCAACCCCGCTTTCTGCCGGAATGGATGTGCGTGCCAACCTGGATGAACCGCTGGTTCTGAAACCTTTGCAACGTTGTCTGGTTCCGACCGGGCTGTATATGGCTATCCCGGCCGGTTACGAAGTACAGGTACGTCCCCGAAGCGGACTGGCCATCAAGAAAGGAATCACCATACTTAATTCACCGGGAACGATTGATGCCGACTACCGCGGAGAGGTATGTGTCATTCTGGTAAACTTGTCTTCCGAGGAGTTTGTCATCGAAGACGGAGAACGCATTGCTCAGATGGTGATTGCACGTCACGAACAGGCTGAATGGGTGGAAGTGGAAAATCTGGACGAAACACAGCGTGGAGCCGGTGGTTTCGGACATACAGGAACTATTTAACGGATGAAAAGTATGAAGAAATGGGCTTATCTTTTCCTGTTCGGTCTGCTGGTGCTGGTATCCGCATGCGGAACAACGGGCAGACATGCAGCCAGAAAGACTGCTGCGGTCAGTGAGAAGGATCCGCTGACTTATGAACAGCGCCGGAAGTATGATTATTATTTTCTGGAGGCACTCCGGATGAAGCATAAGGGCGATTATGATGCGGCCTTTGAACTTTACAAGCATTGTCTGGACATTTATCCTCAGTCGGCAGCGGCCCGTTATGAAATAGCGCAGTTTTATCTCTTCCTCGGACAAGAGGAAAAGAGCGAGGAGGCACTGAAACAGGCAGTGAAAGCTGATGAGTCTAATTTCTGGTACAAGCAGACGCTGGCTTCCTATTATGAGCGCAAGCGTGAATGGGAAAAGGCGATTACCGTATATGAAGACATGACGCGTCAGTATCCTTCCCGGCTGGAGCCGCTGATGTCGCTGGTCGATCTGTACGGACAGACCAAGGATTATGAAGCACAAATTCGGGTGCTGAACCGTCTGGAAGAACTCGATGGCAAGTCGGAACAGATCAGTATGATGAAATTCCGTATTTATCTGTTGATGAACGACAGCGAGAAGGCTTTCCTGGAAATCGAGAGTCTTTCGAAAGAATACCCGTATGACCTGCGTTATCAGACGATCCTGGGAGATCTTTACCTGGACAACGGAAAGTCAACGGAAGCATATAATGTCTATCAGCGCATTTTGAAAGATGATCCGGGATACGCGCCGGCCCTGCTTTCGATGGCTTCTTACTACCAGAAGATGGGGCAGGACAGCATGTATCATGTGCAGCTGGATACGATTCTCCTGAATGACAATGTGGAATCAGATACGAAGATGGAGATCATGCGTCAGTTGATCGTACAGTCGGAGCAGACCAGCCGTGACAGCACGCAAATCGTCTCTCTGTTCCAGAATATATTGAAGCGTCCGCAACAGAATGCCGATCTGGCCATGCTTTGTGCCCAGTATCTGATTACAAAGCGGATGGAGAAGGAGTCGGTTCCCGTTTTGCATCAGGTGCTATCCCTGGATCCGGAGAACAAACCGGCCCGTCTGCAGCTGCTGGCTTACGCCATCCGTGACAATGATCTGGATGAAGTGGTCAAGGTGGCGACTCCGGCTTTGCAGTATAATCCCGATGCGATGGAGTTCTATTATTACCTGGGACTGGCCCATTATCAGAAGGATGAGACAGACAAGGCGCTGGAAGTTTTCCAGAAAGGAGTGAAGCAGGTGAATGAAAAGAGCGACAAGAATATCGTATCCGACTTCTATGCGATTCTGGGAGATATCTATCATTCCAAGGATATGAAGGCGGAGGCTTATGCAGCTTATGATTCATCGCTGGTCTACAATCCTGACAATATCGGAACCTTGAACAATTATGCATACTTCCTGTCCGTGGAACGCCGTCAGCTTGACAAGGCTGAAGAGATGAGCTACCGCACGGTGAAGGCTGAGCCTGAGAATGCAACTTATCTGGATACGTATGCCTGGATCTTGTTCGAAAAGGAGAAATATACGGAAGCCCGTCTGTATATCGAGCAGGCCATGAAATGTGGCGGCGACAGCAGCCAGGTCATTGTGGAACATTGCGGAGACATATATTTTATGCTGGGTGACAAGGAGAAGGCACTGTCTTATTGGAAACAGGCAGATGCTATGAAGAGTACACCGGAGGACGGGTCGACTCCCCGGACTGAAGCGGAATTACGCAGACTGAAGAAGAAAATTGCATTGAAAAAATACATTGCGGAATGAAACATCGTGTCTTATCTTATCTGACTGTCGTGGCGGCCATCTTGCTGATGGCTTCCTGTGCTTCCCGGCGTTCCCTGGAACGTTCGCCGATGGTGGGCGGTCTGACTGGTGAAGCTTATGTGGAGAAGGTCATTGCTGCTGCCCCGGAATGGAAGAGTGTCACCGGAAAGGTTGCCTTGAATCTGGATATGGGAGACAAGGGAAAGGCCAAGGTGAACGCTACGGTACGCATCCGCAAGGGGGAAGTGATTCAGTTTTCCGTCGCTCCTCTGCTGGGCATCGAAGTGGCACGTATGGAGATTACTCCGGAGGGATTGCTGCTGATCGACCGGATGAACAAGCGGTATGTGGAGGTTTCCTATGCCATGTTGAGCGGTCTGGCCAATATGGAACTGAGTTTCGGTGTGTTGCAGTCGTTGTTTCTTAACGAGCTTTTCCTCCCGGGAAAGAACGTCCTGGATGCAGACGACGTGAAGCGTTTCCGGATCGTACAGGACGAAGCAGGAGTACGGTTGCAGGTGCGTTCCGGTAAAGAATTTGATTATACATTCCATACGAGCGCCGATCAGGGCTTGCTGGAGAAGACGGAGATCGGACTGCGTGGAACGGATTATGTGCTGAACTGGAACTATGATGATTTTGGTGTACTTGACCGGAAACCTTTCCCGCAGCACATGCTGCTGACGGTCGGAGGAGTTCGGAGTGACCTTTCGCTGGAGATGAAATTTCGCGTCTGTCGGTCGATGATCATTGGGAAGGACGTACCAAAGTCTCTTCCAGGTACCGCAAGGTAGAACTGGTGGAACTGTTGAAAATGCTGAAAGGTGTATGAAAAGGTGCTGGATAATCTTAGTGTTTTGCCTGTGTGTGTCGGGCCTTGGAGCGCAGACCACCCGGAAGATCCGCGAACTGGAACAGCAGCGCAAGGAATTGCGTCAGCAGATTTCCGAGTCTGAAACACTGCTTCAGTCTACGGAGAAGGACGTGAAGAGCCAGCTGGACAACCTGGTTTTGCTGACCGGACAGATCGATGAACGCAAGAAATACATTGCGATGATTGAGCATGATGTGCAGGCAATTCAGCTGGAGGTGGATCGGCTGGGCGTAGAACTGAAGCGCCTGCAGGCAGACCTGAAAGACAAACAGAAGAAATACGAAGAGTCAGTGAAGTATATGTATCGCAACAAGTCGGTGCAGGAAAAGCTGATGTTCATCTTTTCTGCTGATAACCTGGGCCAGATGTATCGCCGCCTGCGTTACGTGAGAGAATACGCCGATTACCAGCGTTTGCAGGGATTGCAGCTTCAACGCAAGCAGAAGCAGGTAATCGACAAGAAGGCTACATTAGTGGCCAGCCGCCAGGCAAAGGAAGACTTGCTGAAGCAGGGAGAAGAAGAAAAGCTGAAACTGGAGAAGCAGGAAGGCGAAAAGAAAACGCTGTTGACGGCACTTCAGAAGAAACAGCGCAGCATTCAGGCTGAGATTAACCGGAAACGTCGTTCGGCAGACAAGCTGAATGCCCAGATTGATCGTCTGATCGAGCAGGAGATTGAAGCAGCCCGTAAGCGTGCTGAGGCGGAAAAGAAGCGGAAAGCAGAGGAAGCACGCCGGAAAGCTGCAGCCGATGCTGCCCGTAAGAAAGCTGAAACCGGAGAGAAAGCAGGTGAAACGACCGCTGCTTCAACCGGAAAGGAAAAGACCGAACAGATGGATATATATAAGGTGGACTCGGACGAAAGACGTTTGTCGGGTTCCTTCGAACGGAACAAGGGCGCACTTCCTGTTCCTATTACAGGGCCTTATGTAGTGGTAGGACATTACGGTCAGTATCAGGTAATGAAGAATGTCCGGCTGGATAATAAGGGCATGGATATAAAAGGAAAGCCCGGAGCTTATGCAAGGGCCGTTTTCGACGGAGAAGTTTCTGCCGTATTCCAGTATAATGGCCTGACTAACGTTCTGGTTCGTCATGGAAGTTATATTTCCGTTTACTGCAATTTGTCTTCTGTCCGTGTTAAGAAAGGGTCTCTGGTGCGGACCCGTGATATAATCGGCGAGGTAAGCACTGATAAATCAGGCAATGCTGTTTTGCATTTTCAGTTGCGTAAGGAAACTGTAAAACTGAATCCCGAACAGTGGATTCGCTTGTGAGACTGTATATAAACAATGCGGGGCGGTGAAAAGTGGAATGCTTTTTACCGCCCCGTGTGGTTTATGTCATCTTAGGGATTTTCTTAAATGGTCAGCCCGTCCAGAATCTGGATATAAGTGCCGATTGCTTCTTCTATCTCACTGATCAGGATGTATTCGTCTGCGGTGTGTGAGCGGGAAGATTTTCCCGGACCGATCTTGACAGACGGGAAAGGCATCAGTGCCTGATCGGATAATGTCGGTGATCCGTAGGGAGTCTTGCCTAACTGGATGGCCCGCTGTACGAACGGGTGATTGATATCGATGCTGGAAGAATTCAGCCGGAATGAACGTGCTTTAGCTTCGCTTTGAATATGTTTGCAGATTTCGTCAAACAGTTCCTGGTTGGAATAGCATTCATTGCTCCGGATATCTACCACAATGCTGCAGGTGTCAGGAATCACATTGTGCTGTGTGCCTGCATTGATTTGAGTGACGCTCATTTTGACAGGACCCAGCAAGGTTGATTCTTTGGGGAAGCGGTAAGTCCGGAACCATTCTACATCCGGAAGGATTTTATAGATGGCATTGTCTCCTTCGTTCCGTGCCGCATGTCCCGACCGGCCGTGGGCGGTAACGTCAATAACCATCAGTCCTTTTTCTGCGATAGCCGGATGCATCTCTGTCGGTTCGCCTACAATACCTAAGGTAATGGGAGGAAGCTGCGGCAGGACGCTTTCGATTCCGTTCTTTCCGGATACCTCTTCTTCGCATGAGGCAAGGAAAATCAGATTGTAACTTTGTTCCGTACTGCTCAGATGACGGTACACTTGAAGCAGGGAAACCACGCTTCCACCGGCATCGTTACTGCCTAATCCGTAAATCTTTCCGTTTTCAGTTTTCGAAGTGAACGGATGTTTTCGCCAGTCGTTTACCGGTTTCACCGTGTCGATATGCGAATTAAGCAGAATGGTGGGCTTGTTGATGTCGAACATGGGACTGATGCACCAGATGTTGTTTCCGGAACGTCCTGTCATGATACCGTTTTCTTCAATGTAATTTTGCAGAAAGTCAGCGGCGGCCTCTTCTTCACGGCTTATAGAAGGAATGCCGATCAGAGAGTGAAGTAATGTAAGCGCTTCTGATGTATAATAACTGATGTCTACCATATAAGTATCCTGTTTTTTTAGCCATGCAAAGATAACTTTTTTACTTGAAAATTCATCTTCTCCGGTTCATTTAAATCAGTTGTATATGCAATTAGGGTTAAGTCTCATATCTTCTAACTGGCTGATGGGTTGGACAGATTAATGTCCTGATATGATGATTAATTCCAAATAAAACAATATCTTTGCAAAAGTATATTTAAATAAACAGTCAATGAATACTTCTTATTTGTCGCTTTTGATACAGCGTCAAGCTCAAAAATACGGAGAGAGAGTTGCGTTGAAATACCGGGATTATGCGACTTCTATGTGGATCCCTGTCAGCTGGAACCAGTTCTCCGAGAAAGTAAGCAAAGTATCCAGAGCACTTGTAGCTTTAGGTGTGCAGGCTCAGGAGAATATTGGTGTGTTCTCACAGAACAAGCCTGAATGTCTGTATACGGATTTCGGAGCTTTCGGTGTTCGTGCGGTAACCGTTCCATTGTATGCAACCAGTTCCGAAGCACAAGTTCATTATATATTGCAGGATGCTGCCATCCGTTTTCTGTTCGTAGGCGAACAGTATCAGTATGATGTCGCTTCACGGGTGCAGAACCTGTGTCATACGTTGAAACGGATCATCGTTTTTGATTCTTCCGTGAAACTGGCTCCGGGCGATACAAATTCATTGTATTATGAAGATTTCCTGGCTTTGGGGGATAATATGGAGTTACAGCAGCAGGTAGATAAGCTGACGGCTGAATCATCTCCTCAGGATCTGGCCAATATCCTTTATACATCGGGTACAACCGGTGAGTCAAAGGGGGTTATGTTGCATCATTCTTGTTACGAAGCAGCATTCAAGGCTCATCACGGACGCTTGACAACATTGGGTGAACAGGATGTCGTGATGAACTTCCTTCCCTTTACCCATATCTTTGAACGGGCCTGGTCATACTATTGTCTGGACCGGGGATGTGTATTATGCATTAACCTGCGTCCTCAGGATATTCAGAAAACCATCAAGGAAGTACGTCCTACGGCGATGTGCAGTGTACCTCGCTTTTGGGAGAAAGTATATGCGGGTGTGCTGGAAAAGATCAATGAGACAACAGGGCTGAAGAAAATGCTGATGCTGGATGCGCTGAAGGTCGGCAAGGCTCATAACATTGATTATCTGATGAACGGTAAGACTCCGCCGGCTATGTTGCGCGCCAAATATAAGTTTTACGACAAGACCATTTACAGTCTGTTGAAGAAAACGATCGGTATTGAGAACGGGAACTTTTTCCCGACAGCAGGAGCTGCGATTCCCGAAAAGGTGGAAGAGTTTGTGCATTCGGTCGGAATTAATATGGTTGCCGGATACGGACTGACAGAAACAACGGCCACTGTATCATGCGGATGGATTGGTGACTACCGTATCGGTTCTGTGGGTCGTCTGATGCCTGGACTGGAATTGAAGTTTGGTGAGGACAATGAGATTCTGTTGCGTGGCGAGACGATAACGAAAGGATATTATAAGAAAGAAGCGATCACCCGCAATGCCTTGACTGAAGACGGATGGTTCCATACAGGAGATGCCGGATATATGAAAGATGGTTTCCTTTATCTGACAGAGCGAATCAAGGACCTGTTCAAAACGTCGAACGGCAAGTATATTGCTCCGCAAGCCATTGAAACGAAGATGGTAGTGGACCGCTATATCGATCAGATTTCCATCATTGCAGATCAGAGAAAGTTTGTTTCTGCCTTGATTGTCCCCGAGTATCAACAGGTTGAAAACTATGCGAAGGATCATCATATTGCCTATACGGATATGAAAGACCTGTTGCAGAAAACGGAAATACAGGAACTGTTCCGCATGCGCATCGAAACTCTCCAGCAGGAATTTGCCCATTATGAACAGATCAAGCGCTTTACTTTGCTGCCTGAACCTTTCAGCATGGAGCGTGGAGAACTGACGAATACATTGAAGATCAAACGGCCTGTATTGCTGAAAAATTATGCCGCTGAGATCAAAAAGATGTACGAAGAATGATGCCTGTGCCGGCAAGGTTTCGATAATTCGCTGAAATATATTATTTTTGCACTTTCAAAGCAAGAAACAAGTGTCAACATGATTACAATAGAACAATTGAAAGATGTAAAAGAGCGTACGGAAGCGCTTCACCGTTACCTGGACATTGACAACAAGAAGGTACAGGTGGAGGAAGAACAGCTCCGTACACAGGCTCCCGGATTCTGGGATGACGCCAAGAAGGCGGAAGCTCAGATGAAAAAAGTAAAGACCCTGCAGAACTGGATTGAAGGTTACAACGAAGTAAAGACTTTGGCGGACGAACTGGAACTGTCTTTTGATTTCTACAAGGACGAACTGGTTACGGAAGCAGAGGTCGATGATGCCTATAACAAAGCGATGCAGGCCATTGAGGAGCTGGAATTGAAGAATATGCTGCGTTCTGAAGCTGACCAGATGGACTGCGTTCTCAAGATCAATTCAGGCGCGGGTGGTACAGAAAGTCAGGACTGGGCTTCCATGCTGATGCGTATGTATATGCGATGGGCAGAAAGCAATGGATATAAATTGTCGGTGGCCAACCTCCAGGAAGGCGATGAAGCCGGCATCAAAACCGTTACAATGAACATTGAAGGAAGCTATGCCTATGGCTATCTGAAAGGCGAAAACGGTGTGCATCGACTGGTGCGTGTGTCTCCTTACAATGCACAGGGTAAACGAATGACTTCCTTTGCTTCCGTGTTTGTTACTCCGCTGGTTGACGATTCAATCGAAGTAACGGTAGAACCGGCTCGTCTGTCATGGGATACTTTCCGAAGCGGTGGTGCCGGTGGACAGAACGTCAATAAGGTAGAATCCGGTGTCCGTCTGCGCTATCAGTATAAGGATCCATATACGGGCGAAGAGGAAGAAATCCTGATTGAAAATACCGAGACACGTGACCAGCCGAAGAATAAGGAAAATGCGATGCGTCAGTTGCGTTCTATCCTTTACGACAAGGAACTTCAGCACCGCATGGAAGAGCAGGCTAAGGTGGAAGCCGGAAAGAAGAAGATCGAGTGGGGTTCACAGATCCGAAGCTATGTATTCGACGACCGCCGCGTAAAAGATCATCGTACCAACTACCAGACTTCAGATGTCAATGGAGTTATGGACGGAAAGATCGACGGTTTCATCAAGGCCTATCTGATGGAATTTTCGGATTCGGAAATTTAATTTCCGGCTGAATATTTGCTTTCTGATAAAAAAGTTGTACTTTTAGAGGGTAATCTAAAAGTTCATACTATGGGAAAGAATAATAAAAACAGCAAAAGACAACGTTATAGCAAGCGCGAAGAGGAGAAGGCCAACCGCCTGTTCAAAGGGATATGTATAGGCCTGATCCTACTGGCACTGCTGATTTTTGCAGGCTATGTTCTGGCATAGCACGCAGGGCGTTGGGAATTGAGAAACGGGTGGACAATGGTTCCGCCGAAAGTTTTTTCAGTTCCCAACGCTTGTTTTTGCAGATTGGATGAAAGGATAAAACGATGCAGGAAATAGAACGTAAGTTTTTGGTTACCGACTCGTCTTACCGGACGCAGGCGGAAAGTAGCAGCCGGATCAGGCAGGGATATATTTGCAGTGCGAGAGGACGTACGGTGAGAGTCCGCATCCGCGACGAAAAAGGTTATCTCACCATCAAGGGACCTTCGGATGAAGCCGGACTGAGCCGTTATGAATGGGAGCGTGAACTTCCGTTGAATGAAGCGGAAGAGCTGTTCCGTTTGTGTGAACCCGGTATGATTGATAAGGTCCGTTACCTGGTTCCTTGCGGCAATCACGTCTTCGAAGTGGATGAGTTTCATGGAGAGAATGAAGGACTGGTTGTGGCAGAAGTGGAACTTCAGGATGTTTCAGAGCCTTTCGAAACTCCTTCTTTTCTGGGTGAAGAAGTGACGGGACAGGTGAAATACTATAATTCTTTTCTGATGAAAGAGCCTTATTCCCGCTGGAAATAGTAGAAATACCCCCTGTGAACTATCAGAACAGGGGATAAAATCCGTTTTTTGATAGATTCTCTACGGTGTTTTGTTCGTTTTTACCCAATGCTTGTGGGATTTGTCGTTAATATTGCAACCGAATTAAAGCAGATATTATTATCAGAACGACAAAAATGAAAACAATGAACTTTGCTCAAAACTTGGTGAATCTTCAGAATGAACTTTTGCTCTTCGCTTATAAATTGACTGCAGATCATGAAGAGGCAAATGACTTGTTGCAGGAAACATCGCTCAAAGTATTGGATAATGAAGAAAAGTATATGCCGGATACCAACTTCAAAGGTTGGGTATATACGATTATGCGGAATATATTTATCAATAATTATCGGAAGTCTTTGCGTGATCAGACTTATGTAGACCAGACCGACAACCAGTTTTATCTGAATCAGGGTGCGGGACTGGAAGCTGATTCCATGGAAGGTGCTTACGATTTAAAGGAAATGCGCCGTGTCGTAAACGCTTTGCCGAAGGACTACCGCATTCCGTTTGCCATGTATGTTTCGGGATTCAAGTATCGGGAGATTGCCGATAAGCTTGGATTGCCTCTGGGTACAATAAAGAGTCGGATTTATTTCACTTGCCAGCGTTTGCAGGAAGAACTGAAAGATTTCCGTTAGTTTATTTATATTAGGTTAGCAATGGATTGCCATGTTGGAGTCTTCCTTGTCAAAGGATGACTTCGGCATGGTAGTATTTTTTCCTGACAAAACAGTTCTTTTCGAAACAGTGCACAAAAGGTCCCGGGCTTTTAAAAAAACGTTTCGGCGTTTTTTTAAGCTCCTTGAAGCTTTGGCAAGACGGGACGAAATCTCTTTCCATTATGGACTGACCGGATGGCTGAAGGACTTTGGAGAACTTTTGGCTGAAGGCCTTCCGGCGAGTCTCCGATGGATTAGTGGTGCAGGTGTTTCCAGATCAGCGGACGCCAGACATAATATGCCAGGAGAGTGGCCAGCAGGACACCGGTACAATTGGCGGCAAAATCCATCCAGTCGCCGCTGCGTGTTTCGGTACAGTTGGCCTGAAGGATCTCGATACATCCGCTCATCAGAGCCGGACAGATGATGGCTCCTGTGCCCAGATGCTTCCAGTTGATGGAGCGATGGCGGAAAAGATATTCCACCCACAAGAGGGTTGACAACCCGCCATACATGCAGATGTGGACTATTTTATCGATATAAGGAATCTCTTCCATATCGGTTTTGGGCGGAGTGAAAAAGGAAAGATAACAGATAATTATGACTGTCAGCAGGGAAAGTGGATAATTCCAAATGTAATGTTTCATATTCAAATTCTTAATTTTTTCTGCAAAAATACGATATTTTTTGTACTTTTGCGACCTGTTAAAATGCTATTTATAATTTAAAGACGTTTTTTTATGCAACATAATCACGAACGGGTTGGGTTTGGAAGTAAGATCGGAGCCATTCTGGCGGCGGCAGGTTCAGCAGTAGGATTGGGTAACATCTGGCGTTTCCCTTTTGAAACGGGAAACCATGGCGGTGCAGCTTTTATCCTGATTTACCTGGGATGCGTGTTTATTTTCGGGCTTCCTATCATGATTGCTGAGTTTACTATCGGCCGTCGTTCCAAGGCAAGTACCGGTGGAGCCTATCAGGCACTGGCACCCGGAACGAAATGGAAGTGGGTCGGCTATTTGGGCGTACTCACCGGATTTCTTATTCTGGGTTATTACTCGGTGGTTGCCGGATGGACACTTGAGTATGTCTGGCAGGCAGCGACCGGAGGTTTCGCCGGAAAGAGTTCCACGGAATTTATTACCATGTTCCAGGAGTTCTCACAGGATCCCTTGCGTCCTTTGCTGTGGCTCTTCATCTTTATGCTGCTGACTCATTTCATCATCGTGAAAGGGGTGGAGAAAGGTATCGAACGCTCTTCGAAAGTGATGATGCCTATTCTGTTCATACTCGTTGTATTGCTTGCCATTTGCTCGGTAACATTGCCGGGAGCCGAGAAGGGTGTGGAATTCCTGTTGAAACCTGATTTCAGCAAGGTGACTCCCGATGTCTTTCTGGGAGCAATGGGGCAGGCATTCTTCTCATTAAGTCTGGGAATGGGATGTTTGTCTACCTACGCATCTTACTTTGGAAAAGACACCCGTCTGGGCCGGACAGCGATGAGTGTAGGGCTGATTGATACCTTCGTTGCCATTCTGGCCGGACTGATCATGTTCCCCGCGGCGTTTGCGGTCGGCATTCAGCCCGATGCAGGTCCTTCCCTGGTATTCATCACGCTGCCTAACGTATTCCAGCAGGCATTCGGCGGTGTTCCGGTATTGGCCTGGATCTGTTCGGTTGCTTTCTATATTCTGCTGGCACTGGCTGCCCTGACTTCCACGATCTCCCTGCATGAAGTTTCCACGGCTTTCCTGCACGAGAAGTTTCATTTTACCCGTGGCCGTGCGGCATGTATCATCACATGCGGCTGTCTGCTTATCGGCGTAGCTTCGTCCCTGGCCCTGGGTGAATGGAGCAGCTATACGATCGGAGGAATGAATTTCTTTGATGCACTGGATTTCCTGACAGCGAAGATCATGTTGCCCGTTGCAGGAGTATTTGCCGCGATCTTTGTGGGATGGGTACTCGACCGCAGCATTGTCCGGGGTGAAGTGACCAACTACGGGGCACTCAGTTCCGCTTATTATCCGCTGTATATCTTTATTCTCCGTTTCATTGCGCCCGTCGGCATTGTCCTGATCTTCATGAACGAGCTGGGCCTGCTGGGTTAAGCCGAATGCCATGTGGAAGGATTTCTTTTATTATACCCGTTCCGAACGAAGAGCAATTCTGTGCCTGTTGGGAGTGACGGTTTTGTTTCTTGCCGTGTGCCTGACGTTACGCTGGCAGGAAACGGCCGGTCTGCCGCCCGAAACTACGCAGGAGATTGCGGTGGATTCCTTCCTGACTGAAGTCCGGAAGCAGGAGCTGTCACGAAGCCGGAGAACAGCTACCTACCGGCGCCCGAAGAAAGAACGGGCAGAAATCGTGCTTCAGCCGTTTGATCCGAATGTGGCCGATTCCGCCTTGTTGTGCCGTGTCGGTTTCCCTTCCTTTATGGCCCGCAATCTGATCCGTTACCGTTCAAAAGGCGGAGTTTTCCGTACTCCGGAATCCCTGAAACGCATCTATGGCATGACAGACAGTCTGTATCAGACGCTGGAACCTTATATCACCATCGGTCCGGACTTTCAACACCGCGATACCCTTCCCTGGAAAACGGCTCCGGTGGATTCTCTGGAAATGAAGTATGCTGAAGGAACCGTCATCGAACTGAACCATGCAGATACGGTGCAGCTGAAGCGCATTCCCGGCATCGGACGCGGACTCGCACGCATGATTGTGGCCTATCGTCAGCGGCTGGGAGGGTTCGTTTCGGTGGATCAGTTGCAGGAAATTCCCCATCTGGAAGCTTCGGTCAACAAGTGGTTCCGGCTGGACACTACGGACGTTCGCCGCTTGCTGGTGAACCGTTACGGGCTTGACCGACTGCGCTCGCATCCTTATATGGATTTCTACAAGGCAAAGGCCATTCTGGAATACCGCCGCAAATATGGCAAAATAAAAGGTCTTTCCCAACTGTCCCTATGGAAGGAATTCAGTGAGAAAGACCTGAAGCGTCTGGCGCCTTATCTCTCTTTCGAGTAAAGATTATTCGTGGTTGAATCCGGCTGCTTTCGCAATTTTTTCCGGAATTTCCGTATTGTCAATGCGTCCCTGGAAGAGTTCTGCACCAGCACCGATGGCAAATACCGGAACGTAGCCGGCTGAATGGTCTCCGCTGGTCCATCCGATCAGTGCAATTTCATCCAGAATGCGTTTGGCTTCTCCGGCAATCGGTTCGTCCTGTGTATATTCGCTCTTTTCAAGCTGTACGCCTTCACCCTTGAAACTCTTTTCATACACCGCTTTCAGACGGGCTTCCTGTTTGTCGTTCAACTGTACCTGATCCCAGAAACCGAAGTTTTCTTTCAGTGCCTGGCGAATGGCTTCCCAGGATACCTGGTTCTTGGTCTTCTGACGCAGTTTGTTGACGATGGCTGTGAATCCGCTTTCACTTACTTTCTGGTTCTTCAGTACCTGGAGGTTCAGTTTGTACGGACCTGTACCCAGAACGAAACCACCTGTTTCGTGGTCAGCCGTAATGACGATCAGTGTTTCGTCCGGATGCTGGGAATAGAACTCATAAGCCACTTTGACAGCTTCATCCATGTCCATCACTTCGTGGAAAGTAGTAGCTGCATCGTTTGCATGGCAAGCCCAGTCGATTTTTCCGCCTTCCACCATGAGGAAGAACCCTTTGTCCTGATCTTTTGTGAGGAAGTTGATGGCCGAGCGGGTGATGTCCTGCAGGCTGAGATCCGTTTTCTTGCGGTCAATGGCATAAGGAATACTGCTGCGGTCAATCTGAGATGCAGCTTCCGGCTGGAACAGAATCATCTTTTCAGCTTTCTTGCATTTCTTCATATAGTCCTTGTAACCGCGGGCAATGGTATAGCCGTTCTTTTCGGCTAGGTCGTACAGACTTTCTGATTTTCCCTTGTCTGTCGGGTCAAGGAAGTCGGAGCCGGCGTAGAAGTCAAAGCCAGCCTCATAAAGATCTTTTCCAATGTTATAGTAGCTGCTTCTGCTTCCTGCATGGGCATAAAAGGCTGCAGGTGTTGCATGGTCTACACTGACGCTGGTAGCTACTCCCACGCGGTAGCCTGCATTTTTGGCCCAGACAGCGATGCTGTTCACCGGTGTTTCCAGATCCTTCAGTACACCGATGGCACCATTTTTTGTCTTGTTGCCTGTGGCAAGGGCTGTTCCTGCAGCGGCAGAGTCAGTCACTCCGTTGGTGGCAGAAAAGGTTGTTGCGACAGTTGCATAAGGGAACTGGGTAAACAGGATGGGCGTAATGCCGATTTTTCCTTCCAGCTCTCCGCGGTACAGCTCTGTTCCCTGCACCTGATTCACTCCCATTCCGTCTCCGATAAAGTAGAAGACGTACTTGGCTTGTTGCGCGTATGCTCCGATGATGGAGAAAGCAACGGCGGCCAATAACAAGGTTATTTTTCTCATGATTTCAATTTGGTTTATGGTTTTCTGCACAAAAATAGGAAAAGAAATAGAATGTCTTTTCCCATTATCCGGGAAATCTGGGCGAAAGAAAGGTGTACGAATGAAAGTTTCAGCGTTTTTAGGATGTATTAATAAAATATGTCACGTATATGAAACATTTAACATTGCTTGGGGCAGCGGTATGGATGTCCTTGTTGGCAGGATGTCAGCAGAATGAATTGACAGGAAAAATGGATGAAAGTCTGGACGTACGTTTGCAGGCTTCGGTGGCCGGTACGGATGCTTCGTCCAGAACCTTGCTGGAAGAGAACGGTAAAACGGTGTTTGCTGAAGGAGATGAAATCGGACTCTTCATGCCGCAGGAGGACACTTCGGTGAAATGGAGCCTTTCAACCAGTCTCTGGACATCTGACAGTAAACCGGTCTGGAAGAATAAGGTAGACAAGTTTGAATTCTGTGCTTACTATCCGTATGCGGCCGGTGACTCCCGTACGCAGATTCCGATGCCCGACCTTACGACACAGACCGGTGAAGCGAGTCTGATCGGTGATTATGACTTTCTGGCTGCCCGGTGCAGTGCCAGTTATACAGACAACAACGGTACGGTGTCGTTTACGAAAGATGCGGCCTTCAAGCATGTTTTCAGTCTTATTTCCGTGACGGTACAGAAAAACGGAAATGATGAAAGCATGACTCTGAACCAGATCTCTTTCGAAGGAAAAGATATTGTGAGCCGTCATACCTATCAGTTTGGCGGAATGGCGGAAGAAGATGCGCTGGTTCCGGTGGCTGAATCGGAAGGAAGTTCCCTGATCCTGACTCCTGAAACTGCCGTTGAAGAGCAGGGACACACCACGATGGTGGTTATTAATCCGGGCACACTGGCTTCGCCGCTGAAGTTTTCGATAGCCTATGTTTGCGACGGACATTCCTATACGGCTTCCACGACTCAGATGGGGCAGAACTTTGAAGCAGGCAAGTATTACCGGTATACGGTGCGGCTGAACAAAGAAGAACTGCTGCTGTCCGGCAATGAAGTGGCCGACTGGAATCAGGAAGATCTGAGTGACCTGGTGGTCACTGAAGAGCCGGCTGAATAATGGCTGACAGATAATTCCGGAATCCTGTTCCGCCCGGAAGAGTTCGGACAGGATGGGATTCCGGGATCCGGAGCCGTAAGTTTTCTCTTATTTATTAAGGTATAGGTGCGTTATACCTTCTATTTTCAGGCCGTATTTCATTTTTCAAATTTCAAGTTGTTGGAAATTGAAATTTTGCATGTAACTTTGCTGAATTTAAAGCTCATAAACATTCTAACAATATTTTTTAGGAAATGAAAGCACTCAAGGAACGTATCTTGCGCGATGGAAAATGCTTTGAAGGAGGCATCCTGAAAGTGGACAACTTTATCAATCATCAGATGGATCCCATTCTGATGAAGTCGATGGCGGTGGAATTCGTACGCCGTTTTGCCAGTACCCGAATCAATAAGGTGATGACCATTGAGGCCAGCGGTATCGCACCGGCCATTATGGTGGGCTATTTGCTGGAATTACCGGTGGTTTTTGCGAAGAAAAAGAAACCCAGCACGATGGAAAATATGCTGACAACAACGGTTTACTCTTTTACAAAAGACCGCACGTACGACGTTTGCGTGAGCCGCGATTATCTGTGTCCCGGCGATAAAGTGCTGTTTATTGACGACTTCCTGGCCAACGGAAATGCAGCCAAGGGAATCATTGACCTGGTTCAGCAGGCTGATGCCGAACTGGTGGGCATGGGATTCCTGATTGAAAAGGCTTTCCAGCACGGAGGAGATTACCTGCGCGGACAAGGCATTCACGTGGAATCACTGGCCATCATTGAGAGTCTGGAAAATTGTCAGATCAAAATCAAGGAATAATCACGAAAAAGATAATTGATGGAAAAAGAACAGACTGCTGCCCAGAGTGCTGGGCTTATTTATGGGTTGAACGACCGTCCGCCTTTGAAGGATACGGTTTTTGCGGCTTTACAACATTTGCTGGCTATCTTTGTGGCGATCATTACTCCGCCGCTGATCATTGCTGGAGCATTGAAACTTGATCTGGAAACTACGGGTTTTCTGGTTTCGATGGCACTCTTTGCTTCGGGAATATCAACCTTTATCCAATGCCGCAGAGTAGGACCCGTGGGATGCGGACTGCTTTGTATTCAGGGAACAAGTTTCTCTTTCATCGGACCGATCATCTCGGCAGGACTGACCGGAGGTCTGAGCAGTATTTTCGGAGCATGTATGGTGGCTTCGTCCGTAGAAATGTTGATCAGCCGTGTATTGAAGTACACCCGTAAGGTAATTACTCCGCTGGTGTCAGGTATCGTTGTGACACTGATCGGAATGAGTCTGATCAAGGTCGGAATTTCGGCCTGCGGTGGAGGAGCGGCAGCACAGGCTGACGGCACTTTCGGAGCCCTTCATCATGTGGGACTGGCGGCTCTCGTACTGGTGCTGATCATTTTCTTCAACCGTAGTTCCAACCGTTATCTCCGCATGAGTTCCATTGTCATCGGACTGATTATCGGTTACATCGTAGCCTGGGCGATGGGAATGGTAGATTTCTCGGCCGTACAGAGTTATGGCGGTTTCAATATTCCGATTCCTTTCCGTTACGGACTTTCTTTTGATATTTCAGTCATCATCGCACTGGCACTGGTTTATCTGATCACTGCGATCGAGGCCTATGGAGATATCACTGCCAATTCACTGATCTCGGGTGAACCGGTGGAAGGAGAAACGTTCGTGAAACGTGCATCGGGAGGTATTCTGGCAGACGGATTTAATTCGATGCTGGCCGGTATCTTCAATTCTTTCCCCAACTCCATCTTTGCACAGAACAACGGAATGATTCAGCTGACCGGTGTGGCCAGCCGCTATGTAGGTTATTTCATCGCCGGTTTCCTGATTCTGCTGGGACTTTTCCCTGCTGTCGGACTGGTGTTCTCACTGATGCCCGAACCTGTATTGGGAGGTGCTACGCTGCTGATGTTCGGTACGGTGGCTGCTGCCGGTATCCGGATCATTGCTTCTCAGCGGATTGACCGCAAGGCAACGCTGGTGATGGCCTTGAGTTTCTCGTTCGGACTGAGCGTTGAACTGGTTCCCGACATTCTCTGTCAGCTTCCGGAAACCGTGAAGAATATTTTCTCTTCCGGTATCACGACAGGCGGACTGACCGCTATCCTGGCTAATCTGCTGATTCGTATCAAGGAATAAGCCGGACTGCATATAAAGAAACATCCCGGATGAACCGCATGTGTCCATGCATTCATCCGGGATGTTTTTGTTTGCTCCGTCGGGAGTGTCGGATCACCAGAACTTGTTTTGTTCCGGATTGTATTCAAAACCGGCTTCTTTCAGACGGTTGACAATGTCTTCCTTGTTTACATTCAGATCGCTGCAAAGAGCGTCGAGCGACGGATAAAAGTCGCGTAATTTCATGTTGATGAGGCTGAAAAGCATCATCGGGTCTTTTGGCAATTCCATGTTCTTATTCCTTTTTCTTTAGCGGGTGCAAAGGTACGCATTTTTCGCATACGTTGTGCCGGCTCTTCCTTTTATTCACATCATTTTAACCGGAATACACTTTTGCTGCGGAAGAAATCTTTTCCCGCGGAGGAAGGAACTTCCATGCTTTGCCGGAAAGGTGTCAGTCCGTCCGGAGTGAAACTTCTGCCAGTCCGGGAAAAAACGTCTGTACTTTGCGGGAGTTTTCACCTGACGAAACAATTGTTTCGTCAAGAGAAAACAACAGTTTCATCAGGTGGAAAAAATAGTTTCATGCCGGTGAAACTGGAGTTTCATGCTACTGGAACTTTTGTTTCATGCTGGTGGAACTTTTGTTTCATGCTGGTGGAACTTTTATTTTCTCCTACTGGAACAAAAGTTTTGACCGGTTGAAACTGACATATTCTCCAGTCTTTGCAGCCCGGATGACCGCTCAATGACTGACCGGTTTCGGTTCAGTATCGTTATCGGAACAGGTAGACTGCCGATATACCGAGCGTTCTGTTTTCCGGACTTCCATACGTGGAATGAATCCTGCTCAGTCCCAGTTCATAGGAAACTTTCAGCCGAATTTTCCGGTATTGAAGGCTGGCAGCGAAGAGCAGGCCTGCATCCATTCGGCTGAAAGGGCGGTAATATAGATTGTTGCGGGAAGAAAATATTTCGATTGCGTTTGTGTAGGGCTGGTCGTACGGGTCATGTCCGGAACAGAATCCACTGCCTCCGATACCCGTATTTAGATATCCGCCGGCCTGCGGGAGAAGGGCGAACTGCTTGCCCAGATGAAAAGCATATCCCATCAGGAAAGGCAGGTGCAGATAGTCCATGTTGTTCACTTCAACCTGGTTGATACGCTGCCCTGCGATGGATGAGCCGGACAGGGTTCCTCCCTTTCTTTCAAAGGCAAGCCCGCTTTCCAGCAGGAAGTTGCTCTTGAACGTGTAATTTACGACACCTCCTGCCTTGAATCCGCTTCGGGAGGAAGTGTGAAGCGTCGGGGCATGAAAGCTGTTGAGGGTGTATCCGCCTTCCACGCCGAAGTGCCATTGCTGGGCATAGGCGCTTCGGGTGCAGGCAAGCAGACAAAGTAGAATGTAGAGAAAATGTTTCATTTTTTGTTGAAATGGAATTTTAGTAAAGAAATGTATTTACTCCCGATTGATTGCCGTTACCTTGTTTTGCATGGAGGAATCAGAACACCAGACCGAAGCCAAAGGAAACCGAATGGCGGACGGCACTTTTCTTTCCCAAAAAGGTAGTCTGTCCGGTGGAAGGATCGTAAGCATAGGACTCAATTCCTGCAAATTCTTTCAGATTATAACCCAGTTGGAAATTCAGTCCGAAATGCTTGCGGAGCATATACTGATAGCCGATACCCAGGTCGCCCATCCATCCGGCGTAAATGTTGACAGATTTGAACAGACCGTATCCTGCATTGGTGTAAACATAAGCAGCCGGAATGCGGGAAAGCGGACGGTAGCGGAAGGCGGCATAGACCGGGAACGTATTGAAATCTGAATTTGTATACCGGTCGGCTCCGATTCCTGCACCGGCTGAGAACTTCTCCGTGAAATCGTACATTGCTGTCAGATGCAGCGAGTTTCCACCCATCCGGTAGGTTTCGTTTCTTCCCTGTGTCTGTGAGCCGATACGTTGGGACAATCCCAGATTATAATGATAATCCAGTACTATATGGAAGCGTGAATTTTTCAGTTGGGAAGTTGATACCTGAAGTGCCGGAGTGTCTGAAGACTTTGGATTCACTGCCTGGCTGGCCAGGCTTGTGCAGCCGGCCAGAAGCAGGAATGACATTAATCTTGTCATCATGTTTGTTGAAGTGTTTAATTAGATAAAAACGGGGTTTGTTTGAGTGCAAAGATAGGTTGAATCCCCGAAAAGACCATTTGTAAGGCCGGTTCTTTTCTTGTAATCTGTCTAATTAAACGATTGATAATCAGATGTGTGACAAATGTAATTCTTGTAAATCTCCCCAAGTGCCTTGTAAGCCCGGAAAACCTCAGTTTTCAGCCAGTGTTTTGTCCAGAAAAACCAGAATGTCGGCTGCCTCGGGCGCTTTGGTTTTCTTGCGGATACTGGTTTTGTATTTATGTACGGTAAAGACACTCTGCATCCATACGGCAGCAATTTCTTCCGTGCGGAATCCGGCTTTCATCAGGCAACAGAGCTGCACTTCCTTTTCGTTGAGTGCCGGATAACGCCTGGTCAGCCGTTCATGAAAGTGATTGAAGGAAATATCAATGTGGTGGTAGAAGTCGTTCCACCGTGTGGACAAGAGCTTGTTTCCCTTCAGGAGATTCAGCTTGTCGAGTTCTTTCAGCAACTTTTCACTTTTCTCCTTCTGGGTATGTTTCAGCATGGCGATCTGCTTGGCTATTTCCAGTTCCTGAAGGATCAGCGCTTTGGTTTCGTCCTGTATGTTTTCCAGTTTCTCCAGTGCTTCGATGCGATGCTGGAGATTGAAGTATTTCATCATCTGTTTCCGGCGGCGGTTGAGGTAGTAGATGACCATACATGCCAGCAACAGCAGCATGCCGCCCAGGATCAGCTGATAAGTGCGGATATGTGCATTGTATTCGTTTTGGTCTTGAATGCGCATATATCCTTCAATGGCTTCGTCCAGTGTCTGTTCGTTCAGTTCCTTGACCATCCGCTCATACTGATCTGTCATTTTCTGCGTGAAGAAGGTTTCTTCTTCGCGGTTTCCGTTGCGGCGGGCCAGATCGATACATAGTTTATAGAATTCAAGCGCCTTATATCCGCCTCTTCGTGCCGTGTCGAACCGGAGTGCCTGTTCTTTGTAGTATTGGGTTTCTTCTTCATTGCCCAGCTGATCCTGACAGAAGGCCAGCATGGAGGAACAGGTGAAACTGTGTGAAGAATCCTTTTCGGTAGCCAGTGCAGTTTTCAGTTCAGTTGCAGCGTTTTCCCATCTCTTCTGCTTGAAGTAAGTAATTCCCAGCAGCCGGCATATATCCGTGTAACAGATGTGTTGCTGGCTGACCGATGTCTTGAGCCGGGTCAGTAAAGTTTCGGCTTTGGCAAGCTGGTCTGTATACAGATAGCTTTTTCCCAGCAGCGTCAGGGTAAACGGGTCCAGTTCGTCCGTATTCATTTCCTTGATGCTTTGATTGGCCAGTGCCTGGTTTTTGATAAACTTCAGCATGTCGTATTTACGGAGATACATGTCGCTCAGGTAATTGTAGAGATGGAATTTCCAGACCGGATCGTCAGCCAGCTCTGCCAGCTTCATCCCCTGTTCGATGGCGGCTATCTCTTCGGCCGTATTGTTTTCCTTCTTGCAGGTTTCAGCCAGGAGGAAAAGAGCTTCCAGTTCCTGTTGTACCTTGTTCCGGGAACGGAAGATCCGGATGCATTCCTGCAGCTTTTCTTTTTCAGGATAGAAGTCACGTGAAGTATAATGACGGGCCAGTGAACGGAGCAGAAAGGCAGTAGCCTCCTTTTCTGTCGTGATGCGTGAAAAGTCGGTCGAATCCGGTTGGGCAAGGATTGCTTCGGGATGATTTTCCAGCAAGGTGATTTTATCATTGAATGCAGTGTCATCCTGATAAGTCTTTCCGCAGGCATACAATGCAAAAAGCAGGAGGATCAGTCCGGTATGCAGGAGAGCGAAGGGCTTTCTTGTCCGTATCATGGGCTTATTTTTGAGTCGTTAAGAAATGTGTTTAGCTTGTTGCCGGTTCCCGGGCGGCAGGTTGTTGTCAATAAGCCTGTATCCTGACGAAGCCGGCTGTTTCGCAAAGATACAATCTTTTTTGTCAGAAACAACCTCCGGCTGGCGTTTTACTGACTTTTATCCTCTTCTTTCTTCGCGTGAATGTTCCTTTATTTCAAATAATTCCGTATATTTGCTAGACACGAATGTGTGCCGGAGTCTTTGTAGTGACAAGTCTGATATTAAAACGATAGCTTATGAACAGGACTGTGAAGAAGACCATGAAAATTGCCGGAATCACCCTTGGTGTGATCCTGCTGTTGCTCCTGATTCTTCCTTTTGCTTTTCAGGGTAAACTGGCAAAGCTGGTAAAGGAAGAAGGAAACAAGATGCTGAATGCTCAGTTTGATTTCCGTACACTGAACATCAGTCTGCTCCGCAACTTTCCTTCAGCCTCGGTTTCACTGGAGGATTTCTGGTTGAAAGGAACCGGACCTTTTGAGAACGATACGCTGATTCAGGCTGGTGAACTGACGGCGGCAGTCAATCTTTTTTCACTTTTCGGTGACGGCGGATACGATATCTCCCGGATCATTGTGAAGGATACCCGCGTGCATGCAATTGTGCTGGAAGACGGACGTCCCAACTGGGATGTCATGAAACCATCGCCGGATGCGGAAACTCCGGAAGACGAAACTGCACAAGAGACGTTCCGAATCAAACTACAGAAACTTTCAGTGGATAATCTGTCGGTAGTTTATGACGATCGGCAGGGAGGAGTATTTGCCGATCTTAGCCGTCTGGAAGCAGACTGTTCCGGTGACTTCGGCAGCGACCGGACGGTTGTTGATCTGAAGATGGAAACTCCGTCGCTGACCTGTCGGACTGGTGGAATTCCTCTATTAAATAAGGTGTCGCTGGAAGCCGATATGGATGTGGATGCTGATTTGGCCGGAGGTAAGTTCACCTTGCGGGAAAACATGTTGCGGCTGAATGCCATTCAGCTCAATCTGGACGGCTGGCTGGCACAAACGAAGCAAGGGATGGATATGGATCTTCGACTGAACACCAATGAAGTGGGATTCAAGGAACTTCTTTCACTGATTCCGGCCATTTATGCTAAAGACTTTCAAGACCTGAAGACAGACGAAAGGTGACTTTAAACGCTTTTGCCAGGGGAAGCATAGAAGGAAATACCAAGGTTCCTCAGTTTGAGGTGAATCTTGACGTGAAAGATGCGATGTTCCGTTATCCTTCTTTACCCGCCGGGGTGGAAAAGATCAATATTTCTGCTCTGGTCCGCAATGCGGGAGGCCCGCTGGATGCCACTGAAATATCCGTAGCTCCTTTTGATTTTGTACTGGCAGACAATCCTTTCAGTCTGAATGCAACGGTGAAAACGCCGGTCAGCGATCCGGATTTCCATCTGACCGCCCGCGGAAAGCTGGATTTGGGTAAGGTGAAGGAGGTCTATCCTTTGGACGACATGCAACTGAACGGACTCGTGCAGGCAGACCTGGAACTCGGAGGCAGGCTCTCGATGGTTGAAAAAGAATAGTTCGAACAAATGCAGGCCAAGGGAAGTCTCCGGTTGAACCAGATGAAACTGGTTCTGAAAGACATGCCTCCGGTAGATATTCAGCAGTCTGTATTTACTTTCTCTCCGCGTTATCTGCAATTGAGTGAAACGACTGTGAATATCGGGAAGAATGATCTGACACTCGACAGCCGCTTTGAAAATTATCTGGGATATGCCTTGAAAGGCTCCACACTCAAGGGAACCCTGAACGTCAGCAGCAATCATCTTAACCTGAATGATTTTATGAGTGCTGATACGACTGCTACGGTAGCGGAAGTTCCCGCAGATACGGTTGCCATGGGAGTGATCCGTGTTCCTGAGAATATTGACTTCCAGATGCAGGCATCCTTCCGTGAATTGCTGTTTGACAAGATGACGCTTACAGACGGCAAAGGAACTCTGCTTGTCAGAAACGGGACGGTAGATATGCGTAACCTGTCGTTCAATACCATGGGCGGAAGCGTAACCATGAACGGTGCTTATGCTGCTCCTCAAAATAAACAGCCGGAACTGAATGCAGCCTTTAACATGAGAAACATCAGTTTTGCACAGGCCTATCAGGACTTGGGACTGGTACAGCAACTGGCTCCGATCTTTGCAGGTCTAAAAGGAAACTTCTCCGGAAATCTGCAGATTGATACGCCGCTGGATGCAACCATGAGTCCGGTCATGTCGGCTGTGCAGGGAAAGGGAGCCTTGTCAACGAAAGATCTGAGTCTGAGTGGAGTTAAGTTTATTGATCAGGTGGCAGATATCGTAAAGAAACCTTCGCTGAAAGAAATCAAGGTCAAGGATCTGAATATTGACTTTGAAATCAAGGACGGACGGGTGACAACCAAGCCCTTTGACCTGAAGCTTGGAGATTATAATATGAATCTGTCCGGCTCAACCGGCCTTGACCAGACGATTGATTACACCGGAAAGATTACGATGCCGGCAGACGGTATTGCTTCCAAACTGGGTACAGTAGACATGACGATCGGCGGAACTTTCACTTCTCCAAAGGTTGGTATTGATATGGCAAGCCTTGCCAGGAATGCAGCCGAACAGGCACTGAAGGGGCTGGGTGAAAAGCTGGGCAACGATTCTAAGGGTTCGGAAAAGAAGAAGTCGGTGATCAATAAAGCTTTGGATCTGTTCAAAAAGAAGAAATAGAATCCGGTCCCAGTAACCTGAAGCTGGTTGTATCCGGAACATACTGGAGGCATCTCCGGGCTGTTGACAGAAATCTGTCGCGAGACATTTTCTTTGGCAGCCTGGTGATGCCTCTTTTTTTTAGGGCTGGAATGCAGTTGTAAATATCGGATATTTCTGTTAATTTTGCTCCGACCTTAATGAGCAAGATACATGGTCGTGAAAGATATACTACGTAAAATGCGGATTATGGAAAACGAAAATGAAATACTGAAATCTCTGGCATCCGGTGATCAGCAGGTGTTTAGCTGGTTGTTTCGCCGGTATTATCTGAAAGTCAGGTCTTTTGCTTATGGATTTGTGAAAGATGCTGATGAGGCTGATGATTTGGCACAAACTGTATTTATCAAAATCTGGGATAAGCACGAAATCTTTTCGTGTGTCAAGAATTTCGATGCGTATTTATATACATTGACCAAGTATACCATATTCAATTACATCAAGTCAAAGGATGTGGGGGCAGTAGTGCATGATGAATTTCCTGAGATTTTAGATTTAGATACTCCTTATGAAGAATTACTGGCATCAGATTTGAAACTGTTGATTGATATGGTGGTTGATTCGATGTCTCCGCAACGTAAGATGGTTTATATATTGAGTCGTGTACGGGGACTTTCTAATGATGAGATAGCTGTGAAACTGGGAATACATAAGAAAACGGTTGAGAATCATCTGAATCTGGCATTGAGGGAATTAAAGAATGTAATATCGACAGCTATAGTTACTTATTTTTTGTTAATGAATTGGTGGAAATGACTCTGAGAACTGTCATCTTGTTGAATACATAATATTAGAATATGAGTTATATCAAAGAAATTGTCAACTTCTTCTTTCACCACAATGTGTCGGGGAATATAAAGAGGAGAGTGTATGACAGAATGCTGCATCCTTCACAGGATCAGGAACGTGATAATGCATTAAGGCAAATCTGGAATGGACTGGAGGCATCTGAATGTAATAATGATGAGATAGAAAAGAATTTGGCTGTTGTTGAAAATATCCTGTTTAAGGGGAAGAAAGAAGAAAAAACAATTGTAAGTTCTCAGAGTTTCTGGCATGGATGGGGGAAGATTGCAGCTGTATGGACTATTCCCTTTATCATGCTCTGTGCTTCTGCTTATTTTTATTTCTCTACTCCTGCAGTTGAGCAGATAAAGATGGCTGAAGTTTCCTATATTCAACATTATGCATCTGAAGGAACCCATGAAGAAGTAACGCTTCCTGATGGAAGTGAAATCTGCCTGAATGGAGGTAGTATGCTGATGTATCCCTCTACTTTTCCTTCGTCTGGACGCTGGGTATACTTAATAGGAGAAGCTCATTTTGATGTGGCGAAGGATAAAAAACATCCCTTTACGGTCAGTACCGGTTTTATGCAGTTGCATGTTCTGGGTACTCAGTTTAATGTTTCGGCCTATCCGGAAGATTCCCAGATCAAGGCTACTCTGGAGACGGGACGGATTATGATTAATGTAAGAGGAGATTCTGTAGATTACTATCTGGATCCGAATAATCAGCTTGTATATACTCCCCGGACAGGTAAGGTTGAAACACATCCTGTGCTCGCTTCTGATTTCTCAGATTGGCGCAAGGGAGAGCTTTGTTTTAATGATATCGCCTTTGCAGATGCGATGAGTATGCTGGAACGGACATATGGTGTAAAGATCCATATACAAAATTCTTCGTATGATAAGCAAAGACTGAGAGCTCATTTCAATAAAAATGAATCTTTGGGAGCTGTGCTGCAGATTATCAAGATGATGATACCTTACTTTGAGTATCAGATTGTGGGAAAAGATGTATATATTGAGTAAAATATTATATTTTTACATTTATTAACTAAATAGAGTTGGGTGTTGCTATAATACAGGTTGTCATACTTGTGTACGTACAACCAATAAATATTATAGTTATTTAGTAAATCTAATATGGAATGAACAAGAAATTTTATCGGGCAATGACCTTAGGGGTCGGCTTATTGTTGGCTGGTAACCTTGCAGTCAATGCACAGAAGGTTACTTTTAATGGGGAACAGGTATCCTTAAAGCAAGCTTTTGAACAAATTGAATCTGTTTCCAAATATAAGATTGCTTATAATACAGCTCAGCTGGATGTAAACCGCAAGGTAACACTTAATCAGAAAGACACAGACGTACTTCAGGTTCTGGATCAGCTTCTGGCTGGAACAGGATGCACGTATAAAGTAAATGAAAACTATATTGTAATCACCTCTCAGCAGACAGGAGCAGTTAAGAAAGTTCATGGAGTGGTGAAGGATGTAAACGGTGAACCTATCATCGGAGCCAATGTAGTTGTGAAAGGAAATCCTTCTAACGGAACCATTACGGACTTGAATGGTAATTTTGATCTGTCGGTGACTTCCAATACAACTTTGCAGGTCTCTTATATTGGATATAATACTCAGGAACTTTTTGTAGGCAAGAAGACAGACTTCAATATTGTATTGAAAGAAGATACAGAACTGTTGGATGAGGTTGTTGTTGTCGGATATGGTACAATGAAGAAGAAAGACCTGACAGGTGCTGTTGCTTCCGTCAAGATGGATGATGCACCGGTTGGTACGGTTTCAACCATCAGTCATGCACTTGCCGGTAAGGCAGCCGGATTGCAGGTGAATACAATCAGTGCGCAGCCGGGTAGTGGCTCTACTTTCCGTATACGTGGTGCAGCTTCTGTCAATGCAGGAAATGACCCTTTGATTATTATTGATGGTTTTCCGGTAAGCCCTACGGATGACAGTAAGATTCAGACCGGTAAATATGATTCCGGTAGCTCTGACAATATTCTGGCCTCTATTAATCCGAACGATATTGAATCTATTGAGGTTCTTAAAGATGCAAGTTCTACGGCTATTTATGGTGCCCGTGCCGGTAATGGTGTGATCATTATTACCACTAAAAAAGGAAAGACAGGAGCTCCGAAAGTTACGTACTCCGGAACAGCGAGCGTGCAGACTATGGCTGCGAAATATGAAATGCTCAGTGCCAAAGATTTTATGATTCAGTCTAATCGCTATGCTTTGGAAGAATGGAGACGTTCCAATGGAATCGGGGTATATGGTGGAAAAAGTGAAGCTGAGGCAGCAACTCCTTATACACCTTATTATACAGATGCTGAAATTGCCAATCCGGCCTACGATACAGACTGGTTTAAGGAGATTACAAGAACCGGCTTCCAGACTCAGCACAATTTGTCTGTAAACGGAGGAACAGAGATGACGAAGTACCTTATTTCAGGAAACTTCTTCAAACAGAACGGTGTCGTGAAAAATAACGATATGGACCGTTATACAGCCAGAGTAAATGTTGAACAGAAGGTCAGCAAATATGTAAACCTGGGTGTGAATATGACTTTGTCCAGAAATACAACTAATAATGTTCCGTTGGGAGCCGGACAAAATGAGAATGCAAGCATTATGGTTGCTGCAGCTCAGTTCAGTCCGATATTGCCGGTTCGCGATGAGGAGGGAGAATATGTGTTGAACTCTCAGGCAGCTTTCCTTCCGAACCCGGTTTCTTTATTGGAGATTACGGACAAGACTGTTAAAGAAAGAATGCTGGGTACTGCTTATGTTGAGATTAAACCGATCGAAGAACTGACCTTGAAAGGTAATTTCGGTATTGACCGGAACTATCAGAAACATAGTGTCTATATGCCGAAGACAACTCTTTATGGACAGAAGACAGGCGGACAGGCTAATATTGCCCAGTATGACAAATCGGATTATCTGATGGAATTGACTGCGAACTATTCAAAACGTTTCGGAGATCATAATCTGAATGCACTGGTCGGATATTCTTTCCAGAGATTTACGGATGAATCCTTGTCGGCTGGTAATAGTCAGTTCCTGATTGATGGATTCCTTTACAATAATCTGGGAGCAGGTGCATATCCGAAACCCAGTGTAGGTTCTTCTGCTTCCAAGAGTGAGATGGCTTCTTTCTTTGGCCGTATCAATTACTCTTATAAGGATCGTTATTTGCTGACTGCAACGATGCGTGCGGATGGTGCTTCCAACTTCGCAAAGAATAACCGTTGGGGATATTTCCCTTCAGTTGCTTTGGGATGGAGATTTACGGAAGAAGAATTCATGCAGCCTTTGACATCGGTTCTGTCTAATGGTAAGTTACGTGTAAGTTTCGGTCAGACCGGTAACTCCAACATTGGAAACAGGGTGATAAGCTATTATTCAACTGGTAATAATAATGAATTTGGAGGAACGGAACAGGTAGGTGTTTATCTGAGTCAGATGGGAAATGTTGATCTGAAGTGGGAAACAACTACAGAATGGAATGTCGGAGTGGATCTTGGTTTCTTTAAAAACCGTTTGAACGTAACGGCTGAATATTTCCATAAAGTAGTATCTGACCTGTTAAGTGAACGTTCACTTTTGGGATTCCAGGAAGTAAGTACCATTGCAGCCAATATTGGTGAAACTCAGAGCCAGGGTTTTGAACTGACGATTAATTCGACCAATTTCAATACGAAGAATTTTGGCTGGAATACAGACTTTACATTCTCTCTCTACCGGGATAAATGGAAAACACGTGATGAAAGCTGGAAACCTTCTGCTTATTCAGTTTATGATTCTCCGATCCGTTACCAGTATGGTTACCTCTCCGATGGTTTGATTCAGCCGGGAGAAACCGTAGACTGGATGCCGGGAGCTATTCCTGGTCAGGTGAAGATCAAAGATATTAACGGATATGTGTACAATGAGGACGGTTCTGTAAAAGTTGACCAGCACGGAATTCCTTTGAAGTCGGGAAAGCCTGATGGCAAACTAGATGATGCTGATAAGGTGATTTATGGAAGTTCGGATCCTGGTTATCTGCTTGGTTTGAACAATACATTCCGTTGGAAGAACTTCGACCTGAATATTTATTTTTATGGTCAGTTTGATTTGTTGAACAGTGGATCTTATAAAGATCTTTGGTTGACCGGAGCTTCTGGTATGACAGGTATCGTAAATATGTATCGTGGATACAATATGCCTGTAAGTGCAAAAGATGTATGGACCTCAGACAATCAGTCTGCCGTACGTCCGGGATATTTCCAGGATAAGAGTACATGGGGCATTGGTGACTATTATTTGCAGAAGAGTTGGTTTGTTCGTTGCCGGAATATTACGTTGGGTTATACTATTCCTGTTAATCAGGGCCGGAATATTCTGTCGAATGTACGTGTTTACTTTGATGTGAATAATCCGTTTACGATTACTCCGTATGACGGTCTGGATCTGGAAACAGATAATTCTGTATGGGCTTATCCGAATGTGAGAAGCTTTAGCTTGGGTGTAGACATAACCTTTTAATTAAACCTTTAAACGTGATACTGAAATGAAAAGAATCTTTTCGATATTTTCTGTTGTTCTGGCTACGGTTGCGATGACTCCTTCCTGTACCAACCTGGAGTCAGAAATGTATGATGTGATTAATCCCGGAATCTTTCCGGTGAATGGAGACGATGCCAATGCCTTGGTTACTTCGGCAGCTTATTCTCCTTTCCGTTCGAACTGGTATAGTGGACTTTGGGCCTCTTCTTACGGAGGTATTCATGTAACAACTGATATGACAACCGATATAGGCTATTGTCAGTGGAATGATGTCGTATGGCCGGACCTTCTGCAAGTGAACTTACTGCCAATTCTACGGCTCCGACGGCGATCTATAAAAACTATATCCGGGATATCAGTAAGATGACTCTGACAATGGAGCGGATTGCTTCCATTTCTATGGATGAAACACTTAAGAATCGTCTTGATGCTGAATTGCATTGTGGCCGTGGTTGGCTGGCTTATATTTTATATGATTTGTATGGACCGATCCAGGTTGCTTCACTCGATCTGTTGAACAATCCGCTTTCGGATGAGGTTGCTCCCCGGCTTTCACAGGAAGATATGGTGAAGTTTATTGAGGATGATATGAATGCAGCCATTGCTGTTTTGCCTGCAACTTATAAAGTATCGGATACAAATTATGGCCGGTTTACAAAAGGTTTGGCTTATACAGTTCTGATGAAATTATATATGCATGAGAAGAACTGGGCTAAAGCGATAGAATGTGGCCGTGAACTGATGAAACCGGAATATGGTTATGGCCTGATGAATGATTATAAGGAAATCTTCACGTTGGAAAATGAAGGAAACAAAGAGACTATCTGGGCCTGCGTATGTAGCCGGAGTGTCAATCAGCAGTTATGGCTTGCTCATGTTCTTTCCAGTGAATGTCCGACCAATAATCCGAATATTCAGAAATGGGGAGGATATCGTGTCCCGTGGGAATTCTATCATACATTTGATCCGGCAGATAAACGTCTGGAAGTATTAGTCGGAGACTTTGTCGGAACAGATGGTGTCCGTTACAATGAACAGAATCCGGGATCTGTTCTTATGTCAGGAGCATTACCTATTAAATATGGTGAGGATCCTGATGCAACCGGTGCAGAAAGTCAGATTGACTGGATTGTATATCGGTATGCAGATGTACTGACCTTGATGGCTGAAGCTTTGGCAAGAAATGAAAATGCAGTAACTCAGGAGGCTGTTGATCTTCTGAATATGGTACATACTCGTGCCGGTCTTCAGGCCTATGCAACAAGTGATTTTGCAAGTGTTGATACGTTCCTGGATGCTGTGCTTCTGGAACGTGGCCATGAGTTGTGGTTTGAAGGCGTTCGCCGTTCTGACTTGATCCGGTATGGTAAGTACATTGAATATGCACGTCTTTACAAACATTCTGTAACAGCTCAGGATTACATGAACTTAATGCCGTTACCTCAGTCTGTTATTGATGAAAGTAAAGGTAAGATTGTTCAGAATCCGGGATATTAATACCTTGTAAGGTCAAACGGCCATTTTGAAAGTTTACTGATCTGAAAGATCAAGATCTGATTTTGAAACTTATGAGAAAAGGAACTTTTGAGATGACCGTTTTTTTATCTTCCACAAGGTAATCATTGCGTAGGGTTATAAGGAAATACTATTTGATAAATACAATTATTCAACATTTATGAAAAGATCTTCATTAATATTTGGTGCATTGCTGTGGGGAATGGGTGCAATGGCTCAGACGGCTCAGTGGAATGATAAAGATTGGGAGTGTAAAATCTCGGAGAACGGCTGCCTTGAGCAAATTGTTTTTAAAGGGCAGCACGGGAATGATACGGTTCCGTTTTTCCGGAAAGGAGAACACAGGGGACCTTCGTTTTATGTAGTAACTGGCGGGAAAAGTACGACGGCTGACTGGACTCCAGACGGGAAGTTTGCTTATCGGGCAGAAATTGAAGGTGTGGAATGCTCGCTGAAGTATGAAAAATGGAATGGTGCTCCGGCTATGCGGATTACACTTACCAATAAAGGACATGTTCCTTTCCAGCCGGAGAAAGCCGGAATCAGAATGGGAATCGATACTTATATGGATAAATATCCTGAATGGTTCGGCAAGTATTTCCCGACTTTAATGCGCAATGAAAAAACTCATTTCTTCGGTTATCTTCAGACGCCTTCGGGACATACATTGGGGGTAGTGTCTCCTCAAGCCGTTGCTTCCTGGAGTGTGGAATATAATTTAGGTTATCAGGATCCGGCTCCTCACTGGTTTATGGGCCATCGGATTGAATCCTTGAACCTTGATCTGATTAATGCATTGCCACTTCCTTCCAGAAATCCTCAGCATTTGTGGAAGCTGGACCAGGGAGAAACAAAGTCCTGGATCATAGCACTGGTCGATATTGAAGAGCCGGGAGTGTTTGAAGAAAAACTGCATAAGTTGGCAGATATCCCTATGCTGAGAATACACAAGACTGCTTATGTTCCGGGAGAACTGGCCGAATTTGATGTGATTTCGTCTGGCGGACAGGTGTGTGTTGTGGATGACAATGGCAAAGAAATACCGGTGCAGGTGGAAAACAGAGCTGAAGATGTGAAACACATAAGCTGTTGTTTGCCGAAAGTCGGTATGTACACCATCCGTGTGAAGGACGGAGAAAATCAGGCCGAAGGTATTTTGTCTGTTCACTCATCCTGGCAGTGGACACTGGAGCAGGCCAGAAAGGGAGCGCTGAAATATCATCAGAAAGCGACTTCACATATTGAGAGCTGGTACGGATTCCATTCGGCATTCCTTGCAGCACGATATTTCCCGGATAAAGCTCTGGACGAACAGTTGTGCAAACGTTTTGATTATTTGTTTGATCTGCTTCATGACAAAGATAAGATGGAGCCTAAATATTATGCTTCCCGCATTCAGAACACATCGGGTACGATCGGAATGCTGGTCGACAAATATCAGGCTTATCATGACGTGAATGATCTGAAAAAGGCTTCGCGTCTGGCAGACTGGCTGATGAATACCTGGCAAAGAAAAGACGGGGCTTATGTGAATCATAACACCGTATATACGAGCGTAATTTATGTTGCGAAGAGTATGCTGGAACTGACTTTGGAGGAACGTAAGCTTGGCCGGTCGGACAAGACCTGGGCTGCTGCAGCCAAACGGCATTATCAGTCAGCCAAGCGTGCGATTGACCAGCTGGTGGCTTCGCAGGGAGATTTTGAAACAGAAGGAGAACTTACTTTTGAAGATGGTATGATTTCCTGTTCGGCCTTGCAGATCGGTATGCTTGCCTTGATGCAGGAGGATGCAAAGAAACGCCAGCATTATACGGATGCCATGCTCCAGATCTTGCACAGCCATGATTGTCTGGCTCAACTTCGTGTTCCGGATGCCAGAAGAAGAGGAGGAACCATGCGTTACTGGGAAGCTCAGTATGATGTACAGATGCTTCCGAATATGTTTAACTCTCCGCACGGATGGAGCGGATGGAGAGGTTATGCTACATATTATGCATATTTGCTGACAGGAGATGAACGCTGGCTGAATGAAACTTATAATGCGATGGGAGCTTTCTCTAATCTGATTGATTATAAGACCGGAGATTTGCGCTGGGCATTTGTGGTTGATCCTTATCTGAAGGTGAAACAGGCATGCAGCGCGGATACACGTGTGACGGAAGATTCCCTGAGCTTTGGTAATCCGCATCCGGAACTTTATGATACCCGCTCTTTCGTGATCGGTGAACAGTATGTCAATATGATCAGTGACTGGCAGACGGTTAATACGCAGGATAATGATGTGCATGAATTGTTCAAGTGTATCGGAGAATCCATGCTGGTGAATGCATTCATTGTTGAGCGTGAGGATGGAAGCGTGGTTGGATATAATTGTAAGGTAAAACGTGAAGGTGATACGCTGGAAGTCGTTGCAGATGAGAAAAAAATTGTAAATTTGCATTGTAACCTGAAGTCTCCCTGCAAAGTCTCGTTTGGCGGACAGAGCCGCAGCCTGAAGAAGAATTATTTAGGATGGGCGTTTGGGGAAGATTTGTATAAATGAAACGTTTAACATTGAAATAGTCTGAAGGATGAAAAAAATTTTATGTTTGATCAGTCTTTTCCTTTTGGGAGTTACCCTCTACGCTTCTCCCATTACCGGCTTGCTGGAACGTATTGACAAAGGGGCGTCCCGTAAATTTGTCATTGAGCGCCTGAAGGGGGAAAAGGATTTCTTTGAATTGGATCAGAAGGGGAATAAAGTCGTGGTACGCGGTAACAACTATGTCAGCATTGCCACGGGTATCAACTGGTATCTGAAGTATTATGCCGGAATCAACCTGTCGTGGAATGGCATGCAGGCTGATCTTCCTGAGGTGTTGCCTCCGGTGCTGAAGAAGGAAAGACATGAAACGGATCTGAAGCTCCGTTATGATTTCAATTATTGTACGTTCTCCTACAGTATGGCTTTCTGGGACTGGAAACGATGGGAACAGGAAATCGACTGGATGGCACTTCATGGCATTAATCTGCCGCTTGCAATGGTTGGAACCGATGTGGTGTGGAAGAATGTGCTGGAGGAACTGGGTTACACACGCGAAGAAATCAATGCTTTCATTGCGGGCCCCGGTTTTCAGGCCTGGTGGCTGATGAATAATCTGGAAGGATGGGGTGGCCCCAATCCGGACAGCTGGTATGAACGTCAGGAAGAACTTCAGAAACGTATTCTGAAGCGTATGCGTGAATACGGCATTGAGCCGGTATTGCCCGGATATTCCGGAATGGTTCCTCACAATGCAAAGGACCGGTTGGGGCTGAATGTGGCAGATCCCGGCCGATGGAACGGTTATCCGCGTCCGGCTTTCCTGCAGCCTACTGATCCTCAGTTTGAACGGATTGCTGCTTTGTATTATCGGGAAATGACCCGTTTGTATGGTAAGGTTTCTTATTATAGCATGGATCCTTTCCATGAAGGTGGAAACACGTCGGGGGTGGATCTGGAAGCTGCGGGAAAGGCGATCTGGAAAGCGATGAAACAGGCCAATCCGCGTGCTGCATGGGTGGTGCAGGCCTGGGGAGCCAATCCGCGTCCGCAGATGATCCGGAACTTGCCTGCCGGTGATATGGTGGTATTGGATTTGTTTTCGGAAAGCCGTCCTCAGTGGGGAGATCCGGCTTCTTCCTGGTACCGGAAAGAGGGCTTTGGACAACACGACTGGCTGTTTTGCATGTTGCTGAACTATGGAGGCAATGTAGGTCTGCACGGGAAAATGGCTCATCTGATAGAGGAATTCTATAAAGCAAAGGACAGTTCGTTCGGAAAGACCTTGAAAGGTGTCGGCATGACCATGGAAGGTATAGAAAACAACCCGGTGATGTATGAACTGTTGTGTGAACTTCCCTGGAGAGAACAGCGTTTCTCAAAAGATGAATGGCTGGAAGGATATCTGAAAGCACGCTATGGAAAATCAGACAGTCAGGTATCACAGGCATGGATGCTGTTAAGTAACACCATTTATAATTGTCCGGCTGCTTCCACTCAGCAGGGAACACATGAATCCATTCTTTGCGCGCGGCCATCCTGGAAGGCTTATCAGGTATCCAGCTGGTCGGAAATGTCCGACTATTATGATCCGGCGGATGTGATCCGTGCTGCCGGTATGATGGTGGATGCTGCGGAACGTTTCCGGGGTAACAATAATTTTGAATACGATCTGGTGGACATTGTTCGGCAGGCTGTTGCTGAAAAAGGCCGTCTGATGTATCGGGTGCTGGTTGACGCTTATAAGGCTGGTGACCGGGAACTCTTTAAACTTTCATCCGACCGGTTCTTGCGTTTGATTTTAATGCAGGATCGTTTGCTGGCTACACGTTCGGAATTTAAGGTGGGACGCTGGCTGGAAAGTGCCCGTAACCTGGGTAGCACGGAGGAAGAGAAGGACTGGTATGAATGGAATGCCCGTGTACAGATAACGACTTGGGGAAACCGGGTTGCTGCAGATGATGGCGGTTTGCATGATTATGCTCACAGAGAATGGAACGGACTGTTGCGTGACTTCTATTATTTGCGCTGGAAGACTTGGCTGGATGAACAGCTGAAGAGTTTTGAAGGCGGACAGCCCAAGGCAATTGACTTTTATGCACTGGAAGAACCGTGGACATTGAAACATAACTCGTATGCATCAGAAGCTGAAGGAAATCCGGTAGATATCGCTTGTGAAATTTACCGTGAAATCAAGCTTCCCTAACTTCTTTTTCTGAGGCCCTCGAGCTTTTTAAAAAACGTTTCGACGTTTGAAGGAAAAGGCCGAATTCTTTTTCCTTAAACGTCGAAGCGTTTTTTTTATGCCCTTGAAGTCTGTTTACAATGTTTCGGCAGGACTTTTGAAGAGAACCGGGGAAAGGTGAAAAAGAGTTTCTGACAGTTTTCCGGGAATGATGGGCGTTTTCAGAAAAGGGAAGACTGAAAAGAAAAATCCGCGCTTGGGGAGCCTGTCACAGATTCCAAGCGCGGATGCTTTTTAGATAGTTGGTCTCTCAAATAGTGTGTGTCTTGTAGCCAACGATAATAGATTTTAGGAAAATCAACGATTGGTTGAAGAATGTTGCCCCTTGGGGCATCCTTTCTTTTAGGCAGGTCAAAAGTAGTGCATTTTTTCGAATGTACAAAAGTTATGAACCATAATGTTGTGAATAAAATACGAGGCTTTCGGTAAAATACTGGTGTATAGCCTGCTGGAACGTGTGTCAACAACCTGTGAAAAACTGTCAGGTTATGAACAGGCTGTTGATAACTTTGGGAAGCCGTGTCTTCCGCATGCCGGTAAAATGTAAAATAAATACTAAAGTTTTCCACTTAACTCCGGTAAACTCAGGAAAAAGCATTACTTTTGCGAAGATTAATGATCATTATTTAGATATCAAAAAAATAAAAGAATGATGGAGCTTGATTTACTCACGGCTATATCACCTATTGACGGTCGATACAGGAGCAAAGCGGGAGCTTTGGCTGCCTATTTTTCAGAATACGCATTGATCAAATATCGTGTGCGTGTGGAAATTGAATATTTCATTACGTTGTGTGAACTGCCTTTGCCCCAGTTGAAAGGACTGGATGCATCACGCTTTGATTCACTTCGTGATATTTACCGGAACTTCTCAGAAGCTGATGCGGGACGTATCAAGGAAATTGAGAGTGTAACCAATCATGACGTGAAGGCTGTTGAGTATTTCATCAAGGAACAGTTTGACAAGTTGGGTGGCCTGGAGGAATACAAGGAGTTCATTCACTTCGGCCTGACTTCACAGGATATCAACAATACTTCTGTTCCCTTGTCAATCAAGGATGCACTGGATGAAGTGTATTATCCGCAGATCCAGAAGCTGATCGATCAGCTGAATGCGTATGCAGAAGAATGGAAGAATATTCCGATGCTGGCAAAGACTCACGGTCAGCCGGCTTCTCCTACCCGCCTGGGAAAAGAAATCAAGGTGTTTGCCTATCGTCTGGAACGTCAGCAGGCTGTATTGAAGGCTTGTCCGATCACTGCTAAGTTTGGTGGTGCAACCGGTAACTACAATGCCCACCATGTGGCTTATCCGGAATATGACTGGAAGGCATTCGGTAATCGTTTTGTCGCAGAAAAACTGGGACTGGAACGTGAAGAATACACTACTCAGATTTCAAATTATGACAATCTGGGTGCTATCTTTGATGCCATGAAGCGTATCAATACGATTATGATTGATATGAACCGTGACTTCTGGCAGTATATCTCAATGGAATACTTCAAGCAAAAGATCAAAGCGGGTGAGGTTGGATCAAGTGCAATGCCTCATAAGGTAAACCCCATTGACTTTGAAAATGCTGAAGGAAATCTGGGCATGGCGAATGCCGTGTTGGAACATTTGTCAACCAAGCTTCCGGTTTCACGTCTGCAGCGTGACCTGACTGACTCTACAGTTCTGCGTAATATCGGTGTTCCGTTCGGACATACGGTTATTGCTATTCAGAGCTCTCTGAAAGGACTGGGCAAGCTGTTGCTGAACGAATCCAAGATCTATCAGGATCTGGACAACTGCTGGAGTGTTGTGGCTGAGGCTATTCAGACTATTTTGCGTCGTGAAGCCTATCCGCATCCGTATGAAGCATTGAAAGCTTTGACACGTACCAACCAGGCTATCAATGAAGCTTCCATCAAAGATTTTATCGAAACATTGAACGTAAGCGAAGAAATAAAGAAAGAACTGCGGGCAATCACTCCGCACAACTATACAGGTTTATAAGAAGATCACCCGAGAGGGTAATTATTAATTTATAGCATTTTTAAGAACATGACTACAGACAAAGAAAACAGACTGGACGGAGAAAACACCCAGTCAGGCCGTGATGGTTACAAGTCCTATAACAAGGAAGGGTATAACAGATACAATCGAAACGAAGGCAGAAGCTATGGACGTCGTCCGTATGGCAGCAACCGGGAAGGTGGCGAACGCCCGTACCGTTCCTCTTACAATCCCCGTTTTAACGGAAATAATGGAGAGGATCGTCCACTGCGCAGTTATGGAAATCATTCTCAGCAGCGCAGTTATGGAAACAGACAGGGATATAACAGCAATACGAATCGTCCCTCGCGTCCTTCCTATGCGCCGCGCTATAACAATAATGAAGGAGGTGAGCAGCGTCCGTATCGTCCGCGTTACAATAATAACGAGGGAGGTGAACAGCGCTCGTTCCGTCCGCGTTACAACAACGGTCAGCAGCAGGGCGGCGGTTATAATCGCCCGCAAGGTGGAGGATTCCGCCCGCGTACCGCAGGATACAATCCGAATGCGAAGTATAGCATGAAGAAGCAGATCGAGTACAAGGATATCCTGACCGATCCGAATGAACCGATCCGTCTGAACAAGTTCCTGGCCAATGCAGGTGTTTGTTCTCGTCGTGAGGCTGATGAATTTATCACAGCAGGCGTAGTTTCCGTTAATGGTGAGGTGGTTACCGAGCTGGGAACAAAGGTGAAACGTACGGATGAAGTCAAGTTCCACGATCAGCCGGTAAATATCGAACGTAAAGTTTACGTATTGCTGAATAAGCCGAAAGATTGTGTGACTACTTCTGATGATCCTCAGGAACGTAAGACCGTGATGGACTTTGTGAAAGGTGCCTGCAAGGAACGTATTTATCCGGTAGGTCGTCTGGACCGGAACACAACTGGTGTGCTGTTGCTTACCAATGACGGTGATCTGGCTTCTAAGCTGACTCATCCGAAGTTCCTGAAGAAGAAGATTTACCATGTATATTGTGATAAAAATGTAACGAAGGCTGATTTGGATCAGATCGTACAGGGCATTACTCTGGATGACGGAGAAATTCATGCAGATGCAGTCAGCTATGCTTCAGATACAGACAAGTCGCAGGTAGGTATTGAGATCCATTCTGGTAAAAACCGAATTGTCCGTCGTATTTTTGAGTCACTGGGCTATCGGGTAATTAAGCTGGATCGTGTTTATTTTGCCGGACTGACCAAGAAAGGTCTGCGTCGTGGAGACTGGCGTTATCTGACAGAAATGGAAGTAAACATGCTTCGCATGGGTTCTTTTGAATAAGATAATATATAATAAGGTGTGCCGAAGGTTGGAAAAGCTTGAAAAAAGCAGAGGCTGAAGGCCGCCTTTTTAAATTTGAATAAAACAAGATAAAAATGGAAACAATTCGTAGAACAAAGATCGTAGACCTGCTGAAGCGTCGTGACTTCGGTGTGATGGTCAATGTAAAGGGATGGGTACGTACCCGTCGCGGTAGTAAGCAGGTAAGTTTTATCGCCTTGAATGACGGTTCTACTATAAATAATGTGCAAGTGGTGGTTGATCTGGCAAACTTCGATGAAGAAATGTTGAAACAGATCACGACAGGAGCTTGTATCAGCGTCAATGGAGAGCTGGTTGAGTCGGTTGGTGCCGGACAGGCATGCGAAATCCAGGCTCGTGAAATTGAAGTACTGGGAACATGCGATAATACTTATCCTTTGCAGAAGAAAGGACACTCTATGGAATTCTTGCGCGAGATTGCTCACCTGCGTCCGCGTACGAATACTTTCGGAGCTGTGTTCCGTATTCGTCACAATATGGCCATTGCTATCCACAAGTTCTTCCATGAACGTGGCTTCTTCTATTTCCATACTCCGCTGATCACGGCTTCTGACTGTGAAGGTGCCGGACAGATGTTCCAGGTTACTACTATGAACCTGTATGATCTGAAGAAGGACGAAAATGGTTCTATTATTTATGACAATGACTTCTTCGGCAAGCAGGCCAGCCTGACAGTTTCCGGTCAGTTGGAAGGTGAGTTGGCTGCAACAGCATTGGGCGCCATTTATACATTTGGTCCTACTTTCCGTGCAGAAAACTCCAATACACCGCGCCACTTGGCTGAGTTCTGGATGATTGAACCGGAAGTAGCTTTCAATGATATCAATGACAACATGGATCTGGCGGAAGAGTTCATCAAGTACTGTGTACAGTGGGCTTTGGATAACTGCTACGATGATGTGAAGTTCCTGAACGATATGTTCGACAAGGGATTGATCGAACGTTTGCAGGGAGTATTGAAGGAAGAATTTGTACGTTTGCCTTATACGGAAGGTATCAAGATTCTGGAAGATGCCGTTGCTAAAGGCCACAAGTTTGAATTCCCTGTATATTGGGGTGTGGATCTTGCTTCAGAGCATGAACGCTATCTGGTGGAAGAACATTTCAAACGTCCTGTGATTCTGACTGATTATCCGAAAGAAATCAAGGCATTTTATATGAAGCAGAATGAGGACGGAAAGACTGTTCGTGCAATGGATGTCCTGTTCCCGAAGATTGGAGAGATTATCGGAGGTTCGGAACGTGAAGCTGATTATGACAAACTGCTTACCCGTATTCAGGAATTGCATATACCGATGAAGGATATGTGGTGGTATCTGGATACCCGTAAATATGGTTCTTGTCCTCATTCCGGTTTCGGATTGGGCTTTGAACGTCTGCTGTTGTTCGTAACAGGTATGGCAAACATCCGTGATGTTATTCCGTTCCCGCGTACACCGCATAACGCAGAATTCTAATATTCGTAAATAAAAGATCCGGAAAGCTGGAGCAGGCAGTTTACTGCTACTTGAGCTTTCCGGATTTCTTTTTGTACATCTGTAAGTCAAACGAAAAAAACTTTTAAAAAAAGAGAGAAAAGACTATGCATTTTTAAATAATTTTTCTATTTTTGTAGAAAACCTATTACAATAACTTTAATCGATAATGTTATGGGAATGCGCAGAATTTTCTTTTTAGTTGTAATGTCATTAGTGGCTTTCGGCAGTTCGATAGCCCAGTCTGCAAAAGAAAAAGCTCCGGTAGATCTCCGGGGAGTATGGCAAATGTGTTTTTATCGTTCTGATGCCCCAGGCGTAGCTGGTCAGCTTAAAACCAGCAATTCCTTGAAGATCCTTTCTGATGACGGGAAATTTACCAATCTGGTCATGATGCCTCAAGGTGCCATTATCATAGGTGAAGGTACGTATGAGCAGACTTCAGGAGATTCTTACACGGAAATGGTTGAAAAGAACTTGCATCTTCCTCAATTGGCCGGACAGAAGAATGTGCTGAAGTTTGAATTGAAAGGAGGAGATGTCATGATCCTGAAATATTTCCTGAAAGAAGATATTAACGGTAACCGTATCGATTCCTGGGTTACGGAAACCTGGAAACGTGTAACGATGCCTTCTAAATATCCGGAAAATATCATTCGATAGATTCATATAAAAACAGAAAGCGTTGGCTTTTCTGTAGTGAACTGAACTGATTTGTGGCGGATGCTGTTTCATGAATTCCTTTCTTTGCCCGTTGCGGGGAGAAGGAATACTGTTGGAACAGCATCCGTTCTTTATGGTTGCTTGTTTGAGCTATCTGTTAGCTGGTTAGGAGATATTTTGCTAATAAAAAAACACTTAAAACTTTTGCTGGTTTAAAGAAAAGCCGTACCTTTGCAAGCCGATTATTATCAAATAGTGATAAATTTAAATTCCGAGTGCTTTATTCTTCTTTGTCCGGGAAGGTGAGGCATGAAGAAAATTGTTTTTAGTAGTAACATTTAAAAAGATTTTAAGAGTGGATACTTTAAGTTACAAGACCATTTCTGCAAACAAGGAAACTGCGACAAAAGAATGGGTCGTAGTTGATGCTACCGATCAGGTTGTAGGCCGTCTCGGTGCGAAAGTAGCGAAACTATTGAGAGGTAAGTACAAACCGAACTTTACTCCTCACGTAGATTGCGGTGATAATGTAATTATTATCAATGCTGACAAAGTTAAGTTCACTGGTAACAAGTGGAACGATAAGGTTTATCTGAGCTATACGGGTTATCCGGGTGGACAGCGTGAAATCACTCCGGCTCGTTTGATGGCTAAACCTAACGGAGCTGAAAAGCTGATGAAGAAAGTAGTAAAAGGTATGCTTCCGAAAAACCGTCTGGGAGCTAAATTGCTGGGCAATCTGTATGTTTACGCAGGAAGCGAACACAAACATGAAGCTCAGACTCCGAAAGTAATTGATATTAACACACTTAAATAATAAAGAATGGAAGTAGTAAATGCATTAGGCAGACGTAAACGCGCGATTGCACGTGTGTTCGTAAGCGAAGGTACAGGAAAGATTACTATTAACAAGAGAGACCTTGCACAGTACTTTCCATCAACTATTCTGCAGTATGTTGTTAAGCAGCCTCTGACTAAGTTGGAAGTGGCAGAAAAATATGATATCCAGGTAAATTTGTGCGGTGGTGGCTTTACTGGTCAGTCTCAGGCTCTGCGCTTGGCTATTGCTCGTGCACTGGTTAAGATCAATCCGGAAGACAAGAAGGCACTGCGTTCTGAAGGCTTCATGACTCGTGATTCTCGTTCTGTTGAACGTAAGAAACCGGGACGTCCGAAAGCTCGTCGTAGATTCCAGTTCAGTAAGCGTTAAGAGTTGGTGGAATGTTGGATCGGACAAGTTGCTTAAATTCTTTCAACTTTTCACTGTTCAACTCTCAACTGAAAAAGCGTTTAGTATCTAAACTTTCGGGATTTTCCCCCTCTGTAGAATTTACGGAGAAACTACCCGATTGTTGGTTCAATTAACAAAAAAGAAAGTAAACGATTTAAAGATTAAAACAATGTCAAGAGTAAATTTTGATACATTATTGGAGGCTGGTTGCCACTTCGGACACCTTAAAAGAAAGTGGAACCCTGCAATGGCTCCTTATATTTTCATGGAACGCAACGGTATTCATATCATCGATTTGAATAAGACTGTTGTAAAAGTAGACGAAGCTGCTGAAGCTTTGAAGCAAATTGCAAAATCAGGTAAGAAAGTCCTGTTCGTTGCTACTAAGAAACAAGCTAAACAGGTTGTAGCTGAGAAAGCTGCTTCTGTAAATATGCCTTATGTAATCGAGCGTTGGCCGGGTGGTATGTTGACTAACTTCCCGACTATCCGTAAGGCTGTGAAGAAAATGGCTACTATCGATAAACTGACTAACGATGGTACTTATTCTAACTTGTCTAAGAGAGAAATCCTGCAGATCTCTCGTCAGCGTGCTAAATTGGAAAAGAACCTGGGTTCTATCGCTGAACTGACTCGTCTTCCGTCTGCACTTTTCGTAGTAGACGTTTTGAAGGAAAACATCGCAGTTCGTGAAGCTAATCGTCTGGGTATTCCTGTATTTGCTATCGTAGATACAAACTCTGATCCTACAAACGTTGACTTCGTAATCCCGGCAAACGATGATGCTACTAAGTCTGTAGAAGTAATTCTGGATGCTTGCTGCGCTGCTATGGCTGAAGGTCTGGAAGAAAGAAAAGCAGAAAAGGTAGATATGGAAGCTGCTGGTGAAAACGCTCCGAAGGCTGGCAAGAAGAAAGCTACCAAGGCTCGCATGGATAAGGCTGAAGAAGATGCCATCAATGCTGCTAAGGCTGCCGCTTTCATGGGTAAAGACAACGAAGAAGCTTAATATACTTTAAGTTGAGAGTTGAGAGTTGAAAGTTGAGAGTTACTATAAAAGCAATTCTCAACTCTCTGTTCTCAGCTCTCATTTGCTTTAAATAGACTTATTTATTAACTCAAATAAAAAAGAGATTACTATGGCTGTAAGTATGGCTGATATCACCAAGCTTCGTAAAATGACTGGAGCTGGTATGATGGACTGTAAAAACGCTTTGACTGAATCAGAAGGCGATTTCGACAAAGCAGTAGAAATTATCCGTAAAAAAGGACAGGCAGTAGCTGCAAAACGTTCTGACCGTGAAACTTCAGAAGGTTGTGTATTGGCTAAGTCTACTGGTGACTATGCTGCAATGATCGCTTTGAAGTGTGAAACTGACTTCGTTGCAAAGAATGCAGATTTCGTAGCACTGACTCAGGCTATTCTGGATGCTGCTATCGCAAATAAGTGCCAGACTATCGACGAAATCAAGGCTTTGCCGATGGGTAGCGGTACGATTGCTGATGCAATTGTTGAACGTAGTGGTATCACCGGTGAAAAGACTGAACTGGATGGTTTCAACTTCGTTTCTGGTCCTTGCACTGCTGTATATAACCACATGAACAAGAATCAGCTTTGTACAATCGTTGCTTTCAACAAAGTTTGCGATGAAAAGATTGCTCATGAAATCTGTATGCAGATTGCAGCTATGAACCCGATCGCTATTGATGAAGCTGGTGTTCCTGAAGCTGTAAAGCAGGAAGAAATCAATGTTGCCATTGAAAAGACTAAAGCTGAACAGGTACAGAAAGCTGTTGAAGCTGCTTTGAAGAAAGCTGGTATCAATCCTGCTCACGTAGATAGCGAAGAGCACATGGAAAGCAACATGGCTAAGGGATGGATTACAGCTGAAGACGTAGCTAAAGCAAAAGAAATCAAGACTACCGTTGCTGCTGAAAAGGCTGCAAACTTGCCTCAGGCTATGATCGAAAACATCGCTAAAGGCCGTCTGGGTAAATTCTTGAAAGAAGTTTGTCTGTTGAATCAGGAAAGCATCATGGATCCGAAGAAGACCGTTGCTGAAGTACTGAAAGCTGCTGATGCAGAACTGATAGTTGCTGACTTCAAACGTTTCACACTGCGTGCTGAATAATTTATTCTTCACATAAAAGAAAGTCGGACAGAGAGCTGATCTCTAGTCCGGCTTTTTAATTGATATATTATCTTCTTTAATCCAGTGCTGCTCTGTACTGCTTGGGAGAGACTCCCAGATAGCGTTTTACATATTTCCCAAAGAAAGATATGTTGGGAAAATCCAGTTCATTGGCAATTTCCTTGATACTCTTTCTGCTTCTTTTTAACTGATATTCGATATCCTTTACTACATATTGATTGATAAGTTCCGAGGCTGTCTTCTCACTTATTTCTTTGCAGATGGCAGACAGATATTTGGGACTTACGGCTAATTTGTCCGCGTAGTAAGTGACTGAACGTTTTTTGGGATAAGAAGAGGAGAGCTGTGCAATGAATGAATTGAACAGCTTTTCCCCTGAAGTATAGGACGGAGACGTTACCTTTATATATCTTTCCATCGTGTCATGGAATTCATACATAAAAGCCTGTAGCAGGGAATTGATCAGTTCCTTCTGATGTTTGCAAGGAGGAGCTGTCAGTTTGGAGCGTAACAGGTCATAGTATTGTTGAAAGAGAATGGCTTCCCGGGGTACCAGAGGAATGATGGGATGTTTCTCTATAAATAGTTTTGCATCCCAGCTTTCTGCACTGAGAACTCCGATTTGTCTGACGTATTCAGGCGAAAGACAGAATCCGCAACATTTAAAATCTACACTGATCATTCCCCGCTCCAGAATGATGTTGGGGTGGCAGATCAGCAAATCATTTTCTTTGACTTCATATTGCTGGTCGTCAATATAGACAGAACCTTTTCCTTGCTGACAAAGCAAAGCAATGAAAGCCTCAATGCGTGCTGTATAATCCTGATTCAGGTTATGGATATCTTCCACGATCGCCAGGCGGTCATCCTGGTAGAGGGTGATTTGTTCCATGATTTCCGGACATTCTTGATTTCCAAAAAATACGGCTTTTTCTTCTTCTGTTGTAGATCTTTGGTTCTTTTTCATCATATAAAGTCTGTTTGGAATAGGGATATTCCCGTGTTTTGACATTGCAAATTAACGGAATATCTTTCAATCTGCGGTGATGGATATTTCCCAATAAGTGTTCTAATTGTTCGATTCGCTGCTGCTTTAGAAAAATGGAACACTTCCTTGGCCGAATGGAGTGCTGACAATTTCCTGGAAAAGATTTCCTTTGCCGCGAAAAAAAAGGATTTTGTATGAAAAAGACTGGAAATGTTGTTGTATTGCCACTTACATTGTGCTTATTGGGATGCAGTGGTGAGAAAAATCAGGAAAAACCGGTAGAGCCGGTTAGGGTAAAAGTGATGGAAGTGAATTCTTCTGAAGCGGAGGTTGTCCACCGTTTCTCGGGAACAATAGAAGAAGGAACAGGTTCATCGCTCAGTTTTTCCGTCATGGGTACTGTCAAAAGGTTACACGTGGGACTGGGGGATCGTGTAACTTTCGGTCAATTAATTGCAGAACTTGATCCTTTGTCCTTGCAAAGTTCCTATGAAGCTGCGAAGGCTTCGCTGGAACAGGCAGAAGATGCTTATTCCCGTATGAAAGAACTGCATGACAAAGGAAGTCTGCCAGAAATTCAATGGGTAGAGGTACAAAGTAAGTTGCGTCAGGCTCGTTCAATGGAGGAAATTGCCAGCAAGAACCTGAAAGATACCCGTCTGTATGCTCCGTTTTCCGGAGTGATTGCAGAAAAGAATGTAGAAGCTGGTCAGAATGTAGCTCCGGGTGTTCCGGTTGTCAAGCTGGTTTCTCTCAGTGGACTGAAGGTACGGATCTCTGTACCTGAAACAGAAGTCGGTCATGTTTCTTTGGGACAAGAGGTGGAAATCATTGTTCCGGCCTTAAACGGAAAACGCTATACAGGACGGATTGCAGAGAAAGGTATTGTGGCCAATGCTCTGTCACGTGCATATGATGTCAAGATACAACTCCTTGAAGCCGATAAAGAACTTATGCCCGGGATGCTTACAGAAGTGAGACTGGACAGTCAGAAAGCCGGAATTTTGTGTGTCATTCCGGCGCATATTGTCCAGATTGATGAGAAGAACCGCTCGTTTGTATGGGTAGATGACAACGGCAAGGCAAAGAAGCGTGTGATTACCTGTGGTGACTTTACGGCCGAAGGCGTAACGGTGGTGGAAGGGCTGCATCAGGGTGACCGGATCATTGTGGAAGGCCAGCAGAAGGTATGTAATGATACAAAATTGTCAGACATTTCATTGTAAAAGGTTTGGATTATGGAAAAGAAGAAACGAAGTGCAGTGGAGTGGGCCATGCATTACCGGCAGATTGTAATTCTGGTGGTGTGCTGTCTGGTCGCTTTTGGTATTTACAGTCTTCCGCAGATGCGTAAAAATGAGTTCCCGGATTTTACGATCCGTCAGGGAGTCGTAGTGGCAGTGTCACCGGGAAATACGGCGGAAGAGATGGTAGAACAGGTTACCAAGCCCCTGGAAAACTATATATTCAGTTACAAAGAGGTCAAAAAAGGAAAAACGTTCTCGAAAAGCCGTGACGGAATTGTCTATATTCAGGTGGAGCTGAATGACGATCTGAACAATAAAGATGAGTTCTGGAGCAAGTTCAAGCACGGAGTACAGACGTTCAAGGCTCAGTTGCCTTCGAATGTACTGGCCGTTCAGGTCATGGATGATTTCGGGGATACCTCCGCTCTTCTGATTACCATGGAGAGCGAAGACAAAACCTATCGGGAACTGAATGACTATATGGATGATTTGCAGGACCGTTTGCGCCGTATTCCGAGTGTAGGCCGTATGACGGTCAGTGGCGTACAGAAAGAATAGATTTCCGTATATTTGGATAATGCTCGCCTGTCCCGGTATGATTTGAATGACCAGAGGCTGGCAACATCTCTGTTTGCCAAAGGCTTTACGACTACCGGTGGCCGGGTCCGTACGGATGCATATATGCAGCCGGTCTATGTAGCCAGATCGCTCAATACGGTATATGATGTACAGCAGCTGATTGTCTATACTGATCCGCAAGGGCGCAATGTCCGGTTGAAAGATGTAGCACGGGTAGTCCGTGAATATCCGGAACCGGAAAGCTATATTTCCAATAATGGCAAGAAGTGTATCATGCTCAGCGTCGAGATGAAGAAAGGTCAGAACATTGTGAAGATGGGAGAGGATATCAATGAGGTTTTGACCGATTTTCAGCAGACTTTGCCTTCGGAAGTAAGCATTTTCCGGATAACCGACCAAAGCAAGGTCGTTGATGACAGTGTAACCAACTTCCTGCATGAACTGGTGATTGCCATTGTCGCGGTAATTATTGTCGTGATGCTGTTGTTGCCCATGCGGGTTGCTTTGGTGGCAGCTTCCACAATTCCGATTACCATATTCATTTCACTGGGCCTGTTCCATGCTTTCGGGCTGGAACTGAATACCGTAACCCTGGCTGCATTGATTGTGACACTGGGCATGATTGTTGATAACTCTATCGTGATCATCGACTGCTATCTGGAGAAGATCGGAGAAGGAGTATCGCGCTGGCATGCTTCCATTGAGAGTACACAGCATTTCTTCAAATCCATCTTCTCGGCTACGATGGCCATCAGTATTACCTTCTTCCCCTTCCTGATCACTACTTCGGGTATGATCCATGACTTCCTGTTGAGTTTCCCATGGGCCATTACACTGATTCTGGCTATTTCGCTGGTTGTAGCCACTCTGCTGGTTCCTTTCATGCAGTTCTACTTTATCCGCAAGCCGATTCGCCAGAAGATGCGTCCCGACGGAAAGCCGGCATTTTCTTTCCTGAACATGCTGCAAGTCTATTATGACCGCTTGCTGGCCTTTTGTTTCCGCTGGCCGAAGGCTACACTGGCAACAGGGATTCTGTCGATTGTATTGGGAGCCTTTCTGCTGGGTAAATTGCCGCAACAGCTGATGCCGTATGCCGGCCGGAATCAGTTTGCCGTAGAAATTTACCTGCCTACCGGTGCTTCTGTCAACCGGACTGCTGAGGTTGCCGACAGCCTGGAGCATATTCTTCGCCGGGATCCGAGAGTCGTATCCGTGGCTTCCTTCAAGGGATGTGCTTCACCGCGTTTCCAGACTACATATGCTCCTCAGATTGCAGGAACCAATTATGCACAGTTCATTGTCAATACGACGGGAATCAAGGAAACGGTGGAATTGCTGGAAGAGTATGCTCCCCGGTACAATGATTATTTCCCGGATGCCAGAGTACGGTTCAAGCAGCTGAGTTACAGTGAGGCCGTTTATCCGGTGGAAGTCCGGTTGAGCGGCGAGAGTCTGGATTCCATTCGGGTAGCAGTAGATACGATTGAATCAATTCTTCGCGGAATGCCGGAACTGGTTACGGTTCAGAGTGATCTGAGTGATCCGTTGCAGGCTGCGGAAATCCGCCTGAAGGAAGACGAAGCAAGCCGCTTGGGCATCAGCAACATACAGGTTGAAACAGCCCTTGCTCTCCGTTATGGCAGCGGAATACCGGTCGCCAGTGTGTGGGAAGGCGATGACAATATTCCGGTATCCATCAAGAGCGAAACTTCTGATCATGCCACTAATGAAGACCTGATGAATGAACTGATTCCGGTTGCCGGAGGACTTTCATGCGTTCCTTTGCGGCAAGTTGCTGAGATTGTTCCGGTATGGAAGGTAGGACAGATTGTTCGTCGCAACGGTATTCTGACAGCTACCGTGCAGGCTGACCTGCAGCGTGGAGAGAATGGAATGGCGGTTGTTGGAAAGGTTCAGCAGCAGCTGGATGGACTTTCTTTGCCTCAGGGCGTACAGCTGGCCTATGGAGGAGATCTGGAAGACAGTGCGGATAAGATGCCGCCGGTGATGAACGGACTGATGGTGGCAGCCCTTGTGATTTTCTTTATTCTGGTGCTTCATTTCCATCGGGTCAATATCGCAACGCTGATCTTCCTGAGCATGGCTCTTTGCCTGTTCGGTACGGCTGCGGGTATTCTGATTCAGGGAGTGGAATTCAGTATTACCTGTGTACTGGGTATTGTCAGTCTGATGGGAATCATTGTCCGTAACGGAATTATCATGATCGATTATGCAGAGGAACTGCGTGAAACGGAAAGAATGCATGTACGTGAGGCCATCTGGCATTCGGCCAGCCGGCGTATGCGGCCTATCTTCCTGACTTCGGCTGCTGCTTCCATGGGGGTAATCCCGATGATTCTGGGCAAGAGCGGACTCTGGATGCCGATGGGAACGGTGATCTGTTACGGTACGCTGATCACGATGATTTTCCTGCTGACCGTACTTCCGGTTGCTTATCTGCTGCTTTTCAGTGGCTCCACCGAAAAGCGCAAGCGTGTGAATGCTTTGGAGAAACAATGATTGTATACCTGTATGTTCAACTAACAACAACGATTATGAAACTCAAATCGAAATATACATTTCTGCTGGTTCTTGCCGGAATGTGTCAGATGCCTTTACAGGCCCAGCAGACGTACTCACTGGAAGATTGTATCCGGGAAGCCTTGATAAATAATGTCCGGATGAAGAATGCAGCCAATGACCTGAAGGCTGCCCAAGAAACCCGGAGCGAGGCTTTTACCCGCTATTTCCCTTCGGTAAGTGCCGCAGGAAGCGGATTTATTGCTGACAAAGGTTTGCTGCAGATGTCACTTTCACCCGAGATGGAGATGTCGATGATGAAGAATGGAGTCATCGGAGGTGTATCGGCTACCCTGCCTTTGTTTACCGGCGGTCAGCTGGTAAACGGTAATAAACTGGCGAAAACCGGAATAGAAGCCGGCCGTCTCCAGCTTCGCCGTTCGGAAAATGAGGTAACGCTTACGGTGGAGAATTATTTCTGGCAGGTAGTCATGCTGGAAGAAAAGCTGCATACTTTGCAGACGGTGGAAGAACAGTTGGCCGGTATAGCCAAGGATGCCGAGGCTGCCGTGAAGGCAGGTGTCAGCAACCGGAATGACTTGCTTCAGGTGCAGCTGCGCCGTAACGAAACGAAGAGTGGCCGTATCAATCTGGAAAATAGCCTGGCTCTTGCCCGGAATCTGCTGGCCCAGTATATCGGTCATCCTGCCGACAGCATCCGTTTGTCGGTCAGTCTGGATGGTTCTGTTCCGGAGAATCCGGAGGCACTCCGGACTGATCACCAGGCTTCCCTGCCGTTGACTCCGGAATACGGCCTGCTTCAGCAACAGGTAAAGTCCGGCCGTCTTCAGTACAAGATGGCGGTCGGCAAGAATCTTCCTACGATAGCAATCGGAGGCGGTTATTTCTATGAAAATCTGATGGATAAGGATCATTCATTCTGGATGGGCTTTGCCACGGTATCTGTCCCTCTTTCGGGATGGTGGGGCGGTTCGCACAATATGAAGAAACAGAAGCTACAATGGCAAAATGCCGAAAATCAGCTGACGGACCAGAGTGAACGCCTGATTATCCGGATGGAACAGGCCTGGAATGATTTGAATAACGCTTACCAACAGGTGAAGATTGCCTGCGAATCCATAGAACAGGCTACGGAAAACCTGCGTCTGAATACTGATTATTACACGGCGGGGACTTGTACGATGAGTGATTTGCTGGAAGCCCAGACTCTTTATCGCCAGAGTCGTGACCAGTATGTGGATGCTTATTCCCAGTATGAAGTCAAGAAGCGTGAATATCTTCAGGCTACAGGACGATAAAATGTGTTTGTTCTTCCTGCATGAAACAACAGTTTCGTCAGCAGAAAACTTTAGTTTCATCAGGAAGAACTTTTTGTTCCACCTACTGGAACTTTTTGTTTCACTAGGAAGAAACTTTAGTTTCACCAGCAGAAAACTTTTGGTTCGTCTAGGGAAAACTGTTGTTTTCATAGGCCGAAACAAAAGTTTTGTCCTGTTAAACACCTTGTATTGTCCGGACGATTCTTTCCGGATGTCCGTTTATTTGGTCTGTGAATATCCGTCAGCCTTCAGCAGTTCGATGATTCTTTCTCTGAATTCTCCCTGAATGAGGATTTCCCCTTCCTTGACGGAACCTCCCACGCCGCATTTGGTTTTCAGCATACGGCCCAGTTCTTTCAGGTCATCTTCCCGGCCTGTGAATCCGCTGACTACGGTGACCGTCTTTCCGCCTCGTCCTTTTTTCTCTATTTTTACGCGCAGCTTCTGGGCCCGTTTCTCGGGTGTTTCGGCTTCTCCTTCCGTTTCTGTTTCATAACGGAAGTCGGGGTTGGTCGAATAAACTATATTCAGTCGGTCTGTCCAGTCATTTTGTTTCATAAGCATTGTTTTTTGTCAGGAGGCAAAGGTACGTTTTTTTTCTTCATTCTTTCCCGCATTCCAAATAAATACCGTAATTTTGCAACCGAGTGAATAGACAAAGTTGAGAAAGATGACTACCCGTTCAGGTAAAAATATAGAGAAAATACCGGAACCGACACTTCGCCGGCTACCCTGGTATTTGTCCGGTGCCAAGCTGATGCGTGAGCGCGGGGAACGCTATATTTCGTCTACCCGGTTGTCTGAACAGATCAATATAGATGCTTCACAGATTGCCAAGGATCTTTCGTTCGTGAATATTTCCGGACGTACGCGTGTCGGATATGAGATTGACTCCCTGATCCGTGTACTCGAAGACTTTCTGGGATTTACCCGTCTGCATAAAGCTTACCTTTTCGGAGTGGGAAGCCTTGGAGGAGCCCTGCTTCGTGACTCGGGACTGGCACAATTCGGTCTGGAGATTGTGGGAGCGTTTGATGTCAATCCCGAACTGGTAGGTACCAGTATAAACGGGATTCCCATTTATCACACCGATGAGTTTACCGAACGTATCCGTCAGGATGGGGTCTGTATCGGCGTACTGACCGTACCTATCAGCATTGCCCAGGAGGTGACCGACCGGATGGTGGACGGCGGAATCCGTGCAGTCTGGAACTTTACTCCCTTCCGTATCCGGGTGCCTGAGCATATTGTGGTGCAAAACACTTCGCTGTATGCCCATCTGGCTGTGATGTTCAATCGTTTGAATGAAACCCTAAAGAAATAATAAATACTTATGAAGATTATAGCGATCGGCATGAATTATTCCCTGCATTGTCAGGAATTGCATGCAGATGAGGCCTTGCCTCAGGAACCGGTCATTTTCATGAAGCCGGATTCTGCCTTGCTGAAGGACAGCAAGCCCTTTTTTATTCCCGATTTTTGTGAGCAGGTTGATTATGAAACGGAGCTGGTGGTCCGCATCAGCCGGTTGGGAAAGAACATTGCCGAGCGCTTTGCTTCCCGCTATTATGATGCCGTAACCGTAGGAATTGACTTCACGGCCCGCGACTTGCAGCGTAAGTTCCGTGCGGAAGGCAAGCCCTGGGAACTCTGCAAGGGCTTCGACAATTCGGCTGCCATCGGTGACTGGGTGCCTGTGGAACGCTTTTCCGATATTCAGCAGATCGGTTTCCATCTGGATATCGACGGAAATACGGTACAACGGGGAAATACGGCAGACATGCTGTTCGGGGTTGACCGCATCATTGCTTATGTCAGCCGTTTCTGTACGCTGAAAATCGGTGACTTGCTTTTCACCGGAACTCCGGTCGGAGTCGGTCCGGTCCGCATCGGAAACCATCTGGAAGGTTATTTGGAGAACGATAAAGTATTGGATTTTTATATACGATGAAAATAAGAGTAGGATTCGGCTTTGACGTCCACCGGCTGGTGGAGGGCCGTGAATTGTGGCTGGGAGGTATTCGTCTGGAACATGAACTGGGCCTGTTGGGTCATTCAGATGCGGATGTCCTGATCCATGCCATTTGTGATGCCCTGCTGGGAGCTGCGAATATGCGTGATATCGGTTATCATTTCCCCGATACGGCAGGCGAGTTCAAGAATATTGACAGCAAGATTCTGCTGGCCCGTACCGTTGATCTGATTGCGGAAAAAGGCTGGCGGGTAGGCAATATTGATGCGACGGTCTGTGCCGAACGTCCCAAGCTGAAGGCCCGTATTCCGGAAATGCAGGAAGTACTGGCTCACGTAATGGGAGTGGAGGCGGACGATGTTTCCATCAAGGCAACCACTACCGAGAAGCTGGGTTTCACCGGACGGGAGGAAGGAATCTCAGCATACGCCACGGTATTGATTGAAAAAGACTGATCTGCCGGAGGAGTTCAGAGAATCAGTCCCAGAGCAAGGAGCAGACCGAAAAGCAGCATGTTGCGTGAGGTCTCTCCCAGAATGCGGTTCAGGGCTTTTCCCTTTCCGATACGTGCCATTTTCTGTGTTGTAAGAATATGGGGTATCAGATAGAGCTGGGGAAGCAGGACCGCATAAATTTTTCCCAGCCAGATAAAGTAGAAGCAGAGCCAGCATGCGGCCATTCCGAGCAGAAAATACAGCAGCAGCCCCGTGCGTGCCCCGAAGCGGACCACGAGTGTTCGCTTTCCGCTGACTGCATCCTGCTCCCGGTCGCGGAAGTTGTTGACCATCAGCAAGGTGTCAATAATGAGTCCGCAGGCAAGAGAAACCACAAAGACTGCCGTGTTCCAGCTGTGAGCCATGACATAGAAGGTACATCCTACGGGGACAAAGCCGAAGAAAATGAGCACCAGTACATCTCCCCATCCGTGATAGGCCAGCGGATAAGGACCGGCCGTATAGAGAAAGGCGAATACGATACAGGCCAGACCTACGGGAATCATTCCCCATCCTCCGTAGCTTAATAAACCCAGACCGACGCAGCAGGCCAGTAGCGTGGTGACTGCAATGCCCCGTTTCATTCCGGCAGGTGTGATCCAGCCTTGCGCACAGGCACGTTCCGGTCCCAGGCGGTCTTCCCGGTCAGTTCCCTTCAGATAGTCGTACAAGTCGTTGATGAAATTGGCATCTGTCTGCATCAGAAAGGCAAACAGGAAGCAAAGCAAGGCCGGAACAGGCTGGAATTTTCCGAAGATATAAGCCAGTGCGCTGCCTAGCAGAACCGGAATTGCGGCTCCGGTCAGTGTCTTGGGACGCATGGCCAGCAGCCATGCCTGAAAGGAATTGGGTTTTATCGAATTGTTCATACTTTCCGTGATTATTGTATTAAAAAGTCCACAAAGGTACGGAGTTTTTTCATCTTTTCCTTCATTTAGATGGCGGTATATTGCTTTTTATCCATACATTTGCAGTATACTATGACTTGATAACAAGAATTTTATAGCGGAGTGGTTATGTTGCGTAAAATCAGACTGACGTTGGCTGTCTGCTTCTTCCTATGTATCACCGGGCTGTTTCTGGATTTTACAGGAACACTTCATGCCTGGCTGGGGTGGATGGCAAAAATTCAGTTCTTGCCGGCCGTGCTGGCACTGAACGTGGGGATTGTAATAGCACTGGTTGTGCTGACACTGGTCTTCGGACGGGTGTATTGTTCGGTAATCTGTCCTTTGGGCGTCATGCAGGATCTCTTTGCATGGTTCGGTAAACGGGGTAAAAAGAGGAAGTATCATTATTCCTATTCTCCGGAAAAGAAAGGATGGCGTTACGGCTTTCTGGCTCTGTTCCTGTTGATGCTGGTGGCCGGTATCGGTTCCGGAGCAGCTTTACTGGCTCCTTACAGCTCTTTCGGACGGATTGTTTCCAATTTGCTGGCTCCTTTATACGGATGGGGAAACAACCTGCTGGCTTATTGGGCAGAACGGGCAGACAGTTATGCCTTTTATGAAACGGATGTGTGGTTGAAAAGTCTGTCTACTTTCCTGATTGCTGTCATTGCGGTGGTTGTCTTGTTTGTGCTGGCATGGCGTAACGGACGTACCTATTGTAATACGGTTTGTCCGGTGGGGACGGTATTGGGCTTCTTCTCCCGCTTTTCATTGTTCCGCCCGGAACTGGATGCCGGGAAGTGCAGGAACTGCGGACTTTGTGCCCGTCAGTGCAAGGCTGCCTGTATCGACTATAAAAATCATCAGATAGATTACAGCCGGTGTGTGGCTTGTATGGATTGTCTGGATTCCTGCCGTCATGATGCTCTTCATTTCCGTTTGCGGACGGCGAAGGCTGCCCGTCCGGTCGTGGAGAAGACAGAACCGGCCGGACCGGCAGATGATTCCCGCCGCAGTTTCCTGGCATCGACAGCTCTGTTGGCTGCCGCAACGACACTGAAGGCTCAGGAAAAGAAAGTCGACGGTGGTCTGGCCGTCATTGAAGACAAGCAGATTCCTCACCGGAACACACCGATTGTTCCGCCGGGAGCGTGGAGTGCCCGTCATTTTGCCCAGCACTGTACGGCCTGTCAGTTGTGTGTGTCTGCCTGCCCTAACGGAGTTCTCCGTCCTTCTACCGACCTGATGAAACTGATGCAGCCGGAGATGTCTTATGAACGCGGATATTGCCGGCCGGAGTGTACCCGCTGTTCGGATGTATGTCCGACCGGAGCAATTTGTCCGATCACGGTGGAAGACAAGTCGTCTACACAGATCGGTCATGCCGTATGGGTGAAGAAGAACTGTGTGGTACTGACTGATGGGGTAGCATGTGGAAATTGTGCCCGTCATTGTCCGGTGGGAGCGATTCAGATGATTCCTTCCGAGCCGGGAAATCCGGATTCTTTGAAAATTCCGGCTGTCAATGTGGAACGGTGTATCGGATGCGGAGCTTGTGAGAACCTTTGTCCGTCACGTCCGTTCAGTGCCATTTATGTGGAAGGGCATGAGATGCACCGGATGGTGTAAGGTAGTTGCAGAAAACTGTTCATTGTTTTAACGGATTTAAGAAAGACAGATATGACAAATAGCAAAGAAATATCCCGCCGCAGCTTTCTGAAGCTGATGGGAGCTGCCGGAGCAACGGCGGTAGGAGTGGCTTCCTGTGATGGTAAGAAGGACGGGACGAATGCGGTGGAAGAGATACCGACCGGTCAGATGACTTACCGTACCAATCCTTCAACCGGAGACAAGGTTTCTCTGCTGGGATTCGGCATGATGCGTCTGCCGTCTGTAGGAGGACGGAGTGCCCGGGAGGGAAAGGAAGAAATTGATCAGGAAATGGTGAACCAGATGGTGGATTATGCCATTGCCCATGGAGTGAACTATTTTGATACGTCTCCGGCTTATTGCCAGGGTAAATCAGAACAGGCAACGGGTATTGCCCTCAGCCGTTATCCGCGTGACAAGTATTTTATTGCTACCAAGCTTTCGAATTTCTCGCCCGCTACATGGAGCAGGGAAGCCTCGCTGGCCATGTATCACAACTCGTTTAAGGAGTTGAAGGTGGATTATATAGACTACATGCTGTTGCATGCAATCGGTATGGGAAATGGTATGGAAGAATTCGAATCGCGTTATGTGAAGAACGGAGTTCTCGATTTCCTGCTGGAAGAACGGAAGGCCGGACGTATCCGTAACCTCGGATTTTCTTATCATGGAGACATCCGTGTATTCGACTATCTGCTTTCCCGTCATGATGAGTACAAATGGAATTTCGTTCAGATTCAGCTGAACTATCTGGACTGGAAGTATGCCAAGCAGATCAATCCGACCAATACCGATGCCGAATACCTGTATGCAGAACTAGCCAAGCGAAACATTCCGGCAATTATTATGGAACCGTTGCTGGGAGGACGTCTTTCCAATGTGCCCGATAATATCATGGCCCGGCTGAAAGAACGGGAGCCGGAACGCAGTGTGGCTTCATGGGCATTCCGTTATGCGGGAACTTATCCGGACGTACTGACAGTGCTGAGCGGCATGACGCGGATGGAACATCTTCAGGATAACCTGCGTACCTATGCGCCGTTGCAGCCGCTGGCGGAAGAGGAAATCCGCTTCCTGCATGATACGGCAACGCTGATGATGGAATTCGATACCATTCCGTGTAATGACTGCAAATACTGTATGCCTTGTCCTTATGGACTGGATATACCGGGTATTCTGCTGCACTATAACAAGTGTCTGAACGAAGGAAATATTCCTCAGAGTTCGCAGGATGCCAATTATCGGGAAGCACGTCGTGCCTATCTGATCGGTTACGACCGCAGTGTCCCGAAACTTCGCCAGGCCAGTCATTGTATCGGGTGTAACCAGTGCACTCCGCATTGTCCTCAGAGTATTAATATACCGAAGGAACTGCATCGGATTGATGCTTATGTGGAACGTCTGAAGCAGGAAACCTTATGATGGGTGAACTGGTAAGCCTTCTTCACGAAGGTGGTTACTCTCTGGTATTGCAGAAGGACGGAAAGATACATACCTTTTCTGAACGCGGTGTGGCTGATTTGTATCGGCTCCGTTCCGAAAATCCGGAACTCCTGCAGGGAGCTTTTCTGGCAGATAAGGTTGTCGGTAAAGGAGCTGCAGCTCTGATGATTCTGGGAGGAGTGGCGGAACTGCATGCGGATGTGATCAGTGAGCCTGCTCTTTCCTTGCTGGCTGAAAGTCCGGTGCGTGTGTCGTACGGGGAAAAAGTACCTTCGATCCGCAATCGGGCCCGTACCGGTTTCTGTCCGCTGGAAACCTTGTGCAAGGATGCGAAGACAGCAGCTCAGTGTCTGCCGCTGATTGATGAATTTATAAACTCAATGAAGAAATAAGAATGGAAGCAACTGTAAAATTGTATACGTATGGCTATCGTGAGGTCAGAACCTATGTGATGGCATGTTTGTTTGTATTGGGCAATGTGGTATTGCCACAGCTTTTTCATCTGATCCCGCAAGGAGGAATCATCTGGCTGCCGATTTATTTTTTTACGCTGGTAGGAGCCTATAAGTATGGATGGAAGGTTGGTTTGCTGACCGCCATCGCTTCTCCGCTGGTCAATTCTTGGTTCTTCGGGATGCCTGCACCGGCTGTTTTGCCGGCTATTCTGACCAAGTCTCTGCTGCTGGCTGTTGCGGCCGGCTTTGTTGCTGCCCGGTTCAAGAATGTATCCTGGAAAGGATTACTGGCCGTTGTTCTGTTTTATCAGGTTGTCGGAACTTTAGCTGAATGGGCTTATGTCGGTGACTTGCGTCTGGCTTTGCAGGACTTCCGGATCGGTCTGCCGGGTATGCTGCTGCAGGTTGTCGGTGGTTACTGGGTACTTCGTCGTATCATGCAAAAATAAAATGTTTGTGTGGCAAAGAAAGATATGGCTGTTTGCATTGGTGGCCACTATGCTGCTGACTTCTTGTGCAACAGCCTCTCTGACTCCCTCGAAAGGAGTGGGGAGAGTCCGTCAATATGATTTTTACAGTGCACAGCTACCCGATTCTTTTGACGGTTTCCGGGTAGCATTTGCTACGGATTTCCATTATGAAAGCCGTTTTACGGCTCGGCGGCTTCCCCATCTGATTCATACGCTTCAGTTGCTGGATGCAGATGTGCTCCTGCTGGGAGGAGATTATTGTGGAAGGGCAGGCGGAAACATGGATTCTTTATTTAACGCTTTATCCCGGATACAGACGCCCTATGGAACTTATGCAGTGATGGGAAACCATGAACGCGGTGAGGTGGACCGTCAGGTACGTCTGGCGATGCAGCGTACAGGTGTCCGTCTGTTGGAACATCAGACAGATACACTTTGGAAAGGAACGGAGTTCATTTTGCTGGCCGGAGTACGGAATCCGTTCGATCTGAAACAGAACGGGGTATCTCCTACGTTATCTCTGCAACCGGAAGATTTCGTTCTTCTGCTGACGCATACACCGGACTATGTGGAAGATGTGGATGTTTCCAATACCGATCTGGCACTGGCCGGACATACGCATGGCGGGCAGGTCAGTCTGTTCAAGCGCTGGACACCGGCCCGTTTCTCTAAATACGGGAATCGTTTTTTGACCGGTCTGAAGAAAAACAGCCGGGGAATTCCTGTTATCATCAGCAATGGTATCGGAACTTCCCGTAAAGATGTACGGTTATTTACTCCCAGTGAAGTGGTTCTGATCGTTCTTCATAAGGAATAGAACGGGGCAATTCAATCAGAATTGCTGGTAAAGTTTCCGTTCCTGAATGATCCGGTGAACTTCCGGATGCAGGAAATAGCGGATATCTTTTCCTTGTGCCAGACTTTCCCGGATGAAAGTTGAACTGATTTCCAGCAGGGGACTGTGTACGGCTTTGACACGTGACGGGAGGCTGGATTCATCAAGGGTATATCCCTGTCGCGGATAAATCAGCAAATGATATTGTTCAAGAATGACTTCCGGTGATTTCCATTTCTGGAATGCTTGCCAGTTGTCTGCACCGATAATCAGGTAGAATTCACGTTCCGGATAAGCTGCAGACAGTGCCTGAAGTGTGTGGATAGTATACGAAGGGCGTGGCAAAGAGAATTCGAAGTCGGAAGCGCGGAAACGGGAATATCCGGCTACAGCTCTCTGAACCAGTTCCAGACGGGTGTGGTCATCAAGCAGTTCGCTTTGCTGCTTGAACGGGTTTTGGGGAGAAACCAGAAACCAAACCTCGTCCACTTCGCCATATTCGCACAGGTAGTTGGCCAGTGCCAGATGGCCGATGTGGACGGGATTGAACGAACCTCCGAATATCCCTGTTCTCAAAGGTTCTTTTTCCATTTACGGTAATTGACAATTTGCCATGCTCCAACCAGCAGCATAGCAGTTGTGATGATATATTCTTCTTTCGCTACGGCAACGATGGCAACCGCTAAGGCTGCCAGTCCGATGAAGATACAGAGTATCATCATTATCCGGATTGTTTTTTTAGGGTCCTTGGGCATGGCTTATTGATTGATGAAATTCCGGATTACTTGTAATGCTTCAGCTTCAGCTGTTTCCAGATTGTCATTGACAATCACTACATCGAACTGCTTGGCAAATCCCAGTTCGAATTCAGCTTTTGCCACACGGCTTTCGATAACTTCGGGTGCATCCGTACCGCGTCCGTTCAGACGTTTGCGGAGTTCTTCTACTGAAGGGGGTTGGATAAATACGGAAAGAGCCCGTTCTCCATAGAATTTTTTGATGTTGCATCCGCCTACTACGTCTACGTCGAAAATAACATTCTGACCTGCAGCCAGCTGTTTTTCAACCTGACTTTTCAGTGTTCCATAGAAGCGGTTCGGGTAAACTTCTTCGTATTCCAGGAATTCACCCTGTGCAATCCGCTGTTTGAACTCTTCAGGGGTCAGGAAGAAATATTCTACTCCGTTTTGTTCGTTGCCGCGAGGCGCTCTGCTGGTTGCCGATATGGAAAAGGCCAGGTTCAAATTCTGTTGCAGCAAATAATTGATAATGGTTGATTTGCCTGAACCCGAGGGGGCTGAAAAAATGATAAGTTTTCCGTTCATACTTACATTACATTTAACACCTGTTCTTTGATTTGTTCCAGTTCGTCCTTCATCTGCACTACGATGTTTTGCATTTCGGCATGATTGGATTTGCTGCCAGTCGTATTGATTTCGCGTCCCATTTCCTGTGCTATGAAACCAAGTTTTTTTCCTTGTCCATGACCGCCGGCCATGGTTTCTCTGAAATATTTTAAATGATTGCTGAGACGCTGTTTCTCTTCGTTGATATCCAGTTTCTCGATGTAGTAGATCAGTTCCTGCTCCAGACGATTCTTGTCGTAATCGATGCTGAGCGATTTTTCCAAAGCTTCAGTGATTCGCTCTCTGATTTTGGTTACGCGCTCTTTTTCATAAGTTTCGATGGATTTCAGCAACCGTTCGATGTTGTCAATCTTTTCGTTGAATTTCTTTTCCAAGGCTGTTCCTTCCTGTTTGCGGAAGTCAACCACATGCTGCAAGGCTTCCTCTACAGCCTTTCTGACCGTATTCCATTCTTCCTCTGTCAGTTCTTGAATATCTACACGAGTAAGGACATCCGGCATACGAAGCAGGGTAGCAAACCAGTCTTCCGGTAACGGAATGTTGCATGTTTCGGAAATAGTCTTGATTTGTTGATAGTAATTCTGCAGGAGTGCAGTGTTGATGGGAGTTGCAGCTTCTGCCGCTTCTTTTTCAATCCAAAGATTGACATCTACTTTCCCGCGTTCCAGTGTTTTGGAAATCAGGTTGCGGATCTCCATTTCTTTTTCGCGGTATAACGGAGCAATGCGGGTGGACAAATCCATCGCCTTGCTGTTTAACGATTTGATTTCTACGTAAATTTTTTTGTCTCCGAAAGTGGCAGTCGCCTTGCCATATCCGGTCATTGACTGTATCATAACTAATATGTTTTTTTGCAAAAGTAATCTTTTTATGGAAATGAAGTATAAATAAAAGTGTATATTTGCACCCTACATAATATAAAAAAGAATCAAGCTATGTCCTGCATATTGCATATAGAAACATCTACGGAAACATGCTCCGTTGCATTGAGCCATGATGGGGCTTCAGTGTTTAGTAAAGAAAACTTTGACGGTCCGTCACATGCCTCACTGTTAGGAGTGTACGTTGACGAGGCTATGTCTTTTGCTGATAGTCATGCTTTACCTGTTGATGCTGTAGCAGTGAGCTGCGGTCCGGGATCTTATACAGGATTGCGAATCGGCGTTTCGATGGCTAAAGGTTTGGCTTTCGGACTGAATGTTCCGTTGGTGGGACTTCCTACTCTTGAGGTGATGTGTGTACCGGTATTGCTGGGAAAAGATCTGGAAGATGACGCGATGCTTTGCCCGATGATCGATGCCCGACGTGCAGAAGTATATGTAGCTGTATACGACCGTGCATTACATCCTTTGCGCCCTGCCGGTGCTGATATCGTTGAACCGGGTGCGAATCCTTATCTGGAGTTTCTGGAACGGGGACCGGTATACTTCTTCGGGAACGGAGCAGGTAAATGCCGTGAAGCCTTGACGCATCCGAATGCTCATTTCGTAGATGATATCCGTCCGCTGGCTCGCTGGATGTTTCCTCTGGCTGAAAAAGCGGTAGCCCGTGAGGAATTTCGGGATGTAGCTTACTTTGAGCCATTTTATCTCAAAGAATTCGTGGCTTCAAAACCTAAGAAGCTGATTTAATGAATATGAACAACAACGGATCAAGACATTATGGAATATAATACACAACAACGCAAGCTTCCGCTGCCTGAATATGGCAGAAGTGTACAGCACATGGTAGATCATGCGCTGACCATTGAAGATCGTGAGGAGCGCCAACGGTGTGCACGCACGATAGTGAATATTATGGGAGGGATGTTTCCTGCGCTGAGAGATTCGGCTGATTTTAATCGAAGATTATGGGATCATCTGGCTATTATGTCGGATTTTCAACTGGATATCGACTATCCTGTGGAAGTTGTAAAGCGAGAAAGCCTGGAAGTGAAACCTGACCGTTTGTCGTATCCTCAAAAGAATATCCGGTTCCGTCATTACGGCCGTTTTATTGAAGATCTGGCAAAGACTGCAGCAGACATGCCCGATGGTGAAGAGAAGCAGCGCTTGCTGTTCCTTGTAGCCAGTCATATGAAAAGAGATTACCTGAACTGGAATAAGGACAGTGTGGAAGATCAGAAGATTTTTGATGATCTTTCCTTGCTTGCTGACGGTAAGGTACAGCTCTCGACTGCTGATTTCCGGTTGGCAGAACAGCGTCCTTTCATCCCGCGTAAAAAGCAGATGGGAGGTTCACAGAAAAAGAAATATTAATTGAATAATCAAATCTTGGTTTGGTATGGCATCATTTGTGATTGAAGGAGGACATCGGCTTCAGGGCGAGATCGTCCCTCAGGGAGCTAAGAATGAGGTACTACAGGTGGTGTGTGCGACTCTGCTCACCAGTGAGGAAGTGACTATTGAGAACATTCCTGATATTCTCGACGTGAACAATCTGATTCAGCTTTTGCGGGATATGGGAGTCAAAGTTTCCCGTACGGGAGTAGACACTTATACCTTCCGTGCAGATGAAGTGGATACGGCCTATCTGGAGAGTCAGGAATTTTTGCAGCGTTGCTCAAAGCTGAGAGGTTCCGTCATGCTGGTTGGTCCGTTGCTGGCCCGCTTCGGACGTGCACTGATCTCCAAGCCAGGAGGAGACAAAATCGGCCGTCGCCGTCTTGATACACATTTCCTGGGTATCAGTAAACTGGGAGCAGAATTCACTTATGATTCAACCAGAGGTATTTTCCGTATTCAGGCAGATCATCTGAAAGGAGCTTATATGCTGCTTGATGAGGCTTCCGTAACAGGTACGGCCAACATTATTATGACAGCTGTTCTGGCTGAAGGTACTACTACTATTTATAATGCAGCGTGTGAACCTTATGTTCAGCAACTTTGCCGAATGTTAAACAGTATGGGTGCACGTATCTCGGGTATCGCCTCTAATTTGCTGACAATTGAAGGTGTAACTTCCCTGAAAGGCTGTGTACATCGTGTATTGCCCGATATGATTGAAGTAGGTAGTTTCATCGGTATGGCAGCAATGACAGCCAGTGAGATAACTATCCGTAATGTGTCGTATGAGAATCTGGGGATTATTCCTGACAGCTTCCGTCGTCTGGGTATTCAGCTGGAACAACGGGGAGATGATATTTTTGTTCCCAGACAGGAACATTATCAGATTGAATCTTTCATTGACGGATCTATCATGACCATTGCTGATGCTCCATGGCCGGGACTTACACCTGACTTGCTGAGTGTCATTCTGGTAGTGGCCACTCAGGCGAAGGGAAGTGTGCTGATTCATCAGAAGATGTTTGAAAGCCGTCTGTTCTTTGTTGATAAACTTATAGATATGGGAGCACAGATCATCCTGTGTGATCCTCACAGAGCTGTTGTGATCGGTCATGACCGTAATTTCTGTCTCAGAGGCGGAAACATGACTTCTCCGGATATCCGTGCAGGAATTGCTTTGCTTATTGCAGCATTGAGTGCTGACGGAGTAAGCCGGATACACAACATCGAACAGATTGACCGCGGCTATCAGAATATAGAACAGCGACTCACTGCATTGGGTGCGCGAATCACTCGTTTGCCTTAATTCATTTAGGTATGATTAAGAAAGAGGAAGTTTTTAAGATCGGTATTATCAATAAACCGCATGGGGTGAAAGGAGAAGTATCCTTTACCTTTACTGACGATATTTTTGACCGGGTGGAGGATTGCGATTATCTGGTTCTTCTGCTTGATGGAATTTTGGTTCCTTTCTTTATCGAAGAATATCGTTTCCGTTCGGATAATGTCGCTTTGGTAAAGTTTGAAGGGATTGATTCAACTGAAAAAGCACGGACCCTGACCAATGTGGAGGTTTATTATCCCATGAAGTTTATGGATGATCAGGAGGAAATCTCGTCGTGGAACTATTTTATAGGCTTTCGGGTAGAGGATATTCATCACGGATGTCTGGGTACAGTCGTTGATGTGGATGATGCTACCATGAATGTGCTTTTTGTCATCGAAAACGGAGATGAGGAAGTTCTGTTGCCGGCTCATGAAGAGTTTATTCTTGATATTGACCGCAAGAAGAAGATTCTCAAGGTGGACATTCCCGACGGGTTGTTGGACTGACGGATTGTGAATGAACTAATAAGGTACTGATATGAAAAGGAAAGGTCGTAAAGCATTCTGGCATAATATCAAGTTTAAATATAAACTGACTATTATCAATGAGAATACCTTGGAAGAGGTAGTGGGTATTCATGTGTCGAAGCTTAACGGGCTTTCAGTCTTGCTTGCTGCATCGACCGTCATATTTCTGATTGCCGCATCCATTATTGCTTTTACTCCCTTGCGCAACTATTTGCCCGGATATATGAACAGCGAGTTGCGTACTCAAGTCGTGACCAATGCGCTCCGTGCGGATTCTCTGGAGGAAGCTCTGGCTCGTCAAAACCATTATATTATGAACATTCGTGATATTCTGAGCGGAGAGGTAAAGGCTGACACAGTCAAGTCCATAGACTCGCTGGCTAACCAGCGTGCCGAGGAACTGATGGAACGGACTGCGGAAGAAGATGCTTTTCGTAAAAAGTATGAAGAACGTGAGCGTTATAATCTGACGGCTGTCAACGATGCCCATAGCGCCATCGGATTGAATTTCAGACGTCCTACTCGTGGAGTAATGGCGACAAACTTTAATCCGGAGGAGAAGCATTTTGGGGTGGATCTGACAGCCAGTCCCAATGAAAGTATAGTAGCTGCATTGGATGGTACAGTTATTCTGGCTACTTATACGGCAGATGCCGGTTATGTAGTCCAGATTCAACATACACAAAACTTTGTGACTGTTTACAAACATTGTGGTTCATTGATGAAAACAGAAGGTGACAAGGTGAAAGGGGGAGAAGTCATTGCACTGGTAGGTAAAAGTGGCAATGAAAAGGACACTCCTCATCTGCATTTTGAAGTGTGGCATAAGGGAAACCCTGTCAATCCGGCTAAATATGTAGTATTTTAAAGGTTATGAAGAAACAAATAGCAATATTAGGTTCTACAGGATCAATCGGGACACAGGCGCTGGAAGTGATTGCCGAACATCCCGACTTGTATGAAGTGTATGTTCTGACAGCTAATAACCAGGTGGATTTGCTGGCTGAGCAGGCCCGTAAGTTTCATCCGGAAACTGTTGTAATCGCCAATAAGGATAAATATGCCAGACTGAAAGAAGCTCTTTCCGATCTGCCGATTAAGGTTTATGCCGGAGAGGATGCCCTTTGTCAGGTTGTCGAATCAGGTCCGATTGACATTGTATTGACCGCAATGGTAGGATATGCGGGGCTTCGACCGACTATCAATGCTATTAAGGCAGGTAAGGCCATTGCTTTGGCAAACAAGGAAACACTGGTGGTTGCCGGAGAACTGATCAATGCTCTGGCAGCAGAATATCATACACCGATCTTGCCGGTTGATTCGGAGCATTCTGCAATATTCCAATGCCTGGAATCCGGAAATCCGGTTAGTAAAGTGATTCTGACGGCTTCAGGAGGTCCCTTCCGTACCTTTACCAGGGAGCAGCTTCAAACTGTGACCAAAGAACAAGCCTTGAAACATCCCAACTGGAGTATGGGAGCCAAAATTACCATTGACTCTGCTTCTATGATGAACAAGGGCTTTGAAGTGATCGAGGCACGTTGGCTATTTGGCATGCGCCCTGAGCAGATAGAGGTTGTCGTTCATCCGCAGTCTGTCATTCATTCAATGGTAGAATTTGCTGACGGTGCCGTAAAGGCCCAACTGGGAGTTCCGGACATGCGTTTGCCTATTCAATATGCATTCTCCTATCCGGTCCGCGAGAGTCTCTCCGGAGAAAGACTGGATTTCGTGAAGTGTCATACGCTGACTTTTGAAGCTCCGGATACAGAACGCTTCCGTAATCTGGCTTTGGCTTATGAAGCTCTTCATCAGGGAGGAAATATGCCTTGTATAATTAATGCGGCCAATGAAGTAGTTGTGGCTTCTTTCCTGCAGGATCGTATCTCGTTCCTGGGTATGAGTGATGTCATAGAACAGGCAATGAGCAAAGTTCCGTTTATTAAGGAACCTACATACGCAGATTATGTGGCCACTGATGCAGAAACCCGTCGAATAGCAGCTGAACTGGTTATCAATGCACCTTCTTTTTCTAAAAGTAAATAGTCCTTAAAAGTAAAATATCAGAAATTAGTAATAGAAAAGTAAAACAAGAGTAGAATGGAAACATTTTTGATTCGTGCCCTTCAACTGGTACTTAGCCTTTCGTTGCTGGTTATCATTCACGAAGGAGGACACTTTTTCTTTGCCCGTCTTTTTAAGATTCGTGTAGAGAAGTTTTATATCTTTTTTGATCCCTGGTTCTCGCTTTTCAAGTTCAAGCCTAAAAATAGCGAGACTGAATATGGAATCGGCTGGCTTCCCTTGGGAGGTTATTGCAAGATTTCAGGAATGATTGATGAATCAATGGATACCGAGCAGATGAAGCAACCGCCTCAGCCGTGGGAGTTTCGTTCGAAGCCAGCATGGCAACGCCTTCTGGTCATGATCGGGGGAGTATTGATGAATTTTTTGCTGGCTTTGTTTATTTATTCTATGATTCTGTTCACCTGGGGAGATCAGTATATCGCCCTGAAAGACATGAGTTATGGAATGAAGTTTAATGAAACGGCGCGCGAAATCGGTTTCCGTGACGGAGATATTCTGGTCAGTGCGGATGGAAAGGAGCTGACACGTTATAATGTTGATATGCTCCGTAGCCTGGCTGAAGCACGTGAAGTCGTTGTATTGCGTGATGGAAAGGAAGAGCAGATTCTCATGCCGGAAATCAGTTTGCTGGAGATTGCAAAGGAAGATCCTCCATTTGTGGACATGTTGATCCCTAATGTTGTCGATTCTGTTTTGGCCGATGGAGGATTTGCGAAAGCCGGTTTGCAGAAGGGAGACTCCTTGATTGCCTTTAACGGAACACCGTTGCATTCCTGGAATGAATTTACGGAACAGCTCGGTGAACTTCGTTTGCGGTCGGAGGTAGAACAGAAATCATCAGCATCTTTCTCGCTCGTATATTCACGGGCAGGAGTACGTGATACAGTAAATGTTACAACGGATGACCAGTTTAAGGTACTGGCCTATTCCATGAATCCGGGTTATCAGCCGACTCGTCTGACTTATGGTTTCTTTGAATCATTCCCTGCCGGTGTCGCTTTGGGCATCAATACCCTCAAGGGTTATGTGAATGATATGAAATATGTATTCACAAAAGAAGGAGCCAAGAGCGTGGGAGGCTTTGGAACAATCGGAAGTATTTTCCCGAAAGTCTGGGATTGGCAGCGCTTCTGGTCAATGACGGCTTTCCTTTCCATTATTCTGGCTTTCATGAATATTCTGCCGATTCCGGCATTGGATGGAGGACATGTTCTGTTCTTATTGTATGAACTTGTAGCCCGTCGTAAACCAAGTGACAAGTTCCTTGAGTATGCTCAGATGGTAGGAATGTTCTTGCTCTTTGGTCTGTTGATCTGGGCCAATTTTAACGACATTCTTCGTTTTGTGTTTTAGAAGTAAATAAAATGGCAGTTTTATGGATCAGAGCAAATCCTTAAAAGTAGCTTGATATATTGCTGATGAAGCCTGTTCCTTTTGTCTGGAGACAGAAAAGGAGCAGGCTTTGTTATATATACGTAGGAAGAGGAATTCTTTGTAATTTTGTTCGGTCAGAGGGAGCAAGGAAGCTGCCTGTCTGGAGATTGCGGGGATTCTGTGCCTGACAATAATTTGTAAACCAAGATAAGTGAAAATGAGAAAATTAATGTTGACCATTCTGCTTGCGGGAGGTATGGCAGCTTTTATGCCGGTAGCTGCTCAGGAACGCCATCCCGAATATTTACAGGCAGAGAAATTTACCGGTTCCAAACTGAAGAGCATGTTGTTTTCTACCAAGGTGGATCCTCACTGGTTTCAAAAAGGAAACTGTTTCTGGTTTGAGTATAAAACGAGTGAAGGAACTTTCTGGTATGTCGTTGATCCTGTTGCACGTACAAAGAAACTACTTTTTGACCGTGAGAAACTGGCAGCTCAACTGACGGAAATTGTGCAGGATCCTTTCGAAGCCCGTCAGATCCCTGTCCGTAACTTGAAGGCTGGAGAAGACGGACGTACATTTACTTTTGAGATTGTTTCTTCTCAGGACAAGAAATCAGATGATAAGAGCAAGAAGGATAAGAAAGAAAAGCAGGTCTTCTATTTCTCTTATGACTATCCGACACAGAAGTTGACTCATTTGACGGATAAGGAAAAGGAAGCTGACCGGAAAGGATGGGCTTCCGTATCACCCGACGGACAAACGGTTGTATATGCCAAGGATTGTAACCTTTATAAAATGAGCATTGCTGACTATCGCAAGGCACAGAAGGATGAAAAGGACAGTACAATTGTGGAAGTTCAGCTGACGACAGACGGAACACCGGATTTTGGCTATGGAATACCTTATAGCTTGTTGAATACAGATACACTTTGCAATGGCAAACGCCGTTATGCCTGGGGTGCATGGTCTCCAGACTCCAAACACTTTGTAGCGGTTGTTTCTGATGACCGTGCTGTAAAACCGTTGTGGGTGATTAATGCAGTGGCTAGTCCCCGTCCTACACTGGAAACCTACAAATATCAAATGCCGGGAGAAATGGAAGCTCCGGTAGAACATCTTTATTTGTTTGATATGACTACAAACTCACGTAAGGAGATTCGTACGGCAGCCTGGAAGAATCAGTCACTTGGACTGGAGTTCCGTCCGTTAGAACAGAAACAACGTGACAGCGAGTTCCGGCCTTTGGTATGGCAGGGAGATGACCGCCGTTTCTTCCTTACACGCAGCAGCCGTGATTTGCACCGTATAGATGTTTGCACGTATACTTTAGGTGAGGACTCCATTGTTCCTATTGTAAAGGAGCGGATGAATACCTATCAGGAAACACGTCCGATCCATGTCTTTGCGGGAGGTAAGGAATTTGTTCAGTGGAGTGAACGGGACGGATGGGCTCACTTGTATCTTTATGATGAGCAAGGTAATCTGAAGAACCGGATTACAGAAGGCCCCTGGCACGTGGAACGCGTTGTGAAAGTCGATGAGTCAACCCGTACGATTTACTTTGTGGCTTGCGGACGTGAGGCCGGTGAAAATCCGTATTATGAGCATTTGTATCGTGTAAAGGCAGACGGAAGCGGACTGAAACTGTTGACCCGTGGCGATTATTTCCATGAAGTAGAAATGGATGACGAAGCCCGTTTTGTTGTAGATAACTATTCACGGGTAAATACGATCCCCTGCGCAGAGTTGACAGACTCGGAAGGACGTCGTATTATGACCATTCAGGAGAGTGATTTCTCACAATTGAAAGCAGCAGGTTATCAGTTCCCGGAACCTTTTACCGTGAAGGCTGCAGATGGAGTAACTGATCTTTATGGAGTGATGTATAAGCCTTTTGACTTTGATTCAACAAAGGTTTATCCAATTATTGATTACGTGTATCCTGGTCCGCAGGTAGAGGCAGTGAACTATCCGTTTACCCGTATGAGTGTCCGTACGGACCGTCTGGCTCAGGCTGGTTTTATTGTGATAACAGTGGGACAGCGCGGAGGACATCCGTCCCGTTCAAAATGGTATCATAATTATGGTTACGGCAATATGCGTGATTATCCGTTGGCAGATCATGTAGCTGCGGTTGAACAGTTGGCTGCACGTTATGGATATATCGATTTGACACGCGTTGGTATTCATGGACATTCTGGAGGCGGTTTCATGTCTACAGCAGCGATCCTGCAATATCCTGATTTCTATAAAGCAGCCGTATCTTGTGCCGGAAATCATGATAATCGTATCTATAATCGCTGGTGGAGTGAAACTCATCATGGAGTCCGTGAGGAAATGACAGAACAGGGAGATACCATTTTTGCCTATAAGATTGCAACAAATCCGGAAATAGCCGGACAGTTGAAGGGACATTTGATGCTGGTTCATGGAGATATTGACAACAATGTACATCCGGCCAATACATTGCGTGTAGTGGATGCTCTGATCCGTGCAGGCAAGCGTTTCGACTTGTTGATGTTGCCCGGACAGCGTCATGGTTTTGGTGATATGGATGAATACTTCTACTGGAGAATGGTTGATTTCTTCACCGATCATTTGAAAAACTGGCATGAAAAGCCGGTTGATATCCCACGTCGCTAATGGGAAAAAGCATTTTATCCTTTCCGCTCGCAGCTTCGCGATGCGGGAAGGATAAACCTGTTCCGGTTCGTGCGGTCGTTGGGGCTGAATCGTGCGGTCGTTGAGGCTGAATCGTGCGGTCGTTGAGGCTGAATCGTGCGGTAGAAATAAAAAAAACGGCTGTCCTTTGTTTTTGGGACATCCGCTGCCATCTCAAGAACCCCCATTTAAAGGGTTCTTGTGTTTTCATCATCTTTTTAGTAGTTGTGTTTTTGTTATCCTTCTTTTCTATTTACCTTAAAGCAATTTTCTAAAACCTATTTCAACTTGAATCCTAAAAACTTTACCTTTTGCTAATACCTCTCTAAAACTTTTAACCTATTACTTTTACCAAATTGCTTTTTTACCTTAAAATCTCTAATACCTTAATTTATCTTAACCTTAAATCTAATACCTTTTGTTACCTTTTATATCCTTTGGTTTCACAACCACGATGCAAAGGTATGGCTTTTTTTATAATAAACAATGTTGTTCAGCATAAAATATCGCCTAAAAGTGTATTTCTTGATCTAAATCATGTCTTTGGGTGAAGTCTCTTCTTCAAGAGGCTTTGAGGAATACTTTTAAGCTTGCTGAGATAAGAAATGGAGAATAGAGTTACTTAATTCGTAACCCTATTCATTGAATATGCGTCAAATGTTAAAAGATAAACTATTGTCCGGACCTTTTAAAGAAATTATTCGCTGGTTGCTGCTTCCCCGGAATTCAAGATAAGGAGAGTAGAGTGCCTGTACAAAACGTCCGTCTACCAGCACATCAATATATTTCAAAAGCGGACTTCGTTCCGGATCTGCTTGCAGTTCTTCGTAAGTATATCCGGTATAGCACCAGATGTTCTGTCCGGTTCTTTCTTTCATGACACGGAGGAGTGTGAGAAATTCTTTGGGATTAAAGAAAGGATCTCCTCCGGAAAATGTGATGCCGTCCAGCAACGGATTGGAATTTATTGACCGGATAATATCTTCAAGCACTTCAGGAGTCAAAGGCTTTCCTGCCTGAGGATTCCATGATTCCGGGTTATGACATCCAGGGCAACGGTGATGGCATCCGGCCAGATAGATGGAAAAACGGATACCTTCACCGTCAACAATAGTTTCTGGATATGTATATAAATAGTTTAACATGCAGTGTCCGGGGTTATCCGTGTTTGACACGATCATGTTCTTCCGCACGCTTGGCTGAGTTCCAGCTGTTCAGGTCGCCGGTCAGATAGCCTGTAATACGGCGCATGCGCAAGATGTTTTCACTCCGGCAAATAGGACATTTGTCGTAAATTACGCCTTTATATCCGCAGTTGTGGCAAGTATCTACCGGATGGTTGATCGAACCGTAGCCGATACCTTCATCATGCATTACCTTGACAATTTTGGCTATGGCTTTTACATTTTTCTGAGCTTCTCCGTCCAGTTCCACGTAAGTGATATGCCCTCCGCGGGTAATGGCGTGGAAAGGAGCTTCACACTTGATCTTTTCTACGATACTGATAGGCTCTTTCACATCCACATGGAATGAGTTGACATAATAATCCCGGTCATTTACTCCGGGGATGATGCCGTATTTCCGTTTGTCTATGCGGGTGAAGCGTCCGGAAAGTCCTTCGGCTGGAGTAGCCAGTACGGAATAATTCAGATGATATTTCTGCTTATATTCTTCAGCCACCTGATTCATTACCTCAATGGCCTTGTAAAGAGTATTCCAGGCTTTCTTGCTATGACCATGGCCTTGACCGTAGAGTGCCATCATGGCATTGTGTCCTCCGATAAAGCCGATTCCTAGAGTACCCTGATTGAGGACATCACCCACTTCGTCGTTAGGGTTCAGATTGCCCCCGCCTTTCCATACGTTGTTGCCCATCATGAAGGGGAACTGTCGGGCAAGTGCCGTGCGCTGATATTGATAACGTGTATACAATTGTTCGGCTATGAATCGGGACATCTCTCTTACGGACTCCAGGAACAGGTTGCATGCTTCCTGTTCGATTGCGTCAGAATTATTGCTTTCTATAATATTTTCAGCTTTAATTCTTGCTTCGATGGCCAGACGTGGCATGTTCATGGTTGTGAATGACAGGTTACCTCGTCCTAAAGATGTTTTTTCTCCGTTCAGATTTTCAAATACACGGGTGCGGCAGCCCATGGTTGCCAGTTCGTATTTGTAGCGCTTGGGATCATTGATATCCCACTTTTCATTTTGGTTAAACGGTGTGTCCAGAAACATGAAGTTCGGGAAAAGCGCTTTGGCAGTTGTGCGGCATGCTTTTAAGAAGAGATCGAAGTTGGGAGTCTCAAAAGTCATTTTGCCTTCCAGTGCAGCATCAAAGTTCTGCATGGCCCGTTGATAGTCTGCTTCAGAATAAGACACTCCATCTTTAATTTTAAAGATCTGAATCGGGAATACAGGAACTTCACCTCGTGTACCTAGTCCTTCAATGGTTGCTTTCAGCAATTCGTCAATAACCATTCTACCTTCAGCTGAGGTATCTGTTCCATAGTTGATGGAGCTGAAAACCACCTGGTTCCCTCCTCGGGAATGCATCGTGTTCAGGTTATGGATAAATCCTTCCATAGCCTGGTGGGTATCCTTGCGAGTCCGTTCGTAGGCCTTGTTGAGGATATGTTTTAGTTCGTCTTCATTGACGTTGAATCCCTCTTTGTTTAATGTCGTCAGAAATTCTTTTTGAATCTCTGCAGATGGTATAATGGTAGCCAGCTGCTGGTTGACTGTTTTCTGTACGTCGTTCTCAGCAACATTGTATCCTTTCATTTCAAGGAAGAACGAAAGAATGGAAGTGACAGCCTTCTGATAACTTTTTAGTACGCCTTTGGCCATGAAGAAGTCAAGGGCAGGAATGGCCTGTCCGCCATGTTGTTCATTCTGGTTTGTTTGGAAAATGATAGTGGCCAGTGTCGCATAACTTTGAATTGACTGCGGCGTCCGGATGCTTCCGTTTTTGGTATGGAATCCCCGTTCAAACAAATCATCCAGGTCATACTGGATGCAGGTTGTTGTTTTGGTCGGGTAATAATCAAGGTCGTGGATATGGATATCTCCCAGCTGATGTGCTTCTGCATACTTTTTCGGGAGCAGGTATTTATATGTATAATCTTTGGTAATTTCCGAAGCAAAAGTCATCATTTGTCCGGCCGGAGTATGGCTCGACATATTGGCATTACTCAGATTGATATCATTCTTGTCGATGGCAACGATACCATCCATGATGTGTTTGATTTGCGTTTTCCGGTCGCGTTCCGTATTTCTCCACTGGCGATAGATGATGTATTTCTTGGCTACTTCCGGTTGAACCTTCATCAGTTCTGTTTCCACGAGGTCCTGAATAGCCTCGACTGTAATGGTCGGTTCAGCAAAGTGTTCGATGACACGTTGCGTGATTTCATCAATTATTGCTTCCTGATGTTCCAGGCCAGTAGCAACAAATGCTTTACCAATGGCATTGGTTATTTTGGCGGCTGAAAAGTTTTCCCGCTTTCCATCGCGCTTGATAATACAGATTTCATTCAGATTCATACAATTCATACTGAGATTGAAAAAAGGTGAAACATTACATGTCATTTGCTTTTTCCGGCAGGTCTTCTGACTGATCTCTTCCCCAAACGCCTTCCCATAAATGGTTATTTACAGTGGCTGGCATGGCCTTGTCTGGGCTTTTAAAGAATCACAGCAGCGGGTACTGTTGCCGATTTTCACGGCATTCCCTTTTGAAACGCTTCCGTTACCTTGAAAAGCGATACAAAGATATTTATTAAAATGATTCTGTAAAAATAGAGTTTGGGATTGTTGTCTAAATTGGAATACTTTTATTCTGCAAATCCATTCTCTGGCATACTGTAGTGGGCGAAAATGGATAACTTTAATTTATAACAAGAAAACATTTTGGAAAATTCAAAAGATTTTCTATTTATATTTTAAAATAGGAAGGAACAGATCCTGAAGGTTGTATTTACAAGAATAAAAGAAGAAAAGAAAGAAATCGAATGCAGGAGTACTTGTTGCTTTTCCTGCATTCGGTTTATAACTTATATCATGCATTCGTTTCGGGCAGATTGACAGGAGTCAGTCCCATTGCCTGAGCTTTCTTCAGCATATATTCGAATGCGGCATCATGCTCATTGGGAATTACTCCGTCAAGGATTGCATCTTTTATGGAGCTTTTGAGGCTTCCAATTTCCCGGCAAGGTTCCAGGTTGAATACCCGCATGATTTCCGCTCCGTCTACTGGTGGCTGGAAGTTACGGATCCGGTCTTTTTCTTCCAGATCTTTCAGTTTCTGTCGAACCAGTTTGAAATTATCAAGGAAACGTTGCTTGCGGGCTTCGTTTTTGGAAGTGATGTCGGCTTCACAGAGCATCATCAGGTCATCGATGTCGTCTCCAGCTTCAAAGAGCAATCGGCGGACGGCAGAGTCGGTCACTACGTCATCCGCAATGACGATGGGACGCATGTGGAGCCCCACCAGCTTTTGCACATACTTCATTTTCTCATTCATCGGAAGTTTCATTTTGCGGAAGATATCCGGAATCATCTTTTCTCCGATAAAATTGTGATTATGGAATGTCCATCCGATTTTAGGTTCCCAGCGTTTGGTGCGCGGCTTGCCGATGTCATGTAATAAGGTAGCCCAGCGCAACCAGAGGTTGTTGCTTACTTTTGAGATATTGTCAACCACTTCCAGAGTATGGTAGAAATTATCTTTGTGAGCACGTCCGTTTCTGACTTCCACGCCTTGAAGTGCTGTTAATTCGGGGAAGATCAATTCCAGCAGGCCACATCGGTCCAGCTCAACAAAACCTTTTGAAGGAATGAGGGAAAGCAATATTTTATTTAACTCGTCCGCAATACGTTCGCGTGAGATGATTTTAATGCGTTCCTTATTGCGTTCCAGAGCGGCAAAGGTTTCGTCTTCAATATAGAAATTGAGTTGTGTGGCAAAACGTACACATCGCATCATGCGTAAGGGGTCATCGCTGAAGGTGATGTCCGGATCCAGTGGAGTGCGGATGGTTCTTTTCTTGAGGTCTTCCATCCCTCCGAAGGGATCGACCAGTTCTCCGAACCGTGCCTGATTCAGACAGACAGCCATGGCATTGATCGTAAAGTCACGCCGGTTCTGATCATCTTCCAGCGTTCCGTTCTCTACGATGGGTTTCCGGCTGTCGTGGCTATATGATTCTTTTCTTGCTCCAACAAATTCAACTTCTGTATCATGGTACTTTACTTGCGCGGTACCGAAATTTTTAAAAACGGATACATGGGCACCGCGTCCCAGTTTCTTTCCAAACGCCTGTGCTATTTCGATTCCGCTTCCTACAACCACGATATCAATATCCTTTGAAGGGCGATTCAGGAAAATGTCACGTACGTAGCCTCCTACTGCATAACACTCCAGGCCCATCTCATCGGCAGTCTTTGAAATAAGACTAAATATTTTATTGGTAAAGTGTTCTTTTAATTCCATCCTTTTCTTTTAAATGAGGTGCAAAATTACAAAAAAATAGTGTGTCTTGCTGATATCAAACAGATTTAATTGTATTTTTGTTCCAAATTAAAAAAGCTTGAGCAGATGAAAAAATTAGGATTAATCGTTGTTGCACTGGCTTTGACGCTGGCTGGATGTAACAGTGACGAGAAGAAAGCAAGTGAATTGTTTCAGCGGGCGGAAGTTTCGTTTGCCGCAGAGGATTATAGCCTCACAAAATTGCAAATAGATAGTATTCGTACCCTTTATCCGAAAGCTTTTGAGGTGCGCAAAGGCTGCTATTGGCCTGATGCAGCAAGTAGACCTGAAGGAGCAGCAGCAGACCTTGGCTTATCTGGATAGTGTTATGGCTGTGAAACAAGCTTCTCTGGATTCCATCAAGGGAAATTATGTGTTGGAGAAAGATACAGCTTATCAGGAAGTCGGTAATTATTTTTATCCGACTCAAGTCGTGGAAAAGAATATCGGACGTTCTTTTTTGCGGGCACAGGTAAGTGAAACCGGAGAAATGTCGTTGACTTCTATTTATTGTGCAGGCGGCAATATCCACCATACGGCAGTGAAAGTGAGCGTGGGAGACTTGTTTGCAGAAACACCGTCTTCTTCGGACAGCTATGAAACGACGGATTTGGGAAGGGCCATTGAGAAGGCAGACTATAAAGTTGGCAATGATGGAGGTGTGGCAGATTTTATTGTTGCTAATCAGGACAAGAAGAATATTCGTCTGGAATTTATGGGAGACCGTAACTATCGGACGGTCATGCCGGCCAGTGATGTGAAGGCTATTGTGGCAATAGTTGATCTTGCTAAAATTCTGTCAGCGATGGAAGAAATCCGGAAAGAACAGAAAGAAGCTAATCTGAAGATTCAGTTTGTAACCCGTAAAATGCAGGAAAAGGCAGGGGAAGCAGCTGAATGATCTCTCCGGCCTGTTTAATGGCAGGGGTGATTTACATTATTATATATAAGGAAAGAGACTTTCCGCAGGTAATCAGATATATCCTGCAGAAGGTCTCTTTTTCTTATTGGATCCGGAGCCTGTTCGGCTGCTTTTGCTTATATAATTCTTTCAGCGACCTTTTCCCAGTTAACAAGTTTCCAGAAAGCCTCTATATATGCAGCACGGCGATTACGATAATCGATATAGTATGCATGTTCCCATACATCAATGACCAGTAAGGGAGTATATCCTTTAGTTAATGGATTACCTGCATTGGATTCTGGGAGAATAAATAATTTCCCCTCTTTATCAGCAGCCAGCCATACCCAGCCTGAACCGAACAGGCCAAGTGCCGCTTTGGTAAATTGTTCTTTGAATGCTTCTGCTGAACCAAAATTGCTGGTCAGCAATGCATCCAGTTTTTGAGGTATGACATCAGAATGGGAAGTTAATGTCTGGAAAAAGAACGTATGATTCCATGTCTGGGCCGCATTATTGAAAATAGCTCCATCGGCCTTACAGATAATGTCTTCCAGAGAGAGAGTCTCATATGGAGTTCCCGGAATCAGTTTGTTCAGATTGTCAATATAGGTCTGAAGATGTTTACCATAATGGAACTCTAGTGTTTCCTGGCTCATGAGTGGAGCAAGTTCTTCCATTTGAAAAGGAAGGGTAGGCAGTTTATGTGTCATAATTATTGGTTTTAAAGGTTATTTACATAATAAACAATTGCTTCTCCCGGAAAGTTCTTCTGAAGTCTGGTTAAATTTCGCAGACCGGAAAACTTTTCCAGTCCGATAACCCGATCAGAGCCATAGAATCTCCTATAATCTCTTCAGTGCAAGTTTGATCACCTTTTCGACAGGCAGATCCGGTTCCTCTTTTAACAGGAGACCGACGACTTTTTGTGAAGGAGCCTGTGCAAATCCTAACATCGTAAGTGCTGCAACAGCTTCTTCGTAAACTTCCGTATTGGCTGCTGCAATTACAGAGGTAACAGGAGCCGCCGTATCAATACCGGTAGAGGCAATCTTGTCTTTCAGATCAACAATAATTCGCTGAGCCGTTTTCAGCCCTATTCCCTTGACGGTTTTTAATAATTTGTCGTTACCACTGCTAATTACATTACAGAGTTCAGAGGGGCTGAGCGCTGAGAGAATCATGCGTGCCGTGTTACCTCCAATACCTGAAACCGTGATCAGCAACAAGAAAAGTTCCCTTTCTTGCCGGGTATAAAATCCGTAGAGGATATGAGCATCTTCGCGGATTGCTTCATAAATATAGAGCTTTACTTCTTTTTTCCCTTGGATGGCAGAAAAGGTATTTAAAGAAATGCTGATGGCATATCCTATTCCGTTACACTCAATCACGGCCTGTGCTGGAACAACTTCGATAACTTCTCCTTTAATATATTCAATCATATTTTTCTGATAAATTGTAATTATGATACAAAAATAGCTATAAGAAAGTTATAATTTGTAAGTTCGGCTCGAATATTTTCAAATTCCTTTGCTTTCTGCTTGTTTGGAATGATTTCAATTGTGTAACTTTGCGAACGTAAAATGAAAGAACAATAATTAAATATACAACAGAATATGAAAAAGATTAGAGCTGCCGTAGTAGGTTACGGAAATATTGGAAAGTTTACGCTGGAAGCATTGGAAGCTGCTCCTGATTTTGAGGTTGCTGGTATCGTTCGTCGGAATGGTGCAGAAAATAAACCTGCAGAACTGGCTGACTATCCTGTCGTAAAAGATATCAAGGAATTACAGGATGTTGATGTTGCTATTCTTGCAACTCCGACCCGTAGTGTAGAACAGTATGCTAAGGAAATTCTTGCTCTGGGCATCAATACTGTAGACAGTTTTGATATTCATACACAGATCACTTCTCTGCGCCGTTCTTTGGATGAAACTGCCAAAGCACACAATGCCGTGTCTATTATCTCTGCAGGATGGGATCCGGGAAGCGACTCAGTAGTTCGTGCTTTATTGCAGGCTATTGCTCCGAAAGGTATTACTTATACAAACTTTGGTCCGGGTCGCAGTATGGGGCACTCTGTAGCTGTCCGTGCGATTGCCGGTGTTAAAGATGCTTTGTCCATGACTATTCCTGTAGGTACAGGCATTCATCGCCGTATGGTTTATGTAGAACTGGAAGAGGGTGCAGACTTCAAGACTGTTGAGGCTGCTATTAAGTCTGATGCTTATTTTGTGAACGATGAAACTCATGTTATTCAGGTTCCCTGCGTTGACGATCTGAACGATGTAGGACATGGTGTGAATCTGGTACGTAAGGGAGTTTCTGGCAAAACTCACAATCAGTTGTTTGAATTCGATATGAAGATCAACAATCCGGCTCTTACAGCTCAGGTGCTGGTTTGTGTAGCCCGTGCCTCTATGCGTCAGAAACCAGGATGCTATACCATGATTGAAGTTCCGGTTATTGACTTGCTGGAAGGAGACCGTGAAGAGCTGATTGCTCATCTGGTATAATCTGTCAAGTGGATCCCTTTATATATAAAGGTGTAATTACCCGACATGCTTTTGTGTGCCGGGCAATTTCTTTTTATTGCTGTGAAGGACAATTAATGACTGATAGGGGATAAGAAGATATAAAATAAAAACTTAACGGTTGAAAGTTTATGCAGATCGCTATTTTTTTCTTTCCTTTGCAAACAGGTAAATAATAAAAAGGAAAAAATGATGTTTGCGAATATTGTCTGGGATGTGGACCCTGTGCTGGTTCATTTAGGACCTTTGGAAATCCGTTGGTACGGATTAATGTGGGGCTTAGGTTTCATATTGGCTTATGAAATGGTTTCCCGTTTGTTCAAGAAAGAAGGCTATCCGGATGCATGGGCTGATAAATTATTTATTTATTGTATTGTCAGCAGTGTTTTGGGAGCCAGACTGGGACATTGTCTTTTTTATGAGTGGGACTATTATGGTGCCCATCCTTTGGAGATTCTGAAAATATGGAAGGGCGGACTTGCCAGTCATGGTGGTGTCTTTGCTTTGATATTGGCCTTGATCTGGTATTCTAAGAAAGTTACCCAAAAGAGTGTCTGGTGGTTGTTCGACCGTATGATTCCGGCGGTAGCAGTGGTATGTATGTGTATCCGTTTCGGGAATCTGATGAATTCTGAAATCTTTGGTTTCCCTACAACGCTTCCGTGGGGATTTGAATTTATTCGCTCGCGTGAGTGGCAAGAGTTGTATAATCAGAATGGAGAAGCTTTGCCATGTCATCCTACTCAGATCTATGAGATGCTTTATTGTCTGGTTGCGTTGATTACTTCTACGGTGATGTATCGCAAATATCATTTGCAGAAGCACGTTGGTCTGATAACCGGTGTCTCTTTGCTGATCTTCTTTGGAGCACGTTTTGGACTGGAATTCATGAAGAATCCTCAGGTTGCAGAAGAAATTGGAATGACTTTGAATATCGGACAGTGGCTGAGTGTTCCGTTGATCCTTTTGGGTATTTGGCTGATAGCCACCTGTAAGAAACGTAAAGAAACGTTCTGAATCCATTTTTAAGACTGCTAGAAATGTTTCATAAACTATCAGGGATGTTACACTGATACATTCCTGATAGTTTATGAAACATTTCTTTTATATTGAAAAAGAGAGACTTTCTAATTTCGCAGCAAACAAAAAACTTTGGTATTAACTCATGCAAGATTTTAATGCTATGAAGTCAGAAAGTAAACAAATGAATCGTATGAAAGCAGTTGTATTGCTGCTCGCTTTAGCTTGTGTGAATGGATATGCACAAGAAAACAATTCTTCCAAAGGTGAAGATGGTTCTACTTCTAAAGAAGAAGGCAATCGTAATGTAATGCTGAATGCAGCCAGTGCCAATGGTCCCCGTGAAATTCAGATCGGCCTTCCTTCTGCAGATGTCAATGTCCTGGAGAATGGAATTCCGGTTACTTATGCCACGAATCCGCATTCGGTCAATTCTCTTTGGCGCGCAGATGCCAGCTTGAGTCATGTGGGCTTGCTGAAGATTTCAGAAACTGCCATTACTACCGGAAACATCGGTTATGCAGTCAATTCTTTTACTCAACTTGGAGAAAAAGGCTTTCATGGTACCTTGAACTATAAGACCAATCATTTTGGAATGCAGGAGGTTTCATTGAACTTGAACGGAAGCCTTGCCAAGGACTGGTTCTATAGTGGAAGTATTTACCAGGATTTTGATCCGGGAACCTTTAAGATTAAATCTACTCCTTTCCAGGATCGTACGCAGATCTATAAGTTTGCTCTTACGAAGAAGTATAATGATAACCGGGGTGAACTGACAGCCATCTATCATTACAGCAACAGCCATCCGGTATATAATTACGCTACACAGTCAGCTCCTTTCGTTTATGTAGGTGACGGTAGTGTCCGTGAGTTTGGTGATTTTGCATTGGGTACCACTTCTTATTTGCCGGTTGACAATGAGATGGTTTATCGCGACATGCGTACCGGTGAACTTAAGAAGACCAATCTGTATGATGCCAGCCAGAACAGGGGTAGTGAATTTACTTTGATGAATAATTACACCTGGGACAACGGACTGAACTGGAAAACAGTAATGAAATATGATCATTCACTCGGTTCTTTGGTTTATCAGACTCCGATGTCGCTTGATCAGAATGAAGCCGGAATCAATTATTTGTATGAAGCCGTTGACGGCAGCATGCAGCCATACACCGGTGAATATGTACAGAGCCGTATGTCTTGTCTGAACCGTGGCTTTATCGATTCCTTCATGTTTACCACAGAGTTGTCAAGAAAGGTAAACAACAGTACCTGGCGACTGGGCCTGAATGAATGGTACTATGATGTAGACTATACCTCATCTACAACCATGTATGACCAGTCAGTTCCGATGGATGGAAGTTATCCGGTGCGTTTGTATAATGCTGATTACGCAACATACTCCGGCCGCACTTATGCCGGAAGCGGTTGTTACTATGATTTCAACAAGAATGCTTCTGAATATTATAAAGGCCATGAAAACAAACTGGCTCTTTACTTTACGCATGATTGGGATATCACAGATAAGTTGAACCTGTATTATGGTGCCCGTCTGGAATATCAGGCTTTGCGCGGTGAGAACGCAGCCGTAACCAATGCAAATGGCGAATATGTCGGTCGTTTTGCAAACTATTATCTGGGAGCCACAGCGCCTGATGGAACTAAAATAGCTCCGACTTCAATGAGTTATGACTGGCTGAACTATGCATTGACTGCTGCCGTTACTTATAAACTGACAAAGGAATTCGGATTTACCGGTGACTTTACTTACATCACCCAGCATCCGAAAATTGAAAACTTTGCTCCTGCTACCTTACCGAATACGGATAAAATCTCCGTACCTCTGGGACGTGCCGGAATCTATTACAACAACGAATGGTTGAGCCTGACTTCACTGTTCTCTTATATTTCGAAGACAAACAACAACTCTACACTGAATCTGCAACATAAGACAGCTGCCGGACAGACTGAAATCATGGCGGCTCCGCTGAATTATGATATCAAGACTTTGGGATGGACCACTGATGTTGTTGCACGTCCGTTCAAGGGATTTGATCTTCACTTCCTCTTCACTTATCAGAAACCGACCTACAAGAAATATGAAACTTCCGTTACTTTCTCTGACGGATATGTAGGCAGCATCAATGCTACGGGCAATATCGTAGCTGAAATTCCGGAAGTGATTGTGGAAATCGATCCGAGCTATATGATTACCAAGGGTCTGAAAATCTGGACCAGCTTCCGTTACTTCAGCAAGACTTATGCGAACATCAACGATGCCTACTATTTCAATGGCCGCTGGGAAACCTTTGGAGGATTGAACTGGCAGGTGAACAAGAAGCTGGCTCTGGGCTGTACAGTATAAACTTCCTGAACCAGACCGGTGCGAAAGGAAGTATTGCCGGTGCTGAACTGATTGAAAAAGAAGATGCCGGTCAGTATGCCGGACACGTAATGGCAGGTAGCTATATCCGTCCGTTTACAGTGGAATTCAGTGCCAGTCTGAAGTTCTGATAACTGAAAATAATGATTTTATTGACAGAAAAGTTTTTAAACATAGTATCTTTAACGCATAAATAAACTGCAACCATGAAAAAGAATTTTTATCATCTGACAATGGCCTTGACAACAGCTACTGCGCTGGCTGCCTGTCAACCGCAAAAGAGTGCCATCAGTTTTGAACATCAGGGTGATACACTTACTATTGTTCACATCACAAACCCGACTAAATATTTAATTCTCCCCATTCAGGAATCTTGTAATGAAGGAAAGGTGAAGCTTGTGACCGGAAGCCCTGCCGATATGGCCATGGATGTCCGGCTGGCTGTTGACAGTGTGGAATATTATGTGCCTTTTGCTTTGCCTCAGGGTGCTAAGGAAGCAACGCTGACGATCGGCCGTGTAGCAGCAGATGCTATCTGCTGGGACAGCATTCAGCTGGCTGATACGTTTAATACTGCCAATACGGACTATTATCGTCCGGTTTATCACCATACTCCGCTTTACGGCTGGATGAACGATGCCAACGGACTGGTGTACAAGGACGGAGAATATCACCTGTATTTCCAGTATAATCCTTACGGTTCGAAGTGGGGAAACATGCACTGGGGACACTCAGTCAGCAAAGACCTGATTCATTGGGATCATCTGGATCCGGCTATTGCGCGCGACACTCTGGGACATATTTTCTCCGGAAGTACGGTAATTGACAAAAACAACAGTGCCGGTTATGGAAAGGATGCCATGATTGCGTTCTATACTTCTGCCAGTGACGAACACGGACAGATCCAGTGTATGGCTTACAGTACTGACAACGGGCGTACTTATACGAAGTATGAACAGAATCCGGTTCTTACTCCGTTTGACGGACTGAAGGACTTCCGTGATCCGAAAGTTTTCTGGTATGAACCGGCCCAGAAATGGTATATGATTGTTTCTGCCGACAAGAACATGCGTTTCTATTCGTCTACGGATCTGAAGAACTGGGAATATCTGAGCCAGTTTGGTGAAGGATACGGTGTACAGCCCAATCAGTTCGAATGTCCGGATTTCATCCAACTTCCTGTAGATGGTGACCGGACCAGGATGAAATGGGTGATGATTGTCAATATCAATCCGGGATGTCCGTTCGGTGGCAGTGCAACAGAATACTTTGTAGGTGATTTCGACGGAAAGGAATTCCACTGTGATACTGACAAGAGTGTGACCAAATGGCTTGACTTTGGTAAGGATCATTACGCTACGGTCTGCTTCTCTAATCTGGGTGAACGTGTAGTAGCTGTGCCCTGGATGAGCAACTGGCAGTATGCCAACGTAACTCCGATCCGCCAGTATCGTGGAGCCAATGCCTTGCCTCGTGAACTGTCTCTCTATACGAAGGATGGAGAAATCTATATGGCAGCCAATGCTGTGAAAGAAACAGAAGGCCTGCGTAAGGGAACTGCGTATGTAAACGATTTCGTTATGACCGATGAACATCTGGTTAGTCCGCTGGCAACCGGTCAGGAAGGAGCTTGCGAACTCGAAATGGACATTACGCCGAACAAGGCTCAGACAGTAGGCTTCCAGCTGATGAATGACAAGGGTGAAAAGACTGACATCTATCTGGATCTGAAAGCCGGACGTCTGGTGATGGACCGTACACAGAGCGGACTTGTAGCCTTTGGCGAGAAGTCAGAACCTCATGCAAAGGAGACAGATGATCACCGCAAGACTGAATCTGTGAACTATGTGAATGACTTCGCGCTGGGTACATGGGCACCTCTTTCATTGTGTGAAGGCAAGACTTATCATTTGAATGTATTTGTGGACAAATGTTCCGTTGAGATCTTTGTGGACGGTGGCCGTATCGCCATGACCAACCTGGTCTTCCCGACAGTTCCTTACAATGCACTGCGTTTCTATACACAAGGTGGCGAGGCTGAAGTGAAGAATCTGAAAGTACATCAACTGGGCTTGTAAATTATCCATACCTAATTCGTAACCATTATGACAGCTAAACAACAAATGAAATACGGAAGGCTGATTCCCGTTATGCTCTGCTTCTTTGCCATGGGTTTTGTGGATCTGGTCGGAATTGCCTCCAATTATGTAAAAGCCGATCTGGCACTGACGGATGCTCAGGCTAATATTTTTCCGTCACTTGTATTCTTCTGGTTCCTGATATTCTCTGTTCCTACGGGAATGCTGATGAACCGTATCGGACGGAAACGTACCGTATTGCTGAGTCTGGCAGTGACAGCCGTTTCACTGATGCTGCCTCTTTTCGGCGACGGATACGGACTGATGCTTTGCTCCTTTTCCTTGCTGGGAATCGGTAATGCACTGATGCAGACTTCGCTGAACCCGTTGCTGAGCAATATTATCTCGGGTGACAAACTGGCCAGTTCCTTGACTTTCGGCCAGTTTGTCAAAGCCATAGCCTCCTTCCTGGCACCCTATATCGCCATGTGGGGAGCTACACAGGCAATGCCGACCTTCGGACTGGGCTGGCGTGTACTTTTCCCGGTCTATATGGTGGTAGCCATCATCGCCATTGTCTGGCTTTCATCAACTCCGATTGATGAAGAAAAACCGGATAAGGCATCTGGTCTGGTGAACTGCCTGAAACTGCTGGGAACTCCGTTTATCCTGCTTTGTTTTATCGGTATCATGTGCCATGTAGGTATTGATGTGGGTACCAATACAACAGCTCCCAAGCTGTTGATGGAACGTGTCGGCCTGACTCTTGAGGAAGCAGGATTTGCCACCAGCCTTTACTTTATTTTCCGTACTGCAGGCTGTTTGCTGGGTACATTTATCCTGCAACACCTTTCAGCCCGCCGTTTCCTGGCTGTCAGTGTCGTATGTATGCTGGTTGCAATGGTCGGACTGCTGGTTTCCGAAGCACACTATGTGATCTACGTTTGCATTGCATTGATCGGTTTTGGTAACTCCAATGTATTCCCGATTATCTTTGCACAGGCATTGACAATGGTTCCTGACAAGAAGAATGAAGTTTCCGGTCTGATGATTATGGGACTTTTCGGTGGAACGGTCTTCCCTTTGCTGATGGGAGTGGCCAGCGATGCCGTCGGTCAGAATGGAGCTGTTGCCGTAATGAGTGTAGGAGTGATTTATTTGATAATTTATACATTGAGACTTAAAAAATAACCGAAAACCATGAATGACATTATCGTAGGAATGGGTGAGGCACTGTGGGACGTGCTTCCCGAAGGCAAGAAATTAGGTGGTGCACCGGCCAACTTCGCTTATCATGTTTCGCAGTTCGGCTTGAACAGCCGTGTGGTCAGTGCCGTAGGACAGGATAAACTGGGAGCAGAGATTCTGGAAAACTTCCGTGAAAAGAACTTGAATTGTATGATTGAATCCGTGCCTTATCCTACTGGTACGGTGCAGGTTGAACTGGATGCAGAAGGCGTACCCTGTTATGACATCAAGGAAGGTGTGGCATGGGATAATATTCCTTATACCAAAGCGCTTGAAGGGCTGGCCCGTCAGACGCGTGCGGTATGTTTCGGTTCGCTGGCACAGCGCAGCATTGTGTCGCGTGAAACGATTCATCAGTTCCTGGATGCTATGCCTGAAGGTCCTGATACCTTGAAGATCTTTGATATCAATCTTCGTCAGAGCTTTTACACAAAGGAAATTTTGTGTGATTCGTTCAGCCGTTGCAATATTTTGAAGATTAACGATGAAGAGCTGGTTACCGTAAGCCGGATGTTTGGCTATCCCGGTATCGACCTGAAGGATAAATGCTGGATTCTGCTGGCTAAATATAATCTGAAGATGCTGATTCTGACTTGTGGTGTGAACGGAAGTTATGTGTTTACTCCGGGACATATCTCTTTTGTAGAGACTCCGAAAGTGGAGGTTGCTGACACGGTTGGAGCCGGTGACTCGTTTACTGCTGCTTTCACTGCTGCGATCTTGAAGGGCCGTTCGGTAGAAGAAGCACATCGTCTGGCTGTAGATACCTCGGCATTTGTCTGCACACAACAGGGGGCTATGCCTGTATTTCCCGAAACTTTGATTGGTCGGTTGTCATAAATGATAATATTTTTTAGGGAAGGGCGGATACTCTGAACAGGAGATCCGCCTTTTTTTGTTTGAGGATTGTTCGGGGCAGAAAGCACGTTGTGAAAAATATGTCTGGACATTTCACCCGTTTTTTCTGCATGAAACAGGTGGTTTCTCAGGAGAAAATTTTTGTTCCACCAGCACGATATAAAAGTTCCACTAGCACGAAACAAAAGTTCCACCAGCATGAAACAAAAGTTCCACCAGCATGAAACAAAAGTTTCACCAGCACGATACAAAAGTTTCGTCTGCACGAAACTCCGGAATTGTCTGCATAAACCAGGGGGATTGTCTGCATGATATCAGATCATTGTCAGCATGGTGCCGGAGCATCGTCCTGACGCAGGCCGGTCTTTGGAAAAATATTCCCTTTTTACCGGTGAATTGGATTATTTTGTTACCTTTGTAAATCTAACCAATAATTAGCGGTCATGAAATACTTCTCTGTATACTTTCTGTTTGTATTGTGCATGTTGAATTGCTTGTTGACGGCTTGTGACCGTGAAGAGCCTCGCTATGTGATCGGCGTGTCACAGTGCAGTGATGACGAATGGCGTACCCAGATGAACAAGGAGATTCGCCGGGAAGCTCTTTTCTATCCGGGAGTTGAAATCAGAATCCGTTCGGCCAGAGATGACAACCGGCAGCAGATTGCTGATATAGAATCTTTTATCCGTCAGGAGGTGGATCTGATTGTCGTGGCTCCCAATGAAGCGGATGCCATTACACCGGTGGTAGAAAAGGCTTACGACAAGGGCATTCCGGTGGTACTGGTAGACCGGAAGATTGATTCGGAACGTTATACGGCTTATATCGGAGCCGATAACTATGAGATGGGCCGTCAGATAGGAACTTATATTGCCAGCCGCTTGCGGGGAGAAGGAAATATTGTAGAACTGACGGGGCTGAAAGGCTCCACTCCGGCACGTGACCGCCATCATGGACTGATTGATGCACTGTCTGATTTTCCGGATATTCATATTGTTGCTACGGCTGATGCCGGCTGGCTCAAGCAGTCTGCTGAGACGGCATTTGATTCCATTCTGGTGAAGCAGCCTCAGATCAATCTGGTTTTTGCCCACAATGACCCGATGGCTTCGGGAGCCTGTGAGGCTGCCAGAGGACGGGGACGTGACAAAGACATGCTTTTTGTCGGTGTGGATGCTCTTTCGGGTGAAGGACTGGGAGTCGAATCGGTGGCAGACGGAACGCTTGACGCCACATTTATCTACCCGACGGGAGGTGACCGGGTGGTTCAGGTGGCCATGGATATTCTGGAAAAGCGCAGTTTCCCGCGTGAGACTTTGCTTTCGACAGCTCTGGTAAACCGGCAGAATGCCCGTATCATGCAGATGCAGACTTTGCACATCAGTACCCTGGATGCAAAGATAGAAAAGCTGAACGGTCAGTTGGATGCCTTTCTCTCGCGTTATTCTGCCCAGCGGATGTTCCTGTATGCCTGTATCGTGATCATTGCACTGGTCGGAGCTTTACTTTTCTTTGTCGTTCGTGCCTTTTGGACCAAGAACCGGCTTAATACGGAATTGTCCAGACAGAAGCAGCAGCTGGAGGAACAACGTGACCAGCTGATTACCTTGTCCCGCCAGCTGGAGGACGCAACTCATGCCAAGCTGTCTTTCTTTACAAACGTCTCACATGACTTCCGTACGCCGCTTACTTTGATTGCAGATCCGGTTGATCAGCTTCTTCAGAGCCATCATCTGAATGAACACGAACGGTTCCTGCTCAATATCGTTCACAAGAATGTGGCTGTATTGCTTCGTCTGGTCAATCAGATTCTGGATTTCCGGAAATTTGAAGATGGAAAGCTGCAGTTGCGTCTGAGTCAGTTTGATCTGCATGCCTCTTTGCTGGAGTGGGCTGATGCTTTCCGGACCTTGTCTTTCCGGAAACACATCCATTTCCAGATTGATGCAGATGCTGATACGGATTTTACGGTGACAGCGGATGCCGAGAAACTGGAGCGGATTGTGTATAACCTGCTGTCGAATTCCTTTAAGTTCACTCCCGAGAACGGACAGATCAGCATGCATCTGTCTTCTTGCACGAAAAATGGAGAACCGGCAGTCCGCCTGCAGGTGACGGACACCGGAGTCGGTATGCCGGCCGAACACGTACGGCATATTTTTGACAGCTTCTATCAGATAGATGTCCATCATGCCGGTTCGGGTATCGGACTTGCCTTGGTCAAATCCTTTGTGGAGATGCATCATGGAACAATTTCGGTGGATACAACCGAAGGGCAGGGAACTTGCTTTACCATTGAGATTCCGGCCTGTCAGTCGGGAACGCTTGATCCGGATACGACCCGCAGTGCCGTCCTGACGAATCTGAAGGAAGGAGCCGTGCTGGCTGCCGATCAGGAAACCTTGCAGGCTGTTGCTCCTGAGTCAACTCCGGATGACAAGGAAACGATTCTTGTGATTGATGACAATCTGGATATCCGGGACTATGTACGTTCGGTTTTGCAGGATGAATACAATGTGATCGAAGCTGCCAATGGTCAGGAAGGGCTTCAGCAGGCCATGAAATATGTGCCCGATGCCATTATCTGTGATGTCATGATGCCGGTCATGGACGGTATGGAATGTTGCCGTCGTCTGAAATCAGAGGTACAGACCTCCCATATTCCGGTTATGATGCTTACGGCTTATGCTGTTGACGAGCAAAAAATCAAGGGATATGAGTGTGGAGCAGATTCTTATATCTCGAAGCCGTTCAGTGCCCGTCTGCTGACCGTACGTCTGCGTAATCTGATCGAGAACCGCCGTCGTCTGCAGAGTCTTTTTGCAGACATCAGTAATGTCTCTTTGCAGAAGACTCCGGTTGCAGAAGTTGATAAGGGATTCCTGGAAAAACTTCACCGGCTGATCGAGGAACGCTTGTCGGATCCGGATCTCAGTGTGGAAGAACTGGGTGAACAGATCGGGCTGAGCCGGGTACAACTTTACCGCAAGACGAAGGCCCTTTGCGGTTATTCGCCTAATGAACTGTTGCGCATTGCTCGTCTGAAGAAAGCAGCTTCTCTGCTGGCTTCCACGGAAAAGACGATTTCCGAAATCACTTATGAGGTAGGGTTCAGTTCTCCTTCTTATTTCACGAAGTGTTATAAGGAATATTTCGGGGAGAATCCGACGGCGGTTTTGAAGCGGAAAAAATAGAATCGGCCTTTCGTCTTCTTAAAAAATAAGAAAAGAGAATCCGAACCGATAAAAATCTGTATATTTGGCCCGCTAAAAAAGAAAACGAAAAGAGAATGTGTTTATGAAACGGTTATTATTGATATGTCTGATGTTTTGTAGTCTGATGGTTCAGGCACAAGATCTGAAGTCTTTGTTTGTGGCAATGCCCGATTCCCTGTCTCCATTGTGGACAGAAGTGAATCGTGCTGATTTTGGAGACTTTCTGGCCAGTAACATGAAGGCCCGGGTACGTAACCGTTTTGGCAATTTCTCTGAAATGCTGAAGTTGACAGACGATTATCTGCTGATGCAGTCTACTTCCGTCAGTACGATGGAAATGAAACTTTTGCCAGTAAACGATTCTGTAAATATCATTTGCATGGTGCAGACTTATCAGGCACCGGTTGCCGACAGCCGCATTTCTTTTTACGATACGGCATGGAAAGAACTTCCTGTTTCTCAGTTTATACAGCTTCCTGCAGAAAGTGTGTTTTATAAGACACCGGAAACAACGGCTCAGGCTGATTCGCTGGCAGACGTACGGAAGTATGCCGACATGTATCTGCTGAAGGCTTCCTTGTCGGAGAAAGGAAAGACATTGTCGTTTGTCTACACCACTCCGGAGTATATGGATAAGGAAAATTCAGACCGTCTGACTTCCAGCTTGAATATGAAGCAATTGGAATATGAATGGAGAGACGGAAAGTTTCAGCCGAAGAAATAACCTCTGCGTGCTGCGAGGTTCCGGTTGTATTTGTTTTGTCACATCAATAAATTGTTTTTCTGTATATTGTGTTTTAAAACATAAATAATAGGCGTTTTCAGATTATTGAATAAAAATAGATGAAAAAATAGTTAATTAAGTGCCCCGTTCTAACGAAAAAAAATTATCTTTGAGACGATTTTTTCAGAACCTTAGTTGTAATAAGGGTCATTTATTCTCTTGCTATTGAATTATTTTTAATTTAAATATCGATTTTATCCTGCGTTTGATTGTGTAAGATGATCAAACGCAAGATACATTGGAAAACGTTGTAAGAATGATTTTAAAATGTATTAAAACGGTTGCGACAGTAGCCTTTGCGATGGTGAGCATCAATGTGGCAGGGCAGGACTTGCTGGCTCGTCAGGCTCCCATCGACAGAAAACTGAAAGCCGTAGATTCTTTGGCTTTAGTGCGCCAGATTAAGGCGGAACAGGCGGTTTATCCCGCTTACAGTTTGTATCCTACCTGGGAAAATCAGCGTGTTCACGCATATGGAAACACCGTTTCCGTTCCCGATACTTTCCGGATTGATCTTTCCGGATTCTGCATGCCTACCACTCACACCAAGATTACTTCCAAATGCGGTCCCCGCTGGAGACGTATGCACAATGGACTGGACATCAAAGTGTATATCGGTGATACGATCCGTGCTGCTTTTGACGGACGTGTACGTATGGTTAAGTATGAACGTCGCGGATACGGAAAGTATGTAGTGATCCGTCACGACAATGGTCTGGAAACTATTTACGGACACCTGTCCAAGCAGATCGTTGCTGAGAATGAATATGTAAAGGCCGGAGATCCGATCGGACTGGGTGGTAATACAGGACGTTCAACCGGTTCTCATCTTCACTTTGAAACCCGCTTCCTGGGTGAAGTTATCAATCCGGAATTTATGTTTGATTTCCCCAATCAGGATATCGTAGCCGACAGTTATCTGTTTATCAAGGGTGCCAACCGCTATGCTTATCAGCGTACGCGTGCCTTGGCTGCTGTGAAGAGCGGCAAAATGGATCAGGTTGTTGCCAAGCAACAGGCTTCGGAAGGAAACTCTTCCGTTCGCTACCATAAGATCAAGAAAGGAGATACGCTGGGCCGGATTTCGAGAATCTATCATGTATCTATTGACCGTTTGTGTCAGTTGAACGGAATCAAGCGTACGACTATTTTGCGTCCGGGACAAGTATTGAAATGCTCTTGATGATGAGCTGATATATTGAGAGTTCTGAAGAGGACTCCGTTTCAGGCACGGATTACTGATTTTTTTGCGGTTGATGCTATTTCCGCATGCGATCATGTAATCCGTGCCTGAAAAATAATGTATTTATCCGAAAATTCAGTAACTTTGTCGCACTGATTTCGGATAAGACTTGATAATGAAAGATACTAAGCAACAATTTGAACATGTAATTGCCTTGTGCCGTGACCTGTTTGCCAAGAAGCTGCATGATTACGGAGCTGCATGGCGCATTATGAGACCTTCATCGGTAACCGACCAGATTTTTATCAAGGCGAACCGCATTCGCAGTCTGGAAATAAAAGGAGTTTCTTTGGTGGGTGAAGGAATCCGGCCGGAATTCATGGCTATTGTCAATTATGGAATCATCGGACTGATTCAGCTGGAATTAGGTTATGCAGAAACGGATGATATGACGGAAGAGACCGCGCTGGCTTTCTATGATAAATATGCGAAGGAAGCATTGGAACTGATGCTGGCCAAGAACCATGATTACGATGAGGCATGGCGCAGTATGCGGATCACTTCGTACACCGATCTGATTCTGATGAAACTTTATCGGACCAAGCAGATTGAAGCCTTGAATGGTGAGACTCTGGTTTCAGAAGGCATTGATGCCAATTATATGGATATGATTAACTATTCGGTATTTGGACTGATAAAATTGGAATTTGGAGAATAAACAGATACATAGAGCCGTTGTGATATGGACCAATGCTTGCCGGTTTTTGCTGGCAGTGGTCTTTACGTTTTCCGGATTTATCAAAGCCAACGATCCGTTAGGGAGTGTTTATAAGGTTCAGGATTATCTGGAAGCGTGGGGACTGCTTTCTCTGAAATCGGGCGCCCTGCCGTATGTCCTGGCTCTGGCTGTCGGTGTATTTGAGTTTGCACTGGGTATTTATCTGTTGTTTGGTATCCGTCGCCGGCTGGCTCCCTTTCTTACTTTGCTGGTGATGTGTTTCATGACTCCTCTTACTCTATGGCTCGCCATTTCGAATCCGATATCTGATTGCGGATGCTTCGGTGACGCTGTTGTATTGACTAATTGGGAAACTTTCGCCAAGAATGTCGTGCTGCTGATAGCGGCTGTATCTGTTTTCCGGGGCAGCAGGCATTTGTTTAAACTGGTTACGGATAAGGTAGACTGGCTGGTAGCTCTTTATAGTTTTGTCTTTATTATCTTTTTCTCCACTTTTACATTCAGGCATCTTCCTGTCTTTGATTTCCGGCCTTATCATATCGGATCCGATATTCGGGAGAAAATGGAAATTCCGGAAGGTGAGAAACCCAGTGTGCTGGAAACAGTTTTCATCTATGCCAAAGAGGGGAAGGAACAGGTCTTTACCATTGACAATCTTCCTGGTGATACCACCTGGACTTTTGTTGATTCAAAGACAATCGTCAAGGAGAAAGGATATGAGCCGCCGATTCAAGATTTTCATATTGTCTCGCAGGAAGATGGTCTGGAGCTGACAGATACCATACTTGGAGATGACAATTATACATTCCTGCTGGTAGCTCCCTGGCTGGAGAGAGCAGACGACAGCAGCATGGATCTGATAAATGAAGTCTATGATTATAGTGTAGAACATGGATACCGTTTTCTGTGTCTGACTGCATCAGGTGATGAGGCGATAGCTGCCTGGCAGGAAAATACAGGGGCGGAATACCCTTTGCACTGGCAGATGAAATAACGCTCAAGACCATGATCCGTTCTAATCCCGGACTGATGTTGCTCAAGAAGGGAGTGGTAATCAATAAATGGAGTTCTGCGTCTATTCCGGATGAATATCAGTTGAATGCTCCGCTGGAGAAACTTCCGCTGGCTCATCTGAGCCGCAAGACACTGGTTCACCGGATTCTGGAAGTTGTCGGATGGTTCGTTGGTCCGCTGTTGCTGTTTACGGCTGCAGACCTGATCTGGCTGCAAATCAAGGCGCGGAGAAGACGTGCCGTATCGAAAACGGAACAGGAAAAGTTGGAATAGAGATTATAAAAAGAAATATTAACCCTTTAAATTTTTTGTAATAATGAGAAAGAACATTGTAGCAGGTAACTGGAAAATGAACAAGAACCTGCAGGAAGGTATCGCTTTGGCTAAGGAACTGAATGAAGCACTGATCGCAGACAAACCTAACTGTGATGTTATCATCTGTACTCCGTTCATTCACCTGGCTTCTGTTACTCCGATTGTTGACAAGAACATCATTGGCGTAGGTGCTGAAAACTGCGCAGATAAAGTATCTGGAGCTTACACAGGTGAAGTTTCTGCTGAAATGGTTGCTTCAACTGGTGCTCAGTATGTAATCCTGGGTCACTCAGAACGTCGTGCTTACTATCACGAAACTGTAGAAATCCTGGAAGAAAAGGTTAAATTGGCTTTGGCTAACAACCTGAAACCTATTTTCTGTATCGGTGAAGTTCTGGAAGAACGTGAAGCTAACAAGCAGAATGAAGTTGTAGAAGCTCAGCTGGCTTCTGTATTCTCTCTGTCTGCTGAAGATTTCAGCAAGGTTATTTTGGCTTACGAACCGGTTTGGGCTATCGGTACTGGTAAGACTGCTACTCCGGCTCAGGCTCAGGAAATCCACGCACATATCCGTTCATTGGTTGCTGCTAAATATGGTCAGGAAGTTGCTGAAAACACTTCTATCCTGTACGGTGGTAGCTGCAAGCCGAGCAATGCAAAAGAATTGTTCGCTAACCCGGATGTAGACGGTGGTCTGATTGGTGGTGCTGCTTTGAAGGTTGCTGACTTCAAGGGTATCATCGATGCTTTCAAATAATCTGAACTGATAAGACAAACAAAGTTGGGGAGGGATATGATAAACCCTCTCCGACTTCTGTTTTACACAAAGACGGACTTCGGAAGGAGTTCCCGAATCAATATGAGAAAAGAATATTCTCTTTGTCAATACAAATAACAATCCGGCTATGATTAAATATCTATTGTCTCTTATTTTTCTTTTATCTGTTACTGCGGCGAGTGCACAGCGGAATATTGTGGAAAGCTTGCAGACCGACCGTCCCGGACAAGGTAAGGTAACAATACATCAGGATGCCGGCATAACGGCACTGATTGGTTCGCGTTATGTGAAGGCTACTGCTACTGAGGCACAGCGTACACTGAAAAGCAGAGGTTTCCGTGTGCAGGTGTATGCGGGCAACAACTCCCGGCAAGCCCGTAATGAGGCTAACCGTGTGGCAGAGAAGGTGAAAGAAGAATTCCCTGAGATGCCGGTTTATACCTACTTTCAACCTCCCCGCTGGTTATGTCGTGTAGGCGACTTTAAGAGTATAGAAGAAGCACATGTAGCTATGCGTAAGCTGAAAAGTACAGGTAACTTTAAAGAAGTTGCCATTGTGCGTGAACAGATTAATATCCCTATTGAATAAACCGAACAACGATGATTGATACAAACTTGGTGAACTGGCCTGAAGAGAGAGTGGCTAAACTGATGTCCCATTACAAGGAAATTCTGTCCTTGCTGGGAGAAGATCCGGAACGTGAAGGACTGCTGAAGACTCCGGAACGTGTGGCAAAAGCCATGCTGACTTTAACCCGCGGTTATGAGGTTGATCCGAAAGCTGTGCTGAATGCTGCGAAGTTTAAGGAACCTTATAGCCAGATGGTCATCGTTAAGGACATAGATTTCTTTTCGATGTGTGAACATCACATGCTGCCTTTCTATGGCAAAGCACACGTGGCTTATATTCCAAATGGCTATATTACCGGTTTAAGCAAGATTGCCCGTGTTGTAGACATCTTTTCCCATCGTCTGCAGGTGCAGGAACGTATGACCTTGCAAATCAAGGAATGCATCCAGGAAACTTTAAATCCATTAGGTGTAATGGTTGTTGTGGAGGCTAAGCATATGTGTATGCAGATGCGGGGAGTAGAGAAACAAAACTCTGTGACCACAACGTCTGATTTTACCGGAGCATTCAATCAGGCAAAGACTCGTGAAGAGTTTATGAATCTGATCCGTAACAGACAATAAGCAGGGCACAGCCTACGCTTTCAGGACTACACGGTCGCCGGCATTTTGAGCCATCAGGCTCTGTGTTTGCTGTAATTCCTTGTAGCGCTGCATGATGGCAAGACATTGTTCCGGATCATTGGCTATTGCCGGATTGCTCAATGCCTGTAGGGTGTGTTTCATTTCTTCTTCCACAATGGCTAGCTTGAAATCCAGAAGCAGGCGGGGAACCAGTTCGTAGAGACGTTCTTCGTCTGTTATTATTTTCTGGTTCTTGGAATGATATTTGCTGAGCTGATACCGTTCACTGGCCAGATCGGCAGCCAGTTTGCTGATGGCCGGATCCGGATGTGCAATGAAGTAGCGTTCTGTGGAAAATCCGTTGTCATGCAGATGGGCTTCCGCTTCTTTCAGGATGAGGCGGTGCAGAGGATCATGGAACTGAAGTTCGTCTTCTTTCAGTTCGGATGCAATGTATTCGGTTACTGTGAGCGGCCGCTCTTCTCCGTTTTCGTCTTCCAGATAACACATGATCTTTTCTCCGTATCTGATCAGCATCCGTACCAGTTCTTCCTCTTTGGCATAAAAGACTTTTTTCTCATTCCCTTCCAGAGGTATATAAGAAGTGTAAGCTGGGGATGATTCCGGAGCTTCTGCTGGAGTGATGTCTGCCGCAGGCAAGGATGCTGCTGCGTCTTCTGGAGTAAACGGAGGTATGTTTTCTGGCAAAACCGGCTGACTTCCATATTCTTCCGGCAAGAATTCCGATGCGGGAGGCACAGGAACCTGATTCTCTGCCGGAGGTTCAGCAGGAGAGGGAACGGGAATATATGTGTTATTCCCGGTTGTACTTTCTGTATGGTAGGCTGTTGTCTGCTGACGGGATTCCCGCTGCTGGCGGCGTTGTTCTTCCTTGAACCGGGTTTCGCGAGCCTGTTCAATAAGTTTTGCTGTCGCTTCCACCAGGATCTTCTCTTCCATCTGCAACATCTGGCTGCATTCACGGATATATACAGAACGCACGATGGCATCCGGTATGACAGAGATACTCTTGACAATGCTTGAAATCAGAGAGGCCCGTTTGATCGGATCCTTTCCGGCTTCTTCCATCAGCAGGTCGGTTTTGAAGCGGATGAAATCTACTTCATGTCCGTTGATATATGCCTGATAATCCGTTGCATTATGTTTCCGGGCAAAGCTGTCCGGATCGTCTCCGTCAGGAAGCAGGCAGACTTTTACGTTCATCCCTTCTTCCAGCAGCATGTCAATACCCCGGATACTGGCTTTGATTCCGGCGCCGTCACCATCATAGAGTACAGTGATGTTATTGGTGAAGCGATGGATCATCCGTATCTGTTCGGCTGTCAGTGCCGTACCCGATGAGGCAACGACATTTTCAATACCACTTTGATGCATGGAAATGACATCGGTATATCCTTCTACCAGAAAGCAGCGGTCCTGACGGACAATGGCCTGCTTGGCAAAGTAGATACCGTAGAGTTCGCGGCTCTTGTGGTATATTTCCGATTCAGGGGAGTTTACGTACTTCATCTGCACGTTTTTGGTAGCCGCATTGAGCACACGGCCTCCGAAAGCCACTACCTTGCCCGAAAGCGTATGTACAGGGAAAATGACGCGTCCCCAGAACCGGTCTCTCAGCGAGCCATCATCTTTGCGATAGCAGAGTCCGGTCTTTACCAGATAGTCGGCTTTATATCCTTTCTGAATGGCAGCTTTGGCCAGGGCATCATGGCTGTCTGTGCTGTAACCGAGCTGGAACTTCTTGATGATATCATCGCGGAATCCTCGCCCCCGCAAATAGGTCATACCGATACGCTGCCCGTCAATGTTGTTGTAAAGAATGTCCTGAAAATATTCGGCCGCATATTGGTTTACCACGAACAGACTTTCGCGCAGGCTGTGTGCCTGTTTTTCTTCATCGGTCAGCTCGCGTTCCTTTACCTCGATGTTGTATTTTCTTGCTAGCCATTTCAGTGCTTCGTAATAGGTGAGCTGTTCATGCTCCATGATAAAATGTACCACGTTTCCGCCTTTTCCGCAACTGAAGCATTTGCATAATCCTTTGCTGGGAGAGACGCTGAACGAAGGCGTCTTTTCGTTGTGGAAAGGACACAGGCCGATGTAGTTTACCCCCCGCTTGCGGAGTGTAACAAACTCGGATACCACGTCTACTATCTGTGCGGCATCCAGTATGCGGTCTATGGTGGCTTGGTCTATCATATTACGGAGCGAAAATACAAAAAAAAACGGAGAATATGTGCTATTCATCCGTTTATAAATCGCCTCGGAAGAGGGGCTGGGTAAATTGTGATACGGGGAGCTATTGCGGAGTCATTTTATGGAGAGATAAGCTTCCTTAGTTTATCTGGTATATATAGATGCAGTCCTCTCGTTCTTTGCTGACTGCATACATCCGTTTTTCCTCTTTATCTATGACAAAACTACTGACAGGATGATTTAAGGCATAACGGCTGATTAGTTCTCCTTCCCAGTTCCACTTTTCCAGTGTTTGTATGTCTTCTTGTTGGTTTAAGATATAAATATATTGGTCTGTGGCGTAGGGAAACAAGTGGTAATAAATCGTCTTTTCATCTTTTTCTGTTGTTTCTTTTGTGGGCAATAACGTCTCTTTCAGTAATTCTCCGGTATAGCTATAGATTCTGACTAATCCTGTGTAAGCATAAAAGGCAGCAAATTTATCTCCGGATGGATGAGCTACGGTGAGTTTGTTATAGACAAACCGGTTGGGAGTGTCTGTTTCTTCCTTTAACAAATGTGTAGGGTATGCTCCGAAATTATGAGTCGTTCCGTCTTTTTTCAGTAAAGTAAATTCGTACGCATCGTCTGTGGATACAAAGCAATAGGTACTGTCTGCCAGAAATAGGAAGCGGTTAAGTGGTGACAAGTTGGTGGGGAGCTGATAATCAGAAATTACATCCAAGTTTCCTTCTTCGGTTATCCGGACATCTTTTATGCGGTTGGTTTGTAATTCGAAAGTACGAAATCCTTGAGTCGTCTCTTGAAAGTTGCGTTCAAGCATCAAGAATTCATCCGGCCCTTCTCCTCGGATTCCGGCAGAATAAAGCAGTTGGCATTCTGGGAGTTTCCAAAAAGAAAATAGCGTGTCATTTCGTTCTTGGTAAGCTACCATTTGGTCTTTGATTGTAAAAAGCCGGGTTACGGATAACAGAACAGGGGGAGTAACAATACTGTCGCAGGTAACTTCTGTAATGGCAGGTAATGAGACAGGACTCCCGCTATTGGAGCGGGAGCAGCTTCCTGCAATCAGACTGCTTAAAATTAAAGCAGATAGTGTTTTTATCATTATTTTAGACATTTGCTTCTGTTTCGTCCTTCAAGTAACCAATAAAACTCACATTCACTACAAATACAATCCCAATATGCTAAAGAATCATCATCTGGGGCTTTGCGCCAATCTCTAAAACATATACGGCTATTGGGATCTGTTTCATCTTGTGCTAATGCTTCGATATTTTCTAGCATGAGTGAAGACATCTTTCGTGAATTTTGAACTTGTTGAATGTAATGATACACTCCATAACCTGCAAATAGAATTGTGAGGCTAAGAAAATAAATTTTTTCATATTAGTATTAGAAAATAATATGACAAGAGAGAATTTAGCTCTCTTGTCATGTGATTAATTGAAATAGATTACTTAATGTTCGGGTTCAGCTTGTTCCATTCAGCTACCGGAGGAAGCACACCCATTGCGATTACTTCATCGCGCAATGCGCACAAGTGTTCGTAGCTCTTGTCCAAAGTAGCCTGTTCTTCTGCTGTACCATTCAGTGCAGCGCAGTGGCAGCCGTCAGCTGTGATAGAAGTTTCCCAAGCCATCATGATGTGATCGTACTTATCGTTTGATACGTAAGTACCAGCCGGCCAACGGAATGCTTTACCACCCATAGCAGCACCAATCATTTCGATAGAAACGTATGACGGACTCTGGAATGAAGAACGACCGCGCAGGTTGATGATGTTTGCACCACCTTTAGTAACTTTCTGCTGGATTTCAGCCCACTGTTCTTTAGTCAGAGCGTCAGTACCGATGATGTCAGTCAACGGTTTGCCGTTAACTTTTGCAGTTGATGCAAATACAGCCATCTGTTCGCCGTGGCCACCGTAAGTACGGCAGTTTTCAACAGCGTCCATAGATACGCCGAAGTGTTTAGCCAGTTCGCTGCGCAGACGAGTAGAGTCAAGAGCAGCCAGAGTAGTAACCTGACCCGGTTTCAAACCAGAGTACAACAGAGTGATCAAACCAGTGATGTCAGCCGGGTTGAAGATAACAACGATGTGTTTTACATCCGGGCAGTACTGTTTAACGTTCTTACCGAATTCTTCTGCGATAGCAGCGTTACCTTTCAGCAAGTCTTCACGAGTCATACCAGCTTTACGAGCTGCACCACCTGAGTTTACGATATATTTAGCACCAGTCAGCGCTTCTTTGATATCTGAAGTGAAAGTGATGTTAACACCTTCGAAACCGCAGTGGAACAATTCTTCAGCAACACCTTCCAGACCTGGAGCGTACGGGTCGTACAAACAGATGTTAGGAGTTAAGCCCATCATGATAGCAGTCTGAGCCATGTTAGAACCGATCATACCGGCAGCACCAACAATGGTAAGTTTTTCGTTTGTTACAAATTCCATAATTCTTATTATTTAAGTTATGTTATAAAGAGTATATCCTGTTTTTATCTTGCGCTACAAAGATAGGAAAGTTCTGTGGTATATACTAATCTTTTGAAAGCTAAATGCGGCGGAATAAACGGTCTTTGGCTTTAATTACTGAAAAATTTCACTATTTTAATAGACCGGATGTCGCTTTTGCAAAGAGGATATGGCAATCGGGCGTTTCTGTTGTTTCGGAACGGCAGGGCCGGAGGGGAATAATACGGATGAAATGTCAGAAAGGAAAGAGTATGGAACCTGAATTTTCTGTAAAAGAAGATTAAAACGGAAAGAAAAGCTAGGAAAAGTTTTTCGAAGTTCGGGGAAATCATTACTTTTGCAATGATTATCACAACTGGGGTTGTTTGGTTTTGACAGCGAGAGATGTGGTATGTAAGCATGCAGTGCGTCAGTGATTTGCACTATAATCTCAGTTACTGAACAATTATCTGGCAACGAAAATTATGCTCTCGCTGCTTAATCGAAGTATAGTAGATTAGCTTTATTTCTGCCACAGTGGCGGAAACGAGACATCGCTCAAAAGCTCTTGTTCCGAAGCGTTTGATAAAGCGGTGCAGCAAAATCGGGAATAGTTTCAGTCTTGTCCTGCGGCTGGGATGAAATTTTAGGGACTAAGGCACAAGTGGGTGGCTCTGGTCTTGCTTATGCACGAAAACCGAAGGCAGAGATAAGCATGTAGAAAGCATATGGCTTCCTTGTTTGGACGAGGGTTCGACTCCCTCCAGCTCCACAAAGATGTTCGAAGGCCGCTGATTTTCAGTGGCCTTTCTTTTTTACTGTTCTTGAAAAAACGTCTCCAGCTTTTTTAAAAACGTTTCGGCGAATGAAAGAAAAGACTTCGGGCTTTTAAAAAAAACGTTTCGGGCTTTTTCTGGGAGATTTTCCTTATTTGCTTTCATCAATGGTGGGACAAAGCTGCTTTACCTTTTCTTCGAATGATTCCCGGTCGCGTGCACGGTTTCTTACTGCAGTCCGGTAATTATAGATTGTCTGTGGTGAATAGAATAATAAGGTAGCGATACGTGAACTGTCCTTGATTCCCAATCGGACAAGGGCAAAGATACGCAGTTCCGTATTGAGAATTTCTCCTTTTTGCGGAATGATTTCTTCTCCTTCACGGAGCAGGGCATTGAATTCCTTGATGAAGTTCGGGTAAAGTGTCAGGAAAGTAGTGTCAAAATTTACGAAGAAATGTTTGGCATCATTTTCAGACATCTTGTTGTTGGCCAGCTTGGCAAGATCTTCTGTCTGCTTGGCTTTTACTTTACGCTTGACGAGATCCTGATATCGGTTTAGCTTGTCGATGTAAGCGGCACAGAGATCAAGAAACAGGCTTACGTATTCTTCACGGATATGATTGGTGCGTAGCAGTTCATTGTTGAGTTCAGTCAGCTGGTTGTTCATGTGGGTCACTGCCTTCCGTTGCTTTCCGAGCTGTTGCATCTGACGGTAGATATAAAAGATGGAAACGGCAAGCAGGAGACTCAGCAGGCTGATGAAGCAGATGGCACGTGTCAGACGTTCACTCTTGTCATTGCTTTTCTGCTGGTAGGAGCTGACGATGGAAGGAAACTTCCGGGCAATCTCAAGCATGCGCAGCCGGTTGTTGTAGAACATGGCATCTTCCATGGAGTAATTCAGGTAGCGGTTGGCCTTTTCCAGTTCCTGATCTGAAGTTTCGTACAGAAACATAGCCAACTCCTGCATAGACAGATTTTCTTTCAACGGGCAGGTGTTGTCGGAAATCGACGAGAGAATCAGATATTTTTCATATTCCCGGAAATTACCCTGCCTTTTGTGGGCAAAGGCCAGACCACAAGTGACACACGCATAGAGACGGGTGTTGACTGCCAGTCCCTGCAAAGCCTTTTCGTAAGCCTGCTGGGCTTCAAGCTGATTGCCGGTCCGTGCTTTCAGTTCTCCTTTCCAGTAATAATATTCGTTGCTTTCCCGGGGAAGTACTTGTAACATGGAATCGTTATAAAGCACTTCTTTCTTGCGGAACTGAGGTGCATAGACATCGTCATTGGAATATTCGCTCCATACACTGTATACCCATTCGTAGGCCGTATAATAACTCAGCAACATGGTTGAATCGACCTGTGCGCGATTGATTTCATTGAGCTGCTCAAGGGCTTGTGAGAAGTAGCCTGTAGTTGCAAGCAGAAGAGAACGGTTGATGATACACTGCTGTTGTTTTTGAAGATCATTGAGACGGATTGCCATTTTCTCGGCCTGATCTACATAGAAAAGAGCAGAGTCAGAGCGGTAAACATAATACTCCTCAAAGATCTGGCCGTAAAGTTGGTAAAGGGTTGAAGCAGACATGCCCGGACGAATTGTTTGCCGGAGACTGTCAATACGTGCTTCTTTGTGCAGGGCAGTGGCCTGTCGCAGTGCAAGTACCTGTTCCAGTTGCTTGTATAATTGAGGAAAATCAGATGTTCCGGCATGCAGGAAGTTTCTACTGAACAGGCTCAATATAATAAGGAGATAAATGTACCGTTTCATATTCTTGTCGGGGCTAGAAATTACCATTCAGACAAATTTAGTGATTTTGTCTTAATTTTCTATATCGAGGAAATAAAAAAAGCATTCTTGCTGAATCAGACTCTTCCGGCTCTGTTCTTCGGTCTACTTTGATATCAAGTATTTCTTTTTGATAAGTGTTAATTATCAGTTATTTATAGGATCAGCATATCTGTATTCCATCTACCTGGCTTCTACTCCTGAAAACTGAATGAAATAAAATCATCTACATTTGCTATCGCCATTGAGGAACAGAAGTACTTACGATGGAAAATGAGAATAGATGAATATGAATCCTTAAATTAAACCTCATGAAAAAGAATTTTTTACCTTTTGCAATGTGTGCGGTTTTTCTGTCGGTTTCAGCCAATGCATCAGCACAGCGGGATGCCAGACAGGCAGACAAGAAAGTTATCTCCAACGATTCATTGGAAGTGAAAAAGGCGAAGGGCAGTGAACGTAACGTGATGCTGAATGCTTCGGATGCCACTAAACCACGAGAAATTCAGATTGGTTTGCCAAGTGAAGATGTGAATGTTTATGAAAACGGACTGCCGGCTGTTTATTCTTCGGCTGTTCATAAACTGCAATATCATTGGCGCAGTGATGCAAGTCTGGGAGAAGTCGGACTGATGACTCCTTCTGAATCAGCTATCCGTACGGGAAATATCGCTTATTCTGTAGACTCGTCCAGCAAACTTGGACAAAAAGAATTCAAGGGAATCTTAAATTATAAGGCTAATCATTTCGGACTTCAGCAGTTTGATCTGAATGTTTCCGGCGGAATCGGTAACAACTGGTTGTATTCAGGAAGTGTTTATCAGACTTTTGATCCGGGAACTTTCGATGTGAAGTTTGATGAATATGCCGATCGTATGCAAATCTACCGTGCCGGGCTGACTCGTCTTTTCAACAACCGGAAGGGTAAGGCAAGCTTGATGTACAAGTATGCTTATAGCCGTAATTCCGGTAACGAACTGAATGCAGCTCCTTTTATATATGTAGGCGATGGTTCCATCAAGGAGATTCCGGGCTTTGAACCGGGACTGGCTTCATATGGTCCTACCAGTGGCGAAATAGAGTATCTGGATATCATGGACGGCAAGATGAAAAAAGCCAATCTTCGTGATCTGGAAGACAACCGTTCTCATGAGGTAACGTTCCTGACAGACTATACATTCGACAGTGGTCTGAAATGGAATCTGGATATGAAATATATGACTGCACCGGAAGCCAATTATGTAGATTTTGGTGGAAGTACCATCAGTGAACTGACAGAAAGCGACGGATATACTTTGTCTGACGGTACGCCTTATGCGGGACTGGTGGAAGGACGTCGTACCTGGCTTCACTTCGGTAAAGTGAAAAACTTCCTGGTAACTTCGGAACTGGCCCAGCGTTTTGGAAACCATCAGATGCGTCTGGGATTGAATGAATGGTACTATCATCTGGATTATCATTCTTCTTCTTTCCAGTGGACAGGCTCAGTGCAGGAATATCCTGAAATCCTTACTGCTCCCGACGGAAGCCGCTTCCGTGGCTTTAATGAACTGAGTCCGGAATACACCAAGGGCTACGAAAACAAACTGGCTCTTTATCTGACAGACGACTGGCAGGTTTCTCCGAAACTGAATATTTATTATGGTGCCCGTCTGGAATACTACCGTATGTCTGCCGATCAGATTGCTCATTCTCGCTATTCTGGTTTCTATATTGGCGATACGGCTCCCGACGGAGAAGTAATCACACCGGCTAAAGTGACTAAAGACAAACTGAATTATGCGGCAACAGCCCGTGTAACCTATAATGTGACCAAACAATTCGGTCTGACAGCCGACGGAACCGTAGCAACACGCTATCCGAGAATCAATGAATATGCCGGTACAGGTCCTACTGAAGAACAATACAAACGTGTAACTATTCCTTTGGTACGTGGCGGACTGTTCTACAAGAATGACTGGCTGGACCTTACTTCCATGGTGACTTACATTGCCAAGACGAACAATATTGACCAGCAGAACCTGACTAAACCGGGTACCAGTGAAGGAAAGACTGTGTTGCTGATCTATGATATCCAGACTCTGGGTTGGACGACTTCTGCTGAAATCGATCCGTTTAAAGGATTCCATCTGCATGCTCTGTTCACTTACCAGAAACCGGTGTATAAAAACTATAGTGCCAGCGTAACCTTTAATGATGGTACGCAGATGGGAGTGAATGCAAATAATATGATTGTAAAGGAAATCCCTCAAACATTAATAGAGTTGGATCCCAGCTATAATATTACAAAGGATTTGCGTTTGTGGTTAAGTTTTCGTTATTTTGGCAAGACTTATGCCAATCTGCAGGAAGCTCTTTATTTCAATGGCCGCTGGGAAACTTTTGGTGGTGTGAACTGGGCTGTCAACAAACATCTGGATCTGGGTGTGACTGTTGTGAACTTCCTGAATCAGAAAGGTGCCAAAGGAACAATCAGTGGCTCGGAACTGATTACCAAAGATGAGGCTTCACAATATGCAGGATGTTACATGAGCGGCAGTTACCTTCGTCCGTTTACCGTTGAATTTTCTGCAAGTCTCAAGTTTTGATGAATGAGGGGAAATAGAAGTATTACAGAATATAACCATTAATTGATATCAACCATGAAAAAAATTCTTTTTGCAGGTGCATTGACACTTGCTGCTCTTCAAATGAATGCAGAGGAGAGTAAAGTGATTCGTATCTCAACGGATCAGACCGATCTGATTCTGAAAGTAGGTGAGAACGGTCGTCTTTATCAGACTTATTTAGGTGAAAAACTATTACATGAAGCTGATGTGAATCGTTTTTCCTGGGATATACATGCCGGTTCAGACGGAAGTATCAGTCAGCGCGGATGGGAAGTATACAGTGGTTCCGGTAATGAAGATTATTTTGAACCGGCTGTAGCTATCACCCACAATGATGGAAACACTTCTACTTATTTATACTATGTGTCTTCCTCTACTTCTCCGGTTGAAGGCGGAACACAGACTACCATTAATTTGCGGGATGACAAATATCCGGTGGATGTAACCCTGCATTATGTGGCTTATCCGAAAGAAAATGTCATCAAGACCTGGAGTGAAATCAAGCATCAGGAAAAGAAACCGATCATTCTGTCTACCTATGCTTCTACCATGCTTTACTTCTGCCGTTCGTCTTATTACCTGACTGAATTCAGCAGTGACTGGGCTAAGGAAGCAAGAATGAGCAGCCAGCAGCTGCAGTTCGGAAAGAAAGTGATCGATACTAAATTGGGCAGCCGCGCAGCCATGCACACACATCCTTTCTTCGAAGTGGGACTGGATCAGCCCGTCAGCGAAAATCAGGGAGATGTCCTGATGGGCACCCTGGGATGGACCGGTAACTTCCGCTTTACGTTTGAAGTGGATAATGCAGGTAACCTGCGTGTCATTCCGGCTATTAATCCATATGCTTCCAATTATGAACTGAAAAAGGATGAAGTGTTTACAACTCCTGAATTTATCTTCACACTGAGCAATCAGGGTAGTTCACAAGGAAGCCGCAATTTACATGAATGGGCCCGTAATTACAGCCTGAAGGATGGTAAGGGTACTCGTCTGACTCTGCTGAATAACTGGGAAAACACCGGTTTTGATTTCAATCAGGAAATTCTGGCCAACCTGATGAAGGAAGCCAAACACCTGGGTGTAGATATGTTCTTACTGGATGACGGATGGTTTGGAAACAAATATCCCCGTAAAGATGACCATGCTGGTCTGGGCGACTGGGAAGTAACTCACAGCAAACTGCCGGGTGGTGTACCTGCTCTTGTGAAAGCTGCGAAGGAAGCCGGAGTGAAGTTCGGTATCTGGATTGAACCTGAAATGGTGAATCCCAAGAGTGAGTTGTTCGAGAAACATCCTGACTGGGCTATCCATGATGCAAACAGAAAGACTTACTATTACCGTAACCAGCTGGTGCTTGACTTAAGCAACCCCGCCGTACAGGATTACGTATATGGTGTTGTAGAAAATCTGATGAAAGAAAATCCGGAAATTGCTTTCTTCAAATGGGATTGCAACAGCCCGATCACGAACATCTATTCTCCTTACCTGAAGGATAAACAAGGCCAGTTGTACATTGATCATGTGCGTGGCGTCTACAATGTGATGAAACGTGTGAAAGAAAACTATCCGAACGTGCCGATGATGCTTTGCTCCGGTGGTGGTGCCCGCTGCGATTATGAAGCTCTGAAGTACTTCACGGAATTCTGGTGCAGTGACAATACCGATCCGGTGGAACGAGTATATATTCAGTGGGGATTCTCACAGTTCTTCCCGGCAAAAGCCATGTGTGCACACGTGACAAGCTGGAACAAGAATACTTCCGTGAAGTTCCGTACAGATGTTGCTTCCATGTGCAAACTGGGATTTGATATAGGCTTGAAAGATATGACCGCTGATGAACTGGCATATTGCCAGGATGCTGTTGCCAACTGGAAACGTTTGCAGCCAGCTATTATGGATGGTGACCAGTACCGTCTGGTTTCTCCTTACGAAACAAATCATATGGCTGTCAATTATGTCAGCAAAGATCAGAAGAAGGCTGTATTGTTTGCATACGATGTATATCCCCGCTTCCAGGAAAAACTGATCAATGTGAAGTTGCAGGGACTTGATCCGAACAAGACATATAAAGTGGAAGAAATCAACCTGATGCCGGGTGTTGATTCTGCACTGAAATCAAACGGACAGACTTACACCGGTGATTATCTGATGAAGGTAGGTATTGAAGTCTTTGGATTTGCTGCTACACAAAGCCATGTGCTGGAACTTACAGCTATGTAAATACTAGGGTAGGAAGATAACATATAGATTAGAAACAAGAACCGCAGGGATTACGGGAGACAATATCAGTCGGACAGTAATCACTGCGGTTCCTTTTTATATAGCTATGTGAGTTGTTTCCGTTATTGGATCAGTTCTTTCATCCTTGCTTTCAGGGAGCCTTTGCCATATCCGCTCCAGATCTGTTTTACTTTTCCGTCCGGTGAGATCATGACATAATGAGGTATTCCTGTTACCTGATAAGCGGCTCCGAGACCGGTATTCCCTTTAAGCAGTTCGTTCCACTGGTTGCCTTTCAGCTGTTTCTTGGCAATGAATTCCTTCCATGACTTTTCAGAATCCTGACTGATGCTGACAACTACCATCTGGTTCTTGTACTGTTCGGTGACCTCTTCCAATTCCGGAAGTGACTGCAGGCAGGGACCGCAACCCTGGCTCCAGAAATCAAGCAGAATGTACTTTCCCTTGAATTCCGAAAGGTGACGTACATTGCCGTCCAGATCATACAGATCACCGTCTGCCATTTCATCACCAACGTTGACTGTTTCCGGCAAATTCATATATCCGGTAATAATTTGTCCGGCTTCAGTTGCTTTGTCTGCTTCAGACATTCGGGCATAGAGGGAACGGATCAGTTCTTTATGGCCGAATTCGGGGTTGTATTGCAGGAAAGAACTGTACGACTGGTAGTTGTTCAGCCATGTAGCTGTAATCGGAGCATCTTTCATATAATTCAGTTCGGCTACATAGATGAGACTGTCCAACGGGTCATACAATGTACGCAGAGAATCTATTTTCTTCCAGTCGATATTCTTTCCTTTTGCAGCACGGAACAGATCGGATTCCTGGGCATGCCACTGCATGGAGCGCTTTCTTTCCGAAGGACATAAAGCCATAAAATCATTGGTCGCCTGTTGCTCTTCGATTTCACTGCTTACCTTCCACAAGGGTAAAAGACGGTCTTCGCCTGTGATTTGAACATATTTGCCGGACTGTACCCATACGTATAGCCATACTCCGGGAAATCCTTCATTGTGGGATAATAACATCAACTGTTGGGGAGAAGGGCTACTGATCGTATCCTGAAAAGAGAATTTCCCATTGATGACAGTGTCTGTCTGTATCTGTTTGAGCAGTTTCCCATCTCTTTTATATAGACTGATAACAGTGCTGTCGGGTACATTTTTTAGCATGCCTGCTATCAGATATTTACCTTCCGGTACGTGAGGTGTCGAAGTACAGCTGCCGAAGGCGAGTCCTCCTGCAAGGAGAGCCATGAGTAAGTGTTTTGATTTCATTTTGTTGTTATGTTTTTAAGAGGTTTTTCATGTTTTAGTCTAGAGAATGAAGCTCTCTTGCAAAGTTTGCAAATTTTGTCAAATTCTGCAAACTTTGTTTGCAAAAGGACCAGTAAATGTATTGGTTGGCTGGGCTCAGGAAATATATGGCATCGGCAGGCTGGGGCTATGGAGCCGGAGACAGTTCCTGTGGCAAAAAAAGAAGGATGGGTTTCATCCGGTAGAAGCCCATCCTTTGTCATCTGACATTAAATCAGTGTGTTTTCTATGCAATATATTGCAGGTATGTTATTTCACGATATCTTTCAGCTTGATGCTTTGGAAAGTCATATGTGCGACACTGCTTTCATAAAGGATACCGATTGTTTCCTTGTCGATCATGGTCAGACAGGAATATCCCCAGTTGTAGTCTTCATCCAGTAAAAGCTGATGATCGGCTGACCAGGTTTTTCCTCCGTCCATACTGATCTTGATGGTCATATCCTTACGGGCGCTTGTGCTGTTCGGGTTAGAGAAGATCAGCAGATCTTTTCCGAGTACATTGTCCTTGGCCTTGACACTGATGAGGCTGGCCATGCAGACCGGTTCGATCAGGGCTGTACGTGAGGATTCATGTTCTTTCCAGGTCTGTCCGAAGTCTGTTGTTGTATAGACAGCCCGACTTCCACCCCGGTTGTCACGCATGTTCAGCATCAGCACTCCCGGCTCAACTTCTGCCACCTGTGCTTCGGTGGTGTTGGTACGCGCATAGTTATGAATTTTCCAGGTTTCTCCACGGTCCTTGCTGTACATGATTCCTGCATTGGGAATGCGTGTCTTGTCGATGAACTGGATCGGAAAAACCAGTGTTCCGTCACTTGTAGTAATGCCTCGTCCCGGTCCTTGCAACAGGAAATACCATTCAGGAAGCTTTACCTGTTCGGTGACATTGATCGGAGCTGACCATGTCTTTCCGTCGTCTGTACTCTTGGCCATGACCAGCTGGGCTGTATGGTTCAGGTCCATGCCGGGATGAGAACTCCACCAGGCACGCTGATTACCCATACCGTGCGTCCATGCAGCAACGATCCATACGGTATTGGTTTTGGTATCTACCAGGATAGAGGGGTCTCCCACGCCGTTTTGTGCGGCAGGCAGGCCCTCGTATTCGCCGAATGCAAGGGGAAGACGCATTTTTTCCCAAGTCTTTCCGCCGTCAGTGCTTCGGCTCAGACCGATATCAATGTGTTCCTGTAAGTCTACGCTGCTGTTGTAACGTACGTCGTATACGCCAAGAAGGGTTCCTTTGTTGGTCGTAACCAGTCCGGGAATACGGAATGCGGCAGAGCCGTCGTCGCCGGCATGACGTACACCGATACCCATTCTTCGTTCGATGTTCTTGTCTGAAACCAGTTTGGTGGGATTTTCTTTGCCGTCAGCCTTTACCGAGGTGATGCCGGCAGTGACTTTGGTCTGAAGTGATGCAGAGGGCTGCATTTCCAGACTTACCCAGAAGAAGTTGTAGCCGGGGAAGAGTTTCTGTTCTCCTTTCAATACGATAGTGCGGTCATTCTTTGGCTGTACTTCCGATTTGCGTACGGAGTAAGATGGATTGGCTGCCAGCGTCTTGCCCGGAGTATTGCTGGAAATGTATTCCACGGGGGCGAAGCGTTTCTTGCCCCGATCTTGTGAGGCGTCCGTTCCACCGTAATACAACTTGACGGACTTGATCTGAGAAAGAGGAACATCCTTGCCAAAGGTGACTGTTACTTCGTCCAGGGTTTTGGTTTCCTTGGCATCCATACGCATGTAGAAGAGAACATTGTCATTGCGCTCTATCAGGATAGGCACTTGTGGCGCCTTAATAAACAAGGTGTCGGCTGCTTGTACGGCCATGACCGAAAGAAGACCTGCAGTCAGTGATAAAAACTTTTTCATGTGTCTATACTTTAAAGAGTGAAATCAACTTTTACTTTACCGATCAGTTTGCGGATCTTTCCTTCGCCGATGATCGGTGCATGCGGATCTTCCGGATAAACGATCAGAAATTGTCCCGGCTGCAAGGTTACATAAGTTGTCGGACGGTCAGCATATAGTGCGCAGTCACCTTCCTTTTCATAGGCTTTGGTCTCTTGGGTCAGATCTTCCAGAGCTTTCCATCCGACGGTTTCCTGTCCTTCCAGAAGAATATGTACATCAATGTAGTCACGGTGTACTTCAAGAACCTGCTGGTCGGCAGTAACGCAAGTAGGATTTGAATTGTTGATGAACAGGTTGTCACCGTCCAGTTCGATGCGTCCGCATTCTGTATGCAGCAGGTCGTGCGTCTTTACATAATCAAAGAGTTTTTTGAAGAGTGGGTGCAAGGACTCCACTCTTGAACTATTCTGTAAATTTGAGATAATCATAGAACTATAACAATTAATTATTCAACATTGTCGGTTTTGGGGCGCAGGAAGTAAAGTTGTGCACATAAGGCAGCAGCCACTACGATCGCAAGCATGGAGAATCCCAGTCCCAGATCTCCTCCGTCGCTCCACTGGCCCAGCAAGTCTGTAATGAAGGCTCCGGCAAATACTCCGATCATGTTCATCACTCCATAAGCGGTTGCCCGTTGTTTGGCGGAGACAAACTGGCAGAGGATCGGCATATTGTTTGCATCAAAGATTCCGAAACCGATACCGAACAAAAGTCCGGCTCCGACGACAGCTACTATGTGATGACCGCATCCTAGCAGGAGCAATGACGGAATAGTCATTCCCAGTCCGATGGCTCCGGTATAGACACGACCGCGCAAATTCTTTTGTACCCACCGGTCTGAAAGGGTTCCTCCGAGCAGGACACCGATAAATGAAGATACGGCAATGGTAATTGTAGAAATCGGTCCGGCTTCAGACATCGGTAAGTTCAGATTTTCAGCAAACAGAGTCGGCAACCAGTTCTTGGTAGCCCATCCGGGAAGGCTGGATGCTGCAAAATAGAATAAGATGACCCAGAAAGCAGTGTTAGTGAATAATACCCGTAATCCTTTGCCCAGACTGCTTTGATTCGTTTCCGGACTGGGGCGTTCGGTTTTTACCTTTTCTGTTTTCTTGTCATGCAGGAAAAGCATCAGGACGACAGCATATGCAATACCGATGATACCAAACCAATGGAAGGTGGTGTGCCAGGAAAATGCTGCAGCAACCGTTGCACCGAAACCACCGATGGCCTGTCCTGTATAAAGACCGGTCATGTGAATACCTACGGCAAGTGAACGGGATGAGCCGGAATGGTAATCGGCAATCAGAGAAAGGCCTGCCGGGATATAAAGAGCTTCACTTACTCCCATCAGGGCTCTGAGCCAGAATATTTGCTGGAATGTATCGGCTATACCCATTAAGTAAGTTACAGCTGACCACACGAACAGACTTCCGACAATTAACCATTTCCGGTTGAGGCGGTCGGCAATCATACCGGCGACCGGACTCATAAAACCGTAGATCCACAAAAATACAGCCATCAGTCTGCCGAAATTGGTGGCTGACTGAAGTTCTGTGATGTCCATTTGCATGGCATCCTTCATGGTGCTCAGCATCTGGCGGTCCATATAGTTCAGCAGGGCTACTCCCCAGAGAAGGGCAACAACTACCCACGGATATATTTTAGAGTTCTTCATATATATTCAAATAACCAAGTTAACGGAAATCTGCCTGCCGATTATTCACCGGCAAGCAGTTCTTTACATAACATATATCCTTTAGTCATCATGCGGGGAATGTGGAAAGGTCCTTTAAACAGGTTACCTTTGGCAGGCTGAGCCACTGAACCGTCGCGGTGGAGATAACCATACCATTCACCGAATTCATGATCGGGGAAATGAGCATACGTCCATTCACTGATTTGTCTGTGCATCTCCAGATATTTCGGATCTTTGGTCAGCTTGTATGCATAAAGGGTTGCAATGATGGCTTCGGTCTGTGGCCACCAGAACTTCATGTCTTGTGAATAGTCCTGGGGAGGAAGATTCTTGCAGTCTCTGAAGTTGATGATACCTCCATATTCTTTGTCCCATCCCCATTCCCATGACCAGTTGAGAATGGTCAGGGCCATGTCGGTCAGTTCACGGTCTCCATTGCGGTCGGCTGCTACATCAAACAGGAACCAGGCTGTTTCGATGCAGTGACCGGGGTTGATGGTACGTCCGTTGATCGTATCAATAAATTCACCATTCGGACCGACTGTTTCCAGCAAAGCTTTGAATTCCGGGTGCATGAAGTATTTCTTCAGTGCATTCAGAGATTCGTCTATTTGCAGATCCAGTTCCGGATCACTGATTACCTTCTTGATACGGCTGGCCACATTAATCATAATCATGGTGATGGAATGTCCCTGAGCCTGTACGCTGGGCAGGTATTTGGGCTCCAGAATTCCCGGTGTATTCAGGAAGCGGCGCATGTCCTTGAAAACAGACAAGGCCTTCTGTGCATAGGTCTGATCACCTGTTGCCAGTGCATATTCAGCCATGGCAATGGCTGCGAAACTTTCGCTGAAGACATATCTTCTTTTACGCAGAGGGGTACCTTCTGCTGTTACTTCGAAAAACATCCGGCCGTCGGTGTCAAAGCAATGGGCTTCAATGAAATCCAAAGTAGATTTGGCAGCATCAAGCCATTGTTGACAGGGTTCTATGTTGTTGTAAGCAAAGCAAAGCAGGTAAAAGCAAAACGTCCCTGGAACCATACGGATTTGGTGGTATCCAGTAACTGGCCGTCGCGTCCTACACAGGTATAGATACCTCCATTCTGGGTGTCAAGACCATATTTCATCCAGAAAGGCATGATGTTGTTCATCATGTCTTCCTTATATAATTCTGCCCAGTAGCTGAAATAAGTATTTAAGTTCATGGTGCTTAGAATTTGTTGCAACGGTCAAAGAAATGAATTGCTTCCAGTTCAGCTTTCATACGCTGTTCTTCTTCGTCTGTCATGTTCTGGAACGGAGTGCGGTTTTTGCCCAGGTCAAGTCCGATCAGTTTCATGATACGCTTTCCACCTACAATGTTGCCGCGATAATGGCAGATAACGTTGATAACTTCCTGAGAGAAGTTTTGCAGTTCACGTGCTTTTTCGATGTCACCTGCTTTCCATGCATCAATGATTCCTACCAGATTTATTCCGTTGTAGTTGGTTGTACCACCGATACCGCCTTGTGCACCACCCATGGCCAGTGACGGAAGAATCGTTTCATCCTGTCCGTGCAGCATGTCATACTTACCGTTCTTGTAGAGGCGGCACTGGTTGTATTCATAGATGCTTTCATAGGTATATTTGATTCCGGCAAAGTTCGGGATACGTCCGTCTACAGCTTCCAGCAGGGCCGTCATCGGAAGGAATGCTCCGTTGAATGCCGGTATGTGATAATAGTAGAATGGAAGTTCCGGAGCTCCGGCTGCGATTTCCTCGCAATATTTTACCAATTCTTCAATGCGACCGATTTTCGGGAAAGGAGGAGCCATTGCACCGATACCCCAGGCTCCGATCTTCTGGGCGTGTTCAGCAAGCATTTTGCTGGCTTTGACGCAGCAGCTTCCTACATGCACGATTACTTTAAAGCCTTCAGGAGCAACTTCTATCCAGCGTTCGGCCAGTTTCATACGCTCTTCTTCTGTCAGCATGTAGCCTTCTCCAGAGGAACCGTTGATAAATACACCTTTCAAGCCATTTTTGGCCAACATTTTGGCATAGGCTTCAATAGGTTCATAATTTACTTCTCCATTCTCATAAAAAGGAGTGAAAGGGGCGTCAATTAGTCCAATAATCTTTTCCATGGTGTTGTATTTAATAAAATTATTTATTTATATCGGCAAATATAAGATAATGTTTTTAATAACACAAATCTTTTAACATTTATTTCTGTCGTTATTTATTTAACGGATATGTCGTGATCTGTGCACTCCGGATACCAGGCTTCAGTTCGCCACATATCATATATAATGTATGATTATGATGGAGCAGTATTCCTCCGGCTCTGGCCATTCCGGGAATGTCGTACAGGATTTTCCAGGTTCCCTTCTGGAAATCAAACAATAGCAAATCATCATTGAAACGATACCATTCGGGACTATGTTGCAGATAGTCTTTTCCGGCTTTGCCCTCTAAAGCGTGCTGGAATATTTTGTAGTTTACTCCTCCGGTAAAAATAATTTGATTGTTCAGGCTGACACCTGCACCTCCAACCAGGCATCTGGGTTGTCCGTCTTTTTCAGAAGGAAGTTGAATACTTTGTTTCCATTGTCCGGAATGGATGTCATATTCCAGCAGGTCGGAGGAAAGAGTACAGGTTTTGGATTCCGGAAAAGACTGGAATCCTCCGGCTAAAAACAGATGATTTTTACCGGCTGCAAGAACCGGCTGTACCCGGTACGGACCGGGATAGGGAGTAAGTTTGGTCCAGACGGAATCTGTTTCCGGGTTTAAAGTGTACAGGTTGTTTTGTCCATATTGCTGATTTCCTCCGGTAACATATATGTTATTTCCTGCCCGGGTTGCAGAAGCATTGTCTATGGTTTCCGGTAAAGCGGGGAGCTGCTGAACGGAGAATCCTTCTGCCTCATTCCAGGCAAGTCTGTATACTTGTGTCAGGCAGGAGTCTGCATTCATGCCACCGATGCAGACCAGACCTTGAGGAGTTTCTACGGATGCGCCATAGGCAACGGGGTATGGAAGGTCGGGGAGGGGAAGCCATTGGGGAGAAGCTGCATGTGTGTCCAGTGCATATCCCTGGCTGTAATAAACCTTTTTCCCTCCTTCTGAGGCTGGTATGTCCGGAAAATTACACCCTCCTGCTACGACAAGCCAGTCTCCGATGAATCCGGCGAAGGGGGCAGAGACACCTTTGGGCAGGGGATAGTCGGGCAGATGGCCGGATAAACAGGTGTTTTTTTCTTGTGCTGAACCTGTGAAGGGAAGCAGGAATATGCTGAACAGTGTCAGCCATAATTGGATGATTCTCATGTGAAGTTGGTTTTAAGTTGCTCCGAAGTTAAAAAAATAATTTGAATCTGGCTCTGATTCTGACGTAAATAATGGCTTTTGCTCATTTATGGAATAATAATGTCTCACTTTGTTGGATAAGATGCATAAAATAGTTATTTTAGCGCTTCAAAAGAAAAATGCCAAACTCTGAGTTGATAAGATTCGGTTGTTAAGAAATATAAGAAACCTTTTTGCCTGAATAATTATGGTGCACCAGTTGATTAGCGAACTTGATAGTGGTTCAAAAAATGTAATGACCCAGAAACGGATTATCACCTATTATATGCATAATCACTCTTCCACGATTCCTGACTTGGCGAAAGAAATAGATTTAAGCATTCCTACGGTTACGAAGTTTATAACCGAAATGTGTGATGCCGGTTACCTGGTCAGTTACGGAAAGCAGGAGAGTACAGAAGGAAGACCGCCTAATTTGTACGGACTGAATCCTGATTCCGGATATCTGGTGGGAGTGGATATCAAATCGTATTGTATAAATATCGGTTTGATGAATTTCACGGGAGATATGATTGATTTGCAAATGGAGATAGAGTGCCATCTGGAGAATACTCCGGAAGGGCTGGAAGAACTTTGCCGTCATATCCGGAACTTCATTGATCAGACACCTGTTGACAAGACCAAGATTCTTCAGATTGGTGTTAATATTTCCGGACGTGTCAATCCGGAAGAAGGCTATAGTTTCAGTACCTTTAATTTTGAAGAACGTCCGCTGGCTGATATCTTGAGCGAAAAGCTGAATTATCCTGTCAGCATTGACAACGATACCCGTGCTATGGCATATGGTGAGTTGATGAAAGGAGTTGTAAAAGGTGAGAAGAACATTGTCTACATCAACCTGAGCTGGGGACTTGGATCTGCTTTTGTCATCGACGGAAAGATTTATTCGGGACGTTCCGGATTCTCGGGAGAGTTCGGACATTTTAATGTCTTTGATAATGAAATAATCTGCCGTTGCGGAAAGAAAGGCTGTTTGCAGACAGAAGTTTCCGGAGAAGCTTTACACCGTGTGTTGTGTGAACGTGTGCGTGCCGGCCAGTCTTCAATCCTGTCAGAAAGGATTTTGTCAGGCAAAACGCCGCTGATGCTGGATGAGATCATCGCGGCAACCAACAAGGAAGATGTACTGTGCATTGAACTGGTTGAGGAAATCGGACGTAAACTGGGGCGTTATCTGGCCGGTCTGATTAACCTGATGAATCCGGAACTGGTTGTTATCGGCGGCACGTTGGCCCTGACGGGCGACTATGTACTTCAGCCGGTAAAAAGTGCGGTCCGTAAATATTCCCTGAATCTGGTAATCAGGGATTCTGCAATTGTTTTATCCAAATTACAGGACAAGGCAGGAGTGGTCGGCGCTTGTATGCTGTCACGTTGCAAACTGTTTGAGTCCTGATACGAGAAAGAAATGAAAATTATACGTTTCATGAAGAACTGGACATTACCTATCGCTATGCTGATGGGTATTGTCCTTTATTTTGTGTATGTAAATATCCCCTTTCTGGAGCCGACGAAGCCCTATGTGGAACATGCTGTGGCCATTGTTCAGCCGGTTCTGATTTTTTTGATGCTGTTCCTGACTTTCTGTAAAGTGAACGTTTCGGAACTGCGTCCGTGCCGGTGGCATCTCTGGCTCTTGCTGATTCAGGGAGGAGCTTTCCTGTTGCTGGCTTTGCTGATCTGGCTCTTTCCGGATATTCCGGCTCATGTGCTGGTGGAAGGAGGAATGCTTTGTCTGATTTGCCCGACGGCGACGGCTGCTGCGGTTGTTACCCGGAAACTGAATGGTGATGCAGCTCATCTGACCTCCTATACGATTCTGATCAATCTGCTGGTTGCCTTTCTGGTGCCACTGGTTGTTCCGTCTATCCATCCGCATCCCGGATTGGGATTCGGAGCTTCTTTTGCGCTGATTCTGGGGAAAGTGTTTCCTTTGTTGCTGGGACCCTTTATCGCAGCTATCCTGTTGCGCTATCTTTCTCCGGGACTCCACAAACGCTTGGGAGATATTTCCGGGCTCTCTTTTTACCTGTGGGCTGTCGCTTTGACACTGGCCATTGCCGTGACGGTGAAAAGTATTGTCCATAGTGAAGTCTCCTGGGAATACCAGTTCGGACTGGCTGTTGTTTCATTGGTATGCTGTGCCCTGCAGTTCTGGCTGGGGCGCAAGATCGGACGCCATTATAATGATGCTGTCAGTGCCGGGCAGGCTTTGGGACAGAAAAATACGGTTCTTGCCATTTGGATGGGATATACTTTCTTTACTCCTGTTACAGCTGTGGCAGCCGGTTTTTATAGCGTATGGCATAATGTGGTCAATTCCTGGCAGCTGTATCAGCAGCGGAAAAAGGAAATGACAGAAGAATGATTCTGCAGAAGAAGTCGGGGGAAACATAAATAGAAAATTATTGCATAATTAATATAGTAATTAAAATTGTAGAAACATGAAAAGACACAAAGGTAATCGTTGGCAGGGAGTTCTGTTGGGAACTTTCCTCGGGGTTTCTTCCTTGTTTGCCCAACAGGGACAGACCGGCTATCAGCCTACACCGGAGAATTTGCAGGCACGTCAGGAATTTAGCGACAGCAAGTTTGGTATTTTCCTGCATTGGGGAATTTACAGTATGTTCGGACAGGGGGAATGGTATATGGAAACTTCGGGTATTGACTGCCATGAGTATGCGAAGGCTGCTTCCGGCTTTTATCCGTCCCGCTTCAATGCAAAGGAATGGGTGGCAGCCATTAAGGCTTCAGGAGCCAAGTATATTTGCATCACAACCCGTCATCATGACGGATTCTCTATGTTTGATACCCGCTATTCGGATTATGACATTATAGATGCAACTCCTTTCAAGCGGGATATCATCAAGGAACTTGCCGAGGAATGCCAGAAACAGGGAATCAAACTGCATCTGTATTATTCTCACCTTGACTGGACGCGTGAGGATTATTATCCTTACGGATATACCGGACATAATACCGGACGTGCCAAACATGGAGACTGGAATACCTATTACCAGTTTATGAACAACCAGCTGACAGAGCTGCTCACCAACTATGGACCTGTCGGAGCTATCTGGTTTGACGGAGTATGGGATCATTGGGACGTCGACAAGAATTTTGACTGGAGACTGGGAGAACAGTATGCCTTGATTCATAAACTGCAGCCTGCTTGTATGATTGGTAACAACCATCACCGGGCTCCTATCGAAGGCGAAGATTTCCAGATGTTCGAACGTGATCTGCCCGGTGAGAACAAAGCCGGTTTTTCCGGAACGTCAAAAATCGGTCAGCTTCCGCTGGAAACTTGTGAAACCATGAACGGAATGTGGGGCTACCGGGTGAAGGACCAAAACTATAAATCTGTACCTACTTTAGTTCGTCTGCTGGTTCGTGCTGCAGGAAAAGGAGCCAACCTGCTGATGAATATCGGCCCTCAGCCGAATGGAGAACTTCCGGCTTTGGCGCTTGATCGTCTGAAAGGAATGGGAGAATGGATGAATAAATACGGTGAAACGATTTATGGTACCACCCGTGGTGGTGTAGAATCACCGGAATGGGGTACGACTACCCGAAAGGGAAATATGCTGTATGTACATATCCTTGCCGACAAAATGCCGTCATTCATTACGCTGCCTCTGAAGGAACGTGTGAAGAAAGCTGTACTTTTTGATGGTGGAGAGAAAGTCAAGGCAGAGCGTATTGATGGTGGAGTGGTGCTTCATACAGCAGATCTGAAACCGGATACGGACTGTATTGTAGCGCTGACTCTGGCTGACTGATCAGCGTCAGTAAAGGTTTCATCTGGTACATCCGAAGAGAGGATTACCCGGTTTCGTCTGGAGAAAACTTTTGTATCGTGCTGGTGAAACTTTTGTTTCGTCTGGAAGAAACTCCTGTATCGTGCTGGTGGAACTTTTTGTTTCAGCAGGAAGAAACTCTTGTATCGTGCTGGTGGAACTTTTTTTTCTTGCAGACAATACAGATGAAATGAATAGACAAATTCGGGTAATCGGCCGGACAGATGTTCCGGAACGTATAGATATAAAAAGACGGCACGCGGACAATTGGAAGTCTGCGTGCCGTTGTTGTTTTGGATCAGAGTTTGTAACCCCACTGGTCAAGGGCAAACGACCAGTTCTTTTCCACCAGTTCTACGGTTTCGGGTTTGTACTGATACTTGTTCTTCTTATATCCTTTCTTCTTGTTGACGTATGCTTCGATATCGGCACGTGCTTCGTCGAATCCCGGCAAAGAGAGCTTTTGATAGATCTCCTGAGTCAGGTCGAATGCATTGGTCTCGTAGTCTTCGAAACGTACTTCCACCAGATTTCCTTCCGGAATAAACTTCTTGTCTGCTTCGTATTTGTGATACAACTTAGCATAGACAGACAGAATGTTTTCCTGCAGCTGTTCGTTGCTGATATCCTGCAACTTCAGCGGCTGAATGGTATTGGTGAAGAAGCTGCGTGTTGATTCGAATACGGTATACGGGTTACGGATCAGATAGATGAATTTCGCGTTGGGGAACATTTTCACCAGTTCTTTTACACGTCCCGTATGAGGCGGGTTCTTGCTGAGGAACTGGGTTCCGTGTGTATTCCACAACGAAATCTTGATCAGTTTGGTGAATACTTCTTCGAATACCTTCAGTTCTTCTTCCGTAATATTATCAAAAAGCAGATACTTGTCAGCATATTCCTGCATGTGTTTGGGCAGGAACCAGAAATTGTAGTACGTGTAAGGCATCATGTTGGCCAGTGCGAACTCTTCTTCCTGAGGCAGATCTACTGCCAGTTCCATGTTGTCGGTCGGACGTTTGTCAGGCATCAGCCAGCTCATATTCTTCTTGAAGAAGGGCTGTCCCCACATCATCAGGTGCGGGAAGACCGTCTGATACGTGGTGTTGTAACCGAAATGCTTGTCGCATGAGAACACGTTGTGCATGAAAGTTGTTCCGCTCCGCCAGTGACCGAGGATGAACACCGGATCGTGTTCCAGCGGTTTGTCGGCCAGCAGCTTTTCATATCGTCTGTCCTGAAGAGGCTTGAGGGTAGACAACAGGCGGCATACCGCCTTTGTCAGACGGTATTTTCCCTTATAGGCCGGGTCGATGGTACGTCCGGCAGTAACCTGATTGAATGTTTTCCAGTCGGCACCTACCAGCGTATTGATCGGCAGTTTATTGAATTCTAGTAATCCCATAATCTTTTTAACTTCGAATTATTTCTTGATTTCGATGGCGATACCCTGGCGGCCCAGATCTTTTACCGCTTTTTCAATCGCTTCGTAGTGTTCCGGAGCAATACCCAGTTTCGGCAAGTCAAGCACAGGCAGTTCCATGGTGTTGTGCATATCCTTGTCTTCTACCCGGTCGATGATCATTCCCACGGCACTGGTATTGTTCGTGATAGGATCGATCAGGATGAAAGCACCGGTAGCCTTGTTCTGAGTATACGGATCGAAGAAGATTTCCTTCGAAGAAGTCAGAACTACGCGTGCAATCTGGTTGAGCTGCATCGGAACATCTTCTTTGGCCAGGCGTCCGTTTTCCACCGACAGATGCTCCATCGTGTTGATATCCACTTTGTATTTGATGCTGTCGATGCGTGTACGGCTGGTATTGGTCGTCTGCTTCAGGAAGAAAGATTTTTCCAGATCCATCTTTTCTTCGTCCATCCACACCAGCATGGCTTCGAAATTCCGGCCGATCATCGGCTGGTTGTCCGGATGAACCAGCATTTCTCCACGTGATACGTCGATTTCATCTTCCAGAGTCAGGGTTACAGACATCGGCGGGAATGCGCAGTCGATTTCTCCTTCGTAAGTAACAATGCTTTTGATGTGTGATTTCTTTCCGGAAGGAAGAGCCATCACTTCATCGCCTTTACGGATAATACCGGAAGCTACTTTTCCGCAGAATCCGCGGAAGTCAAGATTCGGGCGCAATACATACTGTACCGGATAGCGGAAATCCTTCAGATTGTGGTCATTGCCGATGTGTACGGTTTCCAGATATTCCAGCAGGGATACTCCATCATACCATGGAGTGCGGTCTGATTTTTCCACAACATTGTCGCCGTCAAGAGCTGACAAGGGGATGCATTGTACGTCGGGAATACCCAGCGGAGTGATGAAAGCCTTGTAGTCGGCTACGATCTTGTCGAATACATCCTTTGAAAAATCTACCAGGTCCATCTTGTTGACAGCCAGAATGACATGCTTGATACCCAGCAGCGATACCAGATAACTGTGGCGACGGGTCTGGGTGATGACACCGGTGCGGGCATCTACCAGAATGATTGCCAGGTTCGCAGTTGATCCGCCTGTAATCATGTTGCGGGTATATTGTTCATGTCCCGGAGTGTCGGCGATGATGAACTTACGGTTATTGGTTGAGAAGTAGCGGTAGGCTACATCAATGGTGATGCCCTGTTCGCGTTCCGCTTTCAGGCCATCCAGCAGGAGCGCATAGTCAATGTGCTCGCCGGCATTTCCTACTCGTTTGCTGTCGCGTTCCAGCGCGTCCAGCTGGTCTTCGTATAATTTTTTGCTGTCGAAAAGCAGACGACCGATCAGTGTTGACTTACCGTCGTCTACGGAACCCGCGGTCAGAAAGCGCAGCAAGTCTTTCTGCTCGTCTTTTCTCAGGAATTCTTCGATGGACATGGAACCCCTTGCTTCCCCTTCCATCGGATTTCCTGACATGTTTTTATCTAATTCTTCCATGATTCTGATTCATTCAATTGCTTAAAAATAACCTTCACGTTTCTTCTGTTCCATGCTGGCTTCCTGGTCGAAGTCAATGACACGGGTGGTACGTTCACTCTTAGTGGTGGTCATCATTTCCTCAACAATCTTTTCAATTGTGTCGGCTTCACTTTCGATGGCACCGGTCAGCGGCCAGCAGCCCAGGGTACGGAAACGGATCTTTTTCATTTCAATCTTGTCACGGTATTTTCCGGCAGGCGGTCGTCATCGGGCATGATCAGCTGACCATCGATGTTGACAACCGGACGTTCCTTTGCAAAGTAAAGCGGAACGATAGGAATGTTTTCCAGACGGATGTACTGCCAGATATCCAGCTCGGTCCAGTTGCTTAACGGGAACACGCGGATGCTTTCTCCTTTCCGGATACGTGCATTATAGATGTCCCACAGCTCCGGACGCTGGTTTTTGGGATCCCACTGATGGAATTCGTTACGGAACGAGAAGATACGTTCCTTGGCACGTGATTTCTCTTCGTCGCGTCGTGCGCCTCCGAAGGCTGCATCAAACTTGTATTTGTCGAGCGCATGCAGCAAAGCCTGAGTCTTCATCAGGTCGGTGTGTACCTTGCTTCCGTGAGTGAAGGGACCTACTCCTGCACGGAAGGCTTCCATGTTGCTTTCCACGATCAGGTTCCAGCCATATTTCTTGGCATATTCATCGCGGAACTGAATCATTTCCTTAAACTTCCATTTTGAATCGATATGCATCAGAGGGAAGGGAACCTTTCCCGGTGCAAAGGCTTTTTCTGCCAGGCGTACCATGACAGACGAATCTTTTCCGATGCTGTACAGCATGACCGGATTTTCAAATTCGGCAGCCACTTCACGGATGATGTGAATGGACTCAGCTTCGAGTTCTTTCAGGTGGCTTAATTTATATTCTTCGTTCATTATGTATGAGAATTTATTTATTTTCGGTTGATGGTGACCTTGGGCAGGATCAAGGCCAGCAGTTGGTTGACAGATTCTTCAACAGACAGGACAGACGTGTCCAGTGACAAGGCAGGATGTTCCGGAGCTTCAAAGGGAGCAGAGATTCCGGTAAAGTTGCGGATCTCTCCCCGGCGTGCCTTGGCATACAGACCTTTCACATCTCGGCGTTCACATTCTTCCAGCGGCGTGCTGACGTAGATCTCCATGAAATCTTCCTTACCGATGATGCGTGCAGCCATTTCGCGGATGTCATTGTTCGGGCTGATGAAAGCAGCCAGGGTAATGATACCCGTGTCGACAAACAGTTTGCCGATTTCAGCGATGCGGCGGATGTTTTCCACGCGGTCTTCTGCCGAGAATCCCAGGTTGTTGTTGATACCGCTGCGGATATTGTCTCCGTCAAGAATACGGCATAAAAGTTCTCTTTTTTGTAATTCGCGTTCCAGTGCGATTGCTACGGTGCTTTTGCCCGAGCCGCTCAAGCCTGTGAACCAGATCATGATGCCGCGCTGTCCCAGCAAGGCTTCCTTGTCAGAACGTCCCAGCATCTTGTCGAATATCGGATAAATATGATTTGTTTCTTCCATAATCAGTTTATATTCAAATTAAAAGCTCCATATTTGTGGAATGACGAATACGGAAATCAGAAAAGTAATGATGTTCAGCGGCAGACCGATCCGCACGAAGTCCGTAAACTTGTAGTTACCGATACCTTGTACGATGAGGTTGGTCTGGTAGCCGATCGGAGTTGAGAAACTGGCTGAGGCTGCCATGCAGATCACGACAAAGAAAGGCATGGGGCTTACGCCAAGTTGCTGCGAAATGGACAAAGCCAGCGGAAAGGAGAGAGCCGCTGCGGCATTGTTGGTGATCAGCTCCGTAAAGATATTGGTGATGATGAACATTGCTGCCAGCAGGACATATGGCCCGTGACTGTGGCTGAGTCCGATGATATAGCTTGCAAGCAAGTCTGCCACTCCCGAGTTTTCCATGGCTTTGCTGATGGCAAAGGCACAGGCAATGGTGATCAGAATATCCCAGGAAATGTATTTGGTATATTTCTGTGGTGGGAATATTTTGGTCCATGCCATGATGACTGTCGTAATGGAAACAAAGAAGAACATATCCAGTTTGATGCCTTCCGGCAGCAGGCGCTGGATGGCTGGCAGTTCACCGATGGTTGCACCGATAATCATGATCAGCAGCAGGATCAGGGCAAACCAGCGTTTTTTCTTTCCGGCCGGTTCATAATCTTTGCCGTTGGCAAGCATCAGGAAGACGGATGATTCTCCCCAAGTGCGGATGAAGCTGTCGTCGGTAAGTACCACCAGGGTATCTCCTTCGCGGAAACGGATGTTTCCCAAGTCTGTATACGTGTGTCCGCTGCGGCGTAACTCCTTGATTTCAGCTCCATAGTGACGCTTGAAGTTGAAGTCGCCTACCCGTTTGTTGATACCGGGGAATCGGGGACCGATCACTGCTTCCACCAGATGTAAGGTAGAATTCTGTTCTTCTTCTTCGTTTCCGGATGTTTCAGGACGGTCAGAAGGGAGCAGTTTACTGGAAAAAAGGAACAGGTAAATAATGCCGGCTATGGCAATGAATACGCCGACTTTTCCCAGTTCGAACATGGAAAAACCTTTCAGTCCCGCTTCCTGAATCATACTGTGTACAACCAGATTGGTCGAAGTCCCGATCAGGGTACAGATACCTCCCAGGATTGTTACGTATGAAAGAGGGATCAGGAAATATGTTGCCGGCAGTTTGACAGAACTGGCCCATCGCTTGATGATGGGAGCAAAAATAACGACTACAGGCGTATTGTTCAGAAAGGCCGAGATAAACGCAATGCTGGGGAGCATGCGGATTTGGGCCTTGAATACGGAAGTCTTTTCCTGTGGCAGGAGTTTCTTGATGACCTGTGTCAGGGCACCGCTCTGGCGGATACCTTCACTGACCAGAAACAGCATGGCCACCGTAATCATGCCTTTGTTGCTGAAACCTTCCAGCATTTCTTTCGGACTGAGGATACCGGTACAGAGAAACAGGACAACTACCGAGAACAGAATCATTCCCGGACGCATCTTGTCCATAATCAGTGCGGCCAGCATGCCGACCAGTGCGACGAGTACAATAATCACTTCAACATTCATATGCTTTGTTTATTCGGCAATAAACCAGGGATTCAACAAATCCGTCTTGTTGTATTGCAGAGGACAGCGGGTGTCAGCTTGCCAGACTTCTTTTCCGGTAGCCCGGATAATAGCATGGCCTGCAGCTGTATCCCATTCCATTGTCGGGGCAAAGCGGGGATAAACATCTGCTTTTCCTTCTGCAATAAGGCAAAGTTTGAGCGAACTTCCCTTGGAGGCGATCTCAATGCGGCTGTGCTTCTGTTTCATCTCTTCGATGTAAGCTTCTGTTTCCGGGCTCAGGTGAGAGCGGGAAGCTACGATTGTGAACGGACGTTCTGACCCGGTTGCGTAGGGCAGGCGGACTCCCTGTGCCATCAGCTTGTCGAGTGTCATGTCTTCAGCCAGGCTGGAAATTTCGCTTACTTTGTATGCACCGAATTCTTTGTCTGCAAAGTATAACTCTTTTTTTACCGGAATATAAATCACACCGGCTTCAGGAGTTCCGTTTTTGACGTATGCAATATTAACGGTAAACTCTCCGTTTCGTTTGATGAATTCTTTGGTTCCGTCCAGAGGATCCACAATCCATAATTCGTTCCAGCTCTGTCTTTCTTCTACTGGAATCTTTTTCCCTTCTTCGCTCAGAATAGGGTAGGGAGTTACTGACAAAGTCGATGCGATGACTTCGTGCGCCTTGCGGTCGGCAATTGTCAACGGTGAGTTGTCAGCTTTTTTTTCTATCTCAAAATCAGCGTTCGGATCTGTGTATACATCCATGATTCTCGCTCCGGCTTGTAATGCAGCCCGGATAGCGACTAAAAGTACGTTTTTATCCATAATAAAACAAATCGCTGTAAAATAACAGCTTTTTAGAATATTATCCGTGTTCGGATTTTCGTTTTTTTTGTTCTTCCTCTGATAGTTAATATCAATTAACAGTTTCCTGCTTGGGATATTGTGTATTAAAAAATTCGCCACATATAATAAGCGCAATGCGTAAATGCGAAAACAAAAGAAATGGTCAGCAGTGTCTTGTCTGCGTTCCATCCGATAGTCTGCTGGTGCCATAATCCTGTGATGATACTCAGTACGGAGAGTACAAGGCCCATGACATTCAGAACGTTGTCGCCTTTGCGGTGTTTCTTTCCGGGTTCCAGCTTGCTGTGTTTGATTCCATATCCAGCATAGACATCCAGACCGATCAGCATCCATAATACAAGCCGGATCCAGGTATCGGCAGGCAGGAAGCACATCATGCACAGGCAGGTCAGGATACCCATGATGGGAACGAAAGGAACAAACGGTGTCTTGAATGCGCGATGTACGTCGGGCATGGTTCTCCGTACCACCAGAACGGCTGCACAAACCAGGGTGAAGGCAAGCAGTGTTCCGATGCTGGTCATTTCTCCGGCTACCTGTGCGGGAACAAATCCTGCCAGAATGCTGACAACGACCATGAACAGGCAGTTGCTGTGGACCGGAGTCCGGAAACGTTCATTGATACGCGAAAAGAAAGGAGGAAGCAGTCCGTCATGACTCATGCTGAGGAAGACTCTGCTTTGTCCCAGTAAGGTTACCATGATGACGGAGCAGTATCCGAAGAGAATGGCCAGCACGATGGCTTTGTTCAGCCAGGGATAAGCAGGCTGTATGGCTCCTGAAGCATCTATGGTTCCCATGTTTTCGATAGCAACGGCTACCGGCGCAATGCCCACTTGTCCTTCGAACTGTGTGTAATGTGCCACTCCGGTCATGACATGGGCAAAGAGTATATAAAGTATGGTACATACCAGCAATGAAACAAGAATACCGATAGGCATGTCCCGCTTGGGGTTCTTGGTTTCCTGGGCGGCGGTACTGACAGCATCAAATCCCAGAAAGGCAAAGAATACAATGGCAGCACCCCGAAGGACACCTGAGAGTCCGAATTCACCCAGCTTGCCGGTATTTTCCGGAATATAGGGTACGTAGTTGTCCGACTGGATAAATTTCCATCCCAGCACGACAAACAGGAGGATGACTGCTATTTTCAGAAAGACGATCAGTCCGTTGAAGAAAGAACTTCCTGCTGTTCCCCGCATCAGGATGAGGCTCATCAGTACGACAATCAACATGGCCGGAATATTAACGATGCCTCCGTCCCAGGGGCAGGCCGTGAAAGCGTGTGGCAGTTCGATACCGATATTTTGCAGGAATACGACCAGATACCGGCTCCAGCTGATACTGACTGTTGTAGCCGCTACGGTGTATTCCAGGACAAGATCCCATCCGATAATCCAGGCAATGAGTTCTCCCATCGTCGCATACGAATAAGTATATGCGCTGCCGGAAACAGGTATCATGGATGCAAATTCCGCATAGCATAATCCGGCAAAGCAGCATCCGATGGCTGCAATGATGAAGGACAGCGTAATGGCTGGTCCGGTGTATTCGGCTGCTACGGTTCCTGTGATGGAAAAGAGACCTGCTCCAATAATAACTCCCACTCCAAGAGCCACCAGGCTGACGGGGCCCAGCACTCGTTTCAACGTCTTGCTGCCAGTTTCTCTGGCTTCTGCCTGCAGTGCATCAATACTTTTTCGAATGAATAATCCCATGTCTTTTTTGTAAAGGCTTTAAAAACAAGCTGCAAAGATACGGTTTTTATTGGAGACGACTGCATAGAATCGGTTGAAAATATCTGTCTCCCGTTGCTTCTTTCCCAAGAAGCCGCAGAGTTATTTCAGGTATTCCGTGATTTTTCCGCTGATCTGCAAGAGGGATATTTCGCACATCTTCGTGTCGTATTCCGCAGAAAGGATCCGTTCTTCGGCATCCAGCAGACTCTTCTGTGCTTCACGCATTTCGATACCCGACAGGTCTCCCAGCAGATAGCGTTCCTTGGCTATTTCATGGTTTTCTTTGGCAGCAATGAGGTTCTGTCTTTCCAGATTCAGCAGGCGGAGATTGTTCCGGTAGGCTTGCCAAAGGTTGCTGAGGTCAGCACGCAGTCCCTGTTCCAGTTCATCGCGCTCCAGCTGGGCGTTGCGGATAGCCAGGCTGGCATTGCGTTTTTCTCTTTTGCGGTTACCGTCGAAAATATTGAATCCGATTGTAATGCCACCGTTGAATCCCCAGTTGTTGCGTATGCGGGTAGCATTGATATCATATTTGTTGAACGTATATCCATATCCGGCATTCAGCTTTACGTAAGGATAGTTCCGGGAAAGCACCTTCTTATAGTCCAGCTGTGCCAATGTTGAATTCTGGTCAGCCCGGAGCAGACTGGCATTGGTCGTCAGTGTGGCATTCCACAATTCGGTGAAATCCAGACGATCGTTGAGATCGATGACAGAGTCTTTGACCTGAATGGGGCGGTCCATATCCTTGGCTGCCATCAGTTCATTCAGGTTGATGCGCGAGGTATGTACCAGCTCCTGCTGTTTCATATATGAGGCGCTGTCCGCATTGAAGTCCACTTTTGCCTGCTGATAGTCCAGTCGGGAAAAGTTTCCGATGTGGTACCGTTCCTCCACGATGCGCAGTCGTTCTTTGGACAATGAGACTGCATAGCGGAAGTTCTTAAGCCGGATTTCCTGCTGGATATAATTATAGTATTCCGCAGTCAGACTGGCAATGAAGTCTTCAATGGCGATCCGTGTGTTGGTTGCTCCCTGACGTTCCAGTTCTTTCAGCTGTTTGTAGGTCGTGCTGATATTAAATCCGTCGAAGATTGTCCAGCTGACATCCAGACCGGCATCAAGAGTCTGGTCAAATACGCCCCGGTTACTGATGGTATTGCCTGTACTGCGTTCTTCGGTGTCCGTATTATTCACGTTTCCGGAGTAACCGGCGGTAAGATCTACGGTAGGCAGATACCCGGCATTTCCCAGTGTTGCATTATTTTTGCTGATTTGTTCTTCATTACGTGAGATTCTCAGGGAATAATTGTTCATCAGTCCTTCTTCCAGACATTGCTGAAGTGTATAGGGATACTGGGCATGGAGATTTGCTCCGATGCCCAGAAACAGGATAAGTAAGTTTATGATTCGTTTCATACTTTGTTTTCCTTCTTTTCACGGTTGGTAGATATATATGAATAAATTGCCGGAACGATGTACATGGTCAGGAAGGTAGATACCAGCATTCCTCCCACAACGGCTGTACCCATGGCAATACGCTGATTGGCTCCTTCACCGGTAGCAAAGGTGAGGGGAAGTAATCCCAGGATAGTAGATGCACTTGTCATCAGGATCGGACGCAGACGTTGTAAGGCAGCATCCCGTATGGCTTGCATCTTGTTTTCTCCCGCTTCCTGTTTCTGATTGGCAAACTCAACGATCAGAATACCATTCTTGGCAACAAGACCGATCAGCATGATGATACCGATCTGACTGAAGATGTTCATTGTTATGTCACCGAAAAACATGAAGGCCAAAGCTCCGGCAATGGCCAGAGGAACGGTAAGCATAATGATGAACGGATCCTTGAAACTCTCGAACTGAGCGGCCAGAATCAGATAAATCAGGACCAGTGCCAGGATGAACGCAAACATCAGACTGGATGAACTTTCCCGGTAATCCTTGGAATCTCCGGACAAAGCGGTACGGAATGTTTCATCCAATACCTCCGAAGCAATCTTGTCCATTTCGTCAAGTCCTTCTCCGATGGTCTTTCCTTCGGCTAGTCCCGCAGAGATGGTGGCTGAAATGAAACGGTTGTAGTGATAGAGTTTCGGCGGTGCAATAGCCTCGACGAACTCTACGAGATTGTCCATCTGAATCATTTGTCCCTTGTCATTCCGGATATAAATGGACTTGATGTTGGCAGGCTGGTTACGTTGCTGACGGTTGATCTGTCCCAGGATCTCATATTGTTTTCCGTTCATGTAAAAATATCCCATGCGCTGTCCGCTCAGTCCGTATTGCAGCGTTTCGGCAATGTCGCGTACGTTGACTCCCATACTTCCTGCCTTGTCGCGGTTGATGTTCACCCGCATTTCAGGGCTGCTGAACTTCAGATCGACATCGGCCATCTGGAACGTCGGATTATCATATACCCGATTCAGGAATTCAGGAAGAACCTTTTCCAGCTTGTCGATACTGACAGCCTGCAAGACATATTGTACCGGCATACTGCTTCGACGTCCTCCAAAGGAAGACTGCTGTTGGACGAATGCTCTGGCCTTGGTCTTGGTACGGATGGCTTTGGAGATCTTTTCTGCCACCTGCATCTGGGTGTAGTCACGATCCTGAATATCTTTCAGAGTAATCTGGATGTTTCCGCTTCCGCTGGATACACGGGCGGTTACAGCTGCTGCATCTGGAACGATGGAGTCAACCAGATCGTTGATGTCTTCCGTATAATCGCGGATGTATTCGTAGCTGGCTCCTTCGGCAGCTCTTGTACTGATTGTAATTTTTGAACGGTCTTCCAGGGGAGCCATTTCAGCCGGAATCTTATTCCACAGGAAAGCAATCAGGACAAGTGTAATCAGGGTAAAGGGAATTGCAATGACCCGTTTGCTGAGAAATTTGTCCAGCGAACGGCCGTAAATCCGGTTCATGCCTTCAAAGAAAGGCTCTGTCTTCCGGTAGAACCACCCTTGCTTTTCTCGTTTGATCAATAATTTGGTCGCCAGCATCGGGGTGAAAGTCAATGCAGCGAAGGAAGAAATAATCACAGAACCGGCAACCACAAAACTGAATTCGCGGAACAGGCGGCCGCTGGTTCCTTCCATAAATACAATGGGGAGGAATACGGCTACCAGCGTGATGGTCGTGGAAATGACCGCAAAGAAAATTTCCTTGGCTCCTTCGATACCGGCATCAAAAGGTTTCATTCCTTTTTCAATACGGATATAAATGTTCTCGGTCATAACGATGGCATCGTCCACCACCAGACCCACCGACAGAACAACGGCCAGCATGGTCAGGACATTGATGGAGAAATCGGCCACATACATAACGAAGAACGCTCCGATCAGTGACACGGGGATGACAATGCACGGGATCAAGGTTACACGCCAGTCGCGGAGGAAGAGGAAGATAATAATGATAACCAGTACGAAGGCTTCGTACACGGTACTCTCAACCTCGGCAATGGAGGCACGGATGAACTTGGTGCTGTCGAATCCATAACTGTATGTTACGTCTTCAGGAAGGTCCTTGCGCATTTGTTCCATGCGTTCGTAGACGGCATCTGCAATTTCAATGTGGTTGGCTCCCGGTTGGGGAATGACAACAACACCTACCATGGGCACGCCGTTCATTTTCATGTAACTCTTTATATCGGCTGCTCCCAGTTCGGCATAACCGATATCGCTGAAGCGGATTACTTGTCCGTTGACTTCCTTAATGATTACGTTATTGAATTCCTTGGCCGTGTGCATCTGTCCCATGGTGCGTAAGGTCAGTTCCACGGTATTACCTTCAATGCTGCCGGAAGGTAGCTCCAGATTTTCATTGGTGATGGCATTCTTGATGTCTACGGGAGTAATTCCATAACCGGCCAGTTTGTTAGGATCCAGCCACAAACGCATGGAATATCTTTTCTCACCCCAGATGGAAACGCTGCTCACATTGGAAATGGTCTGTAACTGTTCCTTGACAGTCAGGTCGGCTATTTCACTCAGTTCAAGAAGCGAACGGTTGTCACTCTGAATGGCAACCATCAGGATCGGCGTAGCATCAGCATCAGCCTTGGATACGGTAGGAGGGTCGCAGTCACGCGGGAGGTAACGTTGAGCCCGCGAAACCTTATCGCGCACATCATTGGCGGCTGTTTCCAGATCGACAGATAATTCGAATTCTACGGTAATACGGCTTTGTCCCTGCTGGCTCACACTGGAAAGGGACCGGATACCCGGAATACCGTTGATGTTCTGTTCAAGCGGTTCCGTAATCTGATTCTCTATGACTTCGGCATTGGCTCCCGGATAGCTGCATGATACGGAAATGATGGGATTGTCGACAGAGGGATATTCACGTACTCCCAGTGTGGTATAGCCGATCAGACCGAAAAGCAGAATAATGATGGTAAGCACAGTGGCCAATACGGGCCTGCGTATGCTAAGTTCGGAAATATTCATAGGCGCAGGCAATTAGTTGAGTTGATCAATGACGACTGACATTCCTTTACGCAACTGCAGGGTACCCGAAGTGATGATGGTATCACCGGCTGCCAGTCCTTTCAGTATCTGGACTTCTGCTTCTGTACGGATGCCCAGCGCAACTTCTACCGGTTCAGCCTTTCCGGAGCGGTAGACAAATACCTTGTTCTTGCCCATTTCGGGGACAATGGCTTCCGAGGGAATGGCGATGGCATCTTTGATTTCTTCCCGTTTGAGCTGGATGTCGGCATAGCGGCCGGGAATCAGTTCTCCTTGTGTATTGGGATAAAGCGCTCTGACAGTTAGTGTCAGTGTATTGGGATCAATGCGTGATTCTGTTGCATAGACTTGTGCCCGGAAGGTTTCCAGCCGGCCTGTGATCATGAAATCCAGATTTGTTCCCTTTTTGACCTGGCGGGCATATCGTTCGGGAATACCGAATTCCACCTTTAAGGGAGTTATCTTGGTCAGTTTGGCAATAACGGTTGAAGGAGATGCATAGGCACCCATACTGACCTGACGCAAACCGATAACTCCGTCGAAGGGAGCTCTCAATTCAGTCATGGCGATATTGGCTTTTACATTTTCAATGTCTGCATGGAGCGTAGCCAGTTCGGTCTTTACCTGTTCATAGGCTTCTTTACTGACGGCATCCCGTTGCAGCAAGGCGTTTTGACGGAATACGCGGTCTTCAGCCAAAGGCATTTGAGCTTCCAGACGCTTCAGTTGAGCCTGAAGCTGACTGTCGTTTACCTTTGCCAGTAATTGTCCTTTTTTTACAAAAGTTCCTTCCGTGAAATTGATGTCCACAATCTTTCCTGATGCTTCAAAGGAAAGATCGACTTCTTCATCAGGCATCAGTTTCCCGCTGACAAACAATTCGTCTGTCAGCAGGTGAGGTCTGATGATTTGTGCATTAATATTGAGACTTCTGTTTTTCTGTGTCGGGGCAACATCCTTCACGGCAGCCAGGTCTTCATTTTCTCTAGGAGTAAATGTGTGGATACCCAAAGTAGTCAAACCGGCTCCGACAATAATCACAATTCCCCATTTGATGTATTTTTTCATAGCAATTGATTTTGAAGATGATTAGAATGATTCGTTAGCCATTTTCCACATGCTCAGGAAAGAAGCTTTGGTTATTTCTACCAGTTTGTTCCAATTGATTTTTGCGGGTTCGTCACCTGGCAGGTGATAATCCGGATGTCCGTTGGTGTGATACCACATGATCGGAATATTTCGTTTGGCAAATGTGCTGTTGTCGCTTCCTCCTACCGGTTTGTCCCACGGACGGTAATCGGGTTCCAGCTGGAGATTATATTTCTCGACATCCTTCTTCAGCCATTCGCCAAAAGCCGGAGTTCCTTCTGTGTAGAAGTAAACAACCTGCTTGGGACGAGATTCGTCATTGTTGCGTCCGATCATGTCGAAGTTCAGATATCCCTTTACCTTATTTATATCGGGATAGCTGAGGGCAAAATATTGGGAGCCCAGCAATCCTTTCTCTTCTCCGTCCCAAAAAGCAAAGATGACCGTACGTTCCGGCCGTTCTCCCGTAGCCAGGAAGGCACGCGCTATTTGCAGTACGGCAGAAACACCGGAAGCATTGTCATCGGCACCATTGTAAATCTGGTCACCGTCGAGCATCGGATCAATGCCCAGATGATCATAATGTGCACCGATAATCACAATCTCATCTTTATTCTTTCCTTCTATTTTTGCCAGTACATTGCGCATGCTGTATTTCTGGTGTACACCTTCCCGGATGAGTGCGATGGAATCCGGATGAACCTGCAGTCTTCCTTTTTTCTGACGTTCTACCCGGTACGCATCGAAAGGCTGGAAATAATCATTGAATAAAGGCTTCATGCCCATCTGTTGCAGAAGAGAAGCGATATAATTTCCTGCAATACGGCCGCTTTTCCATCCGGCTTCCCGTCCTTCCAGTTCGTCGGAAGCCAGAAAGCCCACCTGAGCTTTGGCACTTTCCTGATTAATTGTAGCCAGCCCCTTTTGTTCTGGAGTCGGTTTTTGGGGTGAAGTAGCATAGGCATTGTATGAGAGTGATGCTCCCAGTATGGTATATAAGAAATATTTGCAAATGGTTGCCTTCATGGTTATAGTCTGTTGTTTGTTGATAAATGATTTATTTTTAATCTTGTCCGCATATCTTATGCAGATATATGTTTGCGGCTTAATAAGCAGCCCTGTATTTTCCTTCTTCCTTGTCTTCCAGAATATTCAGGTAAGACGTATAACGCGATTCGCTGATATAATGGTTTTCAACAGCTTCGCGGACCGCACATCCGGGCTCATGCCGATGGGTGCAGTTGTTATATTTGCAATCAGCCGAAAACTTGAAGATCTCCTTGAAGTAATGTCCGACTTCTTCATCTTTCATGTCAAAAGTTCCGAAGCCTTTGATTCCCGGAGTATCGATGATGTAGCCGTTTTCTTCGTCCACGGGGAACATCTCAGAGAAGGTGGTTGTATGCATTCCCTTGTTGTGATAAGCCGATATTTCTCCTGTTTTCAGTTGCTGTTCGGGAAGGATGGCATTGATTAAAGTTGATTTTCCGACCCCCGAATGGCCGGAGAACAAGGTGACCTTGCCTTTCAGTGCCTCTTTCAGTTCGGCAACGCCTGTTCCTTCCAGTGCCGAAATACGGAAACAAGGATATCCGATGCAAGTGTAAAGATGGATCAGTCCTTCCAGATAATGCAGTTCTTCTTCCGTATAGCGGTCCACTTTGTTAAATACGAGACATACCGGAACCTGATAAGCTTCCGCAGAAGCAAGAAAACGATCAATGAAAATGGTAGAGGTTTCCGGATAGTTGACCGTAACCACCAGCATGCACTGGTCCAGATTAGCTGCAATGATGTGTGATTGTTTGGATAGATTGGAGGCGCGTCGGATGATATAGTTTTTTCTGTCCTCTATTTCGGCAATGAAAGCGGTTCCTTCCGTATTGGGCGCAATCTGTACGCGGTCTCCTACGGCGATCGGATTGGTACTTCGGATTCCTTTCAGGCGAAAGTTTCCCTTGATTTTACATTCAACCATTTCTCCGTCGTCTGTCTTGACCAGATACCAGCTACCTGTATTTTTAATGACTAAGCCTTTCTTCATAGAATATGCTGAATGAACGGGATGTGCCGTCCAGTGTCTCATCTGTTAGGAGAGACCGGGCGGCACATTCCTTCAATTGCGTTTATACTGTCATGATTTCCTTATCCTTGGCTGCCAGCATGTCATCAATCTGTTTGATGTATTTGTCATGCACTTTCTGCAGCTTGGCTTCAGAGTTTTTCTGTTCATCTTCCGGCATACCGTCTTTTACGGCTTTTTTGAGTGCATCAATGGCATCACGGCGTGCATTGCGGACACTTACCTTGGCTGTTTCGCCTTCGCCTTTGCACTGTTTAGCCAGTTGTTTGCGTCGTTCCTCAGTCAAAGGAGGAATACCCAGACGGATGATTTCTCCGTTGTTTTCCGGCATGATACCCAGTTCAGAGTCAATAATAGCTTTTTCAATAACGCGGAACATACTTTTATCCCACGGTTTGATGGCGATGCTGCGGGCATCAGGAGTTGTCACTGCAGCTACATTGTTAATAGGAACCATGCTTCCGTAAGAATCTACTTTGATACCATCCAGCAAGCGAACATCTGCCTTGCCTGCACGGATGTGAGCCAATGATTCGTCCAGATACATGATTGCCATATCCATTTTTTCTTCAGCTGCGCTGATAATTGTTTTAGAATCTGCCATATTGTACTTAATTTTTAAAGTAATTCAAATGAGTGGTTTTAATCAAAAAAAAATGATGTAAGCAAAGGTAGGTTATTTTTTGTTTATTTACAACAGTTCCGTTGTTTTCTTGTCTGATATGCGGGCTTCCTGTCAGGTGAATACCTGATTTCTTCTGCAAAAGCATGATTTTGCACGATATTTTCTGGCAGAAGGCTCATTATTCCTTTAATTTTGTGGCCAGTAAAAAACAATGAGTTATGATTGAAGTATATTTGGCCCGTCATGGTCAGACGGAAGAGAATATCAGCCGGATATTTCAGGGACATCTGCCGGGACGGCTGACGGAAGAGGGAAAAAGGCAGGCTGTGGAACTGGGAGAGAAACTGAGAGATATAGAACTGGATGCCATTGTCAGCAGTGACTTGCAGCGGGTGGCAGATACGGTTCGGCTGGCTATGGCAGGACGCCCGTTGCCCTGGAAGCAGACAGCGCTGTTGCGGGAGATAGACTGGGGAAGCTGGACGGGACTTCCGATTCAGTCTGTCGATCTGGAGAAACAGCCGGAGGATGTAGAGACGAGGGAAATGCTGTATGAAAGAGCAGGACGCTGTCGGGATTATCTGATGGAGAATTATCAGGGCATGCGGGTGTTGGTAGTAGCTCATGGGCTGATCAACCGTTCCTTGCAGGCGCAAATTCAGGGTATACCGATTACGGAACTGACTTCCATTCCGCACATGCAGAATGCGGAAGTCCGCAGACTGATTATTCCGGATTAGTGCGTGCGTCTCAAGTTGTGGAAGCGATAGCCAAGTCCCAGCATCAGGTTGTTGGGAGTATGGAAATCTCTTAACTGATAGCCGACATGAAGAAACACATTGCGCGTGAGCGAACATTTCAGGGCGAGGATCTGATACAATCCTTTCAGGTCTTTCCCGCTTCGGATGAAGTTACCTCCGATACCCAGGTTGATGGCAAAGATCGACATCACGTACTCTCCGCGTACAGATAAGCCGAGACCTGCCTGCTGTCGGAACGGCGGGCGGTAGAACTTCAGATCGTCCGGAGTTTCGGGTGTGGCGATCCATTGTTCGATGTTGGCGCTTTCATCGTATTGGAAATCCAGTGAAAGGCCTGCTTTCAGGCGGTGGCTGAAGTTATACATCGGATTGAAATTGAATCCGGCGACAGCAAATGTACCGGGTGCCAGATAGCCTTGTCCGTCAATAAAGACTCCTTTGCGTTTCCAGGCGCCATACACGACGACATCATAGCTGATATGTTCTCGAAAGCCGGACATCGGGATTGTAGCCGACTGGCCTGCAACTCTTTCAGGAATAACAGGATTCGGTGTGTAGACCAGACTGATTCTTCCTCCGATGAGGTTCAGTCCCGAATTGGGAAACTTGGTATTTCCGTTTGAGTAATGGGTAAGGTCTGCTCCGGCATTCATGCTCCAGTGAGGAGAGAGCTTCCAGTCCACGAAAAAGCCCACATTGAGATAAGCATTTACTTTCGATCCGATCACTCGGTTGTTTACATTGTCGTACGGGTCATAAGGATTCCATCCGAAAGCAGCTCCGAAGTTCCATTCGTAGTTGAGAGACAGGTTGTGTCCCAGCCGGGCGATTCTTGATCCCTGGAAAACATAGAGGGCTGTCGGGCTTCCGATTTCCTGAGCAGATTCAAAAGAATTGTAAGAGAGACCGATTCCCTGATATGTGTGTGGATAGATACTTCCTGTTTCAGAAAAAGGATGAAACTGAAAAGCCCATTTCAGGTGGGCGGAGAAAGCCTTGCGTAAGGCATGCTGCTTATTGTTTGCTCCTCGTAGGAACTCATGGGTCGGAGCGATGTAAGTTGGCCGAAGGTCAATTCCGATTCGTTGGACAATAGGAAGGGAATCCGGAAGGCGGAGTCGGGTTGAATCGGTTTCTGTCTGCTGTGCAAAAATGGCAGAAGGGGAGAACAATGCATAAGCAGTTCCCAGCAGAATGGCCAGCCATGATTTGTTACTCCCCATATTCTTTCTTTCTGATGATGGTTAATTGTGTACCAGTGTACCGATGTTTTCACCAGACATCACCTTCTTCAGATTACCTACGGTATCCATGTCGAATACGATGATGGGCAGATTGTTTTCCTTGCACATGCAGGTTGCTGTCAGGTCCATTACCTTCAGTCCGCGTGCCAGAACTTCATCATAAGTGATTTCATCGAATTTGGTTGCTGTCGGATCTTTTTCCGGGTCAGCAGTATAAATGCCGTCTACACGTGTTCCTTTCAGCATGACATCAGCTTCGATTTCAATGCCTCGCAGGGATGAACCGGTATCTGTCGTAAAGAACGGGTTTCCGGTGCCGGCTGACATGATTACCACTTCGCCGTTTTCCATGGCTTCAATGGCTTTCCATTTGGTGTAGAATTCACCGATTGGTTCCATGCGGATTGCCGTGAGGACACGTGCCTTAACACCGGCCGCAACGAGAGCAGAACTCAGTCCCAGGCTGTTGATCACAGTGGCCAGCATACCCATCTGGTCGCCTTTGACACGATCAAATCCTTTGCCCGCGCCACTCAGTCCGCGGAAGATATTTCCTCCGCCTATGACGATACCGATTTGTACACCCATTTCGTGTATTTCCTTAATCTGCTGTGCGTATTCGCCCAGACGTTTCTCATCGATTCCGTATTTCTTTTCACCCATCAGACTTTCTCCGCTGAGTTTTAACAGAATGCGTTTAAATCTTGCCATAGTTCAATTGGGTTTAAATGTTTTCGTGCAAATATAAACATATTTATTTCAATAGTCAATATCGCGGGCGGTTATAATCTTTCGTCCCAGCCAGGCCTGTATGCTTCCCCGCAATATGAGGTAAAGGATGAAGGCCAGCCAAAGTGCGTGATTGTTCCATTGCTCCTGAAGCCCATAGTAAGTAAGGAAAAAGGCAGCTGAAGCAACGGCCATTGCCCGCAGCATGTAGTGGGTAGCAGTGGCTCCGATGCAGATTCCATCGAGCAGGAAGGCAGAGAATCCGGCCAGTGGAATACAGAGTACCCAGTAGAAATATTCGGTGGACGCCTCGATGACGGCCTGGTCGTTCGTCAACAGGCCGAGAAATCCTTTTCCTCCAATACTATATAATAAGGTAAAGGCAATGGCCAGCGTAATTCCCCATCCGAAAAGCCGGTTCACCGTACGCCTTAATTCAGTATGGTTACGTGCGCCGATGTATTTGCCGGTGAGTGCTTCTCCGGCATAAGCGAAGCCGTCCATGATGTAGGAAAAGAGAGTGAACAGTTGCATCAGAAGTGTGTTTACAGCCAGTACTACATCTCCGTAGGCTGCTCCCCGCGATGTAAAGAATACGGTGACGGCTACCAGACAGAGCGTGCGCAGGAAGATATCCCGGTTTACCCGAAAGAAGCTGCTCATGGCTTTCCGTTCAAATAATCGTTGGGTTGATACTGCATACTTGCGCAATGACCGGTAATAGCGCTGCCAAAGCAGGCAAGCCATCAGCAGACCTGCATATTGAGCTGTCAGGGTGCCCAGTGCCACTCCTTCTACCTTCATGCCGAGAGCATATACGAAGAAAAGGCTGGCGGCGATGTTCACCACGTTCTGTGTAATGGCTATGAACATGGGAAATCGGGAATTCTGCATGCCGATAAACCAGCCGATAAAGCTGTAAAGTCCCAGTGTGGCTGGTGCTCCCCAGATGCAGATATGAAAATAGCGGGTGGCCAGTGTGCGGACTTCCGGACTGGCATCGATCAGCAGAAAGGCGACGGCACGGATCGGATACTGCAGTACGAGTAACAGGAAAGCCAGGAGCAGACTGATGCTGAGTGACCGCATCAGCAGACGGGTCACTTCGGGCAAGTCATGGCGTCCGTAGGCTTGTGAGGTAAGCCCGCCCGTTCCCATGCGGAGAAACCCGAAGATCCAGTAAATCATACTGAACAGCATACCGCCGACAGCAATGGCACCGATGTAAGAAGCCGCTCCCAGATGGCCGACAATGGTTACGTCCACCAGTCCCAGCAAAGGGACGGTGATGTTGGAAATTATTGACGGTACGGCAATACGCAGAATTCGTTGATTGGTCATATGACGTATTCCACTTCTTTGAACATGTATCCTCTTCTGTTTCCTTCTTTATCTTCCAGGATGAGTCTGCCATCGGGCTCCACATCCAGAATCCGGGCACAGAAATTTCCTGTTCCGTCACGATAGGCATGAAATCCGTCTTTGCGATACAGGTGCTCCTTGTATCGGGAAGCGATTAGGCTGTCTTCTCCGGCTTTCAGGCGTTCGTAATATGCTTCGGCACGTTCCATGAACTGCTCCAGAATCACTCTTCGGTCGTACCGCTTACCTGTGATTTGAAAGAGTGATACAGGATTGGGGGCATCACTGATGAACTGTTCCTGATTGAGATTCACACCGGTACCGGAGATGGACCGTCCGATATGTATGCCGGTCAGGTCGTTTTCTATCAGGGTGCCGCAAAGTTTCTTGTCTTTCCAGTAAATATCGTTGGGCCATTTGATCCGGATGTCTTCCGTATAGAGAGAAAGTACCTCTTGCAGGGCCAGTGCCGTAATTTGTGAAAGGAGGAACTGACGTCGGGCTTCCAGAAATTCCGGATAAACGACGAAACTGAACAGCAGGTTGGCGCCGGCTCCCGACTCCCAGCTGTTGCCTCTTTGTCCGCGTCCGGCACTTTGATAAGCAGTGTAGACGCTGGTCAGTTCCGGACAGGTTTGGGTATCGCACAGTTCAGCCAGATAGGAATTGGTGGACGTTGTTTCGTCCAGCCAGATAGGTTCAGGATAATTCATGAGCAGTTTCTTTTTGTTTTAGGTTGCATTCTATGATGGTTTCCTTTTATGCAATGGAAGTCACACGGATACAGGGTTACCAGACAGGTGACAGAAAAGCCCCTTCTATGTGCTCGATGGAGAACGGAGGCTGTATGCCCGTTACTGTGATGATGTCGAAGCGGACAGGCAGATCGATGGCGAATCTTTTTACGTAAGCATCAGTTGCCAGAACAATGCGGCGGATTTTTCGTTCCGTCACAGCTTCCTCCGGGAGACCGAAACGGGTGTTTCGTCGGGTTTTCACTTCGACGACGATCAGTTCTCCATCTTTCTCGGCAATGATGTCCAACTCCAGTTTGCCGACGTGCCAGTTTCTGTGCCGTATCCGGTATCCTCGTGACGAAAGGTAAGCAGAAGCCGCTTCTTCGCCTTCTTTTCCCAGTTCATTGTGTGCAGCCATTTTTGTTTTTCTGCAAAAATAGAGATTTTATGCTTTGAATTTAAGGGAAGTGCATTAATTTTGCAAAAGAATATGGTGAATCAGGGAAAGACTAGAAAAAAAGTTCCTTCATCCGTTCCTCCCCGCAAACAGCGGATGGTATGCTTGATGAGTGAAGAAGAGGTGCAGATTGTAGACCGGTATCTGGAGAAATATCAGATCAAGAACAAGGCGCGCTGGCTTCGCGAGATTGTATTGTCTTATATTCATCAGCAGCTTCTCGACGAGGATTATCCTACTTTATTCAAGGAACACGATATGCGAAGATAACGAACGGAATCATGGCAGATGATACTTATTACATGCGGCAGGCTTTACAGGAAGCCCGGGAAGCCGCGAATCGGGGTGAAGTTCCTGTTGGGGCGGTAGTGGTATGTCGCGACCGCATTATTGCGCGTGCCCATAATCTGACAGAGACTTTGACGGATGTGACTGCTCATGCAGAAATGCAGGCAATTACAGCTGCGGCAGGATGGTTGGGAGGAAAGTATCTGAACGACTGTACGCTGTATGTAACCGTTGAGCCGTGTGTGATGTGTGCTGGTGCCATTGCGTGGGCACAGACCGGACGGCTGGTCTATGGTGCCGATGATGAAAAACGAGGTTTCCAGCGCTATGCTCCCCAGGCTTTGCATCCTAAGACACAGGTCACCAGCGGTGTGCTGGCAGACGAGTGCGCACAACTCATGAAAGACTTTTTTCAGAAGCGGCGCTGATACTTTTTAGATCAGAAAGCAGGGGTAAAAAACGTCGAAACGTTTTTCTTCAAACGCCGAAGTCTTTTTTAAAAACGTTTCGGCGTTTAAAAAAAAGCCTGCGGGCTATTGGGAGGATATAATGATTTATTCCTTGATTTCTTCGAAGTCTACGTATTCTCCTTCGTCTTCATCAAATACCTTGCCTTTTCTTCTTCCCTCCGAAGTGTTATTGCTCCGGGTATTTTCGTGGGTTGTGTTTTGGCTTTGAGCGAAGTCCTGTGAAGCCGATCCCGACCGGTTGTAGCGTGTTGATTCATCGCCTTTCATGCGGTGTCCCACTCCGAGAACTGTACGGATTACTTTCGACAAGATGGCCAGTCCGATGACCAGAATGATCAGAATAAAGAAAAATATAAATCCTAAAATATGAAACATAAGCTATTTGGGGTTGCGACGGCAAGCGGACAGCGGATGAACAGCTGCATGGGCTGTGACGTCTGTGTTCTCAGTCTGTCATACAAGATCCGTGCCACGATGATCACTGCTTTTTCTTCCGTCCGGTGATCAATGACAAAAGAATGTACCATACGATTATGGCCGCAAAGCCTCCGGTACGCAGGAATATCAGCAGCGGAATGCTGACAATGAGGAAGATATAACTCGTTTTGTTATGTTCCCACGACAGGTTTTTAAACTTGAGTGAAAACATCGGAATTTCGGCAATCAGTAAAAGTGACATGACAATCACCATGACAAGAAGCCACAAAGCGTTGAAACTGTCAGACACCAGAAAATCGTGTGCACCGACAATCAGCGAAGCCCAGAACAGCGTATTGGCCGGTGTCGGGAGTCCGATAAACGACGTACTTTGTCGCGGGTCGATATTGAATTTTCCCAGACGGAGGGCTGAAAATACGGAAATGAGAAAAGCCGTGTACGGCATATACTCCGCTACCGGCATCAGAAATTCCGGATAGGTCACCTCGTGGAATAGAGAAAATACCATGGCCGAAGGAGCTACACCGAAGGTTACGTCATCAGCCAGTGAATCCAGTTCCTTTCCTAATGGAGAGGATACGTGTAACAGGCGTGCGCTCATACCGTCGAAGAAATCGAATACGGCTCCCATTACGATGAACAGAAAGGCAAGTCCGTAACTGCCTTGGAACGCCATGTAACTGGCAATGCATCCACAGAGTAAATTACAGCTGGTGATGGTATTCGGAATATGTCGGGTAATAGCGTTTGCCATAGTCTGTCCTCCTTGATCTGTTATTTTAGTTTGGCAATGACTGTCTGGTTTCCGGTAGTTTTCTGCCCCATGCTGACACATACTTCAGTACCTAAAGGCAGATAGACATCGACACGTGAGCCGAACTTGATGAAGCCCATGTGTTCATCAATAAAGCAGTCTTCTCCCTTTTCTGCATAAGTGACAATTCGTCTTGCCACGGCTCCGGCAATCTGTCGGGCCATGACCGTATGTCCTTCAGGAGTCTCAATGACAACCATCGAACGTTCGTTCTCCGTACTTGCTTTGGGAAGCCATGCTTTCATGAAGCGTCCGTTGTGATGATCTACATGCTTGACTGTTCCGTCTACGGGATACCAGTTGGCATGTACATTCGTAATATCCATGAATATGGAGACCATCAGACGGCGGTCGTGGAAATATTCATATTCATCAACTTCTTCGATGACTACTACCTTACCGTCGGCCGGAGCAACGACGATCTTTTCCGTATCTCCGTTGAAGAGACGGATCGGACAGCGGAAGAAGTTTACCATCAGGGCATAAAGAATCACACTCACAGCCAGGACAATGGTAAACAGCAGTTCACACGATGTTTCCCAATAGATAGCAGCATTGAGCAGTAACAATATCAGGGCGCTGGTGATTAGAATGTGGGTTCCTTCGCGGTGTATTCTTATTTTTTTCTTTATCTTATTCAGTCGGGTCATAACAAAGTCTGATATATTCTGTGCAAAAATATAGTTAATTTGACAACCGTGCAAATAAAAGGGGCCTAAATGCAACTTTTCAATAAAAAACACGTATAGTTTTGTTCATTCCCTAAAAGGGGAGTATCTTTGATTCGTTTTTATAAATATCAGATTACACATGCAGGATTTTGTTCATTTGCACGTTCATACCCAGTATTCCATTTTGGATGGTCAGGCATCCATACCTCGTCTGGTAGATAAAGCTATCGCCAATGGTATGCGGGGAATTGCTGTTACCGATCATGGAGACATGTTTGGTATCAAGGAATTTTTCAATTATGTCAATAAGAAGAATGGGGGAACGAACGGTGAGATTAAGGACTTGAAGAAAAAGATTGCGGCACTGGAAAGCGGCAAGGCGGAGAGTGAGAACCCGGAAGCTGAACTGGCTGCCTGCAAGGAGCAACTGGAAGCAGCTCGTAAAAAGCTGTTCAAGCCCATCATCGGTTGTGAGATGTATGTGGCACGGCGTCGGCTGGAAGACAAGGACGGGAAGCAGGACCAGAGCGGTTATCACCTGGTTGTACTTGCGAAGAATCTGAAAGGATATCATAACCTGATCAAACTGGTATCGAAAGCCTGGACAAAAGGATTCTATATGCGTCCGCGTACAGACCGTGCGGAACTGGAAAAATATCATGAAGGGTTGATTGTCTGTTCGGCCTGTCTGGGAGGAGAAGTGCCCCGGCGTATTTCGGCAGGACAGCTGGAAGAGGCTGAGGAGGCTATCCGCTGGTATAAGAATCTTTTCGGAGACGATTATTACCTGGAATTGCAGCGTCATAAAGCTACGGTTCCCCGTGCGAACCATGAAACCTTCAAACTGCAGGAAGTTGTCAACCAGAAACTGATAGAATATGCCCGCAAATATGACATCAAACTGGTATGTACCAATGATGTTCACTTTGTAGATGAAGAAAATGCCGAGGCACACGACCGTCTGATCTGTCTGAGTACAGGAAAAGATCTGGATGATCCGAACCGGATGCTGTATACCAAGCAGGAATGGATGAAGACACGTGAGGAGATGAATGAGATCTTTGCAGACGTGCCTGAAGCCTTATCGAATACGGTAGACATTTGTGATCAGGTGGAGTTCTACTCGATTGATCATGCGCCTATCATGCCGACCTTCGCAATTCCCGAATCGTTTGGTACGGAAGAAGAGTACCGGAAGAAGTTTACGGAAAAGGATCTGTTTGACGAGTTCACACAGGATGAGAACGGAAACGTCGTCATGGATGAAGCCTCCGCGAAGGCCAAGATCGAACGTCTGGGAGGATATGAAAAACTGTATCGTATCAAGCTGGAGGCAGATTACCTGGCTAAACTGGCTTATGACGGAGCGCGTCGCCGTTATGGAGAAGAACTGGATGAAGAAGTTCAGGAACGAATCAAATTTGAGCTCCACATTATGAAGACCATGGGTTTTCCCGGTTACTTCCTTATTGTGCAGGATTTTATTTCTGCCGCACGTGAAAAGCTGGATGTATCCGTGGGGCCGGGACGTGGATCTGCGGCAGGATCGGCTGTTGCCTACTGCCTGGGTATTACACAAATCGACCCGATCAAATACGACCTGCTGTTTGAACGTTTCCTGAATCCCGACCGTATCTCATTGCCTGATATCGATGTGGACTTTGATGATGACGGACGTGGACGGGTGCTGAACTGGGTGACCGAGAAATATGGACAGGAAAAGGTGGCACATATCATCACGTATGGAACAATGGCTACCAAACTGGCCATTAAGGATGTGGCCCGTGTACAGAAACTGCCGCTTTCGGAATCAGACCGCCTCTGTAAGCTGATACCTGACAAGATACCCGACAAGAAACTGAACTTGCCGAATGCCATAGCGTATGTACCCGAACTGCAGGCAGCTGAGGTTTCTTCCGATCCGATTCTGCGGGATACCATCAAGTACGCCAAGATGTTGGAGGGAAATGTCCGCAACACGGGTGTACATGCTTGCGGTACAATCATCTGTCGGGACGATATAACCGACTGGGTTCCCGTAAGTACGGCTGATGATAAGGAAACGGGCGAAAAGATGCTCGTAACGCAATATGAAGGTTCGGTTATTGAGGATACCGGACTGATCAAGATGGACTTTTTGGGCTTGAAGACCTTGTCTATTATCAAGGAAGCCCTCGAAAATATTAAAAACAGCAAGGGAATTGTGCTGAACATTGACGAGATTCCGATTGACGATCCGGCAACTTATCGCTTGTACAGTGACGGACGTACCATCGGAACCTTCCAGTTTGAATCGGCGGGCATGCAGAAATACCTTCGGGAATTGCAACCTTCGACTTTCGAAGACCTGATTGCCATGAATGCGCTTTACCGTCCGGGACCGATGGATTACATTCCTGACTTTATCGACCGTAAGCACGGACGGAAACCGATTGAATATGATATTCCGATCATGGAAAAGTATCTGAAAGATACGTATGGAATTACGGTTTATCAGGAGCAGGTGATGTTGCTGTCCCGTCTGTTGGCAGACTTTACCCGAGGTGAATCAGATGCCTTGCGAAAGGCAATGGGTAAGAAGCTGCGCGACAAGCTGGATCACATGAAGCCTAAGTTTATCGAAGGTGGAAAGAAGAATGGACACGATCCGAAGGTTCTTGGGAAGATCTGGGCTGACTGGGAAAAATTTGCTTCGTATGCGTTCAATAAATCGCATGCCACCTGTTATTCCTGGGTTGCTTATCAGACTGCTTATCTGAAAGCAAATTATCCTTCGGAGTATATGGCGGCCACCATGAGCCGAAACATTTCGAACATCACTGAAATCACAAAACTGATGGACGAGTCGAAGGCAACTGGTATCCGGGTGCTTGGTCCGGATGTGAACGAAAGTTTGCTGAAGTTCTCTGTTAACCGTCGGGGTGACATCCGTTTCGGACTGGGAGCAATCAAGGGAGTCGGTGAGTCGGCTGTGCAAAGCATTTTGAGTGAACGCGAGAAGAATGGTCCTTACAAGAGCATTTTTGATTTTGTACAGCGTGTGAATCTTTCGGCTTGCAACCGGAAGAATATTGAAAACCTGGCACTGGCCGGAGGTTTTGACAGCTTTGGAAATATCAAGCGGGAGGATTTCTTCATGAAAAATTCCAAGGATGAAACCTTTGTAGAAACTTTGGTCCGTTATGGAAGTAAGTACCAGATGGACAAGGCGGCTGCCATCAATTCCCTGTTCGGCGGTGAGCATGAGGTGGAAGTTGCCACTCCTGAAATCATATCTGCTCCAGCCTGGAGTGATCTGGAACGGTTGAATAAGGAACGTGAACTGGTCGGTATCTATTTGTCGGCCCATCCGTTGGATGAATATGCTGTGGTGCTTGAGAATGTTTGCAATGTTCACATGGAGGAGCTTTCGAATCTGACACCTTTACAAAACAGGGATCTGATATTGGGCGGTATTGTGACAGGCGTACGTGAAGGATATACGAAATCAGGTAAACCTTATGGTATCGCAAAGGTGGAAGATTATTCCGGTGTGGCGGAGTTTGCCTTTTTTGGAAACGAATGGGTAGAGAAGAAAAACTTCTTCAGCGAAGGAATGTTCCTCTTTATGCATGGAAAATGCCAGCCCCGGCAATGGAAGCCTGATGAATGGGAAGTAAAGATCAATACGATTGAACTTCTGCCGGATGTGAAGGACCGGGTAATTGAAAAGTTAACGGTGACAGCTCCTCTGTCGGCGATCAATGACGAACTGATCATGGAACTTTCTTCCCTGATCAAGGCAAGTCCGGGAAATGCCGAACTCTGTTTCTTTATCCGGGATGAAGATGGGCTTATGCATGTAAACCTGATGTCACGGACATTGAAGATTGCTGTCCATAAAGAGCTGGTGAATTATTTAAAAAGCCAGCCAATGTTGGACTATAAAATAAATTAGTATATATTTGCAGGAGTAGAATTTTAAAAACGATTAGATAGAAAAATTATGGCACTGAACATTAAAGATGACAATTTTGAAGCAATTCTGGCTGAAGGAAAGCCGGTAGTATTGGATTTCTGGGCTACATGGTGTGGACCATGCAAGCAGATTGCTCCGTATATTGAAGAACTGGCCGAAGAATACAAGGATCAGGTAAATATTGGCAAGTGTGATGTAGATGACAATGCTGATCTTCCTGCTCAGTATGGAGTCCGTAATATTCCTACGGTGTTGTTCATCAAGAATGGTGAAGTAGTAGATAAGCAAGTTGGTGCTACCACAAAAGCTGCTCTGCAGGCTAAAGTGGAAGCGTTGCTGAAGTAATAACATTTAAATTTCTAAGACTATGGGAATGGAAGACGATTTCTTTTGGAAGATGAGGACGATGAAAGATGCGTGGAGTTCATAAAGAACTACTTGCCTCAGGAAATGAAAGACAAGTTTTCAGACGATGATTTGTATTACATTCTCGATCTGATCGTGGATTATTATACAACCAGCGGGTGTCTGGATGCACAGCCTGACGAAGAAGGTTATATCAATATCGATCAGGATGAAATTGTAAACTACATAGTCAAGGAAGCTGCAAACGACGGAATGGGACCTTTCGATCCGGAAGAAGTCTTCTTTGTCGTACAGGGTGAAATGGAGTACGGCAATCAGGTAGGACAGGACGAAGAGGAATAAATGTCGGAATAAAAGAATTGGACAGGACAGATAAATCGAGTTTTCGATCAGGCTGCCTGTCCAATTCTTTTTTATTTATAGGGGAAACATTTGATTCGGGTACGGATTTAGTTCCCTTGTGTCAGTTGGCAGAAGAAATAGACTCCTGTGGCAATCATCAGCAGACCGAGCGCCGCATAAAAGAGACGTGCCCGTTTCCGTCCGGCATTGGCGACAATGAATTGCGTGTTTCTGGCCGTAAAGAACCAGTTCCAGTTGAACAGAGAGGCCAGTAAAGCCAGCAGTCCAACCAGAATAAAGATAAACTGGAGTGTATAATGAAAAGCCATGATGCTTATTCTGCTGCGTCAAAGCGGACCAGACGGTTTCCGTCTTCCGTCTCTTCAATGGTTACGCTGACAGCATCGCCCGGCAGCAGTTCTTCAATCAGTTCCGGCCATTCGATGAAGCAGAGTGCTCCGCTGTAAAAATAATCTTCGTAGCCCATGTCGTATACTTCTTCCAGCTTTTTGATGCGGTAGAAGTCGAAATGATAGATCAGTTCGCCTGTCTCGTCAGAACGGTATTCGTTGACAATGGCAAAAGTCGGTGAGTTGATCACATCCGTTACGCCCAGTTCTTCACAGACTGCTTTGATGAAGGTTGTTTTTCCGGCACCCATCTTTCCATAAAATGCAAAGATTGTATTGTCTCCCATAGCTGCAATGAATTGCTTGGCAGCTTCGTGTATATGATCAAGTGATGTAATTTTGATTTCCATAATTCCTTTTGTTTCTAGCTTCTGCAAAGTTATAATAAAAAACGGAATATCGGCAGGACTGCCTGTGTTTTGTTGTATTCTGATAAAGACCGGCAATTCAGAGTTTGGAAGGTACGGTTCCGGCTGCTGAACATAGGTTGTCTGCCGGCTGGCAATTTGAAAAGGATGAATCAGGCAGGTGAGGCTTTGACAGAAACGTCGGAAACGGCTTCACTTAACGGACAGGTGGGAACGTTTGTTCATCAGATCGAAGGAAAAAGCAGGAGAATGTTTGCAAAACCCAGGAGTGAATTATACTTTTGTAAAGAAAAAGAGAAAACACAAACTTAGAAGGCAAAATGAAAAATGCAGAAGAAACGAAACGCTCCTTTTCATTCTCCGTTGAGTGGGGGAAGCTTCGGGAGAGAGGAAAAGCACGTAAGCGTCGCATGCTGCGTCAGATTGAATTGATGAGATTACGCCGGATCCGGCAGCAGAATGTTCCGCAGTATACCTATTGCAAGAATTGTGGAACGAAACTAAAAGGAATGTATTGTCACCGGTGCGGACAATATGCTTTGGATATTTACCAGCCTTTCTGGAAATACATTCAGCAATATTTTGAAAATGTCTATCAGTTCGATACAAAAGTCTGGCAGACTTTATGGCTGATGTTCACCCGTCCCGGTTTCCTGACGCGTGAGTTCAATGCCGGTAAAATCAATTCCTATGTACATCCTTTCCGGTTGTATATGTTTGTTTCAGTTTTGTTCTTTACATTCTTCTTTATGGTTGCAGAGGAAGAAACCGACAAGGCACTGACTACGTTCCGTTCTTCGAAGATTACTTCCGGGCTGGTGGAAAAACTGAATGAAGGGAGTTTTTCGCAGGATACCGCTGTGTACGTTTATAATGGAAGGGGACTGATTGCTGCTCTTGAGAACCGGGGAGTGGAACATGCAGACAGTCTGATTTCAGTTACCCGTCTGTTTACTTCGCTGGAACTGGACTGGGTAGCCATGCCCCGTATTCTGCTGGATACTTGTTGCACGAAACAATATCCTACGGATTCCGAGCTGGATGAAATCCGTCAGATTCAGGATCTCCTGGCTGCTGATTCTCTTCAGACCGGAGAGGAATATGGGGTTGATCTGATTCCGGGAATGACAATTTATAATGAGAACCAGCTGACTGCAGAAAAGATAGAGGCCTGTATGAAATTTCAGGCAGATTCTCTGAAAGGAGAGCTGACTCCGGTTTACCGCTGGTCACAAAGGGCTGAAGAATCCGATGCCTTGCGCGAAAATTCACTGGCTGCTTATATGATCGGACAGTTGTCCAAATGGACTCCTTTATATATGATGTTTCTGCTTCCTTTGTTTGCCTGGTTGCTGAAGAAGGCGTATCGTAAGAAACATATGCCCTATATGTGGCATTTTGCACATGCTGTTCATCTGAATACCCTGTTTCTTATCTTGTTGCCTTTGCCGTTGGCTTATGCACTGACAGCCTTTGACTGGCAGACTCTCTCTCTGGCACCGGGAGTAGACATTGCATTCGGTTTGTTTGCAATTGCCGTATTTGCCTATATGCTCTGGTCGCTTCATACGGTATATCGGGACGGATGGATCCGGACATTTCTGAAGACTTTGTTGGTCATTGTTATCTTTACCGTTCTTTCCTTCCTGTTTGCCGGAATTGCTATCGTATCTTTGCTGATGGAGGTTTCCAAGCAGGTCTGATTGCTTTCGTGACCGGAATCAGCAGACTGCCGGAGCTGTTCAGATGCTTCTTTCCTTCGAATGCATCAGGCGGAACAGTTTGGCTATGGTATAAATAAGAATGGAAACAAAGATGATGGATGCTCCTGAAGGAACCTGTAACTGATAGGAAAGCAGCAGACCGCCCAGGCAACCCACGTAACCGATTCCAATGGAAAGCCAGATGATCCGCTTGAAATTGTGGGTAAACAGATTGGCTGTCATCTGCGGAAGTGTAAGCAGGGAGATGGCCAGCACGATACCTACCATACGCAGACAGGAAACGATTGTCAGGGCAATAAACATCATCAGCAGATATTCGAAGGCAGCCACCGGAATGCGCTGGGAGCGTGCGAACTCGCGGTCGAATGCAATAGCCACAATCGGCCGGAGAAAAAGTGCGAAGAAAACTGCCAGGACAACGCTTAGAATGGCCAGCAACCAGATGTCACTCTGTGTAATAGTCAGGATATTTCCAAAGAGGAACGACGAGAGGTCGGGGGTAAAACCGGGCGCCAGAAAGCTGAAGATGATACCTACAGCCATACCGAAAGTCCAGAATACAGCAATGGCTGAGTCTTCACGCATGTCACTCCGCTTGCTGAGCCATTCCACACCGAATGCGGAAAGAATAGAAAAGATGGCAGCAGTGAGCAGGGGAGAGAGGCCGGTGTACAGGCCGATACCTACGCCTCCGAAAGAAGCATGCGTGATACCGCCGCTGATAAAGACCAGCCGCCGTGTTACGATGTATGTCCCGATGATGCCGCATGCGATGCTGGCAAAGAGACTGCCCAGCAGGGCATTCTGGAAGAAAGTATATTGAAATAGTTCGTTCATGTCTGTTCAGGAAATACGGATGATCAGGAATGTTGGAAGCGCCGTTCGCCAACGATAAGGAACAGTTCGTCTTTCAGCTCGTCAGGAAGTTCGATACCCCGAAGTTGCAGGCTGCGGCTCCATCCTGCCACTTCCTCCTCTTTCATGGTAAACATGATTTCGCGGAATTCATCAATTTCCTCATCGCTGTATTCATTAGCCTGACGACCTTTGAAGCGGTCCAGTTCTTCGTCATCGTAATATTCGATCTTTTTGCTGACGGCAGCCAGCAGACTTTCCTTTTCGCAGATCTGATGCTGTCCGCAGCATTCACTGTCTACATCCACCACGGGAGGAGCTTCCTTCAGTTCGCCGCGGTCTATTTTTTTCTGAATGTTCCGGTTGTAGAAATATCCGGCTACCAGTCCGAACAGAGCTACTCCCACCAATGCTAATATAAGTATCCACATAATCTAAAAGTCTTTTTTATTTATGCTTCCGTAATCTGGAATCCTGCTGTCTGCAAGTCCTTCCAGAACTCCGGATATGATTTTGAAACTACTTGCGGTTCATTGATCTGCAGCCCCTTGAACTTGAAGCAAGCCGGAGCGAACGCCATGGCCATGCGATGATCCTCGTAGGTGTCAATGGCAGGACAGGCATCCGGTTCGCAGCGTTCCCCGTCCCAGATCAGTACGGAGCCTGCTTCCTCCCTGAGCAGATATCCGAGTTTTTTCATTTCTTTGATCAGAGCAGCCATCCGGTCGGTTTCCTTGATCTTCAGACTTTGAAGTCCGCTGAACCGGAAGCGGATACCAAGCAGTGCACACGTAACGACAAAGGTCTGTGCCAGATCCGGCTGGTTGGTAAAATCATTAGTCAGTTCTTCCACACAAGCTGAGGCTCGGGTAAGTTCTACATACTTTTCATGGTAGGTTGTGCTTACTCCCAGTCTGGAAAAGAGTTCGGCTACCCGTGCGTCACCTTGCAGGCTGCCCTGATACAGATCGGGCAGGCGTAATGTTACCCGGGGAGTCAGAGCGGCAAACGCATACCAGTAGGAAGCCGCACTCCAGTCGCTCTCTATATAATAAGGTGTAGGCTGATAGGGCTGAGGCTTTACTTCGAGTATGTTCGGCCCGGTCCATCCGGCATCAGCTCCGTTTCTGTTCATGAGTTGCAGGGTAAGGTCAATGTAAGGACGCGAGATGATTTCTCCTGTCAGGGTGAGTCTTAAACCTTTTTTCAAAACGGGACCGATCATCAGCAGGGCCGAAATGTATTGCGAACTGACATTTCCCGGCAGACTGATTTCGCTTTGGGTCAGTTCTGTTCCGGTAATCTTCAGCGGAGGAAAGCCTTCGTTTCCGGCATATTCGATTTGTGCACCCAGTGAACGCAGGGCGTCTACCAGAATCCGGATCGGACGCTGCTTCATCCGTTCCGTTCCCGTGATGAGATGAGAACCTTCCGTAACCGAAAGATAGGCAGTCAGGAAACGCATGGCTGTTCCTGCGGCCATAATGTCGATAACCGGCTTCATTTCCTGCAAAGCTTTCACCATGACCCGCGTGTCGTCACAATCCGAAAGATTTTCGATAGGAGCATGACTCTGCGCCAGTGCCCGAATGATCAGGGCGCGGTTGCAGATGCTTTTGGAAGAAGGCAATTGGATGGTAGCTTGTATTTGATTCGGTGCTGTAAGTTGTATCCGTTTTGTCATATCTTCGTCTCTTGAAATAACCTTTGCAAAGATAAAGAATTCTTTTGAAGTTCTTCTTTCTGTTTCCGGCAAATATTGGCCGGGGAAATCCGGAAAAGAGGAAAGGCATCTGCACGTCTTGTCTGTCAGACGCAGCAGATGCCTTTTCCGGAGTATGTGGATTCAGCGGATCTTCAAGGCAGAGGGTCAGTCCGTTGCCGGAATTCTTTTTCCGGACCGGCGGGAACTTTTCTTTTTCAGCCAGAGCCAGTAGCCGGTCAGCGGAAGTGTTCCTCCGATCAGGGAAGCCAGGAAATAAAGTACCTTGGTGATTGTTCCTCCCCAGCTTCCCGTGTGGAAAGCATAAAACCAGCCCTTCAGTTTGTTGGCACGCGGGAGATCTTTGTAATGAGTCACCTGAATGATTTCACCGCTGTTCGGATCAAAACCGGCTGTATCATTTCGTCGCATGCTGGCAGACGGATCCGGAGCAATCTGGGCAGTGCCGTTACTGAGTGTGATGGATTTATACTCAGGGTAGCGGATCTGCAGTTCCTGCCAGGCCTGATCCCAGGCAATGTAGTTTGTCTGCTTTCTTTTCCGTTCCTTTCCTTCCTGATTTTTCTTCCCGGAAGAATCACGTCCCGAAGCAGAAGCCGGTGAAGCGGCCTGTGCGGACTGTCCGCCTCCGAAGAGGGAATAGGCAGCTGTCCGATACCATCTGAACGACCAGGTCAGACCGGTCAGGGCCATGACCAGCAGGAAAAGGAAGGAATAGAATCCCAATGCAACGTGTGTGTCGTACCAGAAGCGGCGCCATCCTTTGCGGACGGAAACATTCAGCCGGTTTTTCAGGGCCTTGCGGGTTCGCGGAACCCAGATGACCATTCCGCTGATCAGGATGAATACCATCAGCAGAGTCGACACACCGACAATCAGTTTACCGGTTGAGGAAGCTCCCTTCTGCGCGGGAGCATCCAGTAGCCAGCGGTGGAGCTTGCGCATGGTCTGGAAAAAGGAATAACTTTTGAGCCATCCCTTCACTTCGCCCGTATACGGATCGATGCTCAGCGTTTTTCTTGGCAACTGACGGAATGTGGCAAGACAAGCCTCTTCCGGATTTCCGGCATACTGAAGCGAGGCCAGTGTCAGTGAATCACCCGTCTGTTTGCGGATACATGCTTCCAGTTGTGAAGGAGTCAGCCGCGATTGGTCCCGGGGAACTTCCACCTGATAAAGATCGCCGTTCAGAGCACGGGTGATTTCCTGTTCGAAGACGAGGCTTGCCCCCGTCAGGCAGATGATCGCGAGAAACAGCCCGACGGGAATGGAAAGCCATAAATGTATTTTAGCAAAGAATCGTTTCATGGTTCAGCTTATTCCTGTTTGTTCAGTACACCGGCCGTTGTGATCTGGTCGGCCTTTACACTCAGCCCTTTTGTTGCCTGTCCGGTTTTTACGTCCACTTTATAGAATGCGGGATAATCGCCGGTGGTGACATTGACCGGAATATAAACAGCACCGTTTTCTCCGAACGGTTCACCGCCGATCGACATGTCAGCAGGCAGTCCGCTGACCGGAGTGATGGTTCCTTCTTCGCCTTTGAAGACCGCCAGTTCGCTGACATCTGCACTGGTTCCGTCATTGATCATGCTTTCAGCCCCGTTTTTGTAGAGCTGGAGCAGGAAGTAATCTTCGGTGGCATGCCAGCAGCGATAAACCGGATGTTTCGTCCCGATTTCTTCCAGGTTGACATAATAACTGCTGTCGAAGTCAGTTTCTCCGGCCTTGATACGCATCACGCCCGAAGGAAGTTGTCCGGTTACAGCTTTCAGTTCGTCCGTTGAAACCGTGGAACGTCCGTATCCTGGAGAGAACACATAGATGTCTCCGTTATCGGCAGCCCAGATGGTCTGGTAATATTGTGAGCGCATGCGTCCGCAGGCATATCCGATTTTTCCGGTACGCGCGATGACAGGCTTGTCGCTGAAACTGTTTCCGTTGTAGATTGCCACGAAGGCTGAGTCCGGATACTGGGTGCGAGGGATCTCCCCCTGTTCGTAACTGCTGCTGCCGCTTCCTCCGTCTGCCTGTGCTTTCAGTGCTTCGTCTGTCACCATTTCCGGCCATTGACCGATGCCGTACTTACTCATTCCCATCGGGATAACGGAAGTATAGACACGGCTGTTGGCTTCTACGACTCCCGAGAAGGAAACAGTTTCTCCATTGCCCAGGAAGTTTTCTGCATTGATACTGCTGGCAGACTGTGAACCGTCACTTTCGTTCAGGTAGTTGAACAGGAGAGCCTGAGCTATGTTTCCGTTCGCATCGGTGGTCTTGCTGTCACCGGTTGAAACGGTGACCACATTCTCTCCCCAGGTTCCATAGGTCGTGATGCGGTTGTAGGTATAATCATATTTTTTCTGGATGTCGCCTTGACCGTCCAGATAATAAGACGCTCCGGTACCGCTTCCTCCTTTGTTGTAGACCAGCGCGAAGACCATTTTCTGATCTTTATACACCCAATACGTTGCATCAATGACTTCTTTGCTGTTGTCCAGTGAGACTTCACCTTCGTCCAGTGAGGAAGCTGTTACCAGATAGCTGGCATCGTCCACCGTTGCAGCGATTACATAAGCGCTGTTGCCGCTTCCGGTGTTGCCTTCGTTGTTGGTTTCGTTGTTTACCGGGTCTTCGTTAGTACATGAACTCATCATGCCGATTCCCCCCAAGCATAATGTTGCGGTCAGAGTTCCGACCAGAAATTCTTTCTTCATATGGTTTTATTGATTGATTTTAATTTGTTTACTTGCCAAAATGTACTCTTACTTTTCCATAAAAAGCGCGTCCGGCTTTCTGCAGGCTGAAGTTGTCATACAGCTTCTCGTTGGTCAGGTTACGGCATTCGAAGGAGAAGTTGTATCGTCCGTTCTTCAGGCTGTAACTCATGGAGAGGTTGTGTGAGAACTGTTCCGGAATCATGTTCTTATCCTTGCCGATGCCTTCCCAGTAGAGCGGAAAGTCATGCTGCCAGAAACTGTCGTATGTCAGACTGAACGTGTTTCCTTTGGCGAACAGGTTGCGCCAGGTGAAAGTGGCATCCAGATTCGCATACCGGTAAGGAATGTTGGGCAGTCTTTTCTTGTATGTGACGCTTTCCTGCAGGGAGCCTCCGGTGACATACCGTTCATAGTTGCGCGTATCAATGTTGTTGTACGTTCCTCCCATGTTGAACCAGTGCGAGAAATTGTAGCGCAGGCTGACGGTATATCCTTTGGTCTTCACGTGTCCGTGGTTCTCGTAGATTCCGAACTGTGTCGTGCCGTTTTTTCCGAATCCGCGCTTGATGTAATCTTTGGTGTCCCGGTAAATGTAGCTGGCTTCCGCATAGAGACCGTGTTTCCCGAACGAATGTCCGTAACTCAGATTGAAATTCAGGTTGTGACTGTTCTCCGGGCGGAGGTCCGTCTTGCCGGCTTCCAGGTCTTCGTCACCGAAGAGTTCGTCGGTAGTGGGCAGGCGGTAGGCTTTTCATACGACACCTTGGCCTGCAGTTCTTTATAGATATAATATGTACCTGCGGCTCCATATCCCCAGGCGCTTACGGTCTTTTCCATGTTCTGATAGTTGCCCACGCCGTCGCTGCTGGTTGAAACCGGTCCCTGATTGAACTGATGATAATGCTTTCCGAAGACGGAGGCATTCCATTTTTCCGACGGAACCACGCGGTAGGACAGACCGGAAATGTTTTTCCGGGTGACTTTGGGAATGTCGAAAGCAGTCAGCACCGATGAAGTTCCCGTATAGGAACGGCTGGTTCGCCGGAAGTTGCTTGCTACATGATGAAAAGTCAGCGTATGGATTCGTCCGAAGCGGTAGTTCAGGTTACCCGTCGCATTCCAGTTGGTGTTCTTCGACTGGCTGCGCTGATAAGCCTGTTCGCCGCGCACTCCGTTGTCGTAGTATTCGCCCAGCCAGTTATAATGACGTGAAGCCGTGTCTACGTTGTTCGTAAAATTATGGTTATAGTTGGCTGTCAGTGTCAGGTCAAGATTCCTGACCAGCAGGTTGTGTTTCTTGTACTCCACCGACGGCATGAGCGAATAGCCGTGGCGGAACTTCTCGCCGAACACCGTTTCCTGATACACACCCGTCTGTATTTCCTTGTAGAAGTGGGTATATCCCAGACTGAACATCAGGCGGTCGGCCCAGGTCTTTCCCGTGAAGCCCAGCTTTGCGATGACAGCTTCATTGTGGAACTGGTCGTTGAAACGTTTCACCCGATACTTCTTTCCGTCCTGCGGAGGGAAATAGATGCTTCCGTCTTCCATGATCTCGAAACGGCGTACCTCGTTGTCGATGTAATAATCGTTGTCCGAAAAGTTCTGGAATGCATTGACTTCGTAAGTGAAGCCGTTGGCGAATGTCTGGCCGAAATTCACGTACGACTTGTGCGTGTTGAAGGATCCGTACGAGTAGGATGCATCCAGGAACCAGTTGCGCTTACTCTTGTTGGTCACGATGTTGATTACTCCCCCGATGGCATCCGTACCGAATCCTACGGGGACGACTCCTTTATAGACCTCAATCCGTTCCGCATAGTTGACCGGAATGTTATTGATATCGAAAGCCGTTCCGGCTCCTTCCTGAGGTACGCCGTCGATGAACACCTTCACATGGTTTCCGCTGAATCCGTCCAGCATCAGCTGCATGTCGGAGCCGACGCCTCCCGATTCACGCAACTTCATGCCCGGGAGTTGCTGAAGGGCTTCTCCCAGATTCTTGGTAGAGTTCTGAAGTTCCTTTGTATCGACAGCCACCGCATTGAATGCCGACTTCTTGACCCGGCTGATTCCGCTGGCCACCACTTCCACTTCTTCCAGTTCCGTGAGCGACGGCTGCAGCACGATGTTCTGCCGGGTGCGTCCGTCAGGAGCAATCCGGATTTCTTTTTCAACGGTCTCAAAACCTACGGCAGACACGATCAGTGTATAGGTTCCCGCCGGAGCTTTCAGATGATAAATACCCTTTTCGTTGGTCATACACCCGTACTTGGTTCCTTTCAGGTAAACTGTTGCAAAGTCGACAATGGAGTTGTCGGCCGACAGGATTTTCCCGGAAAGCAACGTTCCCTGACGTTGTGCAAGGACCGGAAGCTGGCATACTGCCAGACAAAGCAGGGCCAGGATGCAGTGTGTAATTTTTGTTTTCAATGTAACCTCGTTTCTATCTGTTAAATACCTATTGTTTTTCGTCTGCAAAATTACTTCTGTACCTGTCCTTTCGCAATTCCCAAAAATGGGTATTTTCCGCTTCCCGGATCCGTTGCGGACTAACTATTTTTAGGTATTTTGTGAAAGGAAGGGACTTTCCGGACGCGAAACATTGTGTTTTCGTATCTGCAGCATCATGCAGTAGGACAATTTGACATCGTGCGGTCGCTGGGCCTGGATCGTGCGGTCGTTGGGGCCGGATCGTGCGGTCGTTGGGGCCGGATCGTGCGGTCGTTGAGGCTCAATCGAGCGGTCGTTTTTTTGCATTGACCAGTCAATGCGAAGGTATCGTGCGGTCGATTCCGGAAGCCCTCCGGAAAGCCCGAGGGCTTTTAAAAAAATGTCGAAACGTTTTTAAAAAAGACTTCGGCGTGTGAGGCAAAACGTTTCGGTGTTTTCAGGCACTTGTCCGGTCCTAACTTGCAGGCTCAAAGCAGCTGTTGGAAATCAGGCCGTCACAGAAAAATCCTTTCATTTGTTAAAACAATATAATTGTCTGTCATCTTATTTTAAAGATGTGAACTATACATTACTTTTGCGAAATAACACAATTTATTTTTCATGGATGAAATTATAATAATCATCGGGCTGATCCTACTGAACGGTATTTTTGCCATGTCGGAGGTGGCGTTGATATCAGCCCGTAAATCCCGACTTTCTACTGATGCAAAACAGGGGAGTAAGGCTGCCAGAATGGCCTTGAAGCTGGCGAATGAGCCGGATCGTTTTCTTTCAACCGTACAGATTGGTATTACATTGATCGGTATTCTGACCGGTATCTATTCTGGAAATAAGATTGCTGTCAGCCTGACGGACCTGATGCACTCATGGGGCATGTCGTCAGCTTACGCACCTGCTGTAGCACAAGGTGTCATTGTGGTGATTGTCACTTATCTGACCATTATTTTCGGTGAACTGGTTCCCAAACGTATCGGTATGAGCATGGCAGAAAAAACGGCCAAGATCGTTGCCCGTCCGATGGGAGTATTGGCCAAGATTGCCTTGCCTTTCGTGTGGTTACTGGCCAAGAGTACGGAAGTGATCTTTAATCTGCTGGGCATTAAGGAAACAGAAAACAAGGTGACAGAAGAAGAAATCAAGTCGATTATTCAGGAAGGAACCGAAGGAGGCGAGGTGCAGCCGGTGGAACAAGACATCATGCAGCGTGTCTTTATGCTGGGTGATCTGAAGGTCAGTTCCATCATGACGCACAAGAGTGATATTGTATGGTTCGATGTGGACCTTTCGGCTGAAGAAGTCAAGGTGAAACTGAGCGACCAGCTGTATGAGTTTTATCCGGTAGCCGAAGGGGATCTGGATCATGTGAAGGGAGTAGTCTACCTGAAAGACCTGATGCTGCATCTGTATGAACCGGACTTTAATCTGGCTTCGCTGGTTCATGAGGCCACTTATTTCCCGGAAGGAATGAATGTCTATAAAGTGCTGGAACAGATGAAACAGCATCGTATCAGCCGTGCCCTGGTCTGTGATGAGTTCGGTGCCTGCATCGGTATCATTACGCTGAAGGATATTTTGGAGGGACTGGTTGGTAACATGGACGATGCCGACGAAGAACCGGATATTATCAAACGGGTGAATAACGACGGATGGCTGGTTGACGGACAATGTCCGTTCTATGATTTCCTGTGTTATTTTGACCGTCGGGACTTGCTGGAGAACGTGGAATATCATACGGTAGGCGGTCTGATTCTTCAGGAACTGGAGCGTATCCCTCAAAGCGGAGAAACGATAGAATGGAAAGGCTTTGTCTTTGAAGTCGTGGATATGGACGGGGCACGTATCGACAAGGTACTGGTGACCCTCGTGCCGACGGATTCAGACGGAGATGAAGAGGCGTAACCGCCGGACAGACAGAAAATAAATGTGCCGCCAACTGGAAGAACCGGTTGGCGGCACATTTATTTTAAGCGGTCAGCCCATGGTCTCGCAATAGAAGTCGAGGGCTTCGTTGATTTCTTCTTTCGTCGCAGTCTGGTTGATACGGATGTCTCCGATGCCTCCCAATAGGGTGAAGTTGATCATGCCGGCAGCGGCATTTTTCTTGTCATGCTTCATAAATTCGTACAGACGGTCGTAATCGCGGCAGTTGAAAGCCAGTTTGCCGTAGTTTTCCTTGATGAACTGTACGGTCTGCCGCATCTTGTCTGTCGGGAAACCGGTTTTCTGGTGAGCAAGATACAGTTCGCAGACCATCCCCCATGCCACGGCATAGCCATGCAGGACGGGTGCTTCGCGTTCAAGAGCAAAGCTTTCGAAGGCATGTCCGATGGTATGTCCCAGATTCAGAGCCTTGCGTATTCCCTGTTCGAAGGGGTCCTGAGCCACGATGCGTTCCTTTATCTGTACGGATTCGCCGACCAGTTGCTGGAGCTTTCCGTAGTCCGGATGATCCATGTCGAACGTCATGAGTTCAGCCCAGTGGCCTTCTTCGCTGATCAGTCCGTGCTTGAGCATCTCAGCATAGCCGGACAGCAGGTTCTGCCGGTCGAGTGTTTTCAGGAACTGGCAGTCGATCAGTACGCTGGAAGCCGGTGCAAAAGCGCCGATTTCATTCTTCAGTCCGTTGAAGTTGATTCCCGTTTTACCTCCTACGGCTGCATCAACCATGGAAAGAAGCGTCGTCGGGATATTGATGTATGCGAATCCCCTTTTGAATGTAGCTGCGGCAAATCCACCCAGATCAGTCACCATTCCTCCGCCCAGATTGATAAGAAGCGAGTGGCGGGTGGCCCCCTGATTGCTCAGGGCTGTCCATACGTGGGCCAGTGTGTCAAGGTTTTTATGTATATCTCCTGCACCGATGCAGATGGGAACCGCCTGTCGGATACGTTCCGAACTCCCGACCAGTGGGAGACAGAGGCGCCGGGTATGTTCGTCGGTCAGGATAAACAGCTTGTCGTAAGCATGTGCGTCCAGAGCACGTTCCAGGTCTTCCTGCAGGCTCCGGCAGATAATGACTTCTTGTTTACTCATTGTTTCTTTTATGATATTCCTTCTGCAAAAGTAATGAAAAAGCCTTCTTTCATCAAAGAATTTATTACCTTTGTAACAATTTAAAACAATGCTTATGAAAGGAATTTTACCTGTTTGGTGCAGACTGGCCGGTTACGCGCTGTTGATCCTGTCCGTTTTTGTACCGTTGCTGATGTCTATGTTTGGGTGTGTCCATGACGGAAATCTCCTGTTCGTCAAAGTGGGGATGAAGCTGGTAATCTGGTTTTCTCTGTTTATGATCTTTCTGTCCAAAGCCCGTGATGAAAATGCGGAAACAGCTCATTTGCGCAGTCAGGCAATGAAATATGCTCTTGGATTATGGGGAATTTATTACTTTGTGAAACTGATATTGTCTCTATTGGACGGTGACATACAGGCTGCCGATAATTCAACAGCCATTGTTTACATGGTGATCAACGTCATTTGCCAGGAGTTTCTGCTTCAGAAGAACCGGATGGAAAAGATATTCCACCACAAGAAATAAAAACGAAGAATATTTTCGTGACTCGATTAAACCTTTTCACCGGAATGGTGTCAAACCTTCGATTGTTTGAAAAAAGTGTTTAGATATAATTAGAGAGTCATGAAAAAATGGGTTTTGGGATTACTGTTCCTGGCAGGAATGTCGACAGCAGCCTTTGCACAAGGCGGGAACAGAAAGAGTTCTGTTTCGGGAACTGTGATTGACGGTGAGGACAAATCACCGGTAATACAGGCTACGATACAGGTTTTGTCATTGCCGGACAGTACGATGGTGACGGGAAACGTAACCGATCTGGACGGTCATTTCTCTATTCCGGTTCGCCCCGGAAAGTATGTGCTGAAAGTATCTTTCGTGGGTTATAAGACTTCCTGGAAGCAGGTGACGCTGACCAATGCGAAGCCTCGTGTGAATACGGGAGAAATCAGTCTGATGGCTGATGCCACATTATTGGAAGGAGTGGAGATCGTTGCTCAGGCTCCGGAAGTGACAGCTTCCGAGGATACACTGGTATATAACAGCTCTGCCTATCGTGTACCGGAAGGTTCGGCACTGGAAGAACTGGTGAAGAAGTTGCCGGGTGCGGAAGTCGATGAAAACGGAAAGATTACCATCAACGGAAAGGAAATCAAGAAAATTATGATAGACGGCAAGGAATTCTTTGCCGACGATCCGAATATTGCCATGAAGAACCTGCCGGTGAATATCATTGACAAGGTGCGTGCCTATGACAAACAGTCGGATATGGCGCGTGTGACAGGTATTGATGATGGTGAAGAAGAAACAGTAATCGACCTGACTGTCAAGAAAGGAATGAACAAGGGATGGTTCGGTAATGTGGACCTGGCTGCCGGAACAGAAGACCGTTACAGCGGTAAGATCATGGCCAACCATTTTTATGAAAAGAACCAGTTCACGGTGATCGGTTCTATGAACAACGTCAATGACAACGGTTTCCCCGGTGGCGGTGGCGGTTTCCGCGGAGGCAGACAAAACGGACTGAATGCAGTGAAGATGGCCGGTTTCAACTTTGGAACTGAATCCGAAAAACTGGAAACGGGCGGTAGTGTCAACTTCAATTACCGCGATGCGGATATTCAGCAGAAGCAGACTTCGGAAACATTTGTCTCAAGTGAAAACAGTTCATTCAAGAATGCGATGGACCGTTCCCGCAACAAGACAACCAACCTGACTGCCGATTTCCGTTTCGAATGGCGCCCCGATACCATGACGACCATGATCTTCAGACCTCGTCTGACTTACGGAAAAACCAATAACGGTTCCGACTCTCACTCGTTTACTTTCGATACGGATCCGCAACATTCTACGGATGAACTGCTGAATGCGGAGGATATCACTTCGCTGGTTCCCGAAGAAAACATTATCAATACGATTGTGAAGAACTCCTTGCAAAAGGGAGATGACCTGACTGCCGGAGGTTCGCTGATGTTGAACCGCCGTCTGGGAACAGCCGGACGTAATATCACATTCCGTGGAAGCTACAATTATACAAACAGTGAAAGCGAGCAGTTCTCTGCTTCAACGACGGATTACTTCCAGCTGATACAGGACTCTACTGAGATTCTGAACCGTTATATCACAACGCCGACCAAGAGTTATAATTACAGTCTGCGTTTCTCATACAGTGAACCGATTTTCCGTGGAGGTTTCCTTCAGTTCAGCTACAACTTCCAGTATAAGCATTCCAATACAGATAATTCTACGTATGATATGCCGCTGGAATGGACGATTGATCAGGGATTCGTTCCTGCCTGGGGAAGCTTGAATACAGATCTGAGCAAGAAGGCTGAATACAATTATTATAATCACCAGGCTGATGTGGCTTTGCGCTGGATCCGTCAGAAAATGCAGCTGAATGTCGGTGCTTCATTCCAGCCCCAGCGTTCTACACTGACCTATCAGATGGGAGATTATGCGGTAGATACGGTGCGTACAGTCTTTAACTTTACTCCGACTTTGGACTTCCGTTATAAGTTTAACAAGACCAGTCAGCTGCGTGTCAACTACCGTGGCCGCAGTTCACAGCCCAGTATGACTGACCTGCTTCCGATTTCGGATAACACAGACCCGCTGAACGTACGGGTAGGTAACCCGGGCTTGAACCCGTCGTTTACAAACTCTTTGATGGTTTTCTATAATACTTTCAATGTAGACAAGCAGCGTGGATTGATGACTCACTTCCGTTTCCAGAATGTCATGAACAGCATCAGCAACCGGAAGACTTACGATGAATCAACCGGTGGATACGTTACCATGCCGGAAAATATCAACGGAAACTGGAACCTGTTTGGTATTATCGGAACCAATACGGCCTTGAGAAACAAAAAGTTCACCATCAACACCTTTACACGTGCAAGCTATAACAACATCGTAAGTTACATCAGCGACAGCAGTGCTTTGTCTGAGGCTGACAAGAACACGATGCGTCAGCTGGTTCTGGGTGAACGTCTGCGCGGTACATATCGAAACAACTGGTGGGAGTTCTCATTGAACGGATCACTGGATTATACTCATTCGCGCAACAGTTTTCAGGATCGTAACAACATGGATACTTATCAGTTCTCTTATGGTGCAAGTACGAATGTGAATCTGCCCTGGAACATGTCAATCTCTACGGACTTGTCACAGAACTCACGCCGGGGTTATACAGATGCGAGCATGAACCGTGATGAACTGATCTGGAATGCACAGATCTCACAAAACTTCCTGAAAGGCAATGCTGCGACAGTCAGTCTGCAGTTCTATGATATCTTGCGTAATCAGAGCAATATCAGCCGTACGATCAGTGCCGCCATGCGACAGGATACGGAATATAATGCAATCTACAGTTACTGCATGTTGCACTTTATCTATCGCCTGAATCTCTTTGGAGGAAAGGGGAATGCTCCCCGTCCGGGCGGACCGGGATTTGGTCCTGGAGGACACGGACCGGGCGGAGGTCCTCGCCGGTTCTGATAAACCATACAGGAACAGGAAAGCACGGAAAGGCACCGTTGGAGAAAAAACGGTGCCTTTCCGTGCTTTCTTCTGCGTTTTCTGCTTCACTGAAAACAGATTTTTATGTACATTTGTTCAAAACCTTGGATTATGACAGACATTGCTGTTTTCAACGAGATATGTACGGTGGCCTTTAACGTGATTTATTTCTCCGTTATTCTGACTACAATCTTTGTCGTGATACTGGACAACCGGAATCCTGTGAAGACGATGGCATGGATTCTGGTGCTCTTCTTCTTGCCGGTCATCGGTCTCATCTTCTATTTCTTTTTTGGACGCAGTACGCGCAAGGAACGTTTGATCAGCCGGCGTGGCTATACCCGTTTGAGTAAACGTCCGATGGCTGAATATCAGCAGCAGGCAGCTATCAGGGAACTTCCCGATCAGTCCCGGCTGATGAGTTTCTTTAACCGGGTGAACGGAGCCTTGGCTTTTGGCGGAAATGATATTACGGTTTATACGGATGGCTATGCTATGCTGAAAGGGCTGTTGCGGGAGATCTCTCATGCGCAGAAGCATATTCACATTCAGTTCTATATTTTTGAGGATGATCCGGTCGGCCGTTTGCTGCGTGATGCACTTATTGACAAGGCGAGGGAAGGCGTAAAAATACGTGTGCTTTATGATGACGTAGGTTGCTGGAAGGTAGATCATGCATTTTTTGAGCAGATGCTTTTTGAAGGCATTGAGGTGCAGAGTTTCCTGAAAGTCCGTTTTCCCCGTTTTACGAGCAAAGTCAATTACCGTAACCATCGGAAACTTGCCATCATTGACGGAAAGGTGGGATTTGTCGGCGGAATGAATATTGCGGAGCGCTATATTCGTGGCTTCGACTGGGGCATCTGGCGTGACACGCATGTCCGGATTTCAGGTAAGGCGGTCTATGGGTTACAGACTTCTTTCCTGACCGACTGGTATCTGGTTGACCGCACATTGTTTACCTCTGCCGAATTCTTTCCTAAAATCGAACCGCAGGGAGATGTGGTGGCTCAGATTGTAACTTCAGATCCGGTGGGAGACTGGAGAGATATCATGCAGGGACTGACGATGGCTATATGCAGTGCACGGAGGTATTTCTATATACAGACACCTTATCTGCTGCCGACTGAAACCATAAATCAGGCTTTACAGACGGCTGCACTTGCTGGAGTGGATGTTCGGATCATGATGCCGAAACGGGCAGATGCCTGGCTTATTCATAAAGGTTCACTGTCTTATCTGGAAGAACTGATGAAGGCCGGAGTCAAGATTTACCTTTATAAAAAAGGGTTCCTGCACTCCAAACTGATGATATGCGATGATGAGTTGTCCACGATTGGTTCCACGAATATGGATTTCCGCAGTTTTGAACATAATTTTGAAGCCAATGCCTTCTTCTATCATCGGGAGACGGCATTGGCTTTGAAAGAGATTTTTCTGACGGATCAGCGTGACTGTATGCTGTTGTCGAAGAATCTTTGGGATAAGCGTTCCTGGAAGAGTAAGGTTACAGAGTCGGTTGTTCGTCTGTTGTCTCCTCTACTTTGAAGAACGAGAAGTTTACGCTTCCATAATGGCGGTGTTCCACAAAATGCGGATGATTTTCGAAAGAAAGTGTCTTTCCGTGTTCCAGGACAAACAATCCTCCTTTTTTCAGCAGGTTGTATTCAAATATTTTGTCTGGAATGGTCGGCAGTTCGCTTAGCGCATAAGGAGGATCGGCAAAGATGAAATCGAACTGTTCATGGCAACGTTCCATATAGCGGAATACATCTCCGCGTACAGGGAAGCATTTGTCGGTTTTTACTTCTTCCATGACCTTGCGGATGAATGCATAATGCTGGGGATCCTTTTCCACGGAGATTACCCGGTCGCATCCTCTCGAAACCAGTTCGATGCTGATACTTCCTGTACCGGCAAATAGGTCGAGTGCAGTCACTCCGTCTTCGAAATCAATATAATTACTGAGCACGTTAAACAGATTTTCTTTGGCAAAATCTGTTGTCGGCCGCGCCTTGAAGGTATGAGGAACGTCAAAGCGCCGTCTTTTATAAATACCACTGATTACTCGCATGCAATTAAAGATTGGATATCAAACGGAACATTTTCAATTCGGCTGCTTTCCGAATCGTTGAATTCCGCTTGCGGGTTGATGATAAAGACTTTTCGGATGTATTGTTGTAACTGTTCTGTAATCTCCTTACGGAAAGGTGTCTGTCCGGTCAGATGGAGTTCGTCTCTTTCCTGATCGTAGCCTAACTGTTTCCAGGCATACAACAAGTAATAGCACTGGTCGGTGACTCCGGATGCGGAGAACGTATTGAACAATAAAGGATGTCCACGGTCGAAAGCGAAAAGATCTACGCTTTCAGGGTGAAGGTTTGCGTAAAGTTTGCGGTTGTTTCCCAGTCTGCTCTTTACTGAAAAATATTCAATTTGCGGGCTGACCGCAGCAAAAAAGCGGGCTGTAGGGAAATGCTCAGAGAAAAACAGATGCGTTAACTTATCCAATCCGAACAGGATAACGGTATTGCTCTTCCCTAAAATATTGCAAAGAACCGTTTCGTTGTTTACTTTCTGGAGATTCTGATAGAAAAGTGACTCCATCTGTTCATCCTCGTAAAGTTCGAAAGGTAATACGGTATAGCGTTCAGAATGGATCAGAATATTGACCTGTTTAAAAGGACGTTTCAGCTCTTCCGTCTCAGCCAGAAAGGCTTTGGCATTGGCTGCCATGGAGCGTTGGGTATTGACGGGATAAGGATGAAAGAAGAAATCACTCCCGTTCAATGGGTTATAGATAGAAAAAGAAAATCCATCCGTACTAAGACGGATGGATAATGTATATTGTTCTGATTGTGAGAAATCAATCTTTTCAATCATGCTTATTCCCAGTTACCTGCACCGTTGTTCGGCTGTTCAATATCACCTACTCTCAGACCACAATATTTACCCAGTTTAGTCTGAACGTCTTTCAAGTTAACCAATTCCTGGTGGTTCAAGTCACCCAAATATACATCGTATGCAACCTGAGCCTGGAACAAGTTCAGAGGAGCACCGGCTTTAGTAGTATCTTTACGGATTGCCAGTTCAAACTTAGCACCGTTTCCATAAGGAACATACGGCAGAGAATCCGGATTGAATCCTTTTGCGAAGATAGTATCCATAACAGCTACCCACATAGTATCACGACGGAAGTTCTGCAGACCTTCTTTTTCTACTTCATCCCATTTGTTGGTTCTTTTAGCTTTGTTGATGATGGCCATCGCTTTCTTTTCAGTCATACCATTGTTCAGCTGGTCATCGGTCAAAGTTCCCACTTTCATGATGAAAGGAAGTTTTGCAGTCTTGACAAAGTCGATCAATGAATCAAAGTTGTCTGTGTAAGCACCCTGATGCAAAGTACGATATTCCTGCTGTGCCTTACGAATATCGATCAGACGGGCAATAATTTCTTTTTCTCTTGCCTTCTTAGTTTCGTCAAAGTTGATAGGACCCATAATACTGCCATAACAAATGTATACCAGACCGATTGCACAGGCAGCTAACACAAGATTAATTACTGTTTTCATGATAATATTGTTTTTTTAGTTTATATTCGTAGCGCAAAAATAAAATAAAATACTCTAACCACGTCAAAGTTACATGAACTTTTTATCGGGTGTTATGTTAAATAATGATTTGTTGCAGCAAATTAAAGGAAATTTTCCTTATGAACCAACAGAAGAGCAAGAAATTACGATTAAATTTTTTGTGGACTTTCTTTTTTCGCCTAAATCAGAATCTGTTTTGCTTCTGAAAGGATATGCCGGTACTGGAAAAACAACGTTGATCAGTGCGCTGGTTAAAACAATCCGGCATATACGCAGTAAGTGTGTCTTGCTGGCTCCTACAGGACGGGCGGCGAAGGTTTTTGCTCAGAATGCTTCTCATCCGGCTTATACGATTCACAAGAAAATCTATCGTCAGAAGACTTTCTCGAATGAAATGGATAATTTCCAGCTTGCGCCTAATCTGCATCGGGATACCTTATTTATAGTCGATGAAGCCTCGATGATAGCTAATGAAGGACTTGCTGGCGCTGCCTTTGGAACAGGACGGTTGCTGGATGATTTGATCCAGTATGTTTATAGTGGCGAAGGGTGTCGTCTGATGTTGATTGGAGATACGGCTCAGCTACCGCCGGTGGGTGAGGAAGAAAGTCCGGCACTCTGTCCTGAAATGCTGGCAGGGTATGGCCTGGAGGTGATGGAATGCCGTTTGACTCATGTGGTCAGACAACTGGAAACATCCGGTATTTTGTACAATGCTACCAGCCTTCGTAAACAGATTGTCGGTGAAGATTTCTTTTCGCTTCCGGTAGTAAAGGCAACAGGATTTGCGGATATCCGGATCATAACGGGCAGTGAATTGATAGAGGCGATTTCGGATAGTTATGATCATGCAGGGATGGATGAAACGATGATTATCTGCCGGTCCAATAAGCGGGCGAACTTATATAACCGCGGAATCCGCAATACCATATTATATAGGGAAGATGAATTGAACTCCGGAGATCTGCTGATGGTGGCCAAGAATAATTATTATTGGGGAAGCGAGAATAAAGAACTTGATTTCATTGCTAACGGTGATGTTGCCGTGGTTCGCAGAATGCGTCGGGTGAGAGAAATGTATGGTTTCCGTTTTGCGGATGTCGTTCTGACTTTTCCGGATTATGATGATCTGGAACTGGAGGTTAAAGTGTTGCTTGATACGCTTCATTCTGATACTCCAGCGCTGACCAGAGAACAAAGCGAACATTTGTTTAACGCCGTGCAGGAAGATTACAAAGATATTACAGTGAAGCGGGAGCGGATGAAGAAGCTGAAAGAAGATCCTTATTATAACGCGTTGCAGGTGAAATATGCTTATGCGGTTACTTGCCATAAGGCACAGGGCGGTCAATGGAAGCGCGTGTTTATTGATCAGGGATATATGACGGAAGATATGCTGACTCCTGATTATTTTCGTTGGCTTTATACGGCTTTCACCCGTACTACGGAAACGCTTTATCTGGTGAACTGGCCCAAAGAACAGTTAACCGGGAACCAGGAACAGTAGAAAGGAAGGAGGTGGAGGCTTTTCAATTTTATCAGGAACTCTTATCAGATTATTCCGGATCTTCATGAACTGACGGAAAGAGTGAAAAGATATTTTTGTACCGTTGTTCCAGTTCCAGTAAATATTGTTTTGCGGAAAGACCTCCTGCATATCCGGTCAGCTGACCGTTTTGTCCGATTACCCGATGACAGGGAATAAAAATAGAAAGCGCATTGGCTCCATTGGCTGAAGCGATGGCCCGTATTGCTGAAGGTTTCTGCAATCGTTGGGCTTGTGCGCAATAAGATAAGGTAGAACCATATGGAATTTTTTGTAGCAGTTTCCATACATCCTGTTGAAACGGGCTTCCGATGGTCAGTAATGGAATGTCAAAAGTTTCACGTTTCCCGCTGAAATACTCATCCAGCTGGCAGGATGCTTTCTGCAATATACCGGAATTGCCTTCCCGCCATTCCGCATTGAGATAACGGTTCAGCCGTTGAAAGATTTTTTCTTGATTGGGTCTTGTTTTCCAATCGCAGAGACATAGCCGATCCTCCGTTGCTCCTAAAAGCAAATCTCCGCAAGGAGAAGAGTAGGAGCAATAGAGAATAACCGGAGATGATTTTATACCTTCCATTGATTCCAGCAGGGAAGACTGATTCCTTTTTAATTGAAATATTTTTCCAGCTTCTTGATCATCATGCCCAGACAGAATACAACTACATGGTCGCCTTCCTGAAGTTGCGTATTACCGGTAACCATGATACCTTCTCCGTTCCGGATCAATCCTCCGATGGTGGCACCTTTCGGCAAACCGATGTCTTTGATCGGAGCTTTTGTTATGCGGGATCCTCCTTTGACGGTGAACTCAGCCACGTCGGCATTGGCGAAGGTCAGACATTTCACGTTCGATACATCTGCATCAAGCATCATTTGATAGATATGGCTGGCTGCTATGAACTTTTTATTGATAACGGCACCGATATCCAGACTTTCTGCCATGCTGATGTAATCAACGTTTTCTACTTCTGCTACGGTCTTGGTTACTCCCAGACGCTTGGCGGCCAGACATGCCAGAATATTGGTTTCCGAACTTCCTGTCAGGGCAACAAATGCTTCAATATTCTTGATACCTTCTTCCAGAAGCAGTTCCACGTCACGACCGTCTCCGTTAATGACCATTACATCATCGTCAACCAATTCTGTCAGTCTGTTACAGCGGTTGAAATCGCATTCGATGATTTTCGTCCGCATATAATCCGGCATGTATTGTGCCGTCCGGACAGCAATACGGCTTCCTCCCATGATCATTACATTGCGGATATCTGCATAATTTTCTTTTCCGGCAATCTTGCGGATGTATGGGATATATTTCTTTGTCGTTGTGAAATAAACAATATCATTGAGCTTGATCGAGTCGTTACCATTCGGGATAATGGTTTCATTTCCTCGTTTGATGGCAACCAGGTGGAAGGGAATATTTCTTCCTCCCAGTTCATGCAGCGGAACATTCAGGATTTCAGCTGTCTCACGCATCTTTGTTCCGATCAGTACAAGAGCGCCTCCTGCAAATTCCCACCACTGGCGGATCCAGCTCATCTTGACGGCATCTACAATTTCCCGGGCAGCCAGCATCTCCGGATAAATCAGAGAATGCACTCCCAGCTTTGCAAAGAATTCTTTGTTCTTGGGAAGCAGGTATTCATAATTGTCGATGCGGGCAACGGTTTTTTTCGCTCCAAGATTAGTTGCCAGCATACAGGCTGTCATATTCCGGCTTTCGTCCGGAGTGACGGCTATAAAGAGGTCTGCACCTGCTACACCGGCTTCTTTCAGTCCGTTGATGGATGTTGGGGAATAGTTGACCAGCATCAGGTCAAGGTTATTACCCATCTTCTCCAGTTTTTCATCATCCTCATCCATCAGGATGATGTCTTGCTTTTCACCGGAAAGTAATTTGGCTAGATGTGTTCCTACATTTCCGGCCCCTGCTATAATGATTTTCATAAATTTGTCATGTTAGTTAATGCATGAAGTATTCCGGCTTCATCAATATGACACAAGGCATACAGATCCTTGACCGGTCCATGCTGTATAAACTTGTCTTCTATACCCAGGCGTTTCACCATAGGAGTGTATTGGTTGTCTGCCATAAATTCCAAGATAGCACTTCCCATTCCACCTTTCAATACTCCATCCTCTATCGTCAGTATACGATGGAATTTCTTTCCTATTTGATGTAACATGGCTTCATCAAGCGGCTTGAGGAAACGCAGGTCATAGTGTGCAATGCTGCACGATAAAATCTTTTCAGCTTTTTGTATGGCTTCCTTTGCAATGTTGCCGATAGGGCCAATCGTAATGACAGCAATGTCGGTACCTTCTTTCAGTACACGTCCTTTTCCTACTTCAACAGGTTCCAGCGGACAATGCCAGTCGGTAAGGACTCCTCTTCCGCGTGGATAACGGATGACAAAAGGTCCCATGTCCGGAAGCTGTGCTGTGTACATCAGACGGCGAAGCTCATGCTCATTATAAGGTGAGGCTATCGTCAGATTAGGAATGGAGCGCATGTACGCCAGGTCGAAAACTCCATGATGTGTCGGTCCGTCTTCTCCGACCAGACCTGCACGGTCCAGACATAGTACGACATTTAATTTCTGAATGGCAACATCGTGAATGACATTGTCGTATGCCCGTTGCATGAAGGAAGAATAAATGTTGCAGAAAGGAAGGAGACCATCTTTGGCCATACCGCCGGAGAATGTTACGGCATGTCCTTCTGCAATACCTACATCGAAAGCTCGGTCGGGCATTTCCTGCATCAGCAGATTCATGGAACAGCCCGTAGGCATGGCTGGAGTTACACCTACAATCTTGTCATTCTGCCGGGCCAGTTCTACCAATGTCTTCCCGAAAACCTCCTGAAAGAGTGGAGGCATTCCTGTGGTATCGCTTATGATACGTTCACCGGTATCTTTGTCAAACATGCCCGGAGCATGCCAGATGGTTGGATCTTCTTCAGCCTGTTTGAAGCCACGTCCTTTCTGAGTGTGAATATGCAGTAACTTCGGTCCTTTCATATCTTTGATTTCCCGAAGAACTTTAGTCAGTGTCAGAACATCATGTCCGTCGACGGGACCGAAATAACGGATATTCATTCCTTCGAAAATGTTTTGCTGCTGCATTAACATTGACTTCAGGCTATTGTTGAAACGAAGCAGGCTTTTGCTTCGCTCATCATTCAGAATCCCCCATTTGTATAGTTTTCCTGCAATGGCCTTTCTCAGCCGGTTGTAGCCCACTGATGTATGCAGGTTCAGCAGGTATTGTTTCATTCCTCCAACACTTCGGTCAATGGCCATATTGTTGTCGTTCAATATGATTAACAGGTTGTTGGGCGTGGAAGAAGCATTATTCAGACCTTCGAATGCCAGTCCGCCACTCATGGAACCGTCTCCAATGACAGCAACGACATGTCGGTTCTCTTCTCCCTTTCGGGCTGCGGCAACAGCCATACCCAGGGCGGCAGAGATGGAATTGGAAGCATGTCCGCAAGTAAAGGTGTCGTATTCGCTTTCTTCAGGCGACGGGAATGGACGGATGCCGTTCAGTTTCCGGTTAGTGTAAAACCGGTCACGTCTTCCGGTCAGGATCTTATGTCCGTAAGCCTGATGCCCTACGTCCCAAACGATGCAGTCGTAGGGAGTATTGAATGCATAATGAAGGGCAACCGTCAGTTCTACTACTCCCAGACTCGATCCGAAGTGTCCCGGATTGCGTGAAAGCTCATCAATTATTTTTTCCCGGAGTTCCGTACAGACTTCCGGAAGGTCTTCCGCCGGCAGTTTGCGCAGGTCATCTGGGCTATCTATCTTATTCAACAGTTTGTATGAAGTTTGTTGTTCCATCATGCTTCGATAAACTTTAATTCTGCAAAAATACGATAAATATATATATTGTGCTTACATTTGCATCAAAATTTAAGAGCGAGAAAAAGAACTATGGAGTTTAGAACGAAAGTCGATTTGCCAGTCGGACAATGGGAGATCAGTCATGCCAGTCGTCTGATGTTGTGGGGATCTTGCTTTAGCGAACATATTGGAAATCGTTTGTCGGATTATAAGTTCCGTTGTGATGTAAATCCTTATGGTATTTTATATAATCCTCTTTCGATTGCCCGGGCTTTGACAGAACTGGAGGCAGGAAAAGTGTATGTTCAGGATGATCTGATATTTCATAACGATGAATGGCACAGTCTGATGCACCATGGATCTTTTTCGTCTGTTATGCCGGAAACCTGTCTGAGACAGATTAATGAACGGAATGAGGAAGCAAGGAAACATCTGGCCGAGACTGACTGGTTGCTTTTCACGTGGGGAACAGCCCGTGTCTATGAGTGGAATGAAGACGGGCAGGTGGTTGGAAATTGTCATAAACTGCTTGAAAAGTCTTTTATACGCCGGTTGCTTGATCCCGAAGAGATCACAGTCTGTTATGAGAATCTGTTGGAGAAACTTCACACGCAGAATCCTTCTTTACAGGTCTTGTTCACCGTGAGCCCCATCCGTCATGCCCGTGACGGCATGCATGGCAATCAATTAAGCAAGGCTGTGCTTTGCTCGCAGCCGACCGGTTGTGCCGGCGCCTGCCTTATTGTCATTATTTCCCGGCTTATGAGATCCTGATGGATGAACTGCGTGATTATCGTTTTTATGCAGATGACATGCTGCATCCCTCTTCTCTTGCTGTTGATTACGTTTGGGAATGTTTTTCGGAAGTCAGTTTTTCTCCTTCTACCCGTCAGATAATGAAGATGTGGGAGGACATTCGTCGGGGACTTGCCCATCGTCCGTTTCATGCCGAGGGAGAGGCTTATCAGCGTTTTTTACGTCAAATACTGTTAAAGATAGAGCAGTTAAAAGAAAAATTTCCTTACTTAGACACGCTAAATGAAGAACAGATATGTCAGAGACTATTGAAGAAATAACTTCTGTGATGGGCGCAGAACGAATTGGAAACGCGCCTGCACGTATTGACTGGATCCTAACGGACAGTCGTTCACTTTGTTTTCCCGAAGAAACTTTGTTCTTTGCCCTGAAGACAAAGCGTAACGACGGACACAAGTATATACATGAACTTTACGAACGGGGTGTACGTAATTTTGTAGTCAGTGATTTGCCTGAGAACGGGGAAGCCTATGCGGATACCAATTTCCTGAAAGTGGCTAATCCTTTGCGTGCGCTGCAGCGTCTGGCCGCCAAGCACCGTGAACAGTTTCAGATTCCGGTAGTCGGGATTACGGGAAGTAATGGAAAGACCATTGTGAAGGAATGGCTTTATCAGTTGTTGAGTCCCGAACGCATCATTACCCGTTCTCCCCGCAGCTATAATTCACAGATCGGTGTGCCTTTATCTGTATGGTTGCTTAACGAGCATACGGAGCTGGGTATATTCGAAGCGGGTATCTCCGAAATGGGAGAGATGGAGGCTTTGCGCCCGATCATTCAGCCGACTATCGGCGTGCTGACCAATATCGGAGGAGCACATCAGGAAAATTTCACTTCCCTGCAGGATAAATGTATGGAAAAACTTCAGCTGTTCAAGGACTGCGATGTTATTATTTATAATGGCGACAATGAACTGATCAGCAGTTGTGTGGCAAAATCCTTGTTTACAGCCCGCGAGATTGCCTGGTCCATGAAGGACACGGAACGTCCGCTTTTCATTGAAAGTATCAGCAAGGATGAAACGGGAACCACCATCAAATATCGTTATCTGGGCTTTTTCAAGGAATATCGTATTCCTTTTATTGACGATGCTTCCATCGAAAATTCCTTGAACTGTCTGGCTGTGGCTCTCTATCTGATGGTTTCGCCTGAAGTGATTGCCGAACGGATGTTGCGTTTGGAGCCGGTAGCCATGCGTCTGGAAGTGAAAGAAGGCAAGAACGGGTGCGTACTGATCAATGACAGTTATAATTCTGATTTTGCTTCGTTGGATATTGCACTTGATTTCATGGCCCGCCGTACGGAAGACAAGGGACGGAAGCGTACCTTGATCCTCTCGGATATTCTGGAAAGCGGCCAGGTGAGCAAACTGCTTTACCGGCAGGTTGCTGATTTGGTTCACAGTCGCGGAGTAGACCGTATAATCGGAGTGGGAGAGGAAATTTCTGCTTATGCATCCCGCTTTGAAATTGAAAAGCAATTTTTCCGTTCCACTAATGAGTTGCTTGCGTCAGGAGTCTTGTCCGGGCTTCGAAATGAAGTGGTGTTGATCAAGGGAGCGCGTGTCTTCCATTTCGATGATATTACGGATGTCCTTGAACTGAAGGTGCATGAAACGATTCTTGAGATTAATCTGAATGCGCTTACGGCCAATCTGAATTATTATCGGAACAAACTGAAACCGGAAACCAAGATGGTATGCATGGTGAAGGCTTCGGCATATGGCGCCGGTTCGTTTGAAGTAGCAAAGACTCTTGAAGACCAGCGTGTAGACTATCTGGCCGTAGCTGTGGCCGATGAGGGAGCAGACCTCCGCAAGGCTGGCATTCATTGTCCGATCATTATCATGGACCCCGAAGTGAATGCTTTCAAGACAATGTTCGATTATAAACTGGAACCTGAGGTTTACAGTTTCCAGATGCTGGAAGAACTGATTAAGGCGGCTGAACGTGAAGGGGCTGCCAACGTGCCTGTACATATTAAGGTCGATACCGGAATGCATCGTCTGGGATTTGCATCTTCTGACATGCCGCGCTTGGCTGAACGGCTTCACCGGCAGTCGACAGTTATTCCCCGGTCTATCTTCTCTCATCTGGTGGGAAGCGATTCTGACCGTTTTGATCCATTCACCCGCCGGCAGATAGAAACCTTTGAAGCTGCTGCGGCCGACTTGCAGAAAGAATTCAATCATAAGATTATTCGCCATATTTGTAACACTGCCGGTATTGAACGTTATCCGGGAGCCCAGTTTGATATGGTTCGTCTGGGACTGGGGCTTTATGGCATTGATCCTTACACCAATCGTATTCTCCATAATGTGACGACCCTGAAGACTACGATTCTTCAGATCCATGATGTGCCGGCTGATGAAACAGTGGGTTACAGCCGCAAGGGAGTGCTTAGCCGTGATTCGCGTATCGCGACGCTTCCTATCGGATATGCTGACGGCCTGAACCGCCGTTTGGGAAACGGACACGCCTATTGTCTGGTGAATGGAAAGAAGGCACCTTATGTGGGAAATATCTGCATGGATGTCTGCATGATCGATGTGACGGATATTGACTGTAAGGAAGGCGACAAGGCGATCATCTTCGGTGATGACCTGCCTGTTACGGTTCTTTCGGATGTTCTGGAAACGATTCCGTATGAAATTCTGACCAGTGTTTCGGGCCGTGTCAAACGTATCTATTATCAGGACTGATCCGGCAGACTGTGAGTGAAATCTCTTTTGCGATCAGATAGTCCCGGGGCCTTCGGAAGTAGTTTTCAAAGGCCTCGGGCTTTTTTAAAAACGTTTCGGCGTTTAAGAGAAAAGAACGAAATGTTTTCTCTTAAACGCCGAAACGTTTTTTTATCGGATTTTCTGGTTTTGCTGCTGGAAAAGAAATTCCGTTTCCAGCGGCGGTAAACCTTTCTTTGCAGAAGGCAGGCGGAGAGCAGTTTAGTTTTGTCCTCTCAATGCTTCGTCAATGGCTTCAATTTTCTTTTGTACAAGTGACAGGTCAGCTCTCAGCCGTTCAATCTTCCGGTTGATTTCTGTGACGAGTGAGCTTCCTTTCTGTGAAGAAGAGTTCAGGAAGCCCAGGTTGTTCTCATACGTCTTGATGTCGTTTTTCAAGCCTTCGTATGTACGAACCAGTTTGTCACGTTCTTTATACAGGTTTCTTTCGTTGCTTAATCCTGATTTGAAGCTGTTCAGTTTCTTTTCTGAAGCAGACAGGTTTAAACGTTCAAAAAGCTTATCCACTGCTGTGTGGTAGGCGTTATACAGCCGGTCTTTTTCCTTGAACGGAACGTGACCTACCTTGTTCCATTCTTTCATGAGTGCTCTGACCTGTTCTGCCATTCCGTCATCTGTTGTGCCTGCAGCATTCAGTTCTTCAAGTTGTTTGATGATATTTTCTTTTTTCGTCAGGTTCTCTACTTCTTCGGAACGCTGGGAAGAATTAGCTTTGTTCTTCTGGCTGAAGAAATAGTCACAGGCGCCGATGAAACGTTTCCAGACAGATTCGGAATGTTTCTGTCCCACAGGACCGATCGTTTTCCATTCTTTCTGCAATTGGGTAAGGATCTGTGCCGTTTCTTTCCAGTCTGTACTGTCTTTCAGCGATTCAGCTTTCTCGCACAAGGCTTTTTTCTTTTCCAGATTCTTGGCCATGTTTTCTTTGATATACTTATAGAAAGCAGCCTTCTGCTTAAAGAAATTGTCGCACGCAGCACGGAAACGTTCGAAAATCTTTGTGTTCATTTTCTGCGGGGTAGGGCCGATGGTTTTCCATTTAGCCTGCAAGGCAAGTATTTCCTTAGTCTTGTCTTCCCAGTCCGCAAATGTCTTGAAGGTATCATATTCCATACCTTCTATGATCTCGCAGATAACAGTCTTTTGATCGAGGTTGTTCTGTTCAGCTTCTTTCTGCAATTCGAAGTATTGCTGATGACGGCGGTTGATGACAGCTGAGGCAGCCTTGAACCTGCTCCAGATCGAATCACGCAGTTCTTTTGCTACGGGACCGATGCTGTGGAATTCCTGGCTCAGCTTCTGCAACTGATGGAATGCTGAAATGGCATCCGGATAGTCGGCCAGCTTTTCTGCTGCTTCACAGAGATATTGTTTCTGCTCCAGATTCTTTTTGAAATCATATTCTCTCAGCTCATAATTAAGTTTCAGCATGTCATAAAACTTTTCTGTATAGAGCTGGTAATTCTTTCTGAGTTCGTTGACTTTCGTAGCGGGAACCAGTTTGATGTCATTCCATTCCTGCTGGAGCTGCTTGAATTCATTGTATGTTTTTCCTGCTTCTTCTGGTGATTCCGCAATGTTCTTGATCTTCTCCAGAATCTCAAGTTTTCGGGCCAGGTTCTTTTCTTTTTCTTCTTCCTGTGCGGCCATCAGTTCATTACGTTTCTCCTTGATGGAACCCATGAGACTTTTGAATTCGCCTTCCAGTGAATCCGGTTTCGGAATGAATGCCTCGGCTTTTCCTCCGTTATTGACAAAATCTTTTTGAGCGGCATCCTGTTCGGCTTTATGCAACTTGTAAAACGTTTGTTTGAGTAAATCAATTTCCTGTTTGTCTGCATTGCAGTTGTCCGCAATGATTTCCTTCAAGCGTTCTATAACTTCTTCTTTGCTTTTTCGCTGAGGATATCTGGCTTGAGAGGCGTCAGCAACGGGTTGGACCGAAGTTTCAGGCATTTCATTGGCTGGCACTTCAGTTAGTGGGCGGTTGTTTTCATTTAGTTCCATCGTATGTAGATTTTGAAAGAATAATCTTTTAATTTTACTAGAATACCTACAAATTAAAAGAATAAAATCTTATTTTCATATTTTTTTGCAAGTTATTTTTCTTCCTTCTGCTTAAAAGGTTAATAAAGATGTTTAAAAGCATAAAAATAAAATCGCACCCGGCAAGTATAACTAACCTTCTGTCTTTTCAGTGAAATCAGACGGGAAGGAGGTTATAACCTGCCGGGTGCGAAGTGCTTTTGCTTAGGAAAGCAATACCGTAATTCCCATATACATCAGCATGCCGATGATGTCATTGGTAATGGAGATAAACGGACCGGTAGCGATGGCCGGGTCTATTTTCAGTTTTTCCAGTGTCATGGGAACAAGAGTTCCGAAGATGGATGCGAACATGACTACGGCAAAAAGACTGATCGATACCGAATAACTGACGGTTGCACTGGCTCCGAAACGGATAAAATTATAAATGTATACCAGCATAGAAATGATGGTTGCATTAATCAGGGCTACAACGCTTTCTTTCAGTACCTGCTTGAATGTATTTCCTGCGTCGAGGGAGCTGTTGGCCAGTCCTTGTACGACGAGAGCCGATGACTGCGTTCCCACATTCCCTCCTGTACCACCGATCAGCGGAATGTAAAGTGCCATTTCTGGATGGGCGGCAAAGGTCGTATCGAAGTTTCCGAGAATCATGGAGTTGCCTATTCCGCCCAGCATTCCGATGAGCAACCATGGCAAACGTGCTGTGGTCTGACGGAAAACATTATCGTCGGATTCTACGTCCTGTGACAAACCGGATGCCAACTGATAGTCACGTTCTGCCTGTTCACGAACTTCATCCATCACGTCATCAACAGTAATTCTTCCCACCAGACGCCCGATGCTGTCCACAACCGGAACGGCCACCAGGTCATATTTTTCAATGGTCTGAACTACTTCTTCAACGGGCATGTCCACATGCACGGAGATCGGATCTTTTTTCATGACGTGCTTAACCTTCGAAACAGAAGGGCTGGTAATCATTTTCTTGAGCGGAAATACCCCGCGCAACCGTTCGTCGTCGTCCACCACGTACACATAATAGATCTCATCCATTTCTTCTGCCTGGATACGCATTTCGCGAAGACATTCGGGCATACTCCAGTTTTCGTTAACGATCACCATTTCCGTACCCATGAGACCGCCGGCCGTATCTTCGTCGTATTTCAGCAAGTCAACAATGTCACCGGCCTGTTCGATGTCCTCAATGTGCGAAAGTACTTCCTCCTGTTTGTCTTCGTCCATTTCCCGGATGATGTCTACGGCATCGTCTGAATCCATGTAGTCTACAAAACGTTTGGCAATGGTTTCCGAAGGAAGAAGTTCCAGAAAACGCTTTCGTACGTCTTCGTCCATTTCAATGAGCACGTCGGCTGCCGTTTCATTGTCTAGCAACAGGTAGACGAAACGCGCCTCTTCGGCATCGAGTTCATTGCACAATTCAGCGATATCTGCAGGGTGCAGGTTCTTCAGCAGTTCCTTTAGTTTGTCCGATTCCTTGTTTTTAATCAGTTCGGAAACGTTTTTCAATTCTTCGTTTTCCATAAGGCTTGCTTTCTTGGTTAGGCACGCGGAGCGTGGGGTTATTTTATTCAGTTGGTTCGGTGTTCAGAGCTTGTTCCACCCGGTTGGTCAGGTTAATGAATTCCTGTACGGACAATTGTTCCGGTCTCTTATTGAAAATGGGATCAGCCATCAGCGGGTTGGTCTTGTCCAGAATGGGTGAAATCGAATTGCGCAAGGTTTTTCGTCGCTGGTTGAATGTCGTCTTGACGATTTGCTTGAACAGTTTCTCATTGCATCCCAGTTCCTGAGTCTCGTTGCGTGTCATGCGGATGACTGCACTTTTCACTTTGGGAGGCGGATTGAAAACATGTTCGTGGACTGTAAACAGATATTCCACCCGGTACCAGGCCTGTATCAGTACGCTCAGGATACCATAAGTCTTGCTGCCGGGACCAGCTGCCATGCGTTCGGCCACTTCTTTCTGGATCATTCCCGTACAACAGGGTATCAGGTCTTTATAATCCAGCATCTTGAAAAAAATCTGACTGGAGATATTGTATGGATAATTACCCGTCAGCACGAAAGGTTTTCCTTCGAACAGTTGAGCCAGGTCCATTTTGAGAAAGTCTTGTTCAATGATGTTGTTTCCCAAAGCAGGAAAGTTTTCGCGCAGATAGGCCACGGATTCAAAGTCGAGTTCCACCACTTTGAGCGGTCTTTCCTTGGTCATGAGGAACTGGGTGAGTACTCCCATACCCGGTCCGACTTCCAGGATCGGAAGCTCAGGGCATGCATCTACGGTGTTGGCAATGTCTTGGGCTACTTGCAGGTCTTTCAGGAAGTGTTGTCCCAAAAACTTCTTAGGCTTGACTGATTTCATTTCGTTTTATAATTATTCTGGCGATTAACCGAGATTGTTTGCAGTAAATATTATCTTTGCATCGTGCAAAGTTAAGCATTAATCTTTATATATAGATTGATTTTGGAACGAACTGGTTTAAAAAAACGATTTAATAAAGTCTTGCAGGTGGTGCTCCCTTTAGGATTGGGAGCGGTTATTTTGATCTGGACTTATCATGGCTTTGACTTTCGGCACGTGTGGGAAGTCATGAATGGAGGCGTGAATTATGGATGGCTGTTGTTTTCTCTTGTTTTTGGGGTGACCGGCCATTTGTTCAGAGGCTGGCGCTGGAATCTGGCTCTGGCTCCTTTGGGAGAATATCCCCGCAGGGCAAACAGCGTGTACGCCATCTTTGTGTCGTATGCTGCCAATCTGGTTTTGCCCCGCGTCGGTGAAGTTTCGCGTTGTGGAATTCTGGCTAAGTATGACGGGGTTTCCTTTTCCAAGTCTTTGGGAACGGTCGTTACGGAACGTCTCATTGATACGGTCTGTGTCCTGCTGATAACTGGAGTGACTCTCCTGATGCAGACCAAGGTATTTGCTGCTTTCTTTGAAAAGACGGGTACCAATGCGGCTTTCTTTACCCATTTGTTTACGTCCACCAACTTCTACATCACCTTGCTTTGTCTGCTGGCAGCGTGTGTACTGGCTTATTTCCTTTTGCGTAATCTGACCATCTTTGCCCGGGTACGCGGCATTATGGGAGATATCTGGCAGGGATGTCTTTCCTTGCGGAAGGTGAAGAATCCGCCGCTTTTCATACTCTATACGGTCGGAATCTGGGCCAGTTACTTTTTGCAGTTCTATGTCAGTCTTTTCAGTTTTGATTTTTCTGCTGATCTGGGACTGATGCCGGCCCTGGTCATGTTCGTCGTTGGCAGTATTGCTGTGGCTGTTCCTACTCCTAACGGGGCGGGTCCCTGGCATTTTGCGGTCATCACAATGATGATGATGTATGGGGTAAATAAGGGAGATGCCGGAATATTTGCCTTACTTGTGCATGGAATTCAAACCTTTTTATTAATTTTGTTAGGTATTTATGGACTGGTGGCTTTGCCGCTGATAAATAGAAAACATTGATTAACAAACCAAAACTTTATGAGTGAAATTCTTTCTTTGGCTCCACAGAATGTGTGGAAGCATTTCTATTCATTGACTCAGATTCCCCGTCCGTCGGGACATTTGAAGAAAATTCAGGCATTCTTGTTGGAGTTTGGTAAGAATGCAGGTGTTGAAACTTTCCAGGATGAAGCCGGAAATATCATTTACCGCAAACCGGCAACTCCGGGCATGGAAAACCGCAAGACCGTGATTTTGCAGGCTCACATGGATATGGTTCCACAGAAAAACAAGGACACACAGCATGATTTTGAGAATGATCCGATTCAGACTTATGTGGACGGTGAATGGGTAAGAGCCAAAGGAACAACACTCGGTGCGGATAATGGTATGGGTGTTGCCGCCATCATGGCTGTTATGGAAGACAAGACTCTGAAGCATGGTCCGCTGCAGGCATTGATCACTGCTGACGAAGAAACCGGAATGTATGGAGCCTTTGGTCTGAAACCTGGTACGGTGGAAGGCGAAATCCTGCTGAATCTTGACTCGGAAGAAGAAGGTGAACTGTATATAGGATGCGCCGGAGGTGAAGATCTGACGGCTACATTGGAATATAAGGAAGAAGAAACCGATCCTGAAGACGTAGCGCTGAAAGTTACATTGAAGGGGCTGCGTGGAGGTCACTCCGGTATTCAGATCGGCTGGGGACATGCCAATGCCAATAAGCTGATGGCGCGTTTCATGAATCAGGTTATCACATACGATGAGGCTTGTCTGGTTTCCTGGGAAGGTGGCAACATGCGTAATGCCATTCCTCGCGAGTGTGAAGCTGTCATCACGGTGCCGGCATCGGAAGTTGACGATGTATTGGCTTTTGTTGGTGAGTGCGAACAGGTTTGGCGTGATGAGTTTGCTACCATTGAAGACGGACTGAGCTTTACCGCTGAACGGGTTGAACTGCCTAAGATGATGGTCCCTGATGAAATTCGGGACAATCTGGTAGATGCTATCTTTGCTTGTCCGAACGGAGTGGAACGTTTTATTCCGACTATTCCGGATACAGTGGAAACATCTTCCAATCTGGCCATTGTAGAAATCGGCAATGGAAAAGTTGCCATCAAGGTGCTGACTCGCAGTTCTCGTGAGTCAATGAAAGATTATCGCAATACAGCCATCGAAAGCTGCTTCTCAATGGCAGGTATGCAGGTAGTTCGTTCCGGCGGTTATTCTGGTTGGGAGCCGGATGTCAACTCTCCGATTCTTCATGCCATGAAAGAATCTTATAAGGCACAGTTCGGTGAAATTCCTTCTGTAAAAGTAATTCATGCCGGTTTGGAATGCGGTATCATTGGTGCGGTAGTTCCAGGTTTGGATATGATTTCTTTCGGACCGACACTTCAGTGTCCGCATACTCCGGAAGAACGCTGCCTGATCCCGTCTGTTACCAAGTTCTATGAATTCCTGATTGCAACATTGGAAAATACACCGTTGAAATAATTTTCTACGGAAAAACAGATACCCGGTTATTCTTTTTATTCCAGAGAGAATAACCGGGATTTTTTTATTAAGGGATGTAAAGGTTCTAAAAATATGTTATAAAACATCGGGAATAGCAGGGAGGGTATTGCAGATATCCGAAAAACACCTACCTTTGCATCGTGTTTTTCATAGTATTAGATTTAAGGTTAATAAAGGTTGGAGTACAGCGGTACTCCTTTTTTTTTATCCTGGCCTGAACGGTACGATGTGTGGAAACGGCTGCACGGTTCGGGCCAATGACCGCATGATTCCGTTAATACTTGTATTTCCTGTCAGACGGTTGTCCGTATTCTTCTTAGGGGAAAGATGCTCTATTTTGTGATAAATCCTTTCGTTTTCAATTCTTTAATAGCTTTCCATGCAGTAATCTGAGTTTTTTTTTGTTATTTTATAAAATCAAAGTATCAGAAACTAAAGCGAAGAAGTTATGAAGAAGATAGTTTGCCTGGTCGGGCTGATGATTTTATTCAGCTTTGGACTGACGTCTGTACAGGCGCAGAACTATGACCGATTGTGGAAGGAAGTAGAAGGACTGCAGGAGAAAGACTTGCCCCGTTCCGTGATCGATGCGGTAGACCGTATCTATGCTTTAGCCCGGAAGGAGGAAAATCGTCCGCAGATGATGAAAGCCTGGCTGGTTCGTGCGGAGTATCGTGTTGCTTTGTCACGTGACAGTCTTCAGGCTGAACGGGACAGCCTGAAGATATGGGCAGAAACGGAAACCGATACGGTGACGCGTGCCGTGCTTTATAGTTTATTGGGAAATAAAGTACAGAATGTATTTCAGGATGATGTTGATGAAGCCATTTCGTACTTCCGCAAGTCGTTGCACGATGTGGAGGTGCTGGGACGTACTTCAGCCAAAGACTATCGTCCGATGACAGAATCCGGTCAGCTGAGTGAGACCTTTCAGCTGGATAACATGTTCGATCTGCTGACCCGAAGAGCTGTCCGGAGCCTTGCTGATGAATGGACATGGACGAATGCCGGCAGAAATTCCGATATACAGAGAGAAATTCTGGTTTTGTATGACCGGCTGATTGCTTTTTATGAGAAAGAGAACAGCAACCGTTCGGGAGTTCTGTTGACGAGACTGGCCCGGCTGATGTATCAGCAGGAACGGCTTACGGGCCTGTATGGGGTGTCCCTTCAGGAAGTTCAGAAACAGTTGAAAGCGTGGGCCGAAGAATATAAAGGTCTGGAAGCTTGTGCAGATGTGTATGTGAAGCTGGCTGACAGTTATGGCCAGCAGGGAGATCGGGTACGTCAGCTGGAAACGGCCCGTGAAGGACTTCGGCTTTACCCTCGTTCGCAGGCAGCTGAAAATCTGCAATGTCAGATTGATGAGGTTCTGGTTCCTTCTTTGTACGCCAGACTTCCTTTTGTCTATCCCAATCAGGATGTGGATCTGACAGTTTGTTATCGGAATCTGAAAAAGGTAAGCTTCGAGCTTTATCGTCTGAAACTGTCTCCTGCTTCACCGGTGTTGAACGGGAGTCTGAAAGAAAAAGTATTGATAAATCAATATGGCCGGAAGGTTGCTTCCCGCACGTATGTATTGCAGGCGACTCCCGACTACAAGGAAAAGACAGATACACTTCGCTTTCATACTCCCGGTCCCGGTATTTATATGCTCAAGCAGGTACCTGAAGGAAAACTGGAACCGGATTATACATTACTTTATGTTTCACCTTATGCCTGTCTGCTGACTCCTGTATCCGGAAAGACTCTGGAACTGACAGCCGTTGATCAGTTGAGCGGGCATCCTGTACCGGAAGCTGAAATTGTAATTTACCGGTCAAAAGAGGGCGGCTACGAGGAAATGACAGCTTACCGGACCGGTAGTGACGGACGTGTGCTTATTCCTGATACCCTCGGTTCCGGCTTCTTTTGCAATGTCCGTACGCCGGGAAATGACTATATGCCGATAAGTTTGTCCCGGTCTGTTCTTTATTTCCCGGAGAAAAAGCAGGGGGAAATGAAGCGGCAGGCAACTCTGTTTACCGACCGTTCTTTGTATCGTCCCGGACAGACCGTGCAGGTTTCAGGTATTTTGTATGGACAGACCGGAGACTCTGTCCGGGTACTGAAAGATGAGGAATGTGAAGTGATACTTTCGGATTCACACACCCGTAAAGTTTCGGAAGCTGTAGTCAGAACCGATGAATTCGGAACCTTCTCCGCAGAATTTGTACTTCCTCAGCAAGTACTTCCGGGAAATTTCTCCGTGTCCGTAAAGGGACTTTCCGCGCGTTACATCCGGGTGGAAGAATACAAGCGCCCCACATTTGATGTTGTCTTTGAACCCTACACCGCTTCTTATCGCATGGGTGATACGCTGACGGTAAAGGGAACGGCCAAGACTTTTGCCGGGGCACCGGTACGTCTGGCCAAAGTCCGTTATCAGCTGACGTGCTCCAGAGCGTGGTTGTGGCGTGCTTCTTCCGGAGAATTGGATTTGATGTCGGGAGAAGTTGAGACAGCTGCCGACGGAACATTCTCTTTGCAGATTTGTCTGAAGCGTCCTGAAATGGATAATCAGAACATAGAACGTCCGTACTATATATATAAGGTATCGGCTGCGGTAACTGACGGAGCTGGAGAAACACAGGTGGGCGAACTGGCTTTGCCGGTCGGTGAACAGTCTGTAGGCTTGCTGGTCAAGGGGCTTACGGAACGGGTAGCCCGTGAGAAACGGGAGAAGATCCAGTTCCAGGCATTGAACCTGAACCATCAGCCCGTACAGCTGGAAGTGACTTATCAGATATTTACCCTGAACGAAGAAAAAGAAACGGGAATGTTGGTTTGCGAAGGAAAGCAGGAAGCTCAGCATTCCTTTGTTCCTGAATACTTGCTGGCCTTGCCTTCAGGACGTTACCGGATGAAAATCAGTGCAACGGACTCTCAGGGTCGTCCCTGTAGTGCCGAACAAGACTTCATTCTCTTCTCGTTGAGTGATGTCCGTCTGCCGGTGGAAACCACAGACTGGTTCTATGAAGATACTTCAGGCTGGGAAGAAGGTAAGGAGGCTGCGTTGTATATAGGCAGCAGTGAGTCCGATGTCCGGCTGTTTGTCAATGTATATTCTAGTGAAAAGCGGATTGAAACGCAGTGCATTCCGCTGAACCGGGAAATCAGAAAGTTCACGTATTCCTGGAAACCCGAATACGGTGACGGCTTGCAGGTTGTATTCACTTTCTTGCGCAAGGGGCAATTATATACTCATCAGGTAGCCTTTCTCCGTCCCCGTCCGGAGAAAAAACTACAGTTGAAGTGGGAAACATTCCGCGATAGACTTGTTCCGGGCGGGCAGGAAGAATGGAGCCTGTCAGTAGCCGATGCGGAAGGTAATCCGGTGCGTGCAGCCTTCCTGGCTTCTATGTATGACGCATCATTGGATAAACTGTTTGCACATAATTGGGCTTTCAGTCTTTCCTTCAACCGTATCTTGCCGGGCACATGGCCGGCGATGGCGGGCATCAGACATCAGGCTTATCTGCACAGCAGCCTGCCTGTAAAGTATCCTGATCGCGGATTTAACTTGCTGGGTGAGGAAGAGTACAGCCGTTTGTATCGTTCCTCTCTCTTCGGTCAGTCTTATCTGTATCCGACACGGATGTACAAGGCACAGGCCGCACCCGTATTGGCCAGTGTGGAAGAAAGCGCCCGTAATGCGGCATCCGGTTCTGTTTCCGACGTAGTGTTCGAAGAAGAACTGATAAGTATGGATCAGGCTGCTCTGCCGACTGATGCCGCTTTCGGAGAAGGGACTGCACAGACAGCCGGAACGGCTTTGCGGAATAACTTCTCGGAAACAGCCTTTTTCTATCCTTATTTGCGTACCGATTCGTTGGGAAAGGTAAGTTTCTCATTCGTCTCTCCGGAAGCTTTGACCGAATGGCGCTTCCAGGGATTTGCATATACTCAGGAAATGGATTATGGCCAGATCTCAGGTTCAGCCCGAACGAGCAAAGATTTCATGGTGCAGCCCAATCTGCCCCGCTTCCTGCGAATGGGCGATGAGGCGAAGATTCCGGTGTCTCTGGTCAATCTGTCTATGGAAGATGTCAGCGGAACCTTGACGTTGCGTATGTACGATCCGGTAACGGACCGTCTGGTATTCTTCTCGACACAGAAGTTTTCGGTTAAGGAGGGACAGAGCAGTGCAGCTTCCTTTACCTATCATGTGAATGACCGTTACGATGTACTGGTTTGCAAGATAACTGCCGATGCAGGTAAGTTCAGCGATGGCGAGCAAAGATTATCTTCCTGTGCTGACAGACAAGCAGTGGATAACCGAAACCTTGTCCTTGCAGTTGAATGGCAAGGAAGGGGTGACAGTGAAAACTGAAAACCTTTTCAACGGTCGGAGCCGGACAGCCTCCGGAAAGAGACTGACTGTGGAACTGACGGCTAACCCCGACTGGTATGCTGTTCAGGCTTTGCCGGTGGTCGGAAATCCTTCAACCGATGATGCTGTGGCCTGGGCAACGGCATATTATGCCAACCGGCTTGCCGGTGTGCTGGTGGAAGCCAATCCGGCTATCAGCCGTGTATTTGAATCCTGGAAGCAGTCCGGAAAAGATCAGGAAACACTGATGAGCAATCTGGAGAAAAACAGTGATCTGAAAGATCTGCTGCTGGCCGAAACACCCTGGGTGGCTGAAGCTGCTGATGAGGCTGAGCAGAAACGGCGCATAGCCCTGCTGTTTGATCTGAACGGCATGAGTTCCCGTTTGCAGCAGGCTGCGGACAAGTTGCGGACACTTCAGCTGACGGACGGATCCTGGAGCTGGTATAAGGGAATGAAAGGCAGCCGTTACATCACCACTCAGACTGTGGAACTGATGGCTCGTCTGAAAGCAATGAATATTTCCCTGACGGACGGAATGGAAGCACAATATGGACGTGCACTGGGATATTTGCGAAAAGAGGTGAAGAAGGTTTATGAACAGATGCGCATACAGGAGCGGGAAAACAACATTCAGGTACGCCCGGATGAGCAGATTGTGAAATACCTTTATATCTGTGCTCTGGACGAAACGGCACGGAAACAGGCTGATAAGGAAATCAATACTTACTTCCTGGCCCGGCTGACCAACCGTTCTGCCGAATGTTCCATTTACGAAAAATCCCTGCTGGCGGTCATCATGCATGCATACGGACAGAAGCGGCAGGCCGAATTGTTGTTGCAGTCTGTGAAGGAATATATGCTTGCAACTCCGGAAATGGGCAGATATTTCGATACTTCGAAGGCAGGATATTCCTGGAACAGCTATAAGATACCGACACAGGTCGCTGCCATGGAAGCGATCTGGAGAATCGCTCCCGACCAGCATTTGTTGGGCGACATGAAGCAATGGCTGCTGAAGCAGAAGCAGGTACAGGTGTGGGATACTCCGCTGGCTACCGTAGATGCTGTCTATGCTTTTCTGGGCATGGGAGGCAACCGTCTGCAGGCAAGCGGAAGCCTGAAAGCCCGGATCGGCTCGAAGACACTGGTCACTCCCGACGACGCGTTGGGATATGTCCGTCAGACTTATACCGGTGCTGACACGGAAGTATCCCGGATTGCAGTAGTCAAGTCGGGTGAAGGTTTGTCGTGGGGAGCTGTCTATGCCCAGTATCTGGAAGACATGATTCGTGTCCGTCCGTTCCGGACCAACGGACTGGGAATCGTCCGCGAGTACTGGCTGGGTGATGAACAGGTTTCGGCTTCAACCCGGTTGAAACCAGGTGACAAGCTGACTGTACGCCTGACGGTGAAGGCCGACCGGGATATGGATTTCGTACAGATCAAGGACGAACGTGCCTCCTGCATGGAACCTGCTGTCCAATTGTCAGGTTATCACTGGAACGGCGGCATCGGATATTATCAGGTGAACAAGGATGCTTCCACCGAATTCTTCATCGATCAGATGCGGAAAGGCACTTATGTACTGGAGTATACCGTTTATCTGGACCGTCCGGGAACTTATCAGGCAGGCATTGCCACCATACAGTCGGCTTATGCCCCCGAGTTCAACGGGCATACGGACGGTGTGGAACTGACGATTGAATAAGGTAAAAGTTGCGTTACTGAAATATTCTCTCTATCTTTGTTTCCGTAAAAACAGATAAAAATAGATGAAGCGCATATTACTTCTTGCAGGAATATTGATTGCCGTGTCGTCGGTACTTCAGGCACAGCCTAAGATAAAATTCGAGAAAGAAACACAGGAACTGGGTTACGTCCTCTGGCGTAACCCGGTTACCGTAACCTATCATTTTACGAACGACGGCGACAAGCCGCTGGTCATTTCGAATGTCACCACCTCGTGCGGTTGTACGGAAGCGAAATGGACCGAAGAGCCGATTCCCGCCGGTGGCAAGGGCGAAGTGACTGCCATCTTCGATGCTGAGGCCATCGGCCGGTTCTACAAGGAAGTCGGCGTGTATTGCAATGCCTCTTCCACTCCCATTTACCTTGGATTCAACGGTGAAGTAACTGCCGATCCCAAGAACTATACCTTTACCCATCCTTATGCGTTTGGCTCTATCCGGCTGGACAAGGAAGAAATCGAGTTTGATGATGTCAATAAGGGAGACAATCCGGTATTTGAAATTCTGGTGGCCAATACATCCAACAAGGCCTATTCGCCTGTGCTGATGCACCTTCCTCCGTATCTGACGGCGAAAGCTGTTCCCGAAGTGCTGGGACGCGGAAAGAACGGACGCATTGAAGTGACACTGGATTCGGAGAAACTGCCGAAACTCGGCATTACGCGTACTTCCGTCTACCTGGCCCGCTTTCCGGGTGACAAGGTAGGAGGCGAGAATGAGATCCCGGTATCAGTAGCCTTGCTGCCCGATTTTTCGCATGAATCTGAATGGGTGAAGAATAATCCGCCCGTACTGACCCTCTCAGCAACGAGTCTGGAATTCCCGCCGTTGAACCCGAAACAGAAGAAATCGCAGAACATCATCATTACCAATACGGGTAAGTCTGATCTGACGATTCAGGATATGCAGGTGTTGAACATCGCACTGGCCGTACGCTTGAAGAAACGTGTCCTCAAACCCGGTGAGTCAACCAAGATGAAGATTACCGTGCTGGCAGAAAACCTGCCGCGTGTCAAGGGAACGCCTCGTGTGCTGATGCTGACCAACGATCCGAAACATCCGAAAGTAACCATCCGAGTAAAAGCAACCGTAAAAGAATAAATTATGGAACACCCCGAAAATAGTGATGCTTACAAGGGGTTAACTGTAAACAAGGGTGTTGAACAGCCCTCAATTGTTAATCCTTATCTGAAACTACGAAAGAAACCCAAACGCCGCCAGTTTTCGGTGGGCGAATATGTGGAAGGCATTGTCAAAGGCGATGTCACCGTGCTTAGTCAGGCTGTGACGCTGGTGGAGAGTGTGAAACCCGAACACCAGACCATAGCTCAGGAAGTGATTGAGAAATGCTTGCCTTATTCCGGCAATTCGGTTCGAATCGGAATCAGCGGTGTGCCGGGTGCAGGAAAGAGTACGTCCATCGACGTCTTCGGCCTGCATGTACTCGAAAAGAAAGGAGGCAAGCTGGCGGTGCTGGCCATAGACCCGAGCAGCGAACGTTCCAAGGGAAGTATCCTCGGCGACAAGACCCGCATGGAGAAGCTTTCCGTTCATCCGAAGTCATTTATCCGTCCCAGCCCTTCAGCCGGATCGTTGGGTGGGGTAGCACGTAAGACCCGTGAGACCATCATCCTGTGTGAAGCAGCCGGTTTCGACAAGATCTTTGTTGAGACAGTCGGTGTGGGACAGAGTGAAACGGCCGTACATTCCATGGTCGATTTCTTCCTGCTGATCCAGCTTGCAGGTACGGGTGACGAACTGCAAGGCATCAAGCGCGGCATTATGGAAATGGCCGACGGCATCATCATCAACAAGGCCGACGGGAATAATATCGAGAAAGCCAAGCTGGCCGCAGCTCATTTCCGCAACGCTCTTCATCTGTTTCCGGCTCCGGAATCGGGATGGACTCCGCAGGTACTTACTTATTCCGGCTTCTACGGAATCGGAATTGAAGAAATCTGGGACATGGTGTTCCGCTATATTGATTTCGTCAAGGCCAACGGCTATTTCGAACACCGCCGGAACGAACAGTCCAAATACTGGATGTATGAAACCATTAATGAACATCTCCGCAACAGTTTCTATAACAATCCCGACATAGCTTCCATGCTGTTGGAGAAAGAACGGGAGGTGCTGGAAGGACGGACAACCTCCTTCACGGCAGCCCGCAAACTGTTGGATACATATTTTAAACATTTGCCGTCATGGGAATAGAATCCAAGCATACTGTCGGATGGGTGGACGTGCTGCGCATCATGGCCTGTTTTCTGGTTGTGTTCGCCCATTGTTGTGATCCCTTCGTTGCGCGTTTTGATTCCGACCGCTCTGCTTTCCTGCAGGGATGTGCGCTGGGAAGTGCCGTGCGCTGCTGCGTACCGTTGTTTGTCATGATGACCGGTGTACTCCTTTTCCCGGTCCGTCCGGCAGGAATGGGAGACTTTTACCGCAAGCGTATCGGTCGCATTGTCGTCCCCCTGCTTTTCTGGTCGGTGGCCCTTCCGCTGCTGTTCTTCTTTCATCTGAACTATGTCGTGACGACCGATAACCCTACGGTCGACATGCAGACTTTTACGTCCGGCATGACACTGACCAAGATCTATACCTGTATCTTCAACTTCAACTATGATACGACCCCCCTCTGGTATCTCTACATGTTGGCCGGCCTGTATCTGGTGATTCCCGTCTTCGGTGCCTGGCTGGAGAAAGCTTCCCGCAAGGATATTCTTCTTTTCCTGAAAGTATGGGGCATATCTCTCTTCCTGCCTTATCTGAAGATGCTGGCCCCTGCGCTGGGATACATCGGAAACTGGGGTAACATGGATATTCTGGGCGGATGTGACTGGAATGCTTTCGGCACCTTCTATTACGTGTCCGGATTCATCGGTTATCTGGTGCTGGCCTATTATCTGAAAACTTATTCGCTCGCATGGAGCTGGAAGAAGACGCTGTGGACAGGCATCCCGATGTTTCTGGCGGGCTATGCCGTTACCTTCGGCGGCTATCTCGTGATGCAGGAATATTTCCCCGGCAATTATGCCTATCTGGAGATTGTGTGGCTGTTTGGAGGTATCAATGTCTTTATGATGACCTTCCCGGTGTTTGTGATCGTACAGAAATGGAATCCCCGGACTTCTCCTTTCCTGTCACGCCTGGCTTCGATGACGTTCGGCATTTATCTTTGCCATTTCGTTTTTGTACAGATGGGATATGACCTCTTTGCCGCCCTGCTGCCGGAAGGCACTCCTTCTGTTGTACGCATCGTGTGTATGGCCGTGACCTCCTTCCTGGTGAGCGGACTGCTGGTACGTCTGTTCTTTGCCAGCCGCCTGACCCGCAGGCTGGTGGCCTGAAATACATCGGATTTTTGCAGGAATGTAATAACTTTGCATTTATTTCCTGCATAAATATCCGATGGAATTCTCCTTTTTACGAAAAGGAACGAGAAAAAACGGAGGAAATGCAGGATGACATTGAATATATATGTACCTTTGCACACGAATTTTGTTCAATGAAAATATGCAAAGCGAAAACAGACCGATTATTGAGATTAAAAACGTTTCGAAGTTTTTTGGAGAAAAAACAGCTCTTGACCATATCAACCTCACAGTCAATAAAGGAGAGTTTGTTACCATACTGGGTCCTTCCGGATGCGGAAAGACCACTTTGTTGCGCCTGATTGCAGGCTTTCAGACCGCTTCGGAAGGCAGTCTCTGTATTGCCGGAAAGGAAGTGACGCAGACTCCTCCCCATAAGCGTCCGGTCAATACGGTGTTTCAGAAATATGCACTTTTCCCTCATCTGAATGTCTTTGACAATATCGCTTTCGGACTGAAGCTGAAAAAAATGCCCAAGCCCGAAATGGAACGTAAGGTCAAGGCTGCCCTGAAGATGGTGGGCATGACCGACTACGAATACCGCGACGTCAATTCCCTGTCGGGCGGTCAGCAACAGCGTGTAGCGATAGCCCGTGCCATTGTCAACGAACCGGAAGTGCTGCTGCTCGACGAGCCGCTGGCTGCTCTCGACCTGAAGATGCGCAAGGACATGCAGATGGAACTGAAGGAAATGCACAAGTCGCTGGGCATTACCTTCGTATATGTCACTCACGATCAGGAAGAGGCCCTTACACTGAGCGACCGCATTGTGGTGATGAGCGAAGGAAAGATCCAGCAGATCGGCACGCCGACTGACATCTACAACGAACCGGTCAATTCGTTTGTAGCCGATTTTATCGGCGAAAGTAACATCCTGAACGGAACCATGATCCGGGACGGACTGGTGAACTTCTGCGGACACGATTTCGAATGTGTGGATAAAGGCTTTGGAGAGAACAAGCCTGTGGATGTAGTGGTCCGTCCGGAAGACTTGTATATATTCCCGGTGTCGGATGCAGCCCAGCTGCGCGGCGTAGTGCAGTCGTGCATTTTCAAGGGCGTACACTACGAAATGACCGTACTTTGCGGGAACTACGAACTGGTGGTGCAGGACTATCATTGCTTCCCGGTGGGAGATGAAGTAGGCCTGCTGGTGAAGCCTTTTGATATTCACATCATGAAGAAGGAACGTACGGAAAACACGTTTGAAGCAACCATTGTGGACGAAACCCATGTGGAATTCCTGGGATGCCGCTTTGAATGTCTGCCCCTGAAAAACTGCCCCGCAGAGGGAACGAAGGCACAGGTGGCGGTCGGTTTCGACCGGGTAGTCCTGTTGGACAATGAAGAAGACGGCATGCTCACCGGTGAAGTGAAGTTCATCCTCTACAAGGGTGACCATTATCATCTGACGGTTCTTTCCGACTGGGAAGAAGATGTGTTCGTCGATACCAACGATGTGTGGGACGATGGTGACCGGGTGGGTATCAGCATTCCGGCAGACGCCATCCGTGTGATTCTATAACCCTATAAACGGACTGAAACAGGAAAATGAACAATTTGCGAATCTTTTTCTCTTCACGCAAGAGCTGGACTTTGCCTTATCTGATCTTTTCAGCGGTGTTTGTCATCATTCCGCTGATTCTGATCCTGGTTTATGCCTTTACCGACGATGCCGGCCATCTGACTCTGGAGAACTTCCGGAAGTTCTTTGCCCATCCCGAGGCTGTCAACACGTTTGTCTATTCCATCGGTATCGCCATCCTGACAACCATCGGCTGTATTCTGCTGGGTTATCCGGCAGCCTGGATACTCAGCCAGAGCAAAATGAGCTATTCGCGGACGCTGATCCTGCTGTTTATCCTTCCCATGTGGGTAAACATCCTGATCCGTACGCTGGCTACCGTGGCTCTGTTTGATTTCCTCCGCCTGCCGCTGGGCGAAGGAGCACTGATCTTCGGAATGATCTACAATTACCTTCCGTTTATGATTTATCCCATCTACAATACGTTGCAGAAGATGGACCGCAGTTACATTGAGGCAGCCCAGGATCTGGGAGCCGGCTCTTCCCAGGTGTTCTGGAAGGTGGTTTTTCCGCTTTCCATGCCGGGAGTGGTGAGCGGCATCATGATGGTTTTCATGCCGACCATCTCCACCTTTGCCATTGCGGAGCTGCTTACGATGAACAACATCAAGCTCTTTGGTACGACCATTCAGGAAAACATCAACAACAGTCTGTGGAACTACGGTGCGGCCCTGTCGCTGATCATGCTGTTCCTGATTGCCGTCACTTCGCTGTTCAGCACTGAAAATTCCGACGATTCGGAGAAAGGAGGAGGAAACGTATGGTAAAGAAGATCATCATGCAGACCTATCTCTGGGTTCTGTTGCTGATGCTGTATGCACCCATTGCGATCATTGTCATCTATTCGTTTACGGATGCCAAGGTGCTGGGCAACTGGACGGGCTTTTCGCTTGACCTCTATAAATCGTTGCTCAACACGGGAGCCCATCATTCTCTGATGAATGCGTTTGTCAATACGGTGCTCATCGCCCTGATAGCTGCCACGGCATCCACTTTGCTGGGAAGCATAGCGGCGATAGGAATCTATAACCTGAAGGCACGGAGCCGGAAGGCCGTCGGTTTTGTGAACTCCATTCCGATTCTGAACGGAGACATCATTACCGGTATCTCGCTCTTCCTTCTTTTCGTGTCGCTGGGCATTACGCAGGGATTTACGACCGTCGTGCTCGCCCACATCACCTTCTGCACGCCTTATGTGGTGCTGAGTGTCCTGCCCCGTCTGAAGCAGATGAACCCGAATCTGTATGAAGCGGCTCTCGATCTGGGAGCCACTCCGATGCAGGCTCTCCGCAAGGTTATCCTGCCGGAGATCCGTCCGGGAATGCTCAGCGGCTTCCTGCTGGCCCTGACCATTTCAATCGACGACTTTGCGGTGACGGTGTTCACCATCGGTAATCAGGGGCTTGAAACCTTGTCTACCTACATTTATGCCGATGCGCGCAAGGGAGGACTGACGCCCGAACTGCGTCCCTTGTCGGCTGTCATCTTTATCGTCATCCTGGCGTTGCTGATCATCATTAACCGCAGAGCGGGCAAAGAGAAGAAAGGAATATGAGAAAATATGTATTGTATCTGGCACTGCTGGCTGGTCTGCTGACCGGCTGTTATAACGAGGAAGACTCGCGCGAGCATGTGCTGAAAGTATATAACTGGGCCGACTATATCGGCGAAGGTGTTCTGGAAGATTTCCAGCAGTACTACAAAGAACAGACGGGAGAAGAGATCCGGATCGTTTATCAGACCTTTGACATCAATGAAATCATGCTGACCAAAATCGAAAAGGGGCATGAGGATTTCGATGTGGTCTGTCCTTCGGAATACATCATCGAGCGTATGCTCCGCAAAGACCTGCTGCTGCCCATTGATACGGTTTTTGCCCATTCTCCCAATTACATGAACGGAGTGGCGCCCTATATCCGGGAACAGATCGACAAACTGGGTACTCCCGACAATCCTGCCAGCCGTTATGCCGTGTGTTACATGTGGGGAACGGCCGGCCTGTTGTATAACCGGGCTTACGTCAGCGAATCGGATCTGAAGTCCTGGGGATGCTTGTGGGAGAAGCGCTTTGCCGGAAAGATTCTGATGAAAGATGCTTACCGGGATGCCTACGGAATGGCATTGCTTTATGCCCGCCGCCGGGATCTGGCGGAAGGACGGGTAACGGTGCCCGAACTGATGAACGATTATTCGCCGGCCTCCATGGACTCGGTAGAGAAGTATCTGAAGCTTCTGAAGCCGAACGTGGCCGGATGGGAAGCCGATTTCGGAAAGGAAATGATGACCAAGGGAAAGGCCTGGATGAACATGACCTGGAGCGGTGACGCCCAGTGGGCCATAGAAGAAGCCCGTACGGTAGGAGTGGAGCTGGCCTATACCGTTCCCGAAGAAGGCAGCAACATCTGGTATGACGGATGGGTAATACCGAAGTATGCGCGCAACCGCAAGGCAGCCAGTTACTTCATCAACTTCCTGTGTCGTCCGGACATTGCTTTGCGCAACATGGAAGAAAACGGTTATGTCAGTTCGATTGCTGCTCCCGAAATTATGGAAGCGTGTATTGACACGACCTTGACGGAGCCGGTGGACGCCAGCTACTTTTTCGGTCCGGATGCCAGGGCTGTGAAGTTGCGCAACACGCAGTATCCTGACAAGTCCGTTGTGGCCCGCTGTGCCATGATCCGGGATTTTGGCGACCGTACGGTGGATGTACTTGAAATCTGGTCGCGGGTGAAAGGCGATAACCTGAACGGAAGTATCGTTGCCCTGATTCTGGTGGTGGCCGGCCTGTTGTGCATCTGGCAGATACGCCGCCGCTGGATGGTTTACAAGCGCCGCAATCTGCACCGGAAACGGAGAAGAAGACAACGGAGAAAGCCGGGGTGCTGAAGTGCCTGTCAGGCAGAATCAAAATGACATTTTGTATATCCGGACCTCTGAGAATCGCTTCTTTGCGTACTGTTGTGCAGAGGGATTGGATTTTGAAACTTATTTTTCGTGTGAAGGAGTGATTCTCAAGGGAATGACTCCTTTTTTAACACTTCCGGGCGACTCATTCCGGAATGAAAGAACACTCAGAATTCCCTTTTTTCGGGATGATCGGAAATCTGCCGAAGCATTTTGGGGATTTCCTTAGACGAATGGGGAGAAACGTCGGCACGTTTCAGCTGATTTGTGCTGTCAGTTTCGGGGAATTGGCCGGACAATGCAGGCCGAAAGAGCGCTCAATTTGGTATAATTATGCGGTTTCCTCTGAAAAAACTCTCTTTTTTTATCCGTTTCATGTGCCGGATCAGGCATCTGTTCAAAAGGACAAGTTAGCATATTTCTTTATTTTGTGTCTTGCTGCTTGCTGTTCGTCTGATTAGCTTTTGTTTTGATTTTGCTTGAATTCCCGGTAAAATCCGGACGTAAAGTTTGCTTCTCTAAAAAAAAATTATACCTTTGTCATATTCAGACAGCAGTTTGTATGTTGTGTGAATACCCCGATGAAAAGAGTAAGATTTTAGATCACTGAATTAAAGTTTTAGCCGAATGTCTTTCTTTGGTAAAAGTGATCAATCCCTGCTTGTTATCCTGAATATAATTCTTGCAACAGCATGTACAGGTGGTTCCTCAAAGGAATCCTGTGACTCTTGTGAAGTACCTGTGGATGATACTCTTTTTATTTCAAGCGAATATGGTAATTCTGAAAGCATGAGTCGTAATATGTCTGCGGTGCGCTTTGTTATCTTGCATGAGGATGATCAGACAATGTTTTCAGATATGAATCAGCTGATAGATGCTTTTGGAAAATATTTTGTAGTTGATTCTTATAGGATGAAGGAAACAGATTATTAGTGATACATGAGATGAAATAAACAGTTATGAACCGAATTGCATTTGTTTTGAGTCGTATGGCTTCGGCCTCTCTGCTTTCTGCATGCTTCCTGCTGGGAATGAGTTCTTGCGGAAAAGAAGCAGCCCGTTCTTCTTTCATCACCCGGTGCTTCGTAACGGATTCCTGTGCGACACTTGCCTGCGGGAAGGAGAAGCTGCCCATTGACGTTCTTTATCCGACCGATCTTCTGGCGGTCGATACCTTTCTGCTGGTCTTTCAGCACCATGAGGAGAATATGATACAGGTGTATGGAACGGAATCTTTGAAGCATTTGGGAAGTTTCCTGAAGAAAGGCGGCGGACCGAACGAGGTGGTAACCTTCGGGCTGGTTTCCCAATGGTACATGGAGAATGGAGATCCCAAGGTCGTTATCCAGTCGTATCCCAATTATTTAGGGATTCTGAATGTACGGGAGTCCTTGAAAGCCGGACAGACCGTGTATGACCGGCAGTATAAGTTCGAGACTCCTTTAGGGAAAAAGCTCTATCAGGCTTCTCACAGTGTTTATGTCCTTGATCCGGATCATCTGATGATGACAAAGGATCCTTTGCGTTCAGGAGTGGAAGGAAACAATAATTTCTTCTGGGAGTTTTATGATTGTCCGGGTGACAAGGTTACCCGCCAGCTGAAATATGAGGATTTTCCGTGGATAGAATCTTTCCTGAAAGAGTCTTTCCGGGCCATCAGTCCCGACCGCTCCAGAGTAGCTGTGCTCTATCGTTTCTTTGATCTGGTTACGGTTGCCGACCTTTCCTCGGGCCGTGTGACCCAGTTCCTGCCGGAGGGAAAGTCTCTGAGTCCGGCTGAGGTTCAGGATGTGGACCGCCGTTGCCTTTATTATAAAATGGGAAGATGTACGGATGACTATGTGTTCGGTCTGTACGCAGGCGGACTGAGTGTGAAGCTGGAAGACGATCCGCGGTATAAGGACAGGAATACGCTCCGGATCTATGACTGGGAAGGCACTCCGTTGTATAAGTATGATTTTGACGAACGTGTCAGGACGTTTGCGGTGGATGAGCAGCAAAGATATCTGTACGCCGTGACCGATTCGGATGCGATTGTGAGATATGATCTGAAAGGCTTGTCTGCCGGAAAATAAGTCATGCGGCTTCGGAGGCAGTCAATGCAAAGCGCCGGTCTGTAGCGGGGAAGTCCCGTACAGCCGGCGCTTTGCATTGACAGAATGCTGTCAGTTAAATGGATAATTCGTGCAGAACGTTTACCAGTTCGCGGTCAATCGGCTTGTCGTTCTTGATTGCTTTGGTAAACGGAACATATACGATCTGGTCGTTTTCAATACCGATCATCACGTTACGCTGGCCTTCCATCAGTGCCTCGATGCTGGCTACTCCCATGCGGCTGGCAATGATACGGTCGTGTGCGGTCGGGCGTCCGCCGCGCTGCAAGTGTCCGAGGATGGAAACACGTACGTCGTATTGCGGGAATTCGTTCTTCACACGTTCTGCATAGTGCATTGCGCCTCCGGTAATTTCGCTTTCGGCTACCAGCACGATTGAGCTGCTCTTGGATTTGCGGAAACCGTTGTTGATGAATTCTTCCAGCTGGTCAACTTCTGTATTGAATTCCGGGATGATGGCTGCTTCGGCACCGGAAGCGATGGCGCCGTTCAGGGCAAGGAATCCGGCGTCACGTCCCATGACTTCGACGAAGAACAGACGTTCGTGCGAAGTTGCGGTGTCGCGGATCTTGTCCACAGCATCCAGAATCGTATTCAGGGCGGTGTCGTAACCGATGGTTGTATCTGTTCCGAACAAATCGTTGTCGATGGTTCCCGGAAGTCCGATACAGGGAATGTCGTATTCCTGGGCCAGCAGACGTGCACCTGTCAGCGAACCGTCACCTCCGATAACGATCAGTGCGTCGATTCCTTCCTTCTGCATGGTCTCGTATGCAATCTGTCGTCCTTCCGGAGTCTTGAATTCCTGACATCTTGCCGTCTTCAGGATGGTACCGCCCAATTGTATGATATTGCTGACGTTTTCAGTTTTGAATTCCTTGATTTCGCCTGTGATCAGTCCTTTGTAACCTCTGTAAATACCTTTCACTTTTAATCCGTTGTAGATAGCCGAACGTGTTACGGCGCGGATTGCGGCATTCATACCCGGAGCATCGCCACCGGAAGTCAGAATACCGATGCATTTAATCGTTCCCATAATGATTCTGTTTGTTATGATTTCTGCTGCAAATGTACAAAATAAAGTGCTTTTACAGCAGGAAACCGGGTTTAAATTTTGTTAGTTGCTCAGTCCTCCATGATGACTTTCCGACAGGCTTCCATCAGCCACTTCGGAGTGGACGTGGCCCCGCAGATACCGATGGACCGTGCCTGGCGAAGCAGTTCCTTGTTGATTTCTTCCGGACGGTCAATCTGCCACGTATTCGGGTTGACCTTGCGGCATTCCTGGAAAAGTATCTTTCCGTTGGAGCTCTTGTGTCCGCAGACAAAGAACACCAGGTCGTGGGAAGCGGCGAATTCCCGGATGTTGGGCATGCGGTTGGCCACCTGGCGGCAGATGGTGTCGAAATATTGGAAGCTGGCCTGCGGGGCAATGTGTGCTTCGATGTATGACACAATCTGGCGGAATTCGTCCAGTGATTTGGTGGTCTGTGAGTACAGACGGATGTCCTTGGTGAAATCGAGCCGGGTCACTTCTTCCAGTTTCTCGATGACAATGGCTTTTCCGTTGGTCTGTCCCACGAGGCCCAGCACTTCGGCATGTCCGTTCTTGCCGTAGATGACAATCTGTTTTTCCGTATCGGCCGGTGTCGAATCGAATTCCTGCTTGATGCGTTTCTGCAGACGCAATACGACGGGACAGGTTGCATCGATGATCTCGATGTTGTTCAGTCGGGCTGTCTCATAGGTCTGGGGAGGCTCGCCGTGGGCACGGAGCAGCACTTTTGCATTTTTCAGCCGGGCAAATTCGTCGTGATTGATGGTAATCAGTCCCAGCTGCTTCAGGCGCTCGCATTCTTGTCCGTTGTGCACAATGTCACCCAGACAATACAGCGGTTCGCCTTTGGCCAGTTCTTCTTCGGCTTTCCGGATAGCGGTAGTGACTCCGAAGCAGAAGCCGGAGCCTTCGTCGATTTCAACGTGATGCATGGATTGCTTTTTCAAATTGTTTTTTTAACCATTCTTTTTGTTCGGCAATGCTCATCAGGCTGTTGTCAAGCAGGATGGCATCGTCGGCCTTGCGAAGCGGGCTTACTTCACGCGTCTGGTCGATGCGGTCCCGCTCTTCTACATTGTGCAGAATGTCTTCGAAGGAAGCTTCCTGTCCTTTCGCTTTCAGCTCATCGTAGCGGCGGCGGGCGCGGATTTCGGCCGATGCCGTAACGAAGATTTTCAGTTCGGCATCGGGGAAGACGGCAGTTCCTATGTCGCGTCCGTCCATGACAATGCCTTTTTCCTTACCCATGGCCTGCTGCTGTCTGACCAGTGCCTGGCGGACAAATCCCAGGGCGGCAACCGGGCTTACGTGAGACGAAACTTCCAGACTGCGGATGCGGTCTTCCACGCAGACATCGTTCAGATACGTCTGCGGTCGCTGGCTGTCGGCGTCGAGACGGAACGAAATGTGTATGTCGTCCATCTGATCCTGTAAATCCTTTTCCCGGATGCTTCCGTCTGCATTGAACAGTCCGTGTTCCATACAGTAAAGGGTGACTGCACGGTACATGGCTCCGCTGTCTATATAAATGTATCCTATCTCCCGGGCCAGATCTTTGGCCATTGTGCTTTTTCCGCACGATGAAAAGCCGTCTATGGCAATGATTATTTTCTTCATAAATAATGTCTGTTTGAGCCTCAAAGATAGGGATTTTTTACGCACCTGCATAGGAAGTGGGAAAATTGTTCACGCTTTTGCATATTTTTTCACGGAGGAAGTGTTGCGGTTTCGGAGATTTGTGCTACATTTGCCGAACAGAGAATTATTAACCAATAAAAACTATTTTATGGAAGTTAAGAAATCGCCGAAAGCGGATCTTGAGGGTAAAAAAACCACAGGATTGCTGATTGGTTACGTGCTGATCTTGGCAGTGATGTTTGTTGCTTTCGAATGGACAGATCGTGACAAACAGGTAACTACCGATACTGGTATCGTAGAACCGATCTTTGAAGAGGAAATGATTCCTATCACAGAACAGGAAGAAAAACAACCCGAACAGGCACCTCCTCCCGAGGCTCCGAAGGTAGAAGAAGTTCTGCAGATTGCAGATAACGACGCCAATGTACAGGAAACTGACATTGCTTCCAGTGAAGAAACCGGACAGGCAGTGGAAATCAAGTACACTCCGGTTGAGGTAGAAGAGGAAGAACCGGAAGAAGAAGAAATCTTCCAGGTTGTAGAAGAGCAGGCTTCTTTCCCGGGCGGTTATGGTGAATGTTTGAAATGGTTGCAGAAGAACATGAACTATCCGCAGATTGCACAGGAAAACGGTGTACAGGGACAGGTAGTTGTACGTTTCGTCGTTAATAAGGACGGTTCTATTGTAGACCCGGTAGTTGTTCGTTCTGTTGACCCGTATCTGGATAAGGAAGCACTTCGCGTTGTGAAGCTGATGCCGAAGTGGAATCCGGGTAAACAGCGTGGTAAGGCCGTACGTTGTATGTTTACCTTGCCGGTTAGATTTAGATTGCAGTAAAAGGATCTGCGGAACATCCTTTGCGGGAAGTTCCGCGATTCCTTTCCTTGGAAATAGTGATTCCACGGGTTTCACAGGTTCTCTCAGGCAGAGACCCGTGAAATCGGTGGAATTTGTTTTTTAAAGGCTTTCCTTTCTCTTTACAGGAAAGAACCTGACTCATGTTTTATTAACAGAATTTTGTATGAAGCAACTGGATAGTGAAGAACTGATGAAGCGGATTCATGCGTACCTCGAACAGCTTTCTTATTCGCGTGAACCGAAAGGATTGTATGATCCTATTGAATATGTATTGGCTTTGGGAGGGAAACGTCTCCGCCCTGTGTTGATGCTGCTTGCCTATAACCTGTATCGCGAAGATGTGGAAAGTATTTTCTCTCAGGCGGCAGGAATCGAGACCTATCATAACTTTACGCTCTTGCATGATGACTTGATGGATAATGCAGACATGCGTCGGGGAAAGCCGGTCGTTCATAAGAAATGGAATGAGAATACGGCCATTCTTTCCGGAGATGCCATGCTGATTCTTTCTTATCAGTTTATGATGAATCAGTGTCCGCCGGAGCATGTACAGGAAGTGATGGAAATCTTTGGCCGGACAGCACTTGAAGTATGCGAGGGACAGCAATGGGATATGGAATTTGAAAGCCGCAACGATGTGACTGTCGGTGAATACATTGAGATGATCCGGCTGAAGACATCGGTTCTGCTGGCTGCAGCCCTGAAGATCGGTGCCGTACTGGGCGGAGCATCTTTTGCCGATGCACAGAAGCTTTACGACTTTGGTATCCGGATGGGACTGGCTTTCCAGTTGCAGGATGATTACCTGGATGTTTATGGCAATCCGGCTGTCTTTGGCAAGAAGATCGGAGGAGATATCCTGTGCAACAAGAAAACCTATATGCTCATTACTGCACTGGAGCAGGCGAAGGGAGAGAACCGTGAGGAACTGTTGCGCTGGCTGAATGCGGCAGACTTCGTTCCGGAAGAAAAGATTGCTGCGGTGACTGCTATATATAATAAGGTGGGAATTGCCGGGTATTGCGATGCGCAGATCGAAAAATATTATCAGGAAGGTCTGCAGTTGCTAAATGAAGTTGATGTGGATGATGCTCGTAAGGAAAATCTTCGTATATTTGTCCATCATTTAATGGAGCGGAAACTGTAACGGAATGATAAGCCTGATTGATACACATACTCATCTTTTCGCCGAAGAATTTGACGAAGACAGGGAGCTCGCTGTGTTACGCGCCGGTGAGGCAGGCGTGACGCGATTGTTCATGCCGAATATCGACGATACGACGGTAGAGTCCTTACTGGCACTCTGCCGGAAGCATGAGGAATGTTATCCGATGATCGGTTTTCATCCGACTTCTGTCGATACGGACTGGATGAACCGTCTGGCCAGAGTGAAAGAATGGTTGCTTTCCGGAGAACGCTTTTATGGTATCGGTGAGGTAGGTATGGATCTTTACTGGGATAAAACCTATCGTCTGGAGCAGATGAAAGTGCTTGATGAACAAGTTCGCTGGGCTTTGGATTACAGCCTGCCTCTGATCATTCATTGCCGTGAAGCTTATCCCGAATTGCTGGAAGTGCTGGAGCCCTATCGGACAAGCGGGCTGACAGGAATCTTCCACAGTTTTACCGGAACGACTGATGACGCAGCCCGTCTGCTGGAGTATTCCGGTTTTATGCTGGGTATTAACGGTGTAGTAACCTTCAAGAAGTCTTCGCTGCCGGAAGTGCTGAAAGAGGTACCTCTGAGCCGGCTTGTCCTGGAAACTGACTCGCCTTATCTGGCTCCTGTGCCTTATCGGGGAAAACGGAACGAAAGTGCTTACCTGGTGAAGGTGGCCGAGAAATTGGGAGATGTTTACGGGCTTCCGTTGGAGAAGATTGCCGCAGAAACGACGGAAAATGCCTTAAAACTCTTCAAAATCGCGGGGAGAAGTTTTTAAAGTTTATTAATTTTGCGTTAATAAATAAACTTTTGCCGGATGAATATGACGTAAGACGAAAAAAAAGAATACATTTGTGACTGAAATCGCTTGCGGTTTTCTATTTTATTTGTAATTTGCAGCCGATTTCAGAAAGGGGTCTTTGAATAGAGACATTGGAGAGGTGCTCGAGTGGTTGAAGAGGCACGCCTGGAAAGCGTGTATACGTCAAAAGCGTATCACGGGTTCGAATCCCGTTCTCTCCGCAAAGGAAATTTTTGGAGAAACAACTAAAACAATTTATAAACTATTAATTAATTAATCTTAAAAATTAGACACACAATGAAAAAGTTATTTGCAATTCTTGCAGTGATGGGAGTCCTCTCGTTTGGAATGACTCAGACAGTTATGGCTCAGGACGCAGCAGCTCCTGCAACGGAACAAGTAGCAGCAACCGATGACGCAGCAGCTCCTGCTGTAGTTGAAGAAGGTGGTATGCACAAAGAGTTGAAAACCAAATTTATTGAAGGTGATGCAGGCTTCATGTCATTGGTTGCTATCGCATTGGTTCTTGGTTTGGCTTTCTGTATTGAACGTATCATTTATTTGAGCTTGGCTGAAGTTGACGTTAAGAAATTGATGGCTAAACTGGAAGCTACTTTGGAAAAAGGTGATGTTGAAGGTGCAAAGACGATCTGCCGTAACACTCGCGGTCCTATTGCTTCTATCTGCTATCAGGGTCTGATGAGAATCGATGAAGGTCTGGACGTTGTTGAACGTTCTGTAGTATCTTACGGTGGTGTTCAGGCAGGTTACCTGGAAAAAGGTTGCTCTTGGATCACTCTGTTCATCGCAATGGCTCCGTCTTTGGGATTCTTGGGTACTGTAATTGGTATGGTTATGGCGTTCGATGATATCCAGCAGGCTGGTGATATTTCTCCGACAGTTGTTGCCGGTGGTATGAAAGTTGCGTTGATCACTACTATCTTCGGTTTGATCGTTGCATTGATCCTTCAGGTGTTCTATAACTACATCCTGTCTAAGATCGAAGCTATTACAAGCCAGATGGAAGATTCTTCTATCACTCTGCTTGATATGATCATGAAGTATAACTTGAAATACAAAAAATAATTAGAACAATGGCTAAATTATCATACAAAGTTTCTTACTACGTATTTTATGTCTGCGTTGCCTTGATCTTGGTAGTGCTGGGCATGTTCTACGGAGTAGGATACGGTGAAACCAATGCAGCAGGTCAGGTTGAACCTGCTAATACACCGGCGCTGATGTACTTGATGTACGGAATGTTTGCCGTGACTGTGATAGTGACTCTCATAGGAGCGATTGCTCAGTTCGGTGGTGCTTTGAAAGATAATCCGAAAGGCGCAATCAAGTCTCTGCTGGGATTGATTCTGTTAATCGTTCTGTTGGTTGTAACTTATAATATCGGATCTAGTGAACCGGTTGTACAGGGCGGTGGCGAAGTTTATAGCGATACAATGTGGTTGAAGATTACAGATATGTTCTTATATTCAACTTATGTATTGGCTGTTATCGCTGCAGTAGGTACATTGGTAAATATGTCTGGAATCTTTAAGAAATAAATATTCATTGAGTTTGATAATTAAAACGAAGTAAGTAAAATGGCAAAAAGAAATAGAAAAGTGCCCGGAATCAATGCAAGTTCTACGGCCGATATTGCCTTCATGTTGCTTATTTTCTTCCTTATTACAACATCAATGGATACTGACCGTGGTTTGGCGAGACGTCTTCCGCCTCCCCCAGAAAACGATCAGCAGAAAGATGACGTTATCATTAAGGAACGTAACATTCTTCAGGTTCGTATTAATAAGGACGACCAGTTGATGGTTGGTGGAGAATGGTTCGATATTAAGCAGCTGAGAGAAAAGGCTAAGGAATTTATCTCTAATCCGAATGATGATCCGAATATGCCGGAAAAACATGCAAAGCATTTGCCTTTCTTCGGTGACGTGATGATTCCTGACAAGCATGTAATTTCCGTGCAGAACGACGTGGGTACAAGTTACGATATGTATATTCAGGTGCAGAACGAACTCGTAGCTGCATACAATGAATTGCGTGACGAATTGGCTAACTCACAGTTTGGAAAGAGCTTCGCTGAATGTTCTGAGGATGAAAAGAATGCTATCATCGAATACTATCCGCAGAAGATTTCTGAAGCTGAACCTAAAAAATATGGAGGAAAATAAACAATGGGAAAATTTAATAAGAGCGGTAAGCGCGAGATGCCGGAACTGAATACTTCATCATTGCCTGACCTGATCTTTACCATGTTGTTCTTCTTCATGATCGTAACAACAATGCGTGAAGTTACTTTGAAGGTTCAGTTTAAGGTGCCTGCTGCTACCGAATTGGAAAAATTGGAACAGAAATCTCTGGTTTCATTCATCTATATCGGTAAGCCGATGAAGGAGTTCCAGAAAACGATGGGTACTACAGACCGTATTCAGTTGAACGATAAGTTCGCTGAAGCTTCTGAAGTTCAGGACTACATCTATCAGGAACGTGAAAACATGAAAGAGGAAGACAAGCCGTTTATGACTGTATCTCTGAAGGTTGATTCTAAGACCAAGATGGGTATCGTAACAGAAGTAAAACAGGCACTTCGTCAGGCATACGCTTTGAAGATCAACTATTCTGCAACTCAACGTCAGTAATAGTTCTCATATAAGCAATAAAAAAAGTCGTCTCCTTCGGGAAGACGACTTTTTTTATGCCTGTTTGTTTCATGCCGGCCGGGAAATGTTTACCGTACTACTCCGTACACTTCCCGGTGAATATTGTCACGGACAGTTTCAAATTGCGGATCAAGGGCATCGGTACCTGTGTACATCAGAAAGAGCGGCAGTTCTTCTCCCCCTTTCCGATACGCCGGCTGGATATATTCCTTTTCGCACAGGGAAAAGCCGCAGCGGCGGTAGAAACCGATCCGTCGGATGCTCAGGTCGGTTTCTGGCTTCTCCACTTCCAGCACGATCAGCCCCGGGAAATGCTGTTTCAGCTCCTCCATGACCTTCCGTCCATAGCCCTGGTTGCGCACGTCCGGCGAAGTTGCCAGATGTTCCACATAAGTAAATCCATTCAGATTCCAGGTCGTAATAAGCCCGACCCGGACAGTTCCCTTTTCCGTTTCATCGGTTATCAGGTGACAGTTGAATTGCGGATTCCGGTCTGTCTGTTCGCGCTGTGCATCGTCATCCCGCCGTTCTGCTTCCGGAAAAGAGAGATGTAACAGTTCTTCCACGAAGGAATAGTCCGGATGATCCGTTTTAATTTTCGTAAGTGTCAGCATGGTAATCGTTTGTTTGAAGTTATTTGGTATAGAAATTGATCAGCCGTTCGATGGCACGTTCACAGACCGGGCAGAAGCGAGGAGCTTCGTTGATCTTCATACGGCATTCCGTAGTCGGGCGGTAGATACCTTTCAGGCTGTAGCCCGCACCTTCGTAAACACCCACCTGAGTATAGATCTTTTCCGGATCCTTCTGCACCGGTGTCGGCACCGGAGTTCCTTCAGGCAGCATGTCTTTCCACTTGCTTTCAAAGTTCACCAGTGTGGTAATGTTCTGTTCCCACGGTTCGATGTCGTATGGATAAAGCGGACTAGGCTCTGCTGTGTAGGCATATTCGTCAGCCAGTCCTGCGAAACTGTGGCCGAATTCATGCACGACTACCGGCCGGAACATCGGGTTGTGCGTAGTGGTCAGTGTATAGGAATTATAGATACCTCCTCCGCCGTAAGTATCCGTATTGGCCAGAATGATGATATGTTCATAAGGGATTCCTGCCAGCCAGTTATGGATAGCCTTTACGCTCCGGGTTGTCAGGTAACGGTCGGAATAGAACGTGTCGAAGTGTGAACTGACTGCCGTACTCTTCCATTCGTCACGCCGGGGAACGCTCACACCGCTATCCTGAGAAGGACTTGCCACCGCAACAATATTGAAGCGGTCTTTCAGGTGTTTGAACGGTTCGTGGTCGAACAACGCTTCGCAGGCAATCTCAGCATCCTTGTAGAAGAGATCCATTTCGGCTTGTGTATAACCTTCTGCCAGGATAGCTACGTCGATACAGTCTTCAGCTGTTCCGCTTTGGAGCAGATAACGGTGCGGAGTAATCCGTTCGTTTCCCCGCTGGTGAATCAGGATATCCTTCGGATTGACCTCGTGGGTGAGTGAGGCACATACTTCCTGCCGGGCATTCTTCAACCGCACGGTAACGGTGGCTGCTTCCTTCGGATAGGGCAGCAGGAAACTGTTTTCAAAGCTTCTTTTTACCTCCTTTGCTTCCGCTTCTCCCAGCCATTCCTGGAACAGGCTGGAGAACGAAGTACGGTAGATTACCTTTCCTGTAGCCTTGTCCTTCATTTCGATGTCACCGTTTCCTGCCAGTGGAAGTTCACTCAGATGGTGGCGGCGTCCGGCCCACTGAGGCAACGAACTCAGCTCGTCCAGGCAGATATCCTGGTGTTGATAATCTCCCGTGAACACATAGTCCACGCGTAGAGTCCGGTCGGTAAACCAGTCCCCGAAGTTCTGCCCGTGGGCAGCCAGGCAAGCGCAAAAAAGCGCGATAGAGCATACTGTTTTCTTCATAGTTTCTGATGATTGTTTTCACAAAGATATAACAAACTGCCCAATTAAAGTTCCGTATGGAATAAAAGTTACAAATGCGATTATTTTATGGATTAAAAGTGCTATCTTTGCTTGAATTTAAATACTTGCCAATGGGACATCATCAACTAGACAGCTTAGACGAACAGATTTTGAAATTGATTGCTGACAATGCGCGCATTCCGTTTCTGGAAGTAGCTCGTGCATGCAATGTATCTGGCGCGGCCATTCACCAGCGCATACAGAAGTTGACGAACCTGGGAATTCTGAAAGGCTCGGAATTTGTCATCGATCCGGAGAAGGTGGGGTATGAAACCTGTGCATACATCGGTTTGTATCTGAAAGATCCGGAGCAGTTTGACGCCGTGACTGAAGGACTGAAACAGATTCCCGAGGTAGTGGAGTGTCATTTTACGACCGGTCAGTACGACATGTTTATCAAGATTTACGCGAGAAACAACCATCACCTGCTGGACATCATTCACGACAAGCTCCAGCCGCTTGGACTTTCCCGCTCGGAAACAATTATTTCTTTCCGCGAAGCCATCAAGCGCCAGATGCCGATCATGAATCTGGCGGATGAAGACTGAGCGTAAGATCAGACATTCCCGTTTCCGGCAGTGGCCGGACGGATGCGGTCGTAGTCTATAAAGGTATAAGAGTAGAGATGTTTTTCGTCCTGCGAATGACATTCTCTACTTTTTTCTTGCCATTGTGCCGGGTCCAGAGCAGGGAAGAAGGCATCGGCTTCTGCCAGTCTGTCTTCCACTTCCGTCACGTAGAGACGGTCGGCAAGCGGGAGCGCTTCCGCATAGAGGCTGGCACCTCCGATGATAAATACTTCCTCTTCGTTCGCACAGGCTTTCAGGGCTTCTTCCAGCGTGTGAAAACATTCGGCTCCTTCAAACTCCCGGCAGCTGCGGCTCAATACGATATTCCGGCGGTTGGGCAGAGCACCTTTGGGCAAGGATTCAAACGTTTTCCGTCCCATGATGATGGTATGTCCGGTGGTCAGCGCCTTGAAGCGCTTCAGATCGTTGGGGAGCCAGTAGAGCAGTTTGTTTTCATGTCCGATTCCCCGGTTCTGATTGATGGCTACGATAATGGATAACATATTCTTCAGCAAGGTTGGTTTGACAAGGGGTTACACAGAAACTTTTCCGGCAATGTGCGGCCAGGGATCGTATCCTTCCAGCTGGAAATCCTCATACTTGAAGTCGAAGATATTCTTTACGTCCGGATTCAGGATCATGCGGGGCAGGGGACGGGGCTCGCGTGAAAGCTGCAGATCTACTTGTTCCAGATGATTCAGATAGATATGTGCATCGCCCAGTGTGTGGATGAAATCGCCCGGTTTCAGACCGGTTACCTGTGCCATCATCTGCAGCAGCAAGGCATAGGAAGCGATGTTGAACGGCACTCCTAGGAAACTGTCCGCACTGCGCTGGTACATTTGCAGGCTCAGTCGTCCGTCGGCTACATAGAACTGGAAAAACATGTGGCAGGGCGGCAGGTTCATGTTCTTCAGGTCGGCCACGTTCCAGGCATTGACGATGATTCGTCTGGAATCCGGATTCTTGCGGATGGTTTCCACAGCCTCGGAAATCTGGTCGATGAATCCTCCTTCATAGTCCGGCCATGAGCGCCACTGATATCCGTATATGTGACCCAGGTCTCCGTTTTCGTCTGCCCATTCATTCCAGATGCGTACCCCGTTTTCCTGCAGGTATTTCACGTTCGTATCTCCTTTCAGGAACCAGAGCAGTTCGTGGATGATGGATTTCAGATGCAGTTTTTTGGTGGTTACCAACGGGAAACCTTCCTCCAGATTGAAGCGCATCTGGTGGCCGAACACACTGATTGTGCCCGTTCCCGTGCGGTCATCCTTTCTCACTCCTTCCGTCCGGATGCGGTGGAGCAGATCAAGATATTGTTTCATATTCGTTTTGCTAGATTAATTCGTTTGCTTTACTCCTCGCAAAGGTAGGGATTTTTTGCGGAAAACGGAAATGGAAAAAACGCCGGCACGTTTTCCTTCATACGCCGAAGTCTTTTGTCTGAAAGCCCGAAACGTTTTTTAAAAAGCTCTCGGGCTTTTTGAAAGCCTTGCCGGGACGACTGCATGATCTCTTCGCATTGGCTGGTCAATGCAAAAAAAACGACCGCACGATGGGGCTTCAACGACCGCTCGATTGGGCCGCAACGACTGCACGATTGAGCCGCAACGACCAGTCAATGCAAAAGCAACGACCGCACGATGCTGCAAACCCTCCGGAAGGGCTTGGGAATACCGGGGAAAAGCCGTACCTTTGTCGGAAATGAAAACAATCTAATCCGATTATAGATGATGAATTTACCCGCTGAGTTTATGGCACGCACCCGTCAGTTGATGGGCGAGGAGGCTTGTACGGCTTTATGTGAAGCATTGCAGCAGGAATCACCGGTCAGTATCCGCCTGAATCCGCTGAAATCATCCGGCATTCCTGCCGGAAGCAAACCTGTGGCCTGGTGCCGCGACGGTTATTACCTGTCCGAACGTCCGGCCTTTACGTTTGATCCGTTGTTTCATGCCGGAGTCTATTATGTACAGGAAGCTGCTTCGATGAGTCTGGATCTGGTGATGCGCCGGTATGTCGGCCGTCCGTCGGTCATGCTCGACCTGTGTGCTGCTCCCGGGGGAAAGTCTACACTGGCTGCGGCCGCTTTGCCGCAGGGAAGCCTGCTCGTTTCCAACGAAGTCATGCGGAACCGCTCGCAAGTGCTGGCCGAGAATCTGGTGAAATGGGGAAAACCTGCCGGAATTGTGACCAGCAATGATCCGGCAGACTTCACGCCGCTGGGACCGGTGTTCGACGTCATCCTCACCGATGTTCCCTGTTCGGGTGAAGGAATGTTCCGTAAAGATCCCGTGGCCGTCGAAGAATGGAGCGTGGACAATGTCGGTCTGTGCTGGCAGCGTCAGCAGCGCATTCTGCGTGACATCTGGCCCTGTCTCAAGCCGGGCGGTCTGCTGATTTACAGCACATGTACTTATAATCGGGAAGAAAACGAAGACAATGTGGCCTGGATTGCCCGTGAACTGGGAGCGGAAATTCTTCCGGTACCAGTGGATGAAAGCTGGCAGGTCACCGGAAACCTTACGGGACAGGACTTCCCGGTTTGCCGTTTCCTGCCGCACAAGACCTGTGGAGAAGGGCTTTTCCTCGCGGTACTCCGCAAGGAAGGAAGCGTGGAAGACGATGAAGTGCCGTTCCGGACAGAAGGAGGAAAGCCTGAACGCACAAAGAAAGGCAAGCAGAAAGGAGGAAAGGGAGCTGCTCCCCTGGCCGTACCCGAAGAAATGAAAGGCTGGCTGCAAGCTTTGGCTGACGAGGCCTGGGATTTCCGCGTGGAGGACGACCGCTGCCTGGCAATCCCGCAGCAATGGTCCGGTTTGTATGATTATCTGCGTTCCCGTCTCCGGATTCTTCATGCCGGAGTCACACTGGGCGAACTGAAAGGACGCGACTGGCAGCCGCATCATTCCCTGGCCATGAGTACGCGTCTGAACCGAGGTGTCTTTCCGGAAGCCTCGCTCGACTACACGCAGGCAGTGGCTTATCTGCGCAAGGAGGCCGTAACGTTGGAATCCGATGTGCCGCGCGGTTATGTGCTGCTCACCTATCAGGGCCATCCTTTGGGTTTTGCGAAGAATATCGGCAACCGTGCCAACAATCTCTATCCGGCCGAATGGCGGATCCGGAGCGGATATCTTCCCGAAGAACTCCGGCTTGTCGGATGGCAGTAAGGCAGGCGGTCTGCGCTGAAGGTTATTTTCCGGAGCGCAGACGGCTGAGTGTGGAAATGGTAATGCCCAGATAAGAGGCAATGTATCCCAGATTCACCCGCTGGCAGACATCGGGAAACTGGCTGACGAAGGCTTCATAACGTTCTTTTGCCGGAAGAGTCAGCCGCTCTTTGTGACTGCGGTGCAGCCGGCGGTATTCGTTCTGGTGGATGATGCGTCCCCAGTTACACAGCTCGATGTTGGTTTCGAACAGGCGGATCAGATCGGTCAGCAGAATGCAGTAAGCCTCCGTATCTTCCAGTGTCTCGACGAACTCTTCGCTTACCTTATTATAATAGAGTTCGTCCATACTGAATACGATAGCCCCTTCGCCGGCGAAGGAAGTGGTAATCTCCTGTCCGTCCACCAGCCAGTAAGAGCGTGTGATTCCCTTCTCGATGAAATACGCATACTTGCAGAAGATGTTTTCCCGAACCAGCAGATGCCGCTTGGGAAAATGGCAGGGCGTGACGCAGGCTTTCAGCTCCTCGACCGTTTTGTCGGACAGAGGATAGAGTGACCGCATGTGACTGATAACTGTTTCCATCCGTTTTTGAAGTTTAGGCTTGGGATTCGGGAGCCGGATCGAACGGTTTGCGGAAGGTGCATCCGTTCTTCCATTCCGAACATCCGTAGGCAGTTTTTCCTTTCAGTATAGTTCCTTTTCCGCAGAGAGGGCAGGGCTGTCCCACGATGGCGTCACCTTCCGGCAGGCTGTTTGCCGGTGCAGGAGACGGTGCATCCTTCTTTTTGCGTGCGGTTGTTTTCTTCTCGGTTTTTTTCTCCCGGGCAGCTGGCTTCGCAGCAGGAGCCTTCGGTTCTTCCGGCATGACCGTTACCCGGCGGTTGGAATTGTCTCTCAACACCGTGTAGACAATATCCGTAACCATCTGTTTCAGTTCAGACAGGAAGGTGGCTGCGTCGTAGTTTCTCCGTTCGATTTCCCGCAGTTTCTTTTCCCAGATACCGGTCAGCTCGGCCGATTTCAGCAGTTCCTCGCGGATGAGCTGGATCAGTTCGACTCCGGTCGGAGTGGCAATCAGATTCTTGCGTTCCTTACGGATATAATGTCTCTTGAAGAGTGTTTCGATGATGGCTGCACGGGTAGAAGGGCGGCCGATGCCGTTCTCCTTGAGAGCATCGCGCAGTTCGTCGTTGTCGACAAGCTTTCCTGCCGTTTCCATGGCCCGCAGCAGTGTTGCTTCCGTGTAGGGACGCGGGGGTTGGGTCCATTTTTCATTCAGCTGAGGCTGGTGCGGACCGCTTTCTCCTTTGCTGAAGGCCGGCAGTACACTTTCTTCTTCCCCTTCCTTGCTTTCTTCTTCCGTATCTTTGGCGAAAATGACTCTCCATCCCGGATCCAGGATCTGCTTGCCGCTCACCTTGAATTCGATGCTGTCCGCTTCGCCCGTCACCGTTGTGGTGGAGAACTTGCAGTCCGGATAGAATACGGCAATGAAGCGGCGGGCAATCAGGTCGAATACCCGTTTCTCCATATCCGTAAGTCCCTGCGGCTGTACGCCCGTAGGGATGATGGCGTGATGGTCTGTCACTTTCGAGTTGTCGAACACTTTCTTCGACTTGAGCAGTTGCTTGCCGGCAAGCGGAGCAGTGAACCGTGCGTAATCCTTGATGCCTTCCAGAATCTTGGGACATTTGGGGTAGATGTCATCACTCAGGAAAGTCGTGTCCACACGCGGATAAGTAGCCACCTTCTTTTCGTAGAGCGACTGGATAAGCTGCAAGGTCATGTCGGCCGAATAGCTGAACTTCTTGTTGCATTCCACCTGCAGGGAAGTCAGGTCGAACAGGCGGGGCGGCGCTTCCGTACCTTTCTTGGCGGTGATGTCCGTGATGGTGAAAGGAGCATTCTGAATGCGTTGCAGCAGTTCCTCACCGGTTTTCCGGTCGGTAATGGGAGGAATTCCCCGGTTGGCATCCTCTTTGGGAGCCGCTTTCTTGCGGGCAGCCGGGTTCTCTTTTTCCTGTGCTGCTTCCTCTGCCAGTTCTTCATCACTCTTGCGGACGATGGCGGAAAAGAGCGTATCGCGGTAAAGGGTTTTCAGTTCCCAGTATTGTTTCGGAACAAAATTCTCGATTTCTTTCTGGCGGTTGACGATCAGAGCGAGTGTAGGCGTCTGTACGCGTCCGATGGAGAGCACCTGCTTGTTCTGTCCGTACTTCAGCGTATAGAGGCGGGTGGCATTCATGCCCAGTGTCCAGTCGCCGATGGCCCGGCTCAGTCCGGCCTCATACAGAGGCTGGAATTCCTGCTGGTCTTTCAGGTGGGCAAAGCCTTCGCGGATGGCTTCTTCCGTCAGGGAAGAAATCCACAGGCGCTTGACCGGACATTTGGCTCCGGCTTTCTGCATCACCCACCGCTGGATCAGTTCTCCTTCCTGTCCGGCATCCCCGCAGTTGATGATCATTTCTGCCTGTCCCATCAGGCGTTCGATGATATGGAACTGTTTCTCGATACCCGGATCGTCAATCAGTTTGATACCGAAGCGGGGAGGAATCATCGGAAGGCTGCCGAGACTCCATGACTTCCAGGAAGGCGTGTATTCATGCGGTTCCTTCAGGGTACAGAGGTGTCCGAATGTCCAGGTCACCTGGTATCCGTTTCCTTCGAAGTATCCTTCCTTCCTTACTTTCGCACCGAGCACTTCGGCGATGTCATGGGCCACACTGGGCTTTTCGGCAATGCAGACTATCATATCGTATACTGAGTTTTAGCAGGGCAAAGGTAACGAAAAAAACGGCAGCTGACGTTAATATACATGAAAACAGCCTGTCATATTTGTGGTTTTATGTCTTTTGGTGTATTTTGGCAAAGAATTTGTTTGACAGTTTAAAACCATTAAGAAAAAAGAATATGTTTATCTGGATTGTATTTATAGGCATTGCAGTTATCAGTTATCTGGTGCAGAGCAGCCTGCAGAGTAAGTTTGAGAAATATTCCCAGATTCCTTTGTCCAACGGGATGACGGGACGTGAAGTTGCGGAAAAGATGCTTCGCGACAATGGAATCTATGACGTGCGGGTAGTCAGTACGGGCGGAATGCTGACCGACCATTATAATCCGGCCAACAAGACCGTCAATCTGAGTGAAGGAGTCTTCAACACGTGCAGTGTAGCAGCTGCGGCGGTTGCTGCCCACGAATGCGGACACGCTGTCCAGCATGCCCGTGCCTATGCTCCCCTGCAGATGCGTTCGGCGCTGGTTCCGGTGGTTCAGTTTTCTTCGTCCATCATGTCGTGGATTCTGCTTGCCGGCATTCTGATGGTCAACTCGTTCCCGCAGCTGCTGTTCATCGGCATCTGTCTGTTTGCCATGACTACCCTGTTCAGCTTCATTACTCTTCCGGTGGAAATTGATGCCAGCCGTCGGGCACTGGCCTGGCTGAGCAACGCCGGTGTGACGAGTTCCTACAATCACAGTCAGGCAAAGGATGCGCTCAAGTCGGCTGCCTATACGTATGTGGTAGCGGCACTGGGTTCACTGGCAACGCTGATCTATTACATCACGATCTTTACCAATCGCCGCGAGTAAGCGGAAAGTCCGGTTGCCTGCATGGGAAAGGTGTGCCGGATTTCTGGTATTTTTGTGCGATTATTCCAGTTAAAATCCGTATTTTTGCGACAAAATTTTAAAGTATTATGGCAACAAAACCGGGAATACCTAAAGGTACGCGCGACTTTTCGCCGGTAGAAATGGCGAAGCGTAATTATATATTCGATACTATTCGTGAAGTGTTTTATCTGTATGGATTCCAGCAGATCGAAACCCCGTCTATGGAAAACCTGTCAACCCTGATGGGAAAATACGGTGAGGAAGGTGACAAGCTCCTGTTCAAGATCCAGAATTCCGGAGACTATTTTTCCGGACTGACTGACGAAGAACTGCTGAGCCGTAACGCAGCCAAGCTGGCCAGCAAGTTCTGTGAAAAAGGACTTCGTTATGACCTGACCGTTCCTTTTGCACGCTATGTAGTGATGCATCGGGATGAGATCACATTCCCCTTCAAGCGTTTTCAGATTCAGCCGGTGTGGCGTGCCGACCGTCCCCAGAAAGGACGTTACCGCGAGTTTTATCAGTGTGATGCCGACGTTGTAGGCAGCAATTCCCTGCTGAATGAAGTGGAACTGGTGCAGATGATTGACACGGTGTTCAACCGTTTCGGCATCCGCGTTTCCATTAAGGTGAACAACCGCAAGATCCTGACCGGTATTGCCGAGATTATCGGGGAGGCTGACAAGATTGTGGATATCACCGTAGCCATTGACAAACTTGACAAGATCGGGCTGGATAATGTCAATGCTGAACTGGCATCGAAGGGTATTTCGGAAGAAGCCATTGCCAAGCTGCAGCCGATCATTCAGCTGAAGGGTACGAACGCTGAGAAGCTGGCCACTTTGAAACAGGTGCTGGCCGGCAGCGAAACCGGTCTGAAGGGTGTGGAAGAAAGCGAATTCATTCTGCATGCAGTGGAAGGTCTTCATGTGAAGTCGGAAGTGGAACTGGATCTGACTCTGGCGCGCGGACTGAACTATTATACGGGTGCGATCTTTGAAGTGAAAGCGCTCGACGTGCAGATCGGAAGTATCAGCGGAGGAGGACGTTACGACAATCTGACCGGTGTATTTGGTATGGACGGCATGTCGGGAGTCGGAATCTCGTTTGGTGCTGACCGTATCTATGACGTGCTGAACCAGCTGGATCTGTATCCGAAAGAAGCCGTTAATGGTACGCAGCTGCTGTTTGTCAACTTCGGTGAAGCGGAAGCAGCCTATGTACTTCCGGTTCTGATGCAGGCAAGAGAAGCCGGTATCCGTGCGGAAATTTATCCGGACAGCGCGAAGATGAAGAAACAGATGGGCTATGCCAACAGCAAGAATATTCCGTTTGTTGCTCTGGTAGGAGAAACGGAAATGAACGAAGGCAAGGTAACCCTGAAAAATATGACTACCGGTGAACAGACTCTGGTGACACCGGAAGAGCTGATTGCTGCCATCCGGAAATAACAGATCCCGGCTTTCGGCAGGAAGCACGGACAGATGGTGCGAAGGAAAAACTTCGGCTGTCTGTCCGTGTTTTTTCTGTTCCGGCAGATTACATCGAAAAGTAATCTGGTATTCATCCTCCTGTAATAAGCTGTCGCTTTCTTTGCATAGTCTAAAAATAAAAGAGCATTATGGAGTTGAGACCTTATTACCGGACAATCGTACTTTCGGACATTCATTTGGGTACATCGCATTCCAAGGTGGCTGAAGTCAGCCATTTTCTGAGCACGGTCAACTGCGACCGTCTGATTCTGAATGGAGACATTATCGACGGATGGCATTTACAGAAGTCGGGGGTGAAGCGATGGAACGCGGAGCATACACGCTTCTTCAAAGTCATTATGAAAATGATGGAGAAGTGTGGTACTGAGATTATTTATGTGAGAGGCAATCACGATGATTTTCTGGATAACCTGGCACCGCTGCATTTCTCAAATATCCGTATCGTGAAGGATTATACTCTGGAGAGTGCCGGACGACGTTATTTTGTGACGCACGGAGACGTATTTGATAAGGTTACGACCGAAATGAAGTGGCTGGCCAAACTGGGCGATGTGGGTTATACTTTATTGCTTTGGCTCAACGGCTTCTACAACCGTTACCGGGCCTGGAAGGGAAAACCTTATTTTTCATTGTCGCAGGCCATCAAACAGAAAGTAAAGACTGCCGTATCCTATATATCCGATTTTGAAACAGTGCTGGTTGATTTTGCCCGTCAGCGTCAGTGTGACGGAGTGATTTGCGGACACATTCATCATCCGGAGAACCGGATGATCGGCGGGATTCATTATCTGAATTCCGGTGACTGGGTAGAAACGATGTCTGCCCTGACCGAGGATGAGCAGGGAAACTGGCAGGTGGTTTATTATGCCGACGCCGTACGGCAGGAGACGGCGGATGATTCGATGTTGTCTGTTATTCCGGTTGCCTCATGAAATTTCTGTTTATTGTTCAGGGAGAAGGCCGGGGACATCTCACCCAGGCCATTACGCTGGAGAACATATTGCTCCGTAACGGTCATGAAGTGGTGGAAATTCTTGTCGGCAAGAGTGAGTCACGCCGTTTGCCGGGATTCTTTACACGCAGCGTCCATGCTCCGGTGAAACAGTTCCTGAGTCCGAACTTCCTTCCTACGCCGGTCAACAAACGGGTAAGCCTGCCCCGCAGCATAGCTTATAATATACTGAAACTTCCTGAGTACGGAGAGAGCATCCGTTATATCCGGAGCCGGATTCAGGAATCGGGAGCAGACATTGTAATCAATTTCTATGAACTACTGACAGGACTGACATATTTCCTGTTCCGTCCGCGGGTGCCGCAGGTATGTATCGGCCATCAGTATCTGTTTCTGCATAAGGACTTCCATCTTCCGGAAGTGGATCGCTGGAGTATGTCTTTGTTGAACTTGTTTACTCGCCTCACTTCTTTGGGAGCAACAAAGCGCCTGGCTCTTTCTTTCCGTGCCATGGGAGACGATGCAGGCCGCCGCATTGCTGTTGTTCCTCCTCTGCTGCGCCGGGATGTATTCCGCCAGGAAGCAAAACCAGGAAACTATATACACGGTTATATGGTCAATTCCGGTTTCTCAGAATGTGTCTGCGAATGGCATCAGCGTCATCCGGAAACTCCTTTGCGGTTTTTCTGGGACCGCTGGGAAGAAGAACCGGTGAAGAAAGTAGATGAAACGTTATCTTTTTATCAGCTGGACGACGTAGAGTTTCTCCGTCAGATGGCAGGTTGCAGGGCATATGCCAGTACGGCGGGCTTTGAATCGGTGTGTGAAGCCATGTATCTGGGAAAACCTCTTATGATGGTTCCGGCACATATTGAACAGGAATGCAACGCATTCGATGCCATCCGCAGCGGTGCGGGAATTATGGATGAGAATTTTGATCTGGGCAAGTTGCTGGATTTTGCAGAGACTTATCAGCCTGATACCCGTTTCGCTGCCTGGGTACAGTCGGCTGAATACATGATCCTCAACGAACTTGAAACACTGGTTCCCGGTCACTGCATGCAGCAGATGTATATGGTCGAAGAGTTTGTATGAACCCTTTTTGTCTGCTATTTTGAAATTTTTCCGCGCTGGAAATATGAATGTAACAAGATTTTTCTTATTTTGCGGAAAAACAAGAAGAAATGGTTCAGAAGAAAAAAAATACTCCCTATCTGGAGAGAGATATCAGTTGGATGTACTTCAACCGACGTATTTTGCAGGAAGCCACCCGCCCGCATGTACCCTTGCTGGAGCGTATGGCTTTTCTGGGTATTTATTCCAATAACCTGGATGAGTTTTTCCGTGTGCGTATGGCTACCCAGAGCCGTATTGCCGAATGTACGGACAAGGCGGCAGCCAAAGAAAGCGAACATGCCCGCAAGCTGATCCGTCAGATCGGAAAACTGAATGCGCGTTATGTGGAAGACTATGAAAAAACTGTTGCCAGTGTGACGGAGGCGTTGCGCCAGGAAAATATTTATCTGGTGAATGATGCTGAAGTGACTCCCGAACAGCTGGCATTCATTCAGAAGTTTTATCGGGAAAAACTGAGCGGTTCGTTTGTACCCGTATGGTTCTCTGCCGTGAAATTGCTGGACAGCGAAACCGATGAAAGCATCTATCTGGCCGTAAAGATGATGCGTCAGGGTGAAAAACCGACACCGGACTATGCTTATCTGGAGGTTCCTGTTTCCTTGTGCGGACGTTTCATCCGTCTGCCGGATGCAGACGGAAAGAGCTATCTGATGTATCTGGAAGACGTGATCCGCTGCTGCCTTCCGCTTGTGTTCGAGGGACTCGGCTATACGGATTTCGAGGCATACGCGTTTAAGTTTACCCGCGATGCTGAAATGGAAATCGACAATGACTTGCGTAGCGGAACCTTGCAGAAGATTTCGAAAGGAGTGAAGAGCCGGAAGCGTGGTGAGCCGTTGCGGGTGATCTACGACGGACGTATGCCCAAGGATCTGTTGAAAAGAGTGTTGAAAAAGATGGATCTGGATGTCCTGGATACCGTATTGAGAAGCGGACGCTATCAGAATCACAAGGATCTGATGCGCTTCCCTGACTGCGGACGTGCCAACCTGAAATATCCGGCCTGGCCGCCGATTCTGAAGAAAGAGCTTGACGGTCTGGAAAGTCTGCTGGAAAAGATTCAGGAAAGAGATCGTTTCATCCATGTTCCTTATCATAACTTTGATTCGTTCATCCGCGTGTTGCAGGAAGCGGCTATCAGCAAACAGGTGACCAGTATCAAGATTACACTTTATCGTCTGGCGAAGGAGTCGAAGGTGGTGAAGGCGCTGATCGGTGCAGCCCGCAACGGAAAGAAGGTGACGGTAGTGATCGAATTGCTGGCGCGTTTTGATGAGGCTTCCAATATCAACTGGTCCAAGAAAATGCAGGATGCCGGAATCAAAGTGATCTTCGGTGTGGAAGGACTGAAGGTTCATTCCAAGATTACACACATTGCCATGAAGAGCGGACCGGATATTGCCTGCATCAGTACGGGAAACTTCCATGAAGGAAATGCACGTATGTACACCGACTGTATGCTGATGACGGCTTCACGCCGCCTCGTCAAAGAGGTAGATGCCGTTTTCGGATTCATTGAACGTCCTTACAGCCCGATCAAGTTCAAGGAACTGCTGGTTTCACCCAACGAGATGAAGAACAAGTTTGTGGCGCTGATCAACAACGAGATCAAGAACAAGAAGGCCGGAAAGCCTGCCTATATCAAGATCAAGGTGAATCACATCACGGATCCCGTCATGGTGGAAAAACTGTATGAAGCTTCGCAGGCCGGAGTGGATATTGATCTGGTGGTACGTGGAAACTGCTCGTTGATGACCGGCATTCCGGGAGTCAGCAACAACATACGGATCAATGGAATCATTGACCGTTACCTGGAACATTCACGGATCTTTATATTCGCTGCCGGTGGTGAGGAAAAGGTATTCATCGGTTCTGCCGACTGGATGCCGCGCAATCTGGATAACCGTGTGGAAGTGGTGACCCCTGTATACGATCCGGCCATCAAGGGAGAAATGAAACGGATTGTGGAATACGGACTGAATGACACGCTTCAGGGACGTGTCGTCGACGGAAAAGGCGAAAATAATTTCCGCGATACCGGCGAAGAAAAGCCGTTCCGTTCGCAGGAAGCTCTGTATGATTACTATGTAGCAGAAAACGAATGACCGGAGCCTTGCGACTACCGGCCGTCAGGATTAATAAGGAAGGAGAGAAACTATGGTTATTGAAAAACAGAACATTTGTGACGAAAATTATGCCGCTATCGATATCGGTTCGAATGCGGTACGTCTGCTCATCAAACATCTGGATGAAGATGAGCCGGAAGTGAAGTTCTCGAAGGTTTTGCTGTTGCGTGTGCCGATGCGTCTGGGATTTGACGTGTTTGCCATGGGAGAACTTTCACCGAAGAAACAGAAAAACATGATTCGGCTGATGAAGTCTTTCCGCCATCTGATGAAGATCTATGACGTGGCTGACTACCGGGCCTGTGCCACTTCGGCCATGCGTGATGCGAAGAACGGTATGGAGCTGATCAAGCGTATCCGGAAAGAAACGGGCATCAACATCGAGATCATTGACGGACAGGAAGAAGCCAAGATGGTGTACAACAATCACATTGAATACATGGAAGACCGCAAGGGAAACTATATGTATGTAGATGTGGGTGGTGGCAGTACGGAAATCAACCTGTTGTCACAGGGACAGCTTGTATGCAGCCGCTCGTATAATATCGGTACCGTCCGCATCCTGAACGCTGCTGTGAAGGATTCTGAATGGGAACGTCTGAAGAAAGATATGGCAGAAATTGCCCAGTCTTACCCTGGAACGAACATCATCGGTTCGGGAGGTAACATCAACAAACTCTATCGTCTGGCAGAAAAGAAAGACAAGAAAAACGAACGGATGAGCGTAGCGACACTGCACAGTCTGCACGACAGTCTGAAATGTCTGACTGTGGCTGAGCGTATGGAACGCTTCTCACTGAAGCCCGACCGGGCCGATGTAATCGTGCCTGCCGGTGAAATCTTCCTGACCATTGCCGATATCATTCATGCGGCTTACATTTATGTGCCTGTTATCGGTCTGGCGGATGGTATCATTGATGCTCTTTATGCGAACAAGAAGAAACTTTGATTTCCAGACATTTGAATTGAAAATAGAGGAAGGCGCAAAGCCGGTCGGACAGACTGGTATTCGCGCCTTCGGGCTTTTAAAAAAACGTTTCGGCGTTTTTAAGAAAGCTCGTCGCTCTTCTGCAGGCGGGGAGGGAACTTCTTCTTCGGGGTAATTCCCAGCTCCTTGAGCATTTCAGCCTGGCGGATGACATTTCCTTTTCCTTCCGACAACTGGCCGAGGGCGGTCTGATAAGCTTGTGAAGCATTATTCAGGGTATCGCCGATCTTTTCGAAGGTTTCGGTGAATCCGACCAGTTTTTCATAAAGTACCGTACCTCGTCTGACTATTTCCTGAATGTTCTTGACCTGATATTCCCGTTTCCACAAATCCAGTGCAAGACGCAGGGCCGCGATCAGATTGGTGGGGCTCATGAGGAGAACTTTCTTCTGGTAGGCATAGTTCCACAGGTGAGTGTCTGTCTGGAGCGCCAGCACGTAGGCGGGTTCATTGGGGATGAACATCATGACAAAATCCAGTGATTTCGCATTATAGTGTGAGTAATCTTTCTGACTCAGTTCGTCAATGTGGGCTTTGACTGAAGCCAGATGGGCTTTCAGCCATTGTTCCTGCTCCTTGGGGTCCGTACTTGCTATGTAGTTGGCATATGCTGTGAGTGAAACCTTTGAGTCGATAATGACCTGGCGGTTGTCCGGATACACAACGAGAACATCCGGTTGCATGCGCTGTCCGTTTTCATTCTTCAGCACTTCGCCGTTTTCATCTTTCAGAAACTCCTGCCGGAAATATTCTTCACCTTCACGCAGGCCCGAGTTTTCAAGAATGGTTTCCAGTATCATTTCTCCCCAGTTGCCCTGTGTCTTACTTTCGCCCTTGAGGGCACGCGTAAGGCTGTTGGCTTCATCACTGATGCGCTGGTTCAGCTGCACTAGTTCCTTGATCTTGTCTTCCAGAGAGAAACGCTGTTTGGATTCCTTGTCATAGACTTCAGCCACCTGATGACGGAATTCCTTCAGATTTTCATCAAAAGGTTTCAGGAGCATGTTCAGCCGTTCCGTGCTCAGCTGACTGAAAGTTTCTGTTTTCTGCTGGAAGATTTTGTTGGCTATGTTTTCGAATTCCAGGTTCAGTTGCTTGTGCATGCTTTCGATTCCTGCTTTCTGGTTGTCCAGCCGTTCTTCCAGCGCTTTCTTTTCAGTACGGGCGACAGCAAGGCTCTGCTGGAGGGATGTAATCTCTTCTGCCTGCCGGGAAGTGCGCAGCTGTTCGCTTTGCAGAAGTTCCAGATCGTGGGCTTGCTGCATTTCCATTTGAGCCCGCAAAATACCGCTTTTCCGTGAAGCGGCCAGATAGCCTATGAGAGTTCCGGCAAGAAGGCCGGTCAATATCCATACAAATTCCATGGTTCAGAGTTTTTAAGTTCATCTTTGCAAAGGTAACAAAAATCAGGAGACAGCCGATGGTTTCTGTCAAAAGCATACGGACCGCGGCATGCTGGTCTGCATACCGCGGTCCGTTATTCTGAACTTCCGGATCAGGAAGTGAGATTATTGTGCGCCTCCTCCTGTGGAACCGCCCTGTCCGCCACCGCCGGCTTTGACGTCATTGTTACTGATGCTGCGGGCTGTCTTCTTCACCTGTGCTTTCAGTTCGCCGAAGCGCCAGCTGATGCTCAGACCATAACTCCGTGAGGGTGACTTCGACAGACTCCAGGAACGGAACGTGTCTGTAACAGTTTCGTTGGAATATTCCTGATATTTGCTGAATACGTTGCTGGCAAAGAGAGATACGTTAAGGCGTTTCTCTTTCAGGAACGAACGGCTCAGGTTGAAACCGTAATAATGATAGGATGAACCTTTTCCTTGCAGGGAAATATAAGGCGTGCTGCCTCCGCCGTATACACTGAAACGGAGATCCCAGGGAAGGGTCTGCTGGATATTTCCGAAGAAATTGCCCGTGAAACCGTGGTTGCCTGCTGCGAACTCACTGCTCTTGAAGTCGGAATAAGAACCACTGGCATTCAGTGAAATACGGGTTTTGTTTCCCGGGTTCCAGTTCATCCAGAGGGAAAGACGTGTACGGTTGCTCTTTCCGATGTTGCCGTAGGTACTTTCCATGACTCCGTTGTTCATGAATGAATAGTGTTCGATACCATTGTTGATGAACATATAACTCAGGTTCAGGTTGAAGCTGAATTTGGCGCTGAAACTGCTGAATGTCATGCCCAGATTGTGTGACTTTTCCGTATCCAGATCGGGATTACCATAGCTGATGGAGGTCGGATTGCTGGTATCCCGGAAAGGATTCAGGTACCAGATACCCGGACGGTTGATACGCATGTTATAATTTGCACGCAGCGTCATGGTGTTACCCAGCATATAAGAAATGTTGGCCGACGGTACGACGTCATCAAAATTTGCATTGAAGTTCCGGTCCGGTAACTGCGCATATTCCACATCCATAAAGGTATGTTCGTATCTGACTCCGGCCTTCACGCCCAGTTTTTTCCACTTCAGCTGATAGTCGGCATATGCAGCCAGGATGTTTTGTCCCTGGTCGAACTTGCTGGTAAGGTCTGCATCGGGTTGCATGACTCCTTCGTTATTTTCCCGGTAATATTTGCTGTCACTGGCATTGAGGCGGTAGATATATTTCAGACCGGCATCCACATAATGCATGTCGCTGATGGGATTCACATAGTCTATCTGTCCGGTATGTTCTGCCGTGTGGGCATCGTTGTTATAATATTGGCGGCGTAAAGGACCATAAAGTTCTTCCGGATAGTTATCAATCTCGTCGTATGAGGTAGTTGCTTCTCCTCCGTCTGGTGAATTGTTGAACTTGTAAGAAAGCGTGAGGTATTCTCCTTTTCTTTTGAAGGAACGCTGATAGTCAAGGTTCACACCCACATTGCTGAAATTATTGGTATTGTCCGACAAAGTGCGGTAGCTGTATGTATGTTCCCGGGCTTCGTTCAGCATTTCTGTGTAAGCATTGTTCTTGGTGTTGAACTTGCCGCCGAACAGATTGGCAGAGAAGGTGATCAGGTTCAGGGTGTCGATTTCATAACTTCCTTCCAGATTTCCGAACTGGAACGTTCCGTCGCTGTCATAAGACGAATTGCTGTTCAAGTGACGGAAGTCAGTTGATGTGAAATCTTCACGGGTACTTTCGTTGTATCCGGTCGGCTGGGTCTGGTAATTATATGCATAGTTACCGGTTACTGTAAATTTACCGACCTGTACGGTACCATATGCACCGCCGCCCAGTCCCATGTTGCTGGCGCGCGCATTGACGGTTACATTGTAACCTTGCATTCTTGCGTCATCCGTAATGATATTCAGGATACCGCCGATACCTTCGGCATCGTATTTGGCTCCCGGTTCAGTAATTACTTCGATTGACTTGACAGAATTGGCCGGAAGACTTCTCAATACTTCTTTCGGATTGTTGCTCATCAAGGTATTGGGCTTTCCGTTGACATGAACTTTAAAGTTGCTGGATCCGTTCACCTGGATATTGTCTTCCCCGTCTACCGTAACGAGAGGTACTTTACGCAACATTTCCAGTGTGGTATTTGTCTTGGAGTCCGGGTCGTCTTCCACACTGTATGAAATCTTGTCGATTTCAGCCTTTACCAGCGGTTTTTGTGCAACGACTTCCACTCCCTTCAGCATTTCACTGGCTTCAGCTGTATAAAGCGTACCCAGATCTACCTGCTTTTGTGAGGCAGAGAGCGTGAATTTGCGTTCCACCGTCTTTTTTCCGACGGAAGTCAGTGTGATGATGTAATCTCCCGGTTGGGTGAGTTTTTCATTGAATCTTCCTTTCTCATCCGTCACGTTGAGTTTGACCGGTTTGTCAGGCGACTTGGCAGAAAGAATCCGGATGGTGGCGTAAGGTTCCGTGTCGTTTGTAAGGGAGTCTACCAATACGCCTTTGACAGAGTAGTTCCCCGACTGTCCCATAGCCGGAATGCATGTTGCAATCAGGCAAAATAAAATGCAGAGCATTTTTGAAAGAACATTTGTTTGCATAGTACTTTGGTTGTTTTTTGTATAATAAGATTTATTAAAGATGCATGATTCTTATTAATGTGTCAAAAGTAATGTTTTATCAGATAGAACTTATGATTTATTTATTAATCTTAGTTAACAGGAACAAATTTTTACTTATTTCCGGCAAGTTGTGAGTGAAAGTAACTGAATTTTGTCAGACTGAAAGTACAGATATATTGACAGACTTGTTACGTTGTGTCAGAAAAGTCCTGCCAGTTTGTCACATTTGTGCTTTGGCATACTTTTGGCTATGTGGTTTGCGTCCTTTCGGACAAATTTCAATAAGTATAAACATATAAAAACATAGAATTATGAACATTAAACCATTAGCAGACAGAGTCCTGATTCTTCCGGCTCCTGCAGAAGAAAAAACAATCGGCGGTATTATTATTCCTGACACAGCGAAAGAAAAACCGTTGCAGGGTGAAGTCGTTGCAGTAGGCAACGGAACTAAAGACGAAGAAATGGTCTTGAAAGTAGGCGATCAAGTTTTATACGGTAAATATTCAGGTACAGAAATTGAACACGAAGGTGTGAAGTATCTGATGATGCGTCAGAGCGATGTGCTTGCAGTGCTTGGTTAATCAATAACTTATAAATTAAAGAAAGGAAATTATTATGGCAAAAGATATTCTCTTCAATATCGATGCGCGTGACCAGTTGAAAAAAGGTGTTGACGAACTGGCTAACGCTGTGAAAGTAACACTGGGTCCGAAAGGACGTAACGTGATCATCGAAAAGAAATTCGGTGCTCCTCACATTACAAAGGATGGTGTAACTGTTGCTAAAGAAGTGGAATTGAGCGATCCGTTCCAGAACACAGGTGCACAGCTTGTGAAGTCTGTTGCTTCAAAGACTGGTGACGATGCCGGTGATGGTACAACAACTGCAACTGTTCTGGCTCAGGCTATTGTAGGCGTAGGTTTGAAGAATGTTACTGCCGGTGCAAACCGATGGATCTGAAACGCGGTATCGATAAAGCTGTTGCCAAGGTGGTTGAATCTATCAAGTCTCAGGCTGAAACTGTGGGCGACAACTATGACAAGATCGAGCAGGTTGCAACCGTTTCTGCAAACAACGATCCGCAGATCGGAAAGCTGATCGCTGACGCTATGCGTAAAGTTTCTAAGGACGGTGTGATTACTATCGAAGAAGCAAAAGGAACAGACACTACTATCGGTGTAGTAGAAGGTATGCAGTTCGACCGTGGTTATTTGTCTGCTTACTTCGTGACAAATACGGAGAAGATGGAATGCGAGATGGAACATCCGTATATCCTGATTTACGACAAGAAGATCTCTAACCTGAAAGATTTCTTGCCTATTCTTGAACCGGCAGTTCAGAGCGGGCGTCCGTTGCTGGTAATTGCAGAAGATGTTGACAGCGAAGCCTTGACTACCTTGGTTGTAAACCGTCTGCGTAGTCAGTTGAAGATCTGTGCTGTGAAAGCTCCGGGCTTCGGCGACCGTCGTAAAGAAATGCTGGAAGATATCGCTATCCTGACAGGTGGTGTTGTTATCAGCGAAGAAAAAGGCTTGAAACTGGAACAGGCTACACTGGAAATGCTGGGTACTTGCGATAAAGTAACTGTATCTAAGGAAAATACAACCATTGTAAACGGCGCCGGTCAGAAAGAACTGATTCAGGAACGTATCAACCAGATCAAGGCTGAGATGAAGAATTCTACTTCTGATTATGACAAGGAAAAACTGCAGGAACGTCTGGCTAAGCTGTCAGGTGGTGTAGCAGTTCTGTACGTAGGTGCAGCCAGCGAAGTAGAAATGAAAGAAAAGAAAGACCGTGTTGACGATGCGTTGTGCGCTACCCGTGCAGCTATCGAAGAAGGTATCGTTCCGGGCGGTGGTGTAGCTTACATCCGTGCCATCGATGCTTTGGAAGGTATGAAGGGTGACAACGCTGATGAAACAACTGGTATCGAAATCATCAAACGTGCTATCGAAGAGCCGTTGCGTCAGATTGTAGCCAACGCTGGTAAAGAAGGCGCAGTAGTTGTTCAGAAAGTACGTGAAGGCAAGGGCGACTTCGGTTACAATGCACGTACCGATGTTTACGAACACTTGCATGCAGCTGGTGTGGTAGATCCTGCCAAAGTTACTCGTGTTGCATTAGAAAACGCAGCTTCTATCGCAGGTATGTTCCTGACAACCGAATGTGTTATCGTAGAGAAGAAAGAAGATAAGCCTGAAATGCCGATGGTTGCTCCGGGAATGGGCGGTATGGGCGGAATGATGTAATAGAGTCGCTTAGTTGCTTATCATAGTTAATATTATATAAAAAGGAAAGGCCTCTGGAGTTTTTTTCCAGAGGCCTTTTATTTTTGTAAGCTGATTAATCTTATCTTGAAATGAAAAAAACTTTTTTATTGTTAGCCTTGACTCTGTCCGGCCTTTTCGCATGTAGTGAACAAAAGCAGGTTGATAAATGTGAAGCAATCATAGATGATTCTTCGGAAATTGTTCATAAAGAGAAAACTCTCATGTCTTCCATTCTGACAATATCCGATGTTATACCGCTTGAAACCAATGATTCATCTTTGTTAGGCAGTATAGAAAAAGTAACCAGACGCGGCAATTTTATTTATATAAAGTCCGGGAATAGTCCATTAATGATGTTTGATAAAGAAGGTCGTTTCCGGAATTGCATCGGAAAGATCGGATCAGGACCGGAAGAATACCCTTTGTTGTCTGATTTTGATATTAAGAATGAAAACATCTATATTCTGACTGCAAACAAGATTCAGGTGTATGATTGTACCGGTAAATGGACTAAGGAAATTCCCATCGGTGTGAATGCATCAGGAATACGTCTGGCCGGTGATAAAATATTGTTGTCTGTCCTGAATGATGAAAAAGTGATTCATCTGCTGGATGAAAACGGGAAATTTATCGAAAGCCAGTTGAAAAACAATTCAGGATTAGGGCTTCAGAGAAACATTTCCTTTGTAAAATACGGTCATTGTTATTTATTTCCTATGGGACGTTCAAATGAATTGTTTGCATATGATACCACAGGGAATGGAACATTCAATAGAATGTCTTACCTGGCATCAGAGCAGTTGACTAGTGAGCAGGAATCTGCCATGAAGGAAAATAATCGGGATTATCAAAAGGAATTGGACAGCCGTGGCTTTTTTGACGGGATATTAGCGGACAATACACATGCTATTGTTCCCTTTATAAAGAAGGGGAATATTACGGTATGGATGAAAAACATTCAGACTTCGCAAGTGATGGCTTATGACTTATCTGCACTGGAGAATGATCTTACATATTTGTCTGCATCTTCTTTCTTCTATGATAATACCGAAAGTGACAGTGCGTTCCTTACTTATGTTATGCCATATAAATTGAAGGAAAGGCTTAAGGAGGTTCCAGAGGAAAAAAGAAACCAATATTTTGAGAGGCTGGACAAAATTGTTGAAACGTCCAGTGAAGATGGGAATCCGATTATCATAGAATATAAAATAAAAGCCCTGTAAACTTGTTTTTTAGGCCGGAATCTTTATTTTTGCAAAAAGAATTTTAGTTGTTTTGATTATGACAAAAGAAGACTTAATGCGAAAGGCCATAGAACTTTCTATCAGAAATGTAGCCGAAGGTGGAGGACCTTTTGGTGCTGTCATAGCCCGAAACGGAGAAATAGTGGCAACCGGAGTGAACCGTGTGACTCCCGATTGTGACCCGACGGCTCATGCGGAGGTCAGTGCTATCCGCGCTGCAGCCAAAGTTCTGGGTACGTTTGATTTGAGCGGCTGTGAGATCTATACGTCTTGTGAACCTTGCCCGATGTGTCTGGGGGCTATTTACTGGGCACATCTGGACTGCATGTATTATGGCAATAACAAACATGATGCGGCAGCCATCGGTTTTGATGATGCCTTTATTTATGAGGAACTGGATCTGAAACCGGCTGACCGGAAATTAAAGTCGGAAGTATTGTTGCCCGAAGAAGCTATTCAGGCTTTTAAAGACTGGGAAGCGAAGGAGGACAAGACAGAATATTGATATCTCCATCATGCTCTTTGCCGGAGTTGACCGGCAGAAAGAGTTTATGTAGGAGTGAAAAAGGCTTCAATGTGCAGGTGTTCACATTGAAGCCTTTTACGTTGAGATTCCGTTGTCTTTTACTGGAAGTACCTTTCTGATGTCAGGGCATAAAAAAAGTATGGTTTGTCGGTTGAAACCATACTTACACACAATTGGTCCTCTGACGCATTGAAATCTCTCAAATTTATTTCCTTCTTTTCGTTTGCTTCTATAAAAAGTAAACTTAAAATACTTTTTGACTGGACTTATCGGGTCATATAACCCCACATGCGAAGCTGATTGTTTCCCATGTTAACCAATCCTCTTTTCAAAATGCTTTTAATCTTTTTCATGTCTAGTTATCCTGTTTGTTATGTTTTACAACACAAAAGTACGGCTTTTTGAGGCTCGTTATTCTCCGGATAAAGAGAAAAATCAAAAAAAGTGCTAATACTTGACATAAATCAAGCATTAACACTTTCGCAGGAGTCCGGAGTCAGAAATTCAGCTTCCGGAATTCATTTTCGAAGTTTGGTGTAAAGATTTCTTTCCCGAGGTTGCTTCTGATCTCTTCCAGTGACCAGAAACGTCCGCCGTCAAGTTCTTCGCTGGGTGTAACTGTCCCGTCGTAAGTCGTACGATGTGTAAAGACAAGTTCCTTCTCACGGGCAGATTCGAAAACATAATGCATCAGACGTTCCGGTGTGAAGTCTGTAATGCCCAGCTCTTCACGGGCTTCACGTTTCAGGGCCATTTCTACACTTTCTCCCAGATCCACATGCCCTCCGACGGCCGTATCCCATTTCCCGGGCTGGATATCTTTCCAGTCCGGCCGTTTCTGTAAGTACAGTTCTCCCTGACTGTTGAATACATGCAGATGAACTACGGGGTGCAGCAGTTTGCTGCCATTATGACATTCGCCCCGGGTAGCTGCTCCTGTGATATTTCCTTCTTCGTCCACAAGAGGGAACATTTCTTCGCTGTTATCTTTCATGATTTTATTGAATTGTACGGATTTGGGAAACAAAGGTAGGCATTAAATTGGTAGATTTGAACAGAAAAATGTATATTTGTGAAAGTATATAAATTGGTTTATGAGAAAAAATAAGATTATCGGACTTTTTGCCGCCCTGCTGGCGGTGTCAGGGCCGTTGCTGGGACAGACTCCGGCAACCGGACAGGTAGATGCGCAGAAAGAAAAGCGCATGGAATGGTTTAAGGAAGCTAAATTGGGTATATTTATCCATTGGGGAATTTATGCTGTAAACGGAGTTTCCGAGAGCTGGTCGTTTTTCAACAACTATCTGCCTTATGAAGAATATATGAAACAGGCTGAAGGATTTACGGCTTCGAAGTATGATCCGAAGAAATGGGTTGATTTGATTCAGGAAAGTGGTGCCCGCTATGCGGTTATTACGACGAAACATCATGACGGAGTGGCTTTATGGAATACGAAGGCCGGTGACCTGAGTGTGGTGAAATCAACTCCTGCCAAACGCGATGTTCTGGCTCCGTTTGTGGAAGAAGTCAGAAAGCATGACCTGAAACTGGGATTCTATTATTCCCTGCTTGACTGGTCACATCCTGATTATCCGAACAAGACCCGGACCGAAGTGAGATACAAGGATGATCCGGAACGCTGGAACCGTTTTGTGAAATTCAACTTTGCCCAGCTGTCGGAACTGAACAAGACCTGGAAGCCGGATCTGTACTGGTTCGACGGTGACTGGGAGCAAAGTGCAGAACGCTGGAACTCGAAAGGAATCGTAGACTTGCTCCGTTCTGACAATCCCAATGTGATCATCAATTCCCGTATTCAGGGATATGGTGACTATGCAACTCCCGAACAAGGCGTGCCCGTGGTTCGTCCGCAGGATAAATATTGGGAACTCTGCATGACCATGAATGATTCATGGGGCTATCAGCATTCGGACAGTAACTACAAGACTCCTCAGATTCTTCTCCGTACTTTCGTTGACTGTCTGAGCATGGGAGGTAATCTGCTGCTGGACATTGGTCCGAAGGAAGACGGAACAATTCCCGACGAGCAGGTAGCCATCCTGAAAGAATTCGGCCGCTGGATCAACAAACATAAAGAGGCTGTCTATGAAACCCGTGCGGGAATTCCTGCAGAACACTTCCAGGGATATACCACTTTGAATGAGGCCGGAGATATTCTTTACCTTTATCTGCCTTACCGTCCGAACGGACCGATTGAAGTGAAAGGACTGATGAACAAGGTAAACCGCGTGTGGGTTGTAGGCAACGGAACGATGCTTCCTTATAAGGTACATAATAAGAACTACTGGAGCGAAGTTCCCGGAAACCTTTACATTGATGTGCCCGAACGTGTACAGGATGAGAATATTACAGTCATAGCCGTATTGCTTGACGGACCGGTCAAACTGTATCGCGGTGTAGGACAGGTGATTTCAAGTAACTAAATACCCATTCAGATGAAAAGAAAGATTCAGCTTCTTTGTTCATTGCTCGTGTGCTCCCTGCTTCCGGCCGGGGCACAGAGCCTGTTTGAGAAACATGCCCGCATGCTGACCTTGCCCGAAGGTTATGTATGCTATCGTACGGCAGAGAAAATACAGATAGACGGCCGGCCGGATGAAGCCTCCTGGAAGTTGGCTCAGCCCACCTCTTCTTTCCGGGATATCAGTGGGGAAGGTTTCCCCAAGCCCAAATATGATACCAAGGCGAAAATGTTGTGGGATGACGACTGTCTGTATGTAAGCGCAGTACTGGAAGAGCCAAATATTCAGGCCCGTCTGACGAAGCGTGACACCATTATTTATTATGACAATGATTTTGAAGTCTTCATCGATCCGGATGGAGACGGACATCATTATTTTGAGATTGAGAACAATGCCCGCGGAGTGATCTTTGACCTGTTGCTGAACCGCCCTTACCGTTCGGGAGGTAATTTTATGATTCAGTGGGACTGTCCGGGCATCCAGCTGGCTGTTCATCTGGACGGAACATTGAATCAGCCGGAAGACAAGGACCGCCAGTGGACTGTGGAAATGGCTATTCCGCACCAGGCGCTGACATGGGATTTCAATAATCCGCTGAAGGCCGGCAACTGGTGGCGCATTAACTTCTCCCGTGTACAATGGCTCAAGAAAGGAGGTCCGGAAGAAAACTGGGTATGGCAACCGACCGGACGGATCGACATGCACATGCCCGACCGCTGGGGATTCCTTTATTTTTCTTCGAAAACGGTAGGAAAGGGAGAAGAAACATTCCGTTATCCTTATCAGATGGATGCCTACAAGCTGCTGTGGGCTATGTTCTATGAACAACAGGAGCACCGGGCAAAAGCCGGCAGCTATCTGCTGTCAACAAAGGATTTTCCGTTGGGCGACAGTGAACGCAAGGCTTTGCCCGCAGGTTCGGAAATCGGAATGGAAGCGACTTCCTCCCAGTATCGCGTGTGGATTACCCTGCCTTCTGAGGGAGTGCGTTATGTGTTGAATCACGAAGGAAGATTCCAGATAGAAAAGTTGTAAGCCCGGAGGCTGCAACAGCCGTGAACGAAAAAAGAAAATCAGGAAATCCGTATGGCCGGAACGGTCAGTCGGATTTCCTGATTTCTTTTTATATCCGCAGAAACTGATCTGCGGATATATATACCTTTATTTAACCGATATTCTTTACTTTGATCAGATATTCGGCGATCTGTACTGCATTCAGGGCAGCACCTTTCTTGATCTGGTCACCTACGATCCAGAAAGTCAGTCCGTTTTCGTCAGCCAGGTCTTTGCGGATACGGCCTACGTAAACAGGATCTTTTCCGGCCAGGAACAACGGCATCGGATATTCTTTCTTTTCCGGGTTGTCCATCAGAACCAGTCCTTCACCATTTGCAAAAGCTTCACGTGCTTCTTCTACAGAGATCGGACGTTCTGTTTCAATCCAGATACTTTCTGAGTGAGAGCGAAGTGCAGGAACGCGTACGCAAGTAGCGCTGACCTTTACATCAGAGTGCATGATCTTGCGGGTTTCGTTGTACATCTTCATTTCTTCCTTGGTATAACCGTTGTCAGTGAATACGTCAATCTGAGGAATCAGGTTGAACGCCAGCTGATAAGCGAATTTTTCTACAGTGACAGGTTCACCGGCCAGTACCTGACGGTATTGTTCGTAAAGTTCATCCATTGCAGCAGCTCCGGCTCCACTGGCAGCCTGATAAGTGGATACGTGTACCCGTTTGATGTGTGAAAGCTTTTCAATGGCTTTCAGGGCTACTACCATCTGGATCGTTGTACAGTTCGGGTTGGCGATAATGCCACGCGGACGGTTCAGGGCATCTTCAGCATTTACTTCAGGTACAACCAAAGGAATGTCTGCATCCATACGGAAAGCACTGGAGTTGTCGATCATGACGGCACCGTATTTGGTAATTGTCTCTGCAAATTCTCTGGAGGTTCCGGCACCGGCTGAAGTAAAGGCAATGTCCACACCTTTGAAGTCATCGTTGTGCTGCAGAAGTTTGACTTCGATTTCCTTGCCGCGGAATGTGTATTTACGGCCCGCGCTACGTGAAGAGCCGAACAGCAATAATTCATCAATCGGGAAGTTTCTTTCATCAAGCACACGCAGGAATTCTTGTCCTACGGCTCCGCTTGCACCAACAATTGCTACTTTCATTTTTCTACTTTGCTTTATGTTAAAAATGGAATATTGATTTTGTCTGCAAAATTAAAACATTTTGAAATAATAACCGGTGGAATAAAAACTTTTTTCATATTTTTGTGCGAGAAATCAATATAGAGTGCCCTGATTTATGAAAGAAATGCTTGACCAGATAGGTTTCGACCTGCCTTTGCCCGTAACGGATCCTACGTGGATTTTCTTCCTGGTATTGGTTATCATTCTGTTTGCCCCCATCATTCTGGAACGTTTGCGTATTCCGCATATCATCGGAATGATTCTGGCCGGAGTGGCAATCGGAGAGCATGGTTTCAATATTCTGGTGCGCGACAGCAGCTTTGAGCTTTTCGGAAAAGTAGGACTCTATTACATCATGTTTCTGGCCGGTCTGGAGATGAATATGGAAGACTTCAAGAGTATCCGGGTCAAGGCGACGGTGCTGGGACTGCTTGCTTTCATCTTTCCACTGGTAATCGGTATCTGGACCAACCTTCATCTGCTGGGGTACGGACTGCTGACTTCGGTTTTGCTGGCCAGTATGTATGCCAGCCATACATTAATTGCTTACCCCATAGTGATCCGTTATGGCATCAACCGTCAGCGGGCGGTCAGCATAGCGGTGGGCGGTACGGCGGTGACCGATACGCTGACCTTGTTGGTTCTGGCCGTGATTGCCGGTATGTTCAAGGGCAGCACTTCCGACATGTTCTGGATGTGGCTGATCCTGAAAGTAATTCTGCTCAGTCTGTTTATCATGTATACATTCCCCCGGATCGGACGCTGGTTCTTCCGGCGTTACAGTGACAATGTGGTGCAATACATCTTTGTGATGGCCATGGTGTTTCTGGGAGCCGGACTGATGGAACTGATCGGCATGGAGGGTATTCTGGGAGCATTCCTTACCGGTCTGGTACTGAACCGGCTGATTCCTCATGTGTCTCCACTGATGAGCCATCTCGAATTTGTCGGAAATGCGTTGTTTATTCCTTATTTCCTGATAGGAGTCGGTATGCTGATCAACCTGCAGGTGCTTTTCGGACATCTGGATGCCTTGAAGGTGGCAGGTGTCATGATCGTAGTTGCTCTGCTGGGAAAATGGATTGCTTCCTGGCTGACTCAGAAGATTTACAAGATGAGCAGTGTGGAACGTGAGCTGATGTTTGGTCTGAGCAATGCGCAGGCGGCTGCAACACTGGCTGCCGTGCTGGTCGGCTATAATCTAATTCTTCCTGACGGTTCGCGCCTGCTGAACGAGGATGTACTTAACGGAACGATTCTGCTGATTCTGGTCACCTGTGTGGCCAGTTCCTTTATAACGGAAAATGCCGCCAAGCGGATTGCCATGGATGATGCGGAAATGAATGAGGAAAACGCTCAGGAAAAGGAATGTTTCCTCATACCGGTTGCCAATCCGGAAACCCTGGAAAACCTGATGGCACTGGCTTTGGTGGTGCGTGATCCCAAGCAGAACCAGAATCTTGTGGCTTTGAATGTGATCAATGATAACGGAGACTCTCCGCGTCTGGAAATGCGCGGACGGCGTACGCTTGAAAGAGCTTCACAGATAACAGCTTCCGTCAATGTGCATTTGAAGACGGTGAGCCGTTTCGACCTGAACATTACGACCGGAATCATGCATACGGCCAAGGAATATGATGCTACAAGCATTGTGATCGGACTTCACTATAAGTCAAGTATTGTCGATTCATTCTTCGGAAACTTGACTGAGAATCTGCTGAAGAATACTTACCAGCAAGTGATGATAGCCCGTTTCCTGATGCCGGTCAATACGTTGCGGCGTATCATTGTAGCCGTTCCTCCCAAGGCGGAGTTTGAACATGGCTTTGTGAAATGGATTACCCATTTGTGCCGCATGAGCCGTGAGCTGGGATGCCGGCTTCATTTCTTTGCCCATCCGCAGACCATCGGCTATCTTCGCGGATATATCCAGAAGAAACATAAGGATGTGCTGACCGAATTCCAGGAACTGGAAGACTGGGATGACCTGCTGATCATTACCGGTCAGGTGAATTACGACCACCTGCTTGTCATTGTCAGCTCCCGCCGGGGATCCATCTCTTACGACTCGTCTTTTGAACGTCTGCCGATGCAGATTTCCAAATATTTCAATAACAACAGTATCATGCTGTTGTATCCCGACCAGAAAGGTGATCCCAATGAATCCTTGTCCTTTGCAGATCCGCGCGGATGGGCCGAAACGCAGTATTATGACAAGGTGGGCAACTGGTTGTATAAATGGTTTAAGAAAGAGTGACAATGGAACATACAGACCGATCGGCCTGGCAACAGCGTACGGAGCTGCTGCTGGGTGAAGAAAAAATGGAACGTCTGCGCCGGGCACATGTGCTGGTTGTCGGACTGGGAGGCGTAGGAGCCTATGCTGCCGAGATGATTTGCCGTGCCGGGGTCGGGCGGATGACTATCGTGGATGCAGATACGGTTCAGCCCAGCAATATCAACCGTCAGTTGCCTGCGGTTCATTCCACTTTGGGACGTCCGAAGGCCGAAGTGCTGGCAGAACGGTTTCGTGACATCAATCCTGAGCTGGAACTGACCGTGATGCCGGTCTATCTGAAGGATGAGGCGATACCTGCCTTGCTGGACAGTACGCAGTTTGATTTCGTGGTGGATGCCATTGATACTGTGGCACCGAAATGCTATCTGATTTATCATGCCCTGCAACGTGGACTGAAGATTGTGAGCAAAGCATGGGAGCAGGTGCCAAGCGGGATATCACACAGATACGCTTTGTTGACTTGTGGGAGACCTATCATTGCGGACTGAGCAAAGCCGTACGCAAGCGGTTGCAGAAGATGGGAATGAAACGCCGTCTGCCGGTAGTGTTCAGTACGGAACAGGCCGATCCGTCTGCGGTGATTCTGGTGGATGACGAACAGAACAAGAAGTCTACGGCAGGTACGGTCAGCTATATGCCTGCGGTATTCGGATGTTATCTGGCTGAATATGTGATACGTAAACTGTAAGAAAATGATTGAACTGCAAGGAATAACCAAGAGTTTCGGCTCGCTTCAGGTCTTGAAGGGAATTGATCTGACTATTGATAAAGGAGAAGTGGTGAGCATTGTGGGGCCCAGTGGGGCAGGAAAGACCACGCTGCTTCAGATCATGGGTACGCTGGACAAGCCGGATACAGGCCGTATCCTGCTCAACGGGACAGAAATCAACAGGTTGAAAGAGCGTGAGTTGGCTGCTTTCCGCAACCGGGAAATCGGTTTTGTCTTTCAGTTTCACCAGTTGCTTCCGGAATTTACTGCTTTGGAAAATGTGACGATCCCAGCTCTGATTCAGGGTGTTTCGTCGGGTGAGGCACGCCGGAGAGCTGTGGAGATGCTGGAGTTTATGGGACTTTCCGAACGAGCTTCGCATAAGCCGGCTGAACTTTCAGGCGGTGAAAAACAGCGTGTAGCCGTGGCCCGTGCCTTGATCAATCATCCGTCGGTGGTGCTGGCTGATGAACCGTCAGGAAGTCTGGATACTCATAATAAGGAAGAACTTCACCGGCTTTTCTTTGAACTTCGGGACAAACTGGGACAGACATTTGTCATTGTGACCCATGATGAAGGTTTGGCTTCCCAGACAGACCGTACCATCCACATGCTGGACGGGAGAATTCTGTAATCATTCTATATTAGATACTTTAGTGACTTACTTTCAAGGCTGTAGCAACGTGCGCCCGTTTCCCTGAAATCGAGCGTTCGTTGAGCCTGAATCGTGCGGTCGTTGCGGCCTGATCGAGCGTTCGTTGCTTTTGCATTGACTGGTCAATGCGAGGAGATCGTGCGGTTGTTTCTGGCGCATCGTGCAGAAACAGTTCAGGCACGGATTTCATCCTGCCGCGGAGGTAAATAACCTTTTTCCGTTCGGGAGAAATCCGTGCCTGATCAGGCAGATAACAATATCTTTATACGATGCCCTGAGCCATCATGGCTTTTGCAACTTTCATGAATCCTGCCACATTGGCACCTTTCACATAGTTGATGTAACCATCGGGTTCAGTACCATACTGAACGCAGGCAGCGTGAATATTCTTCATGATGCTCTTCAGCTTTTCATCCACTTCTTCCTGGCTCCAGCTCAGCTTGATAGAGTTCTGAGTCATTTCCAGACCGGAAACAGATACACCGCCGGCATTGGCAGCCTTACCCGGAGCGTAAAGGATCTTGGCATCCTGGAATACGCGGATTGCTTCCGGAGTAGAAGGCATGTTTGCACCTTCAGATACGGCGATTACTCCGTTTGCAACCAGTGCTTTGGCATCGTCACCATTGATTTCATTCTGGGTAGCTGACGGCAATGCGATATCAGCTTTTTCGTTCCAGGGACGTGCACCTGCTACATACTTGCAGCCATATTGCTCTGCATATTCACGGATACGGCCGCGGTAGAGGTTCTTCAGTTCCATGATGTAATCCAGCTTAGCACGGTCGATACCGTCCGGATCATAGATGTAACCGTCAGAGTCGGACATGGTAACAACTTTAGCTCCCAGCTGGATCAGTTTTTCCACAGTGTACTGTGCTACGTTACCGGAACCGGATACCAGACAAGTTTTTCCTTCGAGGCTGATGTTGCGGGTTTTCAGCATTTCCAGCAGGAAGTAGATATTTCCGTAACCGGTAGCTTCCGGACGGATCAGAGAACCGCCGAATTCGCGTCCTTTACCAGTCAGGACTCCGCTGAATTCATGGGAAAGTTTCTTGTACATACCGAACATGTAACCAACTTCGCGGCCACCTACACCGATATCACCGGCAGGAACGTCAGTTTCGGGACCGATGTGACGCCAGAGTTCCAGCATGAAGGCCTGGCAGAAACGCATTACTTCGGCATTGCTCTTTCCGCGCGGAGAGAAGTCTGAACCACCTTTACCGCCACCCATAGGCAGAGTTGTCAGTGAGTTCTTGAATGTTTGTTCGAAAGCCAGGAACTTCAGGATTCCCAGGTTTACAGAGCTGTGGAAACGGATACCGCCTTTGTACGGGCCAATGGCATTGTTATGCTGTACGCGGTAACCCATATTGGTCTGGATGTTTCCTTTATCGTCCATCCAGGTAACACGGAACTGATATACGCGATCGGGAATGCACAAGCGTTCAATCAAGTTTACTTTATCGAATTCCGGATGCTTGTTGTACTCTTCTTCAATGGTTCCTAAAACTTCTTCAACAGCCTGATGATATTCAGGTTCATTGGGGAATCTTCTTTTCAGATCCTCTAATACTTTCGCTGCATTCATACGATTAATCTCTTATTATTATTAAATGTTTGTTGTTCCCTCTTGTGGCAGCAAAGGTAAATATAAGATTTTATTTATGCAACATTTTATATAAGAAAACGAACAAAAAAATATCAAAAGGTCTGTTTTGTGTGGTGAAAAGTGTTGAAATGGTTATTTATTGCGGCTTTTGATAGCTTTTAGTATTGGTGTGAAAACCAGAACTCCAGACAGGATGATCGTTACAATGAGGGGGCCGTCGATACGCGGTGAAGAGGTCAGAACCAGAAAACAGAGGGCTGCCCAGCACAGGGTGAGCAGTATACATTGGGTATTGTTGAGTGGTTTTCGCATGGCAGTAGGTTTAAAAAATACAGACCAGTGCTCCTGATCCGGAAACGGAAATAGGAGACTGGTCTGTATATAGGAAGTGATTATTGGTTATATTTCATTTTCTTTGCCACGATGGCATCGATACAGGCAATGGCCGTGATATTCACGATGTCACGGACAGAACTTTCGATGTCCGTGAAGTGAATCGGCTTGTTCAGTCCCATCTGGATCGGGCCGATTACTTCCGTTTCACTCATGTTCTGGATGAGCTGGTAGGTGGCATTGGCTGAACTCAGGTTTGGGAATACCAGAGTGTTGACTTCTTTGCCTTTCAAGCGCGTAAAAGGATATTTTTCGTCACGCAGGGTATTGTCGAGAGCAAACTTCACTTGCATTTCTCCGTCGATCGCAAGTTCCGGATAGTTTTGGTGCATGTAGTTGATTGCCTCGTGCACTTTGGCCGGACTTCCTTCCTGGTCAGAACCGAAGTTAGAGTAAGACAACATGGCCATGACCGGTTCCTGATTGAAGAATCGGACAGCCTTGGCTGACAGTTTGGCTATATCGATCAGGGTATCGGTGTCCGGATGACGGTTAATCAGTGTATCGGCAATGAAGAAGGTACCCTTCTTGGAGTTCAGAATGTGCATGGTACCGAAGTGCTTGTATTCCGGCTGAATACCGATAACTTCCTTGGCAACCTTGATGGTATTTGAATACTTTGTGTACAGACCAGTGACGAAAGCATCAGCCTCTCCGGTTTCAACCATCATCATACCGAAATAGTTTCTTTCGAACATCTTGTCGTTGGCTTCCTGGAAGTTGGCACCTTCGCGGGCACGTTTTTCGCAGAGGATGCGTGCATAGCGTTCGCGGCGTTCTGCTTCGCGGTCGTGGCGCAGATTGACTATTTCGATACCTTCCAGGTTGAGGTCAAGTTCTTTAGCCAGTTTTGCGATGCGTTCTTCATTACCCAGGATGATAGGATTACAGATACCTTCGGACTTGGCTTCTACGGCTGCTTTCAGCATATTGGGGTGAGTGCCTTCAGCAAACACGACTCTTTGCGGACAGCGGCGGGCGGTTTCATACAACTGGCGGGTCAGTTTGTTTTCCTGTCCCATCAGTTCGCGAAGGTGGTTCTTGTATCCTTCCCAGTCGGTGATCTGCTTGCGGGCTACTCCCGAATCCATAGCTGCTTTGGCAACGGCCATGGAAACTTCAGTGATCAGGCGTGGATCAACGGGTTTCGGAATGAAATATTCGGGGCCGAAGCTCAGATTGTTTACATGATATGCTTCGTTGACAACATCGGGAACCGGTTTCTTGGCCAGTCCGGCAATGGCACGTACTGCCGCCAGTTTCATTTCCTCGTTGATGGCTGTTGCTCTGGTATCCAGGGCACCGCGGAATATATATGGGAATCCGATTACGTTGTTGATCTGGTTAGGATAGTCGGAACGTCCTGTTGCCATGAGGACATCCGGACGGGAAGCCATGGCGTCCTCGTATGAGATTTCAGGAGTCGGATTGGCCAGTGCGAATACGATGGGGTGATCGGCCATGCTGCGTACCATGTCCTGCGACAGGACGTTTCCTTTGGACAGTCCGAGGAAGACATCAGCACCTTTAATGGCTTCGGCCAGTGTGTGGATATCGGTACGGTCGGTAGCAAAGAACTTTTTCTGTTCGTTCAGGTCTGTGCGTTCCTTGGAGATTACTCCCTTGCTGTCAACCATGACGATATTTTCCAGGCGGGCTCCCAGAGAAACATACAATTTGGTACAGGAAACTGCAGATGCTCCGGCACCGTTGACCACGATCTTGACATCTTCAATCTTCTTGCCTGCTACTTCAAGCGCATTCAGAAGTCCGGCACTTGAGATGATGGCTGTACCATGCTGGTCATCGTGCATAACCGGAATATCCAGTTCTTCTTTCAGCCGCTGTTCTATCTCGAAACATTCGGGAGCCTTGATATCTTCCAGATTGATACCGCCAAATGTCGGAGCGATGGCTTTGACAGCTTCGATAAATTTATCGGGATCCTTTTCATTTACCTCGATATCGAATACGTCGATTCCGGCATAGATCTTGAACAACAATCCTTTTCCTTCCATGACGGGCTTTCCGCTCATGGCTCCGATATCACCTAATCCTAATACGGCTGTACCGTTGGAGATAACTGCAACCAGATTGCCTTTTGCTGTATAGTCGTATGCGGTTTCAGGTTGTTTCTGTATTTCCAGACAGGGCTCGGCGACACCTGGTGAATAAGCCAGTGACAAATCACGCTGAGTCTGGTAAGGTTTGGTGGGGACAACTTCAATTTTCCCCGGCTTGCCCTGCGAGTGATAGAGCAGAGCTGCTTCTTTCGTTATTTTTGCCATAATACCTAAAGGTTTTATTATCTTTCGTAAAGTGTTTCGCAAAAGTAGAAATAAAATAACAAACCGACGATTTTTAAGTTTAAAAAACTATAAACCGGAAAGCGAAAGGCTTATTTTTGTTTACAGGATTTGTCGATTAATCTGAATAATTAGGCTATACGTAATATCACGTTTCCAATATGGTTATACTTAGTTAAAGCAGGTATTTTAGGAGGGAATTTTTACGTATATTTGCCGGGTAAAAAACTAAGAGCTATAGAAAAGTTTTCATTATTGGCAGTCTTAAGGTTGGAAGTGGGTTAGATAAATTACGGGAGTGAGTGCATGCTGCGAGGCATGTATTTACGGGGAAACATGAAAGGCCTTGGATGTTTTTAATGAATGAAAACAACAGGAAATTTAATTATTTATTAATATGAATATGAGCGTGAAAAGAAACAGAAGTTTTTCTTCTAGCCGAGTGGCCTTTGCTGCATTAGGCTTATCGGTGTTGACTGCTTGTGGCGGTGGCCAGGGTGGTATGAAAATGGGTGACAATCAGTTTGCCGTAGAAGCTGTGAAGGCTACTTCCAGCAACCAGAGCGAACAGTATCCGGCAACAATTAAGGGTCTGCAGGACATCGAAGTCCGTCCTCAGGTATCTGGCTTAATTGTCAAGTTGTGTGTGGACGAAGGTGCTACTGTCCGTAAGGGACAAGCTTTGTTCCAGATTGATCCTACTCAATACAAGGCTACATATGATCAGGCTGCTGCTTCTGTAAAATCAGCTAAAGCTAATCTGGAAACAATTACTGCTACAGAACGGAATAAGAAGATGTTGCACGATCAGAAGATTATCAGTGACTTTGAATATCAGACCGCTGTAAATAACCTGCTGACTGCAAAGGCAAATCTGGCACAGGCTGAGGCTGCATATACTGCTGCCAAGCAGAATCTGGACTTCTGTACGGTGAAAAGTCCTTCTGACGGTGTAATCGGTACATTCCCTTATCGTATCGGTGCTTTGGTGAGCCCGTCTATCTCTGAACCTTTGACAACTGTTTCTGAAATCGGTGAAATGTATGTGTATTTCTCTATGACTGAAAAACAGTTGTTGGGTTTGACTCGTGCTGGTGGCACACTGAAAGAACAGCTGGAGAAGATGCCGGCTGTAAAATTGGAATTGGCTGACGGTACAATGTATACTGAAGAAGGTAAGATTGACGCTGTAAGTGGAGTTATTGACCAGACTACCGGTTCGGTAAGTATGCGTGCCGTTTTCCCGAACAAGCAGCTTGTATTGCGTAGTGGTGGTATGGCTAATGTAATTTTCCCTTATACTATGGAGTGAAATTATTGATTCCTCAGTCGGCTACACAGGAAATTCAGGATAAGAAAGTTTGTTTATGTGCTTCAGTCGGATAATACATTGAAGCATACTGAGATCAAAGTGTCGAATCTGAGTGACGGAAAGAACTACATTGTTACCGGTGGATTGAAGCCCGGTGATAAGATCGTTGTGGAAGGTGTACAGACCTTGCAGGACGGACAGAAGATTTCTCCTATTACGGTAGCTCAGAAAGAAGCTAAGTATCAGCAAGCCCTCCAGGATCAGCGCGACGGTAATATCCAGACTGCTTTTAATTGATGATTGTGTGAGGTGAACAATTTATTCGTATAATATTAGTAAGGAATAGAATGAAACTAGATAGATTTATTAACCGTCCGGTGCTATCAACGGTAATCTCCGTCTTGATAGTTATTCTGGGTGTGATTGGTCTGGCTACCCTGCCAGTTACACAATATCCGGACATTGCGCCTCCTACCGTGTCGGTAAGAGCTTCATATACGGGTGCCAATGCGCAGACTGTATTGAATTCAGTAGTAGCTCCATTGGAAGACCAGATCAATGGTGTTGAAAACATGATGTATATTCAGTCTAGTGCATCAAACAATGGTTCTGCAGATATCAGTGTATATTTTAACCAGGGTACTGATCCGGATATGGCTGCGGTTAATGTGCAGAACCGTGTTTCTATGGCACAAGGATTGTTGCCTGCCGAAGTAACCAAAGTCGGTGTAACTACTCAGAAACGTCAGAACTCTATGTTGTTGATCTTCTCTCTGTACGATGCAGAAGATAAATATAACATTGAGTTTATTGAAAACTACGCGAAGATCAACCTGATTCCGGAAGTTCAGCGTGTGAAAGGTGTGGGTGATGCCAATGTGATGGGACAGGATTACTCCATGCGTATCTGGTTGAAACCGGATGTTATGGCACAATATAACCTGGTACCGTCTGATATTTCCGGTGTATTGGCAGAACAGAACATCGAAGCCGCACCCGGACAATTCGGTGAACGTGGTAATCAGACTTCCAATATACCATCCGTTATAAGGACGTTTGCAGCAGACGGAAGAATTCGAAGACATCGTTATTAAAGCGTTGCCTAATGGAGAAGTTCTCCGTTTGGGAGATGTTGCCCGTATCGAGCTGGGACGTTTGGCCTATACCTTTAATAATACAGTAAACGGTCATAAGGCTGTAACCTGTATCGTATTCCAGATGGCAGGAACCAATGCAACTGAAACAATCAATAATTTGCTTGATGTTATCAGCAAGGCAGAAGAAAGCTTGCCGGCTGGTTTGAAGATTAACGTTGCACAAAATGCAAATGACTTCTTGTATGCATCTATCCATGAAGTTATCAAAACTTTGATCGAAGCATTTATCCTTGTGTTTATTGTGGTATATATCTTCTTGCAGGATATGCGCTCAACGCTGATTCCGGCTATTGCCATTCCGGTTGCCTTGATTGCTACATTCTTTGTTTTGAAACTGATTGGCTTCAGTGTGAACTTGTTGACATTGTCAGCGATGGTGCTTGCCATTGCGATTGTGGTCGATGATGCCATTGTCGTGGTGGAGGGGGTACATGCCAAGTTGGATCAGGGATACAAGTCTTCCCGGGAAGCTTCTATTGATGCCATGAGTGAACTGGGTGGAGCTATCGTTTCTATTACGTTAGTCATGATGTCTGTGTTTATTCCGGTAAGTTTCATGGGAGGTACTGCCGGTACATTCTACCGTCAGTTTGGTATCACCATGGCGATCTCTATCGGTTTTTCAGCTTTGAATGCATTGACTTTGTCACCGGCACTGTGCGCAATTTTCTTGAAACCGCATGATTCTGAGCATAAGCCTAAGAAGATGAGTATGGTGGATCGTTTCCACGCTTCATTAATGCGCTTATGATTCTATATTGAAGAAGTACAAGAAGCATGTAGTATTCTTTATCCATAAGAAATGGTTGTCATTCGGGCTGGTAGCAGCTTCTATCATTTTGCTTATATTCTTTATGAAGGTTACTCCTACGGGTATGGTGCCTAATGAAGATACCGGTACCATTATGGGTGCGGTGACACTGCCTCCCGGTACTTCACAGGAACGTGCAATGGAAGTTCTGGCAAAGGTAGATAGCTTGGTTGCCGCAGAGCCTGCTGTTGAATCCCGTACTATTATCTCCGGATATAGTTTTATCGGTGGTCAGGGACCTTCTTACGGTTCTATCATTATCAAGTTGAAAGATTGGGAAGAGCGTTCCATGATGCAGAACTCTGATATCATTTATGCAACCTTGTTTATGCGTGCACAGAAAGTGATTAAGGATGCACAGGTATTGTTCTTTGCTCCTCCGATGATCCCGGGATATTCTGTATCAAGTGATATTGAGTTGAATATGCAGGATAAGACAGGTGGTAGTCTGGATCACTTCTTTGAAGTTGTAAATAACTATAGAACAGCTTTGGAAGCACGTCCGGAAATTAACTCAGCAAGAACTACTTTCAATCCGAACTTCCCGCAGTATCAGCTGGATATCGATGCTGCTGCCTGTAAAAAGGCGGGAATCAGCCCGAGCGACATCCTTTCTACCATGCAGGGATATTTCGGTGGTCTGTATGCATCTAACTTCAACCGTTTCGGTAAGATGTATCGTGTAATGATTCAGGCTGAACCCGATGCAACCAAGAATATGGAGTCTTTGAATCGAATCAAGGTTCGCAGTGGTAATGAAATGGCTCCTATTACTCAGTTTGTCAGCATGAAGAAAGTATATGGTCCGGATATCATCAACCGCTTTAACCTGTATACATCAATGAAGGTCATGGTGGCTCCGGCTTCAGGATATACATCAGGTCAGGCTTTGCAGGCTATTGCGGAAGTTGCCAAGGAAAACTTACCGACCGGATTTGGTTATGAATTGGGAGGTATGGCACGTGAAGAGGCTTCTACAAGTGGTAGTACGACTGGTCTTATCTTCGTTCTTTGTTTCGTATTTGTATACCTGTTGTTGAGTGCTCAGTATGAAAGTTACATTCTTCCGTTGGCTGTATTGCTTTCAGTACCGTTTGGTTTGATGGGTAGCTTCATTTTCGTCAATGGTTTCAGTGCCCTGGGAAGCATACCTGCTCTGAAGATGATTATCGGATCTATGTCCAATGACATTTACATGCAGATTGCCTTGATTATGTTGATGGGTCTGTTGGCTAAGAATGCGATTTTGATTGTTGAGTTCGCTCTTGACCGCCGTAAGCAGGGAATGAGTATATCCTGGGCAGCCGTATTGGGTGCTGCAGCTCGTTTGCGACCGATCTTGATGACCTCTCTTGCAATGATCGTCGGTTTGCTTCCGTTGATGTTTGCATTCGGTGTAGGTGCTCACGGTAACCGTACACTGGGATCTTCAGCCATCGGTGGTATGTTGATTGGTATGATTCTGCAGATCTTCATTGTTCCGGTATTGTTTGTAATCTTCCAGTGGTTGCAGGAAAAGGTTAAACCGATGGAATGGGATAGCTTGGACGAAAGTGAAGTGGAAGCAGAGATTGAACAGTATTCTCCTACTAAAAAATGATTAGACGAACATGAAGAAACAGATAATAGGAATGATGTGTCTGGCTGCTATGATGAGCAGTTGCCACATTTACAAATCATACGATCGTCCGGAAACGATAGATGCTTCAGGCATCTATCGTGATCCGGCATCAGCAACGGACACGCTGGCTGCTGATACGACCAATATGGGAAATCTGCCATGGAAGGATATTTTCCGCGATGCCAAGTTGCAAGCTTTGATCGAAGAAGGGCTGGCAAATAATGTGGACATGCAGGCAGCAGCTCTTCGTGTACAGGAAGCAAAGGTAATGTTGACATCTGCAAAGTTGTCTTATTTACCTTCCATCAACCTGGCTCCCCAGGGAACAGCTACCAGCATGGATGGAGGCACTTATGTAAAGGCTTATCAGTTGCCGGTTGCAGCAAGCTGGGAACTTGACTTCTTCGGAAAGATTCTGAATACCAAACGTGGCCAGAAAGTGGCATACGAACAAAGCAAGTATTCAGAGCAGGCCGTACGCTCTCAGATTATTTGTGGCATTGCCAATATGTATTACTCTTTGCTGATGCTTGACCGTCAGGTAGAGATTACGACTGAAACAGCTGCTATCTATAAGGAAAATGTCCGTGTCATGGAAGCTATGAAAATAGCCGGTATGACAACTGAAGCTGCCGTTGCCCAGATGCGTGCTGCCAGCCATCAGGTAGAAGCTTCGCTGATGGAGTTGAAACGTCAGGTTCGTGAGACTGAGAACTCTCTGTCTGTTCTGCTGGCAAAAGCTCCGCAGACGATCGACCGCAATACGCTGGATGAACAGGTGATGCCGGAAGAACTGGCTGCCGGTGTTCCGATGCAGTTGCTTGAAAACCGTCCGGATGTGAAGATTGCAGAAATGACTCTGGCTTCGGCTTATTATACAACGAACTCAGCACGTGCTGCTTTCTATCCGGGACTGAACATTACGGCTACTGCCGGCTGGACAAACGGTTCAGGTATTTCTGTGGCAAATCCCGGACAGTTCATGCTGCAGGCACTGGCTTCTCTGGCTCAGCCGATTTTCAATCACGGCAAGCTGATTGCTAATTTGAAGGTATCCAAGGCAGAAGAAAAGATTGCCCAGATGAATTACCAGCAGACTATTCTGGAAGCAGGTAAGGAAGTGAGCGATGCTTTGTATCTGTTTGATACGCAGAATAAGAAACTGATCGAAGATCGTGGACAGGTTGAACAGCTGGATAAGGCAGTTACTTATACGAAAGCTTTGTTCCAGAGTGGAGATGCAACTTATCTGGAAATTCTGACCGCCCAGCAGAATCTGTTGAGCGCCCAGTTAAGTGAAGTTTCTGATAATTTCCAGCGCATGCAGGCTGTTATCAATCTGTACAGCGCATTGGGCGGTGGACGTGAATAATTAACCTTAAAAATATGTAACTATGATTAGTCCGTTAGCTTATGTAGACCCGTCTGCAAAGATCGGATCCAATGTAACGGTTCATCCGTTTGCCTATATCGACAAGAATGTCGAAATAGGCGATAATAATGTCATTATGCCCTATGCCAGCATTATGAGTGGTGCGCGTATAGGAAACGGAAATACGATTTATCAGGGAGCGGTGATTGCAGCCGTTCCTCAGGATTTTGCGTTTACGGGCGAAGAAACGATCGCACGTATCGGTAATGACAATGTGATTCGTGAGAATGCCGTGATTATTCGTGCCACACATGCCGGACATGAAACAAAGGTGGGTGATGGAAACTTTATCATGACGGGAGCACGTTTGTCGCATGATGTAGAAGTCGGTAACCGCTGTATTATCGGTAACGGCTCTCAGGTATCCGGTAACTGCCGGATTTATGACTGCGCGATTCTGACTTCAAATGTCCTGATGCAGGGTAATACCCGTTTGGGAAGTTACTCCATCGTGCAGGGAGGTTGCCGTTTTATCAAGGATATTCCTCCGTTTATTGTTGCTGCTCACGAGCCGGTCGCTTTCTATAGCATCAATACGAAGGTGCTGGAGCATGCCGGTTTCTCAGAAACACTGATCAAACATATTGCTCAGGCTTATCGTATTCTTTACAAGGCCAATACATCGCAGCGCGATGCTTTGCTCCGTATCAAGGAACAGATTCCTAACGGACCGGAGATCGAACAGATCATTGAGTTTGTACAGACTTCTCAGTTGGGAATTATCCATTAATAGCGGGTATGGAGACGTTAAGACGAAAGAGAAATGACAAGGTAAAGCTGAAAGAACAAATTGTGGAAACCGCAATGGAGGCTTTCACAAAGTTGGGAATCCGGTGTGTACGCATGGATGACATCGCTCTTTCCCTTTCCATCTCCAAACGCACTTTGTACGAACTGTTTCGTGACAAGGAAAATCTCTTGCTTGAAGGATTGCGTATGCAACAGCAGCAAGTGAACGAAGCAATGATTGAGGTTACCACCAGGACTGAAAATGTCCTGGAGGTAATCTTTGCTTTTTATAAAAGAAAGTTGTCAGAACTCTGTAACCTGAATCCTCAGTTCTTTCGGGATCTGCGTAAATATCCCAAGGTGTTGGACTATATGCGTGAAGAACGGAAAAAATATGATTCGGCAATTTTAAAGTATTTCAATAGGGGAGTAGAGCAGGGAATCTTCCGTCCTGATATAAATTTTGATATCATCAATCAGGCAATGGTTATGCAGATGGACCTGCTGATCTATTCCGATATGCTCGAGAGTTATCCGCTTGTGGAGATTTATAGCGAGATAACCCTGCTGCATATGAGAGGCATCACGACGCGGAAAGGCTCTGAGATGGTCGATGCTTTTTTATGCCAAATGAAGGAAAAGCAGTTCGTTTAGAACGAAGTCCTCAAAAAACCGCTATCTTTGCATCGTTTTAGCGGTAAATCATGAAAAATAAAATAGTTGCTACGTTTCTTTTGACGCTTCTGGTCGTAGTTGGCCTGGAAGCCATGTATTTTCTTCCCAAGCTGTCGTTGGGAGGAAAACCTTTGCGAAGAGTAGATTTGCTGTCAGATGTACGTCCGGATAAGGTCGAACCGGCTCCGCTGGTTGCCGATTCGGATACACTGGTACTTCCGCCTCCGGTACGTCCTGCATTTGTTGATACATGCAAGACGGGGCTGACATGCATTGAAGACTATTCCGATTCGACGAAACGTGGCGGTCTCCGTTTCTTTTATGAAGCGTTGCTACAGAGACAGTCGCTCGGACGTCCTGTCCGCATTGCTTATTTCGGTGACTCTTTCATCGAGGCAGACATCCTGACCTCTGACCTGCGCAATATGTTGCAGAAACGTTTTGGCGGATGCGGGGTAGGATATGTGCAGGTGACTTCCCGTATCTCCGGTTACCGTCCCACGGTAGGTCATTCTTTCTCGGGATGGAACAGCCATTTCACGACCGATTCCATTGGCTTTGACCGCTCCCGTCAGGATATTTCCAACTCTTATTCACAGGCTTCTGCTGGAGCTTCTGTCACCTTGAAGGGGCAGCGCAAGTATACTTCCCTGCTGGATACCTGCCAGGTATCTACTTTCTATCTGCTGGCTCCCGATTCGGTGGTCTTGTCGGCTGAGGTAAACGGCCGGGAACCGGTGACTTATGCTCTGGCTGGTGACAGTGCATTGCAGGCCGTTTCTGTCAGAGGTAATATCGGAAGCGTTCGCTGGAAAGTGTTGAAGTCGGCTCCGAATGCCCTGTTTTATGGAGTGACGATGGATCCCGAGAGCGGAATCGTGGTCGATAATTTCAGTACGAGAGGCAGTAGCGGCCAGCAGCTGGGAAACATTCCGATGAAAATCTTGAGAGATTACAACCGTCTGCGTCCGTATGATCTGATTGTTCTTCAGTATGGACTGAATGTCGCTTTCGAAGGCGGAGTGAACTATTCTTATTATAAGAATCCGATGATTAAAGTGGTAGAACACCTGAGAAAAGCCTTTCCTCAGGCTTCGATTCTGATTGTCGGAGTGGGCGACCGTGAACATCGTGATGAAGACGGCAACTTGCGCACCATGCCGGGCGTGAAGAATCTGATCCGTTATCAGCAGGCCCTGGCCGCTGAAACACACACGGCCTTCTGGAACATGTATGAAGCAATGGGAGGAGAGGGAAGTATCGTTGATATGGTAAACAGCAAGCCTTCCATGGCCAATTATGATTATACGCACATTAATTTCCGGGGTGGCAAGCATCTGGCAGGCATCCTGTTTGAAACCCTGATGTACGGTATGGAGCAATATGAGAAACGCAAAGCCTATGAAACTGAGTAGTACCGGGATATGGAAGCTTTTCTGGATTGTCCTGCTGTGTCTGCCGGGCTGGAAGGAGATGCATGCACAAGATCCGCTTCCGGAGCAGCCGCCGCATGACAAGAATTCGGGGCCGGTGTATTCCAGCAGTGAGATGCAGAAGCTGATGCGTTTTGTGGAGGTAGAAGACCCCATGCCGGCATCGTTCAAGAATACACAGGAGAACCGGATTGATGATCCCACCGGTTCACTGAACGCGTTCTGGGAATCCCTGCAACGGCTGGACCGTCCTGTGCGGATTGTACACATCGGTGATTCGCACGTGCGAGGGCATGTTTTCCCTTATATTATGCGCAAGGCACTGGAAGCCGATTTCGGAAGTGAGGCCGTGGTCGATCAGCCGGTGACTTACCGTTCTTCGGGACTGGCTCAGGAAACGGGTGTTTCAGGCATCGTTTACCACATCATGGGCATAAACGGAGCGACATGTGCTTCTTTCTCTACCCCTGAAAATCTGCACGCTGTGGCGGGACTGGATCCCGATCTGATCATCGTGTCGTTTGGAACCAACGAGGCTCATGGAAGAAACTATTCTGCCGAAGAACACAGACGGCAGCTTACCAGCTTTTTTACGGAACTGAAAAACCGCTGTCCGCATGCTGCTTTTCTGCTGACCACTCCTCCGGGAGCTTATATGCGCAGCGGAAGACGGGGAAAAACCATCAACACCCGTACTCCCCGTGTGGTGGAAACGGAGAAACGTTTTGCCGCAGACAACGGGCTGGCACTCTGGGATCTTTATGACATTGCCGGAGGACAGGAACGGGCTTGCCACAACTGGACGGCTGCTAATATGTTCCAGCGTGACCGGATTCATTTCACGCAAGAGGGTTATGTTTTGCAAGGATTATTATTACATGAAGCATTTATAAAGGCATACAACGATTATGTGGCAACTAAACTGGACTGATACAACTTTGATTGACTGGCACAAACTGGCTGAAGTGCTGACTTATGATCCCCGGCAGCCGATGATTTTCAGCAGCGGAGTATTTCTGTTGCTCTTTCTGGGATTCAGCTTTGTCTATATGCTTTTGCAGAAACGGACAACGGCCCGTCTGCTGTTCGTCACACTGTTCTCTTATTATTTCTATTATAAGAGCAGTGGTGTTTATTTCTTTCTGCTGGGTACTGTAACGGTAACCGACTTCTGGCTGGCTCACGTCATGGACCGCACCCAGTCGCCGCTGAAGCGGAAAGGGCTTGTGGCAACCAGTCTGCTGGTCAACCTCGGTCTGCTCTGTTATTTCAAGTATACCAATTTCTTCTATGAGATGCTGGCTCCCTTGTGGGGAGGCGAATTCCATCCGCTGGACATATTCCTGCCGGTGGGTATTTCGTTCTTTACATTCCAGTCACTCAGTTATACCATTGATGTCTATCGTCGCGATCTCCGTCCGCTGGACAGTCTGCTGGACTATGCTTTTTATGTATCGTTCTTTCCGCAGCTTGTGGCCGGACCGATTGTGCGGGCCCGTGACTTTATTCCCCAGATCCGCCGTCCGCTCTACGTCAGTTCCGAGATGTTCGGACAGGGAATTTTCCTGATCGTCAGCGGTCTGTTCAAGAAAGCTGTGATTTCCGACTACATCAGTGTCAATTTCGTAGAACGAATCTTCGACAATCCCGGCCTGTATTCCGGTGTCGAAAACCTTTTCGGCGTTTATGGATATGCCCTGCAGATCTATTGCGATTTCTCCGGATACAGTGACATGGCTATCGGCATCGCCCTTCTGCTGGGATTCCGCTTCCCGATCAACTTCAATTCGCCCTATAAGTCTGACAGTGTGACCGACTTCTGGCACCGCTGGCATATCTCGCTTTCAACCTGGTTACGCGACTACCTTTATATTTCGCTGGGAGGTAACCGCAAAGGGAAATTCCGTACCTATGTCAATCTGATTCTGACCATGCTGCTGGGTGGACTCTGGCATGGTGCTTCGTGGAACTTCATTGTGTGGGGAGGACTTCATGGCGTGGCACTGGCCGTTCATAAGTTCTTCCGCAGTCTGCTGAAGCGTCCCAAGACGTACCGCAGTACGGGAATCCGCCGCTTCTTTGCGGTACTGATCACTTTCCATTTCGTATGCTTCTGCTGGATTTTCTTCCGCAATACCACATTCGAGGCTTCGCTGACAATGATCCGTCAGATCGGTACAGCCTTCCATCCGGAAGTATTCGTACAACTCGTCACGGGCTACTGGAAAGTCTTTGCACTGATGGGAGTGGGCTATCTGCTTCACTGGTGTCCCGACCGCTGGCAGGATGCCTGCGGACGTCTGGTGGTCCGTACTCCGCTGGTCGGTCAGGCTCTTCTGCTCATTGCACTGATCTGGCTGGTCATTCAGGTAAAGAGCAGCGACATTCAGCCGTTTATTTATTTCCAGTTCTGATATTCAATGGCTTCGGCGGCTCAGAAAAACGTCCCGACGTTTTGTCTGATTCGCCGAATTCTTTTTCTGTAAACGCCGAAACGTTTTTTTAAAAGCCCTCGGGCTTTGCTGCACTATCCCGCAAGCTTCTGAAAAGCGCTGTCCGGATGCTTCTGCACGATGGAGCAGAGGTGACCGCACAATGCCTCTGCAACGACCGCACGATTGAGCTCCAACGACCGCACGATCGGGCTCCAACGACCGCATAATCCGGCCCCAACGACCGCACGATTTCCGGCCGTCATGCGGACAGAAAAACGGATGACCCCGGTTCCCCTTGCCCGAAGGCAGAAAGAGACTGAGGTCATCCGTCAGAAGAGCTTCCGTATCAGGAAGTTCCCGAAGAGAAACCGGCTGTCTGATTACCGGTTCTTATACATATTCTCGTAATAATTCTGATAGTCACCGCTTGTTACGTTCTTCACCCATTCCTGATTCTCCAGATACCATCTGATTGTCTTTACGATTCCGTCTTCGAATTTGGTTTCGGGATACCAGCCCAGTTCGTTCTTGATTTTTGTCGGGTCGATGGCATAACGCTGGTCGTGTCCCAAACGGTCTTTGACAAATGTGATCAGCGAATCGTTGATCCAGTCGATACTGATATTGCCGTTGGCATCCAGTTCCTTTTTCTTCAGCACCTTGCGGTAAGCAGGTTCTTCCGTCATCAGTCGCCGGATGGTCTCGATGGTCAGTTTCACGATCTCGATGTTCTGTTTTTCGTTGTGTCCGCCCACGTTGTAGATTTCTCCGTTGCGTCCTTTGCGTACCACCAGATCGATGGCTTTGCAGTGATCTTCCACATACAGCCAGTCGCGGACATTCGATCCGTTGCCATATACGGGGAGACGCTTGCCTTCAAGGATATTCTTGATGATCAGCGGAATCAGTTTTTCGGGGAAATGATAGGGGCCGTAGTTATTCGAACAGCGTGTGATGGTTACCGGCATCTTGTACGTATCGCGGTAAGCGGTAACGATAAGGTCTGCACTGGTCTTGGATGCGCTGTACGGACTGTGCGGGCAGAGAGGGGTTTCTTCGGTGAAGTAACCTTCAGGGCCCAGTGAGCCATATACTTCATCGGTGGAAACCTGATGGAAACGGACATCCTTTCTCCAGGTAGGATAGCCGAACTCATCTTTTCCTGTTACCCAGGCACGGCGGGCTGCGTCCAGCAGGTTTTGTGTACCCAGAATGTTAGTTTGCAGGAAAAGCTGCGGGTTGTCGATGCTGCGGTCCACATGGCTTTCGGCTGCGAAGTTCACGATATAGTCGAACTTGTAATCCGCGAACAGCTGATCGGCCAGACTGCGGTCGCAAATATTACCTTTTACGAAGTAGCAGCGTTCGTTGTCGATATCTTTGGAGATAGTGGCCAGATTGCCTGCATACGTCAGGGCGTCAAGCACTACTACCCGGATGTCGTCGTGTTTGGCCAGGATGTATTTCAGATAATTGGCACCGATAAATCCGGCTGCTCCTGTGACTAGATAAGTTTTCATATTTGTTTGTTCTGTTTTGCCTGCAAATTTCGGAAAGATTTTCTGAAGCGACAAGCATTTTTTTTAGTTTTTACTTGTTGAGTTCTATAACCTCCAGGTCTGAAAATTTTCCGTTCTCAATAGTGAAACGGATCAGGGTACGTACCTGGTGAAAGCCATATTTTCCTGCTGCCCCCGGATTGATGTGCAGCAGTCCCAGCCGGTTGTCATATTTTACTTTCAGGATATGGGAATGTCCGCTGATGAAAAGGGTCGGGGGATTGGTACGCAGAAGGTCGCGTACCGACGGATCGTAACGTCCGGGATAGCCTCCGATATGCTTCATCAGTACGTCGGCTCCTTCGATGGTGAAGCGTTGTATTTCGGGAAAGCGCAGGCGGAGATCCTGTCCGTCAATGTTTCCGTAGACGGCTCTCAGCGGGCGGAAAGCCTGCAGCCGTTCTGCGATGTCGGGTGAGCCGATGTCTCCGGCGTGCCAGATTTCGTCGCATGGCTCGAAATAATTCAGATAACGTTCATCCCAGTATCCGTGGGTGTCTGACAAAAGTCCGATTCTTATCATGTTTTTCTTTGTTTTCTCGGACAAAGATACTATTTTTGAGGAAACCTTGGAACGTGAAAGTATATGGAAAACCTATACAGATATTTCGACCGCGACATCAGCTGGCTTTCGTTCAACTATCGCGTGTTGCTTGAGGCAGACAATGATTCGCTTCCCCTTTATGAGCGGATCAATTTCATTGCCATTTATTCGTCAAACCTGGAAGAGTTCTATAAAGTACGTGTGGCAGAACATAAGGCTGTGGCTTCGGGAGGCAAGAGCGACGGTATGTCGGTTGATGAGGCCCGCCGCCTGATTCATGAAATCAAGGAGCGTGTGAATGCCCAGCTGGACGACCGCGTGCGGATTTACGAACAGAAGATTCTGCCTGCCCTCCGGGCCAATCATATTATCTTTTATCAGGGCCGTCAGGAGGTGGAGCCTTTCCATAAAGAGTTTATATCCCGTTTCTTCCGTGAGGAACTTTTCCCATATCTACAGCCTGTCAAAGTGGAACAGGGAAAGGTGCGTATGTTTCTGCGTGACAAACGCTTTTATCTGGCTGTCCGGTTGCGTAGCCGTGACACGGGAGAAAGGGCGTTTTATATTCTGAAGATCCCCCACAGCAAAGTCCCCCGTTTTGTGGTACTTCCGCCGAAGGACGGCAATTACTACCTGATGTTTCTGGAAGACATTATCAAGATGAATCTGAATGAAATATTTACAGGTTACGAGGAGGAATGCAGCTATTGCTGTAAGATTTCGCGTGATGCCGATGTATTTGTTGATGATGTTCCTCCTGAAAATATGGTGGAACAGCTGAAGGAGAAGGTCAAGAAACGCAAGATCGGAGCGATCTGCCGTTTTGTGTATGACCGCAAGATGCCGGACGATTTTCTGGACTTTCTGGTAGAAGCGTTCGGAATCAACCGCGAGGAACTGGTTCCGGGTGACAAACACCTGAATCTGGAAGATCTTTCTTCGCTTCCTAACCCCAGCCCGGTCAATCTTTCTTTGTCGAAGCCGGCTCCCATGCGCCTGCCGGGGCTTGACGGCAAGCATTTCATGTATCGCCGCATTGCTCAGCGGGATCTGCTGCTTTATTATCCTTATTACAGCTTTGATCATTTCATCCGTTTCCTTTATGAAGCGGTACACGATTCTCAGTGCCGTGAGATTATGATTACGCAATACCGCGTGGCCGAGCATTCGGAGGTGATCGGTGCACTGATTGCCGCAGCGCAGAACGGAAAGCGCGTGACGGTATTTGTGGAACTGAAGGCCCGCTTTGATGAGGAGAACAACCTGGCAACCGCCGAACTGATGCGCAAGGCCGGCATTCATATTATCTTCAGTATTCCGGGGCTGAAGGTGCATGCAAAGGTGGCATTGGTGCTTCGGGCCGACAGAAACGGAAAGCCTTTGCGTAGCTATGCTTATGTAAGCACGGGTAATTTCAATGAGAAGACAGCCAGGATTTATTCGGATATTGCACTCTTCACTTGCAATCCGGCCATTGTGGAAGACATGCGTACGCTGTTTGGTGTCTTGAAACGGGAAGTGGAAACTCCGGTGTTCAAGCGTTTGCTGGTGGCCCGCTTCAACCTGCTGCCGGAACTTCGCCGCATGATCCATCATGAAATTCAGCTGGCACGCAGTGGCAAAGAAGGACGCATAATCTTGAAGATGAATGCTCTGCAGGATGAAGCCATGATTGATGAACTTTACCGGGCAAGCGAAGCCGGGGTTCAGATTGACCTGATAGTGCGCGGTATCTGCTGCCTGATTCCGGGTGAATCATTCAGCCGGAATATCCGGGTGACACGTATTGTGGACAGTTTCCTGGAACATGCACGCGTGTGGTATTTTGGTAACGGAGGAAATCCGAAACTTTTCCTGGGTTCTCCTGACTGGATGAAGCGGAATCTGTACCGGCGCATTGAGGCTGTGACACCTGTAACGGACAAGCGGCTGAAGCAGGAACTGACGGACATGCTTGAACTGCAACTTCGGGCGGACTGGAATGCCTGCTGGGTAGATAATCAGTTGAATAATGTTTTCAAGCGGCCGGGACATGAAGGAAGTATCCGTGCCCAATATGAATTTTACCGTTATCTGCAGGAACGTTACATGAAGCCGGGTGTGGAAAATGGGGATTCCACAGCTCCGGTTGTGTAATATTTCCACAATATACAGGTGGAGGCTTATTTTTAACTGGTTAATAATCAGATATCTTTTGCAAGGGACATATTTGGCATGCCCCTTGCATCATTCATAACGATAGGTTTTAATAATTAAAAGTTCAAGTGTTATGAAAAAGGTATTAGTTTTATTCTTAGGTATGGTAATGAGTGCTTCAATGATGTGGGCAGACAATGCTCCCAAGAAAGTGGAAAAATCAACAGAAGATAAACCGCAGACGGTGTATGTGGAAGTTTATCTGAATGATTTGTCAGGGGAAGTACTCGACCGGCTGGCGCAGGAAGGTGCTCTGCTGAAACAGGCTTTTATGACTTATAGTCCGGATGGCAGCCGTCTCTATAAAGTGATTGTTTTGTCAAGTGATCTGAAAGAAAAAGTAATGTATCTGACGGAAGATGGAAGAGTGGTCGGTTGACAGACTCCGTCATTCCCGACAGAGAATTGTGCCGGAAAGCACCACAGGACCGGAATCACCTTGAAAAAGTTTATGGTTTTTGGATGATTGATTGAAAATGATTCCGGTCCCTGTGTTTGCTGAAAGCAGTGTAATATCTAGTCCAGATGGAGTTTTAATTTGACAAAGTTCTTGATAAACTCCACGGTTCCGTCAATTCCCAACACTGAGGAATCAATACACAGATGATAGGTGGCAGCTGCTCCCCATGTCTTGTAGCTGTAATAATTATAATAGGAGGAGCGTTTCTTGTCAGCCTTTTCCATCAGTTCTTCTGCCTCCTCGCTGCTGATGTTGTGAAGCTTCATCAGACGTTCGATTCGTGCTTCCGGTGAGGCCGATACGAATACGTTGGCACATCGCGGGTGGTCACGCAGGATATAGTCTGCACATCGTCCTACAAACAGGCAGGACTGTTTCTCTGCCAGATGGCGTATGACATCACTCTGTATTTTAAACAGCGAATCATTGCTCAGGTATGAATTATAGGGATAGGCTCCTTCTGTGATAAAAGGAAAACGGGATCCGAACAGTCCTCCCAATATGCTTTGTGAGGCTTTTTCGTCCGCCTTCTCAAAAAACTCTCTGCACAGTCCGCTTTCTTCGGAAGCCAGATTAATCAGTTCCTTGTCATAAAAGGCAATGCCCAGCTGCTGAGCCAGCTTTTCTCCGATTTCTTTTCCGCCGCTTCCTAGCTGACGTCCCAGATTAATGACATAATGTTCACTCATAGTGTATCTTGTTTGGTTCTGTCGGAACAAAAATAAAAATTTTATTTAAGCTTCGCAAATAAAAAAAGTATACTTCTTGAGGCTTATTGCTGTTGGGCTGCGTGATGGCGCTTGAAGGTCTGGAACTGTTTATAGAGCATTACTCCCGCAATCAGACTGGCAAGTGCATCTGAAATCGGCATGCTGAACCAGATTCCCTTGGCTCCCCAGAAAAGAGGAAGAATGAGCAGGCAGGGAATCAGGATAAGTACCTGACGGCTTAAAGACAGGATAATGGCTTTCTTGGCCATTCCGATGCTCTGGAAGAAGTTGGAAGTTACCATCTGGAAGCCGATAATGGGAAAGAACATGACGACTACCCGGAGTCCGTCGGCTGATAAATCGATCAGATGACGGTCGGTAGTGAAGGCTGAAACGGCCAGTTCCGGAATAAGTTCTCCGACCAGAAAGCCCGAGGTTGTGACAATCGTGGCAGCTATAACCGTGAGTTGCATGACCCGGTTGACCCGGTGATACTGCTGGGCGCCGAAGTTATAGCCGGCAATGGGCTGCATACCCTGGTTCAGTCCCATCACAATCATGACGAAGAGATACACGATGCGGTTAACGATACCGAAGGCACCGATGGCCAGGTCACCGTCATACAGTTTAAGGCCTTTATTGATCAGGATGACAATAAAGCAGGAAGCCATGTTCATCAGGAACGGAGCCATACCGATGCCGATGATATTTTCTACCAGTACGCCTTTGAGACGGTAAATGCCTTTTTGAAAGTGCAGAAGCTCTTCCTTGTTGCAGAAGATGCGGATGAGCCAGCAGAGTGAAATGATCTGTGCCAGAATGGTTGCGACGGCGGCTCCCCGGATTCCCATATCGAAGGTGTAGATGAAAAGCGGGTCGAGTATCGTGTTGATGACAACTGTCAGAATGGTAGCGATCATGGCTTTTTGCGGATGACCGGCTGAACGGAGTACAGAATTCAGTCCCAGGTACATGTGAGTGACTACATTTCCCAGCAAAATCGTGATCATATAGTCGCGTGCATAAGGTATAGTGGCCTCGCTGGCTCCGAAGAAATAAAGGATCGGGTCCAGAAAGAGCAGGGTGATGACGGTAAATATCACTCCAATGATAACGTTGAGCGAAATTACATTTCCAAGGATCTGCTGGGCCGTGAGGTAGTCTTTCTGTCCCAGCTTGACTGAAATTAAAGTGGAAGCTCCTACGCCGACCAGTGAACCAAAGGCTGCAGCCAGGTTCATGAGCGGAAAGGTAATGGCCAGACCGGAAATAGCCAGAGGACCAACTCCGTGACCGATAAAAATACTGTCACCATATTGTAGAGAGAAGAAGCCGTCATGGCGATGATGGCCGGTACGGCATATTGTACCAATAGTTTTCTGATGTTCTCTGTTCCTAATTCCGCAGCATTTCCTTTTTGTGCCATAATATTCTTTAATTCTTGCTTTTAAGTCTTCCGTTATCCTAAAAATATTGCTGCAAAGGTACGCAATTTTTTCTGCATTCGGGAAAAGTTTGTCTATCTTTGTCGCCTGAAAAATAAATAGGATCAAGATTGATCGGATTGGTGAAAGTTTAAAAACAGTATGATGATGAATTGCGTTAAATTGGGAGTTTTGGCAGGTTTGTTGCTGGGAAGTCTGGCTTTGCCTGCGCAGAAAAGTTATAAATTCCGGGTGCAGCTGACAGACAAGCAGTCTACAACCTATTCGCTGGATAAGCCTGAAGAGTTCCTTTCTGAACGGGCTGTGCAGCGCAGAGTGCGGCAGGGGATTGCGGTTGATTCTACGGACTTGCCTGTATGCCGGGAGTATATTGAAAAACTGGAAGCCTGTGGAGCCCGCTTCCTTTCAGCCAGCAAATGGAATAATACCGTACTGATGCAGGCTGAAGATGAAAATATGGCCGGCCGTTTCCGTCAGCTTTCCTTTGTAAAGGAGGTAAAGAAGGTATGGACTTCTCCTGATTCGATACCTGCACGGGATAAGGACCGGAAGAAACAGGTCAGAAATAAATGGAACCCGACGGATGATTTTTATGGAGCAGGTGCGGAACAGATCCGGATGCATCATGGCGACAGTCTGCATCTGGCCGGATTCAAGGGAAAAGGCATGCAGATTGCGGTTATTGATGCCGGTTTCTTCAATGTGGACGAAATCAGGTTTTTCCGGAAAATGCATCTGCTGGGAGTCCGTGATTTTGTGAATCCGGCTTCGGATATTTATGAAGAGCAGTCATGGCTTGTCTGTTCTTTCCTGTATGGCGACCAATGAACCTCATGTAATGGTCGGTACGGCTCCGGAAGCAGCTTACTGGTTGCTCCGCAGCGAAGACAATGATACGGAACAGCCTGTAGAGGAGGATAACTGGGCAGCAGCCATAGAGTTTGCCGACAGTGTTGGAGTGGATGTCGTGAACACTTCTTTGGGATATTATGCTTTTGATGATTCAACGTTCAATTATCGTTACCGGGATCTGGATGGACGGACTTCAGTGATGGCCTTATCGGCTGCACATGCTGCGGACAAAGGAATGCTGGTGGTATGCAGTGCCGGAAATTCAGGAGCAGGAACATGGAAAAAGATTACTCCTCCGGCTGATGCGGAAAATGTGATCACTGTAGGAGCTATTGACCGGAAAGGAATGAATGCCACTTTCTCTTCTTTGGGATATACTGCCGATGGAAGAGTAAAACCGGATGTTATGGCAGTAGGTCTGAGATCGAGTGTCGTTGGAACAGATGGTGGAGTATCCTTTGCAAATGGAACCTCTTTTGCTTCTCCGATCTTCTGTGGTCTGGCAACATGTTTGTGGCAAGCTTGTCCCTGGCTGTCTGTCCGTCAGTTGATTGAGGTCATTCATCAGTCAGGCGACCGGGCGCAATATCCGGACAATATCTTCGGTTATGGTGTGTCGGATGTCTGGAAGGCTTATCATCTGGGCCTGAAATTGAAAGACAAGAAATAAATTCACCATGCAACAGTTGGCATTATCGTTGGTTGAACTGAATGGACTGGTACGCCAGAGCATTCGGACTTGTCTGCCTGATGAATATTGGGTACAGGCAGAACTGAGTGATGTGCGGGCCAATTATTCAGGACACTGTTATCTGGAGTTTGTGCAGAAGGACCCGAAGAGCAATGCGCTTCTGGCGAAGGCCAGAGGGATTATCTGGAGTAATGTCTATATGCGGTTGAGGCCTTATTTTGAGCGTGAAACTGGTCAGGCGTTTGTCTCCGGGATCAAAGTGCTGGTGAAGGTTACGGTTGATTTTCATGAACTTTACGGCTATTCTCTGACTGTAGTGGATATTGATCCTACTTATACTTTGGGAGACATGGCCCGTCGTCGGCGGGAGATTCTGAAGCGTCTGGAGGACGAAGGAGTGCTGACGTTGAATAAGGAACTGGATTTTCCATGTCTGACGCAGCGGATTGCCGTTATTTCTTCGGCAACGGCTGCCGGTTATGGGGACTTCTGCAATCAGTTGTTCCATAATGCATGGGGCTTTGTCTTTTATGTCCGTTTGTTCCCGGCTATCATGCAGGGAGACAAGGTGGAAGAGACCATTATCCGTGCTTTGGAGCAGATCTATCAGGAAATAGATCACTGGGATGCCGTGGTTATCATTCGTGGAGGAGGAGCGACATCCGATTTGTCCGGATTCGATACGTATGAACTGGCAGCTCATTGTGCACAGTTTCCGTTACCAGTCATTACGGGAATCGGTCATGAACGGGACGATACGATGCTCGATATGGTCTCTCATACACGGGTTAAGACTCCGACTGCTGCTGCTGAATTTCTGATATCCCGTATGCGGGAAGTGGCAGAGGAACTGGAAAGTTACAGGGAACAGATCCGTCAGGGAGTGCCGGAACGATTGGAACGGGAAAAGGAACGTCTGGATCGCTGGGTGACCCGGATTCCGGGAAAGGTCCTGATGCGTCTGCAGGCTGAGCAGTTTCGTCAGGAGAATCTGGCCCGGCGAATGCAGATGGCATGGCAGACAAGACTGGTGCATGAGCAATACCGGCTGCAGCTGTCACAGCGTTTGACACAGGCTGTGACGGCCCGTTTGCAGAAAGAAGAACATCGGCTGGAACTGCTGGAACAGCAGGTTAAGGCTGCTTCACCGGAGGTGTTGCTGAAAAAAGGATATAGTATTACGTTGAAGAACGGCAAGGCTGTGACGGATGCGTCTGAGCTGCAACCGGGTGATGAGGTACAGACACGATTGGCAAAAGGAACAGTCAACAGCAGAATTTTAAAAATCGAAAATTAAAGATATGGCAGCAAAGAAAGAAACTTATGCGGAGGCTATCAAACGTCTGGAAGGAATTGTAGCCCGGATTGAAAGCAATGAACTGGATATTGACCAGTTGGGTGAGAATCTGAAAGAAGCACAGAAACTGATTGCTTTTTGCCGTGACAAGTTGTATAAGGCAGATACCGAAATCAAAAAGATGCTGAATGCGGATACGGAAGCCGAAGTAAAATGAAAAAACAAACAATAAAGTTGGAAAATGTAAATAGAAACCGTACTTTTTTGCTTGCAACATTTATAAAGGATAAACATTAAATTAAATATAATGAAAGAAATTGATTGGGCTAATCTGTCATTTGGCTATATGAAGACAGATTACAACGTCCGTTGTTATTATCGCGACGGAAAGTGGAGTGAACTGGAACTTTGTTCAGAAGAAACATTGAATATTCACATGGCCGCCACTTGTCTGCACTATGGGCAAGAAGCGTTTGAAGGGTTGAAGGCTTATCGTGGAAAAGACGGTAAAATCCGTATTTTCCGTCCTGAAGCCAATGCAGAACGTTTGCAAAGTACATGTCGCGGAATTTTGATGCCGGAGTTGCCGACTGAGAAATTCTGTGAGGCTATGAAAATGGTTGTCAAGGCGAATGAACGGTTTATTCCTCCTTATGAAAGTGGAGCAGCCTTGTATATCCGTCCTTTGCTGATCGGAACAGGAGCTCAGGTAGGTGTTCATCCGGCTAGCGAATATATGTTTATTGTTTTTGTTACTCCGGTAGGCCCGTACTTTAAAGGTGGCTTTGCAACCAATCCTTATGTGATTATCCGTCAGTTTGACCGTGCTGCTCCGTTGGGTACAGGTACTTATAAAGTAGGTGGAAACTATGCAGCCAGCTTGCGGGCAAATAAGATGGCTCATGATGCAGGATATGCCAGCGAATTCTATCTGGATGCAAAAGAAAAGAAATACATTGATGAATGTGGTGCAGCCAATTTCTTTGGTATCAAGGACAATACCTATGTCACTCCTCTGTCAACGTCTATTCTTCCGTCTATCACCAACCGCAGTTTGATGCAGTTGGCTGAAGATATGGGACTGAAAGTAGAACGCCGTCCGATTCCGGAAGAAGAACTGTCTACTTTCGAAGAGGCTGGTGCTTGTGGTACTGCAGCAGTAATCAGTCCGATTCAGCGTATTGACGATCTGGAAAACAATAAGTCGTATGTCATTTCCAAAGATGGAAAGCCCGGACCGATCAGTGAAAAACTATATAACAAATTGCGTGCAATCCAGTATGGAGATGAACCTGATGTTCATAATTGGGTGATGGTACTTGATTAAAATTGTTTATTGAATGATATGTAATGCCTTCTTGAGTTGGTAATGAGACTCAGGAAGGCTTTTTTTATTACTGGTAAGGTTTTCTTTTGTCATTATACTTCCGTTTTATCTGAAATCTCCCGATAGTATAAAGATTTCAGGTGTGTATGGGATCTTTCAGCTGATATCAAACATTTCCGGTTTGTATATAGCTTATAGTTTACATAAGGTTTCTTGATTCGTATGGGATTTTTTAGTTGATATAAAGTTTTTCAGTTAATGTGAGATTTGTCGGTTGGTATAAAGTCTTCCCGGTTTATATGGAGTCTATCGATTCTTATAAAGTTTTATGACTCGCATAGAATCTCTCAACTGATATAAAAGGTTTTCCAGTTAATGTGAAATCTGTCAGTTTGTGTAAGGTTTATCTTCTTGTCTGGTATTTCCTACCAGTATAAGGTTTCCCGTTTTGAATGTATTTTCCCGGAAGTATAAATTAAAGTTTGTGTAAAGTTTATCGTCTTCTCTGGTATTTGCTACCGGTATAAAGTTTTTCAGTATGAACGTATTTTTTCGGAAGTATAGATTAAAGTTTGTATAAAACCGTCCGATGATATAAAGTATCTCGTCTTTTCAGTGCCTTCTTTCCAGTATGAAACTATCCAGTTTTAAAAGGAAGTTCTCAGTGTAAATCAGTTTTTCGCCTTTATATAATATATAATAATGTGTATTATAAATTATACTTTAGAGAAGTATTGAAAACCATGCTTTAAAACATAATTGATTTACAGCTTATTACAAAAAAAATAATTGAAAATTGTTTGAAAAAAGTGTTTCATAGAATTTGCAGGAAAGGGAAAAGGCTATACCTTTGCAACCGCTTTCGGGAGAGAGGGCTCAGGTAACTGAAACGACATGCTGAAAAATTCTGTTGCGGATCCGCTCTGGACTGTGCAAGTATCTTACCTTGGTATTGTCCAAGGGAGCGAGAAAGTCATCCTTCCGGTTTCCCTGAAAAAACTTTTTCGAAAAAAAACTTCCGAAAAGTTTGGCAGAATGAAAAAAAAGCATTTACCTTTGCATCCGCTTTCCGATAAAAACGGAAGCCGAAAAGAAGAGAGATCTTTGATAGACTTTAGATAAACAAACGAGATGTAGTACAAGAAAAAGTCGTCTGAAACAGTCTGATATGCAGGCTGCAAAATGAGGATGGCGGGAAGAACCGTCAGTAACCTTAAATATATAAAGGTGCACTGAAAGAGAAAACGGAAACCTGAACAGAGCAAACAGAGCTTGCAGCAATGCAGGTTGAAAAAAAGATATTTTACAATGAAGAGTTTGATCCTGGCTCAGGATGAACGCTAGCTACAGGCTTAACACATGCAAGTCGAGGGGCAGCGGGATTGAAGCTTGCTTCAATTGCCGGCGACCGGCGCACGGGTGAGTAACGCGTATCCAACCTTCCGCTTACTCGGGGATAGCCTTTCGAAAGAAAGATTAATACCCGATGGTATCTTAAGCACGCATGAGATTAAGATTAAAGATTTATCGGTAAGCGATGGGGATGCGTTCCATTAGGCAGTTGGCGGGGTAACGGCCCACCAAACCTACGATGGATAGGGGTTCTGAGAGGAAGGTCCCCACATTGGAACTGAGACACGGTCCAAACTCCTACGGAGGCAGCAGTGAGGAAGATTGGTCAATGGGCGAGAGCCTGAACCAGCCAAGTAGCGTGAAGGATGACGGCCCTACGGGTTGTAAACTTCTTTTGTGCGGGAATAAAGGAGCCTACGTGTAGGCTTTTGCATGTACCGTAACGAATAAGCATCGGCTAACTCCGTGCCAGCAGCCGCGGTAATACGGAGGATGCGAGCGTTATCCGGATTTATTGGGTTTAAAGGGAGCGTAGACGGGTTTTTAAGTCAGCTGTGAAAGTTTGGGGCTCAACCTTAAAATTGCAGTTGAAACTGGAGACCTTGAGTACGGTTGAGGCAGGCGGAATTCGTGGTGTAGCGGTGAAATGCTTAGATATCACGAAGAACCCCGATTGCGAAGGCAGCCTGCTAAGCCGCCACTGACGTTGAGGCTCGAAAGTGCGGGTATCAAACAGGATTAGATACCCTGGTAGTCCGCACGGTAAACGATGGATACTCGCTGTTGGCGATAGACCGTCAGGGCCAAGCGAAAGCGTTAAGTATCCCACCTGGGGAGTACGCCGGCAACGGTGAAACTCAAAGGAATTGACGGGGCCCGCACAAGCGGAGGAACATGTGGTTTAATTCGATGATACGCGAGGAACCTTACCCGGGCTTGAACTGCAGTGGAATTATCCGAAACGGATAAGCGAGCAATCGCCGCTGTGGAGGTGCTGCATGGTTGTCGTCAGCTCGTGCCGTGAGGTGTCGGCTTGTGCCATAACGAGCGCAACCCTTGCCGCCAGTTACTAACAGGTCATGCTGAGGACTCTGGCAGGACTGCCATCGTAAGATGCGAGGAAGGTGGGGATGACGTCAAATCAGCACGGCCCTTACGTCCGGGGCTACACACGTGTTACAATGGGGAGTACAGAGGGCAGCTACCGGGCGACCGGATGCGAATCCCGAAAGCTCCTCTCAGTTCGGACTGGAGTCTGCAACCCGACTCCACGAAGCTGGATTCGCTAGTAATCGCGCATCAGCCACGGCGCGGTGAATACGTTCCCGGGCCTTGTACACACCGCCCGTCAAGCCATGAAAGCCGGGGGTACCTGAAGTACGTAACCGCGAGGATCGTCCTAGGGTAAAACCGGTAATTGGGGCTAAGTCGTAACAAGGTAGCCGTACCGGAAGGTGCGGCTGGAACACCTCCTTTCTGGAGCGTTTCCGTAAGAGGTTCTCCTCTGTACTATGTCGGATTTGTTTAACGATATAAAGAGAAAGATGAAGCCGAGTCGTAACGGACTAGGTTGAACTGAATCACAAAGCTAGTCCTATAGCTCAGTTGGTTAGAGCGCTACACTGATAATGTAGAGGTCGGCAGTTCAACTCTGCCTGGGACTACCTCGAAGGGGAGGCGAAAAAAACTTCCCTGAAATTTTGGCGGAACGGATGTAAATGCTTACCTTTGCAGCCGCAAAAAAAACGGGGGATTAGCTCAGCTGGCTAGAGCACCTGCTTTGCACGCAGGGGGTCAACGGTTCGAATCCGTTATTCTCCACAAGAAAAGAAGTTCTATGACATGATGTAACAAGCAAATAAAAAGTACGAAAGCTTGAAGTATATATCATCCCGCACTAAAATTTAGTGTGACGTGATAAGGAAAGTAAGCAAGGGCGCATGGCGGATGCCTTGGCTCTCGGAGGCGATGAAGGACGTGATAAGCTGCGAAAAGTCACGGGGAGGTGCAAATAACCCTTGATCCGTGAATCTCCGAATGGGACAACCCGGTATTCTGAAGGAATACCATCCATCCAAGATGGAAGCTAACGCAGGGAACTGAAACATCTTAGTACCTGCAGGAAGAGAAAATAACAATGATTCCCCCAGTAGTGGCGAGCGAACGGGGAAGAGCCCAAACCATACGTGTTACGGCATGTATGGGGTTGTAGGACCGCGCTGTTGCAAGAAATTTCGTGAGAAGAACAGCCTGGAAAGACTGACCACAGACGGTGACAGTCCGGTATTCGAAGCGAAACGAAGCATAGCGGTATCCTGAGTAGCGCGGAACACGAGGAATTCTGCGTGAATCCGCCGGGACCATCCGGCAAGGCTAAATACTCCCGAGAGACCGATAGTGAACCAGTACCGTGAGGGAAAGGTGAAAAGCACTTCGAACAGAAGAGTGAAATAGTACCTGAAACCGTGCGCCTACAAGCGGTCGGAGCTCCGCAAGGAGTGACGGCGTGCCTTTTGCATAATGAACCTACGAGTTGCCGTCTCTGGCGAGGTTAAGGAACACGAGTTCCGGAGCCGAAGCGAAAGCGAGTCTGAACAGGGCGTCGAGTCAGTGGCGGCAGACGCGAAACCAAGTGATCTACCCTTGGCCAGGTTGAAGTCTGGGTAACACCAGATGGAGGTCCGCACCAATAAGCGTTGAAAAGCTTCTGGATGAGCTGAGGGTAGGGGTGAAAGGCTAATCAAACTTGGAGATAGCTCGTACTCCCCGAAATGCATTTAGGTGCAGCCTCGCGGGTTAATTCGTGAGGTAGAGCGACTGATAGGATGCGGGGGCTTCACCGCCTGCCAAGTCCTGACAAACTCCGAATGCGCGTCAGTTTTACCGCGGGAGTGAGGGCATGGGTGCTAAGGTCCTTGCCCGAGAGGAGAAGAATCCGGACTATCAGCTAAGGCCCCGAAATGACAGCTAAGTTAAACTAACGAAGTCTGATTGCTAAGACAGCTAGGATGTTGGCTTGGAAGCAGCCATTCATTTAAAGAGTGCGTAACAGCTCACTAGTCGAGGAATCGGGCGTGGATAATAATCGGGTATCAAGTTGTCTGCCGAAGCTATAGAATCAGCAATGATTGGTAGGGGAGCATTCCATTCGGCGTTGAAGGCGTACCGTGAGGTATTCTGGAGCGTATGGAAAAGCAAATGTAGGTATAAGTAACGATAAAGGGGGCGGGAAACCCCTCGCCGAAAGACTAAGGTTTCCTGATCAACGCTAATCGGATCAGGGTAAGTCGGGACCTAAGGCTCAGCCGAACGGCGAGGCCGATGGCAGAAACGGTTAAGATTCCGTTACTACCTTCAGGAGTGACGTGGGGAAGCAGTAGTGACACCATCGCGGACTGACGGAATAGTCCGTTAAAGAGTGTAGGCGTTGATTTCCGCAGGCAAATCCGCGGAGAGAGCCGAACTTGACAAGTATGGAGCGTCCTTCGGGACAATCCAATAGCATGGGTAACCAGACTGCCGAGAAAATCCGCTAAACATAATTCTGAAGGTACCCGTACCGCAAACGGACACACGTAGTCGGGTTGAATATACTAAGGCGCTTGAGTGAATCACGGTTAAGGAACTAGGCAAACTGACCCTGTAACTTCGGGATAAAGGGTCCCTACCCAGAGATGGGAGGGCGCAGAGAATAGGTCCAGGCAACTGTTTAACAAAAACACAGGGCTGTGCCAATATGAAAGTAGACGTATACAGCCTGACACCTGCCCGGTGCTGGAAGGTTAAGAGGAGATGTCATCGCAAGAGAAGCATTGAATTGAAGCCCCAGTAAACGGCGGCCGTAACTATAACGGTCCTAAGGTAGCGAAATTCCTTGTCGGGTAAGTTCCGACCTGCACGAATGGTGTAATGATCCGGACGCTGTCTCAACCGTGAGCTCAGTGAAATTGTAGTATCGGTGAAGATGCCGATTACCCGCGATGGGACGAAAAGACCCCGTGAACCTTTACTATAGCTTAGCATTGAATTTGGGCACGCGATGTGTAGGATAGGTCGGAGGCAATGAAGCAGGCACGCCAGTGTTTGTGGAGCCGCTGTTGAAATACGACCCTTCGTTTGTTTGAGTTCTAACTTCCGGATGGAAGGACATTGCTTGGTGGGTAGTTTGACTGGGGTGGTCGCCTCCAAAAGCGTAACGGAGGCTTCTAAAGGTGCCCTCAGGACGATCGGTAACCGTCCGCAGAGTGTAATGGCAGAAGGGCGCTTGACTGGGAGACAGACAGGTCGATCAGGTAGGAAACTAGAGCATAGTGATCCGGTGTTTCCGTATGGAAGGGACATCGCTCAAAGGATAAAAGGTACTCCGGGGATAACAGGCTGATCCCTCCCAAGAGCTCATATCGACGGAGTGGTTTGGCACCTCGATGTCGGCTCGTCACATCCTGGGGCTGGAGAAGGTCCCAAGGGTTGGGCTGTTCGCCCATTAAAGTGGCACGCGAGCTGGGTTCAGAACGTCGTGAGACAGTTCGGTCTCTATCTATCGTGGGCGTATGAAATTTGCGTGGCTCTGACACTAGTACGAGAGGACCGTGTTGGACCGACCTCTGGTTTACCGGTTGTGCCGCCAGGTGCATCGCCGGGTATCTAAGTCGGGATCGGATAAGCGCTGAAAGCATCTAAGTGCGAAGCCGGCCGCAAGATTAGATTTCTCAGGGTCGTCAAAGACGATGACGTTGATAGGATGCAGGTGTAAAGGTGGAGACACCAAAGCCGAGCATTACTAATTGCCCGTTCACTTTCCTTACAGGATGGTTGATATATACTTCAGGTTTTCGTAGGTATTGCTTGTACATGAGATATTCAGGTGACTATGGCACGAAGGTTCCACCTCTTCCCATTCCGAACAGAGAAGTTAAGCTTCGTCACGCCGATGGTACTGCGCAAGTGGGAGAGTAGGTAGTCGCCGTTTTCCGATCCCCGGTTTCCTTAATGGATGCCGGGGATTTTTTGTTGTTCCTTCACGGTCAGATCTCCCCTGTTGATGAATACACCTGGATTTATCCGTGACACTGATATCTGACAGCGGATGTTCGGGATTGACAGACAGACTGGGAAGATGGGAATATACCTTAGATGCTTGAGGTTACAGATAATCAGCTTAGTGGAAGCTGCAGGCTTTTGGGAGCTCTGTCCGGTTCGGACGGTCGGTCCAACGCCAGTATTGAGGTTCGATCGAAATCTTCGAAAGATACTATTTCTATCCATTTGGGTGAGAAAATACCAATAATCCGAATATAGAGTCTAAAGGTTTTTATCTTTTGTAATGGTACGTGACTTAATAATTCATGACAAGGTTATCAATTTAATAGTTTTTCCTTATGATGATATTAAGTCAGAAAATATTCGCTAATTAAAAGCGTTTACGGCTTTTTTAAGAAGTGTATGCCGACGAAGCCGATCTCCTGTTCGCTTAATAACTATTATTATTTAAATGGTAATGCTTTTGAGAAATGATATAAGGAAGTGTTAAGTGGTTATCTACAGTGGAATGAACTTTCTCACGCTGATGACTGGTTTGTTTTCCCTAGGAAGATAGAAAGGAGGATCTGTATAGATGAAATGGTTATTAGTGAGTATATAATTATAGTATCTACCCCATAAGCACGAGGAGTAAACGGAAGCCTATTTACTGATAGATTCCTAGAGAAGTATCTTTAATAAAAACAGGATAAAGAATGAAAGTTGGCTTTCACTAGCCCGATGGTATAACTTGATAGACCTTACTGAAATGGGATCAACGTAAAACCTGAGGAGTAATTCTGATAAAATTGTATCTTTGCCTACAAGAATAAAAAAAGAATACAATGGAAACAAACGGTTATCGTCTCCTTCTTCCGGAAGGAACTCTTGATTATTTCACTATATCAGATGTAAAGGAAAGCAGTACGGAAATAGTAATTTATCTTGAAGAGAAGAATGAAGCTCCCAAGAGTACTCTGAGAGTAAAGTTGAGAGTAAGGGTTTTTATGATCCGATAGTTGTACAAGACTTTCCAATCCGCGGAAAGAAGGTATATCTAAACATCCGTCGTCGCAGATGGGTCTTAAAGGATGAGAACCGCTATGTAAGCCGTAACTGGAAACTGGTTGCTCAAGGCAGCCGTATGACGCAAGAATTTGCGACTTTTTTAAAAGAGTTATATTGATACACTTCCCGTCAGCTGTAAGCTTTTGGGAACCCTGTTCGGTATCGACGGTGAGCTTCTTGAAAGGCAATACCGCAATCATCTGAGCGGATATTTGAAATGGGACCAGCTTCCGCACGCAGAAGAATGGATCCTGTTCGAGAAAAACATTGGAGCATACGTAGGGATAGACGAAGTGTGTCTCTCGCGTGGTGAATTATATACCATATTGATAAATAAGGAGAAAAGAGGAACTGCCGGAAGTATTATCGCTATCATAAAAGGTACTGATGTAAAGACCGTAACATCCATCCTTCTAAAACTTTCCAGACGCAGGCGCTTTCAGGTAAGGGAGATAACACTTGATATGGCTCCCAATATGGAGCAGACGGCACGTATATGCTTTCCTGCCGCACGTCGTGTTACAGACCGTTTCCATGTGCAGAAGCTTGCTTATGAAGCAGTTCAGGACATGCGAGTTAAAGCCCGCTGGGAAGCACTTGATGAAGAGTCTGTACAGATAGCATATGCAAAGGCATGTGGAAAGACATATCATGCTCCGGTATTTGAGAATGGAGATTCAAGGAAACAGTTGCTGGCCAGAAGTATATACCTTCTGTATAAGAAAGAATCATTATGGACCGAATCACAACGTGTACGTGCCGGTATCCTGTTCAGAGAATATCCGGATATAAAGAAAGCGTACTATCTTTCCATGAGACTAGGATTGATTTATCACCAGCGCAGACATAAGGATGTAGCCTTGACAAGGCTTGCCAGGCGGTATGATGAAGTGGATAAATCAGGATTCCTTGCCTTTGGAAGAGTAGCAAGGTCAATACAGACACATTATCTTGAAATAATAAACTACTTCGAGAGACGTTCCACGAACGCAGCTTCTGAATCCTTTAATGCTAAAATAAAGAACTTTCGCTCACAATTTAGGGGAGTGAAAGATAAGGCATTCTTTTTGTTTAGGCTGTCGAAAATTTATGCGTAAGATGAGAATCCCTCAGGTTTTTACGTTGATCCGTTCTTTCTGTAATTGCAAGAATTTCAATAAGTTATAAAAATAAAAAAGAGGATTTTCCTTCGGGAAAATCCTCAAAAGTAAAATTGTGCGCCTGATAGGACTCGAACCTACACGTCGAGAAGCACCAGATCCTAAGTCTGGCGCGGCTACCAATTACGCCACAGGCGCTTTAAAGTATAATTAAGCTTTGAAAGCGATGCAAATGTAGTATATATTTTTGATATACTCAAATTTTATAGTGAATTTTTTAACAAATAGCAAGCTGTTTCAATAATGGTATCTTTTCCTCGTTGAATATCTTCACTACTCATATCTACTTTAAGATCCGGATCAATGCCGAATTCAAGTTGGTTCATTTGAGGGTCAAACATCGGGCTGGCAGAAAAGCGAATAGACCATCCATTCGGGATTTCAGAACTGAATGGAAGCCCGGATCCTCCTCCTGTCTTGTCTCCGATGATAGTAACTAAAGGAAGTTGCTTCATACAATTTACAAAATCATTGGTAGCACTGAAAGAACGCCGATTAGTTAGTACTATGACATTTTTTTGCCAGCGTATGCCATTGGATGGTTCTAAGTATATAGCTTCTGGAGTTGAAAAATCGTTGTGCCCAGGACCCGTTTTGTGTGACATATAGCCTACAAGTACTTTTTCATTAGTAAATCGTGCTGCAAGTTTCTGTGCAGTAGTTAAATTTCCCCCTCCATTATTGCGGACGTCAATGATCAGTCCGTCACATACAGCCAGTTGATTGAGGGTTTGATCCAGATTTCCGTCTCCGATACCATTAGAGAAGCTGGAGCAATAGATGTAGCCTATGTTGTTTTCCAGAATCTGATATGTTAATCCGGAAGAGTTAGTATAATCTTTTCCCCAAATAGTTACTTTGTATACTTGTCACTAAAGTTTCTAGGGTATGCGTCAAACCATTCTCTGTATTGAGAAGTTGCGAGCGAACTGCTTAAATTAACATGGCCATCCCGAAGTTCATTAACCATTTCTGAAAGTACTTCAAATAGTGCTTCTGATCCCATCTCTGGAGTAATTCGTTGAGCATATCGGTTATGAACTTCGTTCCAGTCCAGTCCATATTCCTCTTGTTTATATGTAAGGAAGCAATATTGTTCATCTATTATTTTCCATAAGGATTCGAAATTGTCTTTAGGACTATTTCCGGATACTTCTTCGCGTATACAGGAAGTACAGGTCCACACTAGAAGCAGGATTAAGAGACTGGTGAATAAATTCGGAAGTTTCATATTTAATAGGGGGTGAAAGCGTTAGGCATACTGATTTTGTTTTTTCCTTTTAAGAGATAGAGGTTTTTTACAAATCCAATCATAAAGTCATGAGAGTAGATATGACTTTTGAGATTGTTGACATGAGCCTGCTGGATCTCGCAGAGATAGCCAACCCGTAGTATGGTATTTCTGATGGGAAAATCTAATGTAATCATTTGTTTCAATGATGGATTGTTATGCAAGGAAGTAAACAAAATATTTTTTCCTCCGTGTTTCAGAGAGAAAATTTCATAATATGATTGTCCATATTCTGGTGAGAACATTATTCCCATTAAAGGCAGTGCAACTTGATAGCGTGCTGTTAGAGGATAATTCCCAATGTGGAATTTCCCAATAGCCATGCCTGAGGCACCGATATTTCCATAGGCTTTGGCCTGAGCAGGATTGTTGGAATTGCGTGGATTGTAGACAAAGCCTGCATTTAAGTCAAGTACCGGTCCGAACAGTATCTTCAGTCGTTCATTGATTTGGAATTGGTAATGCAGAGCATAACTCCAATTCAGCATTCCCGTATAAAAATAAGATGTACCAGAGGTATTCTTCGTATATGAGGTATATGCTTGTAGAATGTTCTGAGAAGAGACATTTCCGTCCATCAAGCGAGTCATGCGCATGCTTTCCCTAAGAATTCTGATTTCACAGCCTTTATATTCCAGGGGTGACAGGTATGTATCCAGTACATTGGTATATCCGGCACCGAACAGCATGGAACGCATAACATATCGGTTAGCCCGTAAACTGTCCTCTTGTGCCTGAACGAGCATGGCAGAGAACAGTACGAGCAAAAAGACTATCGTTTTTTTCATGTTCTTAGAAAAGTTTCATTTGTCCGTTCTCTTCTTCTTCTTCCGGAACATTGGTATCGACAGAATCATTATCATCATCTTCTTCCAGTATTTCTGGTTCGGGCATGCGGGTTGGTTCGAGTTCCTCAATACGGTCGACTGAATAGGTCGTCAGGCGTTTTCCTTTTGCCTTAAAACTCTTGACTCCAACAAAGTCACTGGCCTCGATAATCTGTGCTTCTCGGAAACTGTCATGTCCGCCAAATATGACTTGTATGCGAGGATAAACCTGCTGAGAGAGAAGAATCTGTTGATTGTGTTTATTCTCTCCTAAATAATTCTGACGTTTGGATGAAGCTTCAAAGGTAAACCGTTTCAGATAGGGATAGTTCTGTTGATCCGCATCATAAAGTACAGCTGTCCATACTTTTTCTGCTTCGAATTTCTCAATGTATTGTATATCCGGATCATAATGGTTGTTCAGATCAAAATCTGTTGTATAGAAGTCTCCATTTTTATGAATTACCAGGATACAGTCACTGCTTTGGAATTCACCTAAATATTGTCCGCGTCCATCATAATTCAGACGTAACACATCGTGATCAAACCAAACCTTTCTTCCTCCTAGGGTTGATCCTCCACGTTGTTTCAGAGTAATCTTGTGTACTTCAAATTTAGTCAGCAGATTTCCCATCGACTGGCGTCCCTTGATATTGATTTCACTGAAATCCCTTTCAAAGATCAGTTTTTTAATTCTGGGATTAGGACGGAGCGTTACTTTGATGATTTCGGCTTCTCCGTTCGGATTAGCACTGAAATAGACGATCTTTGAACCCGGATTACCTTGAGTAACGTCATATTCACGGTCACGGATCATTGATGTAACGTTGAAACGCTTGATGTAATGGAAGCCTTCTTTGCCGTCACGATAGATGACATTGTAGATAGTTCTCTTATCATTTTTCTTGAAGATGTTGACATACAAAATGTTCTTTCCGACAAACAACTTGTCTGAAATGCGTACGATTTTATACTTCCCGTCTTTATAGAAAATAATGACATCGTCAATGTCTGAGCAGTTACAGATGAACTCATCTTTTTTCAAGGCGGTACCGATAAAGCCTTCTTCGCGGTTGATATATAGTTTTTCGTTAGCTTCTACTACTTTGGTTGCTACAATCGTATCGAAGTTTCTGATTTCAGTACGGCGTGGGAAATCTTTTCCGTATTTGTTTTTCAGATGACGGTACCATTCGATGGTATATTCTGTCAGATGGGCAAGATGGTTGTCTATTTCCTCAATTTCTGCTTTCAGACGGGCAATCAGTTCGTCTGCTTTATCCTTATTGAATTTCAGGATACGTGCCATTTTGATTTCCATCAGGCGAAGAATATCTTCCTTAGTCACTTCACGCACAAATTGCGGATAGAAAGGAGTCAGGCGTTCGTCAATGTGTTCGCAGGCAATGTCCATGTTTTCAGCTTGCTCAAACTGTTTGTCCTTATAGATACGCTCTTCGATGAATATCTTTTCCAGCGAAGCGAAATGCAGGGTTTCCAGTGTTTCGTTCTTCTGGATTTCCAGTTCTTTCCGGAGCAAGTCACGTGTATTATTGACGGATTTCCTCAGTACGTCACTGACTGTCAGGAAGTGAGGCTTCTTGTTGTCGATCACACAACAGTTGGGCGAAATATTCACCTCGCAGTCTGTAAAGGCATACAATGCGTCCAGGGTCTTGTCAGACGATACTCCTGGAGCAAGATGAATCAGAATTTCTACCTTGCGGGCCGTATTGTCGTCTACTTTGCGGATTTTGATTTTGCCTTTTTCAATGGCTTTCAGTATAGAGTCAATCAGTGAAGAGGTCGTTTTTCCATAAGGAATTTCACTGATGCATAAAGTCTTGTTGTCTAACTTGGAGATTTTAGCCCGGACACGTACTACACCACCTCTCTCCCCGTCATTGTAGCGGGAAACATCAATAGAGCCACCTGTCTGAAAGTCGGGATAAAGCTTAAATTCCTCTCCATGTAAGTATGCAATGGCTGCATCACACAGTTCGTTAAAATTGTGTGGCAGGATTTTGGAAGAAAGGCCCACAGCAATACCTTCTACTCCCTGAGCCAGGAGTAATGGGAATTTAACCGGAAGCGTTACCGGTTCTCGGTTTCTTCCGTCGTATGAGGCTTGCCATTCTGTTGTTTTAGGATTGAAGACAACATCAAGTGCGAATTTCGACAAGCGTGCTTCGATGTAACGTGGAGCAGCTGCGCTGTCACCTGTTAAGATATTTCCCCAGTTCCCCTGACAGTCTATGAGCAGTTCTTTCTGGCCCAACTGAACGAGTGCGTCACCGATGGAAGCGTCGCCATGAGGATGGAATTGCATGGTATGCCCAACAATATTGGCTACTTTATTATATCTTCCGTCGTCCAAACGCTTCATGGAGTGAAGAATGCGTCGTTGTACAGGCTTCAGACCGTCATTGATGTGAGGGACGGCACGTTCCAGTATAACATAGGAAGCATAATCCAGAAACCAGTTCTGATACATGCCGCTAAGCTGGTGTTTGACTGCTTCGTCAGTTTGATCAACAGGCTTGTAGTCTGAGTGTCCCTCTTTTTCCGGGAGTTTGTCAGTATCTTTGTCAAATGTATCTTCGCTCATAAATCAAAATTAAACTATGGAGACAAAAATACAATTTTTTTCGGATATGCAGGGCGAAAAATCTTTTCATTTCCTTTATCTGGCAGATGAAACGTCCTGCCGAAACGATTTTAGTACAGGCACAGTCAACGGAATAGCCAGCAGGAAAGAACATAAGTCGGATACAGCCTGACACATTTCAACTCCTTGTAACCCCAGAAAATAGGGAAGGAGGAGAATAAATGGAATAAAGAATAATCCCTGACGGGCAGAAGACAACAGGACGGCGCGTACCGGCTTGCGGATCGTTTGCAGCAGCATGTTACAAAGAATAACCCAGGCTCCAAGCGGAAGAGTTATTAATTGCCAGCGTAAGGCACGTGCTCCGATTTCGATGACCAATGGATCTTCTTTTCGGAACCACGCTACGACTTCGGGAGCATAGATATAGCCTGCAATGGCACAAAAGGTCAGAAAAATGACTCCTGTCTTGACGGCAAACCAGAATCCTTCCCGAACCCGTCTGTATAGTCCTGCACCATAATTGAAACCGCATACTGGTTGAAAACCTTGTCCAAATCCGATGACAAAAGAATTGATGAACATGCAGATTCTTGTAACAATGGACATCCCGGCAATGGCTGCATCGCCATAGACCCCGGCTGCAACATTCAGCAGAATCGTGGAAATACTGGCCAGGCCCTGACGGCAAAGTGACGGACTTCCGCCGTAAATAATTTCTTTGAAAAAGGTAAGGCTTGGAGTGAAATTGCGGAAATGAATGCGGATATTTTCTCCTTTACTGTCCATATAGAGCAGGATGAGAAAACTGGAGATTTGGCTGGTGAATGTGGCCCATGCTGCTCCGGCAATTCCCATATCGAAAACAAAAATCAGTAATGGGTCGAGTCCGATATTCAGGACGGCTCCGACAATGATTCCCACCATGGCATATACAGCATTTCCCTGAAATCGCATTTGATTGTTAAGTACTAGCGAAGAAGCCATGAAAGGAGCTCCCAGCAGGATTATGCCCAGATATTGTTCAGCATAGGGGAGAATAGTGGGAGTTGAACCCAATGCCAGACAAATCGGACGTAGAAAAATCAGTCCCAATACCATGATTAATATACCGGCAAAAAAGGCATAGAAAAAACCGGTTGATGCCATTTTCTCAGCGCTCTTGTAGTCTTGTGCTCCCAGTTTACGGGAAATATAATTTCCTGAACCGTGTCCGAAGAAAAAACCGAAAGCCTGGATAATGGCCATGATGGAAAATGAAATACCTACGGCAGCAGTAGATTGAGTGTTGATTTTTCCAACAAAATAGGTATCTGCCATGACATAAAAAGAAGTGATCAGCATACTGACTATGGTCGGGATGGCCAGCTTTCCGATCAGGCTGGGGATGGGGGCCGTAGTCATTTGGGTATATTTGTTCTGTGTGGCTTGTTTCATAAATTTTACTTTTAGGGGAATTCCTTCTGAAAGGCCAAAGTGTCACAATGAACATTTTTCTTGCCGTAAAGGCTTTCCTGATAGGGCCTATCCTGAAATGAACGGACAAAATTACAAAAAAATCTACTCTTCATGGTAAGAACGACCGCTAATCATCCTTAAATTCATAAGATAAATTAATATACCTATCGTGCTTTTTACTTATAAAATCCGTATCTTTGCGCCGTCTGAGTGAAGAAAATATATAAGAAAAATCAAATAAATTAGAGAAATGGCACAAGAAGACGTTTTTAAGAAACTGGTTTCACATTGTAAAGAGTATGGTTTTGTTTTCCCGTCAAGTGAAATTTATGACGGACTGGGAGCCGTATATGATTATGGACAAATGGGTGTGGAACTGAAAAACAATATCAAGCAATATTGGTGGCAGAGTATGGTGCTGTTGCACGAGAACATCGTAGGTATTGATTCTGCTATTTTTATGCATCCTACTATTTGGAAGGCTTCCGGACATGTGGACGCGTTCAATGATCCTCTGATTGACAACCGCGATTCTAAAAAACGTTATCGTGCCGATGTGCTGATTGAAGACCAGCTTGCCAAATATGATGAAAAAATCAATAAGGAAGTAGCCAAGGCTGCTAAAAAGTATGGTGAAGCATTCAATGAAGTTGAATTCCGTAGCACCAATGCCCGTGTATTGGAACATCAGGCTAAACGTGATGCTTTGCATGAACGCTATGCACAGGCTATGAATGCCGGACCGGATTTGAATGAACTCCGTCAGATCATTCTGGATGAAGAAATTGTTTGTCCGATCTCCGGTACAAAGAACTGGACTGAAGTTCGTCAGTTCAACCTGATGTTCTCTACAGAAATGGGTTCTACTGCCGATGGTGCCATGAAGATTTATCTTCGTCCGGAAACAGCGCAGGGTATTTTTGTAAACTACCTGAATGTACAGAAGACCGGTCGTATGAAGATTCCTTTCGGTATCGCTCAGATTGGTAAGGCTTTCCGTAACGAGATTGTAGCCCGCCAGTTCATTTTCCGTATGCGTGAGTTTGAACAGATGGAGATGCAGTTCTTCGTAAAACCGGGTACTGAACTGGAGTGGTTCAAGAAATGGAAAGAAACTCGTCTGAAATGGCATAAGGCATTAGGTTTCGGTGATGATCATTACCGTTTCCATGATCACGATAAACTGGCACATTATGCCAATGCTGCTACAGACATTGAATTCCTGATGCCGTTTGGATTCAAGGAAGTGGAAGGTATTCACAGCCGTACCAATTTTGACTTGAGTCAGCATGAAAAGTTCTCAGGCAAGAGTATTAAATATTTTGATCCGGAAATCAACGAATCATACACTCCGTATGTAATTGAAACTTCTATCGGTGTTGACCGTATGTTCCTTAGCATCATGAGCGCAGCTTATTGCGAAGAAACACTGGAGAATGGTGAAACTCGTGTGGTATTGAAATTGCCTGCAGCTCTGGCTCCGGTGAAACTGGCGGTGATGCCGTTGGTGAAGAAAGACGGCCTGCCCGAGAAGGCGCGTGAGATTATGAATGACCTGAAGTTCCACTTCCATTGCCAGTATGATGAAAAGGATTCAATCGGTAAGCGTTATCGTCGTCAGGATGCTATCGGTACTCCTTACTGTATTACGATTGACCATCAGACACTGGAAGATAATTGTGTTACTCTGCGTAACCGTGACACAATGAAACAGGAACGTGTGGCAATTTCTGAATTGAATAATATTATTGCAGACAAGGTAAGCATTACCAGCTTGCTGAAAACTTTGCAATAATAATCCAAGTTTGTGATTATGAATAAATTTGTAACTTGGTTAAATGCCTTGCTGCTCTTCTTTTCTTTGGGATTTGTATCTTGTGCCAAAGACACGGTTGTTGCAGATCCTTATGCGGATTGGCAGGTTCGTAACGAGCATTATATAGATTCAATTGCGGATGTGGCTCATGCCAATGTTACCGGTGATTGGGAAATCTATAAGAATTATAAACTGGATTTTGTAGAACCGGGAGTCGGTATTGTTAGTCCGGAACTGGGTGTCGCTGATTATGTCTATGTACAGTACATAGAGAAAGGATCAGGAACTGTTCCTCTTTACACTGATTCTGTTTCGGTTAATTATGAAGGAATGTTGATCGACGGTACAGTATTTGATACTTGTCTGGATGATAAGATTTATGATCCTATAACGTTTGCCTTGAATGATACTGGCTTGCGTGAAGGCTGGAAAGTTGCTTTCCAGCATATTCCTGCCGGTTCTCATTTCAAACTTTATATTCATCCGGATCTGGGATATGGAAATGCTGATTATAGAGACATTCCGGCATCATCCGTTTTGATCTTTGAAATAAAATTTCAGGAAGTAATTCATCCTGTGGGACCGGATGGGCGTGCTCTTCCGCTCCTGGAAGATGAAGAATCCTGATATATGTAGGCAGATGGTCTTTATCTGACCGTTTGTCGTCTGGCGGATCGCATGGTTGAACAGTTTTCTCCATGCGGTCCGCTTTTTGTGTAAAGAGGTAGTTTTTTACTTCATCCTCTCTTTTTTTTCGTTCACCTCCCGATTTGTCTGCTTCGCCGGATTCTTCTTTAGCTTCAGCAGGGTCCGGATTAATTTTGTAAGGTGTAAAATTGATTTTATTAACTAACAGACAAATAAAATGTTTAGGGAGATTGTAAGCTTTTCTATCAGGAAGAAGATGTTTGTGGTGTTGACAACACTTCTTTTATTGGCGGGAGGTATTTATTCCATGTTGACCTTACCGATTGATGCTGTGCCGGACATTACGAATAATCAGGTACAGATTGTTACCGTATCGCCGACATTGGCTCCTCAGGAAGTGGAGCAGTTAATCACGTTCCCCATTGAGATTGCCATGAGCAATATTATGAATGTGGAGGAAATCCGTTCGGTTTCCCGTTTCGGACTTTCACTGGTAACCGTTGTTTTCAAGGAAGATGTCCCGGTGTTGGATGCCAGGCAGTTGATTAATGAGCAGATACAAACCGTATCAGGAGAAATTCCTGCAGAACTGGGGACTCCGGAGCTGATGCCTATTACGACCGGCTTGGGTGAGATTTATCAGTATGTGCTGAAAGTAGCCCCGGGCTATGAAAAGAAATACGATGCGATGGAACTGCGTACAATTCAGGACTGGATTGTGAAGCGACAGCTTTCCGGTATACCCGGTATTGTCGAGATCAACAGTTTCGGAGGTTATCTGAAGCAGTATGAAGTAGCAGTTGATCCTGACGCTTTGTACTCCTTGAATATTACCATCGGAGATGTATTCTCAGCCTTGAGCCGGAACAATCAGAATACGGGAGGAAGTTATATTGAAAAGACTTCCAAGGCTTATTATATCCGTTCAGAAGGTATGATCGGTGATCAGAAAGACATTGAACGGATTGTGGTGACCAACCGGGGAGGAATTCCTGTGCATATCAGTGATATCGGTACGGTTCGTCTGGGAGCCCCGAAACGTTTCGGAGCGATGACCAAAGACGGCGAAGGAGAATGTGTCGGCGGCATTGCCATGATGCTGAAAGGAGCCAATGCCAATGTGGTTACTCAGGAATTGGAAAAACGGGTGGCTCAGGTTCAGAAGATGTTGCCGGAGGGAATCAGTGTTGAACCTTATTTGAATCGTTCAGAATTGGTTAACCGGAATATTTCGACAGTTATCCGGAACCTGATAGAGGGAGCAGTTATTGTCTTTCTGGTTTTGATTATCTTCCTGGGAGATGTCCGTGCGGGAATGATTGTAGCTTCTGTCATTCCGCTGGCCATGCTGTTTGCCTTCATTATGATGCGGATCTTTGGAGTTTCAGCCAACTTGATGAGTTTGGGTGCCATAGATTTCGGTATTGTGGTCGATGGCTCCATCGTCATTCTGGAAGGAATTCTGGCCCATATTTATAGACGGCAGATGGCAGGCAGAAAGTTGACCCGGAAGGAAATGGATCAGGAGGTGGCGAAAGGAGCCGGAAATGTAGTCCGTAGTGCAACCTTTGCAGTGTTGATTATCCTGATTGTCTTTTTCCCGATTCTGACTTTGAGTGGTATTGAAGGCAAGTATTTTACCCCGATGGCCAAGACGCTGGTATTTTGTATCATCGGTGCACTTTTACTTTCGCTTACTTATGTACCCATGATGGCTTCTGTATTTCTGAAGCGGACTGTTTCCGTAAAGAGAACACTGGCCGACCGTTTCTTCGACTGGCTGAACAGAGGATACCGGCGGACTTTGGATTTCTGTCTGAAGCATATTTGGGGAACAATTGTTTCTGCATTTGCCTTGTTGATCTTTTCTTTGTTCCTGTTTACCCGGTTGGGAGCGGAGTTTATTCCGACATTGGATGAAGGTGATTTTGCCATGCAGATGACTCTTCCGGCCGGAAGTTCCTTGAGCAAGAGTATTGAAATATCCTTGCAGGCTGAGAAACGCCTGAAAGAAGATTTCCCGGAAATCAAGCATGTTGTAGCCAAGATCGGTACGGCTGAGGTTCCGACTGACCCGATGGCCGTTGAAGATGCCGATGTAATGATTGTCATGAAACCGTTCAGTGAGTGGACTTCAGCTTCAAGCCGTGCTGAGATGGTCGAAAAGATGAAGAAATCACTTGAGTCCGTCAAAGGAGCAGAGTTTAATTTCAGTCAGCCTATCCAGCTGCGTTTCAATGAACTGATGACCGGAGCCAAGGCCGATATTGCCATTAAGCTTTACGGAGAAGATATGGACGAATTGTACCGCAAGGCCAAAGAAGCTGCTGAATATGTAGAACAGATTCCCGGTGCATCCGATGTATTGGTTGAACAGGCTATGGGATTACCTCAGTTGCTGATTCATTATGACCGGAGCAAAATTGCGCGGTATGGAATTGATATTGAGGAACTGAATACCATTATCCGTACAGCCTATGCAGGAGAGACTGCCGGAGTCGTTTTTGAAAATGAGCGGCGTTTTGATCTGGTAGTTCGCCTGGATCAGGAAAAAGTGCGTGATCTGAATCTGGATAAACTGTTTGTCCGTACCGTAGAAGGTATTCAGATTCCGGTGAGTGAGGTGGCAAGTATAGATCTGGTGAATGGCCCGTTGCAGATTAATCGTGATGCCACGAAGCGCCGTATTGTAATTGGAGTGAACGTGCGTGATGCCGATATCCAGCAAGTGGTTTCTGCCATTCGTGAGTCTTTGGACAAGAATGTCAAGCTGAAGCCGGGATACTATTTTGAGTATGGTGGCCAGTTTGAGAATCTCCAGAATGCCATTCGTACACTGACACTGGTCATCCCGATTGCTTTGGTATTGATTTTGTTGCTTCTTTTCTTTGCATTCAGAAGCGTAACCTATTCCCTTGTGGTCTTCTCTACGGTTCCGCTGTCTCTGATCGGAGGTATTCTGGCCTTGTGGGTACGCGGGTTGCCGTTCAGCATCTCGGCAGGTGTCGGATTCATCGCCTTGTTTGGTGTTGCGGTTCTGAATGGTATATTGATGATTAACCATTTTAATGATTTGCGGAAGGAGAAAGAATACACTATGTGTACAAATCGGATTATTCGGAAAGGGTGTCATCACCTGTTGCGTCCGGTCTTTTTGACAGGACTGGTTGCTTCTTTAGGTTTTGTTCCGATGGCTGTTGCCACATCAGCCGGAGCAGAAGTACAGCGGCCGCTGGCTACGGTGGTTATTGGAGGTCTGATTGTCTCTACCATCCTGACATTGATTGTGATTCCCGTATTCTATCGGCTGGTCAACGAAATTTCCCGTTTGTGGATGCGGAAACGTCGTCTTCCGGTTCGTAAAAGCGGACTGATGCTGGTTCTGCTGCTGGGTTGTTCCTTATCATCCTTTGCGGCAGACGGAGGCAAACCCGTTTCACTGGATGAGGCCATTCACATTGCGCTGGAGAACCATCCGCGTTTGAAGATGGCCACGGCAGAAATCAGTCGGGCACGGGCAACACGAGGAGAAATCTGGGACGGAGGAAGTACTTCGTTCAGTTATTCCTGGGGACAGTTGAACGGAGAATACCGCAACGACCACGAGTTGTCTGTGGAACAGCCTTTGGGATCATTGCTGACTCCTTTTTATAAGAATGCACTGGTCAATACGCAGGTGGAAAGAGGAGAAGCCTACCGGAACATGGTCAAGAAAGAAATCGTGGCCGAAGTAAAGCGTGCCTGGGCTTATTATCAGTATGCCTACAATTTGTATCAGCTGTACAATGAACAGGAGAGTCTGGCAGGAACTTTGCGTTCCAGTGGAGAATTGCGCTATCAGCAGGGCGACATCGATTTGTCTGAACGGAATATGATAACGACAATGGCTTCCGACCTGCATACCCGGTGGTTGCAGGCAAAGGATGAAGTCCGGCTGGCCGCCCGCCGGTTTGCCTGGGCCTGTTATGCCGATTCTGCCATTGTACCTCAGGATACTTCATTGTCTGTTCTTCCTTTCGATGAACGTTCTGCCCGGGAACTTTCACAAGATCATTTGAGTTACTTTTCCATGCAGGTCAAGGAAAAGAAGGATCTGTTGCGCATCGAGCGCAGTAAGTTCTTTCCGGAGTTCTCGGTAGGATATGCACAGCAAAAGATATTTCCGCTTCGGAAACTGGATTCCTGGATGGTCGGTATTTCTTTCCCGCTGCTGTTTTTCCCTCAGCAGAGCCGGAGCAAGCAGGCAAAAATAGACTGGCAGATTGCCAGCTATGAGGCCGATCAGAACCGGACTCAGTTGCAGAATAAGGTCGCAGACCTGCAGGGACGTATCAGCCAGCAGCGCAAGAGTCTGGATTATTACTCGGAAGCCGCCCTTCGCGAGGCAGATGCCTTGCAGGAAAGCTCGATGCTGAAGTTCCGTGAAAGTGAGATCTGTATTTCGGAACTGGTGCAGAGCCTGAATACAGTGAGAGAGATTCGTAAAGGATATATCGAGAATGTTTATAACTACAATGTCTCGTTGTTGGAAATGGAATTATATACAGAATAAACGAAAAGATATGAAACAGATTTGGATCGCATTAGCATTGTTGTTTGTAGCCGTGTCGTGTGGAAAAAGTTCAGATACGGCAGATGTAAAAGAAGAAACAACGCAGGAACGTACAGATACATTGGACATGGAATCAGATTCCGTAGATGCCGTGACGTCGGCTACTGCCGTGGCCAATGCCCCGTCTTTCAACGGAGTGATTATGCTTCCGCCGGAAAAGCATGCAACGGTTACGCTGATGATGGACGGAACGATTCAGGATATTCATTTGTTCCCCGGAGAGTATGTGAAGAAGGGAGAGGTTATCGCCACATTGAAAAATCCCGATTTTATCCGTCTTCAGCAGGAGTATCTGGATGCTTCGGCTCAGGTGGAATACCTTGAAAAGGAGTATGCCCGTCAGCAGAATCTGACTTCCCATGAAGCTGCCTCACAAAAGAAACTTCAGCAGAGCAAGGCTGAATATCTTTCCATGAAAGCACGTCTGGATGCCAGTGTCTCCCAGCTGGAAATTTTAGGGATATCTCCTTCCGGCTTGCAGAAAGAGGGTATGCATACCTATCTGGAGATTAAGGCTCCGATCAGTGGTTATGTTACCAACATGCAGGTGAATGTCGGTAAATATTTCAATGTCGGTGAGCCGATCTGTGACGTGATAGACAAAAGTGCCCTGATGCTTCAGCTGACTGCCTATGAGAAAGATCTGGACAAACTGAAAGTGGGAGATACATTTGATTTTCATGTAAATGGAATGGGAGGAACTACTTTCAAGGCCACTTTGCTTTCCATCGACCAGATGGTGGACAATACGAATCGTTCTATCAAGATTTATGCGACCATCAATCATCCGGACGGTAATTTCCGCCCGGGAATGTATGTGTCTGCCCGAAAATCCGAAAAAAGTGAGTAATTTTGTTTCATGAAACTTTTCATGCCTAATAAATCTATATTGATCGTGAATGCCATCTCTGTCATGGTGGCATTCCTGATTCATTTGCCGGAAATGATTGCCTTGTCGGATATGATGCCCGATGAGGTGATCTTTCCGGGCATGCATTGGACGGATGTTTTCAATGAAGTGTTTTTCACCTATCTTTCCCTGCTGTTGCTGTTTTTCCTGAATGAACGTTTGTTCCGCTTCGGTGACACTCGGGTGAATATGGGATGGAAAAAACTGTTGTTGTCCTTTCTGGTAACCTGGATTGCCAGCAACCTGCTGGGAAAAGGCTTCGTGGCTCTTCATCAGCATTTTGATATTCCGGCCATTGATGCCTTGTTGCATCATTATCTGCATCCGTTGAGAGACTTTCTCATTTCTGTTGTGGTGACCGGAAGCTGCTATTTAATGTATCAGAACCGGAAAAGCAACATGGTACTGCTGGAGAATCAGCAGTTACGGACCGAGAACATTGCCAATCAGTATGAGACTTTGAAGAACCAGCTGAATCCGCACATGCTGTTCAATTCGCTGAATACGCTGTCCACGCTGATCCGGGAATCTTCAGACAAGGCGCAGGATTATTTGCAGGAACTCTCCCGGGTTCTGCGCTATACCTTGCAGGATAATGATTCCCATTCCGTTACTCTGGCTGAGGAAATGGACTTTGTACATGCTTATTTGTATCTGCTGAAGATGCGTTATGAAGAGAATTTGAATTTTGACATTCGTATTTCCTCTGATGCATTGCAAAAGAAACTTCCTCCCATGGCCGTACAGATGCTTGTGGAGAATGCCGTCAAGCACAATGAAATCAGCCGGCGTCATCCGCTGACGGTTGCCATTTCAACTTCCGGAGACTGGATTACGGTAGAGAACCGGATTCAGCCCAAACTGACGGGAAATACGGGAACCCGGATCGGGCTGGACAATCTGGCCAAGCGTTACCGGCTGCTGTTTAAACAGGAAATTGTGGTGAAAGAGGAAAACAGTTGTTTCATTGTTAGGCTACCGCTGATATGAAAACATTGATTATAGAAGACGAAAAGGCTGCCTTGCGTAATCTGAAGGCCGTTATTAACGAAGTTTCTGCCGGGCTGGAAATTATCGGGGAGACAGACAGCATTGTGGATACCATCGAATGGTTTCAGACCCATCCGATGCCGGAACTCGTGTTTATGGATATTCATCTGGCAGACGGTTCGGCTTTTGAAGTATTTGAGCATGTGGAGGTGAAATGTCCGATCATCTTTACCACTGCCTACGATGAATATGCTTTGCGGGCTTTTCATGTCAACAGCATTGCCTATCTGCTGAAACCGATCAACCGGAATGATTTGCAGAATGCACTGGACAAACTGGAGACCTTGTGCGGTACTGCGGGCGGACAGACCCCGCCTTTCGATTTTATGAAAGTCATGCATGAATTGAAGAAAGAGGAGAGTTACAAGACCCATTTCCTGGTACCGGCCAAAGGAGACAAACTGATTCCCATATCTGTAAACGACATTCTGTTTTTCTATATCAGTGACGGAATTGTCAAGGCGGTTGACCGGCATGCAGATGCATATATCTTTTCGCAGTCGTTGGACGAGCTGGTGGAACTGCTTAATCCGCGTGATTTCTTCAGAGTAAACCGTCAGTATCTGATCGCAAAGAAAGCCATTACGGATGTCAGCCTGTGGTTCAACGGGCGGCTGGTCATCAATCTGAAAGTCCCGGTTCCGGAGAAGATCATTGTCAGCAAAGCGAAGGTTTCGGAGTTTAAGGACTGGTTTTAAGTCTTCTTATTTTCGGATTTACCTCATTTTCGGTCAGTTTTCTCATATTTTTATCTTATCTTTGCCCCGCTATCACAAAGATAAGAAGATAAATGGAACGGAAACTGAAATCATATTTTTTGCTTGTCGTCAGCATACTTATGCTGGTGGCCTCAGTTTTTCCGCACCATCATCACGATTTATACTTCTGTGTAGCCCATGATCTGGAGACTTGTCCGGCTTCAGTGGAATGTCCGGATCACCTGCATCATACGGGTGATGAAGACAATCATGCATGCACTTCTTCATGCGTGACTCACTTTGCTTTTTCCGCTCCTGACAGTCACGGAACGGATCTTTCGCCAGCTTACAGTTACAGTCTGCTGATCTATCCTTTTTTGCTTACCCTCGAACGTTTGTCTTCGTTCGAAAATGATTTGCCTTGTCCCTATTCTGCTTATATAGAGCGTCTGCACGCCCGGCATTTCGTGGCGTCTTCGGGACTGCGTGCACCTCCCTGTTTTCTGTCCTGACATCTTTCCCGGCAAAGAATGTCCGGGAACTCTTTGCAACCTGCTTGCAAGGACAATCCTTTATTTTTGCAGTATAAATCTTCCGGAGGGCGGTCGTTCGGGGCTGTCGGTTCCGGAACAATGAAAAATTAATCTATGAAAAAATCTATCATTACAGGAGTATTAGCTGTTTTTTTATTGGGTTCCTGTGGAACTCATGAACACAACCATGCGGAAGAAGGCCATGACCACGAGGCTGAGGCAGCCCACGGTCATGACGAGCATGATCACGAGGCGGAAGAAGCTCACAAGGGAGCTTCCAATGAAATTGTACTGACACCGGAAAAGGCTGAAGCTGCCGGTGTGAAAGTTGAAACGGTGGAGCCCGGTACTTTCCGTCAGGTGATTCCGGTAAGCGGACAGGTGATGGCTGCCCAGGGAGAAGAAGCCGTGGTTGTAGCCAATATGTCTGGTGTCGTTTCTTTTTCCGGACCAGTCACCGAAGGTATGCAGGTTGCTCAGGGAAGCAGTCTGCTGACCTTGTCTTCCGAAACTCTTCAGGACGGAGACCCTCTGAAGCGGGCACGTATTGCGTATGAGGCTGCCCGGAAAGAATATGAGCGGGCCGGAAAACTGGTGGAAAGCCAGATTGTTTCTCAAAAAGACTTCAATGTCATCCGTGAGAATTATGAGAATGCACGGCTGGCCTATGAAGCTCTCTCTCCCAGCAGCAATGGAAAAGGTGTGGCTGTCAAGTCACCGATGAGCGGATATGTGAAGTCCTGTCTGGTGAAAGCCGGTGATTATGTAACGGTCGGTCAGCCGTTGATGACTGTAACCAAGACCAGACGGCTGCAGCTGAAGGCTGAAGTTTCCGAACGTTATTATCCGGCATTGCAGCAAGTGTCGTCTGCCAATTTCAAGACTCCTTATTCGGATCATGTTTACCGGCTTGATGACTTGCAGGGACGCCTGCTGGCTTACGGAAAGGCTTCTGCTGAGGCTTCTTTCTATGTGCCGGTAACGCTTGAGTTCGATAATCGCGGCGATGTTGTTCCCGGCTCGTTTGTAGAAGTGTGGTTGCTGGGACGCGAACGTCAGGGAGTGATCAGTCTTCCTGTTTCTGCACTTACAGAAGAACAGGGACTGACTTTCGTCTATCTTCAGCTGGATGCTGAATGCTATCAGAAACAGGAAGTCAGGACCGGTGCTACGGATGGTGACCGTGTAGAAATCCTTTCCGGACTGAAAGGCGGAGAGAAAGTCGTTACTCAGGGAGCCATTCATGTGAAACTGGCTTCGGCCTCCAATGCGATTCCGGGTCATACCCATAACCATTAATTCCTGAAACGATGCTGAACAAGATTATACATTTTTCGCTTCAGAACCGCCTGCTGGTTCTGGTGGCATCCATCTTGCTGCTGGTCGGCGGAACGTATATGGCGTTCCATACCGAAGTTGATGTCTTTCCGGATCTGAATGCTCCGACGGTAGTGGTCATGACCGAGGCCAATGGTATGGCAACTGAGGAAGTAGAACAACTGGTTACTTTCCCGATTGAAACGGCTGTAAACGGTGCAACTGGTGTTCGCCGGGTGCGTTCGTCTTCGACTACCGGCTTCTCTGTCGTATGGGTTGAGTTCGACTGGGATACGGATATTTACCTGGCCCGCCAGATTGTTTCCGAGAAACTGGCGGCTGTAGACGACGCTTTGCCTGACAATGTAGGCAAGCCGACACTGGGTCCCCAGTCTTCCATTCTGGGAGAATTGCTGATTGTCGGACTGACGGCAGACAGCACGTCCATGCTCGATCTCCGTACACTGGCAGACTGGACTATCCGTCCGCGCCTGCTCTCTACGGGAGGTGTGGCACAGGTTGCCGTGCTGGGAGGTGATATCAAGGAATATCAGATCCTGATTCATCCCGAACGCATGAAGCATTATGGCGTGACGCTGGCTGAAGTGATGGACGTGACACGGAGCATGAACCAGAACACCAGCGGTGGAGTGATTTATGAATATGGCAATGAATACATTGTGCGCGGCGTACTGGCGACAACCGACATCGAGCGGATGGGGCGCGCCGTTATCAAGAATATCGGCGGAGCACCGGTCACGCTGAGTGATGTAGCCGACGTACGCATCGGTGCCCAGCAGCCGAAACTGGGTCTGGCTTCCGAAAAAGGAAAGCCCGCCGTTCTGATTACGGTGACTAAACAGCCCAATACCGGTACCATTGAACTGACTGAAAAGCTGGAAGCAGCCCTGAAGGACCTGCAGAAGAACCTGCCTGCCGATGTCCATATTTCGACCGACATTTTCCGTCAGTCACGTTTTATCGAAAGTTCAATCAGCAACGTACAGGAATCCTTGTATGAAGGTGCGATCTTTGTGGTAATCGTACTCTTCCTTTTCCTGGCAAATACCCGTACCACACTTATTTCACTGGTAACTCTGCCGTTGTCTCTGGTGGTAGCCATCCTGGTATTACACTACATGGGACTCAGCATCAATACCATGAGTCTGGGAGGTATGGCCATCGCTATCGGTTCGCTGGTGGACGATGCCATTGTTGACGTGGAAAACGTCTGGAAACATTTGCGTGAGAACCGCCTGTTGCCCGAAGGAGAACGGAGACCGGTTCGCGAAGTCGTATTCAATGCTTCGCGCGAAGTCCGTATGCCGATTCTGAACTCCACCCTTATCATTGTGGTCAGCTTCGTTCCCCTTTTCTTCCTGAGCGGTATGGAAGGCCGTATGCTGATCCCTCTGGGTATTGCCTTTATCGTTTCCCTCTTTGCTTCTACCATTGTAGCCTTGACGCTGACTCCGGTGTTGTGCAGCTATCTGCTGGGAACGGATCCGCGCAAGAAGGGCTTGCCCAAGGAGGCTTTTCTGGCCGTATGGCTGAAAAAATATTACGAACGCGGCCTGCTCTGGGCTTTGTCTCATAAGAAAGCTGTGCTGGGGGTGACTGTCGGACTGTTTGCTGTCGCTGTGGGATGTTTCTGTACGCTGGGAAGCAGTTTCCTTCCTCCGTTCAATGAAGGATCGTTCACCATCAATGTCAGCTCCATGCCGGGTATTTCTCTGGAAGAGTCAGACAAGATCGGACGTCAGGCCGAGGAACTGTTGCTGTCGATTCCGGAGATTCAGACCGTAGCGCGTAAGACCGGTCGTGCGGAACTGGACGAACATGCCCTGGGAGTCAACGTTTCCGAGATCGAAGCGCCCTTTGAACTGAAAGACCGTTCGCATGCCGAGGTGCTGGCCGATGTACGTCAGAAGCTGTCTGTGATTACGGGTGCCAACATTGAGATCGGACAACCGATCAGTCACCGTATTGATGCGATGTTGAGCGGTACGCAGGCCAGCATTGCGATCAAGCTGTTCGGTGACGATCTGAACCGCATGTTTACGATCGGTAATCAGATCAAGGATGCAGTTTCGGATGTGGAAGGTGTGGCCGACCTGAATGTGGAGCAGCAGATCGAACGCCCGGAACTGAAAATCATTCCCCGTCGGGAGATGCTGGCCAAGTATGGCATTTCTCTGCCCCGTTTCAATGAATTTGTAACGGTAAACATGGCGGGAGAAGTCGTATCGCAGGTCTATGAACAGGGCAAGGCCTTCAACCTGGTGGTACGTGCAGATGAAGATAACCGCGGTTCGATGGAGCGTATCAAGGACCTGATGATCGATGACGGACAGGGCCGCAAGATTCCGCTCTCGTACGTGGCAGATGTCGTTTCGGCCATGGGACCCAATACGATCAACCGTGAGAATGTGAAGCGTAAGATCGTGATCTCTGCCAACACCAGCGGACGTGACCTGCGCAGCGTGGTGAACGATATTCAGGAACGTGTCAACGAAAAAATTCAGTTGCCCGAAGGATATCACATTGAATATGGCGGACAGTTTGAAAGCGAACAGGCAGCCAGCCGTACCTTGCTGCTGACTTCTCTGATGAGTATTGTCGTGATCTTCCTGCTGCTTTACATGCAGTTCCACAATGCAGCCCAGAGCGGAGTGATTCTGCTGAATCTTCCGCTGGCCCTGATCGGAGGTGTGTTTGCCCTGATGCTGACGACCGGAGAAATGAGTATTCCGGCCATCATCGGCTTTATTTCACTCTTCGGTATTGCTACCCGTAACGGAATGTTGCTGATCAGTCACTATAATACCTTGCGCGAAGAACAGGGAATGGGACTGCGTGAAAGCATTGTCCATGGCTCTTTGGATCGTCTGAATCCGATTCTGATGACCGCCTTGTCGTCGGCACTTGCCCTGATCCCTCTGGCCTTGCGCGGAGGACTGCCCGGTAACGAAATCCAAAGCCCGATGGCCAAGGTTATTCTGGGAGGTCTGCTGACATCTACGTTCCTGAACGCCTTCATCATTCCTATTGTCTATGAATTGATGAACCGCCGGAAGGCCGGTAACTGACCGGATATCAGTCAATCTTGTTTAAATTGCTAAATTATGAACATCAAGAAAATATATTGGATACTGGCATTGGGAGGCGTTCTGACGGGAGCGCCCCTGCATGCCCAGACGATCGAAGCGGTGCTTCGTTCCGTGGAACAGAACAACAAGGAACTGCAGGCCGGACAATATGCGGCCGAGGCCGGTAAAATGGAAGTGCAGACGCAGAACAACCTGGAAGATCCGAGTGTGGAATACAGCCCGTTCTATGCCGACGGTGTGACCGGAATGGCCAGTTCCGAACTGGTGGTCAAGCAGGGATTTGAGTTCCCGACCCGTTATGTGGCACGCCGCAGTTCGGGCAAGTTGCAGCAGGAAGTCATTGACCGCCAGCACCGGCTTTTGCGGCAGGATGTCCTGCTGCGGGCCAAGAATCTCTGTCTGGATCTGATCGGACTGAATCAGGAACGCCTTTTGCTGGAGGAACGCCGGAAGAATGCTGACGAGCTGCTGGTACTTTTTGAGAAGCGGCTGAGTGAGGGCGATGCCAGTGCGCTTGAAGTCAACAAGATCAAGATGGAGCGCATGAATGTGCAGACCGAAGCCGCACAGAACGCGGCTGCCCACCGGACTGCCTTGCAGCAGTTGCTGGCCATGAACGGGAACCAGCCTCTGGAGTTTGACGAAACGTCTTATCCGAATGTGCCTCCTGTTGCAGACTATAATACGCTGTATGACGAGGTGATCGCCTCGGATGTTGCTTTGCAGACAGCCGATGCCCAGGTGCGTGCGGCCGAAAAAGAAGTGAGTGTCAACAAACAGAACTGGCTTCCCAGCATCGAAGTCGGTTACCGTCGCAATACGTCTATGGGCGAGAAAAGCAACGGTTTCCTGATCGGAGGAAGCCTTCCTCTGTTCTCGAACCGCAAGAAACTGAAAATTGCGCGCGCCCAGGCCAGCAGTGCCCGGATGCAGCTGGATAATACCCGCCTGCAGGTGGAAGCCCAGGTACAGGGAAAATTCAACGAGATGACCCAACTGCATGAGGCTATGCAGGCCTATGACATCCGTCTGATGCATCAGACTCTCCGTATGCTTCGGGATGCAGTGGAAGCCGGACAGCTTTCCATCATCGAATTTTATGTGGAAGCCGAGAATGTATATCAGAACCTTCAGGCTTATAACAAACTGGAGAACCAGTATCAGAAACTGATGGCGGAAATCTACAAGAACCGCCTGTAAACAGCAACCGGTAGCGGTCTGTCAGGAACTTCCGGATCATCCGGTTTTCCTGCGGTTCCGCTGCCGGTTGTCCTATACGAAAGGTTGACCGCACGATGAGCCCGCAACGACCGCACGATGAGGCTCAATCGACTGCACGATTCAGCCCCAACGACCGCATAATTCCAGCCCTTTCTTCAGAAGGCTTTTTCTGCTTCTTTATTCCTTCCTTTACCCTCTTCCATACGTCGCAGTTTCCTCTGAAAAAAGCCGGAGACGTTTTTATAAAAGCCCGAAGTCTTTTCCTTTAAACGCCGAAACGTTTTCTTTCATTCGCCGAAACGTTTTTTCAAAAGCCCGGCGCAGTTTCCTGAAAGCCGGAAGAACATGGGGAAGCAGACGTCGCAGCCGGTTCATAAAATGACTTTTTCCGCAAATTAATCTTCTTTCCGCACCTTTTTCCTCCTGTATTTTTCGTATTTTTGCCTGCTGATTAAAAGATTAATACATTTAGAGACATGCCGTTAAATTTACCAGACAGGCTTCCTGCCATTGATTTGCTGAAGGAAGAAAATATATTTGTGATTGATAATTCACGGGCCAGCACCCAGGATATCCGTCCGCTGAAGATTGTCGTGCTGAATCTGATGCCCATTAAAATAACCACGGAGACCGACCTGATCCGTCTGCTCTCCAATTCTCCCTTGCAGATTGAGGTCAGTTTCATGAAACTGAAGAGTCATACTTCCAAGAATACTCCCATTGAGCACATGAAAGCATTTTACCGTGACTTCGAACTGATGCGCGATGAAAAGTTTGACGGTATGATTATTACCGGTGCTCCCGTGGAACATCTGGAGTTTGAGGAGGTCAACTACTGGGAAGAGATCTCGGAAATATTCCGCTGGACCCGTTCGCATGTCACTTCTACATTCTATATCTGCTGGGCAGCACAGGCCGGACTATACTACCATTACGGAGTGCCCAAGCATCCGCTGGACCGGAAGATGTTCGGTATCTTTGAACATCACATTTGCGACGGTTTCCAGAAACTGCCGATCTTCCGCGGATTTGATGATGTTTTCCATGTTCCTCACAGCCGTCACACCGAGGTGCGCCGCGAGGACATAGAGCGCTGTCCTGCTCTTCAGATCATTTCCGAGTCGGCTGATTCGGGGGTACACATGGTGATGGCCCGCGGAGGACGTGAATTCTTCGTGACCGGACATTCCGAATATTCTCCTTATACGCTGGACGGAGAATACCGGCGTGACCTGGCGAAAGGCCTGCCCATTGACATGCCGAAAAACTATTACCGGAATGATGATCCCGAACAGGGACCGCTGGTACGCTGGAGAAGCACGGCCAACCTGCTGTTCTCCAACTGGCTGAATTATTATGTATATCAGGAAACTCCTTACGATATTAACGAAATCAACGAATGATCAGACAACGTCCTATCGAACTGCTGGCTCCAGCCAGGAACCTGGAGTGCGGCATGGAAGCCATTAATCATGGAGCGGATGCCGTTTACATCGGTGCTCCCCGTTTCGGTGCCCGTGCGGCAGCTGGAAATTCTCTGGAAGATATTGCCGCCCTGGTGCACTATGCACATCTTTACAATGCGCGTATTTATGTTACCGTCAATACGATTCTGAAAGACGACGAACTTCAGGACACGGAAGCCATGATCTGGGATCTGTACCGTGCCGGTGTGGATGCACTGATCGTGCAGGATATGGGGATTACCCGTCTGAAGCTTCCTCCCATTCCGCTGCATGCCAGTACGCAGATGGATAACCGTACGTCGCAGAAAGTGAAGTTTCTGGCTGAGGCCGGTTTCCGTCAGGTGGTGCTCGCACGCGAATTGACATTGGAAGAGATTGCGGCGATTCACCGGGATTGTCCCGACACGCCTCTCGAAGTTTTTGTTCATGGAGCCTTGTGTGTGAGCTACAGCGGTCAGTGTTACGCCAGTCAGGCCTGTTACGGCCGCAGTGCGAACCGTGGAGAGTGTGCCCAGTTCTGCCGGTTGGGATTCGATCTGGTGGATGCCGACGGGAAAGTGATTGTCCGCAATAAGCATCTGCTTTCGCTGAAAGATATGAATCAGAGCGAGAATCTGGAAGCCCTGCTGGATGCAGGAGCTTCGTCGTTGAAGATCGAAGGCCGCCTGAAGGATGTATCGTATGTCAAGAATGTGACGGCTTATTACCGTCAGCGTCTGGACGCGATTCTGAAGCGTCGCAAGGAATATTGCCGGGCTTCTTCCGGAAGTGTCCGGCTGGATTTCCGTCCGCAGCTGGACAAAAGTTTCAGCCGCGGCTTTACGGATTATTTTGTACGCGGACGCAATGCCGGCATTTTCTCGTTTGATACCCCCAAGTCTTTGGGTGAGGAGATGGGAACCGTCAAGGAAATCCGCGGTAATTACCTGACAGTGGCAGGTGTGAAACCCTTTAGCAACGGCGACGGCATATGCTTTCTGGATGAGCAGGGCCGTCTGCAGGGATTCCGTGTAAACCGGGTGGAAAACAACAAGCTCTTCCCGCAGGAAATGCCGCGTGTGAAGCCTAAGACCGTGCTGTACCGGAACTTCGACCAGGAGTTTGAGAAGCAGATGCAGAAGAAGTCTGCCGAACGGAAGATTGCCGTATCCATGACACTGGCTGAAAACAATTTCGGCTTTACGCTGAGTCTGGAGGACGAAGACGACAACCGCATCAGTGTAGTCCTGCCGCGTGTGAAAGAACTGGCCCGCACTCCGCAGGCAGACAACCTGCGCAACCAGCTGGGCAAACTGGGAAATACTCCCTTTGAATGTACACGTCTGGATCTGGTCCTGACGGATAACTGGTTCATTCCTTCTTCGGAAATTGCTGACCTGCGCCGCCGGGCTGTGGAAAAACTGCTGGAAGCGCGCCGCATCAATTATCCGGCAGAAATAGCCGTACTTCCCGTTACTCATCATGCTTTCCCTGAAAAGGAACTGACTTATCTGGGCAATGTGATGAACAAGGAAGCTTTCGGTTTCTATCATCAGCATGGGGTGAAACGGATTGCTCCCGCCTTTGAACAGGAAGCTCCCCGTGAAGCAGTCCTGATGTTCTGCAAACATTGCATCCGTTACAGCATGGGATGGTGTCCGCAGCACCAGAAAGTCCGTTCGCCTTATCGGGAGCCATTTTATCTGGTGAGCGGAGACGGACGCCGTTTCCGGCTCCAGTTTGACTGTAAGGCGTGTCAGATGAAAGTGATGGCTGAAGAATAAACGATGAAGAGATGAGGGGAAAATTGTTTTTGATCGGATGTCTGCTGCTGACGGTTATTCTGGCAGCCTGTCATTATCGGATTGCGGAGACCGTCGTCCCGACTGAGGGAAGGGAAGGAGCGGACTCTCTGGTGACCGACAGCTGTCTGTATTCGCTGAATGCGAACTTTCAGGTGACGGCAGACACTTTGTGGCTGCACCAGCTGCCGCTCACCGATTCAATTCCGGTTTGCCGGGATGATGAACTGGTGGTGGCTGAAATATCCGTTCACAGCGAAGACACGATCGGCCAACGGTGGGTAAAAGTGGCCCGCGATCAGTCCACGATCGGCTGGGTACGCGAAAAGGACTTGCTGAAAGAGGTTGTTCCGGTCGATCCGATTTCCCAGTGCATCCATTGGTTCAGCAGTTCTCACGCCTTGCCTTTCTTCATCATACTGGGTGTGTTTTTTCTGGCTTACGCTTATCGGGCGGTTCACCGGAAACAGATCCGTCTGATCTGGCTGAACGACATTGACAGTGTTTTCCCGATCACGCTTTCCTGGCTCATGGCTGCTGCTGCGACGCTATATAACAGTCTGCAGCATTTTGTGCCTGAGACCTGGGAGCGTTATTACTATAATCCGACACTGAATCCTTTTGAACTGCCGTTTATTTTGTCGTTGTTCATCATCAGCGTGGCGCTGATCCTGCTGGTATCAGTGGCATTGCTCGACGATCTTTTCCATCAGACTTCGCTGGAGGTTGCCTTCTTTTATCTGGTCGGTCTGGCAGCCTGCTGCATTTTCCTTTATATCTTTTTCACGATGGTCTGGATCTGGCTGGCTTATCTTTGCTTTGTGGCCTACACAGCCTGGTGTGTGTCCCGTCTTCGGAAATCGGGAGCCTATCCTTATGCCTGCGGAGCCTGTGGCGCGAATGCGGACAAAAGGAGTTTGTCCGCATTGTGGTGCCATCAATGAATAGTATCTCCTTCCGTTCCGTTGAAAGGAGCCGTCAGTTCGTCAATCAGTCTGGTATATCTGCTTCCGCATTGCTGGAGCCGTAGCCGGGCAGTCTGTGCGGTATGGAGGTAGCGTGTAATCGTTTTCTCCTCAACCGGCATGCCGCAGCGGAGAGCATTCTGGAGTCCGTCGCTTTGTGCATAGAGAATCCGTACCAGCTCTTCATCACAGGCCAGCAGCCGTTCCGGTGACAGGGTGAGATACCAGTCTGCATATTGGGTCCGGTCGGTATACCAGTCCATCCAATGCCTGATTCCCAGGGAAGTTTCTCCCAGCAGCTGGTAAAGTATGCCGATCCGGTCGGAATAACCATATTTATCGGTCTGTACGGCGGGATTCCGGATCTCCTGGCAACAGCGGTCGAGCAGGCGGCGGGCCCGCAGGGTATCTCCTTGCTGATAAAGACGTTCGGCAGTTTCCGTCATGATGCGTCGCAGGGAAAGTACCATCCGGATATTGGTTTCGTCCAGATACAGATCCGGGTCGTTCAGTCCTCCATACCGGAATTTCTCCATCAGGTTCCGGTAAGTTTTGTCCGTATCGATGGTAGCTCCGGCAGCCACAGCATCGTAAGGTACGATGCGTTGTGCCAGTCCTTCCTGTACCAGATTGCGGCTGATGTCCAGATATTCCTCGATTCTCATCGTGGAGGCGACGTAGAGCGGGCGTTCCCAGTTGCACGAACTGATCAGATCAATCAGCATCAGGCTGGAGCGGGTCAGGTAGCCTCGTCCTTTCAGACGGATGATCATGGTATCGGGGATTTCTGTGCCTTCGGGAATCAGCATCCCTGAACGGCGTACTGCCTCTTTGTCTACCGGAATATGGATTTCATCCGTCGGAATACAGCGTAAGTCGGCTTTGTCGCTTGTAAGCCAGTGGCGGACAATGTTCTTCCATTCCCAGGGATCTTCCCCGAAAGGCTTTTCATCAGGATGCTCCCGATAGAAAGTTTCAATCTGTTCTTTCAGGCGGATAGCAGTTCCGTTTTCATCCTGCCCGACAACAGGATTCACGCTGACCGCATCATTCACTCCGTCCCGGTAATAAGCCCGCGGAATGGAGAAGGGAAGTCCGGGCGAGCTGTAGGCCGGACGTTTCATCTGGTCTGCATACCAGCCTCCGCTCAGATACATCAGGTTGCAGACACGTGTATCGGTGCGTATGTTTTCCACTTCAGTGCTATACCACAGTGGGAAGGTTTCGTTGTCACCGTTGACAAACAGAACGGGGTTTCCTTTCTCCTGCAATGTGTACAGGTAATTCTGTCCCATGTCATGGCAGACCATTCTTCCGCTGCGGTCGTGGTCATCCCATGTCTGGCTTGCCATTTGCAGGGGAATCAGGATTCCCACTATTCCGGCCAGAAGAACGGCAGCCGCCGGTTTCAGTTTCCGTTTCAGCAGAGCAGCAATGCCGGCAACTCCCATTCCGGTCCAGATGGCAAAGGCATAAAATGAACCGGCGTATGCATAGTCCCGTTCACGTGGCTGGGTGGGAGCCTGGTTCAGGTAAAGAATGATGGCCAGTCCGGTCATGAGAAACAATAGCAGGACGATGTTGAACTGCTGATTTCCTTTCTGTCCTTTTCGCAGCTGCCAGCAGATGCCCAGTAAGCCCAGCAGCAAAGGAAGTCCGTAATATACGTTGTGTCCCTTGTTGTGTTTCTGCGAGTCGGGTAAAGCTTCCGGGTCACCGGTGAGATGCCGGTCGATGAAGGAAAAGCCGGTGATCCAGTTGCCGTGATCCGGTAGTCCGTTTCCCTGTACATCGTCCTGTCGGCCTACAAAGTTCCACAGGAAATAGCGGATATACATAAAGTTGACCTGATAAGTCAGGAAATAACGGAGATTATCCCAGGCCGAGGGAATCTCTATGGAAGTCATTTCTCCGGAAGCCTTGTCATAATAGGTTACGGTTTTTCCCTGCATGGTTCCCAGCCAGCTCTTATAAGCATCGGCATACTGGTCGTTATACATACGGGGAAACCATACGCAGGTTTCCGGCTGATATAGCGGTTTGAGTTTGTGTCCGGTTACTACATATTCGTGCCGGGTACTGTCAGCAGTCCAGTCTTTCCGCCGGTATTGCGGCTCTGTTTCCTGGTAGTCGTAGCTGAGGTATCCGTCTTTTTCCTTGAGAGCCCGTGGAGAAGCGAAGGTCGGTCCGTACAGAAGCGGGGTGTCACCGTACTGTTCACGCCCCAGATAGTCTTTGAGCGTGAAAGGGTCTTCGGGAGATTGCTGGTCCATCGGTGTATTGGCAGCCGACCGGATCAGAATGACGGCATATGACGAATAACCGACGGTCATCATCAGCAGACTGAAGCTTAGTACATGAAGTATGCGCCATGCGGTTCCTTCCGGATGTTGCCTGAGATAACGCCGGAGCAAAAAGAGACATCCGAAGGCAAGGATGGCTGAAAGTAGCACGGTAAAAAGGGTATTTCCCTGCATGGTGATGCCCAGCAGCAGGAGACTGAGCAGGAAAGCGAGGCTCATGCGCATCGGATGACTGGAACGGATGCTTTCGGCACAGCTCCAGATCAGGACTCCCATCAACAGCAGCACATAGAGCAGCATACCGGAGTTGTAGGCTGCATGAAGGCCGTTGACCAGAGCCAGTTCGAATTGTCCGGCCACTTTCATCACACCCGGAACAATACCATAAAGCACGAAGGCTACCAGCAGACAGGAAAGGAACAGGGCCAGTAAGGTACCTTTCAGGGTAGGTTGTTTCCATTTCCGGTAATAGAAGAGCAGTCCGGCAGCCGGAATGCAGAGTAGATTGAGCAGATGAACCCCGATGGACAGACCGATGAGATAGGCCAGCAGGATCAGCCAGCGGTCGCTTCGGGGAGAGTCGGCTTCTTCTTCCCAGCGCAGCATCAGCCAGAATGCTACGGCCGTGAAGAAGGAAGAGAAGGCATAGACTTCACCTTCCACCGCGGAGAACCAGAAGGTATCACTGAACGTATAGACCAGCGCACCGGCAAATCCGCATCCCATGATCAGAAAGATCTGTTCGGGCCGCAGGTTTTCTCCGTCTCCGTTACCGGCAATCAGCTGCCGGGTGAGATGAGTGATGGTCCAGAACAGAAACAGGATGCAGCCGGCACTCAGCAGGGCATTCATGATATTAATAAGAAGAGCTATTTGTGCAGGATCTCCGGCCAGTTGGGAAATGACATTACCGGTCAGCATGAAGAACGGAGCACCGGGCGGATGACCGACTTCCAGTTTGGCTGCCGAAAGGATAAATTCCGGACAATCCCAGAAGCTGGCAGAAGGTTCTACTGTCAGCGTATAGACGATGGCGGCCAGGATAAAAGATACCCATCCGCACACACGGTTGATGGTTCGATAGGATCGCATAATCAATCAGTTTGGTTTATGCGACAAAGTTACTCCGGATTGAAGAGACACTCAAGCAAGGGATGCGGACATTTAATGAGTCCGTTATCTTTTTCTACTTATTGATAATCAATAGGTAATATCTGATCAGTCAAGAACGGGCATGCGGACATTTGTCCGTCTCCCTATCCGCAGGAGGCTGCTTCTCTACAGGATGCTGATGGTAATTCAGCTTCCATTTTCTTCTGGATCCGGAACTTGGCTTTCGTGACAGATCCCGGTGAGATTCCGTAAAATATGGCCATTTGTCCGGTTGTGAATCCCAGGCGCATGAGGTAACAAAGTTCCCGGTCACGTCCGGTCAGTCCTTTTATTTTCCGGATCGTCTGAGAATATCCGTCATAGAGAATATCCATGAAATCAATCAGAACTTGCCAGTCCTCCTCACTGGAGACAGGCATGAAAGCCGGTTTGTTTTTCATCCGGTTCAACAGCTCCACGGCTTTCAGACTGTTTTCGGAAAGCAGTAACTGTTCCCGGTTACGGAGAGACTGCTCCTTTTCCCGCATCTGCTGTTCCTGTTGCAGGTAGTACGCCAGTTCTTCGTGGAGCAGGCGGTTTTCTTCGAGCGAAGCGTGGCTCTCTTCCAGCGTCCGTTGCAGTTCCCGGATATGTGTATGGCTGTTGAAAAGTTCGGTCTGGTAGTTTTCGATTTTCTTCCGGTTTTCGTCCAGCAGACTTTTGAACCACTGGATTTCTTTTTGCCGGCGCTGTTCTTCGTGCTTTTTGCGGCGGTAGGTGATGAACAGCAGGGTGAGCAGAAGCAAGATGATTCCCAGTCCGACAGACAGATGAGTCAGTCTTTCATTCCGGATCCGTTCAGCCTGCAGCTGAGCCTTTTGCTGTTTGTAGCGTGCCTCCCAGTTCAGCAATTGCTCACGTTCATATAGTGAACAGATGGAATCTTTCTGTTCGGCAAGGATTGATGAAGTCAGCCGGGTGCTTTCGGAAAGAAGGCCGGAAAGGTTGTTTTTGCTTGCAATCTGCTGGCTGAGTTCCTTAAAATAGCGGGCGGTGTCTCCCTGATTCAATAAAGTATAGTCGAGGCTGAGCCGGCTGGTCGTTTCGTACAGAAGCCGATGGTCTTCCGTACGTTGCGCAAGGTTGTAGCCTTTCCGATGGTTTTCAACAGCCTTCTCATAAAGGCCGTACCGGAAAAGCAGATCGCCTAACTGATTGTATGTATTGGCTTTTAACACTGTATCCCGTTCTTCTCCCAGCAGATCCAGGGCATCCCAGTAGCAGATCAGTGCCTGTTTGACCTTGTTTTCCTGTTCAAACCGTTTGCCGTCCTGCAGTAGCTGATGTACCTGGGTGGCAGTATTTTTACCGGAAGAACTTTCCTGCGGCGCACAGGAAGTAATTGTGATTGTCCATAACAGGAAAAACAAGTAAGGAAGGATTTTCATGGTAATTGTTTTAATGTCCGAACAAAATTAGAAAAAAATCGGAATATCCGGACTTTAAATCAGTTGGAATCTGTTGTTAAAGTTCAGGCGAAGATCCCCCTGTAACAACGGGACATCTTCGCCTGGACATCATGGAAGGATTTATTCAAAATCACTTTGCTGCTTCTCCACCTCTTTCAGTTTCAGACGGTTCAGTTCCTGCTGTAGCTGGTGGATCCGCTTTTCACAGTCGGATGTGCCAACGGACGTACTGGCAGAATTGCGTACATCTTTTGTTTCAGCTTCCCTGACTTCTTCCGGATTGGTAATGAGCGGATGAGCCGCCTTACGGGTCGGAATGATCAGTTCAGCCGATACGGGGGTATGTTTTCCTTGCCATACCACAGACGCACGCACTTTGATCTCTCCGGGAGTAGTCGTTGTGCGAACCAGTACAGGAGCGGTTCCCCACAAAACAGGACGCGGATTGGTAAAGGTTTCTTCATTGGCAATTAACTGGCCCGGACCTTCGATTTCAAACTGAATTTCATAATTGTTCAGGCGTTTGATATTTCCGTTATCGTCGCTGACTGCTGCGATTACCGTTACGATATCTGAACCATCGGCTGTGGCCTGTACCTGTTCATCGTCTGCCCATAACAGGAGTTTGGAAGGACGGCGTGAAGGCATAACCTTATGAGTAGCCACTACCTTTCCGTCGATCAGCCCTTCTGCAAGCAGATAAGAATCGGCATGCTTCCGGTCGCGTGCCAACTGCTTGTCATGCATCACATCGAATACATCCTTGAACGTAATAATGGGTGAGGGCATTCCTTCCTTGGTCTGCGGTTTGTGGTAAGTTTGTGTCTGGCCATCTTTGCAGAAAGTCAGGCGGACTTCTTCGCAATTGCTGTAGACTGTGACATCTTTGGGTGAGAAAGGAGTCATCGCATTGGCAATGTACACCATCGGTCCGTTGTCGGCAATCAGTTCCGGATTTTTTTGAGCCGGTCTTTGAGAGCAGAACATATAATAGGAAAGTTTAGGCTGGCGGAAAGCATCCATGATTCCTCCGTAGAACGGATCGGGATGATATCCCCGCTGATGGTCGAAAGAATGCCAGAGACATCCGCCAACATGCTGTCTCGGATTGCGGTAAAGAACATCGTAGCATGTGTATGGATAATCTGTTTTGGCATATCCTTGTGCCTGGACGAGCATCGGTACTTCTCCCCATCCCCGGTTGACACGGCTGGGGGAGTTGTGGGAGTTCCAGTCGTCTACATTGTCTCCCCATTCCCGGGTGAAATAACTGATATTGGGATCGAGTTTATCTGTATTGAATGCCCCTCCCATGCCGTTTAGCGGGTGAGTAAACTGAACCGGGAAGTATTCGTGTCCCAAAGCCGTGACATCACATCCGGCATAACAATACGGATAAGGGTATTCTTCTTTGAGGATGCTGACTACATTCTTGGCGAATTCTGCCGGATACCAGGTTTCATTCAGAATCGGTTCCCACATCCATACCGAAGGATGGTTGCGGTCACGGCGAACCATGTTCCGGATGTCGCTGTATACCCGTTCGGCAAAAATCGGAGCTTCGTTCCAGAACTGCCATCCCGGAGTATTGACGATGACGAAAAGTCCCAGTTCGTCACAAGCATCCATGAAGGCCGGATCCTGCGGATAATGGGCATTCCGGATGACACGTAAACCGGCGTCACGCAATTTCTTGGCATCTCGCCAGTGAAGACTGTTGGACAAGGCATTGCCGATTATGGCAAAGTCCTGGTGACGGTTTGCTCCGATCAGAGGTTCCGGATAAGGTTTTCCGTTTAACCAGAATCCGTCTTTTCCTTTGAATTCAATGCTTCGGATACCGATACGGCGACTGTATCCGTCTGTCACATGACCGTTCTTGTCTTTTACATAAACACGCAGCGAGTAAAGGTACGGAGAGTCGGGTGACCACAGGTGAGGATTTTCTACCTGAGTCTGGACAGAAAACTGACGTGCCTTTCCTTTGCCGACGGACAAGCTTTTTTCCTGCGTAAATATCTGTTTTCCTTCCCGGTCCCATAATTCATAGACCAGTTTTCCGTTGAAGGACTTTCCGGATTCGTTACGGATGTGTGCATCCATTCTGATTTTTGCAGACTGGTCAGATACCTGGTCGTAAGAAACGAAAAGTCCTGCTGCTGCTGTTTCATTTTCATAGTTGGGATCAGTGATGTACACATCATTGTGTGCAATCATCCAGCAATCCCGGTAAATACCGCCGAAGTAAGCAAAATCGAGCATGTCCTGAGTCTTTCCCGGCGGATAAGACGGGTCGTCACTATTGTCGGCCCATACGGCGATAATATTGTCTTCACCATATTTCAAAGCTGAGGTAACATCTACGATTACCGGCAGAAATCCTCCAAAATGTTCTTTGAGGAGTTTTCCATTCACCCAGACTTTTGATTTGCCCATGATGGCTTCGAAGTGAAGGAAAAGCTTTTTTCCTTTCCAGGATGTTTCGGGAGTAAAGTGTTTCCGGTACCAGACTTCTCCTTGATAGTTGATGCATCCGCTGGCTTCGGCAGGCAGGTATTCTATTCCGTCGGGCAGTGATACAACGTTCCATTCCCGGTCGTTGTAGTCTGTTTGTTCAGCTCCTTCTGCTGCTCCTTTGTGAAAGCGCCATCCGGGATTCATGCTATAAACGGTTCGTCCGGTATTCGGCAGTTCATAGAAACCCGCAGTAGAATAAGTTGGCTGATAGTCAGCTCGGGCTGTCAGGGTAAGGAAAGCCCATAAACAGACTGTCAGTAATTTCCATGAAACAAAATGTGATTTCATAAGCAATAGGGGTTAATAAGAGAATGTTTTTTATTTTCAAAAGTAATAGATTAATATGAACAATACTTCGGTAAATTTTTACCGAAAGATTAAAAGTTAAACAATAGAACCGGCAAAAGCTGGTTCGGAAACACTAAAGAGGTCATTGAAATGTTGTCAAAAACGAATGGTTAAGCATGAAGAAATGTGCTAAAAAAAAAGAGAGCTAACCTGCTGATAATAAAGGAGGAAAGTATTGCCTAATTCGTTATTTCTTAGTAAATTAGCAGTCTCTGAACTCTTCTGATTATGACTAAAGAAACACTCCTTATGCAATACCAATCCGAGTGCCTGTCGGCTCTCAAATCAGTAGCGAATATACACAAACCTTTTGAAAAAGCATTCATGGACACCATGAAATTATTCATGGCCATCCCAGATCGTATAAATTTCCTTCAATTCGGTAGATATGGCTGTTTCTCCGAACAGACTTATCGTAACCTTTTTGAGCATGAAACTTTCGACTGGTTTGCGTTCAACGGCTCTATTATCAGCAAGCATCTCACAGGCAAAAGAAAAGCCATCGCCATCGACCCTTCCTATATTCCCAAATCAGGCAAGAAGACACCTTGGATAGGTTACTTCTGGTCTGGTTGTGCAGGAGAATACAAGCGAGGATTGGAAATCATGGGCATCGGTGTCATTGACATCGACAACCATGAATGCATGACTTTAGGTTCCATTCAGACACCGGATTGTAAGACCTTGGATAATATGGACAAGAACCTTGTTGACTGGTACAGCTGCTATCTTATCAGCAGAAAAGACAAGCTGCAAAGCATATCCAAAACGGTGGTTGCAGACGCATTCTTTTCCAAGGAAACTTTCGTAACGCCTATGTGTGAGAACGGTTTCCATGTTATCAGCCGCTTTAGGAATGATGTTGTCCTGTACTATCCGACATTGGAAAAGAAAACAGGAAAACGTGGTCATCCCAAGTGGTTTGACGGCAGGATTGACTTTGCCAATCTGGATTTGACCCGGTGCAAGGAATACGAGGTGAACAAAGGAAAGCTATACGGATTGAGGGTTTATGCTAAAGCTTTCAAAAGGTATGTTTCCTTAGCCATCTGGTATCCGATGGACGGAAGAACAGACAAGTGGCTACTTTATTTCTCTACAGACGATTCCATGGATGGACGCGAGGTGCTGGATTATTACAGAACCAGGTTCCAGTTGGAATTTTGCTTTAGAGATGGCAAGCGGCATGCAGGAATCACCAACTGCCAGTCTACCGACTTCAGGAAATTGGATTTTCACTTCAATGCATCGCTTGCTGCTGTCAACTTGGCCAAAGCGGCATGTAAGAGGCTCGGAATAACCTATTCCATATCCTCCTGCAAGTCTTTCATACACAATGCTTATATGCTTGAACGATTTATTTGCGTGTTTGGGATTAGCCCAGACCCGCAAGTTATTGACAAACTTTTCAAAGAACTCATTTTATTTACTGCCAGAGCCGCTTAGGCTTGGCGAATTTTTAATGAACTATTGTATGAATATATTCGCGTTTTTAGTTTTTTTATAGTTCAGGCGGTAAGTTACTTATTAAAAAAGTAGCTTACCGCCTGAACTATAGTTGAATTAGGATAAAAGCAGATTAGAATCTGCAGCGGATATCGACACCTACCTGTACGGGGCGTCCTTTCTGTGCAAATCCGCGGCTCATTGTTTCAAAGTAGAAAGCCTGATAGTCCTTGTTGAGTGCATTGTTGACCCAGAAAGCCACCTGACCGTTTCCTTTGTTGAAGCTGACACGTCCGTTCAGTGTTCCGTAAAGAGCCTGGCTGACATCGTTCTTTTCTGTCCAATAAATGCGTCCCGCTGCCCGATAAGCTGCATTGACTGTAATGTTGTCCAGAAAACTGTTTTTCTTCAGGGCAAAAATATATTCTCCCCCTACGGTAAAGGTATGTTTCGGAACGAAAGGTACATAATGTCCGTTGTAGCTCACTTCCTGTTTTTGTCCGTTGATCCGTTCTTCGGTTACATAGTCGGTAAAGGTTGCATAGGTATAACCGTAGTTACCGTTGAGGCTGAACGCATCTGTGATTTGTGCCCGTAAGGCAACTTCACCTCCCAGGCTTCTGCTCTTTCCGGCATTGACCGTGATACGTCCAAGTCCGCTTTCTGCGAAACGGGACAATTGCTGGTCGCGTGTGCTCATATAGAACAGAGCAAGATCAGTTTGCAGCTTGCCGTTGAACAGCGTCAGATGAGAACCGATTTCATAGTTCCATGAATATTCCGGCTTGTAGAGTGTCGTTGCCTGAATATCGGTCTCTCCACTGGCAGACATTCCTTCCAGAATACCGATGACTTTCTGCTTGATGTCATCTCCGATCATGGGGACGTTGTTGATAACAGGGATTGTAACATCGGCAACATCTTTCATCATGCTGCTTTGCATGTCATTCTGCAACAGGTCTGAAAACATCTGGATGTTGTATCCACCGGAACGGTATCCCTTTGTGGCACTGACATAGATGTTGTTTCCTTTATCGAAGTTGTATTGCAAGGCTATTTTAGGGAGCAACTGTACATAGTCATGGCTGAGTTTTCCCTGATAGTTGTTCCGGCTTTCAAAAGACTGTTCCGGTATCATGGAAATTTCTTTGTTCAGCGGTTGTAGAACTCCACTCAATGAATAGGTATGTGTGAATTCACATCCGGTATCGTATTTCAGACGCAGACTTTCATAGTCAAGCCGTAAACCGGCTGTCAGAGAAAGTCCTTCCAGTCCGAATAAATCATTGAAAGTGGACTGATGAAATACGGCTCCGTTGAGGATCGGAGTATCGAAACGTCCGTTAATCGGGAGTTGGGATCCGTTGATTTGATCGCTGAATTGGAACTTCATGCTCATGGGGCCCATCTGGATTTGCGGCATGTAGCGGTTGGCGTTGGTGTTGATCGTCTGGTTCAGCCAATTGACTCCGTCAGCCTGGAAAGTTACGGGGGCATTCGTACCCAGCCACTGATAAAAGCCGCTGATACCGGTAGTCCACTGCCAACGTCTTCCTGGTTTTGATTTCAGGACAATTTCCTCAGACAATGTCTTGGAGTTCTGTTTCTGCATCATGGTATACAGGTCTTGTTCGGTGAAGTCCTGATCCAGATTCATCTGGTCATATAAATACTGGAAGCCGGTAACACTGCTCAGGATAAAGTTCTCAGCCTGATGTTCCAGATTCAGTCCGGTATTCAGCAGGTTCCGTTTGTATCCACATTCATTATTATAAGCAATTTTTCCAATATACTCTGCCCGGTCTTCTTCTCCTTCTACTTTACCGGTGTATTCATAGGGATATCCTCCCTGGTTGGTATATTCATAATTGACGGTAAAATCCAGTTTCAGATTTTCTTTCGGAAGCCAGATTGCACGGATTCTTCCTCCGAATTCGTCGTCCGTATCAATCCGTTTGCCGGTCAGGCTGTTTTTGAAGAAACCTCCGTTGTGCTGATAAAACAATCCTACAGAGAAAGCAAAATGAGGAGAAATCCGGTGATAGTGTGTCAGTGATGCCTTGTAGTCATTGTAGGTAGCTCCGCTTAACCGAAGATCTGTTCCCTGATAGGTAAAAGGTGATTTGGTAAATACTCGGATCAGACCGCCCATAGTGTTACGGCCATATAAGGTTCCTTGCGGACCTCGCATGACGTCGATACGTTCAATATCCGAATAATTGAAATCGAAAGCTGATTTATCAATAAACGGAATGTTATCAACATACAATCCTACAGCCGGGGTGTTGATACGTGAACCTATACCACGGACATATACGGAGGTAGTCAGTTTGGAACCATAGTCAGGGATAAAGAGATTAGGTACCAGACCGGACAACGATTTAACAGAGGTTACGGCATTTCCCCGCATTTCATTCTGCGAGAAAGAGGTAGCCGAAAGAGGCTGTTGTCTCAGGCGGCTGTTTTCTTTAGGGGTTGCAATGACTACTATTTCTTCGATGTCGAAAACTTTTGTAGTGTCTTTGGGAAGTAACTCGTCTGTAGGGGAGCTGAAAGCCACTTGTGTGCTTATGCCAGCCAGCAGGGCAAGGGTAATACGTCTTTTCATTCTGTCTCAATCAGTCGTTTAGTAATTCGGCTGCAAAGTAACGGCTATTTGATGTGTTATGCAATCCTCATTTATTAGGATTCCTTTATGCATAAGCTATATGAATATCCGGCATTCGGCACTGTTTATTGAAAAAGCAGAGACTGAATTTATTCCGTCTGAACTGATAAAAAGGATCTCTATTGTCGTATCGTTTTCTGGAAATTGTTTTAAATGCTGTCGGCTTCGATATAACCACGCATAACTGCATAGATAGCCAGTCCGGAAACCGATTTTATGCCTAACTTTTCGGTAATATTTTTCCGATGAGAAATAACGGTTGTCAGACTAATGTTGAGTTTATCTGCAATTTCTTTATTGATCAATCCTTTGGTGATCAGCACCAGAACTTCGATTTCCCGGGGAGAAAGTTCATGCTCAGTATCCTGTTGTTGGGTGGAAGGATGCGGATGCATGCTATGTCCATATTTGCGGAGCTGCATGATAGCCTGTACCAGCTGATCCTGTGGCAGACAGATATTCAGTGTAGGAACTCCGTTCAGAGCAGGTTGTTCTCCTACGGCAAGAACGATAGCCCGGGGACGACGATTCAGAAAGAAGCTGGTGTGGGCAAAATAAATTTGAGCTGACACGAAATAGTGTGCATACATGTCGGGGGTGTCATCGATCAGGGCTTCAAAAGTTGAGAAGGAACGGATGACAGCATTGGGAATCAGTTCTTCGAGAATGATTCTCAGTCCGATACTTGTAAGAGTATTGGGTTCTATGATTGCAATTTCCGGAGTATGTAGCATGGCATAAGTCTTTAATAAATAATGTATCCCAGAATACCGCAGATAACGATAAGCAGGATCGGATTAACTTTGTAACGAAACGATGCAATGAAAGCACCGATAAAAAGCAGAATGCTGACCATTACCTGCCAGGTATCATTTCCGAAGTTTTCTCCATTCATCAGTACCAGTGCGGCGGCTGCCAGCAGACCTACTACTCCCGGACGAAGCCCATTGAATACGGCAGCTACGGAAGGATGCTTCTGGTATTTCAAGAAGAACCGGCTGATGAGAAGCATCAGGATAAAGGAAGGGAAAATAACGGCCAGGGTTGCAATTATGGATCCTGCGATACCGACCAGATGTGAATAGCCGGCATTAACAACGGCTGTATAGCCTACATAAGTAGCAGAATTGATACCGATAGGTCCGGGTGTCATCTGGCTGATTGCGATGATATCGGTAAATTCCGGAGAAGAAAGCCATTCATGCCGGGTTACAACTTCTCCTTGAATCATGGAGAGCATCGCATATCCGCCACCAAATCCAAAAAGTCCGATTTTAAAGAATGTATAGAAGAGCTGTAAGAAAATCATTGTTCCATTTCTCCTTTCTGTTGATTGTTATGTTGGGCTTGCCAACGTCCGTAAATAAATCCTCCCAGTCCGCTGAGAATAATGACATAGACAGGTGAGAAGTCCAGTAACCAGATTAGTCCTGCAGAAACAACAGGTATCCAGATGTTATAACGGTTGATACGTGCTGTTTTGGCCATTTTGAAAGTCGGTGCTGCAATCAGGGCAACCACAGCCGGGCGAATTCCTTTAAATATACTTTCTACAGCCGGATAACTTTTAAATTGTTGAAAGAACAAAGCAATAGCCAGAATGATAAGGAAAGAGGGCAGGATTGTACCTAAAGCCATAGCTAAGGCTCCTCTTAATTTGCGTAACTTATAACCAATAAAGATAGCTATATTTACAGCAAAAATACCGGGTACAGTTTGAGCTAAAGCCATCAGATCCAGAAAATCTTCTTTACTGATCCATTTACGTTTGTCTACCACTTCTGCTTCAATAAGTGGAACCATGGCATATCCTCCTCCGATGGTGAAAAGTCCGATACGGCTGAAGATCAGGAATGCTTTAATGTAAAAATTCATACGTTTTTATTGATTGTTATCCTGTTTCATGTACACACTTGGGGGCATTCCGTAGAATTTCTTGAATGTATCCGTGAAGTATTTCGGATCGGCAAATCCCATGCGATCTGCTACCTCGGCAACGGTATAGCGTTTACTTCTGAGCAATAAGGCAGCTTCCTGCATACGGATGTTACGGATGAAATCTGCAGGAGCGATTCCCGTAAGTGCTTTTATTTTATTATAAAAACTGGTTCGGCTCATGTTCATGGCAGCACATAGAGTATCAACTGTCAGGTCCTTGTCCAGTTTCTCTTTGACAATGGCTGTAACCTCTTGCATAAACTCTTCATCCAATGGGGATAAAGTAGGCTCTGCAGCAGGAACTTCTTCTTCAGGAAGCTGAGTGACATGCTGTTGATAACGGCGGCGGATCAGTTCCCGGTTTTCCAGTACATTACTGATATTGGCCAATAAAACAGTCAGGTCAAAAGGTTTGACTATATACAAATCTGCTTTATTTCCCAATCCTTTTAATATGTATTCTTTGTCTCCCAGTGCTGTCAATAGAATGATCGGAATATGGCTGGTTTCAATATTGTTCTTTAAGTTCTTACATAATTCCTGACCGTCCATAATAGGCATCATGACATCTGAAAGCACCAAATCCGGTTGTTGGTTTTGTATAAGCTCCAAAGCTTCCTGACCGTTCCCGGCACCTTCTACCCGATAAGTCTCAGACAGACTTTGCATAAGAAAGGCCCGAAGAGAAATATTGTCTTCTACAATCAGAATGAGCGGAGCATCCGGATGGGATTCTTTGCCGGCAATAACTCCAGTCTGAGTAGAAGGAGTATTGTCTTGTAACAACACAGAGAAAGTGGTGTTGCTGACAGATTCTTCTGATTTATAAACGTACCGATTACTTTTAATCGGGAAGCAGAGTTGGAAACTGGTACCTACATTTTCCGTACTCTGGAAGCTGATTTTCCCTTCATGATTCTTGATAAGGCGGTAAGTAAGCAACATACCAATGCCACAACCTGTAATCATTTGATTGGTTGCATTAGCTCCCCGGAACAGATATTTGAAGAGACGCTTTTGGTCATTTCGGGAGATACCTATACCTGTATCTGTTATATTCAGACTCCATGTATTTTTATTATGCGTAGCTTTCAGAGATACTTTTCCTCCTTGAGGAGTGTATTTTAAAGCGTTCGTGATTAAATTCCGTAAAATGGAATCCATTTTATTCTTATCAATCCAGACATCTAAACTTTCAAAATCGCTTTGATAAGTCAAGGTTATGGCATTCTGGATCGCATAATTTTCAAACTGAAGCAGATATGAACGTAAATATTGATTCAGTTCGTATTGAGATACAGTTACCTTGGAACTGTATAATTCTTCTTTCTGAAAGTTGATAAGGTTATTGGCCAGTTCTGATAAGTTATCAGTATTTTGAATAGCCAGATTTATATTGGAAATACCCTGTTCACTCAGTTGTTCATTCTTTAAGATTTCTCCTAAAGGTGCTTTGATCAGAGTTAAAGGTGTTCTGATATCATGGGCGGTATTGATGAAAAAGTTGATTTTATCTCGTGATGAACGCCGTTCTCGTTTGATCGCCTGATATCGTATTAATGCATAGAATGTTCCAATAATGATTAAGGCATAAATGAGAAATGCCCAGAAGGTAAGCCAAAATGGACGGCCGACAAAAATCTGGATCTCACGTTCTTCCAGTACCTGATGATTGTCAAACAGGATAGCTCTTACCTTTAAGGTATAGTTACCAGGCGAGAGGTTTGTATAACGGATCAGGTTGTTACTTGAAGGAGGAGACCATAAGTCATAAAATCCATCCAGTTTCCAACTGTATAGAATGTTCGAAGGATTATCAAAATTGATAGAGGAAACATTCATAGAGAAGGTATTCTGATTGTACTTCAGTTCAATGTTAGTGGTCTCATTCAATGGTTTGCATAAGGGAGATCCGGGTTCTTGTGGATGTACAGTTTTATACATGATATTCAGATCAGTAAATACCATGTGGCTGGAGAATGTACGGGGAAGCTCAATGCTGTCAGGAATGACGATGGCTCCTTTGCTGCTTCCGAATATCAGATTCCCGTTTCTGGCATTAATGCCTGCGCCTTGATTGAAGTTTGACGGAACTAAACCTTGTTCCTTGCTCCAGTTGATAAAGATTTGTTCTTTAATATTGAACTGGGACAATCCTTTTTCAGTCCCTAACAAAATATTTCCGTATTTGTCAGGCGCAATGCAATAAATGTTATCTGTTACAAGCCCACTGTTTTTTTCGTTGTAGTGGGTTATTGCATGTGTTTTGTTATTGATGATAAATAATCCATTTCCGTAAGTACCGAAGTAGGTCAGCCTTCTGTCGGGCGTTTGATAAATCATGTTAATACAGCCTATTTCTGTGTCTGTATCATAAGGTGTCATACATTTCTTTTGCTTGTCAAAAATGTAAATACCATTGATCGTTCCTACCCAAAGAGTATTTTCATCCTTGGCAAGTAGCTGTGTAATGGGGTAGACTGTATCATAACGGTAGCGTTTACCATTACTGGGATTGAACATACGTAAACAATAAAATCCGCCAGTCCAGATATTACCGTCGTTGTCACGTAGAATGCTTCGGATGTATTTATCAGGGAGAGGTTCTTCTTCATTGGATAATTGAGAAATGTATCTTACTTGTTGGGTATTTTTATATATCAAATAGATACCGGACATGTATCCTCCAGCCATAACGACTCCTGGTCTGAGTTCGCAGAGTGATATAAAAACGTGATTGTCATTGTGAGCATTCTGATCAAACGATGACAAGTAGTTGCGCCATTTTTTGCTAGTCGGATTATAACAGCTGATGCCATTATTCGTTGCAAACCATGTATCTCCTTCCGAATCCTGCATGATACCGTTGATTCGGTTATCTACCAAGGAGTTTGTATTGTTACGTGAGTGAGTAATCCATTCGTAGGCAGGGTATTGTTCTGAATATACAGTTAATCCAGTGGGGTAAATAACATTCCAGATTCGATGAGCCGTATCAATATAAATGTCTTTAATGATACTTCCATTCATTTTGTTGGGCAGTTGATAATTCTCTTGCAGGAAGCGTGTACAGTGGTGACTTTTCATATCTAACCAGTATACACCATCTCCGTCGGTGGCTATCAGCACATCATTCGGTGATTTGTAATAAGGTATTATACGATTGATACGAATGTCTTTTAACAGATCCCCCATCAAATCTGCTTTCTGTGACTGAGGATCATATATTAAAAGTCCATTAGCCAGCGTGTTAACGATGAGCTGATGGCTATAAGAATGATAATAGATGTAATTAATAACAGAGATGTTTTTAATTTGAATATCTGTTATTTTCTTTAATGCCTTTTTTTCTAACCGGGTTGCATATATCTTGTTTTGACTGGCCAGATAATATATCCCCTGCTCCTCATTTTCGGTAATAGAGATGATTTCTTCGTTGATAGAACTTGAAAGCGAGTAACTTTTTTGATTTTGTGTATCGTATATATCGAGTTTTCCTTTGGTGCAGAACCAGATTCTTTTAAAGGGCCAGATGACGGCCGTCCATCTTCCATTCCGGCTGGCGATACCGGCTACGCTGTAGTCTGAACCGTTCGGGTTGCCTGGATATTCATCGTATGAATACTTCAGGACTACGTTGTAGTGGTCTTCCGGATAAGGCAATGAGAACTTACCTTCTCCGTGAGCTACCCAGATACCCAGTTTAGAGCCGCTCAGTGAGCCGAACATCACACTTCGGTTCATCGGTACGGTTACACCCAGGAAGTTAGATTCAAATTATGTGAGTCGTTATGCAGCATCTTGCCTTCTTCTTGTCTTCCGGAGTAATCAGTCCCAGTTCCATCATCAGCTGGCAGCCGTTGCAGACACCCAGTGACAATGTATCTTCACGAGCGTAGAAGTTGTCGAGGGCAGCCTTAGCTTTCGGGTTGAACAGGAAGCTTCCGGCCCATCCTTTGGCAGAACCCAGTACGTCGGAGTTAGAGAATCCACCACAGTATACTACCATATTGATATCTTCCAGTGTTTCACGTCCGCTAATCAGATCGGTCATTGTTACGTCTTTTACGTCGAAGCCTGCCAGATACAGCATGTAAGCCATTTCGCGTTCACCATTAGTTCCCTTTTCACGGATGATGGCAGCCTTGATGCCACTCGGTGTACGACGGTTCGGATCGAGACCGAACTGTGACAGTTTACCGGTGAATGACTTGTCGAATACAAATTCCAGCGGTTGCTGTTTGTAGTTCTCGAAACGTTTCTTGGCACAGCCGTTCATGCTCTGCTTGCGGTCGAGTAGGTAAGAAGTAGAATACCATACATCACGCAAGTAGTCGATACCGAACTGGTAAGTTGCATCGTGCAGAGTTGCCAGAATGTGACGTTCTTCAGTCGGCACACCAATCTTCACATAACCTACACCTGCATCTTCCAGGATCTTCTTGACTTCTGCTTTGTGTTTGTCTGCTACCTGGATCACTACACCCGGATTTTCGGCGAACAGAATCTTCACGATGTCGTCACACTTAATCTTGTCAAGGTTGATTCCCATACCACCTTCTGTATTGGCAAAGCACATTTCCAAAAGGGTAGTAATCAAACCACCGGCAGAAATATCATGTCCGGCCAGAATCAAGCCTTTGTTCACCAGTTCCTGAACAGCCAGGAATGCATCGCGGAAGTATTCCGGATTCTGTACAGTCGGCACGTCATCACCCACCTTGTTGAGTGACTGTGCGAAAGCAGAACCACCCAAACGAAGCTGATCGAAGCTGAAGTCAATATGATAGAAGGTAGATTGCGGTTTGTTGACCATTACCGGAGAAACCACTTTCTTGATGTCAGATACTTCACCACCGGCAGAAACGATAACGGTTCCCGGGCTGATAACCTTTTCACCGTTCGGATATTTCTGTGTCATAGACAGAGAGTCTTACCGGTCGGCACGTTGATCTGCAGTTCGCAGCAGAAGTCTGACAATGCTTTCACGGCTTTGTATAGACGTGCGTCTTCACCTTCCTGTGCACGGCAAGGCCACATCCAGTTAGCTGACAATGAAATGCTGTCCATACCTTCTGCCAGCGGAGCCCATACCAGGTTGGTCAGAGCTTCTGATACAGCCAGTACAGAACCAGCTTCCGGATTAGCCAAGGCAGCCTGCGGAGCGTGTCCAAGTGCAGTAGCAATACCTTTTTCACCACGGTAGTCGAGAGGCTACCACACCACAGTCACTCAAAGGTAACTGCAGCTCACCCTGGCATTGCTGACGGGCAATCTTACCTGTTACGGAGCGGTCTACCTTATTGGTCAACCAGTCTTGCAGGCTACAGCTTCCAGCTGCAGCACGCGGCGCAAATATTCATTCAGTTTGGTAACATCGTAAGAAACGTTTTCATAGTGGCGTTCTACAGTCTTGTCCACCATGTAAGTTTTCGGAGAAGAACCGAACATCTGGTCTACGGCCAGATCGAACGGACGTACGCCATCAGCCTGTTCGAAGGCGAAGCGATGATCGCCGGTAGTTTCACCTACTACGTACATCGGAGCGCGTTCGCGTTCGGCAATCTTGTGTACATGTTCGATGGCTTTTTCCTCAATCAGCAAGCCCATGCGTTCCTGTGACTTTCGTTGGCGATGATTTCCTTGGCTGAAGTGTTTCGTCGCCGATAGGCAGCTTGTCCATATGGATCAGACCACCGCAGTCTTCCACTAGCTCAGACAGACAGTTCACGTGTCCGGCAGAACCATGGTCGTGGATAGATACGATCGGGTTTTCGTCTTCTTCGCACAGGGCACGTACCACATTGTAAGCACGTTTCTGCATTTCTGCATTGGCACGCTGGATAGCGTTCAGCTCAATGCCTGAAGAGTAACGTCCTGTTTCTACAGAAGAAACGGAACCACCACCCAGACCAATACGGTAGTTGTCACCACCCATCACTACAACCTTGTTTCCTGCTTCGGGCTGCCCTTTAGGCAGTCACGTTGTGTGCCGTAGCCTACGCCACCTGCCAGCATGATCACTTTGTCGTAAGCATATTTTTCGTTGTTTTCTTCGTGTTCGAAGGTCAGAACCGAACCACAGATCAGCGGCTGTCCGAACTTGTTACCAAAGTCAGAAGCACCGTTTGATGCCTTGATCAGAATCTGTTCCGGAGTCTGGTACAACCATTTACGGACAGGAAGAATGTTTTCCCATTCACGTCCTTCGTCTGTACGCGGATAAGAAGTCATGTATACAGCGGTTCCGGCAATCGGCCATGAACCCTTACCACCGCCCATACGGTCGCGGATTTCTCCGCCTGTACCGGTAGAAGCACCGTTGAACGGTTCTACGGTAGTTGGGAAGTTGTGAGTTTCCGCTTTCAGTGAGATGACGGTCTTAATATCTTTGATAACGAAGTAATCAGAAGTAGAGTGATCAGCCGGAGCGAATTGTTCGACTACCGGACCTTCGGCAAAAGCTACATTATCTTTATAGGCTGAGATAATCTTATTAGGATTTTCCTGAGTAGTTTTCTTAATCATCTGGAACAGAGAAGACTCCATTTCCTGTCCGTCGATGATGAAGGTACCACCGAAAATTTTGTGGCGGCAGTGTTCAGAGTTAATCTGTGCGAAACCGAATACTTCCGAGTCAGTCAGTTGCGGCCCAGATCCTTTTCCACCTTCATCAGGTAGTCCATTTCTTCGCGTGAGAGCGCCAAACCTTCCTTTTCGTTATATTCTTCCAGATTTTCGATGTATATGATAGGCTGCGGTTTGATGTCTACAGTGAAAATTTCCTGATCCAGTCCGTGATACATACGTTGCAACATCGGGTCGTGGTCGGCATTTTCATCTTTGACAGGAAAATATTCTTCGATACGACGAATACCGGTCAATCCCATGTTTTGGGTGATTTCTACCGCATTGGTACTCCAGGGAGTAATCATTTCACGACGCGGACCAATGAAATAACCTTTCAGATTATCTTCCTTTTCTACGGTCGCATTATCGTAGAGCCAGCACAATTTTTTGATGTCTTCAGCGTTGAGCTCATTGTTACACGCTGTAGCAATCACACTGTTTGTCGGGGTTCTGAAAAATAGAATCATAGCACTTTAATGTTATTTAAATGATATTTTTATGCTGCTTAAATTGTGTTGCAAAGTTACATAAAAGCCTGTTTGTACGAAAGAAAAAGAGAACGAAATATAGGTACTTTCGTAAAAAAGTATCATATTTGCAGTATGAATTGGATAGAGCAGGTTACAATACTGGATTTATTGGTGAAAGGGTTTATCGTGGGAGTTGTGGTCTCGGCTCCGTTAGGACCTGTGGGTGTGCTTTGTATTCAGCGTACGTTGAACAAAGGGCGCTGGTTTGGTTTTGTAACAGGACTGGGAGCTGCTTTAAGTGATATCTGTTATGCTTTACTGACCGGCTACGGCATGAGTTTTATGGACGAACTGATTCTTAAGCATCAGTTGTTTTTGCAGGTAGTTGGCAGTTTGATGCTGCTGGTATTTGGTATCTATACATTCCGGAGTAATCCGGTGAAATCACTTCGTCCTACGTCTGCCAACCGGGGATCTTATCTGCATAATTTTGTAACGGCGTTTTTCGTAACTCTGTCCAATCCGCTGATCATATTTTTATTTATAGGTCTTTTTGCTCGTTTTTCCTTTGTTATGCCAGGTAGTCCCGTCGGATTTCAGCTGGTTGGTTATTTGGCTATTATTCTGGGAGCATTAACCTGGTGGTTTAGTATCACTTATTTTGTGAATAAGGTTCGGACCCGGTTTAATGTACGAGGTATCTGGGTCTTGAATCGTATTATAGGTATTGTAGTCATGGTTGCTTCGGTTATAGGAATCGTATTAGCATTGACTGGAAAATCATTCTCTTAATCATGTATATTTCTCAACAATTAAAAAAACAAAACATTGCGGAATATCTGCTTTATATGTGGCAGGTAGAAGATCTGATTCGTGCCAACAATTTTGATATGGAGAAGATACGCGAGACCATCGTCAATTCTTATCCTGTGGATGAGGAACATAAAAAAGCGCTGGCACAATGGTATGAAGACCTGATTGCCATGATGCATGATGAAGGGGTTATGGAGAAAGGACATATTCAGATTAACCGGAATGTCATTATCTGGTTGACTGATCTGCATTTACGCTTACTGCGTTCTCCTAAGTTCCCTTATTACAGTGCGGCGTATTACAAGGTGCTTCCTTTTATTGTGGAACTGCGTGCAAAGGGGGCAGACAAGGATGCTCCTGAAATAGAGACCTGTTTTGATGCCATGTATGGTGTTCTGATGCTGAAACTTCAAAAGAAGGAAATAAGTGAAGATACTCAAAAGGCCATTAAGGTGATAAGTTATTTGTTGGCTATGCTGTCCGGTTATTATGCAAAGGACAAAGCAGGTGAACTGGATCTTGATTAGTAGAAATTTTTGATGAATATGAAAAATGTATTGATAACAGGTGCAAACGGACAGCTGGGTAATGAGATGCGTTTGCTTGCCGAAAAAAATACAGGTTATCATTATTATTTCACAGATGTTGCGGAGCTGGATATATGCGATGAAAAGGCTGTTGCTGCATATATAGAGGAACATCTGATTGATATTGTTGTAAATTGTGCTGCTTATACGGCGGTAGATAAAGCCGAAGACAATGTTGAATTGTGTGATCGTCTGAATCATCTGGCGCCGGGCTATTTGGCTAAGGCCATACAATCCCGTGGAGGAGCCTTGATACAGGTTTCAACGGACTATGTATTCGACGGATCTGCGCATGTCCCTTACGGTGAAGGACAGCCCACTTGTCCGGATTCGGTGTATGGTTCGACAAAGCTGGCCGGAGAACAGGAAGCTTTGAAATATTGTTCTTCCACCGTGATTATCCGGACTGCATGGTTATATTCTGCTTTCGGCAATAATTTTGTGAAGACCATGCTTCGTCTGGGAAAGGAAAGAGAATCCTTGGGAGTCGTGTTTGACCAGATAGGAACTCCAACCTATGCACGTGATCTGGCTGCTGCAATTTTCACTATTCTGGATAAAGGTATCGTACCCGGTGTTTATCATTTCAGTAATGAAGGAGTTTGTTCCTGGTATGATTTTACAAAGATGATTTTCCGGTTGGCTGGAATTACGTCCTGCCAGGTAAAGCCGTTGCACACTTGTGAATATCCGGCAAAGGCCAATCGTCCGCATTATTCAGTGTTGGATAAAACGTTGATCAAGGAAACGTATGGTGTGGAAATACCTTATTGGGTAGACAGCCTTCAGGAATGTGTGCAGAAGTTATTGACAGATTAATAAAACAGATAGAATAAATAATAGAATGAACGCAGAAATAGCAAGAAGACGAACATTTGCGATTATCGCGCATCCGGATGCCGGTAAGACATCGTTGACGGAAAAGCTGTTGCTTTTCGGTGGACAGATTCAGGTGGCAGGAGCCGTGAAGTCAAACAAGATAAAAAAGACTGCCACGTCCGACTGGATGGACATCGAAAAGCAGCGTGGTATCTCGGTTACTACCTCCGTGATGGAGTTTGACTACCATGACTACAAGGTGAATATTCTCGATACACCGGGTCACCAGGATTTTGCCGAAGATACTTATCGGACATTGACTGCTGTGGACAGTGTTATCATCGTGGTGGACGGAGCGAAGGGTGTGGAAACACAGACCCGTAAGCTGATGGAAGTCTGCCGTATGCGTAACACGCCAGTGATTATCTTCGTCAACAAGATGGACCGTGAGGCTAAGGACCCGTTCGATTTGCTGGATGAACTGGAGGAAGAACTGGTTATCAACGTGCGTCCGCTGACGTGGCCGATTGAGAGCGGACCTCGCTTCAAGGGCGTTTATAATATTTATGAACAGAAACTGAACCTTTTCCAGCCTTCTAAGCAGGTGGTGACGGAAAAGGTGGAAGTTGACATTCACACCGAGGAACTCGATCAGCATATCGGTACTCCGCTGGCTGAGAAGTTGCGCAGCGAACTGGAACTGATTGATGGAGTTTATCCTGAATTTAATGTTGATGACTATTTGAAAGGAGAACTGGCTCCGGTGTTCTTTGGTTCGGCTTTGAACAACTTCGGTGTGCAGGAGCTGTCGACTGTTTCGTGGAAATTGCGCCGAGCCCTCGTCCGGTAACTGCTGAAGAACGTACCGTACAGCCTGATGAACCGAAGTTTACCGGCTTTATCTTCAAGATTACGGCCAACATCGACCCGAACCACCGTTCGTGCGTAGCCTTCTGTAAGGTATGTTCCGGTAAGTTCACCCGTAATACGCCGTACCTGCATGTGCGCCATAACAAGACGATGCGTTTCTCTTCACCCACGCAGTTCATGGCACAGCGCAAGACTACAGTGGATGAGGCTTGGGCTGGCGATATTATCGGTTTGCCGGACAATGGTACGTTCAAGATTGGCGATACGCTGACCGAAGGTGAACTGTTGCACTTCAAGGGGCTGCCGAGTTTCTCTCCGGAAATGTTCAAGTACATCGAGAATGCTGATCCTATGAAGACCAAGCAGTTGAATAAGGGTATTGATCAGCTGATGGACGAAGGTGTGGCACAGCTGTTTGTCAACCAGTTCAACGGACGCAAGATTATCGGTACGGTAGGTCAGCTGCAGTTTGAGGTTATCCAGTACCGTCTGGAAAACGAATACAATGCCAAGTGCCGTTGGGAACCGTTGAGTCTATATAAGCCTGCTGGATTGAAAGTGATGATCCTGCTGAACTGGAAGCTTTCAAGAAACGTAAGTATCAGTATATGGCGAAAGACCGTGACGGACGCGATGTGTTCCTGGCCGATAGCGGATATGTGTTGCAGATGGCACAGATGGATTTCAAGCGCATCAAGTTCCATTTCACCATTTCAGTGGTCAGCGTCTGTATGTTGAACCTGTGATTGACCTTTGACTGAGTCTCATTTCGTTTTCCGGATGTCTTTTTCAAGGACTTCATCTTTTTCTGGAGTTTGTTTTTTCACGCTATTGTTATACTTATGGCAAAGTTAGCGCATTCTTGTTAACATCAGAATAAATTTATATATACAGTATGTAATGACTAAATAGCTGTTAACCAGAATGTTGGTCCCTTATAGGGAAAGTGTGATATATACAATCCCTATTTTTTAGAACTTTCGTAACCATAAATCCAGCGTTTCTCCTTCAGCAAAACAGTCTGGTTCCTGCTGTTGGATACGTTTCTTTGTTCTTGATTTCTGCTGGGATACGGAGGTTGGAGATATTGCCGTCAGTATGGCTATTTGTGAAATGCTGAAACCGAGCTTGATCAGAATACAGAGTTGGATGTCCACATCCGTCAGGTTCGTAAAGCGGCTGTTCAGTCGTGAAGTAAAATCCTGATATATGTCGTCAGTCAGTTTTCTGAGAACGGCCAGATCTTCAGGACGCATGAAACGTGGAGAGTTCCGTAATTCATTCATTAAGGGATGAATCGCGATCAGTTGTCCGGTCAGCTTCTGTTCCCTTTCTTTCAGCAGCAGCATTTCAGTGGTCAGTTCCTGAATGTGCTGTGTCCTGAGCGGGGTTTCCTTCAGTTTTTTCCAGTTGGTTTCAATCTGTTCCTGCAGTTCCTGGTTAGCCGGTGCCAGACTCTTGTTCTGTTGTTCCGGCTGGCTGATCTGTGATGTCTGTTCAGGTTCCTGGTCTTTCTGCTGGCCGGTCTGCTGATCCTGAAAGCTTCTGATATATTCTTTATTATTGCTGTCCGATAAAATCGATTTAAAATAAAAAATGCCGCTCGGCCATTGTATATTCAATGGTCGAGTCTTATTTTGTTATTCCAAGCCCCATCAAAAAATAGACAGTTGATAATCTTCTTTCTGATTCACGTCCAGAAGCGTTTCCCAATCCTTTTCCGGATGGTTGAAAAGGCTGTAGAAATCCACATAATACATAAGTGTAATCCTCATCATGGTTGCAAGGCCTGAGAAGCTCCATGAACGAGTCAGTCCTTTTTTCATTACCATAAGCAGCAGATTGGCTATAAGTGTCACCCAGATCTGTATTTTAATCGCATTTGCACTTTCCCCATAAAAGTATTTCAAGGGAAAATTCTGTTTTATCTGCTTGAAGAGCAGTTCTATCTCCCAACGTTTGCGGTAGATTTCTATAATCTCGTTCGGTTCTGATTCCATATCGTTTGTAAGCAATGAAACCAGTTTGTGCTTTTTAATATCAACGTAGGTAATGATACGGGCATGATGAACAAGAATTGTACCATCCTTCAGCATTTTTGAGAACGTTACATTTTGTATGCGTACCTCCATAAGGCCTTCTTTAGTCTGGTACATACAGTCTCCTATAATGTTGTATCTCAGATTTTTCTTCATTTTTGTCACATACATGACCTCTCTGTGCGTGAGTGTTTCCAGCTTCTCATAATCAATGTATGCACGATCCATGGCAATTATGTCACCTTTGTTCAGTACTGATGGTCTCAACATGAAAGAATCGTTGGTCGCAGCCGAAGTGAACTTTATATCTGAGGGGACTCCCTCGTTGGCATGTATGACAAGTGTGTACCTTTATGCCTCCTTTCTTTTTGCCGGTCTTGGGATGACGCCTCACACCCTTGAACAGGAGATTTGAGAACAGGGTAATGGTAGTGGAATCGATAATCTGAAGACGCTTCATCCAGGCTGTATCCCTGTTTTGGCGGCTGTCCGAGGAAAGTATATTTCTGTATGTAGTGTATAAGTCACGATAGATGGACTCAAATATGATTTCCGGACGGCGTTTGTTGGCATCGGATAACGTACTGCGCGAAGGCATGGTCGTGATACCCAGATGACAAAGTTTGCGGGCTTCTGCCTGTATGGACGCCATTATCTCACGCAAGGAATCAAAACGCATGATAACTGCATAGAGCATAACGACAAGATGTGTCCATCCATCAAACCGTTTCACATAGTGTTCACCACCATATTTACGGCTTGTCTGAAGAATTTTTTGACTTATCAAGTAATTTTATGACCTGACTATATAGCGGCTGTCCGCTAAAATGTATACTTTTGCCCATAGTTAGATTAATTTTGTTTGGCGACAGAAATCTAACAAAATAGGCTGACCTCGCAAATGAAGTCAGCCTTATTTTTTATGCTTTAGATAAATTTTTATCGGACAGCAATAATTCTTTATTCTGTTTGATGCGGATTTCATTCTCCTTTTGCTGCTGGATATAATTCTGCAGATTCGGGGAGAGCCGGCGGATGGTACACTCTTTGTTTTTCAGGTTTTGCTGATAGATGATGATCAGAATGATCACGACAGCCAGAAACAGAGTAATGACAGCCATGATCCGGACTTTGAGCAACTGGTGATTGGTGATCAGCATGTTGCCTGTAACTCCGCTTAAGAAGTAGCAGAGTACAAGAAGGTTTGTACAGTTTTTCATATTCGTGTTTTTATAAAGTGTTTTGCGCTTGTGTTTGTCTGCCTGTTTCTTTCACAAATATAATAGTTTCTTTTGTATGAAAGCCAGTCAGCAAGTGAAAAGGACAGCCTTTGTAAAAAAAGACTGCCCTTTTGTCGAGTTATTATATGTAAGGTTTGTGTTTGCCTGTGTTTATCTCCCGACGGGTTACATACGGTTCTTCTGGCTCTGGCCTGCTCCCGTTCCTTTGTATTTGCTCTTGGCGGCATTGAATTTGTAACGTACGGTCAGGCGGAACTGACGCCGTGTTTCCTGATCCAGAGTCATCAGGCGGTTGCCGCTGAACAGCGTGATGCGTGCCTGTGAAGATTCGAACAGGTCTGAGCCTTGAAGCTGAAGACTGAGGCGCTCGTTCAGGAAGCTTTTATAAAGAGAGACATCGGCTCTCCAGGCACCTTCAAGCATGCGGCTATTTTCATTGTCTCCCCGTGTGTCGGCCTGCAGGTCAATATCCAGCTGGAAACCTTTGGGGAGAGTGAAATGATTGTTCCATGAGAAGTTCCCCATCGGGTGGCCGAAGTTTTCCTGTCCGTCGGGTGTATCAACGGGAAACCACTGCTTGAGGAGCATGGCACTGAACTGAGGCGACCAGATGCCGATGGTGGGAGCCAGTGTCAGTGTGGCGTACAGACGGTCGGTGTCGTAAGTATTGACAAAAGTAACCATTGAGATAGTCGGATTCTCGGCCGAGTATTGAGTGCTCTGGTACAGCAGTCCGTCACGCAAATGCGTATAGTTGACATTCAGCGATATCCATTTATAGGAAGTGTTCAGCGTGAGCCGGTTCATCAGCGTTGGTTTCAGCATGGGGTTTCCGCTTTCGTAGGTATAGCGGTTGATGTAGGTTACATTGCTGCGAAGCATGTAATAGGAAGGGCGGTTGATACTGCCTGAGTAGGCGAGTTGCACCTGAGCTTTTCCCACGGGCATGGACAGGGAGACAGAGGGGAAAACGTTGTCATACGTGCGGCTCTGTTCGTCTATCCGCCGGCCCTGTTCATAATAACCGGACGCCAGATGTTCGTAACGCACGCCTGCCTGTGCCTGAAGCGGACCGAAATTCCGGCTGTATTCCAGAAAGGCAGAGACTGCATTCTCGTTGATCCGGCTGTTGTCATTATCCAGGATGCCCTCCGTATTGACATAAAGATTCTTCCGGCTGCTGTGAGTGAACTCGCTGCCCAGCGAAATATTGCCGTTCCACAAGGGATGTGACAGGACCAGTTTCGCGGCATACAGACGATTCTGTTCGTCGTTATGGCTGGTGACGGGCTGTTCCTGTGTGCCGCCTTCGGCCGAAGTGATGCGTTCGAGCATTTCCTGCGGGTTTTTCATGTCCTGCCACAGACCGTCGGCATTGAAGTCAATGTTCAGTCCTTTCACCTGTCCGTTATAGTACAGGTTGAAGTCATGTCTCGTCTCCAGGCGGTCCTGCCATCCGGAACTGCTGCTTTCCTCAAACCGTTCGCCGTCACAGTAAACCGTTGTAGGCAGGGGAGGAATGTGCCAGCGGTTGTTGGGAGTATAGTCGTAGTTGTAACGCATGCCGAGCGAATGCTGTTCGTTGAACTGATAGTTGAGTGACAGCATGGCGGCCAGGTTTTGTGTATGTACCCACGATGAAAGGTCAGACTCCTGTCGCCATGTTTTTTCCAGAAAGGTTTCCTGTATGACCTTCTTATTATCTTCGTCCCGGCTGTCCATTCCAAAAATCATACCCCCCAGATCGAATCCGCCCTTGCGGTAATTGAAGTTGAACTGATTGACCTCTGACCAGTTATACCGGTAGTAAATGCCGGTCCGGTTGTTGAAGCCGAATCCTTCTCCCTCCGGCTTTTTGGTGAAAATGCGTATGACGGCGGCCACGGATGCATCGTAACGGGCACCGGGGTTACGAACCACTTCCACCGACTTGATGTTGTTTGATTCCAGTTGTTCCAGTTCCGAAGCATCACGCATCTTTCGTCCGTTGATGTAGATTTCGGCTGCTCCGCTTCCGAAGACATTGACCGAACCTTCTTCTGCCGATACGCCGGGAATCTTGTTGAGCAGGTCATTTCCTGTTCCGGCTTTTTCCAGTATGCTTCCGGTTACGGTAGTCACCATGGCATCTCCTTTTACGCGTGTTCGGGGAAGATCGCCCTTGATCACTACCTCATTCAGCAGCTGAGTGTCCGGAATCAGCCGGACAGTTCCCAGATCAGCAGGCTGGACCGGCTTGTAGACCGTGTTGTATCCCACTGAAGTGATACGGATAATCTGGTCGGGAGCTGTTGCGTTGAGGCTGAAACTTCCGTCTTCAGCACTGACGGTACCGTTTACGAAGGTGGAGTCAGGAAGCGAAAGTATCACAACACTGGCATAGGGAAGAGGTTGGTTTTGTTCGTCAGTCAGTTTTCCGGTTATGGTTTGTGCTGACAATCCACAGGCACAAACCAGGCTGCATAGCAGACATAAGATTTGTTTGGTTGTTTTCATTTTGTAATGTTATTTTGTGTCTTATCTTATAAAGTCTGAAATAATTTTTTTTCTCCGCAAAATTAGAAAAAATATTTTTCTCCTTGATGAAATGAATCTCTACAAGTAATCAGGTTTTCTATTTATTATCTGTTTGTGTTTTAATGCTTTAGTAAATTATTGGGAAACGGAATCTATACAGGCGGCCGGCGGAAGGACGATCCTCCGGCCTTGACCGTTCGATCCTCTGGAATCGACCGCACGATTCGGCTCCATCGTACTACTCGATGCCCCGGAAACGACCGCACGATCCGGCCCCAACGACCGCACGATTCCGGCGGGTTGTCTGCAAAATGTTTCCGCGGTTCCCAGACGTTCCGGAAGCCTTTCTTAACGTCCCGGACGCGGGTGAAAAAACGTCGAAACATTTTACTCATTACGCCGAAACGTTTTTTAAAAAGGCCGAAGCGTTTTTAAAAAAGCTCGAGGGGTTTTCAGGAGTCGGTCAGCATCAGTCCCACTCCGCGCACTGTCTTGATTTCGATTTGAGGATCATTTTCAAACAGCTTGCGAAGTTTGTTGATAAATACGTCCAGGCTGCGTGAAGCGAAATAGTCGTCCGTCTTTTCCCAGCAGCGGCTCAGGATGACTTCTCTTCTGACCACTTCCCCCTTGTTCCCGGCCAGCAGTTGCAGAATCTGTGCCTCCCGGGCGGTCAGGGTTGTCGACTGTCCGGTAGCCGTATTGCGGAGGGTGGCGTGTCCGGCATCCAGTGTATAATTGCCGAACTTGCACATGCTGCTCTCATTGCGGCTTCTGGCTCCTTCCTTCATCTTGAGGATGGCATGCAGATGGGCATCCAGTTCATCGGGAATAAACGGTTTCTTCACGTAATTGTTGACACCGATGTCATATCCTTTTCTGACATCCTTGGGCGAAGTAAGCGCAGAAGCAAAGAGGATGGGCGTGTCGCCGTCGGTTTCCCGAATCAGCCGTACCATTTCGAATCCGTTCATCACGGGCATGTCGATGTCTGAAATAATGATGTCAGGGTGATGTTCTTTCCAGGCTTCCAGACCTTCTTTTCCGTTGCAGGCAGTAATGACTTCATAGCCTCCGATAATGTCCTGAAGTCCAGTCTGGACAATGTATGAAAGATTGTTGTCATCTTCCACTAATAATAATCTGATCATAGCTTTTCGTGTTTATCTATACAAAGATATTTAAAATATCGTATTGCCTATATATTTGTAAAATAAAAATTGAATAAAAGTGAAAATATGATTTAATTGTTGTGGCTGTTGAGCAACAGCAGTTCGTATATTTCCTTGGCTTCCTGCTCTTTCAGACTCCTTATGGCGAACGATGTTCCATTGGTGGAAATCACCAGTTTCACCCTGTGATTATATGGTGTGAAAGGAGTGGAAACCATACGTACGACTTCTATATTGTCATACTTTATATAATTATAGATTTCGGCAAACTTTCCGTTGCTTATTTCCATATAGTCCTCCTTCAGTGTGATATGGCTCCTGCGTACGGCAAGAAGTCCCTTGCTCAGTGAAACCAGCATATAGGCTATGGGAGCAAAAATCCAGATGTACTGTCCGTAATAGCACAAGGCTATGGCGGCCGGAAGCGAAATCAGAATATCGAATCTTATGATGTAGCCAAGCAGGCCATAACCGGAACGGGCAGAAATGACAGTTGGCGAGGAGTTATAGTCTTTTCCCAGCCACCAGTTCAGGAAGTTCCCGTCATGTGATGAACCGTAAATCTTTACGTCGGTATCTTTTTTTTCGTCTGTTGCATTCAGCGCCTGCCTGACCATTATAGTGCAGCAGCCCAACCAGTTTTCAATGATATTCCTTTTAACGTAAAGCGTACATACCTTGTCGAATGAGAACCGGTTGCTGTTACGCGTAATCAGTCCGCTTTCGAAGAAGAGCTGTTTTTCGTTCATACGTATATCCATATTGAAGTATTGAAGGAAAACCTTTCCCATCCATAGGATCAGAATTACTATGTACAGTATCACTATGACTGTTAATACAGCTGTAATAGAGAATGCGGAAGTATCAGCATGTGTTTCTACATAGTCTAAGAAATATTTTGCAGCCTTGTCGTTGACAGAAGTTATCTGATTGTACAGCGTGGCAAGCACACCGAACAACACTGCCATGCCTTTGAAGTGATTCTGGCAGAGAGCGCCTTTAATCAGGTTTAGGTTGCTTACTTCCAGTTTTATACTTTTACAGTTTGCTGTGGCCTCTTGTTCCGTAGCTTCTGTCTTGTGTACTTCTTCCTGTGTATTTTCCTGAGTCTCCACACGGCTTAACAGAGCATCCCAGTCATCATCATCAAGGATGAGTTCTATCTCTTCAGTCCGTGATGCAAGAGTGTCAAACGAGATGCCTTTCATGTCAAGTATACGATAAATGAGACCGCTTTTGGTTCGTAAAGACTGGATCTTATGCAGAGGGACGCTTGTCCTTTCATGCTGTATGACACCATGGATAAAAATCAGGTTCCCGTTCTCAACGTAATATTTCTTGAAGTAGAAGCTTAGGAATGCGGTTATCAGCGATATGACAAGGAATCCTGCCAGATAGGACAGAAGCATTATTATGTATTCCATAATAGAAGTCTCCTCGGATGAATCGAATATTCTGACAGTGAAAAGTATCAGGATAATACTTGCATAGTTTCGCAGAGCCTTCACGAAATAAATTACGAAAGCACTTTTGCTCATCCTGCGCGGTATTGAGAAATCATTTATTTTCATTTCTGATGCTTTCTATTATAAGTGCTTTAATATCATTTGCTTTCTCTTCTGTCAGTCCCGGAATGCTGGTAGCTTCAAGCATCTGCGCACCATTCACGATGTCGATGGCATAAAGTCCGAAAATGCGTGTTATCGGGTTCTGGCGTATGCTGACTTGCTGTATTTTACAGAAAGGAATCGTAATTACTGAAGGGAAGATAATTCCCGAACGGTATGTGATGTCATGTTCACGGATGGCGAATCCTTTATAGGAATAGGCCTTGGGAAGTAGAAAAAGATTCACAATCATAGCTGTCAGAAAAACACATTCTATGCCGATTGTCGTTACCACACGATAGGCGAACTCCTCTGCCAGAAGGAACAGAAGCGTGAGTCCCATAAAGATGATATAAACTAGTATCGTTTTTACTGTCTGGACTTTTAGGTATTTCTTTTCCAGTGGAGTATAATTGAGATTCTCTACCTTGTCTATGTTTTCAAAGTTCAATTGTCTGTTTGTCATATTGTTATTGATTTAGGCTTATTCTTCACTGTCTGTCAGAGGCAAATATATTATAAATTCAGTAAACTCGCCCTCTATACTGGTAACAAATGTCTTCCCGTGATGTGCCTTTACTACCTGGTCCACGAAAGAAAGTCCCAGTCCGAATCCGGAAACTCCGTTCCTGCGGTTACGTTTGACAGCAGAAGTTCGTTCAAACTTCTGAAAGATCAGGTGGATATCTTTTTCTGCTATGCCCAGTCCGTTGTCGCGAATCTTCAGAGCCGTGTATCGGTCGCTTTCTTCGGCAGTGATGTTGATTTGTACACTGTCTTTGGAATATTTGATGGAATTATCTATCAGGTTGCTGATAACTTCCTCCAGATATTCGCTGTCAGCATATGCCGATTTGCTTTGGAAATCCAGTGTAAACTCCACCGGTTTCTGTGATTTTGTCTTGAACTTCTCCGTCAGTTTGTCCAGCATGGGAACGAGATCTACCGTTGTCTTGTTCATTTCCAGTTTGTGATTCTCCAGTTTGGAGATGGTCAGAACTTTGTTGGTGAGCGTCAGCAGATGGTCGGATTCTGTTTCTGCTATGCTGAAATAGCGGTCTTTCATCTCCGGCTTGTCATCAAGCTTACCGCTTCTCAGGAATTTCAAGGCCATGATAATGGTGGTCAGCGGTGTTTTCATGTCGTGGATCATGGCATAGGAGAAGTCCTCACGAATCTGGAAAATCTTTTCGAATCGCGAAATGAATCTCACTTGATGGCCTATGCATACAATCACAAGCAGCATGATGATGAAAGTACCGGCAAGCAACAGGCCCATCAGTTTCAGAAATGTCTGGTAAGGACGAGTTGGACAACCTGGGTATAATCAGAGCGGATGGGGAAGTATTTCGGCTTGACGGCCATGAAGGAAGGAGCTTTCCGTGTTCCGATTTCATGGAAGATTTTTCCGGTACGCGGATTCATGATATAAATGTAATACTGATCGCCCAGTTCGTTCTTGAGCAGAAGTTCGGAGGTGATGGAATCAAGGTTATGCAACGACATCGGGTAGCCCATTTCGGTCAGACGCTGATAAAAATATGCCATAGGTGGAATGGTGTCATTGGTCGGACCACTCAATATTTCTGTTCCTTTCGGTGTTCTGTCGAATCGTATGTTCCCTTCTTCTTCCAGGGCTTTTTCGATGGTTGCATAACTTTCCTTCTGAATGTCGTTTCGGATCAGTTCATATGAATTGAAAATCCATGTCATCTGCAGGGCCATAGCTCCCAGAAGTCCGAGAACTGAGAGGATGGTTATGAAGATGATGTTTTTCTTGCGTCGGGAAGTATTCATGGGTATTGTTGTATTTTGTCGCATGTTTCTTTTGCAAAGATAAAGTATAGAATCTTTTGCAGGGTATGAAAATGAAGTCTTAACCTAAAGATAACATAAGGATAAGGTGACGGTTTTTTTTCTTGTTCTATCTTTGTAACAGCAAAAAAGATCTGTTACAAAGATAATTTAGGTATGAAACTGTTCAAGTATTTGTTTTCCCGAAAATCTGCATCTCCGAAAGGTACAGTGATTTCATACGGCAGAGGGCCGGAAGGAGAGGAGGTGATTATAGATATCACAGAAACGAAGCATATTAATCTGAAGGTGATAATAACTTTCTTTGTTTGTTTGCCAGTCATGATGGCGCTTTTTTCAGCAGTTTATGGAGTTGACAGTCTGAATGTGACTTCTGAGAATTGTTTCAGCCGGGGCAAGTACTTGGTATTGTCCAGTTTTGTTTGCGGAGTTCTGGTGAATTGGCTGCTACAGTCTGTGGTGTATATCCTGATTCATCCGGCGGCATACCGGATGCTGAAGATCAGATATAATAAGCGTAATTACACTTTCCGCTTGTTTCATAAAGGCAATTTAAAAATCCGTCATTTCCGTATAGCGAACATGCTTGCACATAGTCTGTGTGGGTATATTCCTTTGATCGCGGGTTTCGTTGTGGGAGATGTCTCGATCTGTTACTTTGCTTTTTTGTCTGTTTTGTTTTTCTCCGATGAAATCAGTCTTCTGTGGAGATTGCGTCATTATAGCGGGCAGAGTATATGCAGATACATTTCTCTATGATGATCGTTCATTTTCATTTTCGGAAAAATGATTATTGCCGGAACGCTAAGCCCTCTCAGTATTAACCTAAAGATAACTTGTTGATAACATAAAAGATACATCGGCCACTTTACCTTTGCATCATAAGAAATAACAAAAAGGTTTAACTTTAAAAACATTATTTATTATGATCGCAAATTTGATTATCTCAGCTGTTGTAGCAGCGTCCGTTTCTACTCCTGAAGTTGTTTATAATGTAGAATCAGAAGGAAAGAAGGTGACGAATATTGAAATGTATTCTGTGACCGATGGAAAATATCTGAACCGTCTTTGCAAAATAGATTTTTCTTATGATGAGGATGGAGATGTGATAGATAAAAAAACTTATGTCTGGGACGTGAAGAATTCTGAGTATGTACTGAAGCAGACAGAAACATTTACCAAATAATATTTAGCTGAATAGTATTATTTCTTTTATCGCAGGCTTTTTCCTATACAAGTTTGAATGATCTGTAAGTTTCCTGATTTTATCAGATCATTCAGCTGGTATATGGTTTCGGTTTAAAGAATTTCCAGCAATAATAGAATCTATCGACTGATATAAACGGTTTTCCAGTTAATGTGAAATCTGTCAGTTTGTGTAAGGTTTATCTTCTTGTCTGGTATTTCCTACCAGTATAAGGTTTCCCGTTTTGAATGTATTTTCCCGGAAGTATAAATTAAAGTTTGTGTAAAGTTTATCGTCTTCTCTGGTATTTGCTACCGGTATAAAGTTTTTCAGTATGAACGTATTTTTTCGGAAGTATAGATTAAAGTTTGTATAAAACCGTCCGATGATATAAAGTATCTCGTCTTTTCAGTGCCTTCTTTCCAGTATGAAACTATCCAGTTTTAAAAGGAAGTTCTCAGTGTAAATCAGTTTTTCGCCTTTATATAATATATAATAATGTGTATTATAAATTATACTTTAGAGAAGTATTGAAAACCATGCTTTAAAACATAATTGATTTACAGCTTATTACAAAAATAATTGAAAATTGTTTGAAAAAAGTGTTTCATAGAATTTGCAGGAAAAAAGGAAAAAGGCTATACCTTTGCAACCGCTTTCGGGAGAGAGGGCTCAGGTAACTGAAACGACATGCTGAAAAATTCTGTTGCGGATCCGCTCTGGACTGTGCAAGTATCTTACCTTGGTATTGTCCAAGGGGAGCGAGAAAGTCATCCTTCCGGTTTCCCTGAAAAAACTTTTTTCGAAACTTCCGAAAAGTTTGGCAGAATGAAAAAAAAAGCATTTACCTTTTGCATCCGCTTTCCGATAAAAACGGAAGCCGAAAAGAAGAGAGATCTTTGATAGACTTTAGATAAACAAACGAGATGTAGTACAAGAAAAAGTCGTCTGAAACAGTCTGATATGCAGGCTGCAAAATGAGGATGGCGGGAAGAACCGTCAGTAACCTTAAATATATAAAGGTGCACTGAAAGAGAAAAACGGAAACCTGAACAGAGCAAACAGAGCTTGCAGCAATGCAGGTTGAAAAAAAAAGATATTTTACAATGAAGAGTTTGATCCTGGCTCAGGATGAACGCTAGCTACAGGCTTAACACATGCAAGTCGAGGGGCAGCGGGATTGAAGCTTGCTTCAATTGCCGGCGACCGGCGCACGGGTGAGTAACGCGTATCCAACCTTCCGCTTACTCGGGGATAGCCTTTCGAAAGAAAGATTAATACCCGATGGTATCTTAAGCACGCATGAGATTAAGATTAAAGATTTATCGGTAAGCGATGGGGATGCGTTCCATTAGGCAGTTGGCGGGGTAACGGCCCACCAAACCTACGATGGATAGGGGTTCTGAGAGGAAGGTCCCCACATTGGAACTGAGACACGGTCCAAACTCCTACGGAGGCAGCAGTGAGGAATATTGGTCAATGGGCGAGCCTGAACCAGCCAAGTAGCGTGAAGGATGACGGCCCTACGGGTTGTAAACTTCTTTTGTGCGGGAATAAAGGAGCCTACGTGTAGGCTTTTGCATGTACCGTAACGAATAAGCATCGGCTAACTCCGTGCCAGCAGCCGCGGTAATACGGAGGATGCGAGCGTTATCCGGATTTATTGGGTTTAAAGGGAGCGTAGACGGGTTTTTAAGTCAGCTGTGAAAGTTTGGGGCTCAACCTTAAAATTGCAGTTGAAACTGGAGACCTTGAGTACGGTTGAGGCAGGCGGAATTCGTGGTGTAGCGGTGAAATGCTTAGATATCACGAAGAACCCCGATTGCGAAGGCAGCCTGCTAAGCCGCCACTGACGTTGAGGTTCGAAAGTGCGGGTATCAAACAGGATTAGATACCCTGGTAGTCCGCACGGTAAACGATGGATACTCGCTGTTGGCGATACACAGTCAGCGGCCAAGCGAAAGCATTAAGTATCCCACCTGGGGAGTACGCCGGCAACGGTGAAACTCAAAGGAATTGACGGGGGCCCGCACAAGCGGAGGAACATGTGGTTTAATTCGATGATACGCGAGGAACCTTACCCGGGCTTGAACTGCAGTGGAATTATCCGGAAACGGATAAGCGAGCAATCGCCGCTGTGGAGGTGCTGCATGGTTGTCGTCAGCTCGTGCCGTGAGGTGTCGGCTTAAGTGCCATAACGAGCGCAACCCTTGCTGCCAGTTACTAACAGGTCATGCTGAGGACTCTGGCAGGACTGCCATCGTAAGATGCGAGGAAGGTGGGGATGACGTCAAATCAGCACGGCCCTTACAATGGGGAGTACAGAGGGCAGCTACCGGGCGACCGGATGCGAATCCCGAAAGCTCCTCTCAGTTCGGACTGGAGTCTGCAACCCGACTCCACGAAGCTGGATTCGCTAGTAATCGCGCATCAGCCACGGCGCGGTGAATACGTTCCCGGCCTTGTACACACCGCCCGTCAAGCCATGAAAGCCGGGGGTACCTGAAGTACGTAACCGCGAGGATCGTCCTAGGGTAAAACCGGTAATTGGGGCTAAGTCGTAACAAGGTAGCCGTACCGGAAGGTGCGGCTGGAACACCTCCTTTCTGGAGCGTTTCCGTAAGAGGTTCTCCCTCTGTACTATGTCGGATTTGTTTAACGATATAAAGAGAAAGATGAAGCCGAGTCGTAACGGACTAGGTTGAACTGAATCACAAAGCTAGTCCTATAGCTCAGTTGGTTAGAGCGCTACACTGATAATGTAGAGGTCGGCAGTTCAACTCTGCCTGGGACTACCTCGAAGGGGAGGCGAAAAAACTTCCCTGAAATTTTGGCGGAACGGATGTAAATGCTTACCTTTGCAGCCGCAAAAAAAACGGGGGATTAGCTCAGCTGGCTAGAGCACCTGCTTTGCACGCAGGGGGTCAACGGTTCGAATCCGTTATTCTCCACAAGAAAAGAAGTTCTATGACATGATGTAACAAGCAAATAAAAAAGTACGAAAGCTTGAAGTATATATCATCCCGCACTGCAAGTCAGTGTGACGTGATAAGGAAAGTAAGCAAGGGCGCATGGCGGATGCCTTGGCTCTCGGAGGCGATGAAGGACGTGATAAGCTGCGATAAGTCACGGGGAGGTGCAAATAACCTTTGATCCGTGAATTTCCGAATGGGACAACCCGGTATTCTGAAGGAATATCATCCATCCAAGATGGAGGCAAACGCAGGGAACTGAAACATCTTAGTACCTGCAGGAAGAGAAAATAACAATGATTCCCCCAGTAGTGGTTTCGTGAGAAGAACAGCCTGGAAAGACTGACCACAGACGGTGACAGTCCGGTATTCGAAGCGAAACGAAGCATAGTGGTATCCTGAGTAGCGCGGGACACGAGAAATCCTGTGTGAATCCGCCGGGACCATCCGGCAAGGCTAAATACTCCCGAGACCGATAGTGAACCAGTACCGTGAGGGAAAGGTGAAAAGCACTTCGAACAGAAGAGTGAAATAGTACCTGAAACCGTGCGCCTACAAGCGGTCGGAGCTCCGCAAGGAGTGACGGCGTGCCTTTGCATAATGAACCTACGAGTTGCCGTCTCTGGCGAGGTTAAGGAAACACGAGTTCCGGAGCCGAAGCGAAAGCGAGTCTGAACAGGGCGTCGAGTCAGTGGCGGCAGACGCGAAACCAAGTGATCTACCCTTGGCCAGGATGAAGTCTGGGTAACACCAGATGGAGGTCCGCACCAATAAGCGTTGAAAAGCTTCTGGATGAGCTGAGGGTAGGGGTGAAAGGCTAATCAAACTTGGAGATAGCTCGTACTCCCCGAAATGCATTTAGGTGCAGCCTCGTGGGTTACTGACGTGAGGTAGAGCGACTGATAGGATGCGAGGGCTTCACCGCCTATCAAGTCCTGACAAACTCCGAATGCGCGTCAGTTTTACCGCGGGAGTGAGGGCATGGGTGCTAAGGTCCTTGCCCGAGAGGAGAAGAATCCGGACTATCAGCTAAGGCCCCGAAATGACAGCTAAGTTAAACTAACGAAGTCTGATTGCTAAGACAGCTAGGATGTTGGCTTGGAAGCAGCCATTCATTTAAAGAGTGCGTAACAGCTCACTAGTCGAGGAATCGGGCGTGGATAATAATCGGGTATCAAGTTGTCTGCCGAAGCTATAGAATCAGCAATGATTGGTAGGGGAGCATTCCATTCGGCGTTGAAGGCGTACCGTGAGGTATTCTGGAGCGTATGGAAAAGCAAATGTAGGTATAAGTAACGATAAAGGGGGCGGGAAACCCCCTCGCCGAAAGACTAAGGTTTCCTGATCAACGCTAATCGGATCAGGGTAAGTCGGGACCTAAGGCTCAGCCGAACGGCGAGGCCGATGGCAGAAACGGTTAAGATTCCGTTACTACCTTCAGGAGTGACGTGGGGAAGCAGTAGTGACACCATCGCGGACTGACGGAATAGTCCGTTAAAGAGTGTAGGCGTTGATTTCCCGCAGGCAAATCCGCGGAGAGAGCCGAACTTGACAGTATGGAGCGTCCTTCGGGACAATCCAATAGCATGGGTAACCAGACTGCCGAGAAAATCCGCTAAACATAATTCTGAAGGTACCCGTACCGCAAACGGACACACGTAGTCGGGTTGAATATACTAAGGCGCTTGAGTGAATCACGGTTAAGAACTAGGCAAACTGACCCTGTAATAAAGGGTCCCTACCCAGAGATGGGAGGGCGCAGAGAATAGGTCCAGGCAACTGTTTAACAAAAACACAGGGCTGTGCCAATATGAAAGTAGACGTATACAGCCTGACACCTGCCCGGTGCTGGAAGGTTAAGAGGAGATGTCATCGCAAGAGAAGCATTGAATTGAAGCCCCAGTAAACGGCGGCCGTAACTATAACGGTCCTAAGGTAGCGAAATTCCTTGTCGGGTAAGTTCCGACCTGCACGAATGGTGTAATGATCCGGACGCTGTCTCAACCGTGAGCTCAGTGA